>Ga0209347_1000026_pt1 | contig 380082 bp, 363 predicted proteins | sample AutmiccommuBRH23_FD_187382 | JGI IMG/M metagenome (GOLD analysis project Ga0209347, IMG submission 187382) | Deep subsurface microbial communities from Mt. Terri, Switzerland - Autotrophic microbial communities BRH/23 (SPAdes) (version 2) | ecosystem: Environmental > Aquatic > Deep subsurface...
CTTCAATCGCATCAAACACATGCGCGGCCTCGCAACCCGATACGACCGACGAGCCGACAATTATCTCGCCGCTCTCAAGCTCGTCGCAGTCCGCATCTGGATCGCTTCCAAATGAGTCCGCGTCCTAGTTTTTTCGACAGCTCCATCAGCCACTCGACCTCAACTTCAACTGAATTGCCGTCTTTGTTCCTACCATTCCGATGAACGCAATCATGTCGCACTTCGACAGCGTCCATAAGAAATGAACGATCAGCCGCGTCAGAAGGAAGAAGCGGTAGAGTTAAAGCCTTGAGCGTTATAGAATTAACCATGTCTAGCTTGTGAAAAGACAAAGCTTGCATAGTGGTCTTCACGGTATCCCTCACATAGTCGTCATTCTCGACGATCTTATCCAAACCGACCGTGTGCTTTGATAAGGCGGGAATGCAATTGATGACCGCACGCTGCACTTCAGTGTCTCTCAACGCCAAGCCCACGATCTCGTCGGAAATATAGGCCTCAAATACTGAAAAGAGTTGCGTGAACAACATTCTGTTCACGCTGGACACATCGTCGGCCTTGTCTCCCATCGTTTGGAGCAACGTCCACCATTCTCGAAGAGCGGCGTTGAAGAAGTCGTACGCTCGGGGCTCTGGATCTGGGCCATAATCCCACTCGTTGTAATCGTCGGAGTAATCCAAGAGTGTTTTCGTTACGACCACGTCAGGGTGGTCCGCCACCGTTATGGTATGTCCTTCGTGGGACGTGCTGACATCAACTTCGAATGAAGTTTTACAGCGAGCGCATGGAATTGCTGCCTCCATTCTTTCGTCCGGATCATATCGGCCTGGCATATCGGGCAAGCGCTCATTTGACGCACAAGCGAAAGAACAAACAGGACACTCAAAGGCCAGTTGATAGTCAGCACGAACGTCTAACCAGTGCTCCTTTGCCGTGCCCATTCATCGTCCCCGCCGTCCAAATTCTCTACAGCTGTTCTTTGATGATCTGGATGCTGATGTCCATATCCCTGGCGCACTGGCTGCCAGGCAAGAGTACAATTCTGCGGATCCTCATATCTAGGGTGCGGCGAGGGTTGGGGCCAGGCTCCAGTAGAGACTTGGACGAAGCAAGAACGGAAGTCGCGTTCTCAAAAAGTGGAAAACCAGTTACGGTGTGAAGTGGGAGCAGCATGATTTTCGTATTATTCAAGAAAATGCCCTAGCCTGCGCGGGTTGAGCCTCTTGCCCCGGTCGTCAAATCGAGTCTGCCATCGCGGACCGATTACGCTGTTGAAGCCGTCGAGTCGCTGGGTTACTTGAAGCCAGAGGCCGCTCGCGTCATTGCGGGCATGATCGAAGACGAACTGGTCAATAATCCGAAGTCGATCACGACCGACTATCGGAAAGCCGGCGAGCAGATTTCCGACGACGAGAAGAAGGCACTTCGACCCCACCCCCATCATAAGCCTCCCTCCTCGCCGCCACCTGCCATAGTTCGCCAGCGCCCCGAGCGCGTCGGGCACAACCAGCAATTTCTGAGTCCATATCCGTGCGCGCGTATTCCGCCCTGGGCAAGATCGTGGGATAGGCCGTCAATCCCTCCCCTCCCAAATGCGACAGAGCGCGCGACGCGATAGACCGGGTCGGGGCTATCGCGCGCTTCACGCCGTCATCGCTCCACAGTAGAAGGCCGGCATGGACTACGATGCGATCATCCTCGGCGCGGGCGGCGCGGGTCTCCTGGCCGCGGCGACGGCGGGGCAGGCCGGCGCGCGGATTTGCCTCATCGATCATGCCGACAAGCCGGGCAAGAAGATCCTGATCTCGGGCGGGGGACGGTGCAATTTCACCAACCGGGAGACCGAGCCCGCCTGCTTCCTCTCCGAAAACCCGCATTTCGCCAAATCCGCGCTCAGCCGCTACACCCAGTGGGATTTCCTCGCGCTGGTCGAGCAGCACGGCATCGACTGGCACGAAAAGACCCTCGGACAGCTCTTCTGCGACGGCTCGGCGCGGCAGATCGTCGAGATGCTGCTCGGCGAATGCCAGCGCGGCGGCGTCGAGATCCGGCTGTCCACGGATATCGGTGAGATCAGCCACGCCGACGGGCGTTTCCGGGTGGCCAATGCCACCGCGCCGCAACTGGTCATCGCGACGGGTGGCCCCTCGATCCCGAAAATGGGCGCGACGGGCAAGGCCTATGAGATCGCCCGGCGCTTCGGCCTTCATGTCGTCACGCCGCGCCCGGCGCTGGTGCCGTTGACCCTCGGTCCGGACGAGATGCTGTTTCGGGAGATTTCGGGGGTGTCCTGCCCGGCCGTGGCGCGCGTCGGCGACCGGGCCTTCGAGGAGGCCGCGTTGTTCACGCACAAGGGGCTTTCGGGGCCAGCCATCCTGCAGATATCCTCCTACTGGAAACCCGGCGAAACCATCGCGCTCACCCTGGTCGCGGACGCAGTCGAGATGCTGCGCGGCGCCAAACGGCGGATGCCGCGCGCGCATATGAAAGCGGCTCTGGCCGAGCGCCTTCCTAACCGGCTGGCCGAGGCCCTCGCCGCCCGCATCGACATCGCCAGGGAGCTCGGCAATATCGCCGATGCCGAGCTCGATCACGCCGCCGAAACCCTGACGCGGCTGACCTTCCGCCCGACGGGAACCGAAGGCTATGCCAAGGCCGAAGTGACGGCGGGCGGCATCGACACGGCGGAACTCTCCTCGAAAACCATGGAGGCGCGCCGGGTTCCGGGCCTCTACGCCATCGGCGAAGCCGTCGACGTGACCGGCTGGCTCGGCGGCTACAATTTCCAGTGGGCCTGGTCCTCGGGCGTCGCCGCCGGCCGGGCGATCGCCGCGCGCATGGGTTGATGGCGATCGCCGCTTTCCGCCGCCCCTTTCCCCACACCCTCCAACTGGCCTAAGAACCTCCCGACAACGGCACTCATGGGAACGGCGGACATGACGGCACAGCGGATCGACGGCAAGGCGCGCGCGGCGCGGATCATCGAGGAGGTGAAGCGTGGAGCCGGCGCGCTCACCACCGAGACCGGCATGGAGCCGGGGCTGGCCGTCGTCATCGTCGGCGAGGACCCGGCCAGCCAGGTCTATGTCGGCTCCAAGGCGCGGACCGCCAACGAATGCGGCTTCAAGTCGGTCAAGCATGTGCTGGGCGCCGAGACCGGCGAAACCGCGCTGCTCGGCAAGATCCGCGAGCTCAATGCCGACCCGACCATCCACGGCATTCTGGTGCAATTGCCGCTCCCCGATCAGATCGACGAGGCCAAGGTGATCCAGGCGATCGCGCCGGACAAGGATGTCGACGGCTTCGGCCTCGTCAATGTCGGCCGCCTCTCGACCGGCGCCCTCGACACGGCCTTCGTGCCCTGCACGCCGGCCGGTTCGATGATCCTGATCCGCGACATCCTCGGCGACGATTTGTCGGGCAAAACGGCCGTCGTCGTCGGCCGCTCCAACATCGTCGGCAAGCCGATGGCGCAGCTGCTGCTGGCCGCCAACGCCACGGTGACCATCGCCCATTCGCGCACCAAGGACCTTCCGGCCGTCTGCCGGGGCGCCGACATCCTGGTTGCGGCCGTCGGGCGGCCCGAGATGATCACCGGCGACTATGTGAAGGCGGGCGCCGTCGTCATCGACGTCGGGATCAACCGGATCGCCGCGCCGGAAAAGGGCCTCAGTGACGACGGCAAGCCGAAGACGCGCCTCGTCGGCGACGTCGCCTATGCGTCAGCCGCCGAAACGGCAGCGGCGGTCACGCCGGTGCCGGGCGGCGTCGGGCCGATGACCATCGCCATGCTGATGGCCAACACGCTGACGGCGGCCTACCGCGCGGCCGGCAAATCGCCGCCGGTGTTTTGAAGCCGGCCGCTTCAGGACTGACCGCCTGCCGGCTGATTACGCCGCGTCGCCGGCGGTGCCCGCCTCGGCCGTCTCGTCCGGCTTCGGCTGACCCTGCTTCGGCCCACCCTTGGCGACGCCGACCATCGCCGGCCGCAACACCCGGTCGCCGATCGCATAGCCCGCCTGCACCACCTGGACGACAGTGTTGTTGGGGACCTCGGGATTGGGCACCTCGAACATCGCCTGATGAAAATGCGGATCGAAGCGCTGGCCCTCGGGATCGAGCTTCTTCACCCCATGCTTTTCGAGCGTGCCGAGCAGCCCGCGCTCGGTCACCTCGATGCCGTCGATCAACGCGTTGAGGCCATCGTCGCCGTGTTCCTTGGCCTCGGCCGGAACCGCCTCGATGGCGCGGCGCAGATTATCGGCGACCGACAGCATCTCGCGGGCGAAGCTGGTGACGGCGTAGGTGCGCGCGTCCTTGATCTCGCGCTCGGTGCGCCGGCGCAGATTTTCCATGTCGGCGGCCAGCCGCAGCAGGCGGTCCTTGACGTCGGCGTTCTCGGCCTCGAGATCGGCGATGCGGGCGGCATCGGCGTCGGCCGCCGCATCCGCATCGGCAAAGCCGCTCGCGGCATCCGCGGCAAACTCGTCATCGGCATTGGCGTTGGCCGCGGCGCGCTCGATTTCCGCCATCGCCGCCCTGTCGGCCGCCGCCGCTTCCGCCGCCTCGCTGCGGTAGGCTCCCTGATTGCGCCTGTCTTTCTCGCTTGCCATCTGTTCTTCACCTCATCTGGGCCACGCCGCAATGCGCTTTTCCTCGGATCGCCGGACGGGCGACCACGGATTGCGGCGGAAAATCGTTATCGAGGCCGCATATCGAATTGACGGGCGCAGAAATCAAGCCTCGCGCGCGGCAGAGCCCTTGGCGAGCAGTCGGGAGACGATACGCGCGGTATAGTCGACCATCGGCACGATGCGCTTGTAGTTGAGCCGGGTCGGGCCGATGACGCCGACCGCGCCGATGACGTTTTCCGTGCCACCCCTGTAGGGCGCGACGACCAGCGACGAACCCGACAGCGAGAACAGCTTGTTCTCCGAGCCGATGAAGATGCGCACGCCATTGCCGGTTTCGGCAAGGCCAAGCAGCTCGATGATGCCGCTCTTGGTCTCCAGATCGTCGAACAAGAGGCGCAGGCGGTCCAGATCCTCGGCCGCCGTGACGTTTTCCAGAAGATTGGCCCGGCCGCGCACGATCAGCCGCGCCGGCTGGTCGGCTGAGGCGCCGGACCAGACGGCGAGGCCCTTATCGACGAGCTCGCGCGACAGGACGTCGAGGGCGTTCGCCGTCTCGTCCTTCAGCCGGGCGATGCGCTCGCTGGCCTCGCCGAGCGTGCGGCCGACGACATGGGCGTTGAGGAAATTGCCGGCCTCGACGAGCTGCGACGCGGTGATCCCGGCCGGAAGGTCGAGGATGCGGTTCTCGACCTCGCCATTGGCGCCGACCAGCACCGCCAGCGCCTTGGTCGGCTCCAGCCGGATGAACTCGATATGTTTCAGCCGCAGGTCGGATTTGGCGGTCAGCACGATGCCGGCGCCGCGCGACAGGCCGGACAAGAGATTGCTCGCCTCGGTCAGCAGCGAATCGAAGGGCCTTCCGTCGCCCGACAGCCGCACCTTTTCCTCGATCTCCTCACGCTCGGAGGCGCCGAGATCGCCGACCTCCAGAAACGCGTCGACGAAAAACCGCAGGCCGAGCTCGGTCGGCAGCCGGCCGGCGCTGACATGCGGGGCGTAGATGAGGCCGAGCGCCTCCAGATCGCTCATGACGTTGCGGATCGAGGCCGGCGACAGCGCGTTGCTCAAGAGCTTCGACAACATGCGCGAGCCGACCGGCTCGCCGATGTCCAGATAGCTCTCGACGATCAGCCGGAAGATGTCACGCGTCCGCTCGTCGAGACCCAGTGGGGTTGCGGCGACCAAGTCGCTGACTGGCAAGCGGAATTCGGTCATGATTGGGTGTTCGCTTCGGGCACGATCTAACTATAGGTGTCCCGGCCGGCGGAGCCAAGCCGCAATGCCGTGCTCTCGATGAGCCCGGCTTGCCGCCTCGCCGCATGGCCGGTACAAGCCCGGCACAACCCGTGGCGGTTATTCGCCTTCTTTCAAAGACTATTATTCAGGACGGCATCATGCGCCCATCGAAACGCGCCGGCGACCAGTTGAGGCTCGTCAGCCTCGAGCGCGATTTTTCACGCCACGCGGAAGGCTCCTGTCTCGTCAAGTTTGGCGACACCCATGTGCTGTGCACCGCGAGCCTGGAAGAGCGGGTGCCGGGCTGGCTCAAGAACTCCGGCAAGGGCTGGGTGACCGCCGAATACGGCATGCTGCCGCGCGCCACCGGCGAGCGCATGCGCCGCGAGGCCGCCAGCGGCAAGCAGTCCGGCCGCACCCAGGAGATCCAACGCCTGATCGGGCGCTCGTTGCGGGCGGTCGTCGATCTGCAAGCACTCGGCGAACGCTCGATCACCGTCGATTGCGACGTCATCCAGGCCGACGGCGGCACGCGCACGGCGGCGATCACCGGCGGCTTCGTCGCGCTCGCCGACTGTCTCGGCTGGATGGAGGCCCGCTCGATGGTCAAGCGCGACAAGGTGCTGACGGATCATGTCGCGGCGATCTCCTGCGGCATCTACAAGGGCACGCCGGTGCTCGACCTCGATTATCTGGAGGATTCGGCCGCCGAGACCGACGCCAATTTCGTCATGACCGGCACCGGCGGCATCGTCGAGATCCAGGGCACGGCCGAGGGCACGCCCTTTTCGGAGGCCGAGTTCATGGCCCTTCTGGGACTGGCCCGCAACGGCATCGGCGACCTCGTGGCGATGCAGCGCGCGGTGCTCGAGGCCGCCCGGTGAAACTGATCGACCCGAATGACGGGCCGCTTCTCGTCGCCAGCCACAATGTCGGCAAGATCTGGGAGTTCCGCGAACTGCTGGAGCCCCTGGGCTTCGACGTGACGTCGGCGAAGGATCAGAACCTCGACGATCCGGAAGAAACCGGCTCCACATTCGAGGAGAACGCCGAGATCAAGGCGCTGGCAGCCATGCGGGCAACAGGCGTTGCGGCGTTGTCCGACGATTCGGGCCTCGTCGTCGACGCGCTCGGGGGCGATCCCGGCATCTATTCGGCGCGCTGGGGTGGACCGGAGCGGGATTTCGCCATGGCGATGCGCAATGTCGAGGAAAAGCTGCAGGCCGCCGGGGCAACGACACCCGACAAGCGTCGGGCGCGGTTCGTCGCGGTCCTCTGTCTGGCGCGCCCGTCCGGCAAGACGCATTTGTTCCGCGGCGAGGTGGACGGCACCATCGTCTGGCCGCCGCGTGGCACACTCGGCTTCGGTTACGACCCGATCTTTCTTCCGGAGGGCCAGGACCGTACCTTCGGCGAGATGATGTCGCTGGAAAAACACGCCTGGAAACCCGGCCAGCTCACGGCGCTCTCGCACCGGGCGCGGGCGTTCCAGAAATTCGCGCGCGACGCGCTCGGAGTCGAATGACGGAGCGGAGCCGCCCAACCGGCGACATCCTCGCCTTCGATCCGGTGCCCCGCGAGCCCGGCTTCGGCGTCTATGTGCATTGGCCGTTCTGCGCGGCCAAATGCCCCTATTGCGACTTCAACAGCCATGTCCGCCACAAGCCGATCGACCAGGCCCGATACGCCGCGGCCTTCGAGCGGGAACTGGCCGACGCCGCACGGCGCTCGGCCGGCCAGACCGTCACCTCGATCTTCCTCGGCGGCGGCACCCCCTCGCTGATGGAACCGGCGACGGTCGCGCGGGTCCTCGACGCCGTCGCCGCGAACTGGACCATCGCGAACGGCGCCGAGATCACCCTGGAGGCCAACCCGTCGAGCGTCGAGGCCGAGCGCTTCCGCGGCTACCGGGCGGCCGGCGTCAACCGGGTCTCGCTCGGCGTCCAGGCACTGAACGACCGCGACCTGAAGCTGCTCGGCCGCCTGCACGACGTGGAGCAGGCACTGCACGCCATCGGCCTCGCGCGCGAGATTTTTCCGCGTTTGTCCTTCGACCTGATCTATGCCCGGCCCGACCAGACCGTCGACGCCTGGGAGGCGGAACTGACCCGTGCGATCGATCTCGCCGCCGATCATCTGTCGCTCTACCAGTTGACGATCGAGGAGGGCACGCCGTTTTTCGCGCTGCATAAATCCGGCAAGCTGAAGGTTCCAGACGGCGAATTGTCGGCCGAGCTCTACGAGGCGACACAGCTTCTGACCGCGGCGCGCGGCCTGCCGGCCTACGAAATCTCGAACCATGCGGTGCCGGGCGCCGAGTCACGCCACAATCTGACCTATTGGCGCTACGGCCTTTACGCCGGCGTCGGACCCGGAGCCCATGGGCGCCTGATGGGCGAAGACGGTCGCCACGCGATCTCCAACGAGCCGCTGCCGGAAACCTGGCTGAAGATGGTCGAGTCATGGGACAGCGGCGCGGTCGTCGACGATTTGCTGTCACCGGACGAGGAGGCGGACGAGCTGCTCTTGATGGGGCTGCGGCTCACCGAGGGCATCGATCTGGCCCGTTGGCGCCGGCTGAGCGGCCGGGATATCGACGCAACCAGCGAGGCCGACCTGCGCGCCCACGGCATGGTCGAGCGGCTCGGACCCGACCGCATCCGCGCGACGCCGGCAGGTATGCTCGTCCTCGACGCAGTGGTCGCCGATCTGGCGTGAGGTCAGGCCATTGCGGTCATCCCCCGCAAATCGTATATACGATAAAAGTTTGATATGGTCTTTGGACAACAGGTTCATTCGTGGAATTCGATCCGTCCAAGGATAAGGAAAACGTCGCCAAGCACGGAATCTCATTGGGTCGCGCCGCCGATATGGACCTGAAGGTGGTCCGTCCGGACGAGCGGAAGGACTACGGAGAAGTCCGGTATCGCGGATTCGGACTGATCGACGGAAAGGCTTACTCTCTTGCCTTCACGATCCGATCCGGATCGGTCCGGCCAATTAGTTTACGCCGCGCCCACCGCAAGGAGTTCGAGCGGTATGTCCAAGCATCCTAGACCTCGCGCTCCCGACTCTGACAACCCCGAATGGACCGAGGCGGACTTCCGGACGGCCAAGCCCGCCGACCAGGGTCTGCCGCCCGAAATCGTCGCACAGTTCCGCAATACCCGCGGAGCGCAAAGGGCCGCCAAGAAAGTTCCGGTGTCCCTGCGGCTCAGCCCGGACGTGGTCTCGCATTTCAAGGCCACCGGTCCCGGCTGGCAAACCCGGATCGACGAGACGCTCAAGCGGGCGATCAGCAAGTGAGCGGGATTTCCGATCCTCCCCGCCGCTACCGCATCCATGACGTCGAACGGACCGCGCCGCGACCCGAGCCGGGCCTTTATCTCGTGGCCACTCCCATCGGCAATCTCGGCGACATCACGCTGCGGGCGCTGGAAATCATCGCCGGGGCCGACCGGCTCGCCTGCGAGGACACCCGCGTCACGGCGAAGCTCCTGGCCCGGTTCGGCATCGGGCGGCGGATGTTTGCCTATCACGAGCACAATGCCGAGAATGCCGGCGCGGCGCTCCTCGCCGACCTCGAAGCGGGCCTGTCGGTCGCGGTGGTTTCCGATGCCGGCACGCCCCTCGTCTCGGACCCTGGCTACCGGCTCGTCCGGGAGGCGATCGAACGAGGAATCCCGATCATCCCGATCCCCGGCGCCTCGGCGGCGCTCGCCGCGCTGCTTGCCTCCGGATTGCCGTCTGACGCCTTCTTCTTCGCCGGTTTTCCGCCGCAGAAGGAACAGGCGCGGGCCGCCCGGCTGCAGGAGTTGGCGCGGGTTCCCGGCACGCTCGTCTTCTTCGAAGCCCCGCATCGTATCGCCGATAGCCTCGCCGCGATGGCCGAGGTTTTAGGCGCGCGGCAGGCTGCGGTGTGCCGCGAACTGACCAAGACCTTCGAGACGCTCTATCGCGGCACACTGGCCGAATTGGCCGTGGAGTTCGCCGCCATGGAACGGGTCCGCGGCGAGATCGTCGTCTGCGTCGCCCCGCCGGACGCGGAGGCGGCGGCCACGAGCGATGACGCGGATACGATCCTCCTGGGGCTTCTGGCCGAGATGAAGCCGACCAAGGCGGCGCAGGAGGCGGCCCGGCTCACCGGCCTTCCCCGGCGCGAGCTCTACCAGCGCGCCCTCAGCCTCAAGGACGGCCAGTGAGGCCGCCATCCGACGCGTCCGAAAAGCGGCGCCGGGGCTTTCGCAAGGGGCATCGCGGCGAGCGGCTCGCCGCCTGGGCGCTGCGCCTCAAGGGCTATCGCATCCTCGCCGTTCGCCATCGCACCAAACGCGGCGAGATCGATCTCATCGCCCGGCGCGGCGACCTCGTCGCCATCGTCGAGGTCAAGGTCAGGGGCACATTGACGGAGGCGATGGACGCGGTCGGGCCTGAGGCCCAGCGGCGGATCGAGGCGGCGGCGGATCTGTGGCTCGCCCGGCAGCGCGACCACGCTCGCCTGTCGCTGCGCTTCGATATCATCGCCATCCTGCCGTGGCGCTGGCCGGTCCATGTGCCGCATGCCTGGCAGGGACGGTACTGACGCCGCTTTTCCGCCATCGACCGGCGCGATATTATTGTCTCACTGGCCTCTTGCGTCCGCTGCTTGCGCCGCGCGCGGATAGGCATCGGACCATTGGCGCTCTATAGGACCGGGCAGCAATCAAGAAACGACAGACAGCGGGGCCGGCCGCCGGCGTGACGACCACGAAGATCTCCCTGACGAAACCGACCGAGCGCGGCCTGGTTACCGGTCTGCTCAAGCGGATCATCGAAGAGAACAGCCGGCTGTTCCTGCGCCAGTACGCGATCGCCATTGTCTGTCTGGTCCTCGTCGCGGCCTCCACCGCCTTTCTCGCCTGGATCATGCGTAGCGTGATCGATGAGATCTTCGTCCTGCAGAACCGCGCGGCGATCGTCACGCTGCCGATCGTGGTCTTCCTGGCATTCACCATCCGCGGTCTGGCGACCTACGGCCAGGGCGTCATCCTGGCGCGGATCGGCAACAACATCGTCGCTCGCTATCAGCGGCGGCTGTTCGCTCATCTCCTCGACCTGTCCGTCGATTTCTTCGGCGAGAACCGCTCGGCGCATCTGGCCGCGCGCATCAACCAGAACGTCGCCGGCATTCGCGACACGCTGAACCTCACCGTCACCTCGATCGCCCGCGATCTGCTGACCCTGATCTTCCTGGTCTTCGTGATGGTCTATCAGGACCCGCTGCTGTCGCTGATCGCCCTGCTCGCCGGCCCGCCCATCGCCCTGATGATCGCCGGGCTGGCGCGCAAGCTGCGTGTCGCGACGCGCCAGTCGATCGACCTCAACGCGCGTGTGCTCGGCTCCATGCAGGAGGCCGCCCAGGGCATTACCGTGGTCAAGGCCTTCACCATGGAAAAGCCGCTGCGCGAGAGGATCGAACATCTGATCCTGGCGGCGGAAGAGCGCTCCAACCGGATCGCCGTGATCACCGAGCGGACCACGCCGGTGACCGAGGTGGTCGCCGGCATCGCTATCGCCGGTGTCATCGCCTATTCCGGCTACCGCGCGATCACCTATGGCTATTCGCCGGGTGCGATGTTCGCGTTCATCACCGCGCTTCTCCTCGCCTACGATCCGGCGCGGCGCCTCGCCAAGCTGCAGGTGCAGCTTGAACGCGCCCTCGTCAACGCGCAGATGATCTATGAAATCCTCGACCTCGAACCGCGCCAGGCCGACCCGGCCGACGCACAAGGCCTTGTCGTCGAGAAGGGCGAAATCGTCTTTAAGGATGTCGGTTTCGCCTATCATAGCAACGAACCGGTGTTGCGCGGCCTGAGTTTCACCGCGCCGGCCGGCAAGACGACCGCGCTGATCGGCGCCTCGGGCGGCGGCAAATCCACCATCATAGCCCTGTTGCAGCGCTTCTACGACGTGGAACACGGCCGTATCCTGATCGACGGGCAGGACATCCGTAACGTCACCAAAAGCTCGCTGCGATCGACAATCGCCTATGTGCCGCAAACGCCGTATCTCTTCGAGGGCACGATTCGCGACAATATCCGCCTCGGGCGTCCCGACGCCAGCGACGCGGAGATCGAGGAAGCGGCGCGGCTTGCCCAGGCCGAGGAATTCATCATCGCCCAGCAGAAGGGCTACGACACGCCGCTCGGAGAAAACGGCGTGTCGCTATCCGGTGGCCAGCGCCAGCGCCTGTCGATCGCCCGCGCCCTGGTGCGCAACGCCCCGATCCTGCTGCTCGACGAAGCGACCTCGGCGCTCGACACCCGCTCCGAGACGCTGGTCCAGACGGCGCTGGAGCAGGCGATGCGCAACCGCACGGTACTGGTCGTCGCTCACCGGCTATCGACGATCGTCAGCGCCGACCAGATCCTGGTCATCGACGGCGGCGAGATCGTCGAGCGCGGCACCCATGGCGAACTTGTCGGACGCCCGGATGGACATTATGCCCGCTTCTACGGTCTCCAGACGCATGCCGACCGCCCCCATGCCGAGGCGACCGCCGACACGATGCGCGCCTGACGACCCAATGCGCCGCACAGGGAATTCGGAGTTGAGATGAGCGAAACGAAACTGGTCGTCCTCGGCGCCGCCGGCCGCATGGGCCGCACCCTCGTCCAAATCATCATGGAGACGGACGGCGCCAGGCTGCACGCCGCGCTCGAACATTCCGGCTCGCCGGCGCTCGGCAATGACGCGGGAACGCTTGCCGGCGCCGGGCATCTGGGCGTGACGATCAGCGACGACGTCAACACCGCGCTCGACGGCGCTGACGGCATCATCGACTTCACCGTGCCGGCCGCCTCGACGGGCTTTGCCGCTCTCGCCGCCAAGCGCGGGCTGGTCCACGTCATCGGCACGACCGGTTTTTCGGCCGCGGAAGAAGCCGAAATCGCTGCCGCGGCGAAGACCGCGCGCATCGTCAAATCCGGCAATATGAGCCTCGGCGTCAACCTCCTCGTCGGTCTCGTCGAAAAGGCCGCGCGCGCCCTCGGACCGGACGCCTTCGACATCGAAATCCTCGAAATGCATCACAAGCACAAGGTCGACGCCCCCTCCGGCACGGCCCTGCTTCTCGGCGAAGCCGCCGCCAAGGGGCGCAACGTCAAGCTCGCGGACAACAGTGTGCGGGTTCGCGACGGCCATACCGGGCCACGCGAGGCGGGCACCATCGGTTTTGCCACGCTGCGCGGCGGCTCGGTCGTCGGTGACCATACGGTGATCCTGGCCGGCGAGGGCGAACGCATCCAGCTCTCCCATCTTGCGGCAGACCGGGCGATCTTCGCGCGCGGCGCCGTTCGGGGCGCCCTCTGGGCCAAGGATCAGGCGCCCGGGCTTTACTCCATGCGCGACGTCCTCGGGCTCGCCGACTAGAACGTCGGACCCGCAATCTTCCTCCATCCCTTGCGAACAAAGGCTCTCCCATGTCCCGAACCCTCGTCCTCGTCCGCCACGGCCAGAGCGAATGGAATTTGAAGAACCTCTTCACCGGCTGGAAGGACCCCGGCCTGACCGAAAAGGGCGTCGAGGAAGCCAAGGACGCCGGTCGCCGGCTGAAGGCGGGCGGCTTCACCTTCGACATCGCCTTCACCAGCGAATTGTCGCGCGCCCAGCGCACGCTGACGCTGATGCTGGAGGAACTCGGCCAGACGGGTCTGGAGACGATCCGCAACGTCGCGCTCAACGAGCGGGACTACGGTGATCTGTCCGGATTGAACAAGGACGACGCGCGGAAGAAATGGGGCGAGGAGCAGGTCCATGTCTGGCGCCGCTCCTATGACACCCCGCCTCCGGGCGGCGAGAGTCTGAAGGACACCGGCGCGCGGGTTTGGCCCTATTACATCCACGATATCCTGCCGAAGGTGCTCGGCGGCGACACGGTGCTCGTCGCCGCGCACGGCAATTCGCTGCGCTCTCTGGTCATGGCGCTGGACGGTCTCTCCGGCGAGGAGATCGTCGATCAGGAGATCGCGACCGGCGTGCCGATCGTCTACCGGCTCAACGCCGATTCCACCGTTGCGGAGAAGACCGTCCTCGCCGATTAGGATCAGGCCGATTGCGGCGGGTGCCGCGCTCCGCGGATTTGAGCGCGGCGCCCGAAACTGCTAGGGCGCGGTGGGCGCCTGAACCAGCGAGAGTTTGAGATCATGACCGACCGTATCGTCCTGCGCACTGGCGAAGCCCTTGTCGCTGGCGGCCCTCCGGGAACAGCCGCCGAGCCGGAAGTCGTCATCGGCGCCCTCGACGGCCCGGTCGGCATCGCCCTTGCCACGCTCACCGGCGATCAGGTCAAGGGCCACAGCCGCGTCTTCGCGCTGCTCAATACCGACATCATGGTGCGCCCTGTCACCCTTTGCGTGTCGAAGGTGACGGTGAAGGATTCGCGATACACCTCGATCCTGATGGGCACGGTGCAGTTCGCCATCGCCAACGGCGTGCTCGATGCCGTGCGCGAGGGCATCCTGCCCAAGGATCAGGTCAACGAGCTCGGCATCATCTGCTCGGTCTGGCTGGCGCCGACGATCGTCGACGTCAAGGATCTCGACCACAAGGTGCTCTTCGACATCCACCGCAAGGGGATGAAGGAAGCGATCCGCAAGGCGATGACGAACGAACCGTCGATCGACTGGCTGCTGGAGAACCAGGACAAGATCGTCCACAAATATTATCAGATGGGCCTCGACGGCAAAATCTGACGGATGGATCGCGCGGTTCGGCTGGCGCGGTCATCATCCCTCGGCCGCGTCCGTGGAGCCGGAGACGCCTTCACTCCCGCGCCAACAGCCCGCATTCCCAGCCGAGCATGGCTCGCTTGCGGGTGATGCCCCAGTGATAGCCGGTGAGCGCGCCGGATTTGCCGACGACCCGGTGGCAGGGCACGACGAAGGAGATCGGGTTGCGGCCGACCGCCGCGCCGACGGCGCGGGCGGCCTTGGGCGCGCCGATCCGCTCCGCGACGGTCGAATAGGTCGATGCCTCGCCGACCGGAATGTCCAGTAGCGCTTCCCAGACGCGGATTTCGAAATCCGTGCCGATCATGACGACCCGGAGCGGCCGGTCGGCGCGCCAGTTGGACGGCTCGAAGATGCGGGCGGCCAGCGGCGCGGTCGCGTCCTGATCGCGCCGAAACGATGCCTTCGGCCAGCGCCGGCGCATGTCGTCGAGCGCTTCGGCCTCGCCCGCCGCGCCCGGCTCGGCGAAGGCGAGGCCCGCGAGCCCCCGCTCGGTGGCGATCACCAGCGACAGGCCGAAGGGCGTCGCATGAAAGCCGTAGTCGAGCGCGACCCCCTCGCCCTTCGCCTTGTAGGCGCCCGGCGACAGCGCCTCGTGCTTGACGAAGAGGTCGTGCAGGCGGGACGGGCCGGACATGCCCACCTCGAAGGCGGCGTCGAATAATGTGGCGCCCTCGCCGAGCAGACGGCGGGCGTGGTCGATGGTGACGGCTTGCAGAAACGCTTTCGGGGTCAGCCCCGACCAGCGTTTGAACACCGCCGACAGCGCCTCCTCGTCGCTGCCGAGCGCCCCGGCGATCTCGGCAAGGCTCGGCTGGTGACGATATTCGGTCGAGATGAACTCGATCGTCCGGCGGACGGTCTCGTAGTCGCACAGGCCGGCGGAGGCGGGCATGGGCGCATGCCCGACGGCGGCGGGCTGGGCCGAGGTGACATCGATGGAAAGCATGGTGTGATCTCCTTCGCCTACCGTCAGATCACGGCCATGCGCCGCCCGCCACCCGATTTTCGGGCCAAGCCCGTTCTCAGCGACCTTTTGCCGTCAACAGCGCGCGATGGAATTCGCGGGCGAAGCTCTCGCGGTCGTCGGGATTGAGGAAGCCGCCGATTTCCGTGGAGATTCGGTTGGAGTCGACGCTCATGCGGGTGATGCCGATTTCCTCGTGCCGGGCGACCCGGAACCGCGCCCAGAACGGGTTGTGATGGGCCTCGCGCACGACGCCGCGCGGCGAAATCTTGCGGATCGCCAGATCGGTGCGCGAGAGCGACACCTCCTCGCGCGCTTTCGCCGACCGGAAGCTGGCGCGAAAGGCCCACCAGACCAGCAGGACGTCGAGACCGAAGAAGCCGACGACCGGCCACGCGCCCCTGGCGAGAAAGCCGAGGCTGGTCGCCAGACTCACCAGAGCGACGAAGGCCATCACCACCGTGAAGCCGCGAGGGCCGAGCGAGCGATAGGGTACCAGCAGAGCCTGGAAGATCAGCCGGTCGGCCGCTTGGTCGCTGGTTCGGTTCACCGTGGAATTGTCACCCATGCTCTCGCATCGCTATAGGACCGACATGGCAGAAAAGATCGTCTCCCCTCCCCAATTGGTCAAGCGCAAGAGCAGCGACGCTTCGTCTCAAGGTCGATCTGCGCCGCGTCCACCCGCCCGGCGGCGGCGCATTCCCTATACACGCGCCGAGATCGCGGAGATCTTCCGCCGCTTCGCCGTGCAGCGGCCGGAGCCGAAGGGGGAGCTGGAACATTCCAACCCGTTCACCCTTCTCGTCGCCGTGGTGCTATCGGCCCAGGCAACCGATGTCGGGGTCAACAAGGCGACCCGCGAACTCTTCAAGATCGCCGACACGCCGCAGAAGATGGCCGCCCTCGGCGAGGAGGCGATCCGCGAGCATATCCGCACGATCGGGCTTTATCGCAACAAGGCCAAAAACGTTGCGGCGCTGGCCCGGACCCTGGTCGAGCAGCATGGCGGCGACGTGCCGCGTGATCGCGCCGGGCTGGAAGCGCTGCCGGGCGTCGGCCGCAAGACCGCCAGCGTGGTGCTCAACTCAGCCTTCGGGGAGGAGACGCTCGCCGTCGACACCCACATATTGCGGCTGGGCAATCGGTTGAAGCTGGCCCCCGGCAAGACGCCGGAGGCGGTGGAGACGGGGCTCTTGCAGGTCATCCCGCAAGCGTATCTCCGCCACGCGCATCACTGGCTGATCCTGCACGGCCGCTATGTCTGCAAGGCGCGCAAGCCCGACTGCGAGGCCTGCGCGATCGCCGATCTCTGCAAGGCGGACGTCAAGACGTGCGACGTTCCGGCGCCGCTTCGCGAACTGCCCCCCGGTCTCCTGCCGGACCCGACCGGGTCCGGCTGACCCAGAACGGCCCAGACCATGCGGCAAGTTTCAAAAAGGCTGCTTCCGACCTATTTCGGCCATTCGCAGGTCAGTTATGAAACCCCGAAAGCCGCCATTGGGGAGCCATGGAGGTAAGGCTTCGTTGGGCTCGTTTGCTGACAGACCGCTTTTGCGTAGTTCAATCTTGAAAGCGGATAGCAATAGACTCTCCAAATGATGTTGAATTCCGGCTACAATGCCTGCGGGGGTGCAATACATGGCTGCGAAGACCCCGTAGCCGAACTCTGGAGATCACGTTTTTCGGATGCACCGTCTCGCCAACATAGCGATGGATCGCGCTTGACCACGATTGCGGATAGACAGCTCTTGTTGATGCTGCTGATCGCCGCCATCTCGTGCACAGCAATCACTATTGCCGGTCTGCATTATGACTGTGTGCCAATGGCCAAATGGTTGAACACCTCTAGCGGCTTCTTCGGCCTGTCTGCGATCTTTCAAGCTCGCGCCAGCGGGTGGTTCGACAGCGTGTTGGCGTTCTACGGAGACGATGAGAAGTTCCCCAACGGCCCGCCCTCTCACGTCACGCGGGAAATAATCGACAATCCAGACACGCCAGTCCGAACTTGGTTGCGAAACACCCTATTTTTTGAGGCGCGAACGGCGCTGGCCCTTGGCATTGTCAGTATCGTTTTGGCGATGGTGGCAGCGTGGCTTTGAGATTGCGAAAGTACTTCGATCAGTACCGCGTCCATTGCGATCTCAAGCGCCTTTCCGAGGCGATAAGATGGTCCGTTTTGGCGAAAGTCGGAAGCGCGCCCGCCATGCGGCTTACTGCGCTTGTGCCGCTCATCGGAACTCTGCTCTTGTTCAATCGAGAGATTGAACAGTTGCTATCATGGCCAACGTTTTTCAAACAGGATGTCGCCAACGCGGGCGATCACATCCCACACCACAACCTGTATTTTACGTACTTTGGGCTTTGTTTTCTCGGCTTCGGGTCGATCCTGTTTTCAATGTTCTGCCCTCGCGAGATCAGCGACGAACCTAACATTGGCCGCTATGTCAACAACACTCCGTCAGCCAGTGCGCCTACGGTTGCAAAAGACGACTTCCGCACTGTCTTAGGACTACGTTTTTCAGGATCAGATGCTCTTGCCAACGACGATAGAGCTTTTGCCCGCACCGACTATCCAGACACACTAATGGGAGAGTTCCACGAGCTAATGCAATTGCTCTATGAAAACGTTGATCTCGAAGGAGCTGACGGATTACCGGAAGTTATGAACGGCGCGGGCTATCTAGATTTTACTCCATTAGCACAAATGGTGTGGAACAACGTTAGAGCTACATGGGCTATAACACTGCCATTTTATAATATTGCGCCGAAGTTTGCGCGGGACATCGCTTTCCTGAAATATCGTTCTTTGGATTACACACGAATTCGAGTCCGGTCTTTAGTATCTATGACGTATCTGTTTGGCTTTGCACTTTTGCTAAAACCGACGCTCCACGTTTTCGCCCTTGTTACATTCAGCTTCTGGTAGATAACTTTTTAGGTTCATCGGTTGGTTGATCTAGATTCCTTCCCGTCTGAGCGGCGATCCGTCCAGCACGACAGCCACCCAAAGGTAAGGCGCCTAGCTGTCATCGGTATACGATCGTCAAACGTCCGCTTACCCCCGTGCCAATCGATCCGCCCTTGCCGGCGCTGCGATAAGCCCGCCCTCCTTGCGCGAGACACGCTGGTGCAGATGCACCATCAGCGCGGCGGCGAAGAGCGGCGTCAAAAGGTTGAGCAGCGGCACCGCGAGGAAACCGGCGATGAGGAGGCCGGCCAGAAACACCGTCGTGCCGTAGCGGCCGCGCAGCGCTTTCGCCTCCGCCTCGGTCCGATAGCGCATCGCCGCGAACTCGAAATATTCGCGGCCGAGCAGATAGCCGTTGACCACGAAGAAGGCGGCGATGTTGATCCCCGGCACCAGCAGCAGGACCAGGGCGAGCAGATTGCCGAGGATCACCACGCCGAAGAATTTGACCGACAGGATCAGGCCGGGAATCAGCGGCATCGCCGTCCCGGCCGGCACCTCGGGATAGGTGTTCGCCTCGACCACCTCCGCCACGTCGTCGAGAAACAGGCTGGCGATCACCGCGCTGATCGGTCCGATCAGGAAGGCCAGCAAGATGGCCAATGCGAAACCGGCGGCCCATCCGGCGAGGCTGCCCGCCTGATCGACCCATGACGGCGTATCGGGAAACAGATTGGACAGGAACGGCACCGCGAACCATTCGGCGATCGCCGCGATGCCGAACCACAAGGCGACCAGCACGATGGCGCTGAGGCCGAGGGCCTTCCACAACGCTCCGCGAAACGGGGCTGAGAAAATATCGGCGAAAGCCAGCCGGGCGGAGGCGAAAATCATCGGTGCGTCCTTTCCATTGCCCCGCGAGATAGGCAGCGGCGCCGGTGTCCGCAACGCCGTTCGAGGCGGACCGCGTCTGGCCAACGGGGGCCCAGCGCGCTAGGAAGACCGCGATTTCAACGACGGACCCCATCATGACAGATTACGACGTTCTCACGATCGGCAACGCGATCGTCGACATCATCGCGCGCGCCGACGACGGCTTCCTCGAACGCGAGGCGATCCAGAAGGGCGGCATGACGCTCATCGATACCGAACGCGCCGAGCATCTCTACGGCGTCATGGGTCCCGGCATCGAAATGTCCGGCGGCAGCGCCGGCAACACCGTCGCCGGCCTCGTCAGCCTCGGCGGAACCGGCGCCTATTTCGGCAAGGTCTCCAACGACCAGCTCGGCGAGATCTTCGCCCACGACATCCGCGCCCTCGGCGTCCACTACGCCACCAAGCCGCTCGACGGCCATCCGCCGACGGCCCGCTCGATGATCCTGGTCACGCCGGACGGCCAGCGCTCGATGAACACCTATCTCGGCGCCTGCGTCGAGCTCGGCCCGGAGGATATCGATCCCGCCGTCGTCGCGGCCGCCAAGGTCACCTATTTCGAGGGCTATCTATGGGATCCGCCGCGCGCCAAGCAGGCGATCGTCGAGGCGGCGCGGATCGCCCACGACAACGGCCGCGAGGTCGCGATGACGCTATCCGACGCGTTCTGCGTCCATCGCTACCGGGACGAATTCCTCGACCTCATGCGCTCGGGCACCGTCGACATCGTCTTCGCCAATGAGAGCGAGGCCTTGTCGCTTTACGAAGTGAACGATCTCGACAGCGCGCTCGACCAGCTGGCCAAGGACACCAAGCGCTTCTGCGCCGTCACCCGCAGCGAAAAGGGCTGCATCATCGTCGAGGGCGACCAACGCATTGCGGTGCCGGCGCTGGCGATCCCCGCAGTCCTCGACACGACCGGCGCGGGCGACCTTTTCGCCAGCGGCTTCCTGCGCGGCTATACGATGGGTCTCGACCATGAACAGAGCGCCAGGCTTGGCGTCGCCGCCGCAGGCCATATCATCGGGCAGATCGGTCCGCGCCCGCAGACGCCGTTGAAGGATCTGCCGGAGGTGAAGGCGGTGCTCGGCGGCTGATCACGCGATCGCGGCCGGCCCATCGCTCAGGCGGTGCGTCGGTCACGGTCGGGAAGAGTGCTTGCGACGTCATTTCAAACGCTGTGAGGGATACGCGACATGCTCAGATGGGGAATCTTGTCCACCGCCAAGATCGCGCGGGAGCAATTGATGCCGGCGATCGGCAAGGCGACGAACGGCTCGCTGGCGGCGATCGCCAGTCGCGATCTTGAACGTGCCCAAGAAATCGCTGCGACCTTCGGCATCCCGCGTGCCTATGGCAGCTATGAGGACCTGCTTGCCTCTCCCGAAATCGACGCGGTGTATGTGCCATTGCCCACGGCCCAGCACACGGATTGGACCCTGAAGGCGATCGATGCCGGCAAGCATGTCCTCTGCGAAAAGCCGATGGGCATGACCGCCGCGGACATCGACCGCATCATCGCGGCGGCAAAGGACGCAAGACTCGTCGTCTCGGAAGCCTTCATGGTCACCTATCACCCGCAATGGGCCAAGGTGCGCGATCTCATCGCCGACGGCGCGATCGGGCGACTTGTCCATGTGGAGGCGTCGTTCAGCTACCACAATGTCGATCCCGCCAACATGCGCAACCGCCCGGAACTCGGCGGCGGCGCACTCCGCGACATCGGCGTCTATCCGCTCGTCACCTCGCGCTTCGCGACCGGCAAGGAGCCGGTACGTGTACGAGCCAAGGTCGTGACCGACGACGCGTTCGGCACCGACTCTTTCGTGACCGGCATGGTCGACTTCGGCGATTTCGAGATGAGCGTCTATCTCGGGACCCGCATGGCGCATCGCCAGACGATCATCTTCCACGGCACCGAGGGGTTCATCGAGCTTGCCGCGCCGTTCAATGCCAGCCTCTACGACGGCGACAAGGTACTGCTGCACGACCGCGGCCACCGGCTGACGCAGACCTTCCGCTTTCCGGGGGTGGATCAGTACCGCCTGCAGGTCGAAGCGTTCGGCGAAGCAGTGAACGGGAACGGCGAGGTCTTCCCGCTGGAATCCAGCCGCCGCAACCAGGCTGCGATCGACGCGCTGTTTACGGCCGGACAATCAGGCCACTGGGTAATGCTAGCCTGACCGGCGGCCATGAAATCGGCACATCCTGTCGCGAGATTGTCAGCGCTATCGTGACGCAGGGCCACGTCGCGCGGATCGCGCGCGGCAAGCCTCGGGCTATCCGGCGCGCGTAGCATCGGCGACGTCATCCAGCTTGAGGGACCATCCATGCGGCCTGCTTTACCAACGCGTCGCGCGGCAGCCGGTATCGCGGCCGCGATGGCGTTTCTGGCCGCGGCCGGACAGGCGTCCGCCGAGCCGAACGCGAAACAGGTTTTCAGTGCCCAGCACACGGCGGCGGCACTTCCGGCGGAGAGCCTCGGCTTCTACACCAAGGGGTGCCTCGCGGGCGGAGCGCAGCTTGCCGCCGATGGGCCGACCTGGCAGGCGATGCGCCTGTCGCGCGACCGGCATTACGCCCTCCCGACGACGGTCGCCTTTATCGAGAACCTGTCCCGCGAAGCGGCACGGCGCGGCATCTGGCCAGGACTTCTGGTCGGCGACATGTCGCAGCCGCGTGGCGGCCCGATGCCCTTTGGACACAGTTCCCACCAGATCGGTCTCGATCTCGACATCTGGCTGCAGCCGATGCCGACCCCGCGCCTCACCGCTGCTGCACGGGAGGATTTCCCGTTCCGCTCGGTTCTGAAAAAAGGCACCTTCCAGGTCGATGATCGGATATGGAATTCGCGCTACCGCGATCTGATCAGGCTCGCCGCCGAAGACGCCAAGGTGCAGCGGATTTTCGTCCATCCGGGCATCAAGAAGAAGCTCTGCGAAACGGCCGGCGGCGACCGCGCCTGGCTGAACAAGGTGCGGCCCTATTATGGCCATCACGAGCACTTCCATGTGCGGCTGTTCTGCCAGCCCGGATCGCCGAATTGTACCGAGCAGAAATCCACTGGCCGGGGCGATGGCTGCGGCGATCTCGACTGGTGGTTCAACACGGCCCTGCAGCCGCCACCGCCGAACGCCAAGCCGGCGAAACCCAAGCCGGAAATGACTCTGGCCGACATGCCCCGCCAGTGCCGCGCGGTGGCGAATGCGCCGGCGATGGGCTCGACGGGCAGTATGATCGCTGCGACGAGCACCAAGGCCACTGCCGCCGCTGTCGGGCTCGCCTATGCGCCATCGGGTTCCATACCGATTCCGACGAATCGGCCGACGCACTGACCCGGCCGCAACCAGTTTGTTTTGCGTTCGTCACGGCAGTGTCCTATGTCGATCGGCATACACGAATAGATTGAAGCGGACATCCTATGGAACAACGGCGTGACGGCACGGACGCGTTGAAATTTCCGATCCTGATCGGCGACATCGGCGGCACCAATGCACGCTTCGCGCTGCTTCTCGATTCCTTCGCCGAGCCCAAGATGTTCCCGGTCATCCAGACCGCCGATTTCGAGACGGTCGACGACGCCATCCAGGCGACCGTACTCGACAAGACATCGGTGCAGCCGAAATCGGCAGTGCTGGCCGTCGCGGGACCGATCGACGGCGACGAGATCGACCTCACCAACTCTCCCTGGGTGATCCGCCCGCAGCAGATGCTGGCCGGGCTTGGCATCGAGGAAGTGATCGTCGTCAACGATTTCGAGGCGCAGGCGCTGGCGATCTCCTCGCTCGGCGAACAATCGCGGACTCAGATCGGCGGCGGTGAGGTCCATGAGGGCGCCAGCCGAGCGGTCGTCGGCCCGGGCACCGGCCTCGGTGTCGCTGGCCTCGTGCGGGCGCGCAACATGTGGATTCCCGTCGCCGGCGAAGGCGGCCACATCGACCTTGGACCGCGCACCGAGCGGGATCTGGCGATTTGGCCGCATCTGGAGACCATCGAAGGTCGGGTGTCGGGCGAACAGGTGCTATGCGGACGCGGACTGGTCAATCTCTACCGCGCCATCGCGGCGGCGGACGGAGCGGAGCCGGTCCACACGACGCCGGCCGAGATCACCGAAGCCGCGGTCAACCAGAAGGACCCGCTCTCGATCGAGGCGGTCGATCTGTTCGCCACCTATCTCGGGCGCGTTGCCGGCGATCTGGCCCTGATCTTCATGGCGCGCGGCGGCGTCTTCATCGCCGGCGGCATCTTCCAGCGCATCATCCCGATCCTCAAGGCCGAGCAACTCCGCGCCGCCTTCGAGGACAAGGCGCCGCACAGCGCGCTGATGCGCGAGATCCCGCTCTTCGTCGTCACCGAGCCGCTCGCCGCGCTCGCGGGACTTGCCACATACGCCCGCACGCCGCGCTTCTTCGGCCTCGAGACGACAGGGCGGCGCTGGGCCGTCTGATCGGGCAGCCGCCATACCCACGCTTCGGGATACGATGACAGGATGTCCGACCATTGCCCGCCGGGCCTTGAGGCGCTACCTCGCAAGCGACGCAAAGCCGTTTAGAGCATCGGACCCAAAAGTGGCATCCGGTTTTTGGATCGTTCCGATGCTCAATCAAAATATTGGAGCGTCCTTTGTGCGTTCGAATGGACGCAGGGCGCTCCAAAGCGAAGGACAATCCGCATGGCGCTGAAAGTCGCGGTCCAGATGGACCATGTCTCCTCGATCTCGATCAAGGGCGATTCCACCTTCGCCCTCTGTCTCGAGGCGCAGAACCGCGGCCACCGACTGTTCCACTACACGCCCGAGCAGCTCTCGATGCGTGGCGGCCACGTCACCGCGCGGGTCGAGGCGATGGAGCTGCGCGAGGAAGAGGGCAACCATTTCTCCCTCGGGCCCTCCGAGAAAGTCGACCTCGCGGAGATGGATGTCGTTCTGTTGCGGCAGGATCCGCCCTTCGACATGGCCTACATCACCTCCACCCACATTCTCGAGCGCATTCATCCGAAGACATTGGTGGTCAACGACCCGGCCTCGGTGCGCAACGCGCCGGAGAAGATCTTCGTCATGGAATTCGCCGATCTGATGCCGGAGACGCTGATCACCAAGGACCCCGAGGAGGTCGCCGCCTTTCGCGCCGAGTTCGGCGAAATTGTCATGAAGCCACTCTACGGCAATGGCGGCGCCGGCGTCTTCCACTTGAGGAAAGACGACCGCAACCTGACGTCTTTCATGGAAACCTTCGGCGTCCTGTTCCGCGAGCCGTATATCGTGCAGCGCTATCTCGACGACGTGCGCAAGGGCGACAAGCGCATCATCCTCGTCGACGGGGAGTATGCCGGCGCCATCAACCGGGTTCCCGCCGAAACCGACACGCGCTCCAACATGCATGTGGGCGGCACCGCCACCGCGACGGAACTGACGGAGCGCGAGCGCGACATCTGCGAGCGGATCGGCCCGGCGCTCAGGGAGCGCGGCCTCTTGTTCGTCGGCATCGACGTCATCGGCGACTATCTGACCGAGATCAACGTCACCTCGCCGACTGGCATCCGCGAGGTCAAGCGCTTCGGTGGCGCCGACATCGCCGCGCTTCTGTGGGACGCGATCGAGGCCAAGCGCCGGCAATTCTGAACGGCAGATAACAATCTTGTTCCGGAACCGTTCGGACAGACTCCGGCTTACTGACCGCGACACTAGATATCCATCTCAGCTTCGCGAGGTCATGCCATGAACAAGATGCTACTCGGATTGCTCGCCGTCGTCGGCGGCTTCGCCCTTCCGGCCACGGCCGACGCCGCGGCGCGCGCCATCGCCACCGCCGACGTCAATCTGCGCGCCGGCCCCTCCACCCGTTACCCGGCGGTCGACGTCGTCGGCGGCGGCGAAAGGGTCCGCGTCTATGGGTGCCTGGAGAACCGCTCCTGGTGCGACGTCGGCTATGACGGCCAGCGCGGCTGGATGTCGTCGAACTATCTCGCCTATGCCGGAGGCCCCCGCCGCTACACCGGCGAACGCGCGATCCGGGCGATCGAGGCGCCGGTGATCAGCTTCTCCATCGGCGGCTACTGGGACGACCACTATCGCGCCCGCCGCTTCTATCGCGAGCGCGACCGCTATGACGGCATCTACGGTCCCCGCTACCGCCGCGACCGGGATCGCTTCGAGGATCGTGACCGCTTCGACGATCGGGACGATGTCCGCCGCGAACGCCGGACGGAGCGTCGCCACGAACTCCGTCGGGAAGAGCGTCGGGACGATCGCCGCGAATGGCGCGATGAGCGCCGCGACGACGTCCGGATCGAGTTCCGCGACGACCGCCGTGAGCGTGTCGAGGAGCGTCCGGAGCCAGTCGTTCCGCTCTATCGTGTGAACTGATCCGTCCATCCCACGACATGATCGAGGCGCGGCCACCACCGCGCCTCGATTTCGTTTTGAACACCCTACCGGTATGCAGATCGACCCCGCACCGCCAACGCTTCACCTGTCGTCAACCGAACGATAAGCTGCAGAGCCAAGAGAAGCGCCATGTCGGCTGGGCGACCTGAGCTCTCCAGCCACACCCGGCTCCACCGTCTGTCTTTCACAAGGAGCGCCTTTGCAGACCGCCGACCGCGAGGCCCCGCCCCATGCGAAGCTACTGCCGCTCGACGGAATCGACGTCTGGCTGACCTTCCTGCCCGAGGTTGCGCCGGCGCTGCACGCGCCCTATCGCGCGCTTCTCGACGCGGGCGAGCGCCAGCGTTATGAGCGCTACCGCGTCGATGGGGCGCGCGAAGAGTTCCTAGTCGGCAAGGCGCTCGTCCGCGCCACCTTGTCGCGCTACCGGCCCGTCGCACCCGTCGCCTGGCGCTTTACGGCGAACGGCTACGGCCGGCCGGACATTTCCGGTGGCGACGACGGACTTACCTTCAATCTCTCGCACACCCGCGGCCTCGCGGCGCTCGCCGTCGCCCGGCATTGCGATGTCGGAATCGATGTCGAGACGGTCGGCCGCGACAGTGCCGTCCGGGATCTTGCCGGCCGCTACTTTTCGCCCGCCGAGGCGACGTATGTGCACGCCGCCGAGGGCCCGGCCCTGCGCGAGCGCTTCTTCGCCTTCTGGACGCTCAAGGAGGCCTATATCAAGGCGCGCGGCATGGGGCTGGCGCTGCCGCTCGACGGCTTCTCCTTCGATCTGGAACGCGAAACGCCGTCGATCGGCTTCGCCCCGACCTGCCCGGACGATCCCGCCCGCTGGACCTTTCTCAGGCGGCGGGTTTCCGCCGAGCACCGGCTGGCGCTCGCGGTCTCGCCACGGGATCGCATGCCGCCGATCCGCTTTCTCAGAACGGTGCCGCTGACCGACCTGATCGAAGAGCTGGACCTCGCCGTCATGCCGCTGGACGCGACGGCGATGAGCGACGCGGATCCGGGCGGGCCAGGCTCGTGAAACTCTTCGCCGTCGGCGATCTGCATCTCGGCCATCCGACCAACCGCGAGGCGATCCACACCATCCGGGCGCGGCCGGACGACTGGCTGATTCTGGCCGGTGACGTCGGCGAGACCGAACGCCATCTGGATCTGGCGTTCGACGCCCTGCAGCCAAAATTCAAACAGCTCGTCTGGGTGCCGGGCAATCACGAACTCTGGTCGGTCGCCTCGCGGGGAACCGCCCTTCGCGGCGAGGCGCGCTACCAGCGCTTCGTCGCTCTCTGCCGCGAGCGCGGCGTGCTAACGCCCGAAGACCCCTATCCGGTCGCCGAGATCGACGGCACGCGGGTCAGGATCGTGCCCATGTTCCTGCTCTACGACTACTCGTTCCGGCCGGACCATGTGCCGCTCGACGCTGCCGTCGCCTGGGCGCGGGAAGCGGGCATTCGCTGCGCCGACGAGCAGCTTCTGTCGCCGGCGCCCTTCGACAGTCGGAGCGCGTGGTGCGCGGCCCGCTGCGACCTCACCGAACAGCGGCTCGAAGCCCTCGACGACGGCCTGCCGACGGTGCTGATCAATCACTGGCCGCTGCGCGAGGAGCTCGCCCGCCTGCCGCGCATTCCGCGCTTTTCGCTGTGGTGCGGCACGCGGCGAACCGAGGACTGGCACACCCGCTTTGCCGCCCGCGCGGTGATCTCCGGCCACATCCACATCCGCTCCAGCCGCGAAATCGACGGCGTCGCCTTCGAGGAGGTCTCGCTCGGCTATCCGAAGCAATGGCACGGCCGCATCGAACCGGACGATGCGGTGAGAAGGATCAGTTTTCCAGGGCGGACCATTTAGCAGAAAGACGTTCGCCGGTTTGACCAACCGGCGCCATTCCATGCGTCGCCGTGCATCGTTCGGCAGACCATCTTTGAGCGCAAGGATGTAAACCGGGCGAAAGAAACCCTCATGACGGCCTGACGAATCTTAAAGCTCGCGACGACAGGTCGCACGATTGAGCCCATCCCATCCACCGGCTTCCTGAAGCGCCGCGGCATCACGCCGCGGCGTTTTCGTAGTCGGCGACAAGGAAAATAATCACGCAGACGACTCCGCTTGACTCTCCCATCACCCTCTGGAATCTATAGGAACATATCAGGAACAAAACCTCTTTCGCAGAGGCGGAGCGGCCGCAAACCCTTGCGGTCGAAGGAGATCCTATGGCTGTCAGCGATGCTTGGCCGGCCCCGCCGGCGGATTCCCCCTCGGCGCGGGCGCGATCCGCGGCGAATGACACGGCGGCGGTCAGTTGTAGGAATCCGGCCCTTGCCCGGTTGCGCGAACAGATCGCCCGGATCGAGGGCCAGCCGGTCGCCCGCCTGGAGCAAGCCGACGAAACGGCGACGGCGAAGGCCGCACCCCGCCGCAGCGCGCTCGCGCTGTATTCGCTCGGCTGCGCGGCGGCCGACGCGGCGCTCGGCGGCGGCTTTCCGGCCGCCGGGCTGACCGAAATCCATCTCGACGAAACGCGGAACGGCGGAACGCTGGCGGGCTTTGTCCTCGCCCTGGCCATCCGCTTCGGCGCCCGGCCGGACAAGCCGGTTGTGTGGATCGGCGACAGCCTGGCGTTTTCGGAAGTCGGCCTGCCCTATTGGCCGGGTCTTGCCGGCTTCGGCATCGACCCGAGCGCCCTTTGCATCGTGCGAACCCGCCGGCTGGAAGACGCGGCCTGGGCTGGCGAGGAGGCCGCCGCCTCGTCGGCGCTGACGATGGCGATCCTGGAAGTGCGCGGCAATCCGGCGCGGCTCGGCCTCGACGGCACAAGGCGGCTGCATTTTCGCGCCCGCGAGGCCGGCCTGCCGTTCCTGCTCTTGCGCCAGAGCGCCCGCGCCGAGGCGACGGCGGCGCCGCTCAGGCTGCGCGTGCGGCCGTCGCCGGCGGCTCTCGTTCCCGACCTCACCGATCATCAAAAGCTCATCGGCCATCCGGTGTTCGCCGTCACGGTCGAAAAATCCCGCGATGGCCGGCCGCGCCATTTCAGTCTGGAGTGGAACCCCCATGAGCGACGTTTCGACCCGCTTCGCCCAGAGCGTGCAACCGCGCTTTCTCGCCCTCTCGCTGCCGCGCCTGTCGACCGACCGGATCCGGCGCGAGACGCTGGGTCGCTCGTGGCGCTCCAGCGCGCGTCGTGAGGAGGACGCGGCCGCAACCCCGATGGCGCCGCTGGCGCTGTACGCGACGGTCGCCAACGCCAACCGGATCGCTGCTGTCTGCGAGCAGGCGGAGGCCGGCGGGCTATCGCCAGGGGTCGGGTTGGCCGAAGCGCGGGCGCGGTTTCCCGGCCTGGACATCATCCTCGCCGATCCGCCGGCCGACGCGCGGTTGCTGACAGCCCTTGCCGACTGGTGCGACCGCTATACGCCGCTCGTCGCGCTCGACCCGCCGCATGGCCTCGTTCTCGACATTTCCGGTTGCGCCCATCTGTTCGGCGGCGAAAAAGCCCTGATGGACGACCTCCTCGCCCGCCTGTTCCAGCAGGGATTCGCGGCCGAGGCGGTGATCGCCAGCCATGCCGGCACGGCGCTCGCCCTGGTCGGCCCCGGCGCCCCCAGCATCATTGCGGCGGGCGAGGAACAGGCTGCGATCGCACCGCTGCCCGTCACCGCGCTGCGGCTCGATGCGACGCTGACCGCCATGCTCCGGCGGCTCGGTCTAAAGACGGTCGGGTCGCTGTTGTCGCTACCGCGCGCTGGATTGGCCCGGCGCTTCGGCGAGGATCTTTTGACCCGCCTCGATGAAGCGGCCGGCCGGGTCTTTCGGCCGATCAGTCCGCGCCGGCCGATCCCCGAGCTTGCCGCCGAGCGCCGGCTGTTCGAGCCGATCAGCCGCGTCGAGGATGTCGAGCGCGTCCTTTTCCTCCTCGCCGAACGGTTGCGGGACGATCTGGCGCGCCGTGGCGTCGGCGCCCGGCGGCTGGAACTGTCGCTGTTTCGCGTCGACGGACAGGTCAACCGGCTTACCGTCGGCGCGTCGCGGCCAGTGCGCGAGCCGGGCCATGTGCAGCGCCTGTTCCGCGAGCGCATGAAGGGCCTCGGGGAAGAGTTCGACGCCGGCTACGGCTACGATCTCGTCAAGCTGGCGGTGTTCGAAGCCGCGCCGATGCCGGACGTGCAGACGGATTTGTCCGGCGCCGACGCGGCCGTCGACGCTTTCGGCGGCCTCATCGACCGGCTCGGCGCCCGGCTGGGTGAGGCCAGCGTCCTGCGGATCGAAGTCGCCGACAGCCATTGGCCGGAACGGGCCGAATGCTGGCGGCCGGTGAGCGCCGGCGAGGCCCATGGTTCCGCGGCCCGGCAGAGCCTTGCGCCGGCCGGCGCGCCCCGGCCGGTCCGACTGCTCGCCCTGCCGGAGCCGATCGAGGCAAGCTTCGAGGTGCCGGACGGCGCGCCGCTGCAATTTCGCTGGCGCCGGGCGCTGCACCTCGTGCGCCGGGCCGAGGGGCCGGAGCGGATCGGCGCCGAATGGTGGCGGGACGCGGGCGAGGCCGCGCGCGACTATTACCGGATCGAGGATGCCGACGGCCGCCGCTTCTGGCTGTTTCGAGCCGGCTGGGCCGACCCCGTGGTCGATCCCGAATGGCAGCTGCCGGCCCCGCGTCCGGCCTGGTATCTGCACGGAATCTTCGCATGAAGCCCGCGCCATCCCCGCCCACTTTCGCCGAACTCGGCGTCGCCAGCTGCTTTTCCTTCCTGCGTGGCGCCTCGCAGCCGGAGGAACTGGTCGTCACCGCCCACCGGCTCGGCCTCGGCGGCATCGGCCTTGCCGACCGCAACAGCGTCGCCGGTGTGGTGCGCGCCCATCAGGCGGCGCGAGAAGCCGGCCTTGCCTACGCTCCCGGCGCCCGGCTGGTCTTTTCCGACGACACGCCCGACATCCTCGCCTATCCGCGCGACCGCGCCGGCTGGGGACGGCTCTGCCGCTTGCTCAGCCTCGGCAACCTGCGAACCCGCAAGGGCGACTGCATCCTGCATCTACCGGACTTGCTCGAATGGGGCGACGGCCTCAACCTTGCCGTCATGGCCCCGGCGGGGCTCGGCCATGACCAGAATAACGGAGCGGACCTCGCCGAAACCCGCCTCGCCAGCGCCCTCCAGGCGCTCGCCTCGGCCTTTCCGAGCGCCGTGCGGCTTGCCGCCGCGTCGGCCCATGACGGACTCGACCAGCGCCGCCTCGCCCGTGCCGCCCGCCTTGCGGAGCACTGCGGCACGCCGCTGATGGCGACCAACGACGTCTTCCACCACGCACCGGGCCGCCGCCGGCTGCAGGACGTGATGACCGCGATCCGCGAGCATGTGCCGATCGCCGAGGCGGGACGTTTACTGTCGCGCAACGCCGAGCGGCATTTGAAGGCCCCTGGCGAGATCGCGCGGCTGTTTCGCGCCTATCCGGGAGCCGTCGAAACCGCCAACCACTTCTTCGCCGAACTCGATTTCGACCTGAAGAGCCTTCGCTACGAATATCCCGACGAAGCGCTGACGCTGGCCCGCACCCCGGCGGAAGAACTGCGCTTTCTCGCCCATGACGGCGCCAAATGGCGCTATCCCGAGGGCGTTCCGGCGAGCGTCACCCGGCAGATCGACTATGAGCTTCAGATCATTGGCGAGCTGAAATACGAGCCGTATTTCCTCACCGTCCACCACATCGTCGAATTCGCCCGGTCAAAGGGCATCCTGTGCCAGGGGCGCGGCTCGGCGGCCAACTCGGTGGTGTGCTTCTGCATCGGCATCACCGAGGTCTCGCCCGAGCGCGCCGGACTGTTGTTCGAGCGGTTCGTCTCGTCGGACCGGCGCGAGCCGCCCGACATCGACATCGACTTCGAGCACGAGCGCCGCGAGGAGGTGATCCAGTACATCTACGACCATTACGGCCGGAACAACGCCGCCATCGCCGCCACCGTCATCACCTATCGCGCCCGCTCGGCCGCCCGCGAGGTCGGCAAGGCCTTCGGCCTGTCGGACGACGCGGTCGCGGCGCTGTCCGGCTCGGTCTGGGGCTACCATTCTTCCGATCTCGGGGAGCGCGAAGCCGCGGCGGCCGGCTTGGCGGCCGAGGACCCGACTACGGCGAATGTCCTCCACTTCGCCACCGAACTCGCCGGCTTTCCCCGGCATCTGTCCCAGCATGTCGGCGGCTTCGTCATCACCAGGGGCCGCATCGACGAAGTCGTGCCGATCCTCAACACCGGCATGGACGGGCGCACCATCGTCGAATGGGACAAGGACGATCTCGACGAACTCGGCATTCTGAAGATCGACATCCTCGCCCTCGGCATGCTGTCGTGCCTGCGCCGCGGCTTCGATCTGCTGCAAAACCACTACGGCGTGACGCTGAGCCTCGCCGATCTGTCACTGGCGGCGGACGACGCGCCGACCTACCGGATGGCCCAGCGGGCCGACACGCTCGGCGTTTTCCAGATCGAGAGCCGGGCGCAGATGTCGATGCTGCCGAAGCTGAAGCCCGAATGCTTCTACGATCTCGTCATCGAGGTGGCGATCGTGCGACCCGGCCCGATCCAGGGCGACATGGTCCACCCCTATCTCAGGCGCAAGATGGGCATCGAGCCGGTCAGCTATCCGAAGGAGGAGCTGCGCGAGGTGCTCGGCCGTACCCTCGGCGTGCCGCTGTTCCAGGAACAGGCGATGCGGATCGCCATCGTCGCCGCCGGCTTCACGCCGAACGAGGCGGACAAGCTGCGCCGCGCCATGGCGACGTTTCGCCGGGTTGGCACCATCCACACATTCCAGAAGAAGCTGGTCGAGGGGATGGTCGCGCGCGGCTATGAGCGCGACTTCGCCGAACGCTGCTTCAAGCAGATCGAGGGTTTTGGCGAATACGGCTTTCCCGAAAGCCACGCCGCCTCCTTCGCGCTGCTCGTCTATGCCTCCTGCTGGCTGAAATGCCATTATCCCGACGTCTTCGCCGCCGCGCTTCTGAACGCCCAGCCGATGGGCTTCTACGCGCCGGCGCAGATCGTCCGCGACGCCAGGGAGCACGGCGTCGACATCCGGCCGGTCGACGTCAATCATTCCGCCTTCGACCAGACGCTGGAGGCGGCCCGCTTCGATCCCGGCGGCATGAAGGCCCGGCATTTGGAGATGCGGGAGGCCATCCGGACCCGTCACGCCGTCCGTCTCGGCTTTCGCCAGGTCAAGGGGCTCGGCGCCGAGGAGATGGCCACGCTGGTCGCGGCGCGAGGGCCGGGCTACGATTCGATTCGCGATCTGTGGCTGCGTTCGGGGCTGAGGCGCGCGACGATCGAGCGGCTGGCCGACGCCGACGCCTTCGACTCGCTGGGCCTCACCCGCCGCGACGCGCTGTGGGCCTGCCGGGCGCTCGATCCCAACGGCGCAGCCGAGCGCCTGCCGCTATTCGAGCGCGCTTCGGCCAAGGATCTGCAGGACGAGCCCGACGCGCATCTGCCGCCGATGCCAGTCGGCGAGGAAGTGTTCAACGATTACCGTTTCCTGTCGCTCTCCCTGAAGGCGCATCCGGTCTCCTTCGTCCGCGCGGAACTGCGACAGAGACGGGTGCTGGCCAACGAGACGCTGTCAACGCTGCGTTCGGGCAGCCGCGTCGCGGTCGCGGGGCTCGTCCTCATCCGCCAGCGGCCGGGCTCGGCGAAGGGCGTGATCTTCATGACCATCGAGGACGAGACCGGCATCGCCAACATCATCGTCTGGCCGAAAATCTTCGAGCGCTTCCGTCCGGTCGTCCTCGGCGCGCGCTTCGTCAGGGTGACGGGACGGATGCAGTCCGACCGGGGGGTGATCCATGTCGTCGCCGACGACATCGAAGATCTGACGCCGCTGCTGATGCCGATCGCCAGCGGCGACGTCCCGGCGGTCGGCGACGTCGCTCCCGCCGACCACGTCAAGCACCCGCTGCGCCGGCCGTCCCGCAACCGCCAAACCGCAATCGTCGAGGCCGAAACGGACGAAGGCGCCGAAGCCGTCGCCTCGCTCGGCGCCGCGCTCGCCCGGGCCGACGAAATCCGCCGACCGGTCGACGAACAGCGCGGTCAGGCAAAACTGCTTGCCCGCCACCGCTCCATGCTCGCGACACCCGACCCGGCGCATCGTCCCGGCCTTGCCGATCGGGCCGTGCGACAGGTGCTGCCGAAGGGGCGGAATTTTCAATGAGCGAACCGCGATGCCCCTTAGGCGCGCGATCGATCGCTAGTTCACCCATCAGGCTCTGGCCGAATCCGACGACCTTGCTATCTTCGCGCTGACGCCGTCGAAATGTTCCGCGCGCCGAACGACAGGGGGACCCATGCCGGAATCGCGGCCGACCACAGGCCGACCGCAACGGATCGCAAAGCTTGCCGCCGCGAACCGCGCCTTGCGGGCGCGCCGATGGGCGCGTTTGCTAGCCCCAGGGTTCATTCTGGTCCTCACCGCCGGCTGTGCCGGTCCGCAATCGACATTCGAAGCCGCCGGGAGAGAAGCCGCCGGCGTCGAGGCCCTGTTCTGGGTCATGCTCGCGGGGGCTGTGGTCATCTGGCTGCTCGTCATCGGCCTTTCCGTCTATGCGACCAGGGCCAATCCCGCGGCTCACAGCGAAGCGACCGGCATTCGGCTGATCATCTGGGGTGGGGCTGTCGTCCCCACCATCGTCCTGGCCGCCCTGCTCGTCTGGGGTCTGACCATGATGCCGGATCTCCGACGCGAGGCCGACGGGCCGAAGATCGCGGTCTCCGGCGAACGCTTCTGGTGGCGTATCGCCTACGGTATCGAGGGCGAACCGGGCGTCGCCAAGAGCCTGCCCGCCGGCGGCGTCGAAAGCGCCAACGAGCTCTGGCTGCCGGTCGGCCGCCGCTCCGAAATTCTCCTCGGTAGCCCGGACGTGATCCATTCCTTCTGGGTGCCGGCCATCGCCGGCAAGACCGACGCCATACCCGGTCGGGTCAACCGGCTGGTGCTCGAGCCGACCCGCGAGGGTGTCTATAACGGCGTCTGCGCCGAATTCTGCGGTGACGCCCACGCCCAGATGGGATTTCGCGTCGTCGTCGTCTCCGAGGCCGATTATACCCGCTATGTCGAGGCCCAGGGCCAGCCGGCCGCCGTCACCGAAGGCGAGGGGCCGGACCGGTTCGTCGAGCGCGGCTGCGGCGCCTGCCATACGGTGCGCGGCACGCCGGCGTACGGCGCCGTCGGGCCGGACCTGACCCACATCGCCTCCCGCCAAACAGTCGGCGCGGGTCTGCTTGAGACAACGCCGGCGAATATCGCCGCCTTCATCCGCTCCCCCGCCCATCTCAAGCCGGGAGCCGAAATGCCCGCCTTCGCCATGCTGCCCGACGCCGAGGTCACGGCCATCGCCAACTGGCTGGGGGCGCTGCGATGAGCGAGACAGCGTTCGGCAGGCCCGGCGTCACCGGCGCCACCCATCAGGACCAGGAGGACGAAGCTGTCCGCCGGGCCCAGGAAGAGCGCTTGATCGAGGTCTGGAAGGCGCCGAAAGGCTGGCGCTACTGGTCGGCGGTGAACAATACAGAGGTGGGGATCTGGTACACCGCCACCGCCTTCGCCTTCTTACTGTTCGCGGGCGTTCTCGGCCTGATGATCCGCGTGCAGCTCGCCATTCCGGACAACGACTTCCTGTCGGCCAGTTTCTACAATCAGGTCTACACGCTGCACGGCACGGTGATGATGTTCCTGTTCGCCGTGCCCATCTTCGAGGCGGTGGCGATCGTAATCCTGCCGCAGATGCTGGGCGCGCGCGACCTGCCGTTCCCGCGCCTGTCGGCCTTCGGCTATTGGTGCTTTCTCATCGGTGGGGTGTTCGTCACCGGCTCGATCTTCTTCGACGCGGCGCCCGCCAGCGGCTGGTTCATGTATCCGCCGCTGACGACGCAGGAGCGTTTCACGCCGGGCTACGGCCCCGACATCTGGCTGCTCGGCCTCTCCTTCATCGAGGTCGCCTCGATTGCCGCGGCGGTGGAGCTGATCGTCGGCACGCTGAAGTGCCGGCCTCCCGGCATGCGCCTCAATCTGATGCCGCTCTATGCCTGGTACGTGCTGGTCGTCGCCGGGATGATCCTGTTCGCGTTCCCGCCGCTGATCGCCGGCGACATCCTGTTCGAGCTGGAGCGCCTGTTCGGCTGGCCGTTCTTCGACCCCGAGCGCGGCGGCGACCCGATGCTGTGGCAGCACCTGTTCTGGATTTTCGGACATCCGGAGGTCTACATCGTCTTTCTGCCGGCGATCGCGCTTCTGGCGATGATCGTTCCGACCTTCGCCCGGCGCCCGATCCTCGGCTATTCCTGGATCGTGCTCGCCGCCGTCGGCACTGGCTTCCTGTCGTTTGGCCTGTGGGTCCATCACATGTTCACCACCGGCCTGCCGGCGATCTCGCTCGGCTTCTTCTCGGCCGCGTCCGAGGCGGTGGCGATCCCGACCGGCGTCCAAATCTTCGTGTTTCTAGCGACGCTCCTGACCGGCCGGGTGATCTATCGGGTGCCGATGCTGTTCGTCTCCGGGGCGTTGGCGATCTTCGTCCTTGGCGGCCTGACCGGCGTCATGGTCGCGCTCGCGCCCTTCGACTGGCAGGCCCACGACACCTATTTCGTGGTCGGACACCTCCATTACGTCTTGATCGGCGGCATGCTGTTTCCGGTCGTCGCCGGCATCTACTATTTCTGGCCGATGCTGTCGGGACGAAAGCTGTCCGACGGCCTTGGAAAGATCGCCTTCTGGTTGATGTTCGTCGGCTTCAACGTCGCCTTCCTGCCGATGCACTGGTCGGGCCTGATGGGCATGCCCCGCCGCATCTGGACCTACCCCGCCGAACTCCGGCTAGAAATCCCCAATCTGATCTCCTCGGTCGGCGCCTTCGTCTTTGCCGCCGGCTTCCTCGTCGTCGTCTTCGACGTGCTGCGGCCAAGCCGCCATCTGCCGCGTGCCGAACGCAATGTCTGGAACGCCGGCACGCTGGAATGGCTGGCCGAGACCGAGGACAAGGGCTGGGGCGTGCGCTCGATCCCGCTCGTCACCACCCGCTATCCACTCTGGGAGCAGCCGAACTTCATGGAAGACGTCGACATGGGGCGCTTCTATATGCCGGACGCCGAGGAGATGCAGCGCGAGACGATGGTAACCGGCGTCCTCGACGCGACGCCGGAACAGTGCCTGCGGGTTCCCGGCCCGACCTTCATGACCATGTGGGCGGCGATCTTCCTCGGCGCGGTGTTCATCTTCGCGACCTTCCACTGGTGGCTGGCGACCATCGCGGCGATGGTGCTGGCGACCGCCGCGATTCTCGTCTGGCTGTGGCGCGGCACTGCCATCATTCCGGAGAAACCGGACAAGGATGTCGGCCGTGGGCTGACGCTGCCGCTTTATCTTTCCGGCCCAAAATCAGTCGGCTGGTGGGCGATGTTCATCACCATGGTCGGCGACGGCACCGCCTTCCTGTCGCTGGTGTTCGGCTATTTCTTCTTTTTTACCATCCACGAGAACTTTCCGCCGGCCGGTGTCGAGGGGCCCGGACTGGTCTGGCCGTTGATTGCGCTGGCGCTGTTCGCAGGCGGGTGGATCGCCGCCCGCCTGGCGCTCAGAATCAACCGCGCCGGTTCGGTCGGCATGGCGCGGGCGCTGATGGGCGGCGGCGCCATGCTGGCCCTTGGTGGCGGCGCGGCTCTCGTCTGGGCACCGTACGTCACCGGTCTCGATCCGGTCACCCACGTCTATCCGGCGACGGTCTGGGTGCTGGTCATATGGACAGCGGTCCACGGCGCCGTCGGCGCACTGATGCTCGGCTATTGCCTGGCGCGATCGCTCGCCGGCCGGCTGACGCCGGTCTACGACATCGATATCGCCAATGTCGCGCTCTACTGGCACTTCCTGGCCGCGACCGCGTTGATCACCGTTGCGACCATCGCGCTCTTCCCGCTGGCAGTCTGAGGAGAGGGCGATGAACACCGACAGACAGACCCGCGACAATCTCTGGACGCTGATTACCCCGCCGACGGTCTGGGCACTGCATTTCCTCGTCTCCTACGTACTCGCGGCCTATGCATGCGCGCCGAATGTCCAGGTTTTCGAGACCATCGGCGGCGCCCGCATCGCCATCGCTGGCGTCACGCTCGTCGCGCTGATTCTGATTGGGGCCGTCTTCCGACGGGCGCTGCACGAATGGCGCACGGAAGGCGGCAGCGGTTTTCACAACGACGAGGATAGCGGGGCGGGGCGCGAGCGATTTCTGGAGTTCTCCACCGTGCTGCTCGCAGCGCTGTCCTTCGTCTCGGTGCTCTTCGTCGCCCTGCCGGTCTTGATCAATGCGGATTGCCGATGAGGACCGGCGCGCCCATCCTTGCCGACTATGGTCCGGCCATGACACCGGCGGCATCCAAGTGGTCCGCCGCGGTTCACCTCTGGCCGCTGGCCGCCGGTCTTCTCCTCCTCGGGCTACTGTGGTTCGGGCCGCTGCCGGAGATCGCCCGAGGCTCCTTCGCCGCCCATATGGCGCTGCATATGGGCCTCGTCGTCCTCGCCGCGCCGCTGCTCGCGCTCGGCCAGGCGCGCGCCTTTCCCGGTTTGATCGCCGGGCTTTCTCCGGCTGTCGCCATCGCCGCCTCGCTGGTCGAGTTCGTCGCGGTCTGGGCCTGGCACGCACCGGCGTTGCACGACGCGGCACGCGCCGAGACCTCGATCTTTGTCCTCGAACAGGCCTCGTTCCTCGGCGCCGGCGTTCTGCTGTGGGCCAGCGCCATCGGGGCGGCGGGCGCCGGCCGGCTGGCCACGCGCGCCGCGGGCGTCGTCGCCCTTCTCGTCACCTCGATGCATATGACGCTGCTCGGCGCCTTGCTCTTGCTGGCGCCACGCCCGCTCTATGCCTGCGCCGAACTCTGTTCCCCCGCCGCCGCGCTGACGCCGTTGGGCGACCAGCAGCTCGGCGGTGTCCTGATGTTGTTCGTCGGCGGCGCGGCCTATCTGACAGGCGGACTGGCGCTTCTCGCCTCGCTTCTGCGCAACCAAACGCCCAGCGGTAGGACCGGCTGATGCGGATCGATTTCATCCTCACCTGGAAGAAGCTCCTCCTCGCCGCGACCGGGGCCGTCGCGTTGGCCTTCGCCGTCAGCCTGTCCGGTATGGTCTCCATCGCCGCGTCCTCGGGGCATTTCGCGCCGGTCGGCTGGTTCTTGCACTGGACGATGCAGAACACCGTCGCGCGGCAGTCATTGACCATTTCCGTTCCCGAGGACATCGACCTCGGCGACCCTTCCCTCGTCCAACGTGCGGCAGGGCACTTTGCCACCGGCTGCGCCCCCTGCCACGGCGCGCCCGGCGTGCCGCAATCGCCGGTCGCCCTGTCGATGACGCCGGCGCCGCCGCGCCTCGCCGAAAGGGTCGGCGACTGGAAAGACCGCGAGTTGTTCTGGATCGTCCAATACGGCATCAAATATTCGGGCATGCCCGCCTGGGTGACCCAGGAGCGCGACGACGAGGTCTGGGCGCAGGTCGCCTTCCTGCGCGCGCTGCCCGGGATGACCGCAGAACGCTACGCCGCGCTCGCCCTGGGCGGAAAACGCGGCGACGAAAAGCTGCAAGCCGGCGGTGAGACGACGGCGGGTCTCGACGGCATCTTCGAAAACGCGCTGGCGGATTGCGCGCGGTGCCACGGGCGCGACGGCCTCGGCCAAGGCGAGAAAGACGCCGCCGGCGCCTTCCCGGTCATCGCAGGCCAGCCGGAAGCCTATCTTCTGGCAACGCTCAGGGCCTATTCGGAAGGGTTTCGCCATTCCGGCCTGATGCAGCCGCCGGCCAAGCGCTATGATGAGGCGACGCTGGCCGCGCTGGCAAAATGGTATGCCGGAAAGCCGGTGCAGAGTGGCTCCGATGAGCCGAGGGAGAGCCGCGCCCGGGCCGGTCAGGTCGCCGAGGCCGAAACGGAACCGGCAAGCACGCCCGCCGATGGCGTTCCGGCGCAGATCTTTCCGCCCGACACGCGCAGCGGAAACGCCGTCGTCTCCACCGCGACGGCCGGAGGCCTCCCTGAAGACGCGGGAGCCACGCTCGATCTCGGGCGCCGGATCGCGCTGGAGGGACTTCCAGCCCGCAAGATCCCCTCCTGCGAGAGCTGCCACGGCGCCGAGGGACGCGCGAAGAACCCAATTTACCCCTATCTCGGCGGCCAGCCGGAATGGTACGCGAAGACGCATCTGGAACTGTGGAAGGACGGCGTGCGCGGTGGTACGCAATTCTCGCACCTGATGACGCCGATCGCGATCAACATGAGCGAGGCGCAGATTGCGGCGGTCGCCGCCTGGTATGCCGCCCAGCCGGTCGGCCGTTGAGCGGGCGGCAACGCAGGAACGACAAACGAAAGAGCCTTGATGGATAGCAGCGCCGACGCACAGTCCTGGGAAACATCGATGGCGCCAGGCCTCGACGTCGTCGAGGCGATCGCGATCAAGGCATATGCCGAACTTCCCGATGAGTTCCGGGCGCTCTCCGGCGATATCCGATTTTACGTCGCGGACTTTCCCGACGACGACGTGGTTCGCGAGATGGAGCTGCAAAGCCCCTTCGACATTCTCGGCCTGTTCGAGGGCCGCGGGATCGGGGAGATCGACAGCCCGGTCACCGGAGAAATGCCGAACCGCATCCTCCTCTATCGCCGGCCGATCCTGGATTATTGGGCCGAGCACGAGGAGACGCTGGGCACCCTCGTCTCGCATGTGTTGATTCACGAGATCGGCCACCATTTCGGCCTGTCGGACGACGACATGGAGGGGCTTGAGGCGAGCGTGGCCTGACCCGCCTGTCGGCCAACCCGGTGTGGGAGAACTACCGGCCTTTCCGCCGGCGCAGGAGCGCCAGCACAGCCAGGCTGGCGAGGACGATCGTCAGGGTGATCGGGAAGGCCATCGCCACCACGGCAAGGACGGCGATCGCCGCAAAGGCGGCAAGGCCGACGAGGGCGCAGCCGATCCCGTAACCAATGGCCGATTCCAGCGATGGCCTCATGCTGCGGCGGCGCAGTCTTCGCACATGGCATAGCCGTGATGCATTGGCCTCACCGGCGCGCTTACTGTTCGCCGAGCTTCATCGCCGGGTCGTAATCCTTGCCCGCGACGGTCTTCACCACGGCCTGGCCGCAGCGCATCGTGCCCATCGCCGCGTCATAGGCGTAGGTCGGCGAGCCATGCAGCTCCCAACCCTTGGACAGCGCCAAAGACACCTTGTGGCAGAAGGCGGAATCGTCCGGCCCCGACAGGAAGCGGTAGAGCTTCATCGCGCCGCCTCCCGTTCGGCAATCGCGTCGCGCATCGCCAAAAGGTTTTGCGCCTGCTTGAGATGCAGCCGCTCGACCATGCGTCCCTCGATCTGCAGCACGCCCTTGTCAGCGTTTTCCGGCGCGGCGAAGGTCTCGACGATCCGCTCCGCCCATGTGACGGCGGCGGGGTCGGGCGAGTAAGCGGCATTGGCGGCCGCGATCTGCGAGGGATGGATCAGCGTCTTGCCATCGAAGCCCATCCGCCGCCCCGCCGCGCATTCGGCGGCAAAGCCCGCCTCATCACGGAAATTGGCATAGGGGCCATCGAGCACCGCCATTCCATAGGCTTTCGCCGCCACCATGATCTGCATGATCCAGGGCATCAGTTCGGCCCGGTCGGGCCCGGGCTGGATGCCCGTCGAAAGGGCGATGTCGTAGGGGCCGACCATCAGAGCCGTCACTCGCGTTTCCGATCCGGCGGCAGCGAGCTTTCCCACGTCGAGGATGCCGAGCGGCGTTTCGATCATCGCCCATAGCTTCACATCGTCCGACGCGTCCGCCGCCGTCAGCGTCTCGGCGGCCTGGCGCAGCGTCTCGACCGTCTCGACCTTGGGAAGCAGCACGGCGTCGACGCCGGCTTTCGCTGCCATGTGCAGGTCGTCGGCGCCCCATTGCGTGTCGAGCGCGTTGACCCGGATGATGCGCTCGCCGGCGAAACCGTCGGCGCCAAGATGGGCCGCCAGTCTGTCGCGGGACGCCTGCTTCTCACGCGGGCCGGCAGAATCCTCCAGATCGTAGATCAGCGCGTCGGCGGCGAGGCCGGCGGATTTTTCCAGCGCGCGCGCGTTGGCGGCGGGAACGAACAGAAGCGAGCGGCGGGGGCGCAATGATGTCATCATGGCGGAACTCATCGCCGATTCAGGCGAAACAGGCAATCATTCCGGGGCGCAAAACTCTTCGGAGTTTGCGCGCCCGAGCCGAAATGCTATCCACCGCGCGACGATGAGCCGCCGTGACGAAGGAAGACCGTTATGCAGAAGTTCGACAAATTGACCGGGATCGCCGCCCCCTTGCCGATCGTCAATGTCGACACCGACATGATCATTCCGAAGGATTATCTGAAGACGATCCTGCGCACCGGCCTCGGCACGGGTCTGTTCGCCGAGCCGCGCTACAATGAGGATGGATCGGAGAATCCCGATTTCGTGCTCAACAAGCCCGCCTATCGCAACGCCGAGATCCTGGTAGCAGGCGATAATTTCGGCTGCGGCTCGTCGCGCGAGCACGCGCCTTGGGCGCTCTTGGACTTCGGCATCCGCTGCGTGATTTCCACGTCCTTCGCCGACATCTTCTACAACAACTGCTTCAAGAACGGCATCCTGCCGATCCGCGTCACGCCGGAACAACTCGATCTTTTGATGGACGACGCCCAGCGCGGCGCCAATGCGCGCCTCACCATCGATCTGGAGACGCAGACCATCGCCGGGCCTGACGGCGGCGAAATCTCCTTCGAGATCGACCCGTTCCGCAAGCATTGCCTTCTCAACGGTCTCGACGATATCGGCCTGACCATGGAGAAGGCGGGTTCGATCGCCAGCTACGAGACCAAGCTGGCCGAGCGCCGCCCCTGGGCCTGAGGTGGACGGTGACCGGTTGGCTGGATCGAACCGGGCGTCTTTGTCGAAACGATCGCAAGGTCAAAATGCCATGATTGCGACGAACCGCCGCCTCATCTCCACCGGCTCTCCGTTCGAAAAGCAGGCCGGCTATTCCCGCGCCGTCGCGGTCGGCGACTGGTGCTTCGTCGCCGGCACGACCGGCTACGACTATACATCGATGGACATGCCCGACAGCGCCGCCGAGCAGACGGAGAACGCGCTGCGCACCATCGACGCGGCCTTGCGCGAGGCGGGTTTTACCTTCGCCGACATCGTGCGTATCCATTATATCGTCACCGACGCCGCGCTGGCCTCCGAGGTCTTCGCGGTGACCGGCCGCTGGCTTGCGGCCATCCGCCCTGCCGCGACGATGATCGTCGCGGGCCTGCTGCGGCCGGAGATGAAGGTCGAGATCGAGGCGACGGCCTTTCGCGGCTGACGAGGGCCTAGCCCTCGATCGTCATCTCAGGATGGAAGGCGTGGGCGACGAAGGCGAAGGTGATGTCGTGCACCGCCGGCTTGCCGTCCGGTCCGCTGACGCTGACGGTGCCGACCTCCCGGCCCTTGCCGATCTCGCGCGTATCCAGCGCCGAGGCCTGGCCTTCTTCCCAACTCAGACGATAGCCGCCGCGATCGAGACTCTTGGCTTCGCGCAGCTTTCCCAGCGAGACGATGGAGACCGGCTTGTTGCTCCCGGCCGCGCGCACGACCACCACGCGCGCCATCGGCTCGATCCCGTCCGGCATCTCGCCGCGATAGAGGAACGGCATCGCCGCGCTGTCGTAGGAGACATAGGGGTTCTGGCCATAGGGCCGGCTCATGCTCGTCGGCCGCGCCAGCACCTTGGCGTCCGGATGGCGTTTGGAAAACGCCTGCCAGGAGACGAGGCCCGAGGGGATGACGTCGAGCGTCTTGCCGGTCATGGCGCCCACAATCCCCGTGCCGGTGAATTGCTGCCACCAGCTTTCCGTCTGCCGATCATACATGACGAGGTCCGAATGGCGCAGCTTTCCGGTCGTGCCGAAGTCGAGAACCGTGCCACCGAGCTCGCGCTCGAAGACGATCGCCGCGTTGCAGAGCGGACAATAGGTGACGGCGACGGGAATGCCGGCGACCGTATCGTTGACGATCTCGTGGAACATCAGGATGCTCAAGGGATAGGCCCGGGTCTCGCCACCGACGGTCAGCTGGATTACCGGCTCGCGCGGCTGGAGATCATCCGCCTCGTCAGCCGTCACGAAGCGCGGATCGTCGATCGCCGGGATGCCGTCCTTCGGCGGGCCGCCCGAGATGATTTCCGTCAGATCGACCGATTGTTTGGAGAAATCGGTCCGCCAGCCTTCGGCTGTCCACCGCGCGGGATTGGCGCCGGCCAGCCCGGTCCAGATAAGCACAGTCAGCGCGACGACAAATGCGCCCGTTGCCCATCGAAGATGCATCCCGTCCTCCCGCTCTCGCCCCCACACGCGGCAATTCTTTTACGCGATTGTGCGCGTCGACCGGGGCCCAAGCGAGTCACGCTTTTACGATTCGACGTGATCGCGGCGCGATTCCCGCCTACGGATCGATCGGCGCGTTCCCGCGTTCTGCGGACGATTGACGCAGCCGGGGGAGGCGGTCGCCGGAACAAGCGCAGGAGCGGCCATCATGTGGCACTGGCTATCGCAAAATACCGCTGTCCTCAGTCTCGCCGTAAGCATCGCGATGCTGATCGTGTGGGTCGTCTATCTGCAATTGCTGCTGAACGGGTATCGGCGCCAGCGCAGTTCCTCGATCCTGATCAGCCGCGGCGCTGGCCACGGCATCCGATCCCGCTGCCTCATCACCAGCATGAGCGCCGAACCGCTGTATGTGACGAGCATCGTCGCGACACTTGTGACCGCGGAAAAATCCTACGAATACGCCCTCACCGATCTGCGCGACCTCCCGGAAGATCTTGGCGCCGACCCGCGCTCCTCGATGCGCCAGGGGAGTCTCTCCACCGGCGAGTATCTCGACATCGGCCATTTCGACGAGTTCGTCGCCCAATTGGCCGAAACCGATCCTGAGCTCTGCCGGCTCAATTCTTGGACCGACGCGGTCACCGCCATCGAACTGACGGTGGTCGCGCTCTACGGCTCCGACAGGCTGCCCGTCGGAGCGTCGCGGCGTTTCTCCTTCGTGAAGATGGACACCGGTGGTTTGCGCATCCGCCCCGACACCCTGTGGACGCGACAACTCCATACGCGCCACCAGCGCAGACAGCTCGTCCGCAAACTGGCCGAGCATTTGTGAGGCGGCGGCTTGACGGTCGTTGAGGGGTGGTCAGGCTGCGCGATATGTCAGAAGGCCGCCCTCTGCTTTACATTCGTTCATTCGCATGTATGAATTTGTCCGTCTTCAAGGGAGGAAGAACGAATGATAAACAGATTACTTACCACCGCCGTGGCAGCGATTTTCTTGACCGGCGCGGCATTCGCGCAGGAAGAGGAAAGCGGCGACAAGGATTACCGCACCTTCACCGCGGGCGGAGAGGTCGAATACGGCGCGATCGAGGATTCCTACACAGCCGATCTAGTCATGTATCTCGCCGGCAACCAGTTCATGGTCATAGAAGACTTGATCAAGGACTTCCAGTCGAAGAATCCCGAAATTGCGAAAGTCTATGTCGAAACCATCCCGCCGGGGCAAATTCTCAACCAGCAAATTCTGAAGCAGGGTCAGATCCAGGGCAAGGATACGGCGCAGAATCCTGACCTTTACGCCAGCGTCAACCTCGGCCATTTGAAAAAGCTGAAGGCCGCCGACCTGATGGATGCGTATATGGTTTATACGCACAATCGGCTGTCCCTGATGGTCGCCGCGGGCAACCCCAAGGACATCAAGGGCGCGGAGGATCTGGCCCGCGACGACCTGGTGCAGTCCCATCCCAATCCGCAGACCGAGGGTATTTTTCGCTTCTACGGATCGCAGATGCTCAAGGAGATGGGCATCCACGAAAAGGTCACCGGAAACGCCGACTGCAAGGGCTGCTGGGCCGTGGAGGGCAAGACCTGGTTCACCGAGCGCCACCATCGCGAGACGCCCGACCGCATCGAAGCCGGTGAGGCGGATGTCGGCATCGTCTGGGAAACCGAAGTGCGCTACGCCAAGGCGGAGGGCCGCAAGATCGACGGCGTCGAAATTCCCGCCTCGCAGAACCAGCAGGACAAGGTCGCCTATGCCATCGGCACGCTGACCAACGCCCGCAATCCCGACAACGCCGAGACGTTCCTCGATTATCTGCGCTCCGATGAGGCGCAGGCGATCTATGAGAGCTACGGCTTCGTGCGCGCCAGCAAGGACGAGTTGGCGTCGAAACCGATCCCGGCGGGCTGAGCCGCTCCGGTTCCCATACGCAGTTGTCCCGGGCTGCTTCGCCGATAGCGAAGTGGCCCGGTGCCGCAGCCCATTTGCCTGGTCCCGGCTCCTCGCCGTTCACCCCTCGCCTTCTGCAAAAGTCGGGTTTGACGCTCGGTCAAAGCGCCGCGCCGCCATCCCGGAGCTTGTCATCGTCCGCGCTTGCGACTTAACTGCGGGACAGGGCCCGACGCGCAACTATGGACGGACATCGCATGTGCCAGCTCTTCGCCGGAATCCCGACCAAGAATTATGATAGCGAGACGCGATCCGTCCGCCTTTCCGGCCATGCGACATCGATCCGGCTGGAAGCCGCCTTCTGGCATGTGCTGGAGGAACTGGCAGCGGATCAGGCGATACCGCTGTCGAAGTTTCTGACGACGCTGCACGACGAGGTGTCGGAGTTGCGCGGCGAGGCACGCAACTTCACCTCGCTCCTGCGCTGCGCCTGCCTGCTGCATCTCGAAAGCATGGCGACACGGCGGGCCGATGCCAAGACGGGCGAAATTCGGCGTCCCGCTGAGCGTCCTCAGGATTTCCGCATCGCGGTCTGACGGCCGACTTCCGCCCCGCAGGCCACGATTTTCGGTGTGCTATCATCATACTACCCGCAGCACGAAATCTGCGTCTAAGCTCGTCATGAACTGGCGGGTCGAGCCGGCTCTGGGAGGAATATCGTAGTCGCCGCGTGGCGATTGACGCGCGTTTTCACGCCCTCAGCCGACTGCATCCGCCGCATGAATTCCGACGCCGCCATCTGGCGCGTCGCAACCATGACGAGGGTGGCTTGGCCAAGACAATTCACACGATGCTGCGGGTGCTCGACGAAGCGCGCTCGGTCGCGTTCTACGACAAGGCTTTCGGCCTGAAAGTCGCCGATCGCTACGATTTCGACTCCTTCACGCTTGTCTATCTCGCCAATCAGGAGAGCGAGCACGAGGTCGAACTGACGATCAACAAGGGCGAGACGACGCCCTACGATCTCGGCAACGGCTACGGCCACGTCGCCGTCTCGGTCGGCGATCTCGGCGCCGAGCACGAGCGCATGCGCGCGGCGGGCCTGTCTCCCAAGGACATCAAGGAAATTTCACACCAAGGCATGAAGCTCGGCCGCTTCTTCTTCATCGATGATCCGGACGGCTACAAGATCGAGGTACTGGAACGGGGCGGGCGCTTCCAATAGCGCCGCGCGCTCCTGGCGCGGCCCAGCGGGAGAATGGGACGAGCCGAGACAGACGAACCAAGCCATCGGGAGGAACCAAAATGGCAGAGGTAATGGGGCGCGCCGCGCCAAACCGGCGCAGCTTTCTGAAAGGCGGAGCCGGACTTCTGGCCATGACGATCATGCCATCGGGTCTGATCGTCGGGCAGGCCTGGAGTCAGATGCCGCAGGCGACGAAGCCGGAGACCTTCGCGACCCTCGTCCAGATGTCGCGGGACACCTATCCGCACGCCATGATCGAGGACAAATATTACGCGGTCGCCGTCGACATTCTCGATCAGGCGGCCCGCGCCTCGGAAGGCGATCTCGCGATGCTCGAGGACGGCGTCGCCAAGCTGAACGATGCTGCCCGAACCAAGCACGACAAAGACTACGCGGCAGTGGTGAGCGATGACGACCGAGCCGCGATCCTGAAGGCGATGGAGAGCGATCCGTTCTTCCAGAAGATACGCTCGAACCTCGTCGTCGGGCTCTACAACCAGAAGGAGCTTTGGCCGATGTTCGGCTATGAGGGCGCCTCGGCCGACAAGGGCGGCTACATCGAGCGCGGCTTCGACGACATCGACTGGCTCTGAGAGCCGCGCCGGGAAACAGATCCAGCATTCGACAATGGGAGTTCGATGCGCCGCGAGGAGGCGATGGCATCGAAAACTCCGGGAGGAAACGCACCATGCCCGCACCTTATGATCTCAATGACGACAGCGTGGCCGTCATCGTCGGCTCGGGAGCCGGCGGCGGCACCCTCGGTACCCAGCTCGCGCTAAAGGGGATCGATACCGTCATCCTCGAAGCCGGCTCACGCCACGAGACCGAGGACTTCATCAACGACGAGTGGGATTCCTTCGGCCAGCTCGCCTGGAAGGACAAGCGCACGACGTCCGGCGACTGGCAGGTCGCCAAGGATTTTCCGAACCTTCCGGCCTGGATCGTCAAGGCCGTCGGCGGTTCCACCACCCACTGGGCCGGAGCCTCGCTGCGCATTCAGGAGCACGAGTTCAAGACGCTGACCAACTACGGCGCGATCGAGGGCGCCAACCTTCTCGACTGGCCGATCGACCTGAAGGAGATGGAGCCCTGGTACGCCATGGCCGAGGACCGGATGGGCGTCACCCGGACCAACGGCATCCCCGGCCTGCCCGGCAACAACAACTTCAAGGTGCTGGAAGCCGGCGCCAAGAAGATCGGCTACAAGGAAGTCCACACCGGCCGCATGGCCATCAACTCCGAGCCGCGCGACGATCGTGCCTCATGCCTGCAGATCGGTTTTTGCTTCCAGGGCTGCAAATCCGGCGCCAAATGGTCGACCCTCGTCTCCGAGATACCCAAGGGCGAGGAGACTGGCCGGCTCGAAGTCCGTCCGGACAGCCAGGTCCTCAGGATCGAGCACGACGCCTCCGGCAAGGTCACCGGCGTCGTCTATGCCGACAAGGACGGCAAGGAGCACGTGCAGAAGGCCCGGATCGTTGCCGTCGCCGGCAATTCGATCGAGAGCCCGCGACTGCTCCTCAACTCGCAATCCTCGATGTTTCCCGACGGGCTCGCCAATTCCTCCGGCCAGGTCGGACGCAACTACATGCGCCACACGACCGGGTCGGTCTACGCCACCTTCGACAAGCCGGTGCACATGTACCGGGGCACGACGATGGCCGGAATCGTCCAGGACGAGGCCAGGCACGACACCTCGCGCGGCTTTGCCGGCGGCTATGAATTCGAGACGCTGTCGCTCGGCCTGCCCTTCATGGCGGCCTTTCTCGACCCCGGCAAATGGGGGCGCGATTTCTCCAGCGCCATGGACGAATACCGCAACATGGCGGGCCTGTGGATCGTGGGCGAGGACATGCCGCGCGAGAAGAACCGGATCACCCTGTCGGACAGCGACAAGGACGCTTTCGGCATGCCGGTCGCCAACGTCAATTTCGACGATCATCCCAACGACACAGCGATGCGCAACCACGCCTACCAGCAGGGCTCGGCGATCTACGACGCGGTGGGAGCCGTGCGCACCATCCACACCCCGCCCTACCCCTCGACCCACAATCTGGGGACCAACCGGATGAGCGAGAAGCCAGAGGATGGCGTCGTCAATCGCTTCGGCCAGACCCACGACATCCCCAACCTGTTCGTATCCGACGGCTCGCAATTCACCACGGGCGCTGCCGAGAACCCGACCCTGACGATCGTCGCGCTGGCGCTGCGCCAGGCCGACCATATCGCCGGGCGGATGGCTTCGGGAGAGCTGTAGGTGCCTGGGCGAAAGCAGCAGAGCCGGCCGCAGCCGGCCCTGCTCAGGCGAAGTTGAATTGGCTTCCCGGATGGACCGGGTCCTTTCTGCTACGCCGCCACGTGCGCCTGCGGCCGGGCGGCGGTGCGTAGCTGGCGCCCGATATCGTCCCATGTGTCAGCTTCGGCGGGTCGAGCCGGACTTTCGGCGCCCGTCAATGCCGCGGAAAGGACGTCCAGCAATATCTTTTGCTCGAGCGACCGGGCGTCCTTGACCAGGCAATAGATCATCACGTGAAACTGCAGCTTGCCGATCTCCGACGTCGCCACTGCCACGTCGAAGCCGGGTCCGGCGATATCAGCGCCGGCTTTGCCAGCGGCCAGGCGATGGAAACGGGTCGCCCGCTCGAGGTCGTCGGCGAGCGCCGCCCCGGCCGCTTCCTCGATCAACGCGATCGTTTTGCGCACCGATCCTGCCGTCTCCAGCGTCAGTGTGAAGCGATGCGGCGCGAAGTGGCGCGGCTGCGGCTCCACTCTGACCGGGCCGGTGAGCAAGATCGAGTTCGGCAGCATCACCGTCCGACCGGTGCCAGCATGGCCGAGATGATGCGGTGGTAGCTCCATGATCGTCGTCGAGAACAGGCCATGGTCGATCACTTCGCCATGGATGCCGCACATCTCGATGCGATCGCCGACCTTGAAGAGATGGCCGCTGAAGCGCAGCACGGCGCCCGCGACGCACATGATCAGCTCCTTGGTCGCCACCACCAGAGCCACCATCACCGCGGCGAGCGAGAAGACGATGTTCTGGATTTCGCTCAGCCAGATGCCGAGAAGAGCGATTGCCAGGACCGCATTGCAGACGGCGCGAATGGTGAAGCGGCGTTGGCGCGTGACGATCGGATCGGCCCTGCGGGTGGCGACCCACTCACCCAACCAGCGAAGAACGAGGACACCGATCAGGATGCCGAGGCTGATCGTCAAGTTGTCGGCAACTCTGGAACTGACGAATGGCATGGCTCTCTCCGCCGACAGGACAACACGGCGGCGGCCGGCGGACCGGCCGGACGCGGGCGACTTTCGCCGTGGCTGGCATGGCCGATCTATCGATCCTGGAGGGTTAACCAGGGGTTGAAACATTATGTCGAAACCGAGGTATTTCAGTCGGCCGCACCGCCATTATCCGTCGCGAGGCGACGGCAGCGCGACTCCCCCGAGTGACCAGCCGGCCTTGCGGCGCGTGCCTCCCAGAGGTAGCAGAGGCGACAATCTTGGTCTTGGAGGAAGGATTTCGATGACAGCCAAGCTCCTGCTGCTTCCCGGCGACGGCATCGGCCCCGAAACGATGACGGAGGTCGAAAAGCTCGTCACCTTGCTGAACGAGGCGACCGACGCGGGTTTCGAGACCGAAACCGCGCTCGTCGGCGGTTCGGCCTATGACGATTGCGGCAAGCCGGTGTCGGATGCGACCATGGATCTGGCGATGAAAGCCGACGCGATCCTGTTCGGCGCGGTCGGCGGGCCGAAATGGGACGGCGTCGCCTACGATCTGCGGCCAGAGGCCGGGCTGTTGCGCCTGCGCAAGGACATGGAGCTGTTCGCCAATCTACGCCCGGCGATCTGCTATCCGGCGCTGACCGGCTCGTCCTCGCTGAAGCGCGAGGTGATCGAGGGGCTCGACATATTGATCGTGCGCGAGCTGACCGGTGGCGTCTATTTCGGCGAGCCGAAGGAAATCATCGATCTTGGCAATGGCCAGAAACGCGCCATCGACACCCAGATCTACGAAACCTATGAAATCGAGCGCATCGCCCGCGCCGCCTTCGACCTCGCCCGGACCCGCCGCGGCAAGGTGACGTCGATGGAAAAGCGCAATGTGATGAAGTCGGGGCTCTACTGGAACGAGGTGGTCACGCGGATTCACCGGGACGAATATGCCGACCTGCAGCTGGAACACATGCTGGCTGACTCCGGCGGCATGCAGCTGGTGCGCGCGCCTAAGCAGTTCGACGTCATCGTCACCGACAATCTCTTCGGCGACATGCTGTCGGACATCGCGGCGATGTTGACCGGCTCGCTCGGCATGCTGCCCTCGGCCTCGCTCGGCGCCGTCGACGCCAAGACCGGCAAGCGGCGCGCACTCTACGAGCCAGTCCACGGCTCGGCACCCGACATCGCCGGCCAGGGCATCGCCAACCCGCTGGCGATGATCGCCTCTCTCGCGATGTGCCTGCGCTATTCCTTCGAGATGATCGCCGAGGCCGACGCGCTGGAAGCGGCGATCGCCGAGGTGCTCGGCAGCGGCATCCGCACCGGCGACATCATGGCCGACGGTTGCCGGAAGGTCGGCACGGCCGAGATGGGCGACGCGGTTCGCGACAGTTTCCGGAAGAAGCTCGCCGCCTGAACTGGACATGCAACCACTTGGCTGCATCAGTCATTGTATCCTCAATCAGTCGAAGGAGAGCACGATGATTAGAGGTATCCTGAAAGCCGTCTTTGTCGGCTGGGTCGCCAAGAAGTTCCTCGGCCGCGACAGCGAGCCCAAGCGCGATCCGCGTCGGGTCTAGCTTTCGTTCCCATCACACGGATCGCGGCCGTCGGGCGAGTCTGCCCGTTGCGTCCCCGAAATGAACGGCCGGCCTTCCGAAAGGGGGCTGGCCTTTTTTCGTTCTGTCGGCCCGATTGACAAGCGGGGTGTCTCCGCGCATATCGCAGACCATGTTCGCGCGCTCCACGATCAAAACGTCGATTATCTGACGCCGTCTGCCCCGCTTGTCTCCCCCGGGGCGGTAGACGAGCGTGCAATGATCAGACGGGGAGAGCGAAGGGTTGTATCCCATGGGTTACAAGGTTGCCATCGTCGGCGCCACCGGCAATGTCGGACGCGAAATGCTGAGCATCCTCGCCGAACGCGGCTTTCCCGCGGACGAGGTCGTGGCGCTGGCGTCGCGCCGTAGCCTCGGGACCGAGGTCTCCTTCGGCGACAAGACGCTGAAGACGAAGCCGCTCGACCAGTACGACTTTACTGGAACCGACATCTGCCTGATGTCGGCCGGCGGCGGCGTTTCCAAGGAATGGTCGCCGAAGATCGCGGCCAAGGGCTGCGTCGTCATCGATAATTCCTCGGCCTTTCGCTACGATCCCGACGTGCCGCTCATCGTTCCGGAAGTGAACGCCGACGCCATCACGGGTTTCACCAAGAAGAACATCATCGCCAACCCGAACTGCTCGACGGCGCAGTTGGTCGTGGCACTGAAGCCGCTACACGATCACGCCAGGATCAAGCGCATCGTCGTGTCCACCTACCAGTCGGTATCGGGGGCCGGCAAGAACGGCATGGACGAGCTATTTACCCAGAGCCGCGCGGTATTCGTCGCCGACGAAATCGAGCGCAAGACGTTCACCAAACGCATCGCCTTCAACGTCATTCCCCATATCGACGTCTTCATGGAGGACGGTTCCACCAAGGAAGAGTGGAAGGTGATGGTCGAGACCAAGAAGATGCTCGACCCGAAGATCAAGGTCACCTGCACGGCCGTGCGCGTGCCGGTCTTCATCGGCCATTCCGAGGCGGTGAACATCGAGTTCGAGAACCCGATCACCGCCGACGAGGCGCGCGCGATCCTGCGCGAGGCGCCGGGTTGCCTCGTCGTCGACAAGCACGAGGACGGCGGTTACATCACGCCGTATGAATCGGCCGGCGAGGACGCCACCTACATTTCCCGCATCCGCGAGGACCAGACGCTGGAGAACGGCCTGAACATCTGGATCGTCTCCGACAATCTGCGCAAGGGCGCGGCGTTGAACACCGTTCAGATCGCCGAATTGCTGATCAATCGCGGCCTGTTGGAAAAGCAGCGGGCCGCCTGAGCCAGCCCAAATCAGAGGACGGCCGGTGTCGCTTTGCGAGGCCGGCCTTTCTTTTTGGAAATGCCACAGGGACGCGGACGCTCTGTCCGTTGCCTGTGGGTAACGCTGGAATGGAATTGCGGCGGCGATCTGATCAGTCGTATTTTAGTCATTTGTAGCAACTAACGCCGACCGCGAATGGACACAAAGCGGGCCGTGAAGGCCCCGAAGCCAACACTGGATATCGCTCATGAAAAAGCTCGCCCTCGTCCTTGCGCTGACCACCGCCGTCGCCGGTTGCACGACCGACCCGTATACGGGTGAAGCCAAGCTCTCCAACACCGTCGGCGGCGCCGGCATCGGCGCCGGTGTCGGTGCGCTCGGCGGCTATCTCGTCGGCGAGGCGACGGGCGCCGATTCAGGCCGCGCCGCGCTGATCGGCGCCGGCGTCGGCGTGCTGGCGGGCGGCGGTATCGGTGCCTACATGGATTCGCAGGAAGACAAGCTGCGCCGGCAGCTCCAGGGCACCGGTGTCTCGGTCACCCGGGCCGGCGATCGCATCATCCTCAACATGCCGTCGAACATCACCTTCCCGAGCGACCAGGCGTCGATCCTGCCGGCCTTCTATCCGACACTCAGCTCCGTCGCGCTGGTCCTGCAGGAGTTCGACAAGTCGATCGTCGATGTCTACGGCCACACCGACAGCCAAGGCTCTGACGCATACAATCTGCAGTTGTCGCAGCAGCGCGCGACCTCGGTCAGCCAGTTCCTGGCAAGCCAGGGTGTCAACCCGCGCCGCCTCAACACCCAGGGCTTCGGCGAAAGCCAGCCGGTCGCCACCAACGACTCCGAGCAGGGCCGAGCTAAAAACCGCCGCGTGGAGATCGCGATCTCACCGCTGCGGGCAGGCTAATACCGCCAAAACGGCAGTTAAACGCGATGAGGGCCGCGCTCCGACGGGAGCGCGGCCCTCATCCTATTCTCGACCGGTTACACCCGGGCCGGAGCTGCGCCCAACCGCCGGCTGCGCCTCAGTGCAGATTGCGCCCGACCGCGCCGCCGGCGACGGCACCCGCGACGCCGCCTACCACGGCTCCGCCGGTTCCGGCGATCGCGTCACCCAGGACCGCCCCGCCGACGCCACCAACGACGGCGCCGCCGACCGTCTTCTGCGTCGTGGTACAGGCCGAAACACTCATGGTCGCGACGAGGAGTCCGGTTATGGTGGCAAGTCTGATGGTCATGGAAATAGCCTTTCGCTGCGCCGCCGCGCGCGGCGGAATGGATGTCCTTCCACCGGAAAATTGGAACTCTTGCGAGGGAAGGCAAGACCCGGCTTTCGCCACCCGCCAGATGCTGTTGCGATAGCGTTGGCGCCCGGCTTCAAGAAGGCCTCGACCGTCGCAGCGAAGCCTGTCAAGCTGGGTGGGACAATGGCCTTCATGCTTAAATCCCGCTTCCCCAGCATCTGACCCGCACTGCCAAAAGAACCCGACGGGGCAACGACAAGAATCGCGGAACGGGACCGAAACAGCGCCTCCACGGCGCATCCGAGGAAAGTGGGACTGATGAAACTCGCAACGCTCAAGGACGGCAGCCGCGACGGGCGGCTCGTCGTCGTGTCCCGCGACCTCACGCAGATGACCGACGCCTCGTTCCTCGCCCCCACCTTGCAACGGGCGCTCGATGACTGGGGGCGCGTCGCCCCGCATCTGCAAGCGCTGGCCGACAGCCTCGAGCGCGACTCGGTGCCAGTCGAGCGGTTTCACGAGCACAACGCGATGAGCCCGCTGCCCCGCGCATATCAGTTCGCGATCGGTTCGGCCTACAGCAGCAACATCGCGATGATAGGCAAGGCCCGCGGCGCCGAGATGACGGAGGCCACCCGGAGTGACCCGCCGATCCAGCAAAGCGGCTCGGATGTCTTTCTCGGTCCGCGCGATCCAATTCCGCTCGCCGACGAGGCCTTTGGCCTCGACATGGGGGGCGGGATCGCAGTGATCCTCGGCGATGTGGCGATGGGCGCGAGCGTCGACGAGGCGCGCGCCGCGATCCGCCTCGTCATGCTGGTCAACGACGTCTCGTTGCGCGACCTGATCCCGGCGGAAGGCGACGACGGTTTCGGCGTCTTCCAGTCGAAGCCGCCCTCGGCCTTCTCGCCAGTGGCGGTGACCCCCGACGAACTCGGCGAAGCGTGGGATGGGGGCAAGCTGCATCTGCCGCTCAATGTCGACCTCAACGGCAAGCCGTTTGGCCGGGCCAATGCCGGTATCGACATGACCGTCGATTTCCCGACATTGACCGCCCATGCAGCCAGGACGCGGCCACTCTCGGCTGGCACGATCATCGGCTCGGGAACCGTTTCCAACCAGCGCGACGGCGGACCCGGCAAATCGATTGCGGATGGCGGCGTCGGCTATGCGTGCCTGGCGGAATCGCGCGCCGTCGAGACGATCGCGGACGGTGGGCCGAAAACGCCGTTCCTGCGCTTTGGTGATATCGTGCGCATCGAGATGCTCGACGACAAGCACCGATCGATCTTCGGCGCCATCGAGCAGACGGTTGCGCGTTATGAGCGCGGGTGATCTCCGCACCGGACGACACGCCTGAGTCCCCCGCCACGACGGGTGCGAATGCCACCCCGGTCAGGCTTCGACCTGCTCCACGCCGCGCCGCGCCAGCAGCGCCATGCCGACCGAGGCTTCGGCCTCGGGCGCCTTCTCGACGGGACAGCCGAGGGTCCGGCGGCGGATCGCCGTCCAGGCCTCGTTTTGCGCGCCGCCGCCGGCGGTCAGAACGCGGACCGGCGCCGGCGCCCCGAGGGCCGCAAGGGCGGCGTAGCCCTCGCCTTCGATCCGGGCGATCGCCTCCAGCATGCCTTGCAGAAACACCGCATCGTCGTCTGGCGGCTCAAGCCGCGGGGCGAGCGAGGGATCGTTGACGGGAAACCGTTCGCCGACCCTGGCGAGCGGATAATAGTCGAGCCCCGTCGGCCGATCCGGATCGATCCGCTCGGACAGGGCCGCGATCGTCTCGGCGGAAAAGTGGTGCAGTAGCGCGCCGCCGCCGGTGTTCGAGGCACCGCCGGCAAGCCACCGGTCTCCGAGACGGTGGCTGTAGATACCGCGCGCCGCGTCGTCCACGCGCACGTCCGACAACAGCTTGATCGCCAGCGTGGTGCCGAGCGACGTCACCGCTTCGCCGATCTTTGTGGCGCCCGACGCGAGAAAGGCGGCGACGCTGTCGGTGGTGCCGGCGACAAGCCTGAGATCGCGCGCGAAGCCGAACCGATCGGCCATTGCCTCCGTGACGGTTCCGGCAATCGCGCCAACGCACAAGACGTTCGGGAGCAGCTCCATCCGCGCGCCGCAGGCCGCAAACCAGTCCGGCCAGGCTTCGCTTTCGAGGTCGTAGCCCAATTTCAGGACATTGTTCTCGTCGGACAATCCGGGGCGCCCCGTCAGCCGCGCCAGGATGGAATCGGCCTGATGGCAAAGATGGCGCGCCCGCCGATCGGGGTCATGACTCTGCAACCGCAGCATGCGGGCAAGGACCGAGCCGCTTCCGCGCACAATCGAACCCTGCGGCGCACAGGCAGCGATACGCGTCGCCTCGGCGTCGAAGCCGGACGAACCATACATCAGCGCCCGCGTCACCGGCCGGGCATCGCCGTCGACCAGGACCATCGTGCCTGAGGTGCCGTCGATCGCGGCGGCGTGGACCGACGCCATCGAACCGCCCTGGTCGGCGAGTGCCTTGGCCTGGGTGTCGAGGCAGGCGCAGACCGTCTCCCACCATGTTTCTGCGGACACGCCGTCCCCCTTCGGCGGATGCATCGGTTCGCGAGCGGTCGAGACCAGGCCTCCATCGGAATCGACGACGGCGCTGCGCACGCCGGAGGTGCCGATATCGAGGCCTAGATAAAGCGGGTCACGATCCAAGCGCGCCGATAGCGCCAGAAAATCAGGGTCGTGCATCCTCGACACCCCATTGCAGTATCCGGATCGTATAATCGGGCAGCGGCGCGCCGTCCTTGCTCGCGAGCTTTTCGATTTGCGCATCCAGGTCGCCGCCGCGCTTATCGGCAAGGGATTGCGCGTGAAGACCATCGCGGACGAAAAGCGTTCGCCAGCCGGCGGCACTGGCGCCCGCCACGTCATGTTGCAGCGAATCGCCGACCATGAGAATGCGATCTTGCTTTGGATTACCCAATGCCTGAGCCGTCGCCTCGAAGACCCGTGCATGCGGCTTGCCGTACCAGATGACGCGCCCACCGGCCGCCTCGTAGCGCGCCGCCAGCGCGCCCGGCGCCACCACCAGTCTGCCACCCGGTCGTGGCGAGGCACGATCGGGGTTGGCGCAAAGGACAGGCACGCGGCGGGCCAGCGCCTCGTCGACGAGCCCCTGGTAGGACGACAGCTCGGCGTCGTCCGGCAAGCCCATGATCAGGATCGCGTCCGCCGTCGCTAGTGTGTCGACGAGCGAAATCCCGTCGAGACCATCCGCCCAGGCAATGGCATCCTCCGGGGTCGCGGCGACGGGGAACAGGCGATCGAAGCCCTTCACCACACCGTTCGCCAAATCGTGCCAAAGCGCTTCACCGGACGTCATGATGCATTCCATCGCCTCGACCGGAAGGCCGAAGCCGGCAAGGCGTTCGCGGTTCGGCGCCGCCCGCTTGCCCGAATTGGACAGAAGCGCGATCGTCTTGCCGGCGTCGGTCAGCCGGGCAAGCGCCTCAAGAACGCCCGGATAAAGCGCGTCGCCGTCGTGCAGCACCCCCCATTGGTCGAGCACGACGACATCGAAACCATCCTCGATCTCCTCCAGGCCAGTGATGTGTTTGTCCAACTGATCGTCTCCGTTCGATTTCGCTGCCCGCGCGTCGATACCGACGCGGTCGCGCCGGGATCATCATGACGCAAGCCGTCTCTGCCGCGCTTCCGGCGATCGTGCAAACGGCCACACCAACGACATTTACGGAATTCAACATGCGCCCCCGCCGCCAGCCTAGAATACCGCGCTCCGGGTTGTCGATTTTTCGTTTTCCAGTCGCGGTTCGTAAGACGCGCGTGCTCCCGCGCCGTGGGCACTCACCTGACAAAGTATACATTGACACGACCCGTTGTACGCCTGATAGTCAGCCTGGGAGACGAGATCGCATGATGGCTGCGCGGCACCGAGGTGCGGTCCCGCGGTCGAGGGTCTTCGCGTCGCGCTTTTGCGAGCAAGCCATCTGGGAGGAAACATGCGCAGACGTTCCATCATTACCCTTGCCGCCGCGCTTATGGCGTCCAGCGTTCTCGGCACCGGCGTCGCTTCGGCGCAGTCGGCCTATCCCGAGCGGCCGATTCAGATGATCGTGCCTTGGGGCGCGGGCGGCGGCACCGACGCGGTCGGCCGCATCCTCGCCTCGCTGCTGCAGGAAGAGCTGGGCGTGCCGGTGAATGTGGTGAACCGCACCGGCGGTTCCGGCGTCGTCGGCCACAGCGCCATCGCCAATGCCGAGCCGGACGGCTACACGCTGGGCATCATGACGATCGAGATCGACATGATGCATTGGCAGGGCCTCACCGACCTCACTTACGCGGATTTCGACATCCTCGCCCTGGTCAATGCCGATCCGGGCGGTGTCATGGTCTCGAGCGAATCCGAATACGAGTCGCTTGAGCAGCTCCGCGACGCCATCAAGTCGCAGCCGAAGGGCACCTTCAAGGCGTCCGGCACCGGTCAGGGCGGCATCTGGCATCTCGGCCTTGCCGGCTGGCTACTGTCGGAGGATCTGCCGCCGGATCAGGTGACCTGGGTTCCGAGCCAGGGCGCGGCGCCAGGAATCACCGACATGGTGGCCGGCGGTGTCGACATCGTACCGTCTTCGTTGGCCGAGGGCCGCGCGATGATCGAGGCGGGTCGGGTCCGGCCGCTGGCATCCATGTCAGCCGAACGCCAGGCCATGTTCCCCGACGTGCCTACGCTGAAAGAGGGCGTCGATTCCGACTGGACCCTGGCGGTCTGGCGCGCCGTCGCCGCGCCAAAGGGCCTGCCGGACGACGTCAAATCCACGCTGACCAGCGCCATCGAAAAGGCCTATAACAGCGACCAATATCAGAGCTTCATGAAGGACCGCGGGTTCGGCGTGCGCTGGGCGGGGGGCGATGAGGCGACGAAGATCGTCGCCGACGACGACGCCAGCCTCGGCGAAGTGATGAAAGAGGCCGGCTTGGCGAAGAACTGAGACAGCCAAGGTGCGTCCGGCCGCGCGGCCGGACGCCTTCCTCTCTCGCCAGCGCGCGGAACGCGATCCGCCACGCGGCCATTGCCGGTCCAAAAGAGCGCGTCGATGAAGCTCAATGATCTCACCCTCGGCGTCCTGCTTCTGGCCGGGGCCATCGCGATTTTCCTCTCAGCGACGCAGTTCTCGGCGATTCCCGGCCAGGCCTATGGCGCTGCGACGATGCCCAAGACGATTGCTCTTCTGACCTTCGGGCTTGGTGTATACATGACCGGGCGCAGCGTGGCGGCCGGTGCGCGGCGGCCCGCCATCGTGATCGCGGACTGGGCGCGCTCGCCCGCATCCGTCATCGGCCTCGCCGTCTCGCTCGCGCTGATCGTCATCTACATCCTCTTCTCCGACCTCGTCGGCTTCGTACCGATGGCGTTCATGGTGATGGCCGCGCTGATGCTGACGCTCCGGGTCAAGCCACTGACGGCGGTCCTCGTCTCGATCGTGGCGGCCGTCATCGTTCAGCAGGCCTTCGGGCGACTGTTGCTGGTGCCGCTTCCGCGCAACGCCTTTCTCGGCTTTCTCTGGTAGGGTCCATGTCCGTCGTCGCCGAGGCCTTCGCCCTCGTCTTCCAGCCCTATGTGCTTCTGGTCATCCTCGGCTCGGCCTGCTTCGGCATGTTTGTCGGCGCCATTCCGGGGTTGACCGCGACGATGGCGACGGCGCTGCTCGTGCCGGTCACCTTCTTCATGGAGCCGGTGCCTGCCATCGCGGCGATCGTCACCGCGACGGCGATGGCGATCTTCGCCGGCGACATTCCGGGCGCGCTGTTGCGGATGCCGGGAACGCCGGCCAGCGCGGCTTATGTCGAGGACGCCTACCGGATGACCCGGCAAGGCCGGTCGGAAGAAGCCTTGGGCGCGGCGCTGGTGTTCTCGTCGATCGGCGGCATTTTCGGCACGATCGTTCTCGTCACCGCCTCGCCGGCATTGGCGGAAATCGCGCTGAAATTCTCGTCCTTCGAGTATTTCTGGCTGGTCGTACTCGGCCTGTCCTGCGCGATCTTCGTTTCGCCGGGTTCCGTTCCGCGCGGCCTGATCTCACTGCTCATCGGCCTGTTCGCCGCGACGGTCGGCATCGACAATCCGGCAGGCGAACCACGCTACACCTTCGGCATCGTCGATCTTTTGGCAGGCGTTCAGTTCATTCCGGCGATGATCGGCCTGTTCGCCGTGTCTGAGGTGCTGCGCTCGGTCGTGACGCGCCAGAAACGACCGCGCGTCGAACGGCGTGGGCAGCCCGGTATCTTTCGCGGCCAGTGGATCAACCTTCGCCGCTATCCGGCGCAGGTGGTGCGCGGCAGCATGGTCGGCACCGCCATCGGCGCGCTGCCCGGCGCCGGCGCCGACATCGCCGCCTGGATATCCTATGCGATCAGCAAGCGGTTTTCGAAAGATAAGGACAAGTTCGGCACCGGCCATGTGGAGGGGCTCGTCGAGGCCGGCGCCTCCAACAATGGCGCGGTCAGCGGCGCCTGGATACCGGCGCTCGTCTTCGGCATTCCCGGCGATTCGATCACCGCGATCGTCATCGGAGTCCTCTACGTGAAGGGGATCAATCCGGGACCGACGGTCTTCATCACCAACCCGCAGATGATCTATGCGGTGTTCATCGTGTTTTTCCTGGCCAACCTCATCATGCTGCCGCTCGGCTGGGTGGCGATCAAGGCGGCCGGCACGATCCTGTCGATCCCGACCCGGGTCCTGATGCCGATCATTCTGATGTTCTGCATCGTCGGCTCGTTCGCCATCAACAACTCGATCTTCGGCGTCATCCTGATGCTGATCTTCGGCGTCATCGGCTTTCTCATGGAGGAAAACGACATTCCGATCGCCCCGGCGATCCTCGGGCTGGTTCTCGGCCCGATGCTGGAGCAGAACTTCATCACCTCGATGATCAAGGCGGACGGCAGTTTCCTCGCGTTCTTCGAACGGCCGATCGCCGCCGGCCTCGGCCTCTTCACCATCGCGATCTGGTGCATTCCGCTGATCGTCTGGGCAACGAGCCGGCGACGCTCACCCCACCCGCAGAACGACGTCACACCCAGCTGACCCTTCGTTTCCTGCGCAACCCCAACCAGAGCAGCGCGGGCGCCCCACTGTAGGTGAAGGCTCAGTCGGCTTCGTCGTCATCCATGAGGATTCGTTCGGCGGCGCCGTCGAGATCCTCGTACTGGCCGCTTTTCAGACTCCATAAAAACGCGGCGAGGCCGAGCATCCCAAGCCCGAGCGCGACCGGCAAGAGGTAGATCAGGACGTTCATGCCACGCCCTCCCTGACGAGCGGCGCGGTCCGTGACGTCGTGCGCGGCGCGAACGCCCCTTGGGTCCGCCGTCCCATCTTGCCGTTGCGGGCCAGACGCAGAGAGTTGGCGACGACGACGATCGAGGACGAGGACATGGCGACGGCGGCGACCAGCGGCGTGATATAACCCGCCATTGCCAGCGGCACCGCAATGCAATTGTAAAGAATCGCCAGCGCGAAGTTCTGTTTGACCAGTCGCCGGGCCTTGACCGCGACCCGGTGGGCGAAGGGCACCGCGAACAGGCTGTCCCGCGTGAACACGAAGTCGGCCGCCAGCCGCCCGGCGTCGCAGGCAGACGCCGGCGCCATCGATACGTCGCCGGCCGCCAGGCAGGGCGCGTCGTTGAGGCCGTCGCCGACCATCAGAACCTTTGCTCCGCGCGCCTGCAAACCATGCAGACGCTCGATCTTCATGCCGGGCGTCTGGCCCGACGCCATTGCGGCGAGGCCGAGTTCGCCGGCGATCCGCGCGACTGGCTCGGCCGCGTCGCCCGACAGGACCTCCACCGCCAGGCCGTCCTGCTTCAGGTCATCGATCGCCGCCGCGGCGTCACCGCGCAGCGTCTCCGACAGCTGGAAGCCGAACAGGCGACCGCCCTCCAGCGCGAAGGTGACGCCGCCGGCCCGCGCCCCGGACCATCCGTCACCGGATGCGATGGCACCGACCCAATCGGCGCGCCCGAGACGGGCGCGCCGACCGTCGACTTCGCCCTCCACACCGCAGCCCGGCACCTCGTGAACCGCCGAGAGCGCTCCGGCGGATGCGGCGGGAAGAAAAGCCAAGATCGCCCTTGAGGCCGGGTGCGTCGAATGGGCGGCGAGCGCGCGCGCGGCCCCCGCATCATCGCCCTCGACATCCGAAGACGTGACGCGTGGGACACCCGTCGTCAGCGTGCCGGTCTTGTCGAAGACGACGTGGTCGGCCTCGGCAAGGCGTTCCAGCGCCGAGCCGTCTTTCATCAGGATGCCGTTCTCGAACAGCCGCGCCGCGCCGATGACGTGAACGACGGGAACCGCCAGTCCGAGCGCGCAGGGACAGGTGATGATCAGGACGGCCATGGCGGCGTAAGTGGCCGCATACCAGTCGCCGCCCGTCACAACCAGCCAGCCGACGAAGGTGGCTGCGGCCAGGATGTGGACCGCCGGCGCATAGATCCGCGCCATCCGATCAGCGACGCGCACATAGCGACCGCGCCCCTTCTCCGCTGCGTCCATCATCCGGATGATTTCGGCGAGGAAGGAGTTTTCCGCCGTCGCCAGCGCCTCGATGTCGATCGAACCGGAAAGGTTCAGCGTCCCCGCCTCGACCCGGTCGCCGCCGGACGCGGCAAACGGCGCGCTCTCGCCGGTGACGAGGGAGCGGTCGAGATCGCTCGTCCCCCGCACCACCACGCCGTCGACGGGAACCCGCTCGCCGGCGGCGACACGCAGGATCATGCCCGGCCGGACCTCGTCGAGCGGCACGTAGGAGAGCTCGCCGTCTTCAACCCGGCTCGCCCCCTTCACCGCCAGACGGCTGAGACCGGTGACGGCGGTTCGCGCGCGCTCGCGCATGCGCTGGTCGAGATAGCGCCCGATCAGGAGGAAGAAGAGCAGCGTCACCGCCGCGTCGAAATAGGCCTCCGCGCCGCCGGTGAGGCTCTCGAAGACGCTCATGGCGAGCGCCAGCACGACGGCGAGCGAGATCGGAACGTCCATGTTGAGGCGCCCGGCCCTGAGCGCACCGAAGGCTGAACGGAAAAAGACCTGGCCGGAATAGGCGACCGTCGGCAGGGCGATCAGCGCCGAGACCAGATGGAACATGTCGCGCGTCGCGGCGTCGGCGCCGGACCAGACCGACACCGACAGCAGCATGATGTTGCCGGCCGCGAAGCCGGCGACGGCCAACGCCTTGAGCAGACCGGCCGATTCCCGCTGGCGGGACAGGTCGTCCAGATCGCCGATGTCGACCGGCGTCGCGCCATAACCAAGGCGCTCCAGAGCGTCGCTGACGACGACCGGTGAACGGTCCGCGGCATCGAGAACCACGGTCACCCGGCGCATCGTCAGATTGACGCGCGCCGAGACGACGCCGTCGAGCGGCGCCAGCGCCGTTTCGATCGTGGCCATGCAGCGGCCGCAGGAAATGTCCGGAACCGAGAAGACGTACTGGACCGTGCCGTCTTCGTTGACGCGTCCCGACCGCATCAGTTCCTCGGCCCGCAGCGCGCTCGCCGGATCAACGGTTTCGAGCGCGAAGCTCGTGGCCAGCGCCCCACCACAACAGCTCATGACCGTCTCACTCCACCACGAAGCGCACCGCTTTTTCCCAGGGCTGCTCGTCTGTCCCCGTGACGACGATGGCGGCCTCCCAAAGCCCCGTGCCGAGCTCGGTTGGAGCGGCGTAGGTCCCGCTCGGGTCAGCCTGCAGCAGGATGGTGCGATCCTCCCGCTCGGAAGCCGGATGTCCGATCGTCGCCTCCACCGAAGCGTCGCGAATGGCGCGCCCCGTTCCGTCGATGAGACTGACCGTGAAGACCCCGTCCTGGTAAGACGTGCGCACGGTCCAGCCGAGCGCCGCCTGGCGACGCTTCGCCGCGGTCTCGGTGTCGAAATGCTGGCTCGCCACGTAGGAGTTCTGGACGACGAGCCCACTCCAGCTGGAATTGGCGAAATAGGCAAGCACGAGGTTTACCGAAATAATCGTCCCGAAGAACGGGACCATCACCGCCCACATATGCCAGCCGGTGAATTCGCGGGGTCGAAACAGGCGAGCCAGCATGGTCATTCCTCCAGGACTTCGAAGATCGCCTCATAGGCGTCCGTCTCTTCCGATGCCCGATCCTTGACGACGAAGCGGAAGTCGGTGGCGCCCGGCGCGATGGTCTCGGGCGGCTGCGAGACGAAGACGCGCAAGGTGCGCAGCTTATCAGGTTCCACCGGCACCGCGAAGCTGGTGCCGGCCGGTTGCTCGATCTCGTTGATGCTCATGGTCGCACCGGACAGCCCCTCGATACCGAGCGTGATCACGCGGGGCTCCGGGATCATGTTGAGCAGCTTGACCGTATAGCCGTTGCGGATCGAGCCGTCGCTGAGCGTCACGGCGACCGGATTGCGGTCGTGCTGGACGTTGATCTCGAGCCTGTCGCGCGCCAACAGCGCGATGAGCAAGGCGGCGCCGATTGCCGCCCATACAGCGGTGTAGATCAGCGTCCGCACCCGGAAGATGATCCGCCAGTCGAAGTGGCGAAGATCGTCGCGGAAGCTCCCGTTCTCGTCCCGCACCCGGGACGGGTCGATCGTCCCGCTCGCCGGATCGGTGGCGATCGCGAGATTGGCGTCGTAGTCGCGCAGCGTCGCGTAGGAAATCAGCCCGCGCTCCCGACCGAGCCGGTCCATCACCGAATCGCAGGCATCGATGCACAGCGCGCAGGTGATGCAGCCCAGCTGTTGCCCGTCGCGGATGTCGATGCCGGTGGGGCAGACCGCGACGCAGGCATTGCAGTCGACGCAGTCCCCAGCCGCAAGGCCGGCCGCCGCTGCCTTCTTGGCGCCGTGCGTGCGCGGCTCGCCGCGCCAGTCATTGTAGGTGACTGTCAGCGAATCCTCGTCCAGCATCGCTGCCTGGATGCGCGGCCAGGGGCACATATAGATGCAGACCTGTTCGCGCATGAAACCGCCAAAGACATAAGTGGTGGCGGTGAGAACCCCGACGGTGGCGTAGGCGACGAAGGGAGCCTCGCCGAGGATGAAGTTGGTGAGCAGTGTCGGCGCGTCGGCGAAATAGAAGATCCAGGCGCCGCCGGTCGCCACCGCGATCACCAGCCATGTCGCGTGCTTGAAGACGCGCTTGCGGATCTTGTCCGCGCTCCACCGCGCCTTGTCCAGCCGGATGCGGGCGTTGCGGTCGCCCTCGAAGAAGCGCTCGACGACGAGAAACAGATCGGTCCAGACCGTCTGTGGACAGGTGTAGCCGCACCAGGCCCGTCCGACGACGGATGTGATCAGGAAAAGGCCGACACCAGCCATGACCAGCAATCCGGCGACGAAGAAGAATTCCTGCGGCCATATCTCGATGAAGAAGAAATAGAACCGGCGATTGGCCAGATCGATCAGGACCGCCTGGTCTGGCGCGTAAGGCCCGCGGTCCCACCGCAGCCATGGCGTGACGTAATAGATGCCGAGCGTGATCGCCATGACGATCCATTTCAAGCGGCGGAAATTGCCCTCGGCACGCTTGGGAAAGATCTTCTGGCGCGGCGCATAGAGCGGCTGGCTCTGCTGGCGTCCCCCGGCATTGACGGCCTCGACGTCGATCTGCGTTATTTCGGCGGGTTGGTCCAATTGCGACTCCTGCATTGCCGGAGGGCTGTCCGGCATGATCGCACGTCTTTTCACCGCAATGGCCCCGTCGATCCTTGACCCAGATCAACCAGCTGCTTTGACCCCCGCTCCGCCTCGTGAGACACTTTGGACGTGTGGCGAGGCAGGGAGGAAGCAATGGATTCCGTCCGGGAACCCGCGGCCGCGCGCGATTTCAGCAATTCGGAGATGGGAGCACTCGCCCATCTTTATCGTGGCGAGATCTATCGCTCGACGATTTGGCGGACCCGGCTCGACACCACGACGAACTGGGCTGTGGTCACGCTCGGCATCGCTCTGTCGATCGCGTTTTCCTCGCCCAATGCCTCACCGTTGCCGCTGGTGCTGGTGGGCATACTCATCCTCTTTTTCCTGCTGCTCGAGGCGCGGCGGTATCGCTATTTCAATGTCTGGCGGGCTCGGGCGCGCTGGATGGAGAACAATCTCTACGCGCCGATGCTCAAGGACGGCAATCTGCACGCCGAAAACGGCTGGGCGGATGTCCTCGCCGACAACTATCTGCACCCAGTCTATCATATCAGCCAGATGACGGCGATCGGCCGGCGGATTCGCAGAAACTACCTCTGGATCCTGCTGATCCAGACGGCCGCCTATATTGGCAAGCTGCTGGTGCATCCCACCGGCGTCAGCTCCCTGGCCGAGTTCATCGAACGCGCCGATATCGGCCCCTTCCCAGGAGAAGCGGTGCTCGCCATCGGCGTTTTCTACGTCGCAAGCTGGATGACGATCGCGATCTGGATCGCCCGCAGCGATGCGGCGAAATTCAGATCTCGGGGATCGTCATCCAGTTCGATGGGCTGAGTTCAGCTCCCTATTCACCGCCGCCGAGGCTGTGGACATAGACCGCGAGCTGCTTGGCTGTCACCTCGCCCAGACGTTCGCCCCAGCCCGGCATGACACCGTGCTGCGGTGTGCCTACCTGTGCCATGATCTCGCTCTGGCTGCCGCCATAGAGCCAGAGCGCGTCGGCGAGGCGTGGCGCCCCAAGCTCGCGGACACCCTCGCCCGCCTCGCCATGGCAGGCGGCGCAGTTGTCGGCATAGACGGTCGCGCCGCTCGCGGCGGCCGCAGCGTCCGCCTCCTGGCCGGAGAGCTTGCGGACATAGGCTGCGACCGCGGCGATCTGCTCGCGGTCGAGGATTTCGTCGCGGCCGAACGCCGGCATTTCGGACATCCGGGTCTCGTCATCGTCGCCATAGCGCACGCCGTGCAGGATCGTCGTGTAGATTTCCTCCGGGCTGCCGCCCCAGATCCAGGCGTCGTCATTGAGGTTGGGATAGCCGGCACTGCCGGCCGCGCCGGAGCCGTGACACTGGACGCAATTGACCTTGAAGGCCGCGTTGCCCGCGGAAATCGCGAACTGGCGCAGATTTTCGTCGGCCGCGATATCCGTCACGGACGATGCCTTGATCGCCTCGATGCGATCGACATTGCGCGCTTCCGCGCTTGCGATGTCGGCGCGCAGATCGGCGCGACTCGACCAGCCCAGCAGGCCCTTCGTGGCCGAATTGACCAGCGGCAAAGCCGGATAGAGCACAACGTAGACCAGCGAAAACGCGATCGTCGCGTAGAACGTCCACAGCCACCATCGCGGCATCGGATTGTTCAATTCCTTGATGCCGTCCCAGGAATGGCCCGTCGTTTCGACACCGGTGACCGGGTCGATCTCTCTTTCGTCCGCCATCGATCAGTCCTCCTTGAACGGGATGCGTGCGGCCTCGTCGGCCGCTTTGCGTGCACCGGGTCGCAGGACCCAGGCGAGGACGGCGACGAAAATCAGCACGAGGTACAAAAGACCCCAGCTGTCGGCGAAGGTGCGCATGCTCTGGTATTCGAAATCCATCTTTCGGCCCTTACCGGTCGTTGAGTTCAGGCTCGTAGGCCGAGAAGTCGACCAGCGTTCCGAGCATTTGCAAATAGGCGACGAGCGCATCCATTTCGGTTAGCTTTTGCCGATCGCCGTCGAAATCGCTGACGACGGCCTTGGGGTAGCGATCGAGAAGCGCCGACGTGTCAGCCTCCGGGTCCGCCTGGGCGCGCAGGTCGGTCGCGGCGTTCTCGATCATCGCATCGGTGTAGGGCACGCCGACGCGGCGGTTGGCGACGAGATGCCCGGCCGGATCCTCCACGACCAGTTCCTTCCGCAGGAAGGCATAGGTCGGCATGACAGATTCCGGCACGACCGAACGCGGATCGGTCAGGTGCTGGACCTGCCACTCGTCCGAATAGCGGCCGCCGACGCGGGCCAGATCCGGTCCCGTTCGTTTCGAGCCCCACTGGAATGGATGATCGTACATCGACTCCGCCGCCAGACTGTAAGGGCCATAGCGTTCCACCTCGTCGCGGAATGGCCGGATCATCTGGCTGTGGCAGGTGTAGCAGCCCTCGCGGATGTAGATGTTGCGGCCAGCCAGTTCGAGCGGGGAGTAGGGCCGCACGCCCTCCACCTTCTCGATCGTGTTTTCGAGGTAGAATAGCGGCGCGATCTCGACGATGCCGCCGACGCTGACCACCAGCAGCGACAGGACGAGCAGCAGCGTGGCGTTGCGCTCGATCACGCCGTGCCGGGACAAGAGGCCGCGGGCTATGGGATCGGCCTTGACCTCCGGGAGAGCACCCTTCAGCGCGGAGTCGTCGTCTTTCTTGCTCATACTCATCCCCTTTAGCTGGCCGGCTGCGCGGCGGCTGTCGCGCGGCCCATCGGGGCCTCAACTCGCACGTCGCCGCGGATCGTCTTGTAGATGTTGAAGGCCATGACCAGCGCGCCGCTGAGGTAGAGCAGCCCGCCCAGCATGCGCAGCACGTAGTAGGGATACATGGCCGCGATGACTTCGGCGAAGGAGTAGACGAGGTAGCCGTCCGCCCCGTATTCGCGCCACATCAGCCCCTGCATGATGCCGGCAACCCACATGACCGCCGCGTAGATCACGATGCCTAGCGTGGCCAGCCAGAAGTGCCAGTTGACGAGACGCAGGCTGTAAAGCCGTTCGCGTCCCCACAGCTTCGGCACCAGGAAGTAGATCGCGCCGAAACTGATCAGGCCATTCCAGCCAAGCGCGCCGGAATGCACATGCCCGATGGTCCAATCGGTGTAATGGCTGAGCGAATTGACCGCCTTGATCGACATCATCGGGCCTTCGAAGGTCGACATGCCGTAGAAGGCGACCGAGATCACCAGCATCCGCAGGATCGGATCGGTGCGCAGTTTGTCCCAGGCGCCCTGAAGCGTCATCAGACCGTTGATCATGCCGCCCCAGGACGGCATCCACAGCATCACCGAGAACACCATGCCCAGCGTCTGCGCCCAGTCCGGCAGGGCCGTGTAGTGAAGGTGATGCGGACCGGCCCAGATGTAGAGGAAAATCAGCGACCAGAAGTGGATGATCGACAGCCGGTAGGAATAGACCGGACGGTTCGCCTGCTTCGGGATGAAATAGTACATCATCCCCAGGAAGCCGGCGGTCAGGAAGAAACCGACAGCATTGTGCCCATACCACCACTGGGTGAGCGCATCCTGCACGCCCGAGAAGGCCGAATAACTCTTGGAACCGAGCAGCGAGACCGGCATCGACAGCCCGTTGACCACGTGCAGCATGGCGACGGTCACGATGAAGGACAAATAGAACCAGTTGGCGACGTAGATGTGCGGTTCCTTGCGCTTGATCAGCGTGCCGAGGAACACCGCGAGATAGGCCACCCAGACGACGGTCAGCCAGAGATCGACGTACCATTCCGGCTCGGCATATTCCTTGCTCTGGGTAATGCCGAGCAGATAGCCGGTCGCGGCCAGCACGATGAACAGCTGATAGCCCCAGAAGACGAACCAAGCGAGATCGCCGCCCCACAGACGCGCGCGTGTGGTGCGTTGGACGACATAGAACGATGTCGCGATCAGCGCGTTGCCACCAAAGGCGAAGACCACCGCCGAGGTATGGAGCGGGCGAAGCCGACCGAAATTCAGCCACGGCTCGAAATTGAGTTCCGGCCAGGCGAGCTGGGACGCCACGATCACGCCGACGAGAAAGCCGGCGATCCCCCAGAAGAGCGTGGCGATGACCCCGTAGCGCACGACGTCGTCGGCATAGCTCGCCTCGCTGGCCTGCGATGGGTCCCGCTTTCCCACGCCGGAGATTGGCAGCGCCGAAAATTCGATCCGCCGCAGCAAGATGACGGTGGCGACGGCCAAAACGAAAAACAGCACCCAGGCGTGAGCCTCGAACAGCGCATCCCTGGCGAAGGCTGCGCCGAGTAACGCCAGCAGCGCTCCCAGGCCGACCAGAATCGCCTCAACCTGATTCTTCATGATCAATGTTCTCCAAAATCCCTCGCGGCGCGACGTGCCAGCCTCGATGACGCCGCGACGTCCGCTTGCTCTTTGCCAGCGTCCAAAAACCTTTGCTTTGACTTGGATCAAGGAGGTTAGTGCCTGCCGACGTCTATGAATGGTCCAGCCGATGACCGCCGCGGAGTCTAGAAATGCGATCCAGGGCACAACGAAGACGCGCGATCGGGCGGGGAGCCGCCCCCTTGCGGTCGATCGGTGCTGGCGTTTTTTCGCAGGGCGGCGAGAGCCTCGTCAGCCGGCTCAACGGTCATTTCCGGGTATTGTCGGACCTGTGCCACCGCCTGGAAGAGATTGCCGACCACCTGCCCGACCATGTCGATCGCCAGGATGCACTGCATGTCGCGCGCAACCTCTGCCCGACCGTCATGAGTGCTCACGATTTCGAGGAATCCGTCCTGTTTCCACTCCTGAAATCACGCTTCACCCGGGACGCGGACATCAGGGAAGCGCTGGAGAGCCTCCATTTCGAGCACTGGGAGGACGAGATGTTCGCCGAAGAGCTGGCGGAAGCGCTCATCGGCTTCGTCAGCGGTCTCGAACCGCGCAATCCGGAGGCCCTCGGCTACATGCTGCGCGGCTTCTTCGGCGGAATGAGACGCCATATCGCTTTCGAGAAGGCCCAGATCGTCCCGCTGCTGAAACAGATCGAGGTGAGCCGTGGTGCGTGATCCAGCATTGATCCTGGCCCGTTATAGCGAGCCGGTTCCCCGCTATACGAGCTATCCGACGGCGCCGCATTTCGAGGCCGATCTCGGCCCGACGCTGCTGCCCGAGATGCTGGGCGCGATCGGCCAAAGCGAGCGCGTCTCACTGTATATCCACGTTCCCTATTGCGACCGGCTGTGCTGGTTCTGCGGCTGTCATACCAAACATACCAGGCAGTATGGCCCGGTCGCGGACTACGTCGCTTCGCTGCTGCGCGAGATCGCGCTGGTCTCGCGGACGATCGGCTTTCCGGCACCGGTGGCGCAACTCCACTTCGGCGGCGGCTCCCCCAGCCTGATGCGCTCCGGCGACTTTCAACGCCTATCCGACGCTCTTCGGGAGGCCTTCACGATCGACGCGGCGAGCGAAATCAGCGTCGAGATCGATCCGTCCGACGTTACCGACGACACGCTCGACGGCCTCAAGGCGCTGGGCATGACGCGGGCGAGCATCGGCGTTCAGGATTTCGATCCCGCCGTGCAGGCCGCCATCAACCGGCCACAGAGCTTCGAATTGACCAGCGACATCGTCGCGAGCCTGCGCTCGATCGGCATCGGCTCCCTGAATATCGACGCCCTCTACGGTCTGCCGTTGCAGACGGAACAGCGGCTTGCCGCAACGCTGGAGAAGGTCGTCGATCTCGCGCCGGACCGCATCGCGCTGTTCGGTTATGCCCACATGCCGTGGCTGAAGAAACATCAGACGATGATCCGGGACGAGGACCTGCCGGATCAGACGGAGCGCTTCCGACAGGCACGCCTCGCCGAGGCGGCGCTGGTCGCGGCCGGCTACGCGGCAATCGGCATCGATCACTTCGCGCTGCCGCACGACACGCTCGCCGAAGCGGCGCGCACAGGCACGCTGCACCGCAATTTTCAGGGCTATACGACGGACGCCTGCGCAACGATGATCGGGCTCGGCGCCTCTTCGATCGGACGGTTTCGCGACGGCTACGTACAGAACATCGTTCCGACCGCATCCTATCGCGCCGCCGTCGACGCCGACCGTCTCCCCATCGGGCGCGGCTACTGGCTGAGCGATGACGATCGCGTTCGCGCCTATTGGATCGAACGGCTGATGTGCGACTTCGCCGTCTGCTTTGCCGACCTGGAAGCCCGATTCGGCGCCGCCGCCGCGCCCTATATCGCGGAAGCCCGCATGATCGCCACGAGCGATGCCGACGGGCTCTGCCGAGTCGAGGCCGACCGCTTCGTCATCCCGGACGACGCCCGGCCGTTCACGCGCATCGTCGCGGCCCAGTTCGACGCGCATCTGAAGACGTCGGCATTCCGGTATTCCAAGGCGGTGTGACGCAGGCGACCTCGCCGGCCGAGACGCCCAGTCTCAGCGGTCCACTTCGCAGCAGTCCTGCAGCAGGCGCAGGTCGGGCACGGTGACGGTTCTGTTGTGCTCGACGACGATCGTGCCGGTCTTTCGCAGTTTGGTGATCTGGCGGCTGACGGTCTCAATGGTGAGACCGAGGAAATCGGCGATGTCGGCACGCTTGAGCGGCAATTCGAAGCAGATCGGGCCGTCAGCGGCCAACTGCTCGGGATCGATATGGGAGGCGATCAGGAACAGAAAACTCGCCACCTTCTCCGCCGCCGACTTGCGGCCGAGCGTGAGAATCCACTCGCGCGCCTCGTCGAGTTCCTTCAAGGACTGCTCGTGCAGCTTACGCTGGAGCTCCGGTGTCGTGGCGACCATCTCTTCGATGATACTCTTGGGGAAGGAGCAGACGGTGACTCCTGTCGCCGCTTCGGCCGAGGCCACCGTCTGGCTCTTGAAGGGGCGGCCGAGAAAGTCCGGCGCGAATTGCAAGCCGACGATCTGCTGGCGCCCGTCGGCCATCAACCGCGTCAGCTTCACCACGCCGCTCAGAATGTTGGAATAGCGGCGCACGCCTTCGTCGGCAGGCACCAGTTCCTCGTCGCTGCCATAGGCATGCCGGGAGGTGTGCTTGCTGAGCGTGATCAGTTGATCCGGCGACAGCGCGCCGCAAACGCCCCGATGCCGTGCTTCGCAGGCGCGGCAAAGGACAGGAAGTTCCGAGTTGTGAATATCCAGCCGCTCGACCGGGGAAGTTTGGGCCATCATTTGATCATCCACGCCGTTCCTCCCAGAGGCAGTGTTAAAGAAGATACGCTTGCGGTTCAAACCCTGTTTGCTATCGAGCGGACGGGCAGGCCCGCTGACACCTGATTCCAACGGACAGCAGGGGGACAGATGCAGGAGACGTGGCGCTGGTTCGGGCCGGCCGACAAGATAGGACTGGCCGAGATCCGCCAGACCGGGGCGCGGGGAATCGTCAACGCCCTACACGAGATCCCTTATGGCGAAGTGTGGACCGTGGAGGCTATCAGGGCGCGGCAGGCACTGATCGAAGCGAACCCGGCGCTGCGGCTGGAATGGCGCGTCGTCGAAAGCCTGCCGGTGCATGAGCGAATCAAGCTCGGCGACGGCGATCTGGAGCCGCTGTTCGAGACCTATCGCGCCTCACTGCGCAACCTCGCCGCCTGTGGCATCGAGACGGTCTGCTACAATTTCATGCCGCTACTCGACTGGACCCGCACCGAGCTGGCCGCGCCGGTGGCCGGCGGGGGCACCAGCCTGCGCTTCAACATACACGAATACGCCGCCTTCGACGTCTTCATGCTGGAGCGGCCCGGCGCGGCGGAGGAGGTCTCGCCGGACGTTCTGGCCCGTGCCAAGACGTGGTTCGACGCCTCGAACGCGGTCGGTCGCGACCGGCTTCTCGCCGCGATCATGGCCGGCCTGCCGGGCGCCTATGCGCGCTACGACGTTCCGGGGCTCCGGGAGATCCTGAAGCGCTACGACGGCGTGACCCGCGACGACGTCCGCGCCAAATTCAAACGCTTCCTCGACGCCGTCATTCCCACGGCAGAGGCGGCCGGCATCCGCCTTTGCGTCCACCCCGACGATCCGCCGCGACCACTCTTCGGCCTGCCGCGCATCGTCTCCAATGCCGAGGACATCGCCTTCGTGCTCGATGCCGTTCCTTCCCCTTCCAACGGCCTGACGCTCTGCTCGGGCTCGCTGGGCGCCAACCCCGCCAACGACGTGCCGGGTATCGCCAGGCGCTTCGCCGACAAGATTCATTTCGCGCATCTGCGCAATGTCACCAAGGATGCCGACGGCTCCTTCGAGGAGGCGGATCATCTGGCCGGCGACACCGACATGGTGGCGCTGGTCCGCGTGCTGATGGCCGAGGAGCGTCGCCGCCGGGCCGAGGGCCGCGCCGACTGGCAGATCCCGATGCGGCCGGACCACGGCCACGAGCTTCTCTTCGATATCGGCCGGGGCACGCATCCTGGCTATCCGGTGATCGGGCGGATGCGCGGGCTTGCGGAACTGCGCGGCGTCATGGCCGCCGTGGACGCGCTGGAAGGGAGCCCGCCGTGACCACCACTTCGACCCACCGTATCGTTGCGATCGGCGAATGCATGATCGAGCTCGCTTCAGCCGGAGAGGGTCTCTACCGCAAGGGCTTTGCCGGCGACACGTTCAACAGCGCCTGGTACCTGCGCCGTGAACTCGGCGCGGACTGGCGGGTCGCCTATCTGACCGCGCTCGGCACCGACACGACATCCAACGAGATGCTCGCATTTTTCGCCGAGGCCGATATCGAGACGGACCCGGTGCGGCGCATCGATGGGGCCATGCCGGGGCTCTACATGATCCATCTCGACGGCGCCGAGCGCAGCTTCTCCTATTGGCGTGACACCAGCGCGGCGAAGCAACTCGCCGCCGATCCCGGCCACCTCGAAGCGGCATTCGCGGGCGGCGACGCCTTCTATTTCTCCGGCATCACCCTGGCGATCCTTCCGGCCACGGATCGAAACGTGCTGCTCGAAAAGCTCGGCGCGGCGAAGGCCGCCGGGAAGGCCGTCGCCTTCGACCCCAATATCCGCCCACGCCTCTGGCCCGATCCCGCCGAGATGCGCCGGGCGATCGAAGCCGCCGCGGGCGTCTCGACGATTTGCCTGCCGAGCTTTCCCGACGAGGAAGCCGCCTTCGGCGATGCCTCTCTGGCTGAAACCGCCGACCGCTATCTCGGCCTCGGTGCGGACGAAGTGGTGGTCAAGGACGGTCCCGATCCGGCACTCGTCGCTTATGCCAATACGCGCGAACAGATCGCGGCGGAAACCGTCACTCAAGCGCTCGACACGACGGGTGCCGGCGACAGTTTCAGCGCGGCCTATTTCGCCGCGCGCCTCGATGGCCTGCCGCCGGTCGATGCCGCCTGCAAAGGCCACGCGCTGGCCGCGCAAGTCGTTCGGCACTACGGCGCATTGATACGGTAGAGCGGCGGCGATACGCGGCGCCGAAGATTGACTTGCCAGAAGAGAAGCGCAAGACGCGGTGGTCACTTGGCCCTCCGGCACATGTCCGTGTCCACCGGCTGGACGGTGACACGCAGGACAGCCTATACTCGCTCCCTAGTCTTGGTTGTGCCCAAACAGCATGTCATTAGAATCCAGCGGGCCGAATCCCATGACACAAGATCACTCGTCTCCCCACAACCGGAGCAGAGACTCGTCGCGAGCACACATCGGTCCCGACGCCCGATGTGCCGCGCCTAGCAGGAGCGCACGATGAGACGAAATTCAAAGCTGGTCGTATTCGGCACCGGCGAGATCGCTGAACTTGCCGATTTCTATTTTCAGCATGACAGCGACCTCGACGTCGCGGCCTTTGCAGTTGATGGCGCTTACCTAAAGGAGGACGCGTTTTGCGGTAAGCCCGTCGTCGCTATGGAAGAGCTCGCCGCCCACTTTCCACCTGCGGCCACCAACGCGTTCGTGGCGGTGAGTTACGCCAAGCTCAATGCATTGCGGACTCAGAAAGTCGCGCAGATGATTGAAAAGGGCTATCAGCTTGCCTCTTACGTGAGTTCGAAGGCAACCGTCTTTCCAGGTTTCACTCCAGGCCATAACGCCTTCATTCTTGAGGACAACACCATCCAGCCCTTCGCGCGGGTCGGCAACAATGTCACCTTATGGAGCGGAAACCACATCGGGCATCATTCGGTGATCGAGGACAATTGTTTTCTTGCCTCCCATATTGTGGTTTCGGGCGGCGTACGGATCGGCGCAGGGAGCTTCGTGGGCGTCAACGTGACCATCCGCGACCATGTTACGATCGGCGGCAGATGTGTGATCGGTGCCGGCGCCCTAATGCTGGAGAATGCCGAAGACGAAGGGGTCTACGCCCCCCGCGGCACGGAGCGGGCGCGCGTCCCGAGCAGTCGGCTCCGATCCATCTGACGCGTTTACGCGGCATCTCGCAAATGGTCGAAGGTTCAATCCTTCCTTGTCGCTCGGCGCGCGGAAAGCCATTCCGGAACCGATCGATACTCATCGAGACCATAGCCGAGTATTTTGCGTTGCTGCTCGCTGAATTCCTGATCCTTCAGCACCGAAGGAAGGTGCAACTGCTGCCGCAGCATCGGAATCGTGAAGACGTGATTTACCGCTCGTCGGTTCTTGTTCGATCGGTTCGTGGAGCCTGCGTGATAGACCATGCAATCAAGCACGATGAAAGTGCCTCGCGGGACCTCTATTTGCTTCTCCAGGCGGCGGACGGTCTCATCAGAGGGGAAGGCCTCCATCTTGTGACTGGCCGGAATCGCGCGCGTGGCACCATTGTCCAGGGTGAAATCATCCATTGCAAACAGAGCGTTGATCGCAAGAGGGCGCGAACTCGTAAAATGCTGGTACGGCAGGTCGCGGTGGTATGAGGACTGCGCGTACTTCGCGGCATTGGCTCTGTTCACCAACCCGTTAACCTGGTTGAGGATGTAGTAATCGCCTAGCATTCGCGACAAGAGCGCGTGCAGACCCTCGTCGAAGGCAATTTTCCAAAACTCAGGTGCGATCGCCGGCAGTACCCGGATCGAATCACGCTCCCCAATCTCATCCAGATCGAAGCCGTCATGTTCCGCCTTTTGAGCATATTTATCTAGCGCGTGGTCGAAGCCCCGCGAAAGGACGTCCAACTGTGACTGCGACAGCTCGGCCCGGAGGGTGGTAAAACCTAAGAGGCGTAACTCTTCACAGCAAAGGTCGAGCGCGTCGCGCGCGCCCATCGTTTCCTTGACTCCGTAGCGTGCAACCTCGCTCATGAATGAACCTCGGCATGGTGAAGTTGGTCGGGGTGGATCAGGCATGGCACGTCCGCGCCAAGACGAGCTTTCACGAAGGGCCAACTGCGTGGATTAACTGCTGCGATCAAGGGTAGTGTCTCCTCCTGAAGGAATTCGGCGGTCTTCACGACAGGCAGGTTGAACTTCGTTCCCTTGCCCACATCATCGGCCACGAACATCTCGGCGCGCCGGACCAATTCCGGCGCATAAGCGTTGAGCAGGTCTGCGAATTCCCCGATACCGAAAATCGCAAAACGTCTCCCGTCCAACCGCGCAAGCGTGCGCGCTTCCACGGCTCGCCAGCGGTCAAGATAGGTATTCCGTGCGCGAGCAAGTTCCTCGCCGTTGCTCCGCCGCCCCAAAAGCTCCGTCATCTGCCCAGGGGCTGGATCTGGCTCCAAAAGAAATACCTGAAAACCGATTTGCCGGCCGTCCAGCGCTTCATGTGCATGTATCCGCAGACCGACTGAAGCAGCAATGATGCTCATCGAGGTCTTGGAAAAACTCGACACATGATCGCGAAATAGGAGTTCTGTATCGGGCGTATCACCATCAGGACAGACCACCACGATCGTTCCACCATCTCGTAGTGCCTGGCGGCAAACCGAAAGAAATTGCCGGGGATCAAGCGAATGTTCGATCACATTGACCGACAGAACCAAGTCGAATTTCTCGCCCGTTGCTGCGTCTTCCGCGTATCCTGTCTGGATGCGCGCGCGGGGGTGCGCGCTCAAGGCCGCCACTTCCGCCAGACGCGGCGCGGGCTCCACCCCTAGAGCGGAGTGAGAGCGCCAGCGGTCCGTCAGCATAGTGAGAAGTGCTCCGGTGCCGCAGCCCTGTTCGAGAATCGTGCTCCCTGCCCGGACAGGGCGCTCGGACGTGGCCAGAACCCGCTCTATGTGCCCGGCGTAGTCCGCCGCACGGGCTCTATCGGCGTCCGGCGCAGCAAGACCAATATCGTAATCATCTCCATAAAAACCGGTCTGGTCCGCGGCGGTGAGTGACTGCGAATGGAAACCGTAGCCACAACCGAGGCAGGCTGTCTTACACAACGGTGCCGGGAACACCCGTCCTTCGCTCGTCATGGATCGACTGGGATGCGGTATCGCCAGTCCCATGAGTTGCGCGGAGGAACAGACAGGACAGATCGTTTTTGTTTGCACGGTTTCCGTTCCAAGTGTCCTGCTGCGGGATGACGTGGTCGCATTTTTCGGGGCGCGGGTCCGGATGAGGTCGCCAAGCTGCCCCATCACCAAAGAATCTTCTCGGTCCGATCGATGGTTGCCCACATTTCGCTGCTATCGCAACAGCGGCTTCCCTCGTCAATCGCTGCCGCGGATGGGCCGCAACAGCCTCCGCACACCGGCTGTAATGCCGCGGCAACGTCGCGCGGATCTATCAACCACGCCGCCCCGGCACCCCAAGCGGTCGAGCACCTTCTTATGCTTGTGAGGCCGAGAGGGCTGTTGCCCGGATCTCCCGCTCGTGTCATCACACCCTCGAACAACCTCTGGAAGGGCAATGACCGAGCCGCACCCATTTGCCGATCTTCTGCAGGACGTCCACGCCTATTATTCCGGTCGCTTGGCACAGCACGGCCCCTCGCCGCGCGGAGTCGACTGGAACGGCGTAGCTGGCCAGACAGAACGTTTCCGCCAGTTGGAGCGCGTTATCGCTCCCGGCGCATCGTTCTCGCTCAACGACATCGGTTGCGGCTATGGCGCGATGCTCGACTATCTCCTGCCGCGCCACGACAGCTTCACATACAGGGGCACGGATATCTCGCCGGATATGATCAACGCCGCGCAGACCCTGCATGCATCCCGATCGAATGCCAGCTTTTCGATGGAAGTCGAACCGACGGTCATTGCTGATTACGGCGTTGCGAGCGGTATCTTCAGCGTGCGGCTTTCCCGCTCCGACGCTGAGTGGCGCAGTTATCTCGCCAGCACGTTGGACGCCATAGACCGGACCAGTCGCCTTGGATTCGCATTCAACTGCCTGACGTCATACTCTGACGAGGACAAGCAGCGGCCGGATCTCTTTTATGCCGACCCCGCGGAGATTTTCGATCTTTGCAAGACGCGCTATTCCCGCCACGTCGCTCTGCTGCATGATTACGGCCTGTACGAGTTTACGATTCTCGTCCGCAAGACCGTCTGATGAGCGCGAGACGTTGGCGGAAACTGGGGCGCATCTACGACGCCGCGCCGCTGCACGAAAAGCTTGTCTCGCACGCGGCCAACCCGCTGCCTGTCCATCTTTCGGGCGACGTCTTTCGCATCTTTTTCAGTGGTCGGGACAAGGAAAGCCGTTCGTCCGTCGGCTTTGCGGATATCGACATCGCCACGGGATCGGTTCTCGGCGTTTCGGAAAAACCCGCCTTCCAGCACGGGCCCTCGGGCAGCTTCTATTCGCATGGCGTCAGCATCGGAAACTGTTATCGGTCCCGGGACGGTCATATCATGCTCTTCATGGGCTGGAGGATCCCTGATCGGGAACACTGGCGCGGCGAGATCGGGAGCCTGAAGGTGGGCACCGACCTGTCGCTTTCACTTCACGGGGACAGCCCCCTCATCGGCTTGTCCCCGCAGGATCCGGTCAGCCTGTCCTATCCGTGGGTTTTCGGTGAAGAAGGCGGCGGATTTTGCATGTGGTACGGCTCGACTGTCGCCTGGGACGCGGGAAACGGAGAGATGCTGCATGTCATCAAGCATGCACGTTCATCGGATGGTCGGCACTGGGAGCTGGATGGAAAAGGCGTGCCCTATGAAATCGGCGTCGCGCAGGCCTTTTCGCGACCGACCGTCGCACGATCCGACGACGGCTGGCACATGTGGTTCTCGTTCCGCAGTGGCAGAGGCTTGCCCTATCGGATCGGGTATGCGCATAGCCACGATGGCGCAGCATGGGAGCTGCGACTAGACGAGGCGGGAATTGACGTCTCGTCGTCCGGCTGGGACAGCGAGATGATCGAATATCCGTTCGTCTTCGAACATCGCGATGCGCTTTATATGCTGTATAATGGCAATGGTTACGGCAAAACTGGCTTCGGCTTGGCCATCGCCGAGACGGTATAACCGATGCTTTTCACGGGACGCGAGAGTTGCTCTTCGCGAGAAAAGATCTCGGAAAAACCGACGACGCAGCCATCCAGCATAAACCGATCGCGTTTAATCATTGCAGAGAAACCTGTCTCGTCGCATTTCTTCCGATCGATTTCCGCATCTCTTGTCGATCAGGCGGTTCTAATGCGCCTCCTCCGTTACGGAATTGTCGGGCTGTCCACGAACGCTGCCGGCTATCTGATCTATCTCCTCATCACTTTTTTCGGATTGAGTCCGAAGGTGACGATGACGATGCTCTATGCCCTCGGAGCAACAATGGGATATCTGGGAAACTTTCGATTTACGTTCGATTATCGTGGCAGCCATTGGGCCGGCGCAACGCGCTTCGCCCTGACCTACGGAGCTGGATACGCGCTGAATTTGGGCTTGCTTATCGTCTTTGTCGATTGGTGGCATTATCCACATCAACTGGTTCAAGGGGTGGCTATTTTCGTTAACGCCGCGTTCCTTTTCGTTGCCCTGAATGTCTTCGTCTTTCCGGACAGCAAGCGGGGGGAAAACCAGGCGCCGTCTCAACGGCCTCCAGTCCGTTGACTCTCAGATCGATCCCGCTGGTTGCCTTCGTGCTGGCGACGCTCTGGCTCGCGTGCCTGCTCGTCATTTTCGATCCCGTCTGGGAAACCAACGATGACGTTGCTATGGCCATGGTTGCCCACGGCTATGGCTTCGCATCGACCGGTTCACCCAACCTTCTGTTTTCGAACGTCCTTTGGGGGAACATTGTTCTATCGCTGCAGGGCGTCGGCGGGTTGCAGGGATATTCGGTCGGAACGCTGGGTACGCTCTGGGTCGTGGCCTTTGCGATTCTGTTTTGCCTTACGCGGCTCGGGGCGGGGCTACTCCTGGCGGCCTCCGTAACCGTGCTTGCGACCGCTTGGCCTATCCTCTTTCCGCAATTCACGGTGAATGCAGGCCTCCTAGCCGCAACGTCTGTATTGGCCCTGCGAACCTATATCCGAACATCGGATCCCATCGCCCTCGCGGGATGCTGCGCACTGGCCGTCCTTGGATTTCTAGTTCGCCCGCTTGAGGCCGCGCTGATTGCCGTTGTAGCGCTCCCACTATTGCCCTGGCAGCTATTAGGAAAGGACCGGCGGCTTCAGCTTGCCGCAGCCTGCACGGCGCTTGCAGTCGTCTTGGCAATGGCTGCCGATTACCTAGCCTACCAGACTGCGGAATGGGCAGTTTTCACCGCGCAGAACGTGGCCCGGGCGCCATATACCGACTTTGATAGCGCCCAAATAATCAAGAGCCATCCAGCCGTGATGGCGGCGAACGGGTACAGCGCCAACGACATCGACCTCATCAGCCGCTGGTTCTTCATAGACCCCCAATTATTCAATCCCGCCAAGCTGACCGCCATGCGTAGTCAGGCGGGTGCAAACCTCGGTCCGATTTCAATCTGGAGCGGAAGCGTGAGCCGGGTCTTAAACGCGTTCGGGGTCTTCGCCAGCATCCGGATGTGGCCATTGGCAGCAGTTGCGGCGGTTTTTCTGATCCTATTCCCGCGGCGGCGGTTACTGGCCGCTTGGGCCCTTTTCGCCGTCGCTGTCTTCGGCTTGGGTTACTTCGGCGCGAGTGTGCACGAGCGCGTCCTGTTACCCGTTCTCGTGCTCCTTATGATCATGCCCGCCGCGATGTCTCCGGCAGCAGGACGACTGTCACTCCGACTCGGCGTTGCGGCCGTGGTCATGTCGATCGCGATTCAGTTCACCACCCTCGCTTCCAAAGCCGCAGCCTCAACTGACACGATCGAAAACGAGCAAGCGAAGCTCGCTCCATTTCATGAAGACTTGGTATTTGTCTGGGGAGGTTCACTGGCATTCGAGCAAACCTATCCCGTCAAGATCGCTCCCTCCTATCAATCTTCCAGCCCAAGGCTCTTTGCCCTTGGAGTGATGACATTGGCTCCGTTCTCCGTGGCCGCCGAGGAGCTCAGGTCGGGCGATCCGTTCTTCGGCAGGCTTCGTTCCGAAAACGGCTTGGTCATCTTCGCGTCAGACAGCGAGATTGCATTGCTCCGCACCTACTGCGAGGAGCATTTTCAAGAGCACCTGACTGCCACGTCCGCCGGCAACGAATATGATCAACCGCGGCGCCTGCGCTGCGCCAAGCGCTAATACCAACCTGCGGTGATAAGGTCGCCGACTTCGACGACGCGCCAGTACGGCGATAAAGTCAGCTGCTCCTTGCCACGCCAGATTGCGTCCCCGAACCCTCCAGAAACGCCCCGATGGATTTCCCCTGTGGATTCTCCGCACGGAAAATATCTCTGATGATGACGTAAGGGCGTTGCTTCGTTTCCTCGAAGATACGGCCAACATAGATACCGATCAGCCCGAGCAGCAGCATCGCGGCTCCGCCGAACATCCAGATCGACGCGATGAGAGACGTCCATCCAGCGAGTATCTGCCCCGTCGTGGCAAACTTCGTGACGAAATATATCATAGCGAGAAACGAAACGCCGGATATCAGCAGGCCCGCATAAAATACATAGTAGAGCAGATTGCTCGAAAACGAAGTGACGAAGTCGATGGTGAGACGAAGCTTTACCATTAGCCCGTAATTGGTGACTTGCTTGCGTTCGTTACGCTTCACCGAAAACGGGATCTGGCGGAAGCCGGTCAGCACCCATAGAGCAGAGATGACAATCTCCCGCTCGCGATGCCGGATCAGTTCCCTTACATAGCGTCGCGACATTATGCGGGTCGTGGTCAGGTTGCGCGGGATATTCACCCCACCGAGTTTTCGCAGGAGCCAGTAGAAAAGATTTCCGCTGGCAATTTCCATCCACGTGCCCTTGCGCTTCTCCTGCACGCCATAGACGACGTCGCAATCGGCCTTCTGCATCTCGTGATAAAACGGCAGAAGATGCTCCGGGTCCTCTTCCAGGTCGCTATCGATCAGGAAGACCACGTCACCGGTTGCCTCCGCGAGGCCGGCCATCATGGCGCGATGGTGACCAAAGTTCCGCGACAAATCGACGACGACGACCCTCGGGTCCTGCTGATGAAGCGTAACGGCCAGATCCAGGCTTGTATCCGGCGATCCATCGTTCACGAACACAAGCTCTATGTCGTCGGTGATCTGCTCGGCGGCGGCCATCGCGCGGCGATGAAACTCCTGGATGAAGTTTGCCGATCGATAGAGGGTGGTGACGATGGAAAGTCGCATGTCAGGACCTTTCCAGGAAATCGGGCGCGTGTCGTCCCGTGTTCAGAAGAAGATCCACGATCGACAAAAATGGCTGAAACTCACCCCAAAGCTGGGGATAGTCGGGGTAGCCCTCATAGTCCATCCAGTTGACCGCTATATTCGCCTCGTGAAACTTGGCCTCATCGAGATAGCTCCGGGCCGCAGGACCCGACAGATACTCGGTCGCGCCCGCGGCTGCACAAAGGGCTATCAATCGATTCGTCGGGCTCATTTCGGACATTTGAGCGCGATCCAGGAATTTGGTGCAGCGGCTGAGCGGGGTCTTGATCCCGAGGCGCTCCATGATTGCGCACAGGAGATGCTCATTGATGGCGCTGAGGAACGACATGGAGCCGGCTTCCCGTAAAGCGTCGAACAGCCAAGGGGCCGCATCGTCGAAGCCGGGAGCCCGACGATAGGCCATTTCAATCGTCCGGCGATGTTTGTCGGACCAATTCGCGTCCGACACACGGATATGATCGATCGCCTCGAGGTATTTCCCCTTGGTCTCGACTGGAATTGTGAGCCAGGTTGCCCCCTCAGCCGTCTTAATCTTGTTTCGATTGCGCCAGTCGCGCCGCGTGTATTGGACACTATCGAATAGAATAACCTGATCGGCCTGGCGCAGAAGATCGAAATACCCTCGCCACGGTAGATAATTCGATTGTATTATTACAATTTTCTTACGCATTATTTCTGACATGGGCGCCGAGCCCAGCGCCCTCCCTGCAAAGAATCAAACAGACGACCCTCATCCTTTAGCGATAGGTTTCGGGGACAGACAGCCTGCGGGTAGAACGGGTTGAGAGCCGCGTTGTTTTCAATCCGGGTGCATAGCCCCGTCCTGAACAGGAAGCCGGTTTTCCGTGCTGAATGGAACAAGAGTCGCGGCTCCTGACTGTCGCGACCCACCCTCCGCTTCAGCCGGGGAGGTTCCACCGTCAATACGTGGCCGCCACAGCACCCGTTCCAGCGTGCCCAGATCGGCCAAGGGCACGCCTACGTCTCCCTTGGCTGACAATCGATACTGCATATAGCCATATAGTGGCGTCACGCAATTCTCATCGCGGACGATAACCCCTGCCCACGGCCGCTCCGTGAGCGCCGGGTAAAGGAACGGCGATGCCCAGCAGACGCCGGGAAAGGATTTCCGGACCAAGTCCGCCGCGTCCCTGTCCGGCGACAATATTATATCGAGTGGCGCAGTATCTCTCAGGTCGAGAAGCGCATCAAAGATCGGATAGGGATCTCGGCTTTCCGCCCCCGATCGCGAGACGAAATTCAAAAGGCCGCCAGCAGAATAGAAGATGACCGCAATTCCCAGAACCCCGGATATCGCAGCTGTCCGGGCGCGCTCCACAGCCTTTCCAAGCGGAATGGCCGCGAAGACCTCGGCTGAATAAACGACGAGCCAGGGTAGCGCGATGAAAAAGGAGACGTTGGTTATATAGAAGGCGGAGCCGCCGGCTATCTCGAAGAGGCATATCGCCAGAATGCCTGCCGCCGCCGCACCGAGACTGTAGAGCGACACTGGCGACTTCAGCAGCGAAAAGACCCCCGCGAAGGCGATATGCCGGATGGATACTGCCCAGACGGCGATAAAGTGAAACAGCAGGAACGATGCCAGGGCCAATGCCGCCAACACGAAAACCCGCCAACTGAATGGTGCGTTGCCGCCCAGGATGGAGATTGCGTCGGCTACGCTCGCGCCCCTGTAGGAGAATGCGCTTACGAAGTGGAGGGGCCGAATCTCCATCGGCGCTATCGCACCGATGGATTTCACCATCGTGATGCCGACCACGATGCAGACGGACGCTGCGGCGAGCAAATCCATCCGACGCTTGAAGCCGCCCAGAAAAACGATCCGAAGCACCCAGATTCCCGCCAGTATTAAACCGACTGATCCTTTCGCCGACGCGGCCATGGCGGTGAGCAGAACCGCCAACAATATATCCATCCAACCCAGACGCGCCTTAAAGAGCGGAAGTAGGGAAAACGCGAGAATGGCCGCTGAAAGATTGTACGATTCTGATAAAAAATAGGAATTCCAAAAAACCCAGGAGCTGAATACCTTGGGAAGCAGGATAATAAATGCACAACCAAGAAGCCATGCCGGCAGGACCGGAAGCGCCCGGCCTCCGAATATCCTGGCTACCGCTGTTATCGCGAACAGGAGAAAGGGTATGAGGAACGCCGGCGTGAGAAATCCATAAACGTTGAGGACGCCAGCGCCCGAAAGACGGCTGAATCCCGCAACGAGCGTATGCGAAAATGTATGATAAGGTGTTTCGACCAGTCCATGCAGACCTGTCGAGACGACACCATAATTCTTGATCATCGCAGCGATACTTGCGTGATACAGTGTATCATTATGCAAGGCACCGGCGCGCGCGCGCGATGCCATGTCGAACGAGGTGTATAAATCGTCCACGCCCAATGCCGCGATGGTCGTTACGAGAACGGCAAGCGCGCAAGAGACCCATTCCAAGGCGCTGAGTCGGAGCCGAAGTGCCACATAGATCGCAGCTCCGATCGGCAATACATGCAGGGCCATTGCGAGAACCGGCGACCTGACGGTGCCGGCGGCAAATATGATGCCCAGCGTCACCACAACTCCCCACGAAATGCTCCGGAAAAGGCGGCCTGTTGTATAGATAAGAAGCGGTATCGAAACGAATATCCAAGCCAAAATGAGATCGGAACGAGTGGGGCCCGCAGCCTGGAAAAGTCCACCGACTACCAATATTCCGATGACGGAGAACAGGAAAATCGCGCAGACCAGATCGAAACCCGCACTGTCGAGTTCGGTGCTTTCCACCAATTGTTGACCGGGGACTGGTCGCTGCGGACGGGTCGGCAGGCGCGCCTCACGATGCGGCATGCACCGCCTCTACGATCGTATCCACAACTTCGTCTTGTTGTTCGCGCGTAATCCCGATCCACAGCGGTAAACGGAGGAGCCGTTCCGCCGAGGACTCGGTGACCGTCATTGAACCATGCACGCGGCCCAGCCTCTGTCCAGCAGGGGAGTTATGAAGCGGTACGTAATGGAACACTGCGCCTATCGCCCGTTCTCTCAGGAATTCGAGGACGCGGCCGCGGGATAGGCCGTCGCTGAGCAGCACGTAGTACATGTGAGCGTTATGCTCACATCCGGTGGGTATGACCGGCCTGCGAAGCAAGCCTTGCTTGTCGGCTCCCTCCAGCGCGGTATGGTAGCGAGCCCAACTCGCCAGTCGGGTTTCGGTTATCTCACTTGCTTTCTCAAGCTGCGCCCATAGAAAAGCGGCCACAAGTTCGCTCGGCAGAAATGAAGAACCCGGCTCCTGCCAAGTATACTTGTCGACTTCGCCGCGAAAAAATCGACTCCGATCTGTCCCTTTCTCGCGGATGATCTCTGCCCGTTGCTGGAAGGCGGGATCGTTTACCAGAAGCGCGCCGCCTTCGCCGCTGATCACATTTTTCGTTTCGTGGAAGCTGTAGGCCCCGAGGCATCCGAGACTTCCCAGCGCCCGGCCGTGATACTTCGACATGACGCCCTGGGCGGCGTCCTCGACGATCGCGACACCGTGCCGACGTCCGATCTCAACGATCTTGTTCATTTCACACGCGACGCCCGCATAGTGAACCGGAACTATCGCTCGTGTGCGCGAGGTAATTGCATCTTCAATCAAATTTTCGTCGAGGTTCAACGTATCTTGGCGGATGTCAACGAACACCGGAACGGCACCACGTAAGACGAACGCGTTCGCCGTGGATACGAAGGTGAATGACGGCATGATGACTTCATCGCCGGGTTGGATTTCGAGAAGCAAGGCCGCCATCTCGAGCGCCGCCGTGCACGAATGGGTCAACCTCACCATCCCCGATCCCGACAGCGCCTCAAGCCAGGCATGGCAGTTTCGGGTGAATGGACCATCCCCGGCGAGATGGCCATGGTCGTGAGCTTCGGAGATGTAGTGGATTTCGCGGCCTGTCAGGTAAGGCCAATTGAACGGGATGCCACGTCGCTTTTGAATCATGTACGCTTCATTCTTTACCGGCGTCCAATGTCGGGACGAGAGGCGGTGGCCCTCACCCATAGGCAGCAAAAACATGCGACCTAGGCCGCTGCCCCGTAAGCCACTTTCGTAAACCGATCAATCTCGTTGGAAAAGGCCAGCGGACAGAGCAACTTGCGATGAGTGTGCAAATTCCGAGCGGAAATCGCAGGAGACGCCGGGCGGTCACTGCTGCTCGATGTATCGTACGCTTCATCTTCCGCTCGAACTTTCGCACGACGAATTCGGGCCAACCATCGTTGGCGTGGTTATACCAACCTGCGGTGATAGGAGCGAGTAGCGCGTCGATACCCTCGGGCGGGTGGGTTCTTTTTTGCGGCGCGGAAGAAATTCGGCCGTTGCGGTTCATGTTGCCGGCCGCTGCCTATATGGTCTCGGATCAGAAGTACCGCGAAAGGTCGTTTTCCAGGCTCGCGGTGCAAGGCGTGATGGTTCGGAGGCAAAATGTGCGGCATATGCGGTGAAATCCGGTTCGACGGGCAAAAGGCCTCGGCCGAGCGGCTTCAGCGCATGGGCGACTGCCTGGCTCCACGCGGCCCGGACGGCTCCGGCCAAGTGATGCGCGGCCGGGTCGGCCTCGGCCATCGGCGGCTGAAGATCATCGACCTTTCCGAAAAGGCCGAGCAGCCGATGGTCGATCCCGAACTCGGGCTCACCATCGCCTTCAACGGCTGCATCTACAACTATCCTGAGCTCCGCAAGGAACTCGAAGGCAAGGGCTATCGCTTCTTCTCGCATGGCGACACGGAGGTCATCCTCAAGGCCTATCACGCCTGGGGGCGCGACTGCGTCAAGCGCTTCCATGGCATGTTCGCCTTCGCCATCCATGAGCGCGACTCTGGCCGGGTGCTGCTCGCCCGCGACCGCTTCGGCATCAAGCCGCTCTACCTGTCGCAGAACGCCGGGCGCCTCTATTTCGCCTCGTCGTTGCCGGCGATCCTCAAGACCGGCGACGTCGATACCACGATCGACCGCGAGGCGCTGCACCACTACATGACGTTCCACGCCGTGGTGCCGCCGCCGCTGACTATTCTCAAGGGCGTGCGCAAGCTCCCGCCCGCGACGACGCGGCTGATCGAGGCGGACGGCAGCTTCGACGACGACATGTTCTGGGCGCCCGAATTCGGACCACGCCCGGGCGACGACAAGCTGTCCTCCGACGACTGGCGCGACATGGTGCTGGAATCGCTCAAGACCGCTGTGGCCCGCCGCATGGTCGCCGACGTTCCGGTCGGGGTGCTTTTATCGGGGGGCGTCGATTCCTCGCTGATAGTCGGGCTTCTGGCCGAGGCCGGGCAGAAGGACATCAACACCTTCTCGATCGGTTTCGAGGATGCCAATGGCGAGGTCGGCAACGAATTCGAGTTCTCCGACCTGATCGCCAAGCACTACGGCACCGAGCACCACAAGATCTTCGTGCCCGGCTCGGAACTGATGGAGCATCTGCCCGGCACCATCGCGGCGATGTCGGAGCCGATGGTCTCCTACGACAATGTCGGCTTCTACCTTTTGTCGCGCGAGGTCTCCAAGCACATCAAGGTTGTCCAGTCCGGCCAGGGCGCCGACGAAATCTTCGGCGGCTATCACTGGTATCCGCCGATGGTCGGTGCCAATGATTCGCTCGCCGCCTACAGCCATGCGTTCTTCGACCGCTCGCATGAGCGGCTGCAGAGCCACATTTCGCCGGAATGGCACACCGAAACCGACGTCAGCCGCGAATTCGTCGAGCGGCATTTTGCCATGCCGGGCGCGGAAAACCCCGTCGACAAGGCGCTGAGGATCGACGCTCACGTCATGCTGGTCGACGATCCGGTCAAGCGGGTCGACAACATGACCATGGCTTGGGGACTGGAAGCGCGGGTGCCTTTCCTCGACCACGAACTGGTGGAACTCGCCGCGCGCGTGCCGGCGGCCGAGAAGCTGAAGCAGGACGGCAAGGGCGTCCTCAAGGAGGTCGCGCGTCAGATCGTCCCCTCGGCGGTGATCGACCGCAAGAAGGGTTATTTCCCGGTTCCGCAGCTCAAATACATCTCTGGCCCCTATCTAGACATGGTGCGTGATACGCTGACCTCCGAAAGCGCCAAATCGCGCGGCTTGTTCCGCGGCGACTATTTGGAGACGCTGTTCGCCGACCCGGCGGCGCACATCACGCCGCTGCGCGGCTCGGAACTCTGGCAGGTCGCGCTTCTCGAATTGTGGCTCCAGCAGCAAGGGATCTAGCGCCCTGATGGCAGATCACCGGCCCAGGACCCAGCCCAATATCGACCACCGGCTGAAGCGGATGCGCACCGACGGCATCAAGGCGCCGATCGGCCGGCACGATCCGAATGTGCCGGCAGCCGAGAAAAACGCCTATCTCGATTGCGGATGGGGACGGCTGGTCTTCGCCCAGACCTTCGAAGACCCGACGGAGCTCGTGCGCAGCCTGCGCGAGGAAGGCCCCGATCGCCGCGATATCGCGTTCTACGCGCGCGACCCGCATGTGCTTTTGAGCCACGCGCCGCAGGAACTGTTCCTCGACCCCTCGCACACCTACCGCCTCGATCTTTCGACCTATCGCAGCGATCCGCGCCGGCCGCGCGGCTATTTCATCCGCCGCCTGTCCTCCGAGCAGGACGCAACCGAGGTCAACCGCATCTACCAGAGCCGCGCCATGGTGCAGGTGCATCCATCCTTCTTCTGGTCGAATCGAGACAACCGGGCGCTGACCTATTTCGTCGCCGAGGACGAAACCACCGGCGCAATTCTTGGAACGGTCACCGGCGTCCACAATCGGCGCGCCTTTGCCGACCCGGAGAACGGTTCCTCGCTCTGGTGCCTGGCGGTCGACCCGCAAGCGACGCATCCGGGCATCGGGGAGGCGCTGGTGCGCCGGCTGGCCGAGCATTTCCAGGCGCGCGGCTGTGCGTTCATGGATCTGTCGGTCATGCACGACAACGAGATGGCGATCGGGCTCTATGACAAGCTCGGCTTCTACCGGGTTCCGTATTTCGCCGTGAAGCGCAAGAACGAGATCAACGAGAAGCTGTTCACCGGTTCCGGGGCAGATTACGACAGCCTGAACCCTTACGCCCGGATCATCGTCGACGAGGCGCGGCGGCGGGGCATCCATACCGAAGTGACCGACGTGGCCGGAGGCTTCTTCCGCCTGACCCAGGGCGGCCGCACGATCCATTGCCGCGAAAGCCTGTCGGAACTGACCTCGGCCATCGCGATGTCGATCTGCGACGACAAATCGGTAACCCGTCGCATGGTCGAGGCGTCCGGCGTCGCAGTGCCCGACCAGATCGAGGCGGACGGAGACGACGAGGCGCTTGCCGCCTTCATCGCCCGGCATGGCCAGATCGTCGTCAAGCCGGCGCGAGGCGAACAGGGACGCGGCATTGCCGTCGGCATCGAAACCGTCGAGGACGCGAAAACCGCAGTCACCGCGGCGCGCGAGCAATCGGACCGCGTGCTGCTGGAATCGTGCTTCGAGGGCCATGATCTCAGGCTGATCGTCATCGACTATCGCCTGGTCGCCGCCGCCCTGCGCAAGCCGCCGCAGATCACCGGCGACGGCCGCTCCAGCGTCCGCGAACTGATCGAACATCTGTCCCGGCGGCGCGCGGCGGCTACCGCCGGCGAAAGCCGGGTGCCGCTCGATGCGGAAACCGAGCGCTGCGTCAGGAATGCCGGTTACGCCATGGACGATGTCCCGGCGAAAGGCGAGCGCATCACCGTTCGCAAGACCGCGAATCTTCATACCGGCGGCACCATCCACGACGTGACCGGCGAGGTGCATCCGGTTCTCGTGGATGCGGCCGTCGCCGCTGCCCGGGCGATCGAGATCCCGGTGACGGGGATCGACCTGATGGTCAAGGCGCCGCAATTGCCGGACTACGTCTTCATCGAGGCGAACGAACGGCCGGGGCTCGCCAATCACGAGCCGCAACCGACGGCGGAGCGCTTCATCGACCTCTTGTTTCCGCTGTCGATACCGTTTTCAGTGCGCGCCGCCAGGTCTCACAAACGTAAATCCAGGAAGGACGACTAGGTGCCAAGGCTTGCCATCGATGCGCAGTATCTGACGGACCAGCTGAAGGCGCTTCTCGATATCCCCAGCCCCACCGGCTACACGGACACCGTCGTTCGCCATGTCGCCAAGGAACTGGAGCGACTCGGGCTGACCGTCGAACTGACCCGGCGCGGCGCGATTTCGGCGCTCCGGCAAGGCTCGCGGCGGGCCTCGGCGCGGGCGATCGTCAGCCATCTCGATACGCTGGGGGCCCAGGTCAAACGCCTGAAGGAGAACGGCCGCCTCGAACTCGTGCCGATCGGGCACTGGTCGGCGCGCTTCGCCGAGGGCGCGCGCGCCACGCTGTTCACCGAATCCGGCACCTATCGCGGCACGATCCTGCCGCTGAAGGCCTCCGGCCATACCTATAACGACGAGATCGATACCATGCCGGTCGGTTGGGATTTCGTGGAGTTGCGGGTCGATGCGCTCGGCCGTGACGTGCGCGAGTTGCAGGCGCTCGGCATCGAGATCGGCGATACCGTCGCGATCGACCCGCAGCCGGAATTTCTGGATAATGGCTTCATCGTCTCGCGCCATCTCGACAACAAGGCCGGCGTCGCGGTGATGCTGGCCGCGATCGAGGCGATGGAGCGCGCCGAAGCGTCGACGCCCGTCGACATGCACTGGCTGTTCACCATCGCCGAGGAGGTCGGCGTCGGCGCCGCCTCGATCCTGACACCCGACGTCGCCTCGATGATCGCGGTCGACAACGGCACCTCTGCGCCAGGCCAGAACTCCGCTGAATTCGGCGTCACCATCGCCATGGCCGACCAGACCGGCCCGTTCGATTATCACCTGACCAAGAAACTCGTCCGGCTCTGCCAGGAAGAGGATATCCGCTACCAGAAGGATATCTTCCGCTTCTATCGTTCCGACTCCGCCTCCGCGATCGAGGCAGGGCACGACGTGCGCACGGCGCTGATCACCTTCGGCGTCGACGCCTCGCATGGCTATGAACGCATCCACATGCATGCGCTGCGCTCGCTCGCCGAGCTCGTCACGGCCTACGCCACGTCCCCAGTTGAGATCGAGCGGGATCGCAACCAGCATGCGGGTATCCAGGGATTCACCCGGCAGCCTGCGGTCGAGGCGGAGCAGGAGCTCGCGGAGGATTCCGACCCGGTCGAGTAACGCTGTGCCATCCCGCCGGATCCGACGGGCGTCGAACCTCTCGCTGTTCATAAGATCGCCAAGCCGCGATAATATCGACTACCGGGGTTCGGTGTGGAACCGCACCATCGACAACAGGGGATGGAAGGCATGACGTCCGAAAAAATCCTGACGCTGGCCGAGGCGTGGTGGCGCGATATCGAGGCGACCGCCGCGGCCTATCCCTCCATCGCGATCATGGGTCTGATTCTCGCCCTCCTGTCGCTGCTGCTGTCGCGAAGCCTGTTTGTTTTCATCGCCGCTGCATTCCTCGCCGTTGCCGCCGTGCTTGTCACGGAACCGGTCGCGGACCCGCTCAAGCGCGAGGTCCTGATCGGCGGATTCTTCCTGGCGATCGTCCTCGTCTCCATCGTGGTGATGATGCTGCGGCTGCGCCTGCGTCAGGCCCGTATCGATCTGCGTCGAACGGCGGCGGAAGCCAGCGAATGGCAAGGCCTCTACCAGGATGAGGTACGCTGGCGGCAGGCCGGCGGCGATGCACGGGACCGGCTGCCGCCGGGCGGCTGAGGTCAACCGAGGCGCCGAGACCCGCTGCCGTCGTCAGGGCTCGTTTTTGACAGAGGTCTCGGGGCGATCGATCGGATCCGCTGCATCGCGTGTCGCCGCATCGCTCTCGACCAGCGTCGTCACTACCTTCGAGGACGCCTTGAGCGTGCGGTGAACCGGGCATTTGTCGGCGATTTCGAGGATCTTGGCTTCAAGCCCATCAGGCACATCGCCCTCGATGTGGATGCGGCGGGTGAACTGATCAATCTTGCCGTCGCGCGCCCGCTCGTCCTCGGCGCAGGACTCACAGTCCTTGAAGTGCACCTTTTGATGCGCGACATCGACCGTGATCCGGCCGAGATCGAGCTTCTTGCGATCGGCGTACATGCGCAGCGTCATCGAGGTGCAGCTGGCCAGCGCCGCCGACAGGAAGTCGTAGGGCGAGGGGCCGCTGTCGAGGCCGCCGACGCTTTCCGGCTCGTCGGCCATCAGCCGGTGACGCCCCGCATGCACGGCGTTCTGGAACGTGCCGCTGAGGGTCTCGCGCACGCCGACATGCTCGACCACGGTCTCGCCCTGGGGCTCTTCCGGCCCGATGTAACGGGTCGCCCAGCTGGCGACGACCTCGGCCGCGAACTCGGCGTCGGCGCGCTTCGTCAACAGATGATCGGCGCCGTCCAGCGACACGAAGCTCTTGGGGTGGCGCGCCGCTGTGAAAATCGCACTGGCATTGTCAATGCCGACAAACTCGTCGACCGGCGAATGCATCACCATCAGCGCCTTGCGCATCGTCGCGATGCGATCCGTCAGGCGGGTGTCGCGAATGTCTTCCAGGAACTGCCGGCGGATGGTGAAGGGACGGCCAGCCAGTTTCACGGCAACCGCCCCCTCGGCCTGGATGGCGTCGACATGGGCCGCGAACTGTTTTTCGACGTGGCTGGCTTCGGCGGGCGCTGCGATCGTGACCACCGCCTTGACCTCGGGAATGTCCCCGGCAACGGCAAGGACAGCGGCGCCGCCGAGCGAATGGCCGATCAGGATCTTCGGCGCGGCGAAATTGGCCCGAAGATAGTCGGCGGCGCTTTTCAGATCGGCGACGTTGGAGGAAAAGTTCGTCGAGGCGAATTCGCCCTCGCTGGAGCCAAGGCCGGTGAAATCGAAGCGCAGCACGGCGATGCCCTGCCCGGCGAGGCAGTTGGCGATGGTCCGCGCCGCCTGAAGGTCCTTGGAACAGGTGAAGCAGTGGGCAAACAGCGCATAGGCCCGCACCGGGCCGAGTGGCAGGTCGAGCCGCGCCGAAAGGGCGCCGCCGGAATGGCCTTTGAAATCGACGCGCAGGATCGAATCGCTCATGCCGCTGAGACTCCGATGGTTGGTTACGATGGGCTGGACGATAGCCACTTTCGGCGCCCGTCGGCAGGTCACGGCGGTCACATGATCCGGAGCCATGGCTTTCTTTTGCCGGTCGCGCGCGGCGATCGCGATCAGCGACGCGGGTTCGCCGATCCCCGCCTCCTCTATCAACCGCCGGCCGATGCACCTACATGGCTTCGGTCCGCACCAATATCTCCGATTGGAAGCCACAATGGTCCAGCCCGACGATCTCTCCCAACTCGGCCGCGACGCCCGCCCGGCGGCCTCTCCCGACGAAGCGGTGCTCGAGACGGTGCCCTATCGGCGCGGCGAGGGCGCGCCGGCCATCGTCCGGTTCACCTGCCCGGAATTCACCTCACTCTGCCCGGTGACCGGACAGCCGGACTTCGCCCATCTGGTGATCGACTACGCGCCGGACGAACGGCTGGTGGAATCGAAATCGCTGAAGCTGTTCCTGACCAGTTTCCGCAACCACGGCGCCTTTCACGAGGACTGCACCGTCGCCGTCGGGCGGCGCATTGTCGAGGCGACGAAGCCGCTCTGGCTCAGGATCGGTGGCTACTGGTATCCGCGCGGCGGCATCCCGATCGACGTGTTCTGGCAGACCGGCCCGGCACCCGAAGGCGTCTTCCTCCCCGATCAGGGCGTGCCGCCCTATCGTGGCCGCGGCTGACGCTGCGTCCGTCGCCATTGAACGGCGCGCCGCTTCGGCTTAGGACGCTTCAACGGATTGATTGGGGGCAGACATGGAACTGGACAGCATCGAAGACGCGATCGCCGCGATCGCGGCGGGGGAACCCGTCGTCGTCGTCGATGACACCGATCGGGAGAACGAAGGCGACCTGATCATGGCGGCGTCGAAGGCGACGCCCGAACGGATGGCCTTCATGATCCGCCACACCAGCGGCATCATCTGCGTGCCGATGACCGCGGAACGGGCCGACAAGCTGAATCTGCCGCCGATGGTCGCCAACAATCTCGATCCGATGCGCACCGCCTTCACCGTTTCGGTCGACTACAAGGTCGGCATGACGACGGGCATCTCGGCCGAGGAGCGGACCAACACCGTCCGCGCGCTGGCCAACGACAATTGCGCTGGAACCGACTTTCTGAGGCCCGGCCACATCTTCCCGCTGATCGCTCGGGACGGCGGCGTCTTGACCCGCTCCGGCCATACCGAAGCCGGCACCGATCTCGCCAAGCTCGCCGGGCTGGAGCCGGCCGGCGTGCTCGCCGAGGTCGTCAATGACGACGGCACGGTCAAGCGCCTGCCCGAACTCATCCCCTTCGCGCGCGAGCACGGGCTGAAGATCATCTCGATCGAGGACCTCATCTCCTATCGCATCCGCCGGGAATCCTTCGTGACCTGCGTCAAGGAGGAGGCGATGACCGTCGGCGGCATGGCCGCCCAGGTGCGGATCTACGAAACCCCGTTCGACCAGATGCAGCATGTCGTCGCCGTCTTCGGCGACGTGCGCGACGGCGAAAAGGTGCCGACCCGCATCCATCGCGAACAGCCTGTGCTCGATCTGTTCGGCCGCACCCGCGAGGCGAAGACCTGGGTGGAGGTCGCGGTCGATCAGTTGAAGAGCCACGGGCGCGGGGTTCTAATGCTGCTGCGGACGCCGAATGTCGACGATTTCGAAGCCGGCGACGCCGTGGCGGATCACGCCGATGGCGAACGCCACGGCAGCGCGCTGAAACGCCAGCAGCGCTGGCGCGAGATCGGCGTCGGCGCCCAGATCCTGCGCGACCTGCACATCCGATCGATTTCAGTGCTGGCGACGCATGAGCGCGCCTATGTCGGCCTCACCGGCTTCGGCATCGAGGTCGCCGGCACCATACTGGTCGAGGACTGACCGGCGCTGCCGAGGGGCGGCGAGCCGCACCGGCGTAGGATAGCGCCGGGCGGCCCGTCGCGTTCGGCAAAGGTCTCGAAGAGCGCGGGTTGCGAGACATGCGGCACCAGTGTCACATAGTCGTTCCAGGTTTGACGGGGGCGGCATGGGCGGGCAGCGGGACGATGGCAAAGGCGGGACCGACCGCGACATCCAGCAGCGGACCGCCGAAGCCCACAGGCGGAGCGCCGCGTGAGACGGATGGAGCGCACCCGCGTCGCTATCGTCGGCGGCGGCCCGGCCGGGCTTCTGCTTGCGCTCATCCTCCACCGCGCCGGCATCGACAGCGTCGTCCTGGAGCGCAGAAGCCGCGATTACGTCTTGTCGCGCATTCGCGCCGGCGTTCTGGAAAAGGGCACGACGGATATTCTGAGGACCGCCGGCGTCGGCGCGCGCCTCGACCGGGAGGGGCTCGTGCATGACGGGCTCGACATCGCGTGGCGCGGCGAAGTCCTGCACATCGGCCTGCGCGAGCTGACCGGCAAGACCGTCACCGTCTACGGCCAGACCGAGGTCACCCAGGATCTTTACGACGCGCTCGACGAAGCCGGCGTTCCCGTCATCCACGAGGCCGAGGACGTCCATCTGTGGGACATCACCACCGACGCGCCGTTCGTGACCTTCCATACGCAGGACGGGCAGCATAGCCTCGAATGCGATTACGTCGCCGGTTGCGACGGCTTCCACGGCGTTTGCCGCCAGACCATTCCGGCCGATCTGCTACGGACCTTCGAACGGGTCTATCCGTTCGGCTGGCTCGGCATTCTGACGCGAACGCCGCCGATCCAGGACGAGTTGATCTACGCTCATCACGCGCGCGGCTTCGCGCTCTGCTCGCTCAGGAGCCCGCAATTGTCCCGCTACTATCTCCAGTGCGGCGCAAGTGACGACGTCGCCAACTGGCCGGACGAGCGCTTCTTCGACGAGCTGGAGGCGCGGCTGCCCCCTCGGATCGCCGCTCATCTCAAGCGCGGTCCGTCGATCGAAAAATCGATCGCGCCGCTCAGATCCTTCGTCGCCGAGCCGATGTGCCACGGCCGGCTGTTCCTGGCCGGGGACGCGGCGCATATCGTGCCGCCGACCGGGGCCAAGGGGCTGAACCTCGCCGTTTCCGACGTCCATTACCTGTCGCGGGCGCTGATCGCCCATTACCGCGACAAGGACGACCACCTGCTCGACACCTATTCCGAGACGGCGCTCGCGCGGGTCTGGAAAGCCGAGCGCTTTTCCTGGTGGTTCACCTCGATGATCCACACGTTCGAGGCGGATGGCGCCTTCTCCCGCCGCATTCAGGAAGCCGAGTTCGACTATCTTGCCGGCTCGCAAGCGGCGCAGACGGCACTGGCGGAGAATTATGCGGGACTGCCTTATTGAGGGCGATGAGAAGTATCGACCGAGCGGTGGCGCCAAGCGCAAAGACGTCATGGCGGCGGATTTTGGGCCGACCGTCCCGATAAGAGAGGAGGCGCCTGCTGGGAGCAGCCCATCTTGTCGCGTGGGCCCCCACATGACGAAAGACAGCCTCTTTTTACGCGAGAATGCGCAAAATTTCGCCTCGCCTTGTCGCGGGTCCAAGGCTTATGCAGTGTGACTGCAAGCTTGACCTCAACGAGGACGACGACATGGCCGAGCGCCCGTTCATCCGCGACGACGACCGTTCCGACGATGGGATCGGCGGGCGTGCGTCTTTGCGCCCGGCGCGCATGGGCGAGCTCACGACCCTGCCGGTGTTCTTCGACCTCGGAGCCAAGCGTGTCGTCATGGCCGGCGGCTCGGCGGGCGCGGCCTGGAAGGCGGAACTGCTGGCCTCGGCCGGGGCGCAGGTCGACCTCTATGCGCCGGCCGACGATCTCGACGCGGAGATGGCCGAGCTTCTGGCCGTGCCGCCGGTTTCGGGCCGCATTCTCCATCACGACCGGCCGTGGTCGACCGACATCTTCGCCGGCGCGGCGATCGCCGTCGGCGATGTGGAGAGCGAAGCCGAGGCGCAGGCCTTTTATTGCGCGGCCAAGGCCGCGGGCGTTCCGGTCAATGTTGTCGACAAGCCGGCCTTTTGCGACTTCCGCTTCGGCTCGATCGTCAACCGCTCGCCGGTGGTCATCGGTATTTCCACCGACGGCGCCGCGCCGATCCTCGGTCAGGCGATCCGCAGGCGCATCGAGACGCTGCTGCCGCCGGCGCTCGCCGGCTGGGCGGCGCTCGCTTCGAAAGTCCGCGCCGAGGTGGTCGACCGCCTCGCGCCGGGCCCGCTGCGCCGCGCCTTCTGGGAGCGCTTCTCCGACCGCGCCTTTACGACACGCGCGCCGGACGCGAACGCCGAGAGCGACGCGCAACGATTCGTCGCCGACCTCGCCCGTTCGCCCGAGGCCGGCGGCCGGGTCACCCTGGTCGGCGCCGGGCCGGGCGAAGCCGAACTTCTCACGCTGAAGGCCGTGCGCGCCCTGCAGGCCGCCGACGTCATCCTGTTCGACGACCTCGTGTCCGACGAGATTCTGGAACTGGCCCGCCGCGAGGCCAAGCGGATGCTGGTCGGCAAGCGCGCCGCCCGCGACAGCTGCCGCCAGGAAGACATCAACCGGATGATGGTGCAGTTCGCCAAGGCGGGCAAACACGTCGTGCGGCTGAAATCCGGCGATGTCTCGGTGTTCGGCCGGGCCGGCGAGGAACTCGACGAGCTGCATCGCGAGAACATCCCGGTCGCGATCGTGCCCGGCATCACCGCCGCCTCGGCACTGGCGGCGACGTTCGGCGTCTCGCTGACCCACCGCGACCGCGCCCAACAGGTGCGCTTCGTCACCGGGCACTCCAAGCAGGGCGATCTGCCGGAGGATCTCGACTGGCGGGCGCTGGCCGACGATCACGCCACGACGATCTTCTATATGGGCGGCCGGATGGCGCCGAAGATCGCCGCGCGGCTGATCGCCAACGGCCTGCCGGAAACAACGCCGGTGGCGGTCGCGGCGAATCTCTCCCGCGACGATGAAACCAAGGCCGCCGGCACGCTCGCCAGCCTCGGCGCGATCGTTGCCGAGATCGGCGTCGACCGGCCGATCCTCATCGGCGTCGGCCGGGTGTTCGCCGAGCACGCGCGCGCCGCCGCGACGGAGCACACGGAAGCGGCCGAAGCAGTTTCCGGCTGACTGTCTCGATTGTTCCCGGCTCACACGCCCGGATCGATCTGCACCGTCGAGCGATCGAGGACTTCGCGCAACGCGAAGGACGAGTTGATCCGCACGACATGCGGAAACGCCGACAGATGGGTCTTGTGGATGCGCTCGTAGTCCTCCAGATCGCGGGCCGCGATCCGCAGGAGATAGTCGTATTCGCCCGACATCAGGAAGCAGACGATCACGTTCGGACAGCGCTTCGCCGCCGCCTCGAACTCGGTCAATTGGCGCTCGCTCTGGCCGGACAGCCCGATATGCACGAGCACGGTGATCGGATGGCCGAGCGCGCGATTGGACAGCCGGGCATGATAGCTAAGAATCGCGCCGGTCGCCTCCAGCCGGTCGAGCCGGCGCGAACAGGCCGAGGGCGAGAGGCCGACCCGTTCGGCGAGAGTGTTGTTGGTCAGTCGCCCTTCGCGCTCCAAAGCACGCATAATGGCAAGGTCAAATCGGTCCAAGGCGTCCATGCACGGGATTTTTGCGCCTAACACCAATGTGACGCAAGTTCGTTGTTCCACCTCCCGTCAAACGCCTCAATTTCAAAAGGACATTGCGACCGCTTCCGGCGAAATCTGCGATCGCCCAGAGGAGGACCATCATGCGCGTCGGCTGCCCGAAAGAGATCAAGAACCACGAATACCGCGTCGGCCTGACGCCGTCGGCGGCCCGCGAATACGTCGCCCAGGGCCATGAGGTGCTCATCGAGACCGGCGCCGGAGCGGGCATCGACGCCAGCGACGCCGATTACCAGGCTGCGGGCGCGACGATCGCCGCCGATGCCGCTGAAATCTTCAAGGCCGCCGACATGGTGGTGAAGGTCAAGGAGCCGCAGCCGAACGAGTGGGCGCAGCTGCGCGAGGGCCAGATCCTCTACACCTATCTCCACCTCGCGCCGGACCCGAAACAGACCGAGGGATTGCTCGCTTCGGGCGTCACCGCGATCGCCTACGAGACCGTCACCGACGGGCGCGGCGGCCTGCCGCTGCTGGCGCCGATGTCGGAGGTCGCGGGCCGGCTGTCGATCCAGGCCGCGGCCCGGGCTCTCGAAAAGGCCCATGGCGGGCGCGGCGTGTTGCTCGGCGGCGTTCCCGGCGTCTCCCCCGGCAAGATCGTCATCATCGGCGGTGGCGTCGTCGGCAAGGAAGCGGCCAAGATGGCGATCGGCCTCGGCGCCGACGTGACCATCCTCGACCGTTCGATCCAGCGTCTGCGCGACCTCGACGACCTCTTCGCCGGCCGCGTCCATACGCGCTATTCGACCAAGACGGCGATTGAGGAAGAAGTGTTCGCCGCCGACGCCGTGATCGGCGCGGTGCTCATCCCCGGAGCCTCGGCGCCAAAGCTCGTCACCCGCGAGATGCTCTCGGGCATGAAAAAGGGCGCGGTGCTGGTCGATGTCGCCATCGACCAGGGCGGCTGCTTCGAAACCTCGCACGCGACGACTCACGCAGAACCGACCTTCGAGATCGACGGCGTCGTGCATTACTGTGTCGCCAACATGCCGGGCGCCGTGCCGATTACCTCGGCGCACGCGCTCAACAACGCGACGTTGCCCTTCGGCCTGGCGCTGGCCAACCGCAGGCTCGAGGCGTTGTCGGCCGACCCGCACCTGATGCACGGGCTCAACGTCCATCGTGGTCAGATCACCAACCGGGCCGTCGCCGAATCGCTCGGCCGGGCGATGATCGACGCCAACCAGGCGCTGGCCGCCTGAGGCAGCGCTGAGCGGTCAGTCGGCGGGTTCGCGCGCCGTCATCTGCCGCTGGCGCTCGCGCAGCGCCGCGGCTTTCTCCCCGGTGAGGCGGTCGATGCAATGCGGGCAGGAGACGCCGTCCTCGTAGGCCGGCGATGCCTGATCGTCGGGCGAGAGCGGCGCGCCGCAGCCGAAACACGCGGCCCAGTCGGTCGCCTCCAGCCCGTGGCCGACGGCAACCCGCCCGTCGAAGACGTAGCAGTCGCCGCGCCAACGGCTGTCCTCTTCCGGCACCTCTTCAAGATATTTCAGGATGCCGCCCTTGAGGTGGAAAACGCTCTCGAACCCCTTCGACAGCATGTAGGCCGACGCCTTTTCGCAGCGGATGCCGCCCGTGCAGAACATCGCAACCTTGCGATGGGCCTTCGGGTCGAGGCTGGCCGCAACGAAATCCTTGAATTCGGTGAAATTATCGATGCCGGGGTCGATCGCCCCCTCGAAGCCGCCGACCTTGGTCTCGTAACGGTTGCGGGTGTCGACGACGAGCACCTCCGGATCGGCAATCAGCGCGTTCCAGTCCTGCGCTTCGACATAGGTGCCGACCTGCATCGACGGATCGGCCTCGGGCGCGCGCATAGTGATGATCTCGGGCCGGATGCGGATTTTCAGCCGCGCGAAGGGCCAGACTTCGGCTTCGGAGAATTTGACCTCGCCGCGCCGGATGCCGCAGCAGCGGTCGAGTTCGTCGACGATCGCAGCAATCGCCGGCTTCGTTCCAGCGATGGTGCCGTTGATGCCCTCGGGCGCGATCAGGATCGTACCGCGTGCCTCGCGCTCGGCGCAGAAGGCGGCGAGCGCGGACTTGAGCGACGGCAGATCATCGAGCGGGACAAACCGGTAGAAGGCAGCGACAGTGAACGGCATGCCGCCTCATAGCGCCACGGGTCTCGCCTGACAAATGCGCGCTCGCGCCAGCGTTCCTCAAGCAGTGTCGGCCTGTGTCCGGGCGATCGGCGAATTTTCTCCCGCGTTGCGGTGACGGCCGACGGGAAGATGATAAGAGAGGGAAACGAATCCCGCCACCTGCTCGCAACCCTTCGGAGTTCCATCGCCCGTGCTCGACCGTGTCATCGGCGTCGTGCTGATCGTCACCGCTTTCGCCGTCCTCCTGCGGGAATGGACCGGCGACGCGACGGCGTCGATGGTCGGCTCGGCCGGGATCGTGGCATTTCTCGCGCTTGCCGCGCCCCGCGCGCGTCCGTCACGGCAGGCTTTCGTCGCGGCCGGCCTCGGCCTTGTCGCGGCCGCCGTCCTTTTTCGGCCCGACTGGCAAGACATCGCGCTTCGCGGACTCGCCCAAGGATCGTTCATCGCGGCGTTCTTCATCGCCCTCGCCTCGCTGCGCAATCCTGCCTCGAACTCGCCAGCGATCGCGCGCTGCGGGCAGTATCTGGCGACGCAGCCGCCGGGCAAACGCTATTTGGCCCTGACGATCGGCGGCCACCTGTTCGCGCTCATCCTCAATTACGGCGCGATCTCGCTGCTCGGCGGACTGACGGAAAGCATCGCGAATCGGGAGACCAACGCGGAGATTCGCGAGATCCGCAACCGACGCATGCTTCTGGCCATCCAGCGCGGCTTCGTCGCCACCCTGGCGTGGTCGCCGCTCGCCTTCGCCATGGCGATCACCACCTCGATCATCCCCGGTTCCTCATGGAGCGGCGCGGCGGGCTTCGCCATTCTCAACGCCGTCCTGGTGACCTTCGTCGGCTGGGCACTGGATTCGCTCTACAAGCCAAAGCTCTCGCAGCCGCGGCCGGCACGCGCGAAGCCGATCGGCAGCTGGCGCGACCTGAAGCCGCTGCTGGCGCTATTGCTGCTGCTGTTTTCGGGCGTCGCGACGCTCGAGCTTTTGACCGGCCTGCGGATGATCGCGGTGGTCATGCTGCTGGTCCCGACGCTGGCCGTCGGCTGGCTGTTCATCCATACGCGGGGGCCGGAGGGCACCGCGCGGCGCTGGCTCACCCATCTGCGGAACTTCACGATCGCTGAGGTGCCATCCTACCATTCGGAGCTCGTCCTTCTGGTCATGGCAGGGTTCATCGGCACGGTCGGCAGCGCGCTGCTGCAGCCATTGATGGAGAGCCAACCCGCCGGCCTTGCCTCGCTTCCCGGCCCGCTCGTCCTGGTCGCATTGGTCTGGATCATCCCGCTACTCGGTCAGATCGGCATGAACCCGCTCCTGTCGGTTTCTCTGCTCGCCCCGTTGCTGCCGTCCGCCGAAACCCTGGGGGTCTCGCCGAACGCCATCATCGTCGCGCTGACCGCCGGCTGGGCGCTCACCGGTGCGTCGTCGCCCTTCACCGCGACGACGATGCTGGTCGGCCGGCTTGGGCATGCCAGCGCGCTTCAAGTCGGCCTGGTGTGGAACCGCGGCTTCAACCTCGTCGCCGGACTGGCATTGTCGCTGTCGGTGCTCGTTGCGGCGATGCTGTGACTGTTCCATTTTGGCCCGGATAGACGGCAAGCGCTTTCCCGCACGCGGCGATTGCACTACTTCAAGCGGCGTCCCTCACGCCGACGCCCAAACCCTCCGGTGGAGACGAACGGCTCCATTTTTTCCCGAAAGCTTTCTTGCGATGGAATTTCTGACGGCAGAATCCCTGACGGCGCTGGCGCAGGTCATCATGATCGATCTGGTGCTCGCCGGCGACAATGCCGTGGTGATCGGTCTCGCCGCGGCCGGCCTGCCGGCCGCGCAACGCGGCAAGGCGATCCTCGTTGGCATCATCGCCGCCACGGTGCTGCGCATCGGCTTCGCCACGGTCACGACGCAGCTGCTCGAGATCGTCGGCCTGCTTTTGGCTGGCGGGCTGCTGCTGCTCTGGGTGAGTTGGAAGATGTGGCAGGAGCTGCGGGTGCCGGACCTCGCCGCCGAAGCCGCGCTCTATGGCGACAGCGCAAGCCTGGCACCGCGCAAGTCGCTCAGCCAAGCCATCTGGCAAATCGTCCTCGCCGACGTCTCGATGTCGCTCGACAACGTGCTCGCCGTCGCCGGCGCGGCCCGCGAGCACCTCTGGGTGCTGGTGCTCGGCCTGATCCTGTCGATCGCGCTGATGGGCCTCGCCGCGACGCTGATCGCGCGGCTGCTCGGCCGCTATCGCTGGATCGGCTATATCGGCCTGGTGATCATCCTCTATGTCGCGCTGAAGATGATCTACGAAGGCTGGCAGGAGACCGCGCCATACCTGCTGGGCTGAAGCCGGAGACAGGAAAAAGCGAGGCGATGGTCGGTCGCCGCCGGTGGCGTCAGCGGGCCTTGCCAAGTAAGCCGCCGAGGCCGGAAAACATCGCTAATCCTGAATTAATTTGCCTTTAACGAATCATCCGGTTGAACGGCGCGACTCGATTCGGCGCGGTTTTGTTCGAATGATGTTCTTGTTTCATTCTCAAAACCATGCTTACCTTGAGGCATTCTTGGTCAAGGCGGCCGACTCCCCATGGCGGGAACAGGCCGCCCGTTCGAGGGGGTGACGCCATGGTGTCGCGCGTCAAGACCGTCGCGTTTCAGGGAATCGAGGCCGTCCCGGTCGACGTCCAGGTCATGGTCGCCCCCGGCAAGGTCGGCATCCAGATCGTCGGCCTGCCCGACAAGGCCGTCGCCGAAAGCCGGGAGCGAGTCCAGGCGGCGCTGCACGCCTCGGGCCTGTCGATGCCGCCCAAGAAGGTCACCGTCAACCTCGCGCCGGCCGACCTGCCCAAGGAGGGCAGCCACTACGACCTGCCGATCGCGCTCGGCCTGATGGCGGCGCTCGGCGCGATCCCCTCCGACATGCTCGCGGGCTACGTTGTCCTGGGAGAACTCTCGCTCGATGGCATGCTGACGGCGGTGGCCGGGACGCTGCCCGCCGCGATCGGCGCCAACGCCATCGGTCTCGGGCTGATCTGCCCGGCCGATTGTGGCGCGGAAGCGGCCTGGGCGAGCGGTGACATGGATATCATCGCGGCTCGCAGCCTGATCCAGATCGCCAATCATTTTCGCGGCACCCAGATCGTCGCGCGACCGGAACCGGCGGTCAGGGCCGCGCCCGCCAACCTGCCGGACCTTTCCGAGATCAAGGGGCAGACCGTCGCCAAGCGCGCGCTCGAAATCGCGGCCGCCGGCGGACACAATCTCCTCAATGTGTCAACCTTAGACCTCAATGATCTGAATTCGGCGTCACTGATCTGGTCTCAAGGAAGGTTGGGCTGGTATCTTCACCCACCCCCCCTTACAGGCCGTAGAGAGGGAGCTGCTAGGGGCTATGGGGGGAAAGCGTCCTCACCGCTGCGCATATGGGACCTCTCAGCCTGTTGACCCTTTGGGTGCTTTTCAGAGGGGAGGTATCTTCCTTCCCCATCCCCTATCCTTGAGGGTATACAAGGGGGTCACTTAGGGCATGAACGAAAACCTTCTCTCCTCCCCTTCGCCTGTGCCGCATGGATCGATGGTGAGGGGGTCTATCTCTATGGTGCTTTACGTATAGGGGCATCTTTAGGGCTCCTTGCTATACTCTACCTATTAATTCACGGCGGCGTTAAGGCTCCACAAGGCCGCCTGCTGACGGCTGGGGATGGGCCGTCAATCGCTCTCGCGAACGTGCTTGTCGACGTCGTCAGCGGCCTGCCAACGCGCTATCGCCTCTTGTTCCCATCCGTCCGGTAGCGTGGGAACGTGACGTCGAGCGAGCGACACGCTTGCACGAATGAAGGATGCTCTTGTGGCCTCTTTTGCGTAGCCGGCCTGACGTACAAATGCGGATCGACGGTAATCGGTAGTCCGGCCGGCCGCACGCCGCCGAATGATCTCTCCCTCTTCGGCATTCATGACCAATCGATTAATCTGGAATGCCTCACCAGCCCAGCTTGTCGCGCCAGCCAGGCGCTCTTCCTCGCTCGTCAGTTCGAGGCGAAGCCAACCTCGCTCCTCGCCACTTAGCTTTTGCTGCTCCTTATCGCTCTCGTACGCGCCCCAAAGCTCTTCGGTGGGCATAATGCAAAAGGCAATCGCTTCACCATCCATCCAGCTTATTTGAAAAGAGCATTCCTCGGTTTGAACCGAGCATTCGCCCTCTGGGCCGTTCTCCCCAGCGCCAGTGAACCGGAAGCGGAGGGGGCCAACTGAATGAAGCGCTCCATCACGCAAACCCCACTTTCTATTTACGTTCATACCCATGTCCTTTCTGTTTTGAATGTCAGGTGACCTTGCCGAAGCCGCCGATTGGGATTGAGGTCTCGCCACCTTGCAGCCAGTGAAAATCAAGAGAAGGAGCTGATCCATCTTCTTCGTCCCCCGGCCAAACCGTTACGGTACTGAGGTTCTCTCGAAGCTTCCGGTTCGCTGCCTCGGGCTCGAAAGGCATAGTGCTTAGAACGGCCTGTAATGACTCAAGGCGGGCGATGATGCCCTTAGGTGTCTCTCGTGCCAGCCGCACTGAAAGCCTCTCCGTGGCTGCCTCCAGGTCATGCAACCGGCCTTCTTCTTCGCGAAGCGCGGCAGCGATGGCTATGGACCCACCGCCCCTCGCAAGCTCCTGCGTCAGCCGAGAGATGGCCTCGTGGGAGCCTTCGCGTTCCGCGTCGAGCGCCTCCCAATCGCGGCGGGCCTCATCGCTCCCTCGCGGCGCGTTGCCGACCCACCAAGCGCCGTCATCCGTGAGGGCAGCAACCACCCTGTTGAGCAGAATGCTTCGATATTTGCAGCCCGCCCCGACCTTCGCCTTCGCACATACAAGCCGGGGGCGGGAGCGGCTGCCCTTGTCGACGCGGGTCATCGCGCCGCCGCAGTGCCCGCATCGGCCTAGACTGGCCAGCGGGTTGCTCACCTGTTGCCCCGCCCGCTGATATGTCGCGCGACTGCCATCGAGCCGGGCTTGAAGCTGATGGAATGCCTTGGGTTCAATGATGGCAGGATAGTAACCCGCCACCGGATCGCCGGCCGGCTCGCGGAACCGTCGCCCCGCCCCATCGCTGGCCATGCGATGCGGCTGGTAGGAGCCGATGACGGCGGCGTTCCGCAGCATCTTCGCCACGCTGCTCTTGTGCCAGCGCTCCCCTCTGCCGAAGGTCGGTACTCCCTCAATGTTGAGGTCTCGCGCTATGGCCTCCTGCCCCTTCCCAGCGAGGGCTTCGCGGAACACACGGCGCACAACGCCGGCGCGTTCTTCCTTCACATCGAAGAGGTCTCGGGTAGCCTTCAATTCAAGCCACTGGGGACACCATCGCGTAAGCTTCTCGCTCTCCGCCCGCCTCCGCTTGTCCGCCCACGCCTCAGCGACACGCATCCCCTTCTTTGCGCTCTCATCATGAGCCCGCATGGCGACCATGTAAGCGAGCATGAACGCAAGCGGGTCCTTGTCGAGCCGGCCCGTGTCGTAGCGCTGTCCGTCATCAAGGGTGACGACGACAATGCCCGCATCGCATAGGTCTTCCAGAAGCCGAACCGCCTTGCGCGGGATTGAACGACTGAGCCTGTCCATGCTCTCAACAATGAGGACGCTGTCAGTCGCTATGTCGCCGCTCTCAACCGCGTCTCGGAAAGCGCGTAAAGCGCCCTCCTTAATGTTTTTCCCTCGGTAAGCGGAAACGCCTAGATCGGCGAAGGCGAGGTCAGCTAGCTCAAGGCCCTCGCGCTCAGCGTACACTTGAGCAGCCTCGGTCTGTCGGCGGAAGCTGTCGCCGTGTTGCTGCTCAGGCGTCGAGAACCGGACGTAGGAGAAGGCGAGGGGCTTGGACATTGTAGAATCCTATTACACAATGGGTCCAATGTAAACAGTTTCCTAATGGTCGGACCGCCCGGCTCCGGCAAATCGATGCTGGCCCAGCGGTTGCCCTCGATCCTGCCGGCGCTGACCCCCAAGGAACTTCTCGAGGTCTCGATGATCGCCTCGATCGCCGGAGAACTCTCCGGGGGAAAGCTCTCCGACCGGCGCCCGTTCCGCGCGCCGCATCATTCCGCCTCCATGGCGGCGATGGTCGGCGGCGGCTTGCGCGCCCGGCCCGGCGAGGTGTCGCTCGCCCATCGCGGCGTCCTCTTCCTCGACGAGTTTCCCGAATTCTCGCCGGTGGTGCTCGACTCGCTACGGCAGCCGCTTGAGGCGGGCGAGAGCGTCATCGCGCGGGCCAATCACCGCGTCACCTATCCAGCCAAGATGCAGCTGGTCGCGGCGATGAATCCCTGTCGCTGCGGCATGGCCGGCGAGCCCGGCCGCTCCTGCGCCCGCGGGGCCCGCTGCGCGGCCGATTATCAGGCGCGGATCTCAGGCCCGCTGATGGACCGGATCGATCTGCGCGTCGACGTGCCGGCGGTCACCGCCGCCGACATGATCCGGCCGCAGCCGTCCGAGACGTCAGAGGCGGTCAAGGCGCGGGTGGCGGCGGCCCGCGCGCTCCAGATCGAGCGTTACGAGGTTGCCGGATTGTCCGGGGCGACGGTCAATGCTCATTGCTCGGCCGCCCTCATCGAGACGATCGCCGCGCCCGACGCCGAGGGCCTGAAGCTCCTGCGGGATGCCGCCGAGCAGATGAAGTTCTCGGCCCGCGCCTATCACCGCATCCTCAAGGTCGCCCGCACCCTCGCCGATCTCGACCAGGACGAAACCGTCAGGCGCATTCATCTCGCCGAGGCGATCTCCTACCGCGTCGCCGGCGAGCGGTTGGCGGCGGCGGCGTGAGCGCCCAGCGCCATCGCCGGCAGCCGCCGAGGCTGTTGCCCGGCGCAGTCGCGCGTCAGCCGCGCAGTGTGCCGCCGGTGGCCTTTTCGACCTGGGCGACGATCCTCGCCGAGACCGCTTCCAAATCTTCGTCGGTCAGCGTCCTGTCGGCCGGATTGAGGGTCACCTCGATGGCGACGGACTTCTTGCCTTCGCCGAGCGCGGCACCGGAAAAGACGTCGAAGACGCGTACCTCGCCGACCAGCTTCCTGTCGGCGCCCTCGGCGGCGCGCACGAGCTTCAGCGCCTCCACGCCGGCATCGACGACGAAGGCGAAGTCGCGGCGCACCGGCTGGAACGGCGACAGGGTCAGCACCGGCTTGGTGCGGGTGGCCTTGCGCTTGGGCTCGGGGATCGCGTCGAGGAACACCTCGAAGCCACAAAAGGCGCCGGCAGCGTCGAGCTGCTTCAAGGTCTTGGGATGAAACTCGCCGAACTCGGCGAGGATCACTTTCGGGCCAAGCTTGATACGGGCGGACCGGCCGGGATGAAACCAATCGCTCGCGGGCGCTTCGATCATCAGCCGGTCGACGGGCGCGCCGGCCGCTTCCAGCGCGGCGATAGCGTCGGCCTTGGCCTCAAAGACGGACACGGCCGGGGCGTTGCCATCCCAGGACCGTCCCGCGCCGCTGTGCACGGCCGTCCCGCGCCGCACACCGCCGGCGACGCGCTTCTGCCCGTCCGGCTCGTCGGAGGTGTAGACCGCCGCCACCTCGAACAGTGCGGTGTCGCCATAGCCCCGGGCGGCGTTGCGGCTGGCGGCCGCGATCAGGCCCGGCAGCAGCGAGGGCCGCATGTCCGACATGTCGGCGGAGATCGGGTTCTCCAGCTTCAACGCCTCCGCGCCACCACCGAAAGCCCCGGCGTGGTTCTCGGGGATGAAGCTGTAGTTCACGGTCTCGACCATGCCGCGCGCCGCGAGCGCCCGGCGGGCGGCACGGTCGCGGATCTGCGGAACGGTGAGGATGCGGGTGTTGACGGAAGCCGCGGCCGGCAGCGGCTGGGGTTCGATCGTCTCGACGCCGGTGAGGCGCATGATCTCCTCGACGAGATCGGCCTTGCCGTCCACGTCGGGGCGCCAGCTCGGAATCGTAACGCTTGCCGCCGCGCCGTCGCTCGCCACACCGAATCCGAGCCGCTCTAGGATGGCCACCTGCTCGTCCGGCGAGACGGTCAGCCCGGTCAGCCGCTCGACTTCGCCGAAGGGCAACGGGATCGACCGCGTCTCACGCGTGGCTTCCGCGACGACGGTGCGCCGCGACGGCGTGCCGCCGCAAATATCGAGGACCAGACGCGTCGCGAGGTCCAGCCCCGGCTCCATGAAGGCCGGGTCGACGCCGCGCTCGAAGCGGTAGCGGGCGTCGGTAATGATGCCGAGCGTCCGGCCGGTGCGGGCGATGTCGACCGGCTCCCAAAGCGCCGACTCGATGAGGACGTCGGTGGTCGCCGCGTCGCAGCCGGACTGTTCGCCGCCCATGATCCCGGCGATCGATTCCACACCCTTGTCGTCGGCGATGACGCACATGCCGTCGGCGAGCGTGTAGGTGCGGCCATCGAGCGCCAGCACCGCCTCGCCGGCCTTGGCGTCGCGCACGACGAGATCGCCCGCCACCTTGGCGGTGTCGAAGACGTGCAGGGGCCGGCCGCGGTCGAAGGTGACGTAGTTGGTGATGTCGACGAGGGCGTTGATCGGGCGAAGGCCGATCGCCCGCAGGCGCTTCTGCATCCACTGCGGCGAGGCGCCGTTGGCGACTCCCGCCACCTGGCGGAGCGCGAAGCCGGTGCAGGTGGCGCTCTCGACACGAACGGCGACCGGACAATCGCCCTCGCCCTCGATCCGTTCCGGCGCCTTTGTCTTCAGCGTGCCGAGGCCGGAGGCGGCGAGATCGCGCGCGATGCCGGCAACGCCGGTCGCGTCGGAGCGGTTCGGCGTCAGATTGATCTCGATAACCGGGTCGGCGAGATCGGCATAATCGGCGAATTTGGCGCCGACCGGCGCGTCTTCCGCCAGATCGATGATCCCGTCATGGCTGTCGGAGAGTTCCAGTTCGCGCTCGGAACACATCATGCCGTGGGACTCGACGCCGCGAATCCGCCCGACCGACAGCGTCGTGTCGATGCCGGGCACATAGGTGCCGGGGATCGCGAGGACGCCAACCAGTCCGGCGCGCGCGTTCGGCGCGCCGCAGACGATCTGCATCGGTTTGCCGCCGTTGATCTCCGGCCCGGCCTCGACGGTCAGCACCTTCAGCTTGTCGGCGTCGGGGTGTTTTTCGGCGGAGAGCACCCGCGCGATCCGGAACGGCGCGAACATCGCGCGGTCGTCGACGGCCTCGACCTCGAGCCCGATCATCGTCAGGCGTTCGCAGATGGCGGCAAGGGATGCGTCGGTGTCGAGATGATCCTTGAGCCAGGAGAGGGTGAATTTCATGGGAAGCGATCGTCGGTTGGGTTGCGAGCGGGCCTTGCGGCGCGAAGGATGGATGTCTCGAAGAACGGAGCCGGCGCTCAGCGCAAAACACGCGCCGGGCGCGGCCCTGCTGCGTAGGACGCGAAGGTTGTCCGCGTCAACGGAAAGGTCGTCGGCGGAAGACCACCGGAAATGCCCGCTCTACGGATTCGGGCCGTCGGAGTAGGTGATCTCGCCGGCCACTCGGCGCACGGCCGCGTTGGCATGGACGAAGCGATAGGTGAACAGCGCGACGACGGCGAAGATCGCATAGAGGAACAACAGCGTTCCCCAACTCAGCGGGGAGTCGAAGCCAAATTTGTCGAGGATCGCCGGCAGGCCGACGCCGGTGAAGAACGAAGCGAGCGCGGCCGGCGTCGGCGGCATCGAGCGGTAGTAGAACGCGAACAGGCCGACGGTTACCAGCGCCACCACGATGCGGCCGAGCGACGACAGCAGCGCGAAGAAGGCGCCGTTGGCGAACAGCCAGTGGAAGAAATCGACGACAAGCAAGCCAATGATCGCGCCGGCGACGACGGCGATGATTTCGAGGACGAGCATGCGCGGGGACATGGCGGGGTTCCGTTGTTCGCTTGAAGGAAGTCCATCTGCGGCATTGCGTCAGAAATCAAGGCCGCTCGACGCTGAACCGCTGATATCGCGGCAGACTATCCTCGATCGCCGGAAAATCCAGCGCCTCGCACAGAAAGGCGTGATGGGTCGGCGGGTAGCGCTGCGGCTCGTCCATCGCCCCGAGAACGAAGTAAATGCGATCAGGCAGCCGATCGTCGCGATAGGCGATCGGCGTCCCGCATTCCGGGCAGAAGGAGCGTCTGGCCGGACCGTCGCCATAGTCCTTCTCGCCCGCCGCCTCGAAGGTGACGTCATCGCGGTAGAAGCCCACGAAAGCCAGGACCGGCGCACCGGACGCCTTGCGGCAGTCGCGGCAGTGGCAATAGCTGGTGAAAATTGGGTCGGCCGAGGCACGAAAGCGGACGCGCCCGCAACGGCACCCGCCGGCGTGGCGGGCATCAAGGGGCGCTTTTTCGGTCACCGTCCGGCGGCCTTCTCATGTTCGGCCGGAACCGCGTTGATCCGCGACTGCCAGCCCGGACCGCCAGCGCGAAAATGATCGATCATTGCGCGGTCGAGCCTCAGGCCCACGTGCTCCTTGTTCTGCCTCGTTGTCCATATGACCGCGACCAGCCGATGCATCAGGAGCTCAAGCCGCCGAAGAGCGTCGGCATGTCGAGCGGCCGGAAGCCGTAATGCTCGAGCCAGCGGATGTCGGCGTCGAAAAAGGCGCGCAGATCCGGCATGCCGTATTTCAGCATAGCGAGACGATCGATGCCCATGCCCCAGGCAAAGCCCTGATATTCGTCCGGGTCGAGGCCGCCGGAGCGCAGGACGTTCGGATGCACCATGCCGCAGCCGAGGATCTCCATCCAGTCCGAGCCTTCGCCGAACCGCACCTCGCCGGGCTTGGACCGGTCGCACTGGATGTCGACTTCCATCGATGGCTCGGTGAAGGGGAAGAAGGAGGGGCGGAAGCGCATGTTCAGCGACGGCACCTCGAAGAACGTCTTGCAGAACTCCTCCAGCACCCACTTCATGTTGGCGACATTGGCGGTCTTGTCGACGACCAACCCCTCGACCTGATGGAACATCGGCGAATGGGTCGCGTCGGAATCCTGCCGATAGGTCTTGCCCGGAATGACGATGCGGATCGGCGGCTTCTGGCTCTCCATCGTGCGGATCTGCACGGGCGAGGTGTGGGTGCGCAGCACCTTGCGCTCGCCCGCCGCGTTCGCCTTCAGGAAGAAGGTGTCGTGCATCTCGCGGGCCGGGTGGCCTTCGGGGAAATTCAGCGCGGTGAAATTATAGTAGTCGGTCTCGATGTCCGGACCTTCGGCGATGGCAAAGCCCATGTCGGCGAAGATCGCGGTGATCTCGTCGACGACCTGGCTGATCGGGTGAATGCGCCCACGCGCCGCCGGGCTCGGCCGCACTGGAAGCGTGACGTCGACCCGCTCGGCGGCGAGCCGCGCCGCGATCGCCACGTCAGCCAATTGCTCGCGCCGTGTCGCGATCGCCGCCTGGACCCGGTCGCGCAGCCCATTGAGCCTGGGACCCGCCTCGCGGCGCTCCTCTGGGCTCATCTTGCCGAGGCCTTTCAGCATCTCGGAAATGCGGCCCTTCTTGCCGAGTTCGGCAAGCCGGATCGCCTCCAGCGCGGCCTCGTCGCCGGCCGCTGCGATATCGGCCTCGAGCCGTGCTTCGAACGCTTCGGTGTCGCTCACCTGTCACTCCATGCTTTGCCGCGCCGGCGGCCTGGCGGCCTGATTAGCGCTTGCGGCGCGCCGAGGGAAGCCGCCGCGCGCCCTCCCGAAACGCGGAAGGCCCGCGCAGCGGTGCGGCGCGGGCCTTCCTGACGTCTTACGCGGCGTGGCCTCAGGCCGCGCGCTTCTCGCCGACGGCGCGCTCGTAGGCGCCTTCGAACTTGCTATCCTTGAGATAGGCCAGCGCCGACTTCGCCTGCTCGCAGAGAACCGCGAAGGCCTCCGGCTCGTGGATCGCGATGTCGGACAGAACCTTGCGGTCGACCTCGATCCCGGCCTTGCCCAGACCGTCGATGAAGCGGCCATAGGTCAGGCCATGCTCACGGACGGCCGCGTTGATGCGCTGAATCCACAAAGCGCGGAAATTGCGCTTCTTTACGCGGCGATCGCGCGTGGCGTACTGCTTCGACCGGTCGACGGCGGCCTTGGCGGCGCGGATGGTGTTCTTGCGGCGGCCGTAGAAACCCTTGGCCTGCTTGAGAACCTTCTTATGCTTGGCATGGGACGTGACGCCCCGTTTCACTCTCGCCATGATCTTGCTCCTGGAATTCTAGAAATGCGCGACGCCGCTCAGCGGTCGTAGGGCATGTAGGTCTTGACGATCCGCTCGTCGGGCTTCGACAAAATCATCGTGCCACGCGAGTCGCGAAGGAAGTCGTTGGAGCGTTTGATCATGCCATGGCGCTTGCCGGCGGCACCCGCCTTCACGCGGCCGGAGGCCGTCATTCTGAAGCGCTTCTTGGCGCTCGCCTTGGTCTTCATCTTGGGCATTTTGCTCTCCTAACGTGAGGATCGCGACTAGACGGGCCACCGTTTCCGGCCTGCTCGCTCCGGTCTCATTCGGAATTGTCGCGACAGCATTGAGAACCGCCACGGCATGCCCTGCCGGTCGGTTCGCTTGGACGACGGGCTTATAAGGTGCCTCGCAAGCGGACGCAAGAGCCCTCGCGCGCGGGCCACGGCGGAGGGACGAAAATCCGCGCCCCTCGCTGGCTTGATTGTTCCGCCGCTTCCTCGCTTTCCGGCAACGTCCACAACGCGGAATTGGTCCCTTGCCATCCAACACACTCGATGAAAAGATACCGGTGGGGCAAGGGATGGAGAGCAATGACGCTCATTCAATTTCCGGGGCGACTCGGCGATGTCCGGGAGAAAACGGCCCTGGCTTCGATTTGCCCCTGTCACTGGGCGGCGGTTCTAACCTCGCTGGAGCGACTGTTTCCCGGGGCCTCGGCGATTCTGGAGCGCGTCGGCGTCGACGCGACCGGTAGCGGGCAATTTTCCGCCGCCAGCAATCCAACGTTGCGCCGGATCGTCGGCGCACGATGGGATGCCCAGGGCCTCGATTACCTTTCCGTCGGCACGATCTTTCGGATGAGCGAATTGCCGGAGACCGGCCTGCCCTCGTCCCGGCGACGCGACGACGGCATCGCCCATGGCGGGGCAGGGATTGTCCTTCATCGGCGAGCCTCCCGCCTCTGGGTTCTGTCGGTTCAGGTTCCGCTTCCGCTCGGCGATCGATACGACGCGGCCATCGCGACGCTTCTGCGCCGGCTGGCACCGGATCTGCGACAGTCGTTTCTGATTTCGTACGGCCTTGGCACGACCGAGCAGCCCGACCGGGCGACGATCGAGTCGATCTGGGACGAACTGTCCGTCGGGGTCGTCTTGTTGTCGGCGGGCCTGAGGCCCTTGGCCGTGAACACGGCGGCCGAGGAGATCGTCACCACCCGCCGGTTCTTTGCTCCGCTGGGGTGCCGCGGCTCGTTGCGGGCGGCCGTCAACAACGACAATGACCGCCTGCGTCTGGCAGCCGGCCGTATCGTATACGGCGAAAGCGATGTGGAGACGGTCGACCTCAAAGGGGTTCGATGCACCGCTCCGCTACCTGTCACGCTTCGCGCCGTGGGGCGCGGGACTGGAAGTAGACGGTTCAACGCGTTGGACAAGAGCGCCGAGGAAACCCTCGTGGCGATCATCGGGGATTGCGAGCCATCATACGGCAACACGAATGCGCTGCGCGCCTCGGCGGCAAATCGATAGGCCCACCGAGGCGAAAGGCCGCCAGAGTTCGGAGCCACAGAATGAGGCCGGGATTTCGCCCGGGCGGTCAGGCGAGCGGCGGCGGGTCTTACATTCCCCGCGCCGCAAGGTGTGTACCGCGATGAGCCGCTCAGCCTCGCGGTGCCAAGACCATCATCATCTGGCGACCTTCGAGCTTCGGTTCGGCCTCGACCTTCGAGATTTCAGCCGTTTCCTCACGAACGCGGTTGAGAAGCCGCATGCCGAGTTCCTGATGAGCCATTTCACGCCCACGGAACCGCAACGTGACCTTGACCTTGTCGCCCTCGTCGAAGAAGCGACGGACCGACTTCATCTTGGTCTCGTAGTCGTGTTCATCGATGTTCGGCCGCATCTTGATCTCTTTGACCTCGATGGTTTTCTGGCGCCGTCGCGTCTCAGCGGCCTTCTTCTGACTCTCGTATTTCAGCTTGCCCAGGTCGAGAATCTTGCAGACCGGCGGATTGGCGGTCGGCACGATTTCGACGAGATCCAACCCCGCGTCCTCGGCCATCGTCAAAGCGTCCTGCGTTGCCACAGGCCCGAGGTTCGTCCCCTCGGTATCGATCAACTGAACCTGCGGAACGCGAATCTCCTTGTTGGAGCGCGGCCCCTCTTTCTGGGTCGGCGGTGCACGAAATGGTCTGCGAATGGTCGTTCTCTCCTGTTATTGACGATTCCGGGTGGACCATGAAAAAACGCCAACGGCTGCCGGATTCCCCTGCCTTATGGGAAAACCGAACGTCAAAGTTTCATCACGCGCCCAATCAGCGGCGTCCTCTATAGCATCGACATCGGCGAATGGCACGCCCACGGCGATAAAAAGCTGCCATGACGGTCGTCGCGACCCTTTCGTCAGCTCGTTCTTCGCGTCATTAGCGCACGGACGGTCACCGTCCGACACCATCGAACATGGAACCTGCCAACCGGTTTCGCCAGTCCCGCCCATCAATCCGGCAACAAAAGGACCGCGACGATCATGCAGTCAGAGACCAAGACGGAACAGCCGCGCACCATCACCGTCGGCTCCGGCTCGCACGCCCGCACGATCGCCCTTCGCACCCAGGCGGGTGACGCACCGACGCTCGTCTGGCTCGGCGGCTACCGGTCGGACATGCGCGGAACCAAGGCCGAGCGCCTGGCGCAACTGGCCGAAAAACAGGCGCTCGCCTTTTGCCGGCTGGACTATTCCGGCCATGGCGAGTCCGGCGGACGGTTCGAGGACGGCACGATCGGCCGCTGGACCGAGGAGGCCGCCGCGGTCATCGACGCCGCGGTCGACGGTCCGGCGATCCTGATCGGCTCTTCGATGGGGGCCTGGATCGCGCTGCGTCTCATCCAGATGGCGCTGGCGGCCGGAAAGCCAGCCAAGGTCGCCGGGCTTTTGCTCGTGGCGCCGGCACCGGACTTCACCCATCGGCTGATGGAACCGAAGTTGCGCGACGATCAACGCGCGGCCCTTGAGCGCGACGGCTTCATCGCCGAGCCCTCCGACTACTCGCCGGCGCCGAACATCTATACCCGGAAGCTGTTCGAGGACGGCGCCGCGAATTTGGTCATGGAGGGTCTGATCGAGACCCGCTGTCCGGTGACGATCATCCAGGGCATGGCGGATCAAGACGTGCCGTTCGCGCACGCACTCGAACTGGTGACGCATCTGCCGTCGGAGGGCGTCATCGTGACCCTGATCCGTGACGGCGACCATCGTCTGTCGCGGCCGCAGGATCTCGAACTCATCGAGCGCGCGGCCCTCGATCTGGTAACCGCGGCGCGCGACGGCAGCTGACCAAAGGTTCCGTTCCAATCGTCCGCCACGACTAATGGGGGGTCGATGTCATATTTTTATCACTTGCGTCGCAGCCCGCCGCGACAATTCCCTGTCATTCCCTCGACTTAGTCGGCTGCGCTTGCGCGCGATTCGTGCCGTGGGCCGCCGGTAAACTGTCGCTATCGACCATGAGCCTTGAGCGGGGCTGGTCATTGAAGCCTCTGCAACCCCCTGAATGTGTTGACAGTTTTCACGATTGCTTCAACCATGAGCCATCTACGCATTTTTCGTACAAAGGGGAGTACGAAATGGGGGCCTTTCGCGCATTTGGCGCCACGGTACTGCTTTGCCTGTCGGTCACTGCCACTTCGGCGCGCTCGGAGCCGCGTGGCGCCTTCATGAGCCTTGGCAATCCCACCACACAACCGATCGGCCATCTGCTCTTCTGTCAGGAATATTCGCGCGAGTGCGAGCCGCCCTCCGCAGGGATCATCCCCACTCCGCTGCAGCTGAGCCGTCCCCTCATCCTGTCGGTTGCAGCCGTGAACACGACCATCAACGCCCGCATCAAAGCCCGTTCCGACTTGGACATCTACGGTGTCGAGGAGCGATGGGCCTACCCGGCCGTGGATGGCGACTGCGAGGATTTCGTCCTGCTGAAACGCCGTGTGCTCTCACAGAAGGGCATCGATCTCGCCAACCTGCTGATCACGGTCGTCCTCAGGCCGGACGGCGAAGGTCACGCGGTGCTGACGTTGCGAACGACGCAGGGCGACTTCATCCTCGACAATCTCGAATGGCGTATCCTGGCCTGGGCGGACACGCCCTACAAATATCTCAAACGACAAAGCAGCGCGGATCCCGGCCGCTGGATCGACATCGGGCACGGCAGGGACGTGATCGTCAGCGCCGTCGAGAAATGACCCCGAGGGCGTCAGGCATTGCCGATGAGAACGCCGGCCGCGAAGACCAGTGCTCCGCCCAGGACCACCTGCAGCGCCGCCCGCAGAAAGGGCGTGTCCATATAACGGTTCTGAATGAAGGCAATCGCCCATAGTTCGAAGAAGACGACGACGAAGGCGATCGCCGTCGCGGTCCAAAAGTCCGAAATCAGATAAGGCAAGGCATGGCCGAGACCGCCCAGCGCGGTCATCACGCCGGAGGCGATGCCGCGGCGCATGGGAGAGCCGCGTCCCGACAGCACGCCATCGTCGCTGGCCGCCTCGGTAAAGCCCATGGAGATGCCGGCACCGATTGATGCGGCAAGCCCGATCAACAGCGTCTGGTGGCTGTCGTGGGTCGCGAAGGCGGCGGCGAAGATCGGCGCGAGCGTCGAGACGGACCCGTCCATCAACCCGGCAAGACCCGGCTGGACATAAGTCAGGATAAACGCGCGCCGCTCGGTCTCGGCTTCCTCCGACCGAACGCCCTCGGTGATCGTCTCATCGACAAGCGTCTGAGCGGTCCGCTCATGCCGTGCTTCGGCGGCGGCGAGATCGCCGAGCAATTGCCGAATGCCCGCGTCCTGGCTGCGCTTTGCCGCCTCCCGGTAAAAGGTCGCCGCCTGCCTTTCCATGTCAGCGGCCGCCTGACGCGCCCGCTCGATCCCGAGCGGGCGAACCAGCCAATCGGGCTTGCGTTGATAGAAGCCGCGAATATCGGAGCGGCGCACCAGCGGGATTCTTTCGCCGAATTTTTCGCGGAACAGCGTGATCAGCCGACGCCGGTGCTCATCCTCCTCCTCCGCCATCGCCTCGAAAATCTTGGCCGACGCCGGATAGTTCTCGCGCAAGCCGTCGGCGAAGGCACCATAGATCCGGCCATCCTCCTCTTCCGCTCCGATGGCGAGTGCCAGAATCTCGGCTTCCGACAGGTCGTCGATCGTTCGGCGGGTGAACGCGGTCATACGGCTCAACATCGGCAACTCTTTCTTTAGAATGATTCCAATCTACTGATTGGTTCTCTCGTTCGCAAGCCGCGCGAGACCGGTGTCAGGCATCCCGATCCGCCTTGGCGCCGCAACAGCGGCGAGGCGACTCGGCAGTGTTCAGCCGACATTCATCATGATTACGAAAATATAAACATTTGAAAGACACGCCCGATTAATCGGCAGGCCCGATACATCGATCGGCCGTGTCAGTAGAAGGATGACCCATGCCTATCGACGACGACCGGCAGCTCGCCGAAGAGGTAGAAGCCGCGCTCAAGGCGCTCGGGATCGCCCGTCTGCGTTCGCGCTCGACAGGCCCCGTACAGCGCTATGTCATGGAATTGAGTGGGACGACGCTGACCGAGACGCCGTCGCCGGACGCGCAAACACCCCGATCCAAAACGGATTCATCGATGCCCGCCGCGCAAGACCAGGTCCGCTCTAGTCGGCGTCTCCTGCCTGCGGATCCGAGGGCTCTTCCTCCGTCGCCGGAATGACGTAGCTTCCACTCAGCCAACGATGCAGGTCGACGGTTTTGCAGCGCGCCGAACAGAACGGGTAGTTTTCGCGCCCCGCGGCACGGCCGCATTCCGGACAGCGCCGCTTGGGCCGGAGCGGCGTGACCGTGGCCGGACCGGGGCTCATGCGTCCTCCGTCGCGACCGTGGCGGCCTTCCACCGTGCATGGATGTCGTAACCCTCACCCGCCAGCAACGCCAGCGTTTCATAGAGCGGCAGGCCGACGACGTTGGTATAGGAGCCGACAAGACGGACGACAAAGCTGCCGGCCAGTCCCTGGATGGCATAACTGCCGGCCTTGCCTCGCCACTCGCCGGACGCGATGTAACTGTCGATGTCCTGGCGCGACAGCCGCTTGAAGCGGACCCGAGTCTCGATCAGGCGCTGGCGCAGCGCTCCCCGCGGGCCGATCAGGCAGACGCCGGTATAGACGCGATGGGTCCGCCCGGAGAGCGTGCGCAGATTAGCGACGGCGTCATCGACGAGTTCGCCTTTCGGCAGGATCTGGCGCCCCACGGATACCACCGTGTCCGCCGCGACAATGTAGGACGGGCCGTCGATGTCGAGTTCGCGGAGCGCCTTGGCGGCGACTTCGGCCTTGGCCTTCGACAGTCGCTTGGCCAGCGAGCGGGGATGCTCGTTGCGCTGGGGGGTCTCGTCCAGATCGGCCGGCAGCAGGCGATCCGGCTCGATCCCGGCCTGATTGAGAAGTTCGAGCCGCCGCGGCGAACCCGAGGCGAGCACCAGGAGGGGGCGCGCTGGCATCAAGACTGTCCGCTCGTCAGGCTATTTGAAACGATAGGTGATGCGACCCTTGGTCAGGTCGTAAGGCGTCATCTCGACGAGCACCTTGTCGCCGGTCAGGACGCGAATGCGGTTCTTGCGCATCCGTCCCGCCGTGTGGGCGATGATCTCATGCTCGTTTTCGAGCTTGATGCGGAAGGTGGCGTTGGGCAGCAACTCGGTAACGGTACCGGGAAATTCGAGAACTTCTTCTTTTGCCATATGGTGTAGAGCCTTGAGCGATGTCGGAGCGGGAAGCGGAAGCTTCGCGGCGAAGGAAAGCCGCCCCGATCGGGCGGCGACGAACTGGAAATTCGCGCCATAAATCGGGGCAAACCGCCGAAAAAGCAATATGCCGCCACGATTTGGCGGCGCCGGGACCGTTCCGTCGGTGGGCGGCGATCCGGATGACGGTCGCGCGGCTCTTCTCCTACGCCGTTTCGCCGGCCGGATCGAGTCCCCGCCGCAGCGTCAGCCGGAAATGCGCTCGATGTCGGCACCGCAAGCGCCGAGCTTTTCCTCAAGCCGCTCGAAACCGCGGTCGAGATGGTAGACGCGACTGACCGTCGTCTCGCCCTCGGCGACAAGGCCGGCGATGACCAACGAGACCGATGCCCGCAGATCCGTCGCCATCACCGGGGCCCCCGCCAGACGCGGCACACCCTCAATCGTCGCGACCTGACCGGACAGGGAAATCTTGGCGCCAAGCCGCGCCAGCTCCTGAACATGCATGAAGCGGTTCTCGAAGATCGTCTCGGTGATATGGGACGTTCCCTCGGCGCGTGTCATCAACGCCATCAGTTGCGCCTGCAAATCGGTCGGAAAGCCCGGATAGGGGTCGGTGACGACATCGACGGGCGCGATCCCGCCGCCATTGCGATAAACACGAATGCCGTCCTCGACCGCATCGATCGTGACGCCGGCGCCACGCAGGGTCCCCAGCGCCGTCTGCAGCAACTCCACATTGGTCCCGGTCAAGGTCACGTCGCCGCCGGTCATCGCTACTGCCATGGCGAAGGTGCCGGTCTCGATGCGGTCGGGCAGAACTCGGTGGCGGGCGCCAGACAGGATCGGCACGCCCTGGATGGTGATCGTCGACGTTCCGGCGCCCTCGATCTTGGCGCCCATGGCGTTGAGACAGCGGGCGAGATCGGCGATTTCGGGCTCACGCGCGGCGTTTTCCAGAACCGTCTCGCCCTTGGCGAGACTGGCCGCCATCAGCATGACGTGGGTGGCGCCGACGGAGACTTTCGGAAACACGAAGCGATTGCCGACGAGACCGCCCTTGGCCTCGGCAATGGCATAGCCGGCCTCGATGTCGATGGTCGCGCCCAGCGCGCGCAGGCCATCGATGAACAAATCGACCGGCCGCGTGCCGATGGCGCAGCCGCCCGGCAGCGAAACTTTGGCCCTGTGCATGCGGGCGAGCAGCGGCCCGATCACCCAGAAGCTGGCGCGCATCTTCGACACCAGCTCGTAGGGCGCCGTGGTGTCGACGATGTTGCGGGCGGTGAAGTGGATGGTGCGGCCAAGGCTGGCGTCCTGGCGCAGGCGCTTGCCGGTCACCGAATAATCGACGCCGTGATTGCCGAGAATCCGGATCAGCTGCTCGACATCCGCGAGATGCGGGACGTTTTCCAGCGTCAGCGTGTCGTCGGTCAGGAGCGAGGCGATCATCAGCGGCAGCGCGGCGTTCTTCGCGCCGGAAATCGGTATTGTGCCGCTGAGCTCGTTGCCGCCGCGAATGCGAATGCGATCCATGAAGTCTTTGTCCAGCCTGTGTGCGTCCCCCGCAGGGCGGGTCTGTACACGAGCGGGCCGCGCGATTCAAATGGACCGCCCGAGCGGGACCACGCGACGCCTCGACATCCGCTGATCGCATGGGTTGTCAAAAGTGACCGGACGAAGCCGTCTCCGGGGGCAGCCTCACACGTGAATCGCGTGGCCGAGCGCCTTGAACGCGGCTTCCTGAAAGGCTTCTCCTTGCGTCGGATGGGCGTGGATCGTACCGGCGACATCCTCCAGGCAGGCGCCCATTTCCAACGCCAGCGAGAACGCAGCCGACAGTTCGGAAATGCCGGCACCGACCGCCTGGATGCCAAGCACCAGATGATTGTCGGCGCGCGCGACGATGCGGACGAAGCCGTCGTCGCGGTCGAGCGTCATCGCCCGGCCGTTCGCCTGGAAGGGGAAACTGCCGATCTTGATCTCAATGCCCGACTCCTTCGCCTCGTCGGGCGACAGGCCGACGGTGACGATTTCGGGATCGCTGAAGCAGATCGCGGGAATGGCGCGCTTGTCCCAGCGACGCCGTTCGCCGGCGACGATCTCGGCCACCATCTCGCCCTCGGCCATCGCCTTGTGGGCGAGCATCGGCTCGCCGGCGACGTCGCCGATCGCGTAGACGCCGCGCATCGCCGTGCGGCCGGTCTCGTCGATCTTGAGGAATGGCCCGTCCATTTCCAGAACCAGTTCCTCGCGGCCCCAACCCTCGGTCAGCGGCTTGCGGCCGACGGTGACGAGGACCCTGTCGGCGCCGATCCGGCGCTCCGAGCCGTCGGCCAGCTCGACCAGAAGGTCGCCATCCCCGCCGGCAAGCCCCTTCGCCTTCGCGCCCGTCAGGATGTCGATGCCGAGGGCCTCGAGCCGCGCGCGCACCGGCCGCACCAGATCGGCGTCGTAAGTCGGCAGGATGCGGTCCGTCGCCTCGACGATCGTCACCGTTGATCCGACCTTGGCGAAGGCGGTGCCGAGTTCGAGGCCGATATAACCGCCGCCGACGACCGCCAGCCGTTTGGGCGGCGCGGGTAGGCTCAACGCCTCCTCCGAGGACATCACCTTGCCGCCGAAGGGCAGCATCGGCAGTTCGACGGGAACCGATCCGGTGGCGATGATGATGGTGTCGGCGGCGATGCGCTGAACACTGGTCTCGCTGGTCACCTCGACGGTCTTGCCGTCGAGGAACCGGGCACGGCCGGGAACGAGCTTGACCCGCGCCTTCTTGAGGAGGCCGGTGACGCCATTGGTCAATCGGTTGACGATGCCGTCCTTCCAGCCGACCACCTCCGCCCAGTCGAGACTTGGCTCGGACGCCGATATGCCGGGAATGCCGCGCTTCGCGGCGGCCTCGCGCATCACGAAAAATTCGTCCGCCGCGTGGATCAGCGCCTTCGACGGGATACAGCCGATATTGAGACAGGTGCCGCCCGGCTTGCGGTCGTCGACGATGACGGTGTCGAGGCCGAGCTGTCCGGCGCGGATCGCGGCGACATAGCCGCCCGGACCGGCACCGATGACAAGAAGCTGGCAGGAGATGTCGGCCATGGTCAGCGCCCCTCCTCGACGAAGATCATCGCCGGGTTCTCCAACAGCGCCTTGACGCGCTGGATGAAGCGGGCGGCATCCCAGCCGTCGATCACCCGGTGGTCGAAGCTCGACGACAGGTTCATCCGTTTGCGGGGAATAAACCGGCTACCGTCCCAGACCGGGCGTATTTCCATCTTGTTGACCCCGACGATGGCGACCTCCGGATGATTGATTACCGGCGTCGTCGCGATGCCGCCGAGCGCGCCGAGCGAGGTGATGGTGATGGTCGAGCCGGACAGTTCCTCGCGCTTGGCCGTGCCGGCCTTCGCCGCCTCGCCAAGCCGCACCACTTCCGCCGCGCAGCCCCAGATGTCGCGGGCCTCGGCATGGCGCACGACCGGCACGACGAGGCCGGAATCGGTCTGCGCCGCAATGCCGATATGCACGCCGCCATGCTGGTGCAGGATGCCCGCCTCGTCGTCATAGAGCGCGTTCAGCGCCGGCTGATCGCGGATAGCGATCACCATGGCCCGCATGAGGAAGGGCAAAAGCGTCAGTTTCGGATGACCTTCACGACGGTCGCGGTTGAGGGCGGCGCGCAACTCCTCCAGCGCCTCGACGTCGATCTCCTCGACATAGGTGATATGGGCGATGCGGCTTTTCGCCAGCGCCATCTTCTCGGCGATCTTGCGCCGCAGCCCGACGATCCTGACGTCGGTGACCGCGGTGTCGGCGACCAGCCCGCGCCCCGCCGATGGCGCAGCACCGCCGTCGAGATAGCCATCGAGATCGGTCTGCGAGATGCGCCCGGCGGGGCCGGAGCCGGCGACGCGGCGCAGATCGACGCCCACCTCCATGGCGCGGCGCCGCACGGCGGGCGAGGCCAGCGGCTTCTCGCCGGGCTTGCGGATTGGGCCGCCTGCGCCCGTCGCTCCAGGCGTTGTCGTCGGGCGCGCCGACGCCTTTTCAGCGGGTCGGCCGGAGTTCTGACTTGCCGCCTTGCCGTCGTCCGCATCAGGCGCGCCGGTCTTTGGCGTAGCTCGCGGTTCGGCGCCGGTTTTTTCCGTCCCCTCCGACGGATTCTCGTCGGGTTCGTTGGTGCCGCCCTCGCCGGCGACCTCCAGCTTGACCAGCGCCGAGCCGACGGCGAGCGTATCGCCGACCTCGCCGCCGAGCCACTTGACTGTGCCTTCCACCGGCGAGGGGACGTCGACCGTCGCCTTGTCGGTCATCACCGCGGCGAGGATCATATCCTCCTGGACCGGATCGCCGATTTTGACATGCCATTCGACGAGTTCGGCCTCGGCCACGCCCTCGCCGACATCCGGCAGCTTGATCGTGTAGGTGCCCACCGTCAGCCCTCCATCACCTGCTTGAGGGCACCGCCGACCCGCGCCGAACCGGGGAAATAGTCCCACTCCTGCGCGTGCGGATAAGGCGTATCCCACCCGGCGACGCGCAGGATCGGGGCTTCGAGGTGATAGAAGCACGCCTCCTCGACCAGCGCGCAGAGTTCGGCGCCGAAGCCCGAGGTCATCGTCGCCTCGTGGACGACGACGCAACGGCCGGTCTTCTTCACCGAGGCCTCGATCAGTTCCAGATCGAGCGGCACGAGGGTCCTGAGATCGATGATCTCGGCGTCCACCTCGGTCATCCGCGCTGCCTCTTCGGCGACATGCACCATGGTGCCGTAGGCCAGAACCGTGACGGCGGCGCCCTCCCGCCTGACGACGCCCCTGCCAAGTGACACGATGTAGCGACCCTCCGGAACCTCGCCCAGCGGGTGCTTCGACCAGGGCGTGATCGGCCTGTCGTGATGACCGTCGAAGGGGCCGTTGTAGAGCCGCTTGGGCTCCAGGAAGATCACCGGGTCGTTGTCCTCGATCGCCGCGATCAGCAGGCCCTTGGCGTCATAGGGGTTGGAAGGAACCACGGTCTTCAGCCCGGAGACGTGGGTGAACAGGGCTTCCGGCGACTGCGAATGGGTCTGGCCGCCGAAGATGCCGCCGCCGGTCGGCATTCTGACGACGAGCGGAGCGGTGAAGTCGTTGGCCGAGCGATAGCGCAGCCGCGCCGCCTCCGAAACGATCTGGTCGTAGGCGGGATAGACATAATCGGCGAACTGCATCTCGACGACCGGGCGAAGACCGTAGGCGGCCATGCCGATCGCCGTGCCGACGATGCCGCTTTCGTTGATTGGCGCGTCGAAGCAGCGGTTCTTGCCGAAGCGCTCCTGCAACCCGGCCGTGCAGCGAAACACCCCGCCGAAATAGCCGACATCCTCGCCATAGACGACGACGTTGGGGTCTTCTTCCATCTTCACCGCGTGAGCGTCGCGGATCGCCTCGATCATGGTCATGCGCGGCATCAGATCATCGCCCTCCGGCTCGTGGGGTCGCCGGAGGGGGCGTCATTCTTCGCCCCGAAGGGGAGAAGGTGTACGGCGCGATGCGCGCCGGCCGGATGAGGGGGTGCCGCGAAGCGGCCACGTCCCGACCTTTGCGCCCGTCCCCCTCATCGCCCTGCCGGGCACTTCTCCCCATGGGGGAGAAGAACGCGGCTTCGCGGCCTTTGCCCTTCCGCCCCAACATCCGGTCGACCCACCGAGCGTCCATCCTCAATACCCCGCCTGCTGGCGCTGACGCCGGAGATGTGGCGGCATCGTCTCGTAGACGTCCTCGAACATGTCGCGGACCGACGGCTTCGGGCCGGTATGCAGCGTGCCGTGGGTCTCGGCTTCCTTCTGGGCGGCGAGGATTTCCGCGTCGATCTCGGCCTCGGCCTGGACGTGCCGCTCTTCGCTCCAGGCCTCGCGGGCAATCAGATGGTTCTTCAGCCGCTTGACCGGATCCCCCAGCGGCCAGGCGTCGGTTTCTTCCTTCGGGCGGTATGCCGAGGGATCGTCGGATGTCGAATGGGCGGCGGCGCGATAGGTCACCCATTCGATCAACGTCGGCCCGAGATTTCTTCGCGCGCGCTCCACCGCCCATTTCGAGGCCGCGTGAACGGCGAGATAATCGTTGCCATCGACCCGAAGTGAGGGAATGCCGAAGCCGAGGCCACGGGCTGCGAAGGTGCCGGAGCCGCCCCGCGCGATGCCCTGATAGGTCGAGATCGCCCACTGATTGTTGACGATATTGAGAACGACGGGGGCCTTGTAGGTCGACGCGAAAACCAGCGCCGAATGAAAGTCGCTCTCGGCGGTCGAGCCGTCGCCGATCCAGGCGGCGGCGATCTTGGTGTCGCCCTTGATCGCCGAGGCCATCGCCCAGCCGACGGCCTGCACGAACTGCGTCGCCAGATTGCCCGAGATGGAGAAGAAGCCGTGCTGCTTCGACGAATACATGATCGGCAATTGCCGGCCCTTCAGCGGGTCGCGGCGGTTGGAATAGATCTGGCACATCATGTCGACGAGCGGATAATCGTCGGCGATCAACAGCCCCTGCTGGCGGTAGGTGGGGAAGTTCATGTCGCCGGGGCCGAGCGCCTCGCGAAAGGCGCAGGCGATCGCCTCCTCGCCAAGGCACTGCATGTAGAACGAGGTCTTGCCCTGGCGCTGGGCCATCAACATGCGGCGGTCGAAGGCGCGTACCCGCATCATCGTCTTGAGGCCGGAGAGAACCGCTTCGTCATCGAGGGTGCCGGCCCATTCGCCGATGGCTTCGCCGTCGCGGTTGAGCACACGGATGATCGAATAGGCGAGGTCGCGGATTTCGGCCGGGTCGACATCGACCGGCGGTCGCCGGACCGCGCCGGCCTTGGCGATCTTGACGCCGGAAAAGTCCGGCGTTCCACCGGGCCGAACCTCCGGTTCCGGCACATGCAGGCTGAGCGGTCGGTCGTCGGCCATAAGCGCATCTCCCGTCGCGGCCGAAGAATCAAAGGCCGCGGCCACAATACAATCTAACGGGATTGGATCGGGAGGAAAGCCATGCAGACCGCCGTGGCGGTTATTCAGGCCGGATCAGCACCGCGAGGCTGAACAGCACCAGTGCGACGGCCGCGATTTTCCAGAAGTCGCCGCGCTTTTTCAGCCCCGGCAGGCCGAAGGGCTTGATCAGGTGGGCCCCCATCAGAATCACGAACAGGAGGGAAAACAGCTTGCTCATCGCCAGAGCCAGTAGTGCATCCGGCGCGCTGGCGCTACCGGACGCGGATGGTCAGATCGAATGCAACGCGCCCGACGCGACGACAGGCCCGGTCGGAAGGCCGGTTGGCGAGCCGCCTTCCGGCTCCATCGAGACGGCCAGCGCGGTTTCCGGAGCGTCGAGTTCGCCGCCCTTGAGCACCACCCGCAGCGGCCGCTCCATGGTGATCAGGCCGAGCGACTGCGGCGCCCCACCGCCGGCCGGCAGCAGCCACAATTCCGGCACGCGGCCGGGTTCGGCGGCACCGGCAACCGGAATCAACGTCGCCGTCGCGGTGTTCATGTCGATCACCACCGTGACCAGCGGCGTGCCGGTATCGGAGGCGAGCGTCGCCGTCAGGGTTCCGTCGGCCGCGACGGGCGCGCCGAGGTTTTGCCCCGCGACAAAGATCAAAGCGGCGAGGCTCGCCGCCGCGAGCCCCATCGCGCCGATGCCGAGCCATTGCCAGATCGCGGAAACCCGGCGCCCCTTTGGCCCGGAACGCTCCGCCGGCCGGCGGGTGATGCGGTCGAGATCGGCGGCGATTCGCGGCCACAGACCGGACAGCGGCTCCACGGGTGGAACGGCAGCGGCCAATGGCCCGAGACGCTCGGCCCAGGCGTCGATCTCGGCGGCGAAGGCCGGATCTTTCGCGGCGCGGCGCTCGACCGACCGGCGCGTCGCACCGTCCAGCACGCCGAGCACATACTCGGCGGCCATATCCGCGTCGTCCCGTTCCTGATCGCGCGGCGCGCTCATTGCGACAGGCATCCCTTCAACTTCATCAGGCCGCGCCGGATCACGCTTTTCATCGTTCCGAGCGGCACCTCGGCCTTCCGGGCGAGTTCGTCATAGGTCAAGCCACCGAAAAACGCCGAGGCGACCGCGTCCCGCGTCCGCTCGTCGAGTTCGCCGAGACAGGCGGCGAGTTGGCGACCTTCTTCGGCGCGATGCAGCAATTCCAGCGCATCCGGATTTTTGTCCGCGACGTCCACCGCCTCGTCGACCGATCTGTCGTGGGCGCGCGGCCCGATCTGGCGCAGCCGGTCGATGGACCGGTTGCGGGTAATCGTCGCCATCCAGGTGATCGGGCTCGCCCGACCGGGGTCGAAGCTGTCCGCCCGATTCCATACGGTCAGATAAACGTCCTGCAACACATCCTCGGCCTCTTCGCGATTGCCCAAGATACGCAAGCATATACCGAAAAGCTTCGCCGAAGTGCGATCGTAGACCTCGCGCAAGGCCGCCTTGTCGCCATCGGCGACGGCGCGCAGCCGTTCCACGAGGAAGGCCCGGCCCTCGTCCGCGCTCACCGTGGTCATCTCGCCCGACTGTCCGTTCGCTCGCCGATCATGCGACACAGCGGAACAACGTCGCCGCCGCAATGTCAACGCGCCGCGGGTGCGACATTCCGGCAGACGGATCGCCCGTCAGTACGGCGACTCGCTGACGCCCATTTCGACATAGACCGACTTCACCTGGCTGTAGTGCTCCAGCGCGGCGCGACCATTCTCGCGGCCGAGGCCGGAGCGTTTAACGCCGCCGAAGGGCATTTCCACCGGCGTCAGATTGTAGGCGTTGATCCAGCAGGTGCCGGCCTGGAGCTTCGCCACAACCCGGTGTCCGCGCTGTATGTCCTTGGTGTAGACGCCGGCAGCCAGGCCAAATTCCGTGGCGTTGGCGCGCCGGATCGCCTCGGCCTCGTCGTCGAAGTCGAGAACGCACATCACCGGCCCGAAGATCTCCTCGCCGGCGATGCGCATGGCATCGGCAACATCGGTGAAGACAGTCGGCTCGACGAAGCTGCCGTCGGCAAAGTCATCGACCGTGGCCGCGTGACCGCCGCAGGCAAGCGTCGCGCCCTCTTGCCGACCGATCTCCAGATAGGAGAGTACCTTGTCGAACTGGGCCTTGGAGACCAGCGGCCCGAGATCGGTATCCTCCTGCATCGGATCGCCGAGCTTGATCGCCTTCACGCGCTCGACCAGCTTTTCGACAAAGGCCGGCCGCACGGAGCGCTCGACGAAGACGCGGGTACCGTTGGAGCAGATCTGACCGGTCGAATAGAAATTGCCGAGGATCGCGCCGGACACCGCCGCGTCGAGATCGGCGTCGGCGAAGACCAGGATCGGCGACTTGCCGCCGAGTTCGAGCGTCACGTGCTTGGTCGTCGCGGAGGCGGCTTCCATGACCTGCGCGCCGGTCGGCACCGAGCCGGTGACCGAGACCTTGGCGATCTTCTTGTGGCTTGCGAGCGCGGCCCCGACGGCGCCCAACCCTTGCACGACGTTGAAGACGCCGGCCGGCACGCCCGCCTCGGTCAGTATCTCGGCAAGTTTCAGGGCGGAGAGCGGCGTCACTTCGGATGGCTTGAAGATCATCGCGTTGCCGCAGGCAAGCGCCGGCGCGGCCTTCCAGGAGGCGATCTGGATCGGGTAGTTCCAGGCGCCAATGCCGGCGCAGATGCCCAGCGGTTCGCGCCGGGTATAGGCGAAGGAGCCGCCGAGATCGATGTATTCGCCGTTGATGTCGGCGGCGAGCGCGCCGAAATATTCGAGGCTGTCGGCGCCGGACGCCGCGTCCGCCACCAGCGTCTCGGAGAGCGCCTTGCCGGTGTCGAGGGTCTCCAGTTCGGAAAGCTCGCGGTTGCGCTCGCGCATGATGCCGGCCGCCCCACGCAGGATGCGGCCGCGCTCGGCCCCCGTCATCGCCGCCCAGACCGCCTGCCCCCGCTCGGCGGCCTCCACCGCCCGCTCGATCAGCGCGGGCGTTGCGGCATGCAGCCGGGCGATCACTTCACCGGTCGCGGAATAGGTGCTGTCGAAGACCGCGCCCGCCGCGTCCTCGGCATAGCCGCCGTCGATATAGTGGGAAGCGGTTGGCTGGGCGCGCATGGCTGTGTCCTCATCGTTCGTTGAAAGGGTTCTAGCGGGGCGGACCCGGTTCGGCCACCGGAACAAGCCGATATTGAAAGCGCTGGCCGGCCCGCTTATTTGAGGCTCCGGGCCGAGGGAGCCCGCCGCTCGCGGGCGAAAGCCTTTGGTGAATTCCCTTATCGATCATCCGTGACGCCATCAGCGATGACATGCGGCCGGACGGCAATCGCGAGCCCCGAAACTTCGACGCCGCATGCGAAACCGCGAAAGGTACGCAGATGACCGGCATGACCACATCCGTCAACGACTTCAAGGCCCAGGCCAAGCGCCTGAGGGCCGGCCTCGAGCAGGACGGCCATAGCCTCACCCACAGCGCCACGCTGGAACTCGTCGCCCGCCAGCACGGGTTTCGCGACTGGAACACGCTGCACGCCTCGGCCGAGCGCAGCCGGACTGTCGCCGATCTCCTCATCGGAGCGCCGGTGGAGGGACGCTATCTCGGCAGGAACTTCACCGGCGAGTTGATCGCCTTGCAACGGCTGTCGAAGAGCGGCCGCTTTCGGGCGATCATCCAGTTCGACGCGCCCGTCGATGTCGTCGCCTTCGAGAGCTTTTCGGCGTTCCGGCGGCGGGTGACCGTTACAGTCGATGCCACGGGCGCGACGGTCGAGAAGACTTCCGACGGACGGCCACATCTCGAACTGGCGCTCTAAGCGCATCTCAAGCATTGCGCCGGGCGGCCTTTCCGCCCGGCGTCGCCGCCCCGACAACGGACCGTTCGCCGCAGCGGCGGAACCGGGGATCGCCATCCGGCTTCCTGGATGGATCGAATCTTTCGCGAAGGGACATGACCATGACCGCCGACCTCGCCGAACGCATCAAAGAGCGCATCAGCATCGAGCCGGCCATGGGGCCGGTGACCGTCACCTTCCACGGCGCCGTCATCGCCTCGGCCGACAACGCCCTGGTGCTGCGGGAGAAGGGCTACGATCCCGTCCACTACATCCCCAAGGACCGGGTGGAGATGGCGTTCCTGCATCCGACCGACCGCAGCACGACCTGCCCGTTCAAGGGCGAGGCGCGCTACTGGTCGATCTCGGCCGAGGGCACGGCCGCCGAGAACGCAGTCTGGGTCTATGACAATCCGCATGACGGCGTCAGAGAGATCGCCGGCCATCTGGCGTTCGACAAGCGCCATTTCACCATCGACGCCGCGTGATCAACGATCGTTGTGGCCGAGGTCGCGCGCCGGGTCGAGCCGGTCGCGCACCCGCTGCTTGAGGATTTTCGCCTCGGGAAAGCCGCCATCGGCCTTGCGCTCCCAGATCGTCGCGCCGTCGTAGCGGATTTCGAAGACGCCGCCAGTGCCGGGAATCAGAGCCACCTCGCCGAGGTCGGGACCGAAGGTCGACAGCAGCTCCTGCGCCATCCAGGCGGCGCGGAGCAGCCATTGGCATTGCGTGCAATAGGTGATGGTTATTCGCGGGGCGGTGTTCTTCTCGCTCATCGCTTCCTGGTTTCCCTCACGCCCGGCAATGGACCACCGCATGTTAACGCCCCTTTGGTACCGACCGGCCCACACTTTCGCTTCCCGAGTCTGAACCGACGGTCCTGATGCTTCGAACGCTCCTTCCAGCCACCGACACGCATGGGCGAAGCCTCCGGACCCGTCTCACCCGGGCGCGGGTGAGACTACGCCGGCTTTATCACGGCCATACCCGCAAGGCGCTACGGTTCCAGATGGCCGTGTTGGTCGTCGATCTGGCCATCATCGCCCTGTTCATCGCCAGTCCGGTGCTGCGCGAAACGGAAGCGTTTCTCATTGTCGATTTTACCGTGGCTGCGATCCTGGCGCTCGATATCGCCGGCCGCGGTTTTGCCGCGCGCGAGCCATTGCGGTGGCTGCGCCAGCCCTTTGTGCTGCTGGACCTGGTCATCCTGGCGACGCTGCTGATGCCGTTCTGGCTGATCAATTTCGGCTTCCTGCGCATCATCCGCCTGTGGTCGATCTCGCAGAGCGGCGTCTTGTGGCGGCCGCTGCGGCGGCACGGCTACCAGGAATGGGAGATCCCGGCGCGCGCGATCGTCAATCTCATCACCTTCCTGTTTCTGGCGACCGGCTTCGTCTACACGACCTTCTTCCGCAAGGGCTCGGGCATCGAGGGCTATCTCGACGCCCTCTACTTCACTGTCGCGTCGGTGACGACCACCGGCTATGGCGACATTACCCTTGCCGGATCGTGGGGCAAGCTCACCTCGATCGTCATCATGATCATCGGCATCTCGCTGTTCGTGCGGCTCGCCCAGGCGGTGTTCCGGCCGAACAAGGTGCATTTCCCCTGTCCGCAATGCGGCTTGCAGCGCCACGAGCCCGACGCCGTCCACTGCAAGGCCTGCGGTTACGCCCTGAAGATCCCCGACCACGAGCGGTAGGCCACTACGGACGGTCGTCAGACCGCGGGCCATTTATGGTGGAAGACGCCCTCCATATCGAGCCGGCGGAAAGTGTGCGCCCCGAACAGGTCGCGTTGGGCCTGGGTGAGGTTTGTCGTCCCGCGCGCCCGGCGATAATCGTCGAAATAGGCAATCGCCGCCGACAGGGCTGGCACCGGGATGCCGGCGAGCGCCGCCTTGGCGACAACGCCGCGAAGCGCCGCCTCGCCCGCCACGACGCGGGCAACGAAGTCAGACGCCTGCAGAAGGTTCACGACATTGTCGCCCGCGTCATAGGCCCGCGCGATGTCGTCGAGGAAGTCGGACCGGATAATGCAGCCGGCGCGCCAGATGCGGGCGATCTCGGCGAGCGGCAGGCTCCAGCCGTATTCATCGGAGGCCGCCGCCATCGTGGCATAGCCCTGGGCGTAGGCGATGATCTTGGCCGTCTCCAGCGCCTGTTCGAGTTCGGCGATGTGCTCTGCCTCGCCGCCGAATTCCGCACCGGTCCTGCCGACATCTCGATAGAGTTCCGCCGCCGTCTTGCGCTCGGCGCGCCGGGACGAGACGCCGCGCGCTGAAACCGCCGCCTCGATCGTCGTGGCGCCGACGCCGAGCTTTTGCGCCTCGATCGCCGCCCAGCGCCCGGTGCCCTTCTGGCCGGCTTCGTCGACGATCACATCGACCATCGGCTGGTGCGTTTCCGGGTCACTCTCGGCGAGAGTCACGGCGGTGATTTCGATGAGGTAGGAGGCGAGGCCGCGCGTGTTCCAATCGGCGAAGATCGTCGCCATCTCCGCCGGCTTCAGGCCGATGCCGTCGCGCATGATGCCGTAGATTTCGGCGATCATCTGCATGTCGGCATATTCGATACCGTTGTGGATGGTCTTGACGAAGTGCCCAGCGCCGTCCGGCCCGAGCCAAGCGACGCAGGGCTCGCCCTCGTATTTTGCCGCGATCTTTTCCAGGATTGGCTCGAGCAGCGGATAGGTCTTTCTCGCGCCACCGACCATGATCGAGGGTCCGTGCCGCGCGCCGAGTTCGCCGCCGGAGACGCCCATGCCGACGAAATGCAGGCCGGTTTCCTCCACGGCGGCCGAGCGGCGGATCGTGTCGTTGAAGTCGGCGTTGCCGGCGTCGATCATCACGTCGCCGGGCGATAGCAGCGGCGCGATCCGCGCCATCTCCGCGTCGACGGGTTTGCCGGCGGTGACCATGAACAGCACCAACCTCGGGCTCTTCAGGGCGGCGACGAAGTCTTCCAGCGTTTCCGTCGGGAGGACGTTGTCGCCGATGCCGGGATTGTCGTCGCGCAGCGCGAGGGCTTTCGCCGTCGTGCGGTTGTGGACCGCGACCGTAAAACCCTTTTCGGCGATGTTGAGAGCGAGATTGGCGCCCATCGTGCCGAGCCCCAGTACGCCGATATCCGCCTGCCGATCGTTCATGCAATCATCCTCCCTTGCATCGGCCCCGGCCTTCGGTCGTCAGCTCTTCAGTCGATAGCCGGTGCGAAAGATCCAGCCGATCACGCCCAGGCTCAGCAACAGGAACGCCAGCGTCATGGTCAGGCTGACGCCGATCGAGACGTCTGACGTGCCGTAGAATGCCCAGCGAAAGCCGCTGATCAGATAGACGACGGGATTGACGAGGCTGACGTCCTGCCAGAACTCCGGCAGCATCTTGATCGAATAAAAACTGCCGCCGAGAAAGGCTAGCGGCGTCACGATCAACAGCGGCACGATCTGCAACTTCTCGAAACCGTCCGCCCAGATACCGATGATGAAGCCGAACAGCGAGAAGGTGATCGCCGTCAGAACCAGAAAGACGATCATCCAGACCGGGTGCTCGATCCTGAGATCGACGAACAGCGCGGCGGTCGCCAGGATGATCAACCCGAGAATCACCGATTTCGTCGCCGCGGCGCCGACATAGCCGAGCACGATCTCGAAGGCAGAGATCGGCGCCGATAGAATTTCGTAGATCGTGCCGACGAATTTCGGAAAATAGATGCCGAAGGCCGCGTTGGTCAGGCTCTGGGTCAACAGCGACAGCATGATCAGGCCGGGCACGATGAAGGCGCCGTAGGAAATGCCATCGATCTCGGTGATACGCGAGCCGATCGCCGCGCCGAACACGACGAAATAGAGCGAGGTCGAGATGACCGGCGAGATCACGCTCTGCAAGACGGTGCGCCAGGTGCGGGCCATCTCGAACAGGTAGATCGCGCGCACGGCCTGAAAATTCATGCCCGCTCCTTCACCAGATTCACGAAGATCTCCTCCAGCGTCGACTGCTTGGTCGACAGATCCCGGAACCGGAGGCCCGCGTCGGACAGCTTGGCCATCAGCGTCGCGATCCCGGTCCGCTCGGCGTTGGTGTCGTAGGTGTAGGTGAGGCTTTCGCCGCCGGGCGCCAGGCTGAGATCATAGCCAGCCAGCGTCTCCGGCAGGCGCTCCAGCGGCTCCTGCAATTGCAGCGTCAGCTCCTTGTGGCCGAGCTTGCGCATCAGTTCGGCTTTTCCCTCGACGAGGATCAGCTCGCCCTTGGAGATAACGCCGACGCGGTCGGCCATCTCCTCGGCTTCCTCGATGTAGTGGGTGGTGAGGATGATGGTGACGCCCGAGTCGCGCAAGCGGCGGACGACGTTCCACATGTCGCGCCGCAGCGACACGTCGACGCCGGCGGTCGGCTCGTCAAGGAACAGCAGCTCCGGCTCGTGCGACAGCGCCTTGGCGATCAAAAGGCGTCGCTTCATGCCGCCCGACAGCGTCATGACCTTGGCGTCCTTCTTGTCCCACAGGGACAGGTCGCGCAGCACCGACTCGATATGCGCCGGATCGCGCCGTTTGCCGAACAGGCCACGTGAAAAGGACACCGTGTTCCAGACCGTCTCGAAGGCGTCGGTGGTGAGTTCCTGCGGCACCAGGCCGATCATCGACCGCGCGGCGCGATAATCCTTGCTGATGTCGTGACCGGCGACGCTCACGGCGCCTTCGGACAGTTTCGTGATGCCGCAGATGATCGAGATGAGGGTGGTCTTGCCCGCCCCGTTCGGGCCGAGCAGGGCGAATATCTCGCCCTTGTCGATCGTCAGATCGATATTCTTCAGCGCCTGGAATCCGCCCTCATAGGTCTTCGAGACGTTCCGGACAGACAGGATCGGGGACATGGAAGGCCTTGGGAACCGGGCTGGCAGGGCGCCTGCGCCGCAAGACGCGGCACCGACGGCTCGACATCATGTGTCGAGATAGCCCTTTCGTCGAGCTTGGCCAGAGGCATCTGGCCTCACTTAGGCCGATCGACGCTGCAGACGCAGGACTCGGCCGGTCGTTCCGGCCGCGCCCAAGATATGGATATGGCTTTAGAAGCCGTAGCTACGGGGTTGGAAGCGACCTTCGTCGACTTCGCGCAGACGGCGCTCCAGATCGGACATCGAGACGGACTGGTCGAGATAGGCGCGAACGCGCTCCTGCTCGGGATTGCGGCTGAATGCTCCGCGGATCTTGTCGGTGATTTTCATGGCATTCTCCTTTCCCGTCCAAGATGATCATTCTTGTGCAATGCAGCAATGGTCTGCCGCGCAACGCTGCCATGCTCTGCGGGCACGGCAACGGCAAGGCATTTTTAAGGATCAATGCATTGGCCGCGCGGATGCCTTCGGGCGCTCAGTTCGTCTTTGCAGGCCATAGCAACAGGACGACCGCCGCCAGCCCGGCCAGCCATAGCGCGACGACGACCGTTGCCGCGAAGCGGCTGACGGGGCGGCCCGCACGCGCCTCGGCGGCGATCCTGAACTCGGCCATCAGCGCTGGCGGCACCAGCCGTATGGCCAGGAAAATGCCGAGCGGCACGATCAGGAGATCGTCGAGATAGCCCAGGACCGGAATGAAATCGGGAATCAGGTCGATCGGGGACAGGGCATAGGCGGCGACCGACGCGGCCAGCAGTTTCGCGAGCATCGGCGTTCGCGGATCACGCGCGGCGATCCACAGCGCAACGACGTCACGCTTCAGGTCGCGCGCCCAAGCCTTCAGGCCGGACCAGAGGGGTCTGCTCATGTTCCGCCCCGCAAGAATGCTATCAGGAGAGGGGCGATCCGCTCGCGCCGCTTTTGTTTCACGTGAATCGTTGCCGCGTCCGCCGCGCTTTATGCGATCGCGGCCTCAGCCTAATCCGGCAAAATCTCGACGATTTCCGCATCGCTGGCGCCCGCCTTGACGCCGTCGCCGAGCTCTTTTCCCATCAGGCTCTTAGCCAGCGGCGAGATATAGGAGATCAGGCCCTCGGCCGGGTCGGCCTCGTCAATTCCGACGATCTGAAACAGCTGCCGGCGACCGTCGTCCCGCTCGATCGCCACGCGGCTTCCGAAGTGAACCGTCGCCACCGAAGCTGGCGGAACCACAACCTCGGCGGTCGCGTGGCGTGCCTGCCAGTAGCGAAGATCGCGATTGATCGTGGCCATGGCGAGCTTGTCGCCGGCCGCGCGCGCCTCGTCCAATTGCTTTTCCAGCGCCGCGATCTCGCTGTCGATCAGCTCCAGGCCGCGCGTGGTGACGAGGTTCGGGTCCGAGCCCAGTTCACGATCCGGCAGGACCTCGACCTGATCCTCATTGGGTTCCTTGACGAAGGCGACACTCATCGATCCATATCCTCGCGTTTTCAGAGATATGTAGGACTTATCGCGTCTTTTCCCACCATGACGGACTTGGCGGACAGCCCGACACCGCAGTTTCTTCGGCGTCCGGCCCGCTTCGCCTCAGATATCCAGATTGGCGACCTGCAGGGCGTGTTCCTGGATGAATTCGCGACGCGGCTCGACCTCGTCGCCCATCAGCCGCGAGAACAGCTGGTCAGCGTCGGTCGCGTCGGGGATCTTGACGACCACCAGGGTGCGCGCCTCGGGGTCCAGCGTCGTCTCCCACAGCTGCTCGGGGTTCATCTCGCCGAGCCCCTTGTAGCGCTGCAGCGCCAGTCCCTTGCGGCCGACATCGAAAACGGCGGTGAGCAATTCCATCGGTCCGGACAACTCGCGCTCGGTGTCGCGGCGGCGCAGCACCGGCAGGCCTTCGTAGGTATCAGCCAGATGCGCGGCGAGGCGATTGAGCTGCAAGGCGTCACCGGAATGGATCAGCGCCGCATCCAGCGTCTGCACTTCGGAGACGCCGCGGACCGTGCGCAGGAAACGGTAGCCGCCGTCCACGGCCTCGCCGGTCCAGCCGCGCTCGGTTTCCTCGGCGACAAGATCCAGCCGCTCGGAAATCCGCTGCGCCATCGCCGGCGCGCGGGCGGCGTCGTCCGCAACCTCCGGTGTGAGGCCGCCGCAGATCGCCGCCTGCTCGACGGCGCTGCGATGATAGCGCGAATGCAGCCCACCCAGCACCTGGCGCACCTGCAAGGCATCGTCGACGACGCCGCGCAAATCCCGGCCGGTCCGCACCTCGCCCGACGCAAGCGTCAGGCCGGCATCGTCGAGGCCACCCTCGATCAGGTAATTCTCGAGCGCCTTCTCGTCCTTCAGATACTGGCTCTGCTTGCCGCGAGTGACCTTATAGAGCGGCGGCTGGGCGATGTAGATATGGCCGCGCTCGATCAGTTCGGGCATCTGCCGGAAGAAGAAGGTCAGAAGCAGGGTACGGATATGGGCGCCGTCGACGTCGGCGTCGGTCATGATGATGATCTTGTGGTAGCGCAGCTTGTCGGCGTTGAACTCGTCCTTGCCGATCGACGTACCCAGCGCGGTGATCAGCGTGCCGATCTGGTCGGAGCCGAGCATCCGGTCGAAGCGTGCCCGCTCGACATTGAGGATCTTGCCGCGCAGCGGCAGGATCGCCTGGTTCTTGCGCGACCGCGCGCCCTTGGCCGAGCCGCCGGCCGAATCACCCTCGACGATGAAGATTTCCGACTTGGCCGGATCGCGCTCCTGGCAATCGGCGAGCTTGCCGGGCAGCGAGGTAATGTCCAGCGCGCCCTTGCGCCGGGTCAGGTCGCGCGCCTTGCGGGCCGCCTCGCGGGCGGTGGCCGCCTCGACGACCTTGCCGATGACGATCCGGGCTTCCTGCGGGTGCTCCTCGAACCAGGTCGACAGGGTCTCGTTGACGAGGCTCTCGACCACCGGACGCACTTCGGAGGAAACCAGCTTGTCCTTGGTCTGGGAGGAGAATTTCGGGTCCGGCACCTTCACCGACAGGACGCAGGTCAGGCCCTCGCGGCAATCATCGCCGGTCAAGGACACCTTTTCCTTCTTCAGGATGCCGGAGCTTTCGGCATAACCGTTCACCTGCCGTGTCAGCGCGCCGCGCAGGCCCGCCATATGGGTGCCGCCGTCGCGCTGCGGAATGTTGTTGGTGAAGCAGAGCACCGTCTCGTTGTAGGAATCGTTCCACCACAGCGCCGCCTCCACGGTGATCCCGTCCTTCTCGCCGGTCAGGGCGATCGGCTCGGGGATCAGCGGCTTGCGCGCCCGATCGAGATAGCGAGTGAAGGCCTCCAATCCACCTTCGTAGAAAAGCTCAGTGCGCTTTTCGTCGGCGTGCCGCTTGTCCGACAACAGAATGCGGACGCCGGAATTGAGGAAGGCGAGTTCGCGCAAGCGATGTTCGAGCGTTGCATAGTCGAACGTCGTCACCCCCCGGAAGGTGTCGGTGGACGGCAGGAAGGTGATCGCCGTGCCGGTTTCGTCGCCGGCATCGCCCGTCACTTCCAGCGAGCCGTCGGGCACGCCGTGGGTGAAGGACATCTGATGCACCTTGCCCTTGCGCTTGATCGACATCGACAGCTTGACCGACAGGGCGTTGACCACCGAGACACCGACGCCATGCAGGCCGCCGGACACCTTGTAGGAATTCTGATCGAATTTTCCGCCGGCATGCAGCTGGGTCATGATGACCTCGGCCGCCGAGACGCCCTCGCCGGTATGGATATCGGTGGGAATGCCGCGGCCGTTGTCGGTCACCGTGCACGAATCATCGGGGTTGAGCGTCACGGTCACGCGCGTCGCGTGGCCGGCCAGTGCCTCGTCGATGGCGTTGTCGACGACCTCGTAGACCATGTGATGCAGGCCCGAGCCGTCGTCGGTGTCGCCGATATACATGCCCGGGCGTTTGCGAACCGCGTCCAGGCCCTTCAGGACCTTGATCGAATCGGCGCCGTATTCAGCCTCCGGGACGGGGTTCGTTTCGTTCGTTGCGGACATGCTGTTCCTTGGGTTCGGGCGGGGCGGAGGGCCGCGACGAATCGCCGTTCGCTCCCGACCTATATAAAGTGTCGGCGGTCGCGATCCAAGCCGGCCGGGAAAGCCCTGTGGGCCACGCTACGCTCGACGCCGATCATGCGCCAACCCATATCCCGTACGACACCATAAAGGACCGCCGGCATCATGGATACGCAAATGGATAGGCCCGTCCGACCGTTTCGCCCGCCGGCGCCGATTCCGCACGCCGAACCCCTCGGTTTCGCGAGCTTCCTGAAGACGGCGTCCCGCAATCCGCTCGAGATCTGGGGAACGCGCGCTTTCAAGGAGCCCTACATCCGCGGCACCTGGCTGGGCGTGCCCAACATCGTTGTTAACGATCCGAAAGGCGTGCGCCATTGCCTGGTCGAGAACGCCGCCAATTACGTCATGCAACCACTGCGCCAGCGCATCCTGCGCCCGCTGCTGCGCGACGGGTTGCTGACGGCGGAGGGCGCGCTGTGGCGGCGCACCCGCAAGGCCATCGCGCCGGTGTTCACGCCAAGGAACATCGCTGGCTTCACCGAGACGATGCAGGCCCGATCAGAGGTCTTCGCCGAGCGGTTGGCCGGGCGGGTGGGCGAGACGGTCGACGGCAGCCACGAGATGACGCTGCTCACCTTCGATATCCTGCAGGCGACCCTGTTTACCGACGACATCGCCGGCGACGGCGAGACCTTCGCCACATCCACCCGGGCCTTTCTCGGCTCGATGGGCCGCGTCGACCCCCTCGACCTGCTGGGCGCGCCCGCCTTTCTGCCGCGCTTGCGCCGCCTCAGGGGTCGGCGGTCGATGACGTATTTCCGCGGCCTGATCGCGGCGACGATCGAAGGCCGCCGCACCCAGATCAAGCGTGATCCGGACGGCGCACCGAATGACCTTCTGTCGCTGCTGATCAAGGCCAACGGCCTGTCGGCGGACGAGATCGAGGACAATATCATCACCTTCATCGGCGCCGGCCACGAAACGACGGCGCGCTCGCTCACCTGGACGCTGTATCTGCTCAGCCAGGCGCCAGCCGAGCTGGCCGCGGTCGAAGCCGAGTTGGACAGCGTGCTGCCGACGCTGTCGCATCCGAGCGAATGGGTGGACCGCCTCGTCTACACACGGGCCGTGTTCGAGGAGGCGCTCCGGCTCTACCCGCCCGCGCCGTCGTTGAACCGGACCGCGCTCGCGCCGGACCGCGTCGGCGACGTCGAGATCCCGGCCGGGGCAACGGTTCTCGTCATGCCGTGGCTGATCCACCGCCACGAAATGCTCTGGGACCGGCCCGACCATTTCATCCCGAGCCGCTTTCTGCCCGGTAACCGCGAGACGATCGACCGCTATCAATACTTGCCCTTCGGCGTCGGACCGCGTGTGTGCATCGGGGCGAGCTTCGCGCTGCAGGAAGGCGTCATCGCGCTCGCCGCGCTGCTCAAACATCTGCGGTTCGACTACGCTGGAAGCGGCCCGCCTGAGGTGGTTCAGCGGATCACGGTGCAGCCGCTCGGCGGCCTGCCGCTGCGCGTCGCCAGGCGATAGCAAGGAGGCCGGTCCCGCCGGTTCGCCACCCTCGACCTGTCTGCCACGGTCGCATTCGAACGGTGGCTCTTGCACTTGGACGCGTCAGAGGCCATAATCCTACTTCGGGTATTTGCAGACCCGGAGTCTGGCTGACGTTCCGCCACCGAAAAATCGGCGGTTTGCCTGGTTTTGCTGTGCAATGACCGGAGCGATGAGAACCAAACCTTTCGCCGAAACCGTGTGAAATTCCGAATCTCCGGCCGCAGCGTGTGCTGTGTCCATACAACCATAGAAGTCTATCGCGTCGCGCGAAACTTCCAGCAGAGCCCAGACAGGGCAGCGACGAAAGGTTTATCCATGAGCCAGACCGGCACCGTCAAGTTCTTCAACGAAGCCAAGGGTTTCGGATTCGTTACACCGGACGGCGGCGCGAAGGACGTTTTTCTTCACGTCTCCGCGCTTGAGCGCGCAGGCATCTCCTCGCTCAACGAGGGCGACAAGATCAGCTTCGACACCGAGCCCGACACCCGCGGCAAGGGTCCGAAGGCGATCAACGTCCAGCGCGCCTAACACGTTAAGGTACGACCGGCGGAGTCCGCTCCGTCGGTCGCATCGACCGAAACTTTATTTCGGGTCGCTCCGCGTCTCGGTGCCAAGTGATCGAAAGTCGAGATGATGGAGAATTCCCGAAAGGCGCGCGAGCGCGCCGAAGCAGCGCTTTCGGGTCCGCCGGAACGACCGGCCAAGGGTTCCGCGGTCGGCATCATCGCCGCAGAATCGCTGGCGACCCAGGAAAAGACGGCGCGGCTCAAGAAGCTCCGTATGGAGCGGGATGCCGCTGAGGCACCTAAGGTCGCCAAGGTCAAGGCAAAGCCGAAGGCGAAGACGACGGCGTCGAAGCCACGCGCAAAGAAATCCGCCGGCTGACTGATCGTCGCCGGCCATGTGGCGGTCCCGCCCTCTCCCATTGCGAGGAGAAGCGGCGCGTGGCCCTTAATAACCGATCAGTGAGGAGTCGTTTTGAAAGTCGACGTCAGAGACAACAATGTCGATCAGGCCCTTCGGGCTCTGAAGAAGAAATTGCAGCGCGAAGGCGTCTTCCGTGAAATGAAGGCGCGCCGCGCCTATGAGAAGCCGTCCGAGCGACGCGCTCGTCAAAAGCAGGAGGCCATTCGCCGCTCCCGCAAGCTTGCTCGCAAGCAGGCGCAGCGCGAAGGTCTCGTTCCCGGTCCGAAGCGCAAGCCGCCCCGCGCCGGCGCAGCGCGTCCGGGTGCCGCAGGGTCCGGCGGCGCGAGCACGGGCTATTCCGGTGGCGACGCCCCGCGGCCATACAACACGGCCGGCTGAACCAGTCTCTTTTTTGGTTTGTCTATTCGATTGCCCGGTGGCCGCAAGGCTGACCGGGCAGTCGCGTTTTTACGGTTGCATCGACGCCGTGGTCCGGCCACGCGTCACTGCCTACTCCTCGTCACCCAGCCCTTCGAATAGCGCCGTCGACAGGTACCGCTCGGCGAAGGACGGGATGATCACGACGATGTTCTTGCCGGCCATCTCGTCGCGTCGACCAACACGGATCGCGGCTGCGAGCGCCGCGCCGGATGAAATTCCCACCGGAACGCCTTCCAGCCGGGCGACCAGACGCGCCAGCTCGAAGGATTCCTCGTTCGAGACCTGGACGACCTCGTCATAGACCTCGCGATCGAGGATTGCCGGCGCGAAACCGGCGCCGATCCCCTGGATCTTGTGCGGACCGGGAGCGCCACCCGACAAAATCGGCGATGCCTCCGGCTCCACGGCGATGACCTTGAGGCCCGACTTCTTCTGCTTCAGTGCCTGGCCGGCGCCGGTGATCGTGCCGCCGGTGCCGATGCCGGCCACCAGCACGTCGACCTCGCCCTTGGTATCGTTCCAGATTTCCTCGGCGGTGGTGACGCGGTGTATTTCCGGGTTGGCCGGGTTCTCGAATTGCTGGGGCATCACAGCGTCCGGGATCTCGGCGACGAGCTCCTCGGCCTTGGCGATCGCGCCCTTCATACCCTTGGCGCCCTCGGTCAGCACCAGGTCCGCGCCGAGCAGCCGCAGCATCTTGCGCCGTTCGATCGACATCGTCTCGGGCATGGTCAAGATCAACCGATAGCCCTTGGCGGCCGCCGCGAAGGCGAGCGCGATACCGGTGTTACCCGAAGTGGGCTCGACCAGTGTCGTCTTGCCCGGCGTGATCCGGCCGTCGGCTTCGAGTTTCTGGATCATCGCGACGCCGATACGGTCCTTGACGCTGGCGATCGGATTGAAGAATTCGAGCTTGGCGAGAAGATGCGCCTTGACGCCCTTTTCCTTCGCCAGCTTGTCCAGGCGGACGATCGGCGTATCGCCGATGGTGTCGACGATGGAATCGTAGATACGTCCCCGCCCGCGCGTCCACGCCCTACTGTCGTTTGCGGCTTTGTCCATGGCTTGGTTCCTTCCCTATCGCGTCGTGGCGCGGTCACTGCCCGCCGCCCTATCCCATCACGTGTGAAGCTTATGGCGAAAAGCCACCGGATGTGAGGCCGCGTCATCCAAAGCGCGACCGTCCGATAAAAAAGCATACCCCAAGTGCGCCAAAGCGCCATCGAACCGAGGCCACAATACGATCGAAGCATCGAATTGTCGGGATTTCGCCAACGCGATCTTATGACAATTGCGGGAAAACGGAGGCTCGGTGCGCGCAAATCCGCCGGCCGAGAGACCAGCGAGATCGCCGTTGCGCCCTGCCTTTGCCCATATCCGAACCATCTGCGGCGAATTTCTCGTGCTGGTCGCTGCGATGACGCTGATGTCGGGGACGGCGGGGTTCTATCTATTCCGCGGGTTCGGACAACCGGTCATGACGACGGCGGCGCTTTTTGCGTTCGCCGTGCCCCTGGTGACCGCCCTTCCCTATGTCGTTTATCTGGCTGTCCGGTTGAACAGCCTGATGTCGGACAATGCCGGCCTCCAACGCGCTGCCACGACCGACCGGCTGACGGGACTGCTCAACCGGGCCGGCTTCGAGGGCGAGATCCGACGCCACATCGCGACACTCGAGAGGAAGCAGCAGGGCGGCCTGATGCTGCTCGTCGTGGATGCCGACAATTTCAAGCAGATCAACGACCGGCTGGGGCATCCAACCGGCGATCAGGCATTGAAGGCGATCGCGACCGAGCTGCGTCATTCGATCCGCGTCGGCGACGCCTTGGGCCGGATCGGCGGCGAGGAATTCGCCATCTCGCTGCCCTGCGCCAATATCGGCCAAGGCCGGACGGTGGCCGAGCGCCTGCGGCTGGCCATCAACGCGATCAGCGTCGGTGAAGGTGAGGACACCATCCGGCTATCGGTCAGCGTCGGCGGTGCATTTTCCGCGGCGCCGCAATCCTTCGACGTCATCTATGCAGCCGCGGACAGCAATCTCTACCAGGCCAAGCAGGCTGGCCGGAACCGCAGCACCATCTCGGCGATGGGGAATGCGCATGGCTATCTTCGCGACGCGCGAAAACCGATCCCCGCCACCGCCTGACAGCCCCGGCCGGTCACCCGGTTCCCGTCGAGCCGAAACCACCCTCTCCCCGCTCGCTGACCGCAAGGCTTTGTCGCTCGCCGAACTCCGCCTGGACGACCGGCGCGATCACCATCTGCGCGATCCTGTCGCCGCGCGCGACCGTGAAAGGCTCCTCGCTCAGGTTGACGAGGATGATTTTCACCTCGCCGCGATAGTCGCTGTCGATGGTGCCGGGCGTATTGAGGACCGTGACACCGTGCTTGGCGGCCAAGCCGGAACGCGGCCGCACCTGAACCTCGTAACCCGTCGGAATCTCGAAGCTCAGTCCGGTCGGCACCAGCGCCCGCGCGCCGGGAGCCAAGGTCAGCGGTTCCTCCAAGGCAGCGCGAATGTCGGCCCCGGCCGCCCCGTGAGTGGCGTAGGCGGGAAGCGGCAGATCCACGCTATGGGGCAGGCGGCAGATGCCGATCGTCGGCGCGCTCACGGGCGGTCGTCCTCTGTCAGGCGCGCGGCGATCCATGCCGCCAGGCGCCGCGCGACTTCTGTCTTGTCGAGCTTGGGCCAGTCCTCGATGCCGTTCCGCGTGACGATGTGCACGGTGTTCGCCATGCCCCCCATGACGCCGGTCGCGGCCGACACGTCATTGGCGACGATCGCGTCGGCGCCCTTTCTGTCGAGCTTTGCCCGCGCATTGGTCAGAAGATCATCGGTCTCGGCCGCAAAGCCGACAACGAGGCGCGGTCGCAATTGCGAATGGCCGATGGTTGCAAGAATATCCGGATTCTCCGTCAAGGCGAGCACCGGCGGACCGTCGTCGCCCTTCTTAATCTTCACCTCACCCTCCGCGACCGTTCGCCAGTCGGCGACGGCGGCAACGAACACCGCGGCGTCTGCGGGAAGCGCCGCTTCGACGGCTTGGAGCATCTCGCGCGCGGTCTCGACACGGCGCATGGCGACACCGGCCGGATCGGCGAGGGCGACGGGGCCGCTGACCAGCGTCACCTTGGCCCCCAATCCGGCAAGCGCTGCCGCGATGGCGTGCCCCTGCCGCCCGGACGAGCGATTGGCGAGGTAGCGGACCGGGTCGATCGGCTCGTGGGTCGGGCCTGACGTGACCACGATGCGGCGACCCGCGAGCGGCTTGATCCCGCTGCCCAACAGAGCTTCCAGCGCCACGGCGATTTCCGTTGGCTCGGCCATGCGTCCGATTCCAGCCTCGCCCGCCTCAGCCATCTCGCCGGCGTTCGGGCCAATGAAACGCGCGCCATCGGCGGCCAGCGCCTGATGATTTCGGCGCGTCGCCGGGTGCGCCCACATCGCCGGGTTCATCGCCGGCGCCATCAGGATCGGCGCCTTCGCCGCCAGCAGCACGGCGGTCGCCAGATCGTCGACAAGGCCATTGGCGCAGCGCGCCATCAGGTTCGCCGTCGCCGGCGCGACGAGAATCGCATCGGCCTCGCGGGCCAGACGGATATGGCCGACATCGTGCTCGTCCTCGCGATCAAACAGATCGCCGAACACTTTCGACGCCGACAGCGCGCCGACCGCGAGCGGCGTCACGAACTCCTTGGCCGCCGCCGTCATCACCGGCGTCACGCGCGCGCCGCGCTCGCGCAGGCGGCGGATGAGGTCCAGCGTCTTGTAGGCCGCGATGCCGCCACCGATAATCAGAAGGACGCGTTTCTTATCGAGCCCGCTCATGCCGGCAGCGCCGGTTCGATGTCGGTGTGGACGAAATCGTCGCCCTTGAACAACAGCGGCGCGCCGAGCGAACGGGCCAGCGCATAGGAGAAGCAATCGCCAAAATTCAGACGTGCCGGGCTGCCCGAGCCGCGACCGAAGCGGCGATAGGCCTCGATGGCAAGATCGGCCTGGCGGGCGTCGAATGGATGTGTTCGCAACGCCATATCCTCCATCATCTCATGCAGCCGCCGCACACCTTGCGATCCATGCTGACCCCGGATCACGATCGCTGTCTCGACGAACGTCGCCGCGGAAATCGAAACGTCGCCGGCGTTCACGATCAGGCGTGCGATCCGCTCGGCCTCCGGTTCGGCATTTGTGACCGCCACGATCGCCGAACTATCGACAACGATCACTCGACGAAATCCCAAAGTTCGTCGGTGAACGCCTTATGGTCGACAGGCTGATCGGGCTTGCGTCCGAGCGACAGGATGCGCAGGACGCGCGCCTCCCGCGCCTCCACGCTTTCCCCCTGGCCGGTAGGTCGCCCGTCGACCGAGGCGCCGAGAATCGTGCGCGCCTCCTCCTCCATGGACCGGCCGTGCTCGGCCGCGCGCATGCGCAGCTTGCGTTTCACGTCCGCGTCGAGATTGCGAATCGTCAGGCTGGCCATCCTCGCCTCTCGTCTAGCTCTTACCAGCCAATCTAAGTCCGGGATGATTGCGATGCAATCAACGGGGTAAGCCGGATCATCAGCATTCTGGTTGCGCTCAGAAGATCATCGAGATCGCGATCGACAGCAGCGACAGAGCGATCACCCACTGGGCGACGCGGCCCGTCATGATGCTGGCCCGCTTCTCGGTGGCGAGGTCCGTGAGCGTGTCGTCGTTCAACCGGATACCGTTTTCGATCAGGTCCGGCATCTGCTTGGCGAGGATTTCCAGCCCGACCGCGAGATCCGGCGCGCGGTGCAGCAGCCGCAGCATCGCATCGACACCCTCGCGGGCTTCCCGCAGCTTGGCCGCCGGCCCGAGCTCTTCAAGGATGTAGTCGGACACCACCGGCTCGGCGGCAACCCACATGTTGAACTTCGGGTCGAAGGTGCGTGCGACGCCCTCCACGACCACCATGGTCTTTTGGAGAAGCACGAGTTCGGGCCGGGTCTTCATGTCGAAAAGCTCGGTGACCTCGAACAAGAGCGCCAAGAGGTGGCCCATCGAGATCGTCTCGGCGGGCTGGCCGTAGATCGGCTCGCCGATCGCGCGAAGCGCCTGGGCGAAGCTGGCGACGTTCTGGCTGCGCGGCACGTAGCCGGCCTCGAAATGCAGCTCAGCCACGCGCAGATAGTCGCGGCGAATGAAACCGTAGAGGATCTCGGCGAGGAAGCGCTTGGATTCCGCGCTCAGCCGGCCGACGATGCCCAGATCGACCGCGATCACCGCACCGTCCGGGCCGACGAACAGATTGCCCTGATGCATGTCGGCGTGAAAGAAGCCGTCGCGCATGGCATGGCGCAGGAACGATTGCACCACGGTCACGCCGATCTGCTTCAGATCATGCCCGGCCATCGCGATCGCGGCGACATCGCTCATCTTGATGCCGTCGATCCACTCCATGGTGAGGACGTCGCGGCCCGTGCGCTCCCAGTCGATCATCGGCACCCGGAACCCGGAATCGTTCGCCGTGTTCTCGGCCATTTCCGACGCTGCGGCCGCCTCCAGCCGCAGATCCATCTCGATCTTTGTCGACTGGGCGAGCGTCTCCACCACCGCCACCGGACGCAGCCGGCGCGACGAGCGCACATAGCGCTCCAGGAATCGGGCGATGGAGGCGAAGGTCTCCAGTTCACGCAGGAACCGGACGCGGACGCCGGGCCGGACCACCTTGACGGCGACGAAACGCTCGCTGCCGTCGGCGTCGCGGATACGCGCCTTGTAAACCTGGGCGATGGAGGCGGCCCCGACGACCTCGCCCAACTCGACGAAAAGCTCGTCGATTCGCCGTCCGAGGGTCGTCTCGATCTCGATGACGGCCAGTGCCGTTTCGAAAGGGGGAACCTTGTCCTGGAGACTGCCCAGTTCGCGCGCCGCCGCGGCGCCGACAAGGTCCGGCCGGGTCGCCAGGAACTGGCCGAGCTTGACATAGGATGGCCCGAGACGGTTCAGGGCGCGCGACAAATTGTCGGAGCGTTCCCGATTTTCAGCCGAGCCCCGCTCGATCAATCGCGCGAAGCGATGCAGCAGCGCCGGCCCGGGCGGCAGGCCCTCGGCGGGAAACGAGCCGATGACGCCCTCGCGGGCGAGAACAAAGACCGCGCGGACGAGTGCGATCGTGCCGGAAATGGGATTGGCCAAGAGTCTTTCCGCCCGATCGATTCAGAGCTTCCAGCCGGAATGGATGGCGGCGATGCCTCCCGACAGGTTGCGATAGGCGACGCGCTCGAAGCCGGCGGCGCGAATGGCCGCGGCAAAATTCGCCTGGTTGGGAAAGCGCCGGATCGACTCGACCAGATACTCGTAGGATTCGCGATCGTTGGCAACGGCCTCGCCGATCCTCGGGATCGCCTTGAACGACCACGCTTCGTAGACCCGGTCGAGAACCGGCATGTCGACCTCGGAAAATTCCAGGCACAGGAACCGGCCGCCGGGCTTGAGCACCCGGTAGGCCTCGCTCAAGGCCTTGTCGATCCGCGGCACGTTACGAATGCCGAAGGCGATCGTGTAGGCATCGAAGCTCATGTCGGGGAGCTTCAGTTCCTCGGCATTGCCTTCGACGAAAACCAGATTGCCGTCGAGCCGCCGCTTCGCTGCCCGTTCGGCACCGACGCCGAGCATCGAGGCGTTGATGTCGAGGACAGTGCCCTCGGCGCGCCGCCGCGATGCCTCGACAATGCGGAAGGCGACATCGCCGGTGCCGCCCGCCACGTCGACGAACCGCCAGCCGGCGCGATGCGGCGGCGCCAGCCAGGCGACCATGGCGCTCTTCCAGGCGCGATGGAGGCCGGCCGACATCAAGTCGTTCATCAGGTCGTAACGCTCGGCTACGCGGTGGAAGACATCGTTGACGCGCGCCTGCTTCTCCTCCCGGCCCGCCACTGTAGCATAGCCGTAGGAGGTCTCCATCGCTTCGGCTCCGGTGACACGGGTTCGCGACATGGGACGGCCCCTTACATTGCATCGCATCGACCGGATGCGGATATTGGAACGGCGGACCCGCGCCGGTCCTGCGAGAGACAGGGAGCGGCGGAGTTCGACAGGCGCTTAGGTCGGAAGCGCTGCATCAATCAGGGACTTAATCGAAAATGCCGGAATTGCCAGAGGTGGAGACGGTGCGCCGCGGCCTTCTTCCCGTTATCGAGGGCGCCCGGATCGAGCGGGTGGTGCTCGGGCGGCCCGACCTGCGCTTTCCGCTGCCGGCGCGATTCGCCGAGCGGCTGGGCGGCCGGCGGATCGAAGGCCTCGGGCGACGGGCCAAGTATCTCGTCGCTGACATCGAGGGCGGGCTGGTGCTGGCCATGCATCTCGGCATGTCGGGATCGTTCCGGATCGAAGTGCCGCAAGGCGACAGCGTTCCCGGCGCGTTCGCGCATCCGCGGTCCGACGTCCGGCGCCACGATCATGTGCGCTTCGATATGATCACACGCGATCACGCACCGGCCTCGATCATCTATAATGACCCGCGCCGCTTCGGCTACATGACGCTGATCGAGCGCGCCGAACTGGCGGAACACCCGCATTTTCGCGGCCTCGGCATCGAACCGACGGGCAACGGCCTGTCCGGACAGGCGCTCGCTCCGCTCTTTTCGGGCCGCAGCGCGCCGCTGAAGTCAGTGCTGCTCGACCAGCGGATCATCGCCGGCCTCGGCAACATCTATGTCTGCGAGGCGTTGTGGCGAAGCCGCCTGTCGCCGCGGCGGGCTGCCGGAACGCTGGTGAAAAAGGACGGCACCGCCAGCCAGCGGCTGGAAGCCCTCGCGCTCAATATTCGCGAAACGATCGCCGATGCCATCGCGGCGGGGGGGTCATCGCTGCGCGACTATCGCCAAGCGGACGGATCGCTCGGCTATTTCCAGCATCGCTTCGCCGCCTACGACCGCGAAGGCGAGCCCTGCCGGCACGAGGCTTGCCGCGGCATCGTCAGCCGCATCGTCCAGTCGGGGCGCTCGACCTTTTTTTGCCCGGCCTGCCAGCGCTGACGATGGGAAAAGGCGGACGCAGCACGATGTTGCGGGCAGGTCGCGCGGCTCCAAGCTGGGTGCGTTTGGTTGCTGCCCAGTCCATCCGCCTTGCCGACGACCACATTCGCCGATCCGCCTTCGCGCCAGATATTGACGGCTCCCGCCGCATCTGCCTATAAGGGCTCGACTTTCGGCGGCGCTCCACGGCGCGGCCCGTTTTTTCGTGCTGCCGCGTCGCTTGAAGGCGCGAGCCGTACGCCACCCGATCCGACCGACACGGTTACGATAGAGAGAGACGATCCATGGCCAATACCCCTTCGGCCAAGAAGGCCACGCGGAAGATCGCGCGGCGTACCGCCATCAACACCAATCGCCGCAGCCGCGTGCGCACGTTCCTGCGCAAGGTCGAAGAGGCCATTGCGGCCGGCGACAAGGACGCGGCTGTCTCGGCATTCCGGATTGCCGAACCGGAACTGATGAGTGCCGTGTCCCACGGTGTGTTTCACAAGAACACGGCGTCGCGGAAGGTCTCCCGCCTCGCCCATCGCGTGAAGACGATCGGCGCCGCCTGATCTGAACGGCGCGTCACACCCAGGTCAATGACCGGTGACAAGATGGTGACAGAGCCCTGGCTTCGGCCGGGGCTTTTTGATTCCAGAACCGAGACTGGCCATCCGATGACGATGCGAGCGGCCTCAGCGCGGATCACCGCTCATACCAACCTTGCGATGATCGACAGCGGGCATCCGCGCCGCGTTCCAGCTCCGCTCGCCACCGGCCCTTGGCCGTGGGCACCGCGACGATTCGACGGGCACAGTTCGCCCGTTGCCGTTGGCGCATGTCCGGTTTTCGCGATTCGCAGCCGCATTCGCGGGCGTTTTGGTCGACTTATCACGGTGCTGTCGCACGCGGCGGGCGCCGTACCGGGCGGGCCGCCGGAAGGGTTCAGAAAAGTGTATCGATTCCAGTCGGTTGCAGAAGGTCAGTGAGCGCTTCTGCATCGGCGGTCAGAGAGCTTTTTGAGTTCCCCGGAGTCAAGCAGGCCCGCCACAATTTTTTCATATTTATTCTTCTCCTCCGAGGCGTCGACGCCGGGATCGGGGAAAGCCCCGTAAGCAAAGTGTTTAGCGGGACATTACCGCACAACCCGCATGGCGAGTCTGCAACAGGCGCCCTGCTCGCATGACGATTCAGGCCGGAGTCGGCTTGCTCACCGCCGCGCCGTTTCGTAGTTTCCCCCTTGAAGCAAGTGCGGGGAAAGACGAAATGCGGGGACAATCCAGGTTATCCAAAACTTCCTGGAATTTGTGGAAGATTACGACCCTTAGGGTCGCTCCCGCATAAATTTAGTATCCGGTCTTTTCACGATTTATCCGAGTAAAAACGAGCGTTGGGCGAACCCTGGCGCAGCAAACTTCTGTGCCCATGCGGGACAGAGGCGGGGGACCTTTTTGCATGTCTAAAGACTACAGAGGCGATGTTTCACCGGGGGAGTGCTGGTCAGCGCTCGCAGAGAAACCGGACGCCCTGCTTGTCGACGTCCGCAGCACCGCCGAGTGGGCCTATGTCGGATTGCCGATGCTGGCCGCGCTCGGAAAGGCACCCCTGCTCGTCGAGTGGCAGAGCTTCCCTTCGATGGCGGTGGACCCAGCCTTCGCGGAGAAGCTCGCCGATCAGGTCGCAAAGGCGGGCGGAACTCCGATCTCGCCGATCTTCTTCCTCTGCCGGTCGGGCGTCCGCTCGATCGCCGGCGCGGTGGCGCTGACCGCCCACGGTTATGAGAATTGTTTCAACGTCCTCGGCGGCTTCGAAGGGCCGCCGGACGCGGAAGGACATCGCGGGCGGAAAGCCGGTTGGAAAGCGGAGGGTTTGCCTTGGGCACAGAATTGAGTCTTCGCCGGCGCGTAACAGCTGTGAGTCCGAATGGGGACGGGACCCACGCGCTGCGCCAATCACCAACCAACAACAATGATTTCGGGGCAGGTATGGACGGCGGCGCGAGGGGCACGGCAGAAATTATGGAGCGGGTGAACGCCCGGCTAAAAGCGCAACTCGGACAGGACATCTTCGCCAGCTGGTTCCAGCGGATGAAACTCGATTCGTCCGGGAAGGGCGTCTGCCGGATCTCAGTGCCCACCGCGTTTCTGCGCAGTTGGATCCAGTCGCATTACCACGACCTGCTGACCGAGATCTTCAGCGCCGAAGTGCCGGGAACACTGCGCGTCGACATCGCGATCCGCAGCGCCGTTCGCGGTGGCGGCGTCACGATTCGCCAGGCACGCGTCGCGGGCCAGAGCGAGCCGGAGGTGGCGCGGGTTGCGGAACCGGCGCGGAGGGCCGTCGCCGGTTCCCCGGCGCCGGCAAAGGCATTTCCTGGCGGCGACGCTCGAACCCCCGCTCTATCCCAGAGCGCCGAGTTCGGCTCGCCCCTCGACCCGCGCTACGTTTTCGACACTTTCGTGGAAGGCGCCTCCAACCGGGTCGCCCTAGCCGCCGCGCGAGCGATCGCGGAGAACGGGCCGCAGTCGGTCCGCTTCAACCCGCTGTTCATCCACGCCGCCGTCGGCCTCGGCAAGACGCACCTGCTCCAAGCGATCGCCAATGCGGCCTCGCGCCGGGAGGACCGGCCGCGCGTCGTCTATCTGACGGCGGAGTATTTCATGTGGCGTTTCGCGACCGCGATCCGCGACAACCGCGCCCTCGATCTCAAGGAGACGCTGCGCGGCATCGACATATTGATCATCGACGATACGCAGTTCCTGCAAGGCAAGTCGATCCAGCAGGAGTTCTGTCATCTTCTGAACGCCCTGGTCGATTCGGCCAAACAGGTGATCTGCGCCGCCGACCGCCCGGCGATGGAACTGGAGTCGCTCGATCCGCGAGTCCGCTCGCGGCTGTCGAACGGCGTCACGCTTCAGATCGCCGTGCCGGACTACGAAATGCGCCGCTCGATCATCGGGAGCCGGGCCGCGGCGATGCGAGCCGAGGATCCGAGTTTCGATATGCCCGAACGGGTGATCGACACGATCGCCGAGCGCGTCGCCGGCTCCGGTCGCGATCTCGAAGGGGCGTTCAACCAGATCGCCTTCCGCCACTCCCTCGGCCAGCCGCTCTCGACGGAACATCTGGACGATCTGCTCAACCAGCTGACCCGGGCCAATATCGAACGGCGGGTTCGCGTCGAGGACATCCTGAAATTCGTCTCGCGCCACTATAATGTGACCCGCACCGACCTTTTGTCGGCGCGCCGCACAAGAACCATCGTGCGGCCCCGTCAGATTGCCATGTATCTCGCCAAGACCATGACGCCGCGCTCGCTCCCCGAGATCGGCCGGCGCTTCGGCGGTCGCGACCACACGACGGTGCTGCACGCGGTGCGCAAGATCGAGGGTGAGCGCGCCAATGATGAGAAGCTGTCGGAGGAGCTCGATCTGATCCGCCGGATGATCGAGGAATAGGCCCCGTCCACATTCCGATCCTGTACCGCACGCGGCGGTCGGCGCGCGATGCAGCGCGCCGCTTGAGCTAGAAAGCCGCCGCTTTTGGCTTTCCATGTGCGGTGCAAATCATTAAGACCATCGAACCCGGAACCGGCGCCGCCTCCCGTGGCGCCTGCCCCGAACAAAACGGCCTTCGTCATGCGTATCATCATCGAACGATCCAACCTCCTGAAGTCGCTGGCCCACGTCCACCGGGTCGTGGAACGCCGCAACACCATCCCGATTCTGTCGAACGTGCTGTTGAAGACCGAGGACGGCGCGCTTCGCCTGAAGGCCACCGATCTCGACCTGGAGATCACCGAGAGCGTCGCGGCCACCGGCGAGCAGGAGGGCGCGACGACGGTGCCGGCGCATCTGCTCTACGACATCGTGCGCAAGCTGCCGGACGGCGCCGAGGTCAAGCTGTCGACCAATGCCGACGGCAACCAGATGACGGTCTCGTCGGGCCGCTCGAATTTCCGTCTCCAGTGCCTGCCGGAATCGGACTTTCCCGATATCACCGCCGGAACTCTGAGCCACGCCTTCACGATCAAGGCGGCGGAATTCGCGCGGCTGATCGACCGAACGCATTTCGCCATCTCCACAGAGGAGACGCGCTACTATCTGAACGGCATCTTCCTCCACACGATCGAAGCGGACGGCGACCTCAAGCTGCGGGCGGTTGCCACCGACGGCCATCGCCTGGCACGCGCCGAGATGGCGGCGCCGGCCGGATCGGAGGGCATGCCCGGCATCATCATACCGCGCAAGACCGTGGGTGAGCTGCAAAAATTGCTCGGCGACGGCGAGGACCACGCGGCGATCGAGGTCGAACTGTCCGACGCCAAGATCCGCGTCACCATCGGCCCGGTCGTCCTGACTTCGAAGCTGATCGACGGCACCTTTCCCGACTATCAGCGCGTCATCCCGCAGAACAACGACAAGGCGCTGACCCTCGACCGACAGAGCTTTTCGGCTGCCGTCGACCGGGTGTCGACGATTTCGTCCGAGCGCGGACGCGCGGTCAAGCTCGCGGTCAGCGACTCCCAGTTGACCCTCACCGTCAACTCGCCCGATTCGGGCACGGCGACCGAGGAACTGGCGGTCGGCTACGATTCAGATGACATCGAGATCGGTTTCAACGCGCGTTATCTTCTCGACATCACCGCCCAGCTCACCGGCGACGAAGCCGTGTTCATGCTTGCCGATGCCGGTTCCCCCACGCTCATCAAGGACGGCGGCGACGACGCCACACTTTACGTCCTGATGCCGATGCGGGTCTGATTGCCGCCACGCTCTTGACCGGGAAACCCCAAACCGGCGACGCGGCCGGGACACGACCCGGCTTACCGGTCGTCCGACTGAGCGAATTGCGGCTTGCCGATTTTCGCAATTACGAAACCCTGCGCCTGACCTTCGACCGGGGCTTCGTCGCGTTCGTCGGCGATAACGGCGCGGGCAAGACCAATCTCATCGAGGCGGTGTCGCTGCTGACGCCGGGACGCGGCCTGCGCCGGGCAACCTATCAGGACATTGCGCGCAAGGGCGGCAGCGGCGGGTTTTCCATACGCGCCGGGCTGGTTTCGCTCCAGGGCGGGACGAACGTCGTCACCAAGGTCCAACCCGATCCGGCCGGTCCGGCGGCGCGAACGGTGCGGATCGACGAGACTGCAGCCAAGAGCGCCGACGAATTACTCGGCCTGTTGCGCATTCTCTGGCTGACACCGGCAATGGACGGGCTGTTTACCGGCCCGACGGGCGACCGCCGCCGCTTCCTCGATCGCATGGTGCTGGCGGTCGATCCGACCCATGGCCGCCGCGCGGTGAACTACGAGCGCGCCATGCGCTCGCGCAACCGGCTGCTTTCGGACAACCGCATGGATGATTCCTGGCTGAGCGGAATCGAGGCACAGATGGCCGAGCTCGGCGTCGCAATGGCGCTGGCGCGGGCCGAACTCGTCGGGATGCTGGCCGGGATGATCGAGCAATCCGGCGCCGACAACCCATTTCCCAAAGCTGGCCTCGATCTGGCCTCCGGCTATGGCGATACCGATCTGTCCCGCCCCTCGGCGGATATCGAGGACGAGGCACGCACACGGCTGGGCGCCGGTCGCCATGCCGACCGGGCCGCCGGCCGCACGCTGATCGGCGCTCACCGGGCGGACCTTTCGGTCGTCCACCTGGCCAAGGCGATGCCGGCGGCGCTGTCCTCGACCGGCGAGCAAAAGGCGCTGCTCATCGGCCTGGTTCTGGCCCATGCCCGGCTGGTCGCCGCCGTCTCGTCGCTGCCGCCGATCCTGCTGCTTGACGAGATCGCCGCTCATCTCGATCCCGGTCGCCGGGCGGCGCTGTTCGATCTGATCGCCGAACTCGGCGTGCAGGCGTTCATGACCGGCACCGATGCAAGCCTGTTTGACGCTCTCGGCGACAGAGCCCAAATGCTGGAGGTGACGTCGGGCACGGTCCGCCCGGCTCCCGCGAGCGGTGCGACAAGCGCGGAATCGGAGCAAGGACGATGAGCGATAAGCCTCTCGACGCCCAGGAACTCGAGCGCTATGCGCGCCACATCGTGCTGCCAGAAATCGGTGGGCCGGGCCAGCAGAAACTGAAGCGGGCGCGCATTCTCGTCGTTGGCGCCGGCGGCATCGGCTCACCGGTCGTCTTCTATCTCGCGGCAGCCGGGATCGGTACGATCGGCATTGCCGACGACGATACAGTGTCGCTGTCGAACCTGCAGCGTCAGGTGCTGCACCGTACCGCCGATGTCGGCCGGTCGAAGCTCGACAGCGCCGTCGACGCCGTCGCGGCGCTCAACCCGCATGTCACGGTGGTGGCCCATCCTTTGCGCCTCGACGCGGACAATGGCCGCGACATCGTCGCCGGCTACGATCTCGTCATCGACGGCTCGGACAATTTCGCCACCCGCTACGCCATGGCGGATGTGTGCGAGGCCGCGCGCCGACCGCTGGTCACCGCAGCGGTCAACCGCTTCTCCGGCTCGCTGACCGTGCTGAAGCCCTACGAGGCCAACACGGACGGACAGCCGAATCCGGGCTATCGCGACCTCTTCCCCGAAGCGCCGCCGGCCGGGCTGGTGCCGTCCTGCGCCGAGGCCGGCATCCTCGGGGTCACCACCGGCGTTCTCGGCACGCTGGCCGCCAGCGAGGCGATCAAGCTCGTCTGCGGCATCGGCGAGGCGCTGGTCGGGCGGCTCCTGATGATCGATCTTCTGAGCCTGCGCATCGAGGAAATCCGCTACCGCCGGCGGCGCGGGCCTTCCGTTTCGCCGTAGGCAACCTATCGGAATCGGACCCGGCGTCCTTGCGGATGCCGAGCCTTGCGTTCCCGTCCCGGCCTCAGCGCAGGTGGTGAACTTCCTGCAGCCCGTAGACCGGCGTCTCGAGTCCCTCCATTCGCGCCTTCAGCTGTAGCGACAGATACAGCGAATAGTGCCGCGACTGGTGCAGATTGCCGCCGTGGAACCAGAGATTGTCCTGCTGCGTCGGCTTCCAGATGTTGCGCTGTTCGCCCTCCCAGGGTCCCGGATCCTTCGGCGTGTCGGAGCCAAGGCCCCAGACCTTGCCGACCTTGTCCGCCACTTCCTGGCTGATCAGATCGGCGGCCCAACCGTTCATCGAGCCGTAACCGGTGGCATAGACGATCAGATCGGCCGGCAATTCTGTCCCATCCTTGAACGCCACACCGGTTTCGGTGATCTCCTCGATCTCGACGCCGCTCTTCAGCTTGATCTTGCCGTCGATGATCAACTGGCTCGCGCCGACGTCGATGTAATAGCCCGAGCCGCGGCGCAGATATTTCATGAACAGGCCGGAATCGTCACTCCCGTAGTCGAGCATGAAGCCCGCCTTCTCCAGGTCGCGATAAAAGTCCGCGTCGACCTCGCGGATCTTGTCGTAGACCGGAATCTGGAACTCGTGGAGAATCCGGTAGGGCAGCGACGCGAAGATCATGTCGGCCTTGTTGGTGGTGACGCCGCTCTCGACCGCCCGCTCGGAGTACAAATCGCCGAGGCCGTACTCCATAAGGGAGTCCGACCGCACGATGTGGGTGGTCGAGCGCTGCACCATGGTGACGTCGGCGCCGGCCTCGTAGAGCGCTGCGCAGATGTCGTGGGCGGAGTTGTTCGAGCCGATGACGACGGCCTTCTTGCCCTTGTAGGCGTCGGGTCCGGGATGCTTGGAAGAATGGTGCTGCTCGCCCTTGAAGCGGTCCATGCCCTTGAAGTCCGGGACGTTGGCCTTGCCCGACATGCCGGTCGCCAGCACCAATTGCTTCGGGCGAAGCGTCACCTCTTCGCCATCGCGATCGACGACGACGGTCCACTCGCCCGCCGCTTCGTCATAGGAAGCGCTCTTGCAGGTCGTCTTCGACCAGTAATTGAGCTCCATGATCTTGGTGTACATTTCCAGCCAGTCGCCGATCTTGTCCTTCGGCGCGAAGACCGGCCAGTTCTTCGGAAACTCCAGATAGGGCAGATGGTCGTACCAGACCGGGTCGTGCAGGCAGAGCGACTTGTAGCGCTTGCGCCAGGAATCGCCCGGCCGATCGTTCCGCTCGACGACGATCGTCGGCACGCCGAGCTGGCGCAGCCGCGCGCCCAGCACGATGCCGCCCTGGCCGCCGCCGACGATCACTACATAGGGCTGCGACTTGTAGCCGAGCTCGGCCGCTTCCTGCTCCTGCTTCTCGAGCCAGGACTTCCGGTTCATCGACGATCCGTGCTCGGCGCCCATCGGCCGGCGATGATGCATCGGCTCTTCGAAGCCCTTCAATTCCGTCATCGCGGTCAGCAGGGTCCAGGCCTTGCCGTCCTTCAACCGCAAAAGGCCGTTGCCGCGCGCGACGCCGGTCTCGAAGGTGATCCAGGCCGTGGTCACGCCGCCATCCTCGGTCGGCTCCTCGGCGATCTGAAAGTTCTTCGGCTTCACGGCGCCGAGCTGCGACGACAGCATTTCACGCACGCCGTCAGGTCCCTCGACGGTCTTGATGTTCCAGGTGAAGGTCACGAGATCGCGCCAGAAACTCGTCGTCGCGAACAGATCCGCCGCCGCGTCGACATCGCCCGTCGACAATGCGCCTTCGAACGCGCTCAACCATCTTTCGACGGATTTTCGGGCTTCGCTCTTTCCGGCCGCCGGCCGTTCCAGCGTTTCGCTCATTGTTCCGCTCCCTGTTCCACCCGTGCCCTCTTCAAGAGTTCACCGCCGGGAGCGCGCTGTCCATCCGTTTCTGAAAAATGCCGCCGGATAGACCTTGCGGGGACGGACGTCACCGATCGGCAAGATTACTTCTCGCAGAGCTTGCGCCGACCGCGATAGGGCTGGAACGTACAGTCGGAGGCCCGGAAGGACCGGTACGCGCGCGAACAGGCCCGGACGTTGCACTGCGGCGCCCCGGCGCTGTCGCCCGCGATCATGTCGGCGATGCTGGCCGGACGGGAGGGCGTTTCCGCGGCCGGTTCCGTCGGCGCAGTATCAGCAGAGTCGATCGCTGGCGCGTCGGAGATGCTTGCCGCGGCCGCCGGCTGCATCGCGCCGTCCGCCCGCTCCATGAAACTCTTCCAGATCGTCGCCGGCAATTGTCCGCCGGTCACGCCGTCCATCGGCGTGCCGTCGTCATTGCCGACCCAGATGCCGACGGTCAGCGCCTCGTTGAAGCCGACAAACCAGGCGTCGCGCGATTCCTGGCTGGTCCCGGTCTTGCCGGCGGCGAAGCCGTCGAGCGCCGCCCCCTTGCCGGTTCCCTTGTCGACGACGAGCTTGAGCAAGCCGACAAGGGGATCCTGCAAGGGCCCCAGTTCACGCTCCGGGCGCCTCGATGGGCCGATGCGGAAGCTCTGGCCGGCGCCGTCGACGGCGAAGGAGGCGATCCCCCACGGCTCGATCGGCGTGATCCCGGCGCGCACCGAGGCATAGGCCCCGGTGAGATCGAGAAGCGTGACCTCGGACGCGCCGAGGGCCAAGCTCGGCGTTTCGGTGAGGTCCGCGTCGATGCCGAGATCGCGGGCCGCGGCCGCGACCTTGTCGATGCCGACATCCATCGCGAGGCGCACCGTCGCCGCGTTCAGGGAACGGGCGAAGGCTTCGGCCAGCGTGACCCTGCCGCGATACTTGCCGCTATAGTTCTCCGGCTTCCAGCCATCGATCTCGATCGGCGCATCCTCGATACGGTCATTCGGCGAGAGGCCGGCGCGCAGCGCCGCGTAATAGACGAACAGCTTGAAGGTCGAGCCCGGCTGACGCTTGGCGGCGACCGCGCGGTTGAATTTCGAGGCAGTATAATCGCCACCGCCGACCATGGCGACCACCGCTCCGTCGGGCCGCAGCGCGACGAGCCCTGCCTGGCCGACGCCCTTTTCGGCGCCCTGCGCGGCGAGGGCCTCGGACACGACCTGCTCCGCCGCGGCCTGAAGCTCCGGGACCAGCGTGGTCTTGACCTCGATGCTGCCGCGAAACGGGCCGGCGATCTCACGGGCATCTGAGATCACCCAGTCGGCGAACCAGGAGCCGCCGCCCATGTCCGGTCGGCTCGGGCTGAGCTGTGTCGAACCAAGCTTGGCCGCAGCGATCTCCGACGCTTCGAGATATCCGGCATCGCCCATCGCATTCAATACGACGGTAGCGCGTTCCTTCGCTCCCTCCAGATTTTCCAACGGGTTGAGCTGCGACGGCGCCTTGATCAGGCCGGCCAGCATGGCGCTTTCAGCCAGTGTCAGTTCGCCGACCGACTTGTCGAAATAAACCCGCGCGGCGGCCGGCATCCCGGTCGCGCCGGCGCCCAGATAGACATTGTTGAGATAGCGCGCGAGGATCTCGTCCTTGGACAGGCGCGTCTCGATCCAGAACGCCAGAAAGGCTTCCTGGATCTTGCGCTTCAGCGTGCGATCCCGCTCCAGATAGCTGATCTTGAGGAATTGCTGGGTGATCGTGCTGCCGCCTTGCACGACCTCGCCGGCGAAGAGATTGCGGGTCAAAGCCCGCGCGACACCGCGAAAATCGAGCCCCCAATGCTGGTAGAAGCGGCGATCCTCGATGCTGAGGACGGCCTCGACCAGATGATCGGCAAATTCGTCCAGCGGGGCGTAGCTGCCCTGATAGGGGCCTTGCTGCACCAGGGCCTGACCATCGGCCGCCTGCAGAACAACCACCGGCTCGCCGGTTCCCTCGGCGATTTCGGAGAACGGGACGTCGTAGAGCGCCCAGGCGGCGACTCCTGACACAAGCAGGAAGCCGGCGACGAAGACGACGCCCAGAATGGATGCGACGCGGCCGGCGCTCCAGGTTCGTCGGACGGGTCGATTGCGCCAGTTCGCGCGAAACGTCTTCGCCCGCGCGCCAGTCGCGGCGGCCAGTCCGCGCCAGTCCGTGTCTCGGAGCGATTGCGAGGTCTTGGTGCTGAACCGCGTCAGGCCTCGGCCGGCCTGACGTCCCAGCACGGCGGCTTTGGCGGCGAGCCACCGTCCGAGCCGCGCCAGGTCGGCCATCAGCGCCTTGCGAAAGACAGCAAAGGCTTCGCCCGTCTGCCCGGCCGGAACCGGCGCATTCGGATCGCCACCGGTCGAACCGCTCTCCCCGGGGGCCGGCGAGGGGCCATGATCATCGTTCGCGTCCGGCATCAAATCTCACTCGTCTTACAGCCAACGCGGCATATGGCGTCCGTCGCCGCCCGGCATAGTGACCGTTGCAGGCACAAACCAGAGAATTTTGCCGAGGCGACGTTGCCTGCGCGGCCGATCCCGCACACAAGGCAGCTCAAAAATCGCCGGGCAAGATGCGATCGGGAGGGCGATGGCCGTCCATCAGCGTGTGGATGTTGATGATGACCTTCTCGCCCATCTCGATCCGGCCCTCGATCGTCGCCGAGCCCATGTGCGGCAGGAGAACGACGCGGTTCTCCTCAGCGAGCCGCACCAGCTTGCGATCGATCGCGGGTTCTTCCTCGAACACGTCGAGGCCGGCCCCGGCGATGCGATCCTCCTGCAGCAGCTTCACCAGCGCCCGTTCGTCGATGATCTCGCCACGGGCGGTGTTGACGATGAAGGCATGCGGCTGGATCAGCGCCAGGCGCCGCGCCGACAGGAGATGGTAGGTCGCCGGCGTATAGGGGCAGTTGACCGAGAGGATATCCATGCGGGCGAGCATCTGGTCGAGGCTCTCCCAATAGGTCGCGCCGAGTTCGGCCTCGGTCTTGGGGTCGACCCGCCGGCGATTGTGATAGTGGATTTCCAGCCCGAAAGCCTTGGCACGGCGCGCTACGGCGGTGCCGATGCGGCCCATTCCCAAAATGCCGAGCTTCTTGCCCCAGATCCTCCGTCCCAGCATCCAGGTCGGCGACCAGCCGGGCCAACGCTCGCTGCCGAGGAGGCGCGTGCCGCCCTCCACCAGTCGGCGCGGCACCGCGAGAATCAGCGCCATCGTCATGTCCGCGGTGTCCTCGCTGAGAACGTTCGGCGTGTTGGTGACGAAAAGATGTCGCGCCAGCGCCGCCTCGACGTCAATGTTGTCGACGCCATTGCCGTAGTTGGCGATCAGCTTGAGGCGCGGGCCGGCCTGTTCGATCACCGCGCGGTCGATCCGGTCGGTGACGGTCGGAACCAATACGTCGGCCTCGCGGACGGCGGCGACCAGCGCGTGCTGCTCCATCGGCCGATCGGTTTCGTTCAGCCGTGTGTCGAAGAGTTCGCGCATGCGCGCCTCGATCGGCGCCGGCAGCTTGCGCGTGATGATCACCAGCGGCTTCTCGCGCTTCGTCATCGGTCGCGATTCCTTTGCACTCAAGACGTTGTTAACCGAAACGGACGATCATTCGATCCGAGAGCCGAGGCCTCTCTCCTAGCAAGGCGGGGATGTGAAAACAAAGGGTTTCCCTCCGCCAGCAGAACAGCCTCGGCATCAGTTCGCGCATCGGCCGTCGGCCGTGTGAGCATCGCATCGTATTGTCCGGAGTTTCTCAATGCCGCTCGCAGCACCCATCCGTCGTTCGCTCCTGTCTTTTATCGGCGCCGCCATCCTGGTGACCGGCGCGATCCCGTTTACGGCTGCGCAGGCAGTCGAGACCGGGCCTGTCTCGAAGCTGCCGCTGCCGCGCTATGTCAGTCTGAAGGCAAGCCGGGTGAATCTTCGTATCGGACCCGGCCGCGACTATCCGGTGAGCTGGCTCTATCTCAAGGTCGGCCTGCCGGTGGAAGTCATCCAGGAATACGATCTGTGGCGACGGATTCGCGACTCGGAAGGCACCGAGGGCTGGGTCTACTACTCGCTGCTGTCCGGCCATCGCACCTCCATCGCCGCGCCGTGGCTGAAGGGCAAGGCAACGCTGATCGACATCCACATGAGCCCGGCGACCGACGCGCCGCTGGTGGCGCGAATCGAGCCGGGCGTGGTCTCGTCCGTGTCGGAGTGCACGGCCGGCTGGTGCTCGGTCGAGGTCGCCGAGCGCAGCGGATACGTGCGTCAGCAGGAAATCTGGGGGGTCTATCCGGACGAAACGTTCGAATAGGCGTGCGGTGCGGCCAACGCGCCGAAGCCCGGTATCACTGTTGCGGTGCCGGGTCTGGCCGCCGCATCAGATCTGGCCGCGGGCGAGACATCTCGCCGCCGCGACACGAAACGGCAAACGGCCGCGGGTTCGGGAGTTCTATTCCGCGGCGATAGCGTCGGCCCGTTTGCGGCGTAACCGGACGACCACATCGACATTGACGATTTCCATGCCTTCGGGCGCTTCGGGCAACTGCTCGAGCCGCAGGCCGCCATCGGGAATGTCGATCATCACGTTCTCGTCCTCGACGAAGAAGTGATGGTGGTCGGAGGTATTGGTGTCGAAATAGGTCCGCTGGCCTTCGGCCGAGAGCGGCCGCACCAGACCGGCGTCGGTGAACTGGTGCAGCGTGTTGTAGACGGTTGCGAGCGAAACGGGTTCGCCCGCCCCATGTGCCTCTTCGTGCAGCTCCTCGGCGGACAAATGCCGGTCACCGGAGCCGAACATCAGATTGCAGAGGGCGACGCGTTGCCGGGTCGGACGCAGCCCGACCGAGCGCAGACGCTCGAACACACAGAAGCTTTGGGTGCGCGGCCGGTTTTCCATCGCTGAATGCCACCAATTTTGTATCTTGTTCAAGCTCGGAAACGCGGCCTCTGCCACGCTCTTTCGGCTTATATACGTGATGTCGGGCGCCGCGACAAATGCCGGTCGGCATCTGATCCTGGTCAATCAGTCCGGAATGCGAGCGGAAAGCCGGATACCATTTTTGGTCCCATGCTAGCCGCATGTCCGCCGCAGGTTGTCCAGCGCCTTGCCGGACCCGGTGAGCGGAATGGTGTAGCGGCCGGCCGGGCCGGAGATTTCCGCGCTGCGCCCCTTCCGCAATGCCGCGATCAATTCGGCGAGACCGGCGGGCGAGCCGCGACTGACCAGGACGGACGTTCCTTGCGCTTTCCCCGCGCGAGCGGTCGCCTCGTATAGAAAAGCCGTTCCGTCGACGCTCACCCCGACCGTATAGCCGCCGCCATCCTGCAACCCGCCGGGAAACCCTGAAAAGATCATCGCGATCTCGCCAGCGGACCCGCAGCGGAAGGACAGACCGGTATAGTCGCCCGCAACGGCGAAGCCCGCCGTCCCGTCCGACCCCGTCCAGCTCTGCGCCCGGGCCGGCAGGGCCGCGACCGCGGCGGCAACGACGACGGCACAGACCGAAGGGGCGAGACCCGCCGTTTTGTGTCCTTTCACGGGCTTGTCTCCTTGGCGGTGGCATGAAATGCAACATCGACACCCGACGCCTCTATCGAAGTTTGCCCGAGCGAGCATACATAGCGGCGACAATGCAGCGCGGCCGCGCCGGTCAGGTGCCGGTCGCTGGTACGGGCGGTTTCCAGCCGCGCGGCATGCGTGCTAAGGGCGCATCCGAAACGGACGTCAAACAGCCGGGAACTTGAGGGCGGATACGAACGGACCATGGCAACAGCAAAGACCTCCTACGACTACGACGATATCATCGCCTGCGCCAACGGCCAGTTGTTCGGCGAAGGCAACGCGCAATTGCCGCTGCCGCCGATGTTGATGGTCCATCGGATCACGGACGTTTCGGAAACCGGCGGTGAGCACGGCAAGGGCTATATCCGCGCGGAGTTCGATGTCACCCCCGATTTGTGGTTCTTTCCCTGCCATTTCGTCGGCAATCCGGTCATGCCCGGCTGCCTCGGCCTCGACGGCATGTGGCAATTGACGGGATTTTATCTGGGGTGGCTGGGAGAAAAGGGCCGTGGCATGGCCCTGTCGACTGGCGAAGTAAAGTTCAAGGGCATGGTCACGCCTGAGACGAAGCTCCTCGAATACGGTATCGATTTCAAGCGGGTGATGCGCGGACGCTTGGTCCTCGGCATCGCGGATGGCTGGCTCAAAGCCGATGGCGAGACCATTTACCGTGCGAGCGACCTGCGGGTCGGCCTGGCACAGGACAAGGCGGGCTGACACGGGGACGGCGTTGATGGCCATCAACCGCACTGTGGCAGGCCGGGTCCTGGCGAAAACGGGACAAGCCGCCATCTTCCCCCATTCAAAAGGGCAAAAGACATGAGACGCGTCGTTGTAACAGGCATGGGGATCGTGTCCTCCATCGGGAACGATGCCGGCGAGGTTCTGACCTCCTTGCGAGAGGGACGCTCGGGCATCAGCCACGCGCCGGAATACAAGGAGCTCGGTTTTCGCTCCCACGTCCACGGCAAGCCGACGCTTGACCCGACGACGCTGCTCGACCGGCGGGCGATGCGTTTCCATGGCGGCGGCACCGCCTGGAACCACGTCGCCATGGACCAGGCGATCAAGGATGCCGGTCTCGAGGAGAGCGACATCTCGAACGAGCGCACCGGCATCATCATGGGCTCGGGCGGCTCGTCGACCCAATCGATCGTCCAGGCGGCGGACATCACCCGCGAGAAGGGGCCGAAGCGCGTCGGCCCGACCGTGGTGCCGAAGGCGATGTCGTCGACGGCCTCGGCAACGCTGGCGACCTGGTTCAAGATCAAGGGCGTCAATTACTCGATCTCTTCGGCCTGCTCGACGTCGAGCCATTGCATCGGAAACGCCTGCGAGGCGATCCAGATGGGCAAGCAGGACGTCATGTTCGCCGGCGGCTGCGAGGATCTCCACTGGACGCTGTCGGTGCTGTTCGACGCCATGGGCGCCCTCTCCTCCGACTTTAACGACCGACCTGAGATGGCGTCGCGCGCCTATGACAAGGCGCGGGACGGGTTCGTCATCGCCGGCGGGGCCGGCGTCCTCGTGCTGGAAGAATACGAACGGGCCAAGGCGCGCGGGGCGAACATCATCGCCGAGATCGTCGGCTATGGCGCGACGTCGGACGGCGCCGACATGGTCTCGCCATCCGGCGAGGGCGCCGTGCGCTGCATGCGCCAGGCCATCTCTCATCTCGATGGCCCGATCGACTACATCAACCCGCACGCCACCTCGACGCCGGTCGGCGACCGTATGGAGATCCAGGCGATCCGCGAGGTGTTCGGCGACGCCATTCCACCCATCTCGGCGACCAAATCGCTCACCGGCCATTCCCAAGGCGCCACCGGCGTCCACGAGGCGATCTATTCGCTGTTGATGATGCGGCATGGCTTCATCGCCAAGAGCGCGCATATCGATGAGATCGACCCGGAATTCGCCGATATTCCGATCGTGCGGGAACGCATGGACGGGGTGAAGCTTGACCGTGTGCTGTCGAATTCGTTCGGCTTCGGGGGCACTAACGCTTGCCTCGCCTTCCAACGCGTGACGGACTGAGGATTTGAAGAGCACTATGGGCGACCTCATGGCAGGAAAGCGCGGGCTCATCATGGGCGTCGCCAATCGCAACTCCATCGCCTGGGGGGCCGCCAAGGCGCTGTCGGCGCAAGGGGCCGAGATCGCTCTCACCTATCAGGGCGAGGCGTTCGGGCGGCGGGTGAAACCGCTGGCCGAAGAGATCGGCTGCAAGCTCGTCATTCCCTGCGACGTCGAGGATACGGCATCCCTCGACGCGGTCTTCGACACGCTGAATTCGGAATGGGGCTCGATCGACTTCGTCCTCCATGCCATCGCGTTTTCCGACAAGAGCGAGCTCAAGGGCCTCTACGCCGACACCACGCGGGAGAATTTCACCCGCACGATGGTGATCTCCTGCTTCTCGTTCACGGAAGTCGCCAAGCGGGCCGCCGCGATCATGCACAATGGCGGCGCGATGGTGACGATGACCTATGGTGGCGCCGAGCGGGTCATGCCGAACTACAACGTCATGGGCGTCGCCAAGGCAGCGCTCGAAGCCTCGGTGCGCTATCTCGCGGCCGATTTCGGACCCCGCAACATCCGCATCAACGCGGTTTCGGCGGGGCCGGTTCGCACACTGGCCGGCGCCGGCGTCTCCGATGCGCGGCTGATGTTCAACTTCCAGCGGCGCAACGCGCCAATGCGGCGCAACACCTCGATAGACGAGGTCGGCGGCTCGGTTCTCTATTTGATGTCGGAGCTCTCCAACGGCGTCACCGGCGAAATCCACTATGTGGATTCCGGCTACAACATCATGTCGATGCCTTCGCTTGAGGAACTCAAGGAGCAGGAACATCGCAAGGCCGTCATCGAGGGCGAAGATGACGAAGTCGCCGATGGCGGCAAGTAACAGGTTTAATCAGCCTTCGCGCGCCTGCCGCCGGCGCCGGCGGCCCATCCGCGTGGCGCCATGGGCACTGGCCCCGAAGGCCCAGCCGAGGCCGAACCCGGCCGCCGTCAGGACCAGACCGTCGATCGTGACCGGCAAAGCGGGTCGATAATCGTCGCCGGCTCGCGCGGTGATCGCCCAGTCCGGATCACCGAGAGCGACGAACGGTCGGAACAGTGGCGCCGCGTCGAGGAGATTGCGATAACGCCGCGCCAGCTCCTCGTAGCGCAAGATCGTCGCGGCGGCGTCCTCGCCCTGCCGGGCCGCCAGAACGTCCGGATTTTTCCGCAACTGTTCAACCGCCTCGTCACGGGATAGACGCGCGTCACTGGCGTTCGCATCGAAACGCGCGACGACGCCGCGCAACTCATCCGTCGCGCCACCCAACCGCTGCAGATATTGCTGGGTGAACTCGACCGACTGGCTGGAGACCAAGCCGGTCAGCAGCGCCGCGAAGACGCGAATCATCAGTGGCACCATGGGCCGAACTTCCTTGAGGGACGTTGATTCTGACTGGTTTACGCGCCAGACGCAGCTCCGATTCCTGTTGCCCCATGACCAAGACGCAAAAAAGGCGCGCCCCGGGGGACGCGCCTTTCAAAGGGTCGGAAAGAAGGCCGCCGATCAGGCGGCGTCTTCCTTCATCTCCTCGCCGGTGGTCTGGTCGACCACCTTCATGGAGAGGCGGACCTTGCCGCGCTCGTCGAAGCCCATCAGCTTGACCCAGACCTTATCGCCTTCCTTGACGACGTCGGTGGTCTTGCCGACCCGGTCTGCGGCCAGTTGCGAGATGTGGACGAGACCGTCCTTGGAGCCGAAGAAGTTGACGAAGGCGCCGAATTCGACGGTCTTGACCACCGTTCCCTCGTAGATCTCACCGACCTCGGGCTCGGCCACGATCGAGTGAATCCACTTCTTGGCGGCCTCGATCTCCTTGGCCGAGGAGGAAGCGATCTTCACGGTGCCGTCGTCCTCGATGTTGATCTTGGCGCCGGTCTTCTCGACGATCTCGCGGATGATCTTGCCGCCGGCGCCGATGACGTCGCGGATCTTGTCGGTCGGAACCTGCATGACCTCGATGCGCGGCGCGAACTCGCCAAGCTCGGCACGGCTTTCCGACAGCGCCTTGGCCATTTCCTCGAGGATATGCAGACGGCCGGCCTTGGCCTGATCGAGGGCGACCTGCATGATTTCCTCGGTGATGCCCTGGATCTTGATGTCCATCTGCAGCGAGGTGATGCCCTCACCCGTGCCGGCGACCTTGAAGTCCATGTCGCCGAGATGGTCCTCGTCGCCGAGGATGTCGGACAGAACCGCGAAGCGCTCGTCCTCCTTGATCAGTCCCATCGCGATGCCGGCAACGGAAGCCTTCAGCGGAACGCCGGCATCCATCAGGGCAAGCGAAGTGCCGCAGACCGTCGCCATCGAGGACGAACCGTTCGACTCGGTGACCTCGGAGACCGCACGGATCGTGTAGGGGAACTGCTCGGGCGCCGGCAGGATCGGGCGCATCGCCCGCCAGGCCAGCTTGCCATGGCCGATTTCGCGGCGGCCGGGCGAACCCATGCGGCCGGTCTCGCCGACCGAGTATGGCGGGAAGTTGTAATGGAGCAGGAAGCGCTCCTTGTAGGTCCCGGTCAGGGCGTCGACGAACTGCTCGTCCTCGCCGGTTCCGAGCGTGGCGACGACCAGCGCCTGGGTCTCGCCACGGGTGAACAGCGCCGAGCCGTGGGTGCGCGGCAGGATACCGGCCTCGGCGACGATGGTGCGGACCGTCTTCAGGTCACGCCCGTCGATGCGGCTACCGGTGTCGAGGATGTTCCAGCGGACGATCTTGGCCTGCAGCGACTTGAAGACCGCGCCGACCTCTTCCTTGGAATATTTGGTCTCTTCCGCGCCCTCTGGGAGGAAATGCGCGACGACCTTCGCCTTGGCGGCGTCGACGGCGACGTAGCGCGCCTGCTTGTCGGTGATCTTGTAGGCGTCGCGCAGTTCGTTCTCGGCGAGCTGCAGCATTTCGCCCTCGAGCGCGGAATGATCCGCGGCGATGTGCTCGCGCGGCTCCTTGGCGGCGTGTTCGGCCAGCTTGATGATGGCGTCGATCACTGGCTGCATGCCGCGATGACCGAACATCACCGCGCCCAGCATGACGTCCTCGGACAGCTCATGGGCTTCCGATTCCACCATCAGTACGGCGGAGTCGGTGCCGGCGACGAGGAGGTCGAGCTTGGACTCGATCATCTCGTCGACATGCGGGTTCAGCTTGTACTCACCCTCGATATAGCCGACGCGGGCGCCGCCGATCGGCCCCATGAAGGGCACGCCGGAGAGCGTCAGAGCCGCCGAGGCCGCGACCATCGCGACAACGTCGGGATCGTTCTCCAGATCATGCTGGAGAACGGTGAGGACGACCTGGGTCTCGTTCTTGTAGCCGGCGGCGAAGAGCGGCCGAATCGGACGGTCGATCAGACGGGAAACCAGCGTCTCCTTTTCCGAGGGCCGGCCCTCGCGCTTGAAGAAGCCGCCCGGGATCTTGCCGGCCGCGAAGGTCTTTTCCTGGTAGTTGACGGTCAGCGGAAAGAAATCCAGGCCGGGCTTGGGCTGCTTGGCCGAGACGACCGTCGCCAGCACGGTGGTTTCACCGTAGGTGGCGAGGACGGCGCCGTCGGCCTGACGGGCGATCTTGCCGGTTTCCAGGGTAAGCGGACGGCCCGCCCAGTCGATTTCCACCTTGTGGGTGTTGAACATGTTGTTGCCTTTTCATCCTGCGCTCCGTGAGCACCGTCATAGGTGCTGGAGGCGAAGCGCGTTTCGTGACCGAAACGCGTCATGGGCAAGACGACGAGAGGCTTCGAGGCGGTGAAGGCGCCCGGCCGAGGCGCCAGGTCTTTGCCTGGCGCCGGCCGTTCCGGAAGCATCCGGTAATCCTGCCCCATGACCGCTCGGGTGGTCGGGCTCTTGCGAACTGGTCGCGGAGCCCGGGGCTGGTGTGGCCCGCCGGTTCGCGGGGGCCGAAATGCGACCGGCGGGCCGAAGGGGTCGCCCCTCTCCGGCCCGCCGGGTCTCTATCTTAGCGGCGCAGTCCGAGACGGCCGATCAGAGTCTGATAGCGCTGCTCTTCCTTCGACTTCACGTAGTCGAGGAGGCGGCGGCGCTGGGAAACCATCTTCAGAAGGCCACGACGCGAGTGGTTGTCCTTCTTGTGGTCCTTGAAATGCTCGGTGAGGTTCACGATCCGCTCGGTCAGGATCGCGACCTGGACTTCCGGCGAACCGGTGTCGCCTTCCTTGATCGCGTATTCCTTCATGAGCTCGGCTTTGCGCTCAAGCGTAATCGACATCGAAATCCCTTTCTTGGAAAATCTTGAGGGTTGGGTCGCCCATGGCCGGGATGTCGTCCAGCGAGGGCCGTTACATAGCGCGGACGGGACAAGCCGGTCGGCGCTGCGGCTGCCTATAGGCCAAATCCGCGAAGAATACTAGCCTTGCGGCGCGGCGCGGAGGCGGCCGCGTCTCAAAGCCAGCGCCGGCGGCGGAAATAAACCAGCAGACCGGCCGCGATCACCGCAGCCGCGGATAAACCGCCACGGCAGGGCGCCTAGACGGAATGAAGAAAAGTTGGGACGGGTTGTCCCCCCGCATTGCGCGCTGACTTGCTGGAATCGATCATGGCCGTGACATCGGATCGACTCGATCCGATGTCATCGTGATCTATGCGGCCCGACGGGCCCGCTCCGGGAGCGACTGCTCGGCCAATTTGAACCGCGACAGGAGGTCGTTGAGCGACGACGCCTCGCTCGCCAGCCCATGACTTGCCGCCGTCGACTGTTCGGCCACGGCCGCGTTCTGCTGCGTTCCCTGATCGATCGAATGCAGCGCCGTGTTGATTTCCTGCAGCCCGACCGATTGCTCGCGGGCGGTGGTCACGATCGCGGCGACATGCGCGTCGATCTCCCGGATCTCGGCGACGATCGCCTCGAGCGCATTGCCGGTCTCTCCGACAAGCGCAACGCCGGTGCCGACTTCGTCCTGGGACGATGCGACCAGTTCCTTGATCTGCTTGGCAGCCTCGGTCGAACGCTGGGCCAGTTCGCGCACTTCCTGGGCGACGACGGCAAAGCCCTTGCCGGCCGCGCCGACACGGGCCGCCTCGACACCCGCGTTGAGGGCGAGGAGGTTGGTCTGGAAGGCGATCTCATCGATGACGCCGATGATATTGCCGATCTCCCGTGACGACGTCTCGATACGCCCCATGGCGGTGACGGCGTTGCGCACCACCTCGCCGGACCGTTCGGCCTGGCCCTTGGCGCGCGAGGTGAGATCGCCCGCTTCCTTTGCCTTGGCCGACAGACCCTGAACGGCCGTGTTGATTTCCTGGAACGCGGCCGACGTTTCCTCGACGGAGGCCGCCTGCTGCTCGGTGCGGCCGGCCATGTTGTCGGCGGCACCACGAATTTCGTCCGCCCCGACATGCACGGCCCTGGCGCTGTTCCCCACGGCAGCGAGCGTCGCATCCAGCTGCGCGACCGCTTCGTTGAAATCCGTTCGCAGCTGCTCGAATTCGCCGGAAAAGGCGGTGTCGATCCGGTGGCAGAGATTGCCGGAGGCCAGTTCCCGCAGGCCGGAACCAAGCTCGCCGACGACGACGGCGAGCCTTTCACTTTCAGCGGTCGCCCGTTTGGCGTCGGCGGCTTGCCGAGCGCTATCGCTTGCATGACGGCCGGCTTCAAGCTCGGCCTCCTGCGCGCTTTTTTCCCGCAGGGCTTCGCGAAGGGCCACCACCGAGCCCGCCATGGCGCCGACCTCGTTGCGCTGGCCGGCGAACGGCACCTCGATGTCGAATTCGCCGTTTGCCATCCGGCGCAGCAGGACCGACAGGCCAGAGATCGGCCGAACGATGCTGCGGACAACCAGGACGATTGACAAGGCGATCGCCGCGAACAGCCCGAGCGCGATGGCGGCAACCACCGTCAGCTGCGTCTGGGCCGCGCTGCTCGCCGCCGCTGCGTCGGCTATGATCCGGTCGGAGACCGCCGCTCCCATGGAGCCCAGGGTTCCCAGCCATTCGGTCATCGCGGCGAACCATGTGCCCGCGTTCAGCGACGACAGTTTTCCGTAGTTTCCTCCGTCGAGGATCACCAGCCGCATCGCCTCCACATCGGCACTGGCGCCCTTTGCGTATAAGGCTCGGCTCGTCGCCGAAACATCGTCCGAAGCCAGATCGAAAAAGCGCGATATCAGCGCTTCCTGAGCGCCCTTCTTGGCCGAAAAGGCGTCGAACGCGGCGAGGGAGAACGTGCCGGTGGCAATGCCGCCCGCTCCCATGCCGCGCTCCACCCCGGCGAGCTCCTTGGCCCCCATGATGTCGACATAAGCGGCAAGATTCATCGCGGTGTCGCGGTTTTCGGTCGCCTTGACGATGCCGCCGCCGATCCGGCTCAGATCGGCGATCGCGCCGGTGTAATAGCCCAGTGCGTCGCCGGTCGAGATCGCGAAGCTGTCGATCGTGCCGCGAACGGCCTGCAGCCGCTGCAAGGCATCGCCGGCATTCGCCAAGGACTTCGTGATCTCGGCATTGCCGACCGGACCAAGCGCCTCGCCGACCGATCGCAGATCGGCGATACGCTGATCCGTGGCGCCACGCGCCTTGGCCAGGGAATCACCCATCTGGGCCCCCTTGGACCCGATGAAACCGGCCGAATTGCCGCGTTCGACCTGCAGGACGTGGACGAGATCGTAGACGGTCCGCATCTCGCGGGCGAACATCTCGGTCTGCTGGGCCGCCTGGGATTCGCGCCAGAGCGTGTTGACCTGGATTGCCTCGTAGACCGACAGGGCCAGCAACGGCAGAAAAACCGCGGCGAGGATTCGGGTCGAGAATTTGATGTTCCTGAGCGACATGGCGTCCTTCCACCGGTCCTAATCCGCAGCGGAAGCAATCAGGGAACGGCGAGATGCCATATGTCGGCTTGTGCGGCTTCCTTAGCCGTAAGAGGTGCGGGTAAATTTTCTATTGCACTGCGCATCAATACCGGCACCTCGATCCGCCAAGGAAGGTGCATATTGCACGGGCCGGCTTACGCGAAGCTAGGGACCCGGTCGTGTGTGGGGTCCACTTTCCGACCTTGCCTCAGCCTTTGCCGCCGAAGACCCGCTTTGGCTTGAACGCCCCCTCCTCGATCGCGCCGAGCGCGACGAGCCGGCCATGGCCGGTCGCATAGGCCTCGTCGCAGAAGGCCGGCGCGTCACGACCGCGCAACAGGACCGCATTGCCGGACAGGACACGGCCCGCCTGGTCATCGGTCAGCGCCACTTCGTAAAGGTCGGCGAGCGCCACTTCCGGCGCCACGAGATACTCGTCCAGCGGCTCGAAATCGACGACCCGCGCCTTGGCGCCGGCCTCGATTGCCTCGGCATCCAGTTCCTCGCGTCCCTCTTCGGCGGCGGCCTCCAACTCGTCCAGCGGCACCAGATCGTCCTCGCCGAACGCGCCGACGGAAACGCGGCGCAGCTCGATCACATGGCCGTAACAACCAAGGTCGCGGCCGAGATCGCGAGCGATCGCGCGCACATAGGTGCCCTTGCCGCATTCGGCCTCGAAGACGGTCGTATCGGCATCGGGGCAGTCGGCTATTTCCAGCCGGTGGACGATCACGGTCCGCGCCGCGATCTCCACCATCTCGCCCTCACGCGCCAGGTCATAGGCGCGCTCGCCGGCGATCTTGATGGCCGAGAAGCTCGGAGGCACTTGCTCGATTTCGCCTGTATAGTCGGCCAGACGCGCCTCGATCTCGGCCTCGGACGGACGCGTCTCGGAGGAGTGGACCACCGGCCCCTCGGTGTCGTCAGTCGTGGTCTCGGCGCCCCATCGCACGGTGAAGCGATAGACCTTGCGCCCATCCATGACGAAGGGCACGGTCTTGGTCGCGTCGCCGAACGCGATCGGCAACATGCCCGAAGCCAGCGGATCGAGCGTGCCGGCATGGCCCGCCTTCTGCGCGAAATACAGCCATTTCAGCTTCGACACCGCTTCGGTCGAGCCCATGCCCTTCGGCTTGTCCAGAATGATCCAGCCATTGATCGGCCGGCCCTTCGGCTTTTTGCCCCGGCGCGCCATCAGCCAAGATCCTCGTCGTCGTCACCGTCGAGATCGCGGACGACCTCGGGCGATTTCAGCAGCGCGTCGATGCGCGCGAAATTGTCGAAGGAGGTGTCGGCGCGAAACCGCACCTCCGGCATGTATTTCATCTGCTTGAGCGCCGGCGTCAGGCGGCCGCGAATGAACCGCACATGCTGATTGAGCGCCGCGACATAGGGCTCCGTGTTGGTCTGGCCGAGCACCGTGACATAGGCCGTCGCCAGCTTGAGGTCTGACGCCATGCGGACTTCCGAGACGGATATGACGGCATTTTCGAGGAGCGGATCGCGAATTTCGCCGCGCTGCAATACCTCGGTCAGGGCGTGCCGAACCTTCTCGCCGACGGACAGCGAGCGCAGGGAGGGTCCGGATTTTGATGATCTGGCCATGAATAACGCTCACGTTCAATGGAAGCCCGGCGTTGCCGCCGGGCTTTTCGTCATTGCAAGGAAGGTCTGTCGGAGCAGCCTCGGCCGCTCGGCGCAACGTTGGCGCGAAACGAGCGAAAGCGGGAATCGGTTTCCCGCTCGCTTTTCGCGTCAACTGACTGACACCGGACCGAAGCGATCCGATGTCATCGTGATCTAGAGCGAACGCGCGACGTGCTCGACGCGGAAACACTCGATGACGTCGCCCTGGCGGATGTCCTCGTAGTTCTGGAAGGCCATGCCGCACTCCTGGCCGCCCGCGACGTCCGCAACTTCGTCCTTGAAGCGCTTGAGCGTCTTGAGGGTGCCCTCGTGAATGACGACGTCGTCGCGGATGAGCCGGACGCCGGCGCCGCGCTCGACCTTGCCCTCGGTGACGCGACAACCCGCGACCTTGCCGACCTTGGTGATGTTGAACACCTCCAGGATCTCGGCATTGCCGAGGAAGGTCTCGCGCCGCTCGGGCGAGAGCAGTCCCGACATCGCCTGTTTCACGTCATCCACGAGATCGTAGATGATGTTGTAGTAGCGAATCTCGGTGCCGTCGCGCTCGGACGCTTCGCGCGCCTGCTTGTTGGCGCGGACGTTGAAGCCGATGATCGCCGCGTTCGAGGCGGTCGCCAGCGACACGTCCGACTCGGTGATCGCGCCGGCGCCAGAATGGATGATCCGCGCCTGCACTTCCTCGGTTCCCAGCTTGTCGAGGGCGCCGATGATCGCCTCGACCGAGCCCTGGACGTCGCCCTTGATGAGCAGCGGGAACTCCTTGAGGCCGGTATCCTGGAGCTGCGACATCATCTGCTCGAGCGAGCCGCGCTGGCCGGCGTTCTTGGCCACCTGCTTCTCGCGCGAGACGCGCTGACGATATTCGGCGATCTCCCGCGCCTTGCTCTCGCTCTCGACGGCCGCGAAACGCTCGCCGGCCAGGGGCGTTCCCTGCATGCCGAGCACTTCAACGGGCATCGACGGCGGTGCTTCTTTCAGCTGCTCGCCCTTGTCGTTGATGATCGCACGCACCCGGCCCCATTCGTCGCCAGCGACGACGATGTCGCCGATTTTCAACGTGCCGGTTTCGACGAGAACCGTCGCCACCGGTCCGCGGCCCTTGTCGAGCTGCGCCTCGATGACCGTTCCCTCCGCGGTGCGAGTCGGATCGGCCTTCAGTTCGAGAATTTCGGCCTGCAGCAGGATCGCGTCGAGCAGCTTGTCGAGATTGGTGCCTTTCAGCGCCGAGACCTCGACGTCGAGCACCTCGCCGCCCATGGATTCGACGAACACGTCATGCTGGAGAAGCGCGCTGCGCACCTTGCTGGCATCGGCGCCCGGCTTGTCGATCTTGTTGATCGCCACGATGATCGGCACGTTCGCCGCCTTGGCGTGATTGATCGATTCAATCGTCTGCGGCATCACGCTGTCGTCCGCCGCCACGACGAGGATGGCGATGTCGGTCGCGGCCGCGCCGCGGGCCCGCATCGCCGTAAAGGCGGCGTGGCCGGGCGTGTCGATGAACGATATCTTGTGGCCGTTCTGCTCGACCTGGTAGGCGCCGATATGCTGGGTGATGCCGCCCGCTTCGCCCGAGACGACGCTGGTTTTGCGGATGGCGTCGAGCAGCGAGGTCTTGCCGTGATCGACATGGCCCATGATGGTGACGACCGGCGGCCGCTGCACCATCTTCTCCGGATCGTCGTCGACCCCGAAGATACCTTCTTCAACGTCGGATTCGGCGACGCGGCGAACCGTGTGCCCGAACTCAGACGCGATCAGCTCGGCCACATCCGGCTCGATGATGTCGCCCGGCTTCATCATCTGTCCCTGCTGCATGAGGAACTTGATGACGTCGACGGAACGCTCCGACATGCGGTTGGCGAGTTCCTGGATACTGATGGTCTCGGGAATAATCACTTCGCGGGCGATCTTCTCTCGGGGCTGGCTCTGCTGCGAGCGTTTGAACTTTTCCTGCCGCCGACGGATCGAGGACAGCGAGCGGCCACGCGCGCCATCTTCCGACGTCAATGCCTTGTCGAGGGTCAGCTTGCCGCGACGCCGACCAGCATCGCGTTCCGGACGGGCCGGCTTCGGCGCTTCGGCGCCCACCGCACCCTTGACCGAGCGACGCGCGCCCGGACGGGCACCCTTGGCGTCGTCGTCGCCGCCCGGACGGCGGCGGAGTTCGGCCCGTCCGCTGCGAGCAGCCGCGGCCTCGGCGGCCTCCGCGTCGGCAGGTGTCGGGGCCGGAGCCGCCGGCTGGTTCGGCTGACCGCCGCCCCTGCGCTCCGCGCTGGCTTCCGCCTTGCGACGGGCTTCGGCCTCGGCCTCAAGGCGAGCCGTCTCCTCGGCCTGACGGCGCTCGGATTCGTCACGCTCGCGCTGACGCCGCTCGTCGTCGGCGATCCGCCGCGCTTCCTCTTCCTGGAACACGCGCCGATCCTCGGCCTCGCGTTGCTTGGCGAGTTCGAGCGCCCGCCGACGGGCATCCATTTCACGCGACGACAGATCGCTGAGGACGGCGCCACGGGGCTGACGGGCGCCGGGCGCCGGCTGGCGGCCATCGCGGCGCTCGTCGCGGCCAGCCGGACGGCCGGCACCTTGACGCGTGGGCGCGGCTTGCCCTCCGGGGCGCGGAGCGCCGGCGGAGGTGGCGGCACGCGGCGCGGCCGAAGCCGACTTCGATGCGGATGCGGCAGGCGCTGATGGGGTGGCAGTCGGCGTCGCCTTCGGCGAAGCTTCCACAGCAGCCGCAGCCACCGGCGCCTCGGCCTCTGGCACAGCGACCGGAGCTTCGGCCTTGGCTTCCAACGGCGCGGTCACCTCGGGGGCGGCCGGTTCGGCCGCTTCCGGAGCCTTTGCCACGGGCGCCTCGCCAGGCTTCGGTCCAAGCTGAATTTGCGGCGGCTTACCGCCTGTCTGTGGCGGCAGCGGAGCGGCGCTCTTGGGTGTCGGAGCCGGAGCCTCGCTTGCGGGACTCGCAGGCGCGGCCGGCTTGGCCGGGCTCGGCTTTGCTGCCGCAGCCGGTGTCGGCGCGGCTTCGCGCTCTTCCGGCTTGGTAATGCGCCGCTTCTTGGTCTCGACAACGACCTGGTTCGTGCGCCCATGCGAGAAGCTCTGCCGAACCGTCGACTGCTCGACGCCGCGCTTCAAGGTCAGGGTCTTCTTCGTGCTCACGCTCAGCGTCTTATCGTCGCCGGACTTGGTATCGCTCATTTACGCTTCCGCTTCCTGCGCCGGATCGATCCCGCGCCCTTCATCTTGCCTGGAGCGTCGCTCTGTAGGCGCTCCGATCTCGTTCCCAGTCTCAGTCGCGGTTCCCTCACGCTCTTCTCGGGCGTCGCCAGGATCCGAACCAGGGCCTTCGCCCCGATAATTGGCCAGCGCTTGCATACGCTTCGCCGCAGCCGAGCCCGCGTCACCGGCAAGGATGGCTGCATGTATCACATTCCCCCCACCCAACGCCAAACCCAATTCGTCCGCACCCAGCAGGCGCAAAGCGGGTATCACCGTTCCGTGGCCGGATGCCGCTGCGACATGACGCGCGGCATCCATCTTACGAATTCCATCCGGCGCCGCCTCGCGCGCCTGAACCAGCAGCAGCGCCTGGCCTGAGCGGATCGCCGCATCGACCTTCGCCGCCCCGGTCACCAGTTGACCGGCCTTTCGCGCCATGCCTAACGCGCCCAATGCCGACTTCGCCAGAAGCTGATCGACGACGGCGCCAAGATCGGCGGGTCCCGTCACCTCGGCCCGAAGCGCCCGGGCGAACAGTTTACGGCGCATCGCCTGGTCGACCGCCGCGCGGCTGAGCGCGACATGGGCGCCGCGGCCCGGAAGCCGCCTGCGCAGATCCGGAACCACCGCCCCGTCCGGCCCGCGGACAAAGCGGATGACGTCTTCCGGCGCCATCGCCTTGCACGAAACGATGCACATGCGCTCGTTCACCCCGACCTCCGGCTCGTCTTTGTCCTCTTCGTCCGAATCGAGGGCCATGGCAACCTGCCTTCGACGATTCAGGCGGCGGCGCCTTCGTCAGCCGTCTCGGCTTCGGCACCCTCCTCGGCCTCCGTCTCCGGCACCGCCAGATCCGCCTCGGTGATCCAACCAGCCTTCAGCCGGGCCTGGATGACCATCCGATCGGCGTCGACACGGGAGATGTCGAAGGCCGCCAAGGCGCCCGGATACTTCGTGGTCTCGCCGTCCTTGCGTTCGGTCCAACCAATCAGGTCGTCGGCCGCGCAGCCAGCGAAGTCCTCCATCGACTTGATACTCTCCTCGCCGAGGGCGACCAGCATCGGCGTCGTCAGGCCGTCGATCTCCTTCAGCTCGTCGGAGACGCCCAATTCGGTCCGCTTGGAATCGAATTCGGCCTCGCGGCGCTCCAGATATTCGCGGGCCCGCGCCTGGATCTCGGAAGCCGTCTCCTGATCGAAGCCCTCGATCGCGGCCACTTCATCCTCGTCGACATACGCGACCTCCTCGACGGTCGCAAAGCCTTCCGAAGCGAGAACCTGGCCAACCATCTCGTCGACATTGAGCGCGTTCATGAAGGTCTCGGAGCGTTCGACGAATTCCTTCTGACGGCGCTCCGATTCCTCCTGCTCGGTCAGGATGTCGATATCCCAGCCGGTCAATTGCGACGCGAGGCGCACGTTCTGTCCGCGCCGTCCGATCGCCAATGACAACTGGTCATCGGGGACGACGACTTCAATGCGCTCGGCGTCCTCGTCCAGCACCACCTTGGCGACTTCCGCCGGCTGCAGCGCGTTGACCAGGAACGAGGCCGCGTCCGGCGACCAGGGGATGATGTCGATCTTTTCGCCCTGCAATTCGCCGACCACCGCCTGGACGCGGCTGCCGCGCATGCCGACACAGGCGCCGACCGGATCGACCGATGAGTCGCTCGATATCACCGCGATCTTCGCCCGCGAGCCCGGATCGCGGGCCACCGCCTTGATGGTGATGATGCCGTCGTAGATCTCCGGCACTTCCATGGTGAAGAGCTTGGCCATGAACTGCGGATGGGTGCGCGAGAGGAAAATCTGCGGGCCCCGCTGCTCGCGGCGGACGTCGTAGACGAAGGCGCGTACCCGGTCACCATAGCGGAACAGCTCGCGCGGAATCTGCTCGTCGCGGCGGATGATGCCCTCGCCGCGGCCGAGATCAACGATCACATTGCCATATTCGACGCGCTTGACCGTGCCGTTGACGATGTCGCCGACGCGGTCCTTGTATTCCTCGTACTGACGATCGCGCTCGGCATCGCGCACTTTCTGCACGATCACCTGCTTGGCCGACTGGGCCGCGATGCGGCCGAAATCCATCGGCGGAAGCTGCTCGGCGATGAAATCGCCCGGTTCGGCGTCGGGATTCTTGTCGCGGGCCAGATCGAGATAAATCTGCGTATTCGGATCCTCGACCTCGTCGACCACTTCCAGGAGCCGCTGCAGCTTCATCTCACCGGTCTTGGTGTTGATGTCGACGCGGATGTTGGTTTCCTGCCCGTAGCGGCTGCGCGCCGCCTTCTGAATGGCGTCGGCCATCGCCCCGATGACGATCTCGCGGTCGATCGACTTTTCGCGCGCGACGGCATCCGCGATCTGCAGAAGCTCCAGCCTGTTCGCACTGACTGCCATACTCTTTCTCCTGACCTTCGGTCGCTCGCCGCATCCACCGCGCCCGACCTCATCAAATTCCTGGCGGATCGCCGCCGCCGTCCAATCCGTCGCCTCGGCGGAGTGACCCCGCCGGGCGTCGAAACCTCAGTGGCCGCTGTCGGCCGCGTCAGCCTCGTCGTCGTCCGCCTTATCCCCGCCCGCCTTGCGCGCGGACTTGTCGGCCTTCAGCGACGCTTCGACCAAATCGTCGGTCAAGATCAGCCGAGCCTCGCCGATGGCATCGAAGGGGATTTCCACCGAGCTCTCCTCGCCCTCGGCCGGCTTGTCGCGCTCGATGGTGATCGACTCGTCGCTCACCTTGACGATCTGACCGCGGTAGCGCTTGCGCTCGTTGATCAGCCGGCTCGTCTCGAGCTTCATGAGAAAACCGGCCCAGGTCTCGAAGTCGCTCTTGCGCACGAGCGGCCGATCGATCCCCGGCGAGGACACTTCCAGATGATAGGCCTTGTCGACCGGATCGTCGACGTCGAGCACCGGCGAGATCGCCCGCGAGACAGCCTCGCAGCCCTCGACCGTCATCGTACCGTCCGGGCGCTCCGCCATGATCTGCACGGTCATCCCGTTCAGGCCGGAAATCCGGACACGTACCAGACGATAACCAATCTGCTCGATCGCCGGCTCGACAATGGCGGCGATGCGGGCTTCCAGTCCTTGCTCTTTCACGAGGCGGTCAGCTGCGGTCGTCACGGTGCTCCGATAAGGCTGCGGGGCGGTTCGATCCTGCCGGATCATGCCCAGTTGCGTGTGTCTCCGCCGATCCGCGCCACGTTGCCGAAGCCCGCCCGATCATGAAACCGGACCCCCGGTAACAAAAAAGAGCGGGACCGGCAGGACCCACTCTCACGATCGCATCGCAGAGAATTTGTCCGCTCTATACGCTCTTCGGGCTTACGCATCAAGCGTTTCTCGTGGCGAAGGTCGGAAAGTCGGCAGCGCGACCGCCGTCGCGTCATCGCCGCCGGAAGGTCAGGTAGGCGGGGCGGCGGCCTTCGCGGATTGCCTTGGCCTCGTAACGTGTTCCCGGCCAGGCTTCGAAGGGGGTATGCCAGTCGGCGGCGCGGCGCGCCGTCCAGGCGAAATCGGGATGGGCGCGGCAGTGATGGAGCGTCCAGTCGACATAGGTTTCGATGTCGGAGGCGAAACGGAACAACGCTCCCGGCTTCAGGACGCGGGCCATGCGATCGAGGTTGCGGGCGCTGACGAAGCGGCGCTTGAAATGCTTCTTCTTCGGCCAAGGATCCGGATAGAAAAGGTCGATCCCAGCGAGACTCGCCTCAGGCAGCCAGTCGAGCAACCGCGTGGCGTCGTCGTCATACAGACGCAGATTCGGGCGGGGCGATTCCGGTAGCCGGCCGAGCAGCTTGGCCATGCCGTTGACGAAAGGCTCGACGCCGATAAAGCCCGTGTGAGGGAAGCGACCGCTTTCCTGATGGAGATGCTCGCCGCCACCGAAGCCGATCTCGAGGCGGATTGCCTCAACGGGCTCGGCGAACAGCTCGCGAAGATCGATCGGGGCCGGCTCGGCGAGGTCCAGCCGCAGGCGCGGCAGGAAGCTCTCGACGAGTTCGGCTTGTCGCGGCCGGAGCCTCGGCCCCTTCAGGCGTCCGAAAAACGCTTCGCGTGATCGCTGTGGATGGTCCCGCGCCGACATCGTCTCTTAGCTGGCGAGTGCCGCCTTCAACTTCGGCACCAGGTCGGTCTTTTCCCAGGAAAACGAGCCATCGCGCCCGGGTTTGCGGCCGAAATGGCCATAGGCCGAGGTCTTGGCGTAGATCGGCTTGTTGAGGTCGAGATGACGGCGAATACCGGTCGGGGACAGATCCATGACCTCCCGAATCGCCGCCTCGATCTGTTCTTCCGTCACCTTCTTGCCGGTGCCGTGCAGATCGACATAGATCGACAGCGGCTGGGCGATGCCGATCGCATAGGCGATCTGGATCGTGCAGCGATCGGCGAGCTTGGCGGCGACCACGTTCTTGGCGAGATAGCGCGCCGCATAGGCGGCGGAACGATCCACCTTGGTGGTGTCCTTGCCGGAGAAGGCGCCGCCGCCGTGCGGCGCCGCGCCACCATAGGTATCGACGATGATCTTGCGGCCGGTGAGGCCGGCGTCGCCGTCGGGGCCGCCGATGACGAATTTCCCCGTCGGATTGATGTACCAAACGCAGTCATCCGCGATCGGAAAATCGCCGAGAGCCTCGCGGATATAGGGTTCGACGACGGCGCGAACTTTGGCCGAGTCCCAGCTTTCCTCGACATGCTGCGTGGACAGGACGATCGAGGTGACCTCGGTCGGATCGCCGTCGACATAGCGGACGGTGACCTGGCTCTTGGCGTCGGGACCCAGCAGCCCGGCGTCGCCCTCGCCCTTTTTGCGCGCGGCAGCCAGAAGCTCGAGGATCTTGTGGGCATAGTAGATCGGCGCCGGCATCAGCTCGGGCGTCTCGCGGCAGGCATAGCCGAACATGATGCCCTGATCGCCGGCGCCCTCGTTCTGAGCGTTCGCCCCATCGATATGCTTGACGTCCGAGGCCTTGTCGACGCCCTGGGCGATGTCGGCCGACTGCGAATGCAGCAGGACGTCGATCTTCGCGGTCTTCCAGTGAAAGCCGTTCTGGGCATAGCCGATGTCGCGGATGGCGCGGCGAGCGGCAGACTTGAAGCGGGACGGATTGATGACCTCGTTGCCATGCTTGTCGGTCTTCATCAGACTTGGCGGCAGCCGCACTTCACCGGCGATCACGACGCGATTGGTCGTGGCGAGCGTCTCACAGGCGATGCGGACCGACCAGGGATCGACCCCGGTCTTCTTGGCTTCGCGATAGACGAGATCGACGATCTCGTCGGAAATCCGGTCGCAAACCTTGTCTGGATGGCCTTCCGAGACGCTTTCGCTAGTGAAGACAAATTCCGAACGCGCCATCTTTACCCCTCTTCGATTCCGGGAATCGCCCGTCTCAACTCCGCAGCCGGTCAACAGCGCGATGGTTCGACGGGGCGAAAAGCTGCGTGGCAGGAGATTGGGCTCCCGACACATATATTGCGCGGTGCGGTGTGGGGCAACGAGGGTGGAAGGTCAAGTGCGACGTGTCCCGCCGGCGCGATTTACTCGCTGCGCGGCTTGTCGTCCGGCTCGGAGGCGTCGGCCAGGCTCCGCACGAGTTCGATGATGCGGCGCCGGACTTTGGGGTCCCCGATCTTGACGAAGGCGCGGTTCAACTGGAGTCCTTCGGAGGAGGAGAGAAAGTCGACCACGTAGTCTGGCCCGGACGGTTCCTGCAGTCCATTCTTGCCGGGCGAACTGCCTGGAACATCCTCGAAGAAGAACGCGACCGGAACGTTCAGGACCTCGGATATGCGCTGCAGCCGGCTTGCCCCGATACGATTGGAGCCCTTCTCGTATTTCTGGATCTGCTGGAAGGTGATGCCGAGGCTCTCGCCCAATTTCTCCTGGCTCATCCCGAGCATGGTGCGACGCAAACGTACGCGCGAGCCGACATGCGTATCGACCGGATTCGGCTTCTTCTTGTTCTCGATCATCGGATCGGCCTTTTCGTCTCTGCGCATCTCCAGGCCATCATCCGTGTGGCCTGGACCCCTCCCAGTCATTCCAGAAATTGATCATTTGGTTGACTAGGCATTTGTCACAATTCACGTCGTGCGCAGGGGGTAGGCGGTGCATGGCGGCGGAGTCAATCAATCCTCGCGCGCATCCTTAACCGGGATACCACTGCGACAGCCCATGTTATTGCGAATGCAAGCCAAAACGGCAGGCTTGCGAAGCGCGCGAAAAGCGTGGGGGCGCCCGCGCGCGGCAATCCAACCTCGATCGTGCCGGTCGATCCAAGCGCCAGTCCGCCAATCTGCCGGCCGTAGGAGTCGTTGACCACCGAAATCCCGGTGTTCGCGCTGCGCACGAGCGGCAGGCCGACCGCAACCGAGGTGAGTTCCGCGAGACGCAGATGCTGGTAGGGACCCGGCGTCGCTCCGTACCAGGCATCGTTGGTATCGTTGACGAGGAACCCGGGCCGGGTTTCGGCCGTCCCCACGTCGATCTCGCCCGGAAAGATGATCTCGTAACAGATCAGCGGCAGGAATGACGGCGCGCCATCGAGCGGCACCTTGACCCGTGCGGCTCCGGCGGAAAAGCCGCCCGGCATCTCGGCCAGTTGCGACAAGCCGAAGCCTTCCAGAAATTCCTGGAACGGAAGATATTCGCCGAAGGGGACGAGATGGGTCTTGTCGCGCGCGGCGATGATCTCGCCCTCGTCGTCGATGACATAGACCGAATTGTAGACCCGCGAGGTGGCAATGTCCGGACCTTCGATGCGGGCCGCGCCGGCGATCAACGTTTCGTTCGGTTGCAGCGTGTCGGCGATGCGGGCGATCGCATCGGGCCGCTCAGTCAAGAGAAAGGGAAACGAGGATTCCGGCCAGATGACCAAGGTCTGGGGCGGCGGCAACGCGGCGCCGACCGCCGGCGCCGTCGTATCGGGCGATAGCGCGACAGCGTTGGGGATCGTGGCGGTATCGCCCCGTGCCTCCGTCAGACTGATATGCCGATCGAAGATCGACTCGGCCTGGTTCACCTCCCATTTCAGCGATTGTTCGATGTTCGGCTGAACGACCCGTAGCCGCACGTTCTCGACGAATTCGGTCGGATTCACCTGCATTCGCCAGAAGCCGAACCCCAGGTGGAAGATAAGAAGCGCGGAGGCGACCACCAGCACCGGGCCGCGCCCGCGGCGGTCGATGAGAACGGCTGGGCTGGAAAACACGATGACGGCAAGCAGCGTCAGGCCGTGGACCCCGACCAGGCTCGACGTCTGCATCAGCAGCGGCACCGGCGCGGCCATCACGCCGATCTCGTTCCAGGGAAAGCCGGTGAAGAGAATGGCGCGCAGATACTCAAACAGCGCGAAAGCGCCGGCCAGCGCGAAAATGCGCAGGGCGCTGTCGCCCCAGACAAGCCGGGCGAGCACGGCCGCCAGACCAAAATAGATCGCCAGGATGGCGGGCAGCCCCAGAACCGCGAGCGGGATGAAAGCGGCGAAGGCCGCCGCATCGACCAGCATGGCCGCCCCCAACCACCACAAGCCGGCGACGAAGTATCCGAAGCCGAACAGCCATCCGGTCACAAAGGCCGGCGCCATGCGGCGGATCAGCGACCGGCCGGGATCGACGACGACACCGTCGAGCAGCCAGACGAGCAATGGAAAGCCGACAAAGCCGACCGCCGGAAAATTGTACGGCGGTAGCGCGAATGTACACAGGGCGCCGGCGGCGATGGTCAGGACGACGCGGCGCCAGCCCTCCAGCAGCAAGACCCAACCGGCCAGCCGATCCAGGAGGCCCCCCTCGCGCTCGCGTCCGTCACGTCGAGAGATGACGCTCACATTGTCCCCCAAATGCTGTCGACGAATCCTGATCGTTCCTGCCCCGAATGGACCGCTATCGAAACTTCACCGTCGTGCATCCGATTTCCGTCCGGCAGACGACGAAACCATGTCCTCCTCAAGGCGCATCCGCCAGCCCTTCGACGATGCGACGGCGCTTTTCCCCCTGCTGGAAGCGGACGATCCGCACCCGACGCACGCGCCGCGGGTCGGCGTCGAGGACCTGGAATTCGAAGCCGGGGACCGCCTGGACGACTTCGCCCCTGGCCGGAATTCGCCCGAGTTCGGAGAACAGCAGACCGCCGATCGTGTCGGCTTCGTCCTCGTATTCGCTGATGTCGAAATCATCACCGACCAGCTTCTTGACCTCGTCGAGATCGGCCTTGGCGTCGGCATAATAGATGCCGTCGCCGCTCTCGGTGATCATCGCGGGCTCGTCGTCATGCTCGTCCTCGATATTGCCGACGACCATCTCGATGATGTCCTCCAGCGAGACAAGCCCGTCAGTGCCGCCATATTCGTCGATGACCAGCGCCATCTGCGTGCGCATCGCCTGCATCCGCGCCATCAGGTCCGAGGCGAGCATGGAGGGCGGAACGAACAGCACCGTGCGGATGATGCCGAGATCGGCGACGCGCCGGGCCAGGTTGATCTGCCGAAGATCGAGCCCCGACCGGGGTTTTTTGGCCGGCTGGCTATCGCCGCCATTGGATTTGGCAGGACGGGCAACCCGCGTGATGTGGCCGACGACATCGCGGATGTGGATCATCCCGCGCGGATCGTCGAGGCTCTCGCCATAGACGGGCATGCGCGAGTGGCCGCTCGCCTCGAACTGCTTCATCAATTCGCCGAGCGTTGTCGTGATCTCGACCGCCTGGATGTCGGCCCGCGGAACCATGACGTCTTCGACCCGGACCTCCCGCAACCGCAGAATGTTGTTCAGCATGGCGCGTTCTTCGGGGGAGAAGGCCCCTTCGCCGTGCCCCGGCTCGAGCAGCGCTTGGGTCAGATCCTCGCGCATCAGATTGGGCATGCGCGGTCGCAGCCGGTGGACAAGACCGCCGATAAATCCCCGCTCTTTTCTGGGTTTTCCGCCGCGCCGACTTCGGTCGTCGCCAGCGCCTCGCTCGCCGCCATCCTCGGCGGCGTCTACCGCGTCGTGGTCGTTCGGACCCGTCGCGTGCGTCTGAATGTTCATCGTCTCACTCATCGTTCAGTCGGCTATCATAACCGGCTTTGGGGGATTTTCGAGGCTTTCGCGATAGGGGTCCGCAATGCCGAGGTCGGCGAGGATCGCGATCTCCAGCGTCTCCATTGCCTCGGCCTCCGCTTCGTCGATGTGATCGAAGCCCATGAGATGCAGAAAGCCATGCACCAGAAGGTGGCGGACATGGTCGGCGAGGCTCTTGCCTTCGGCGTGGGCCTCCCGCTGCACGGTCTGAAAGGCCAGCAGGAGATCGCCGCACAGCGGCCCCGGACGATCGCCGGGCGCAAGATTGGCCATCGGAAACGACAGGATGTTGGTGGCGCGGTCCTTGTCCCGCCATTCGGCATTGGCGGCGCGCACGGTCTCGTCGTCGGCCAGTGTCACGGCGATCTCGCTTTGCAGATCCTCCGGCAGGCCGATCCGCCCGGCCGCCGCGGCGAAAACGCCATGCGCCATCGCCGAGACATCGCCGAGCCCCGCCGCTTCCCACTCCGTCGCCTCGATCGAAAGGGCGACCGTCAGCCCTTTATACGGAACGGATTCTGATTTTCCCGATCGCACTATCTGTCCAGCGGGCTAGCCGACGCACGATGGCGCACCGCATCCTCCTCGTAAGCCTCGACAATCGCCTGAACCAGCGGATGGCGCACCACGTCTTTCGCCTCGAAGCGCACAGTGACGGCGCTCGGCACCTTTTCCAGAACGCGGAGCGCCTCGATCAGGCCGGATTTCTGGCCAGGCGGCAAATCCACCTGGGAGGGGTCGCCCGTCACCACCATGCGGGCATTCTCGCCCAGACGAGTCAGGAACATCTTCATCTGCATCGTGGTGGTGTTCTGCGCCTCGTCGAGTATCACCGCGGCATGGGACAGCGTGCGGCCGCGCATGAAGGCGAGCGGCGCGATCTCGATCGCGCCCGCCGCCAGAGCGCGTTCCACCTTCTCGGCCGGAATCATGTCGTAGAGCGCATCGTAAAGCGGGCGCAGATACGGATCGACCTTCTCCTTCATGTCGCCCGGCAGAAAGCCGAGCCGCTCGCCGGCCTCGACGGCCGGCCGCGACAGGATGATCCGCTCGACCTGGCCCCGTTCGAGAAGTTGCGCCGCGTGGGCGACGGCGAGATAGGTCTTGCCGGTGCCGGCCGGGCCGACGCCGAAGACGAGCTCCGACCGCTCCAGGGCGCGCATATAGGCATCCTGGGTCGGCGTCCTGGCGTGGATCGTGCGGCGGCGCGTCGAAATCTGCGCGAGCGACATGCGCCCCTTTTTCTCGAGCGTCGGCAAATAGAGCTGGTCGTCCTGGGCGATCGCCATGCGAACCGCGCCCTCAACGTCGTTCTTGCCGATCTCGTGGCCGCCCTGAAGACGCTCATAGAGATAATCGAGCGAGCGGCGGGCCTGTTCGCTGGCGATCTGATCGCCCCGAATCTCGATCTTGTTGCCCCGCGCCCGCGCGTCGATGCCAAGCTTTTGCTCGATCAGGGCCAGATTCTCGTCGAACTGGCCGAACAGCGAGCTTGCCAATCGGTTGTCCTCGTAGGTCAACACGATATGCGCCATATCCGATGCGCCGGAAGCGGGCGCGGTTCCGCGCTCAGCCCTCACGCGACCTTCCTCGCATCGCCTGCCCGGACCGCGCCGGAGCCCTCGGCAAGCAGGGAATTCGGCAGCGTTGCCGCAATGCGCACCGTCACCAGATCGCCGATCTCGCCGACATCGGCGGCGGCGACCACCGGTTGCAGGAAGGGCGAGCGCCCGACCCGCTGATGGGCATAGCGGCCCGGCTTTTCGACAAGGATTTCAACGTCGCGCCCGACGAGGCTTTCGGCGAAGGCCGTCTGCTGCTCGCGCAACAGCGCCTGCAGCCGCTGCAGCCGCTCCGATTTCACCGCCTCATCGACGTGGTCGTCCATGTCCGCGCCGGGCGTGCCAGGACGCGGGGAATATTTGAACGAGAAGGCCGACGCGTAGCCGACAGTTTCGACGAGGCGCATCGTCGCCTCGAAATCCGCGTCGCTTTCGCCGGGAAAACCGACGATGAAATCGCCGGACAGGGCGATGTCCGGCCGGGCGGCACGAATCCGATCGAGCAGCGCCAGGTAGTCCGCGGCCGTATGGCGGCGATTCATCGCCTTCAGGATGCGGTCTGAGCCGGACTGAACCGGCAAATGCAGATAGGGCATCAGCGTCGGCAAATCACGATGGGCGGCGATGAGATCGTCGTCCATGTCGCGCGGATGCGACGTCGTATAGCGAAGCCGCCCAAGCCCGGGAATCTCGGCGAGCGCGCGCAACAGGCCGCCAAGAGCAATCGGCCGGCCGGCGCCGTCCTCGCCGGACCAGGCGTTGACGTTCTGGCCGAGCAGCGTCACCTCGCGCACGCCGGCATCGGCCAGCCGACGCGCCTCGTCCATGATCTGGCCGAACGAGCGGGAAACCTCGGCGCCACGCGTATAGGGCACCACGCAGAAGGTGCAGAACTTGTCGCAGCCTTCCTGCACGGTCAAAAAGGCCGTCACCCCCCGGGCGCGGATTTGCGGCGCCTCGGCGCGCGGCAGATGCGCGAATTTGTCCTCGACGGCGTAATCGGTGTCCACGACCTTGTCGCCCTTAGCTACGCGGGCGAGCGCCTCAGGCAGACGGTGATAAGTCTGCGGGCCGATGACCAGGTCGACGACCGGTGCCCGATCGATGATCTCGCGGCCCTCGGCCTGCGCGACGCAACCGGTGACGCCGACGCGCAATTCCTCGCCCCGCAAAGCCTTGTCCGCCTTCAAGAGACGAATGCGGCCCAGCTCGGAATAAATCTTCTCCGCCGCCTTTTCGCGGATGTGGCAGGTGTTCAGGAGGACGAGATCGGCGTCCTCCATTGTCTCCGTCTGCCGATAGCCGTCCTTCGCCAGCGCGTCGCCCATGCGCTGGGAATCGTAGACGTTCATCTGACAGCCATAGGTCTTGATGAAGACTTTGCGGGACTTGTCCCCGGCCGTTGCCGGCTCGCGTGCTTCGATCGTTTCAGTCATGCGCCCTTCTGGTCGGACCGAGCCTGCCAGCTTGGCGCCGACAGGGATGAATTAGACCCATATATCGACAGCATCATGACGCGGCGCAAGCGCCTGATCATTTTCGCACAGGCCGGAGCGGTCTTTTGCCTCCGCTCTGTGACCGCGAAGGCTCGCCGCGAGCATATTTCGGACGCTGGCCTCGGCCGTGCACGCCACCACCTTGCGATCGGACGATTCGCCGAAGGGGATCGGCGTGCCGAACGAGACCTCGACCCGGATCGCGCCCTCCTTGAGAAAGGTCAGGAGATGCGGCCCCAGTTCGACGGCGCCCGGCCAGGCGGCCAACGGCCGAAAATACCGGCCGAGCGGCACGCCATTGGCGTGCGTATAGGCGATCGCCACCGGCTGCACGGTCACCGCATGGGCCTTGAAGGAGCGGAGTGCCGACTGGGCGGCGCCGAACAGCGCGGTCTTGAACGGCAGCACCTCGTTGCCGTCCGAGGTCGTGCCCTCGGCGAACAAGACCATGACATCGCCCGCCGTCAGCCGCTCGGCGATGGCGTCGGCCTGGACCCCGGTGCGCCGGCGTGCCTCCCGCTCCACGAAGATGGTGCGCTGGAGCCGGGCGAGTAGGCCGAAGGCCGGCCAGTCCCGAACCTCCGCCTTGGCGATAAACGACAGCGGCGTGATCTTGCCGAGCACCATGATGTCGGCCCAGGACTGGTGATTGGCGACAAGAAGCAAGGGATGGGCTTGGCTCGGCTGCCCGACGATCTTGACCTCGATACCGGCGACAGTGCAGGCGATGCGGTGCCAGATCACGGGCAATCGACGTGCCAAGCTCCAGCCGCGCGCAATCGCCAGGCTCTGGAGCGGCCATAACACGAGGGTGAGCGCGGTGAGCGTCGCGGCCACGAAGCCGACGCGCAGCCATCCGATCATCGCTTACCGCCCGGTGGCGCGGTCATCATCGTGTACGCCATGGCGCCGCCGCCGCTATCTCAGCGTCCGTTTGAGCATCATCGCGCTGGTCGTGCGGCCGTCCGGCTGACGGTAATAGGCCGGCCGGCGGCCAACCTCCTGGAAGCGCAACCGGCGGTAGAGCTTCAATGCCGGAGCATTCTCCTCGTCGACCTCAAGGAACAGCGACGCCGCGCCCTCGGCATAAAGCTGCTGCAGCAACTGGTCCATCAAGAGACGACCGACGCCGTGATTGCGGGCACGCTTGGCGACGGCGATTGTCAGGATCTCCGCTTCGCCGCCGATGTTGCGGGCCAAAACGAAGCCCAGCGGCGGCTCCGTCGGATGGCCGACATGTCGCGCGACGATGCCGATACCGCCCTTCTGGCTGAGGAGAGAGGCGAGTTCATCGCCGGACCAGGGATGATCGAAGGCTTCGCTGTGGAGATCGGCCGCCGCGTCGATATCGGAATCCTCCAGCGGCGCCGCGGCGATCTCCTGACCGCTTAGCCAGCTGTCCAGAAACGAGACCGTCCAGGTCCAGGGCAAAAACCAATACATCGGCCCACTTTCCTCTCTGCCCGCTCATTCCGCTGTGTCAGCGGCGCTGTCGGCCGGATGAGACCAACCGATCCGCAAGCTTCACTCGACACAGAGTATCACAGCAAGAGTTGAGGAGTGCTTTCGCTTCCAAAGGCGACGCCCGTCGTCGCGGAAGCGGGTTTGGCGTCGGCGCCTCGCAGATAGAGCGGACGCGGCGGCTCGCCTGACCCGCGCCCTGCCGCAAGCCGTGCCAGCACGGCAATATCGACGCGTGCCTCATCCGTCAGGACTTCGCAGGCTCGCGGCTGGAGAACAGCCGCGGCGATCGCCGCGCCGGTTCCGACAAGCCCAATCGTCTGGTCCCCCGGAAGACCGGCGACGAAGGCCGGCAGCGCCTGCGGCGGCAACGCCCGCGGCGCTTCAAGCGGAATCCCGTTGGAGCTAAAGAGCGCCGCATAAACCTCGCCGCGCTTGGCGTCGAGGACGCACAGGATCGGCTTGCCGCCACCGACATGGGGCGCGGCCAGCGCTTCCAGCGTCGTCACGCCGATAGCTGGAACGCCGAGCGCCAGCGCGAAACCACGCGCCGCCGACACGCCGACCCTCAGCCCGGTGAACGAGCCGGGTCCGACCGTGACCGCGATCCTGGCAATGTCCGCATAACCAGCCGAGGCGCTTTCCAGAACCGCGCCGACGACCCCCATCAGCCGTTCCGCGTGCCCCTTGCCGATCTCCGGTTCGGCGCGCCCGACGACCGCGCCGGAGCGAAGATCGAGGAGCCCCGCCGAACAGCGCTCGAAAGCGGTATCGATGGCCAACAGCAGTTGTGTCATCTGCGCAAGCATGCGCTCTCGACGCGCGAAAGACGGGGACAAAGGCGCAACAATCGTTCCGGGTGCATCAGGCGGCCTCGACCGCCTCCACCGCTTCGACCTCGGGCACGAAATGACGCAACAGGTTCTGGATGCCGTGCTTCAGCGTCGCCGTCGAGGACGGGCAACCGGCGCAGGCGCCGCGCATGTTGAGATACACCGTGCCATCGCGATAGCCGCGGAAGGTGATATCGCCGCCGTCCTGGGCCACGGCCGGGCGAACGCGGGTTTCCAGCAGTTCCTTGATGGTCGCGACGGTGCTCGAATCACTTTCCTCGAAGAACTCTTCCCCATCCGGCATCGCTTCGCCGGCGGCCATGTCCGCCATGACCGGCTCGTTCGACATGAAGTGCTCCATCAGCCCGGCGAGGATCGCCGGCTTCAGGTGCTGCCAATCCGGCCCGTCCTTGGTGACGGTGACGAAGTCATAGCCGAAGAAGACGCTGGTCACGCCGGGGATCGCCATCAATCGCGTCGCCAGCGGCGAACGCTCGGCGTCTTCGTTCGAGCGGAATTCGACTGTCCCGTTCTCGACGACGACGCGGCCCGGCAGGAACTTCAGCGTCGCGGGATTCGGTGTCACTTCGGTCTGGATGAACATGTCACGCCCCTTTTGCGGCATCGACGCCGCGGCAATCTTTGGAATTGTTCTAAACTTACAGCAGCGCTTCGCTCGCCGCAACAAGACGTCGCCTGAAGATAAGGCGTTGAATCGGTTCTCAACAGAGGCTGGCGATATCCTCGTCGGTCAAGGTCGCCGGCACGATCGTCACCGGGATCGGAAACGCCGCGCCCTTGCCGGCTACGGAGGAGACCAGCGGCCCCGGCCCTTCGGACGCCTCGCCGGACGCCAGGACGAGAATCGCGATCTCGCGATCGGCCTCGATCAATGCGTGGATCTCGTCGATCATCGTGCCTTCCCGCACCACGGTCTCAGGCTCGATCCCGACCTTTTCGCGCAGTTCGTCGGCGACCTTGGCCAGCCGCGTCTCAGCCTCCTCGGTTGCCTCGGCGCGCATGATCTTCTCGACGCCGAGCCAATGCTGGAAGTCTCCTGGCTCGATGACGTAGAGCAGCACCGCGCCGCCGCCGCTCGCCTTGGCGCGATACGCGGCATAAGCCGCCGCGCGCCCGCATTCGGGGGTTTCGTCGATGATGGCGAGGAACTTGCGTTTGCCGCCGGCGTCCCGACCGATGCGTCTTGATACCATGGCGGCAAGATGGCAGCGCCGGGGCCGGACGGCAAGACGGCAAGACGGCAAGACGATGGTTGTGGCCGGCGCGTTCACTCCCGATGAACGGAAAATGACAACCGCCTGCGCCGACGACCTAGCGGATCAATCGCGCAGAAAGCCGACGATGTCCTTGACGTCCTTCATCGTCGCGTCGGCGATGGCGCCGGCGCGCTCGCCGCCGCCCTTCAAGACCGCGTCGATATGCGACGAATCGGCGAGATAGCGACGCATCTCACCGCTGATCGGCGCGAGGATGTCGACGGCGAGCTCCGCCAGGGCCGGCTTGAACTCGGAAAATTGACGGCCGCCATATTCGGCCAGCACATCGGCCTTCGGCCGCTCGGCGAGCGCGGCGAAAATGCCGACCAGATTGTCGGCCTCGGGCCGCTCCTTCAGGCCGTCCACCTCGGAGGGCAGCGCGTCGGGATCGGTCTTGGCCTTGCGGATCTTCTTGGCGATGGCGTCGGCATCGTCGGTCAGATTGATGCGCGACAGATCCGACGGGTCCGACTTCGACATCTTCTTGGCCCCGTCCTTGAGGCTCATGATCCGGGTCGCGGGTCCCTCGATCAGCGGCTCGGTGATCGGGAAATAACCCGTGGTGCTTTCCTCGCCGCCGGAGATCGGCACCGCCAGTCCGGCGGCTTCGATGCGCTCGGCAAAGTCGAAATTGAATTTCGCGGCGATGTCGCGGGTCAGCTCCAGATGCTGCTTCTGGTCGTCGCCGACCGGCACATGGGTCGCGCGATACAGCAGGATATCGGCGGCCATCAGGCTCGGATAGGCCAAGAGGCCGAGCGAGGCGTTCTCGCGGTCCTTGCCGGCCTTTTCCTTGAACTGGGTCATCCGGTTCATCCAGCCGACGCGGGCGACGCAGTTGAAGATCCAGGCGAGCTCCGCGTGGCCGGAGACCCGGCTCTGGTTGAAGACGATGTGCTTGTCCGGATCGATGCCGGCCGCCAGGAAAGCCGCCGTGATCGAACGGATCTGACCCGGCAAATCGTCCTGAACGAGTTGCGCTGTGATCGCGTGCAGATCGACGACGCAGTAGAGGCAGTCATGGCTTTCCTGCAGGGCGACGAACTTTTTGATCGCGCCGAGATAATTGCCGAGATGCAGATTGCCGGTCGGCTGCACGCCGGAGAATACGCGGGGGGTGATGTCGCTCATGGTCGGCGGCTCCAAAGGATCGCGGCGGTATCGAAAATCGCAGGCGTTATGGCGGAGGGGCCGGCCGCGATCAAGCGCCAGTCGCCTCAGGTAACGGCGGCGCCGTTCAGGCCTGCGGCTTCTTTCGCTTGAGTACCGCCAGGAACAGCTTGCGATCGGCCGCGCCGGTGGCCAGCGCCAGTGCGAAATAGATCGCCATGGCCGACGACACGAGGATCAGAATCGCGAAGGCCTGCGTGGTGACGGGTGATTGCGGCCGCAGCCAGTCGCCGAGTTCGATCATCTCCAGGACGAGAACGGCCCCCATCAACAGCGATGAGAGAACCACCAGAGCCGAACGCTTCACCAGTTCGCGGTCGATCTCCCACAATCCCTTTCGATACAGCCCGGCGAATAGCAGACCGGCATTCAGCCAGCCGGCGATGGTGGTGGCGAGCGCAATGCCGCGTTCCGCAATCAGCCAGAACAGCACGAGCGACAGGACGATGTTGGCGCCGGCCGAGATCAGCGTCGCGATCATCGGCGTCCGCGTGTCCTCGCGGGCGAAATAGCCAGGCGTGAACACCTTGGCCATGACGAAGGCAGGCAGGCCGAGGGCATAAAGGCCCAACACCGCCGCCACGGCCGGGGTCGCGGCCGCGTCGAAGGCTCCGCGTTCGTAGAGGACGCGGATGATCGGCTCCGGGATGATGAACAGGGCGACCGCCGCCGGCAGCGTCAGGAACAGCGCGAATTCCAGGCTGCGGTTCTGGGTATGCTGAGCTTCCCGCAGCCGACCGGCCTTCAGCGCGCGCGCCAACTCCGGCAGCAGGACGACGCCGATGGCGATGCCGACCATGCCGAGCGGCAATTGATAGGGCCGGTCGGCATATTGCAGGGTCGAGACGGCGCCCGGCTTGAAGGAGGCGATCGCCTGGCCGACGAAGAGGTTGATCTGGGTGATGCCGCCGATCAGCGCGGCCGGGCCGGCAAGGACCAGAAGCCGCTTCAGCCGCTTGGTCCAACGCGGCCAACGCAGCGCGACGCTGAAGCCCGCCATGCGCATGGCGATGACCACCATGGCGAGCTGAGCGAATCCGGCGATCAGAACCCCCCAGCTCATCAGGAAGCCGATCGTCGCCTTGTCGGCGCCGTCCCAGAGCGCCCAGCCAAGGACGCCGATCAGGATGAAGTTCAACAGCGTCGGCGCCACTGCGGCGGCGAAGAAGCGGCGGAAGGCGTTGAGGATACCCGACACCATCGCCATCAGCGACATGCAGGCGAGATAGGGAAACATGATGCGCGAGAAGGTGACGGTGATGTCGTAGCGCGCCGCACAGGAGATGACGTTGCCGCCGGCCGCCGGATCATCGATGCAGACTGCGAGACCCGGTGCGATGATCGTCTTGACCAGGAACGGCATGAAGATCATCGCCAGGACGGTCACAGCCACGAGGATCGTGAACAGCGTCGAAAACACTTCGTTGGCGAAGCCGCGGGCGCCCTCCTCGCCTTCCTCCTCCAAAGACCGCGCGAATAGCGGAATGAAAGCGGCGTTGAAGGCGCCCTCGGCGAACAGCCGGCGAAACAGGTTCGGAAAGCGGAAGGCGAGGTTGAACGCATCCGCCACCGGGCCAACGCCGAGGGCGGATGCCATCATCATCTCGCGGCCAAAGCCGAAAATGCGGGAGACGAGCGTCGCGCCGCCGACCGTTGCAAACTTGGAAAGCAGGCTCATCGATGGGGTATGCCGAAAGCGCGAGGGGATGACATGACGACGGACGAGGACACTTCGCCCTCGGAGCTTTCCAGAACGCGCGTGAGGCGCGCCTCGATGCGCTCGATCCGCGTCTCACTGGTGATCTTGGTGCCGATCAGATCGGTAACGTAGAAGACGTCGACCACCTTTTCGCCATAGGTCGAGATATGAGCCGAGCGAATGTCCAGATTGAGGTCGGAGATCGCGCCGGTGACGTCCGACAGAAGGCCCGGACGGTCCAGCCCCTCGACTTCGATGACGCTGAACTGGTTCGACAAATCGTTGTCGACGCTGACCCTCGGCTTGACCGGAAACAGCGTCGTCTTCCGCAAGGGCTTGCGCTGCGCGATGAGGTTCGCCGGCATCTCGCTCCCCTGCAGCAGCTTGGCGATGTTGTCGCAAATTCGCTGGGCGCGGCGGATCTCATCCTCGTCCGACACGAATTCCCGGTTGAGCACCATGACGTCCAGCGCGCGACCGTCGGACATGGTGAAGATCTGCGCGTCGGCGATGTTGGCCCCGGCCCCGGCACAGGCGCCCGCCAGCAGCGACAACAGCCGCGGATGATCCGGCGCGAGCACCATGATCTCGGTCACCTCGTGGAACTTGTCGGTCCGCACGCTGGTGGCAAGCGGCTGGTCGGCCTTGGCGGTCCGAATAAACTCGGCGTGACGGACCTGATCCTCGAGCGGGGCGGTCAGGAAATAATTGGGATAGTGCAGATCGAGATAGACCTGTCGCTCGAGGGCAGGCCAGGCTGCCAGCCGCTCGGCCAGAACCGCGCGTGCGAGCGCGATCCGCTCGCCCCGCGACGACTGGGTGAAGCCACCGGTCAGCGTCGGTTCCGTCTCCATGTAGAGCGTCCGCAAGAGCTGGCCCTTCCAGCCGTTCCAGACGCCGGGACCGACCGCCCGGATGTCGCAGACCGTCAACACTGTCAACAGCCTCAACCGGTCGAGCGTGCGCACCCGTTCGGCGAAGTCGAGGATCGTCTTGCGGTCGTTGAGATCGCGCTGCTGCGCCGTCATCGACATCACCAGATGGTCCTCGATCAGCCAGGCGACGAGATCCGTCTCACGCTCGTCGAGGCCGAGGCGCGGGCATAATTGGCGGGCGATCCTGGCGCCGGCGACCGAGTGATCTTCCGGCCGTCCCTTGGCGACATCGTGGAGAAGCAACGCCACGTAGAGTGCCGTGCGGTCCTTCGGCGTGCGCATGAACCCCGTGGACATCGGCACTTCGTCGGCGAGTTCCCCGCGCTCCATCCGCGACAGTGTGGCGATCGAGCGCAGCAGATGCTCGTCCACCGTGTAGTGGTGGTACATATTGAACTGCATCATCGCGACGATCTTGCCGAAGTCCGGGATGAACCGTCCGAGCACGCCGGCTTCGTTCATGCGACGCAGATGCAGCTCCGGGTCGACCGGGTCTGTGAGAACGTCGAGGAACAGGCTGTTGGCATCCCGATCCTCCCTCAGATCGGCGTTGACGAGCCGGATCGACCGGCGGATCAGCTTCAGCGCGTCCGGGTGATACTCCAGCTCATGCAGCGCCGCGAGCCGGAAGATCCGGATCAGGTTCACCGGGTCGTCGCGGAAGACGTTCGGCCCGGTGACGTTGATGCGGTTGTTGTCGATATGGAAGGCGAGCGTACCGGGGATTTTCTTGGCCCGGTTGCGCAAGCTGCGCACGAAGCCTCGCAGGCCCGGGGCGGTCTTGGCGTGCTGCTCCTCCAGCGCCGCGCAGAAGATGCGCGTCAGATCGCCGACGTCCTTGGCGATCAGGAAGTAGTGTTTCATGAAGCGCTCGACATCCTTCAACCCCGGATGGGAGTTGTAGCCGAGGCGCGCCGCGATCTCCGGCTGCAGGTCGAAGGAGAGCCGTTCTTCCGCCTTGCCGGTGACGAAATGCATGTGGCAGCGCACCGCCCAGAGGAAATCCTCGGCCTTGTGGAACAGCCGCCCCTCGCGCCGCGAAAAAACCCCGGCCTCGACGAGCGCTTCGGTGGAGTTCACCCGGTAGTGATATTTGGCGATCCAGAACAGGGTGTTGAGATCGCGCAGGCCGCCCTTGCCTTCCTTGACGTTCGGCTCGACCAGATAGCGGGTGTTGCCGGTCTTGGCGTGACGGACGGAGCGCTCACCGAGTTTGGCGGCGATGAACTCCTCGCTGGTCCCCTCGACGATTTCGGCCTCGAAGCGCTGGCCGAGTTCGACCAGCAGTTCCTCGGCGCCGGCGATCAGCCAGCGTTCCAGGATCGAGGTCCGGATGGTGAAGTCGGAGCGGGCCAGCCGGATGCATTCATCGACCGTGCGGGTGGCGTGCCCGACCTTGAAGCCGAGATCCCACAGCAGATAGAGCAGATATTCGGCCACCTGCTCACCGAGGGCGGTCTGCTTGTAGGGCAGGAGGAACAACAGATCGATGTCGGAGCCGGGCGCGAGCGTGCCGCGGCCGTAACCGCCGACCGCCAGGATCGCCATGCGCTCGCCGGAGGACAGGTTCGCCGAGGGAAAGACGTGGCGCAGGGCATAGTCATGAATCTCGCGGATCACCGCATCCTGCAGCGAGGCGAGCCGCTGGGCGCACAAGAGGCCTCCGCCATCCTCGAACAGCATCTCCTCGATCATCGTCCGACTGTGGCCGATGGTATCCTTGAGCAGCGCCAGAACTTCGGCCCGCGCCGCCGTCGAAGCGCCACCGGAAGAGTCCTTTTCGGCGATCGACGCGAGCCCCGATCGCAGCATCTCGACGTCGAGGATGCCGTCGAGCTGGACCTGTTCGCCGGTCTCGACGAACGGCAGGAGGCTCGGCTGGGCGGGGCTTGCCTCGAGCATGGTCATATGCGGTCCTGCTGCTTGTTCGCTTCGCGGCGAAGGCTATAACCCATTCGCAGACCCCTTGCGAGAAAACTCACCATGGCTTCCGCACCACCAAGGCATCGCTCCTGAACGAAAAAAGGGCCACCCGCGGAAGCGGATGACCCTTTGCCCGGATGCTGCACGCGGGTGCAGCAATCGCATTTTCCGGATTAGCGGCGAACCTGTCGGCGCTCGTACTCGTCGGCCTGACGATTCGCGAAGTCCGAACCTGGAACGATGACCGAACGCGCGTCCACGGAAGGCGCGGAACGCTCGGATACGTAGCCGAAGGCACGCGCCTCGCCAGACGCCGACGGCGCGAGGGAAACGGAGCCGTCGACGACGGACTGGCGCTGCGCTTCCTGCTGCTGCTGGATGTAGAAGTCGGAGCCCGGCACGAGCGACTGGGCCGCGGCAGGCAGAACACCGGCAAGAGCGGCAACAGCGACGGAAATAGCGAGAATGTTCTTCATATCATAATTCCATTTATTTCGTTTTGTGGCGAGGCGACCCGATTGCATTGGATTTCTTGGGCCGTCGTCGCCGGTGAACACCAGCTAATGATGATCTATCGGGATGAAATACATTTCTGTTGAACAGTCCGTCTGAAATCACCCTGTCAAGACGAAGTGATCCCTCCGTGAGACGCGGATTTGTGGACAATCGACATATTCTTTTGCGGAGAGCAGTTTGGAATTTCTCCTCCGCGCCGCGATCGATGGCCCGGCGGTGCCCACTCCGGCCATAGAAAAAGGGCCGCCCGTCAGGACGGCCCTTTATCACATGCGCGCGTGGCCGTTTTGGGCTACGCAGCGATTCCCGGTTTACTTCACGGCGTCGGTCGAAGCCTCGTCCTGCAGGACATCCTCGGTCGTGGCCACCTTGGCCTCGGCTTCCGACTGGCTCATCGTCGCGCCCGAACCCGGGACGAGGAGCGTGCCGTCGGCAGCCGTCTCTCCGGTGGTCTCGCCTTCGATACCGGCCGCAACCGTGTCGCGCTCAGTGGCTTCGTTCAGCTGGATCTGCGCCTCGCTGCCCGGAACGATGGTTTGGGTGGTCGTGTCTGCTTCGGCCGCGCCGGTCGCCCCGGCAGCATCTTCCGCCACCGCATCGCGAGTCGCCGCCTCGTTCTCCTTGATAATGGTCTCCGACCCCGGAATTTTCGGCGCGGCATCCTGCGCGTATGCAGAGACGGTCAAGATCGATGCGCCGATAAGAACAGCGGAGAAAATAGATGCACTCTTCATAATATAAAGCCTTTCATACTTGCGGCGGCAGAATGCTTAGGTCGCTGCCGCCGCCGGTGTAGAGATCGTTAATCTCGTCCGTTGCCAAACGGTAGCTCGCCTTCCCGGTTCCGTCGTTTTTAGCCGGCTATAAATTCAACAGAATCAGGGGCGGATAACTTCGACGAGCCGAGGCACAGACGGACCACGCGGATCGCATTCTGTCGGAATGCGCCCCGTCACCCGTCCAACGGGAGCGTGCTGGCGCGTATCAGGGTGAAGGCAGGGCGAGCGCTGTCAGCCGGTAAAGCGCTTCGAGTGCTTCGCGCGGCGACAGGCCGTCGGGGTCGAGCGCCGCGAGTGCATCGCGAAGCGCGTCGTGCGGTTCGGGAGCAGGCGTCTCGGCGCGCCGTGCGACCGCAGAGAATAACGGCAGGTCGTCGACGAAGGCGGTCCGCTTCTCGCCCTGCTCACCGCGTTCGAGTTCCGCCAAGACTTGCCGGGCACGCTCCACCGCCTTGGGCGGAAGCCCAGCCAGCTTGGCGACCTGAATGCCGTAGGACCGGTCGGCGACGCCGGCCGTAACCTCATGCAGGAAGATCACCTCGCCTTCCCACTCCTTCACCCGCATGGTCGCGTTGCGCATACGGGAGAGCCGCGCGGCCAGCGCCGTCATCTCGTGGAAGTGGGTGGCGAACAGCGCCCGGCAGCGATTGACTTCATGCAGGTGCTCGACCGCGGCAAAGGCGATCGATAGCCCGTCATAGGTCGCCGTGCCCCGGCCGATCTCGTCGAGGATGACCAGCGCCCGCTCGCCCGCCTGGTTGAGGATCGCGGCGGTTTCGACCATCTCGACCATGAAGGTCGAGCGTCCCTCGGCGAGGTCGTCCGACGCGCCGACCCGGCTGAACAGGCGATCGACGACGCCCACATGCGCCCGCGCGGCCGGCACGTAGGAACCCATCTGGGCCAGAACAGCGATCAGCGCGTTCTGGCGCAGAAAGGTGGATTTGCCGCCCATATTCGGGCCAGTGAGCAGCCAGATCGATCCTGCCCCCTCCTGCCCGGCCCCAGGTGGCGACAGGTCGCAGTCGTTGGAAACGAACGGCTCGCCCGACCCCGCCTTCAGCGCCGCTTCGACCACCGGGTGGCGGCCGCCCTCCACGGTGAAGGCAAGGCTGTCGTCGACAAGCGGCGGCGTCCACTCCTCGGCCACGGCGAGTTCGGCGAGAGCGGTCGACACATCGAGCACCGCCAGCGCCTCGGCGCCACGCTGCAGCGCCTCCGCCGCCTCGCCGACGGCGGCGACCATGCGCTCGAAGGCCTCGAGCTCGATCTTGAGCGCTTCGGCCGCGGCCCCGGCGATCCTCGTTTCCAACTCGCCGAGTTCGGTGGTGGTGAACCGCATCGCCGACGCCATGGTCTGGCGGTGGATGAAGCGCGTCTCGCCGTCCTCGCCGGCAAGCGCCTTGGCCTGCGCCTCGCCGACCTCGACGAAATAGCCGAGCACGTTGTTGTGCTTGATACGCAGGTTCCGCACCCCGGTCTCGGCGGCGTAGCGGCCCTGCAGATCGGCGATCACCCGCCGCGAATTCTCGCGCAGCGTCCGCGCCTCGTCCAGCGCCGGTATCGCCCCGTCGCGGACGAAGCCGCCGTCGCGCTTGAGGAGCGGCATCGTGTCGGCGAGCGTGTCCGACAGCGCCTCATGCAAGGATTGCGGCAGCGCGGCGAGCGCCGTGACCGCATGGCGCAATTCGTCCGGCATCTCGGCAGCGGCGGCAGCGGCGATGGCGAAGGCGGCCTCCAAACCGTCGCGAATCGCCGCGAGGTCGCGCGGACCGCCACGGCCGAGCGACAACCGCGACAGCGCCCGCTCGGTGTCCGGCAGACCCGTGAGCGCCGCGCGCAAGCGCTGGCGGTTCGGCATATCCTCGACGAAAGTGCGGACCGACGCCTGCCGGGCCCGGATCGCCGCCGGGTCGGTCAGCGGGGCGGCGAGCCGGCCGGCCAAAAGCCGGGCGCCCGCGCCGGTCACGGTCCGGTCGATGGTCGACAGCAGGCTGCCCTGCCGCTTGCCCGACATTGTCCGGGTCAATTCCAGCGAGGCGCGCGTCGCCGGATCGATCTGCATGAGCGAGCCGGCGACCACCCGCTCGGGCCGCTGCAGGGCCGGGCGCGCCGCCATCTGGGTCTTGCCGAGATAGGCGATCAGCGCGGCGGCGGCAGCAAGTTCGACTCGCGAGAAACCGCCGAACCCGGACAGCGTCGCCACACCGTAGAAGCGGCAGACCCGCTCCTCGGCCGTCGCGCCGTCGAACAGCGCCTGCGGCTCGGGCCGCGCGGCGCGGCCATACCGGCGCAGCAATGGCTGCAGCGTCTCGTCATGGAAGACCGGCTCGGCGACGACGATTTCGCTCGGCTCGATCGCGGCGATGTCGGTAGCCAGTCGCCCGATGTCGGTTTCCGCCAGACGGAAGGTGCCGGTCGACAGATCCGTCCAGGCCAGGGCGAAGGCCGCATTTGGGCCGGAGCCTCCCAACCGCGCCAGCGCCATCAGATAATTCGGGCGCCCCGGCTCCAGCAGAGCCTCCTCGGTGATCGTCCCCGGCGTCACCAGGCGGACCACGTCGCGCTTCACCACCGATTTGGCGCCGCGCTTGCGCGCTTCGGCGGGGTCCTCGATCTGCTCGCAGACCGCGACCCGATGGCCGAAGGCGATCAGCTTCTGCAGATAGTCATCGGCCGAGACCACCGGCACGCCGGCCATCGGGATGTCCTCGCCGAGGTGCTTGCCCCGCTTGGTCAGGGCGATGCCAAGCGTTCGCGACGCCTCGGCCGCGTCATCGAAGAACAACTCGTAGAAATCGCCCATGCGATAGAACAGCAGGCAGTCCGGATTGGCCGCCTTGATCTCGATATATTGCGCCATCATCGGCGTCGGGGCGGCGTCCTTGTCGGCCGTCATTGCGCGGATCGGTCTCTTTCGTTCAAACTGGGGCCGCCGGGTCGTGCGGAACGCCGACGAACGCGGCCAACCATACAAGCTCCTCTCCGCTTAGCTGCGTGGCTATCGCGATGGAAGGGGAGATGAAGACAATTGCAGGGGGAAGCATGGATCAGCGCACGACAGGTCACCGTAAGCCGTCCGTCTCCGACGCCGAGGCACTGGATTTTCATTCCTCCGGGCGGCCGGGCAAGTTGGAGATCAACGCCACCAAACCGATGGCGACCCAGCGCGACCTGTCGCTCGCCTATTCGCCCGGCGTGGCCGTGCCGGTGCGCGCCATCGCGGAAGACCCGGACAAGGCGTTCGACTACACCGCGCGCGGTAACATGGTGGCCGTCATCTCCAACGGGACGGCGATCCTCGGCCTCGGCAATCTCGGCGCACTGGCCTCCAAGCCGGTGATGGAGGGCAAGGCGGTGCTGTTCAAGCGCTTCGCCGACGTCGATTCCATCGACCTGGAGATCGACACCGAGAATGTCGACGAATTCGTCAATTGCGTCCGCCTGCTCGGCCCGTCCTTCGGCGGCATCAATCTGGAGGACATCAAGGCGCCCGACTGCTTCATCATCGAGGAGCGGTTACGCGCGGCCATGGACATTCCGGTGTTCCACGATGACCAGCACGGCACGGCGATCATCGCCATCGCGGGGCTGATCAACGCGCTGCACCTCACCGGCCGCGACCTCGCCTCGACGAAGCTGGTCGTCAACGGCGCCGGCGCCGCCTCGATCGCCTGTATCGACCTCATGAAGGCAATGGGCTTTTCGCCTGAGAACGTCATCGTCTGCGACACCAGAGGCGTCATCTATCGCGGCCGCGAGGCCGGCATGAACCAATGGAAGTCCGCCCACGCCGTCGAAACGGACTTGCGGACGCTGGCGGAGGCCATGGACGGCGCCGATGTCGTCTTCGGTCTCTCGGCCAAGGGCGTCTTCACTCCCGACATGATCGCCTCGATGGCGAAGAACCCGATCATTTTCGCGATGGCCAACCCCGATCCGGAGATCACGCCCGAGGAAGTCGCGGACATCCGTAGCGACGCGATTATGGCGACCGGGCGTTCAGACTATCCCAACCAGGTCAACAACGTCCTCGGCTTTCCCTACATCTTCCGCGGCGCGCTGGACGTGCGCGCGACGACGATCAACGAAGCGATGAAGGTCGCCGCCGCCGAAGCGCTTGCCGCTCTCGCCCGCGAGGACGTGCCCGACGACGTGGTCGCGGCCTATCGCGGCCAGCGCCCGCAATTCGGCCCGGACTACATCATCCCGGTCCCGTTCGATCCCCGCCTGATCTCGGCGATCCCGCGGGCGGTGGCCAAGGCGGCGATGGACACCGGCGTCGCGCGACGCGCGATCACCGATTTCGACGCCTATGACAGGGAGCTGCGCTCGCGGCGCGATCCGATCGCCTCGACGCTGCAGCGCATCTTCGACGGCGTGCGGCGTGATCCCAAGCGCGTGGTGTTCGCCGAGGGCGAGGAGCCGCAGGTGATGCGGGCAGCCGTCGCCTATGTGAACCAGAATCTGGGTACCGCCATCCTGCTCGGCCGCGATGCCGAGATGCGCGAGACCGCGCGCGAGGCCGGCATCGATCTCGACCGTCCCGGCCTCGAGCTGGTCAATGCGCGGCTTTCCAACCGGGTCGACGATTATACCCAGCTGCTCTACTCCCGCCTCCAGCGAAAGGGCTATCTGCACCGCGACTGCGTCCGGATGATGCGCAACGACCGCAATCTCTTCGCCAGCGCCATGGTCGCCATGGGCGACGCCGACGCCATGGTCTCGGGTGTGACGCGCAACTACCAGACGGTTCTGCAGGACGTCGGCCGGGTGCTCGACGTCAAGCCGGGCCACACGATGATCGGCGTCTCGGTCGTCTTGTGCCGCGGGCGAACGGTGCTGGTCGCCGACACCGCGGTGCATGACATGCCGAACGCGCAGGAACTCGCCGACATCGCGATCGAGGCGGCGGCGATGGCCCGCAAGCTCGGCTACGAGCCCCGCGTCGCCATGCTGGCCTACTCGACCTTCGGAAACCCGCCGGGCGAGCGGGCGCAGAAGGTACAGGAGGCGGTCCGCATCCTCGACGGGCTGAATGTCGATTTCGAGTATGACGGCGAAATGAACGCCGACGTGGCGCTCAACGCCGAGATCATGGAGCAGTACCCGTTCTGCCGGCTTTCAGGCCCCGCCAACGTCCTGGTGATGCCGGCCTTTCACTCCGCCTCGATCGCCACCAAGATGCTGCAGGAGCTGGGCGGCTCGACCGTCGTCGGCCCGCTTCTGGTCGGGCTGGAAAAGCCGGTGCAGATCGTCGCGCTGGGAGCCAAGGATTCCGAGCTCGTCAACATGGCGGCCATCGCCGCCTATGAGGCTATCGATTGAAGCGTGAACCGATGCAATCGCGGCCAGAACATTGTCGTCGCCACCGCGAAGAACCATGTCATGTCCGTCAGCTTCCGTTCATCGGTGCTGTGCCATATCGACAAGCTGCCGCCTTCGGTCGCGGTGGATGATCGCCCAGGAAAGTGCCCCATGCTGAGAACCGCCCTTATCGTCGCCCTATCGACACTCGCGCTGACCAGCCTGGCGGCCGGTCAAGGCGGCGACGAAAATGTTATCGTCCTGCAATACGCTGCCGAACATCCGACCGACAACGCACGATTGCCGACGGCGCCGCAACTCGGCGATTCCGTGCCGGATACGATTGCGCTGCAACAGGTCGACGGCAATTCCACGCTCGCTTATTTCTACTACAATGGCGAACCGGTGCTGGTCGATTTGAAGACCCGCAGCATCGTGCGGATCGGTCAGTAGACCACGCCACGCGCGCCCTTCAGGCTGCGAAGCGGCCAGCGTCGGCGCCGTAATGGCCGATATAGCGCGGGTTGATATTGGCCCGCGGCAGCACGACGAGTACGTCGGTCGTGCCGAACTGATGGTCGACGACCGCGCCCTCGCCGATATAGCCACCCAGCCGCAAATAACCCTTGAGCAGCGGCGGCAGAGCGGCGAGCGCCCTGCGCGCATCGACCGCGTCAGCGGAATCGGGTGGGAAAATTCCCACCTTGGCATGCGCACGCACCCGCCATTCCGCCGGCGCCGGTGCGTTCTGTCTCAAAAAGGCGAGCGGCAGGGCCAGCGCCTCGGGATCGGTGCCCGCCAGCGAGGCGCAGCCGAACAACACGTCGATGTCGTGGCCGAGCACGTAGCTCCAGATCCCCTGCCAGAGCAGTTCGACGGTGCGCTTGCCGCGATATTCCTTGAGGACGCAGGAGCGCCCGAGTTCGAGGAACCGGGTGCCTTCATGCCTGGCAAGCATCGGCGCGATGTCGAATTCCTGGGCGGTGTAGAACCCTCCGGCCAGAATGGCCATCTCGCCGCGCAACAGCCGGTAGGTGCCGACGATGCGGTTCGGGATCGCGCCGCCCAGGCTGTGATCGAGCACCAGTAGATGATCACAATAGCGGTCGTAGCCGTCCCGGTCCCGGCGGGTCATTTTCTGCAACTTTGACGGCTGGGCGCTCATTTCCTCGTAGAAGACGTGATAGCGCAGCTTCTGCGACGCCCTGACCTCGGCCGGCCGGCGCGCCAGGCGGACCTCGAGCTGCCCGATCCGCCCCAGCACCGGCGACATCGGATCGAACCGCCGGGTCAGGTGGCGCAACCTCGCGGGAACCGTAGCCAGACCGGCGGCGCCAGGATCCGGTGCCGTCAACCCAGCGCCGATCAGTTGCGCCTGCCGCGTGCCCTGTCCGATCATCGCATCCTCCGTCCGGCCAACTCCGCGCTGCAGTGCCATAGCGATCGACAGCGAAGAATTTGTGACCGTCCCGCCGACACTATCGCTCAAGTGGCGACGACGAACAACGTCCCGGACGCGGGCCGGTTCATGTCATGTCGACGACGACGCGGCCGCGGATCTTGCCCTCGACGATGTCCTTGGCGGCGTCGAGGATGCCGTCGAAGGTGATTTCCGTCGCGATCGACCGCAGCTTTTCCGGTTCGAGATCCTGCGACAGCCGTCGCCACGCTTCCAACCGCCGCGGTTTCGGCGCCATTACCGAATCGATGCCGAGCAGCGAGACGCCGCGCAGAATGAACGGGGCGACCGAGGCCGGAAGGTCCATACCCTGGGCGAGCCCACAACATGCGACGGCGCCGCCATAGGAAGTCGCCGCCAGGACGTTCGCCAGCGTGTGGCTGCCGACGGCGTCGACGCCCGCGGCCCAGCGCTCCTTGGCCAGCGGTTTGCCGGGCTCGGAGAGTTCGGCGCGATCGATGATTTCGGCGGCGCCGAGATCGGTCAGCCAGCCGGCTTCATCCGGCCGGCCGGTGGAGGCGATGACATGCCAGCCGAGCTTCGACAGGATCGCAGTGGCGACCGAGCCGACCCCGCCGGAAGCGCCGGTAACGACCACCGGCCCACGATCCGGCCCCATTCCGGCCTTCTCCAGCGCCAGCACGCACAGCATCGCGGTGTAACCGGCGGTGCCGATCGCCATCGCATCCTTCGGCGAAAAGCGCTCGGGCAGCGGCACCAGCCAGTCGCCGTTCAGTCGGGCGCGGCCGGCATAGGCGCCGTAATGGGTCTCGCCGACGCCCCAGCCATTGAGCACGACCTTGTCGCCCTCCTTCCAGTCGGCGTGGGTCGAGCGAATCACGGTTCCCGCCAGATCGATACCCGGGATCAACGGCCAGCGGCGCACGACCGGCGCCTTGCCGGTGATGGCGAGGCCGTCCTTGTAGTTGACCGTCGTCGCCTCGACGGCGACGTCGACGTCGCCGTCCATCAGTTCGTCCGGCGCCATCTCCACGACATTCACCGACTGCTTCTTCTGCTCGTCCCGCGACACCAGGATCGCTCGAAACGTCTCGCTCATTGCATCACTCCCGTTCTGATATTCGACTGAGGGCGGGAACCGGCGATGTCAATCGCGGGGTTCACCGACCTTGGCGACCGTCCCGCGCCTCGGCGCCAGGATGAACTCCTCGATGAGGATCACGACCGCGCCCACGGTGATGAAGGCGTCGGCCAGGTTGAAAACGGCGAAATCCCAGACCGGCGTATGGAAATAGATGTAATCGACGACATAGCCGAGCCGGACCCGATCGATGAGATTGCCGATCGCGCCGCCGACGATGATCGCCAGACCGACATGCAGGAGCCGCCGCTCGGCCGGCGTCTTCACCCAGAGATAAAGGACGACCGCCAGAACGAGCCCGGACAGAAGCGACAGCCCGACATCACCGAACCCCGCGAACATCGAAAAGGCGATGCCGGTGTTGCGGGCATGATAGAGCGCAAGGAAGGGCAGCACCTCGATCGCTTCGCCCAGATCCATCGTGGCGACGACCAGCGCCTTGATCGCCTGGTCTGCGATAACCGCGACTGCGACGAGAACGAGGTTGAAACCGATGAAAACGCGCATCACAGGCTGAGCGCTCCCCGGCGCACTTCGAACAGCATCACGCCGGTGGCGACCGCGAGGTTCAAACTGTCGGCGCGCCCCGCCTGCGGAATCCGCACCAGGACGTCGCAAGCCTCCGTGAGCCGGTCGGTCAGGCCGGCCTGCTCGTTGCCCATCAACAGCACCGTCGCCCCGGCGCCGTAATCGGGTTTGCGGTAGTCGATCGCTCCCGCCATGTGGGCGCCCGCGACCAGGCCCTTGAAGCGCTTGCGCCATTCCAGGAATTCCGCCTCGCCCGCCCGCGCCAGCGGAACCGAGAAGATCGAGCCCATCGTCGCGCGGACGGTTTCTAGCGAGAACGGGTCGACGGTCTCGCCGATCAACACGACGCCGGAGGCGCCGGCCGCGTCCGCGGTGCGCAGCACGGTGCCGAGATTGCCCGGATCGCGGACCCGGTCCAGCGCCACCACGACGTTGTTACCGGTCACATCGAGCTTGGCGAGCGGCGTCAGCCGGCGGCGGAAGACGCCGACGGCGTTCTGGGGATTGTCGCGGCGGGTGATGGCTTCCAGCACCTTGGCGCTCGCCTCGACGAGGTCGGCGCCGAGCGACACGGTCCGCGCCGCCGTTTTCGCCAGCAGTTCCTGGCCGATCTCGGCCTTGGCGACGATCAGGGTCTGGATTTCCCAGCCCGCGTCGAGCGCGTCGATCACCAGCTTCAGGCCTTCGGCGAGGAACAAACCGGTCTCGTCGCGATGCCGCTTCTGCGCCAGCGCGCGAATATCCTTGATGATCGGGTTGGAGATGCTCGACACCTCCTTGACCCGGCCGGGGGCGCGCGTCGGCGCGAAACCAGGCCGGCGGTCGGCGCCCGAGGACGGTGGTGGACGATCAGACATGGTCGGCGCTCCAGCGCGAGAAGAGGGACGTCGACAGGAGCCGCGGCTCGTCGCCGGCCTCGCGGATGACGAGTTCGCCCGATTGCAGGTTGCCGCCGAGCCCGCGAAAGCTCTCGCCCATGAGCGCCGACAGGGCGTAAAACGACGCGCGGATCGAATAGGCGGTGAGGATCACGAACAGCGGACGATCCGACAGAAGTTCACGGACGAGACCCAGAAGATAGGGCAGATCGTCGAAGAGCTGCCAGACTTCGCCTTTCGGGCCCCGGCCGAATTTCGGCGGGTCGAGCAGGATCGCGTCATAGCGGCTGCCGCGTTTGACCTCGCGCTCCACATAGCGGATCGCGTCCTCGCAGATCCAGCGGATCGGACGCGCGCCGAGCCCGGCCATCTCCTGGTTCTCCCGCGCCCAGCCAACCGCCTTCTTGGAGGCGTCGACATGAGTGACCTCGGCCCCGGCGCGGGCGGCGATGAGCGAGGCGATGCCGGTGTAGCCGAAGAGATTGAGCACGCGCACCGGGTTGTTTCCCCGTTGGCTGGCGGCGCGGATCGCGGCCTCGGCATAGGACCAGTGCGCCGCCTGCTCGGGAAACACGCCGACATGGCGGAAGGAGGTGAACCGGCCCTGATAGGACAACCCATCGTGAACCAGCGGCCAGGTCTCGCCGAGCGGCGCATTGGGAAAGCGCCAGCGGCCGGTGCCTTCCTCGTCGATGTCGCCGGTAAAGACCGCGTCGGCGCGCAGCCAATCGTCCGGCTTCAGCCGCGGTTGCCAGATCGCCTGGTTTTCCGGCCGGCGAACCAGCAGCGGGCCATAGCGCTCCAGCTTCTCGCCGCCGCCCGAATCGATCAGCGCATAATCCTGCGTCGGCTCAACGGTGAGGATCAGCGGCCCCTGCTCGCTCGGACGCGCACCCACTCGCTCGGGTAGCGTCAGCCGCGTCGATGGCTCCGCCGGTCGGCCGGGTCGACCGCCCCCGAGCTGTTCGCCGCCGCCCGGGCGCGCGCGCTCGGGCCGGTCCGCCTCATGCTTGCGGGACACCGTCCGAGCCGGTTTCGTGGCCGTCTTGTGGGTCGGCCGCCGCGTTCGCGCCAAGGCGAAACTCCCTGCTACTGTGGTTCAGAGCGCTCCTTACCGGTTCCGTGGCGGCTTGGCAAAGCGACCAAAAACGTGCAGCAAGTCGCGAGCAACATATTGCGGGCGCCAGAACTCGCGCCCGCCAAACAGGGAGGATTAACATGGATCTGAAGGGCGAATATCGACTGTCGGCGCCACGGGAGAAGGTCTGGGCCGCGCTCAACGACCCGGACGTTCTTCGCGCCTGCATCCCGGGCTGCCAGAGCCTGGAGATGACGGGCGAGAACGAGATGGCCGCGACAGTCGTCACCAAGGTCGGCCCGGTCAAGGCAAAGTTCTCGGGCGAGGTCCGTCTGGAGAATATCAACGCGCCGGAGAGCTATTCGATCGTCGGCGAGGGCAAGGGCGGCATCGCCGGCTTCGCCAAGGGGGGCGCCGACGTACACTTGGCCGAGGACGGTGCGGACACCATCCTCACCTATGACGTCAAGGCCCAGGTCGGCGGCAAGATTGCCCAGCTGGGCGGGCGGCTCATCGATTCGACCGCCAAGAAGCTCGCGGGACAGTTCTTCGATTGTTTTGCAGAGACGGTCTCAGGCGGCACGGCCACGGCCGAAGGCACGACCGAATCCGTCTGAGGCGCGGCAAGCGCCTCGACGAGGGATCGCGGACTATCTGGAACGAAAAGGCCCGCTGCATGGCGGGCCTTTTGACGAGAGTGCGACTTGGGGCCGGCTCGGTCACCCATACCCGCAGGTTTGGTATGACGCCGCTCCTATTACGCCGCCCGTGAGGTCGTCAGTGCCGTCGAATTGGAGGAGGCCTGCCCGTAGGAGGCGCGGTCACGTTCTTCCTGGAGCTGGCGAAGTTTCGCCTTGTTCTCCTCGGTTTCACGCCGCAGCTTTTCCACCTCGTATTTGCGCTTCCAGGACTTGCGCCGGTAATGCGACTGGGTCAGCCAGGTACCGATCCCGCCCAGCACGACGCCGATGATCACCGACCCCATCAAAAGAATGAACAGCGGCGCCTCGAAAGCGAGCTGCGGCATCGAGCCGATCGGATCGAGCGAAACCGGGATCGACTCGCGGTTGGCCACGCTGAAGACGACCAGCACGATGGCCAGGGGAACCAGAATGAGCAATGAGAGAATTTTCGAAATCATGCGCCTACGCCTCTGACCTCTGTCGGCTGCGGTACCCCTGCACCGGCACCCGCGGGCCTTGTCATCGTTTGAAAATGGGCACCGAACCGGATGCGTCAATCAGTCGGGCGGGCATCGCGGTCAACGCGTGCCTCACTCGTCGTTCAGCCGCTCGCGCAATTCCTTGCCGGCTTTGAAGAACGGGACCCATTTCTCCTCGACCTCGACCGCTTCGCCGGTGCGCGGATTGCGGCCCGAACGGGGTGGGCGATTCTTCACCGAGAACGCTCCGAAACCGCGCAATTCGACCCGGTTCGACTCGCACAGCGCCTCGGTGATCTCGTCGAAGATCGCCTTGACGATCGTCTCGACGTCGCGCTGATAGAGATGCGGGTTGCGGCTTGCGATCGCCTGCACGAGTTCCGACTTGATCAAGCGATTTTCCCCTCTTGATGTACGGTCCGGTCGCTTCTGACCGCCGAACTCTCAGCGCGTCCCGTTTGGTAACGAGAAACCTCAGACATTTCCACGACTTCACCGCAGTGGCGCGCGCCCATCCAAAGGCTGCCAGAGCGACACCATGCCGTCAAGGTGGCCGACCTTGCGCAAAACGGCGGTTTCTAGCGAGGCGGCGCGAGGATCGAGGCCGAACGCGCCGAAGAGCATCGCCCTGGCGGCGGTAAAAAGCGACACATAGCCTTCGGTCTCGGGTTCCCGGTCGACGATTTTGAGCGCCTTCGTCACACCGCGATCATCCTCCAGCCAGCGCCGCACCTCGGCTTCGCCCCCCAGCGCATCGACCAGCTTGCGCTCCAGCCCCTGGCTGCCAGTGAAGATCGAGCCGTCGGCGAGGGCCCGCGCCTCGGCCAGACTCATGTCGCGCCGTTCGGCAACCAGCGCGACGAACCATTCGTAGGTGTCCATGATCAGCCGGCGGATCATCGCCTTGGCCTCCTCCGGCGCCGGCGCGAAGGGCGAAGGCTCGGCCTTGAGCGGGGACGATTTGATCGCGTTGACCTCGACGCCGATGGTGTCGAGCAGTTCCGAGGCGTCGACATATTGGAAAATCACCCCGATCGACCCGACGATGGAGGTTCGCCTGGCGACGATGTGATCGGCGCCGGAAGCGATCATGTAGCCAGCCGAGGCGGCGAGCGTTCCGACCTCGGCGACCACCGGCTTGACGGCGGCGATGGCGCGCACCGCTTCGTAGAGCGCCTCGCCGCCCACGGTCGTTCCACCCGGCGAATCGATCCGCAGTACCACTGCCTTGACCGAGTCGTCGTCCTTGACCTTTTCGAGAAGGTCGAGAAGGTCCTGGTCTTCAGTAATCAGGCCCTCGATCGCCACTCTGGCGATCTGATCGCGCGACGAAAACGTCGCGGCGCCGTCGAAACCGGAGAAAAGGGCGGCGGCGAGGGCGGCGAGCGCCACGACGACCACCGCCGCCACGCGCCAGAAGCTCAGCTTGCGGCGCAGCCGACGGCGATCGATCAGGTCCTCGGCGGTTGCGGACATGGACGGCTCCATAGGATTGCGCGTTGCGGCGAGGGTTAGCCGGAACCGCGCGTCCTGTGAAGCCACACGAAACGTTCATTCCCTGAGGTTAAGAATTTACGGCAAGTTTTTGGCTTCGACGCAAAAAGCCCGTATTGCTGTCGGATCGCCGCAAGTCTGGACAAGGCGCATCGGCGCGTCGATGAACCGAGCCAGGACGGAGAGGACCCGATTGACGGTGAACACGAACCCAACCGGAAGGCGCGCAGCCAGGCTGATGGCCTCGCCGGCGAGGCCGACCGGGCACGGCGCGAGCACGCGGGCCGAGCGGGAATTCGCGCGGGCACGACGGCACTCGCGCCTCGTGCGGGTGCTGAAGATCGGCCTGCCGTCGGTCGCCGCGCTGATCGTCGCCTTCGGGATCGCGGTGACCTGGCTGGCCCGCGGCCTGCCGGATAACGTTTCCGTCGCCGACACCTCGATCGCCGACGGCCGGGTGGTGATGCAGGCGCCACGCATGTCGGGGCTCGACAGCAGCAATCGGCCCTACGATCTGGTCGCCGAGCGCGCCATCCAGTCATTGAACGGCGGCGGTGTCGATCTGGAAATGGTGAAGGCCACAGTCTCCGTCGATGACGATACAACCGCCGACATCACGGCGGCATCGGGCAACTATGATCAAACCAACCAGAGATTGCAGCTCCGCGACGGGATCACCGTCGAGACGACGAGCGGCATCTCGATCCATCTGGCGGCGGCCGACATCGATCTCGCAGAAGGAACCCTCGACGGCGAGGGACCCGTCGCGATCGATACCCCGGCCCAGACCATTCGCTCGGACACGCTCACCGTATCGGAGGGAGGCAAGGTCTTTTCCTTCGGCGGGCGCGTTAAAATGGTTCTCAACCCGGGCCCGTCCTCCGACAGTCAAGAACAAGCCTCGAGAAACGAGTAAGATATGCGATCGTCAAAATTCGGCCGCGCGGTTCCGTTGTATGCCGCCCTGTTCGCGAGCCTGATCTTCGCCGCGTCCGTGTCGGCGCAGCAGGGGCTCGGCGAGAGTTTCACCGGCCTCCAGATCAATGGCGACCAACCGATCTCGATCGAGTCGAACCAGCTTGACGTCGACGACAACAAGGCTGTCGCCACCTTCACCGGCAATGTCCAGGTGTCGCAGGGCGAGACGGAACTGAGAACCGGCAAGCTTGTGGTTTCCTATACCAAGGCGCAGGAGGGAGCGTCTGGCGGAAAAACGGGCACCAGCGCGCTTCCGGGCGGTTCCAGCCAGATCGAGCGCCTGGAGGCGAGCGAGAAGGTCTATGTGAAATCCGCCGATCAGGTCGCGACCGCCGAAAAGGCGACCTTCGACATGAAAAGCGAAGTGGTCGTGATGACCGGAAACGTCGTCCTGTCGCAGGGCCAGAACGTCGCCGAGGGCTGCCGGCTGACGATCCAGATGCAGACCGGTCTCGCCCGCCTCGAAAGCACGAATTGCGGTGATGGCGACAGTGGCGGCAGTGGCGGCCGGGTACGAATGATGCTGACGCCGGACCAGTAGAGCAGCGATTGGTAGAGCCATTGAGGTCGAACGCGTGAAGTTTCAAACGACCGCCGAATCCGGGACATCGGCACAGATTCTGCGCCGCTCATCCGCCGAGGGCGACGCCGTTTCCGGTCCAGAGGGGATGGGTCAGGATCGTCCCGACGACGCCGTCGGTACGCTCTATGCCACGGGGCTCACCAAGACCTACCGTGGCCGGCGCGTCGTCGACGACGTGCGGCTCGGCGTGCGCCGCGGCGAAGCCGTCGGCCTGCTCGGCCCGAACGGCGCCGGCAAGACGACCTGCTTCTACATGATCACCGGGCTCGTTCCCGTCGACGCCGGCCGCATCGTACTCGACGGCCACGACATCACCAGCGTCCCGATGTATCGGCGCTCACGGCTGGGGATCGGCTATCTTCCCCAGGAGGCCTCGATCTTCCGCGGCCTGTCGGTAGAGGACAATATTCTCGCCGTTCTGGAAGTGGTCGAGCCCGATCGTGCGGTCCGTGAGCGCGAGCTCACCGCGCTGCTCGAGGAATTCAACATCAATCATCTGCGCAAGCAGGCCTCGACCTCGCTCTCCGGCGGCGAGCGCCGACGCTGCGAGATCGCGCGCGCGCTTGCCTCCAAACCGACCTTCATGCTGCTCGACGAGCCCTTCGCCGGTGTCGACCCGATCGCCGTCTCGGACATCCAAGGCCTGGTCCGGCACCTGACCAAGCGCGGTATCGGTGTGTTGATCACCGATCACAACGTCCGCGAGACGCTGGGGCTGATCGACCGCGCCTATATCATGCACGCCGGCGCCGTCCTGACGCACGGTCGGCCTCAGGAGATCGTCGACAACGCAGATGTGCGCCGCTTCTATCTCGGCAACGAATTCAGCTTCTGAACCGCGACAGCGCCGCCGCGCGGGTGATTGACAAAGATGGCGACGACCCGCTTTGATGAGGCGGCAAGAGTTGCCGCCCGTCCAGCATTCGCGGGCCGGGCGGCACGTGCGCGGTGCCGGGACATCGCGTCATGGCAGCAGCCCACACCTAGGTGAGTATATCGGCGTCTCATGGCTCTTTCCGCCAAACTGCACATGCGGCAGACGCAATCGCTGGTGATGACGCCCCAGCTGCTGCAATCGATTCGCCTGCTCCAATACAGCCATCTCGAACTGAAGGCCTTCGTCGAGACCGAGATGGAGCGCAATCCGTTGATCGCGGAAGCCGATACGGCCGCGTCGGACGATCCCGCGCCCGAGAGCCCGGACGGCCTTCCGGTCGATGCGGAGAAGACTCCGGGCGAGGATCCGGAGCATGGCGGCTTGACCGGCGCCGCGAGCGATGGCGCGGCCTTCGAGAGCGGCTTTTCAGGACGCGATGACGCTAGCGACGACAGGCCCGCGCAATCCGGCCCGAGCCTGCGCGGCGAGACGCGCCTGATCGGGACCGGTTCCGATTTCGGCATCGACGATCTGGCGGACAACCGCCCGTCCCTTCATGCTCATGCGCGCGGTGAAGTCGCCGACGCGCTCGCGCCCGGCCTGGAGCGAAAGATCGGTGAGGCGATGGTCGAGCTTCTCGACGAGTGCGGCTATTTGCGGATCGCCCCGGAGAGTTTCGCCGCCGATCTCGGCGTTGCGGTCACCGACGTCGAAGCGGCGCTCGTGATCCTTCAGCGCGAAGCGACGCCGCCCGGGCTGTTCGCACGCGATCTCGCCGAATGCCTGACGCTCCAGCTTCAACGCCAGGGCCGGTTCGATCCGGTCATGCGGACCGTTCTCGCCCATCTCGACCTGCTTGCCCGGCGCGACTTCGCTGCGCTCCGACGCCTCACCGGCGAGGACGAGGCCGGTCTGATGGATATCCTCGCCGAGATCCGCGGCCTCGATCCCAAGCCCGGACACGCCTTCGATCATGAGGGTTTCGAGACCCTCATTCCCGACGTCATCGTCACCGAAGCGCCGGATGGCGGCTGGCGGGTCGAACTCAACCCGGATGCGTTGCCGCGCGTGCTCGTCGACAATGCCTATCTGCGCACCGTGCGCGGCGGCTGCCTGTCGGACGACGATCGCGCCTTCATCGGCGAATGCCAGCAATCGGCCAACTGGCTTGTGCGCTCGCTCGACCAGCGGGCCAAGACGATCGTCAAGGTCGCGAGCGAGATCGTGCGCCGCCAGGACGGGTTTTTGACCCATGGAATTAAAGGGCTGAAGCCGATGACGCTGATGGCGGTCGCCGAAGCGATCGGCATGCATGAATCGACCGTCAGCCGGGTCACCGCGTCAAAATTCATCGCGACGCCACGCGGCACATTCGAGATGCGTTTCTTCTTCACCGTGGCAATCGCCTCGGCGCATGGTGGCGATGCCCATTCGGCCGAGACGGTCAAACATCGAATCAGGGCGCTGATCGACGCCGAAAGCCCCGGCAAGGTCATGTCCGACGACGACATTGCCGCCGTCCTTCACAAGGAAGGCGTCGATCTGGCGCGGCGAACCGTCGCGAAATACCGCGAGGCGCTCGGCATTCCGTCGTCGATCCAACGTCGGCGCGAGATGAACGCGCGACGGCTGGCCTCTTGACGAGGGACCGCGGGGTGGCGCAGACCAAAAAGATGCTCGGGCTTTTGCGGAAAGGGGGATGGGCCATGATCCCCGCGTTGACAGTCTTGGCGTTCATCCCTAGAAGGCGCCACTTCGTGAATTCGGTCGGGTCCGCGCGATCCGGCACCGTCGCCGCGTGAAATTGCGGACCAAACGGCATCCAACGCCCGCCCGGCGCGTTTCACTTGACCGGCGCCAGAGGCCGAAACGGTCATCTCACAGGAGCTTTCAAGCATGAGCCTTCGTGTATCGGGAAAGCACATGGACGTCGGCGAGGCGTTCCGGACGCGGATCGAGGAACGGCTGAGCGAAGCCGTCGACAAATATTTCGACGGCAATTTCTCCGGGACCGTCGTGATCTCGAAAAATGCCGCCCGCTATTCGTCCGATTGCACCTTGCACCTCGACACCGGCGTGGTTTTCCAGGCCGCCGGTGAGGCGCACGATCCAGAGTCCAGCTTTGCCGACGCCGCCGAGCGCATCGAGAAGCGTCTCAGGCGCTACAAGCGCCGGCTCAAGGATCACCGCCCACACGTCAACGGCCGCGACATGGCCTACTCCGTCATGGCGGCGATTCCGGAGGAAGAGGAAGAAATTCCCGAGGACTTCTCGCCGGCGATCATCGCTGAAACCACGCTGAAGGTCGGAACGCACTCGGTCGCCGGCGCGGTGATGGAGCTCGACCGGCAGGACGGTCCGGTCGTGGTCTTCCGCAATGCCAAATCCGGGGATCTCAACATCGTCTTCCGGCGGCCCGACGGCAATTACGGCTGGGTGGATCCATCAACTTACGCTGGCGACGCTTGAGCGCCGCGCAAGGTTCAAGGCCCAGGTTGACGCGCTCCGCAGCAAGAGGCACCTCAGCGATGGATTTCGAGACGCTTATCGAACCGGCGGCGATTCTGCCCGCCTTGCGGGCCACGTCCAAGAAACAGGTGCTTCAGGAACTCGCCGAGAAAGCAGCGACGCTGACGGGGCTGCCCGAGCGGGAGGTGTTCGAGACCATCCTGCAGCGCGAAAAGCTCGGCTCGACCGGCGTCGGCAATGGCATCGCCATCCCGCATGGCAAGCTTCAGGCGCTCGATCACATCGTCGGTGTTTTCGCGCGGCTGACGCGCCCGGTCGATTTCGACGCGCTCGACGACCAGCCGGTCGACCTCGTCTTCCTGCTGCTCGCGCCGGAAGGGTCGGGTGCCGACCATCTGAAGGCGCTGTCCAAGGTCGCGCGGCTGTTGCGCGACCGGGATACCGTTGCCAACATCCGCGACGCGCACGATGCCGGTTCGCTCTACGCGCTGATGACCAGCGTCTCGGCACAGAACGCCGCCTGATTCTCTCCATCTCCCACGAAAAAAGCGACCACGCCGGTCCGGCATGGTCGCCCTGGTCTGTCGTCGTGGTCGGTCGCCGTCAGTGAAGGCTGACGGTTTCCAACTCGTTTTCGTTGGCGCTCGCCAGGATGCTGCCGCGATCGTCGGACACCGCCAGAGGCGTGCCGTCGGCCGAGAACAAGGCCCACAGATTGAGCCCGGGGCGGATCGATTGCGCGGCGGGAAACCGCGCTCGCATCTCGTCCGACGTCATCTGGCGCAGATACGCGACATGGCCCTCGCCGATGGCGGCGAGATCGGTCTCGCTGACAGTCGAAATCTGGTGTTCGGTCATGGCACCGTCTCCTTTAAAGGCTACGCGATACTCGGTCAGTCGGCGACCGCGATCTCGATCTTCTTAACGATCCGCTCAGGCTCCGGCTTTGCCAGATCGATGAACAAAAGCCCGTTCTTCAACCGCGCCCCGATGATCCGCATACCGTCCGCGAGCAGGAAGCACTTCTGGAACTGCCGCGCGGCGATGCCGCGATGCAGATATTCGCGCTCGGTCTCGTCGCTCTGGCGACCGCGGATCAAAAGCTGGTTCTCTTCCGTCGTGACCTCCAACTCCTCCGGCCTGAAACCGGCGACCGCAAGGGTGATCCGGATCAGATCGTCGCATATTGCACCGTCCTTGCCAGGGCGGACACGTTCGATATTATAGGGCGGGTAGCCGTCGCCAGCCTTAACGATCCGCTCAAGGGTCTTTTCGACACTGTCGAAGCCAAGCAGAAGCGGGCTGGAAAACGGCGTCATACGGCTCATCGGTCTGCCAAGTCCTTCAAGAAGCGACTTTCTGGGAGACGGCCCTTTAGCGGCACCTTCTCCGGCTTTCACTTCTCCATATGGCGTCGCCGGTCCGGCCATTCAATCCATCGCGCTGGTGCCGTGGATGTCACGATACTGGCACCGTTTCCTTGCCAAACGGAAAACGGCGACCCGAGCCGGGCCGCCGTTGGCTTGTCCAGTCGAACCTGCGCCGGGTCAGGAGGCCGTGGTCGCGCCCTCCTTGAAGGCCAGCGCCACGCCGTTCAGACAGTGCCGCTTGCCGGTCGGCGCCGGACCATCGTCGAAGATATGGCCGAAATGCCCGCCGCAGGTGGCGCAGTGGACTTCGGTTCGCGGATAGATCAGCGCGTAGTCCGTCCTGGTGCCGATCGCCGCCGCCGACAGCGGTTCCCAAAAGCTCGGCCAGCCGGTTCCGGAGTCGTATTTCGCCGCGGACGAGTAAGCCGGCGTATCGCAGCCGGCGCAGGCATAAAGGCCCGCCTGCTTGTTGTCGTTGAGCGGGCTGGTGAAGGGGCGCTCGGTCGATTCCTCACGCAGCACGGCGAACTGCTCCGGCGTCAGCTTGGCGCGCCACTCCTCCGGGGTCAGCGACACCGGAAACTCAGCTTCGCGGCTTTTCGCGCGCGAGCCGAAAAACAGACCGCCGCCGATCGCCGTCGCGGCCATGGCCGCGGTGCTCAGCAGAAAATTGCGTCTCATCATGATGATCTCCCTGGTTCGACGAGGCGGCATTCGCCGCCGCCTCCCCGGCCGCGCGGGCACCTAGTCACGTCGCGGCGCGGCAGCCGATCGTCGCGACAATAGTGGCACGGAAGCCCCCGCGCCATTCACGATGGGCGCGGGGGCGATCACATCGGCAGGAGCGACATCAGCCCGCCGTGATCAGGACCAAGCCTTATTTCGGCATCAGCACGCTATCGATGACATGCACGACGCCGTTCGCCTGCATGACGTCGGCCTGGATAACCGTCGCGCCGTTGCCGGCCTCGTCGATGACGACAAGCTTGTCGCCGTCCATCTGCAGCGTCAGCGTGCCGCCCGAAACGGTGGTGACGTCGTGCTTGCCGCCATCGTCCTTGATCATCTGCATCGCCGCCTCGGACGTCGCAGCCGCCGGCACCACATGATAGGTCAGGATCTTGGTGAGCTGATCCTTGTTTTCGGGCTTCAGCAGCGTCTCGACCGTGCCGTCGGGAAGCTTCTCGAACGCTTCGTTGGTCGGCGCGAAGACCGTGAACGGCCCCTCGCCGGCGAGCGTCTCGACGAGGCCGGCGGCCTTTACCGCCGCGACCAGCGTCGTGAGATTGTCGGCGGCCGAGGCATTTTCCGGAATGGTCTTGGCCGGGTCCATCGGCGCGCCGCCGACCATCGGCATGTCTTGGGCAAAGCTGGCCGAGGTGAGGCCCACGGTTCCGACGGCGATGAGCGAGGCGATGGCGGTGGTACGGATCAGAGTCTTGATCATGTTGGAAGTCTCCCTGTTTCGTTGGTGAAACGTTCCGTCCCGACTTGGGAGGATGCGGGAGATACGAAGCGGGCCGCGCCCGGCTTCACTTCTCGCGATCACGTAATCGTCAGGACCGAAGGAGGCTGGGGGCTGGGGGACCGGGGAAAGGGCGCCCAAGGCGGGAGTGCAGAGCAGCGTTCGATGGGAACATCAACGCCGTCGTCCCTTCGATCTGGCGGCCATTCGCCGTTGGAGTGAAAAGCTCGCGAGATCCACTGACAAACATGAACTCACGCCGAGGTTGACGTGGGGCAAGCTTAAGAATAACAAGACGGTTATGAAACCTTCTGGTTATGCACATCGTCCTGCGAACCTCGACGCGATCTTTGCCGCGCTCGCTGACCCCACCCGGCGCTCGATCCTCGCCCGGTTGGCGGCTGGTGAAGCCTCGGTAAATGAGATCGCCGCGCCGTTCGAAATGAGCCAGCCTGCCGTTTCGAAGCATCTGAGGGTGCTGGAACGAGCGGGGTTGATCGAGCGGGATGTCGACAAGCAGCGCAGGCCGGCCCGACTAAAGGCTCAGCCGATGGCGGCGGCGGTAAACTGGCTCGACGAGTTCAAACAGTTCTGGTCCTCAAGTTTCGATGAACTCGATGGCCTGCTCGATGATCTGAAAAAGTCCGAGGCGAAAGAGGCCGTAGAATGAGTGATTTGCCGACGTATGTACTGGAGCGCGTATTTGATGCGCCGCGTGAGCTGGTATGGAAGACGTGGACTGATCCGGAGCTATTGCCCCGCTGGTACGGACCTAGGGTTGAAACCATTATCCATCGCCTTGAGCTGAAGCCCGGGGGCCTTTGGCTGGTCGAAATGAAATGGGGCGACAATTCCAACTATCAGCGTGTGGAATACACCGAAGTCACACCGCCAGAACGGCTGGTTTGGTTGCACTCTTCGTCGGACGCGAAGTGGAATGTCATTCCCTCTCCCATGATGGCGGACTGGCCGCAGATGCTGCTGACGACGGTCACGTTCGAGGACGATGCCGGGCGGACCAGGGTGCGCCTGACCTGGGTACCGCATGAGGCGAGCGAGGCTGAAATAGCCTGCTTTGCAGCCGCGATGGGCGGTATGGACAAAGGCTGGGGCGCTGGCATGACGCTGCTCACAGAGCTACTGGCAAAATTGCAGACTTGATCTGATTACCGGACTTTCGCGTCAGACGTAAAACCGCCGATATGGCTGATGCCGTGGCACTGGCCGTCCGGCCCCTCAATCGTCCACGCTCCCGCGCATCCGCTTGGTCTGGGAACGGCCCTTCTTGGCCTTGAGCCGGCGCTCGATCGAGCCTTTGGTCGGCCTGGTCTTGCGGCGCGGCGGCGGCGGCGGCTTCAGCGCCTCGCGGACCAGCTCGGCCAACCGCTCCCTCGCGTCCTCGCGGTTGCGGTCCTGACTGCGAAAGCGCGAGGCCTCGATGAGGACATTCCCATCCTTGGTCGCCCGCTGACCGGCCAGCCGCAACAGCCGACGATGCGCATCGGGATGCAGCGCGGTGGACTGACTGCCAAGGAACCGAAGCTGCACCGCCGTCGAGACCTTGTTGACGTTCTGGCCGCCCGGACCGCCAGCGCGAATGAATTGCTCCTCGAGATCGGCGTCGGGAATCGTCACCCGATCGTTGATCTTGAGATCGTTCTCCCCCGCCATTTGCCTCGCCCTTTGCTTGCCGCCCGGCTTCCCTTGCGATCCCGGTTCGGCCTGATCGCACTATAGAGGGTCTTCGGTGATCGCAACGCGCCCGCCCCACGCCGCGCCTATCGGCAAACGAAAAGGCCCGCGGCCGGGGCCGCGAGCCTTTGCTCGAACGAACGGTCTTTGCGTGGCGGGGCTATTCGGCCGCCATCGCCTGGGCCGGCGCGGCCTCGAGCACGTCGGCATCGACGTGGCTCTCGAATTTCGCGAAGTTGTTGCGGAACATCTCGACCAGCTTTCTCGCCTGGGCGTCGTAAGCCGCCGTATCGGCCCAAGTCGAGCGCGGGTCGAGGATGGCGCTGTCGACGCCCTCCACCGCGACCGGCACCTGGAAGCCGAAATTCGGATCGGTGCGGAACTCGGCGTCCTTCAGCGAGCCGTCGAGCGCGGCGGCGAGAAGCTTGCGCGTCGCCTTGATCGGCATGCGATGGCCGGTGCCGTAGGCGCCGCCGGTCCAGCCGGTGTTGACCAGCCAGCAGTCAACGTCGTGGCGACCGATCAGATCGCGCAGGAGATTGCCGTATTCCGACGGATGGCGCGGCATGAAGGGTGCGCCGAAGCAGGTCGAGAAGGTCGCCTCGGGCTCGGTCACGCCCTTTTCCGTGCCGGCGACCTTCGCGGTGTAGCCGGACAGGAAGTGGTACATGGCCTCGGCCGGGGTCAGCCGGGCAATCGGCGGCATCACGCCGAACGCGTCGGCGGTCAGCATGATGATGTTCTTCGGATGGCCGTCGCGGCCGGTCTCGCTGGCATTCGGGATAAAGTGCAGCGGATAGGCGGCGCGGGCGTTCTCGGTGAGCGAACCGTCGTCGAAGTCGGGCACCCGATCAGCATCGAGGACGACGTTCTCCAGCACCGTGCCGAAACGGCGGGTGGTCGCGAAGATCTCGGGTTCGGCCTCGGCCGACAGGCGGATCGTCTTAGCGTAGCAGCCGCCCTCGAAATTGAAAATGCCATCCTCGCCCCAGCCGTGCTCGTCGTCGCCGAGCAGGGTGCGGTGCGGGTCGGCCGACAGGGTCGTCTTGCCGGTGCCGGACAGGCCGAAGAAGACCGCCGCGTCGCCGTCCGGACCGACATTGGCGGAACAATGCATCGGCATGACGCCGCGCTCCGGCAGGAGGAAATTGAGTGTGGAGAACACCGACTTCTTCATCTCGCCGGCATAGGAACTGCCGCCGACCAGGACGATCTTGCGCGTCATGTCGACGGCGATCACCGTTTCGGAACGGCAGCCATGACGCTCCGGATCGGCCTTGAACGACGGCATGTCGATGATCGTCATCTCCGGCACGAAGTCCTTCAGTTGATCCTCGGTCGGACGGATCAAAAGCGTGCGGATGAACAAGGAGTGCCAGGCGTATTCGGTGACGACGCGCACGCGGATGGCATTGGCCGGGTCGGCGCCGCCGATCAGATCCTGCACGAACAGATCACGGCCTTTCGCGGCGGCCTTGAAATCGTCGTAGAGCCGCTCGAAAACCTCGGGCTCCATCGCCGCGTTGTTGTCCCACCAGACCACGGGATCGGTGGTGTCGTCGCGGACGAGGAATTTGTCCTTCGGCGATCGCCCCGTGTGCTTGCCGGTGACGGCGGCAAAAGCGCCGTGCGCCGTCAACTGTCCCTCGCCCCGCCTGACGGCGGTCTCCACCAGTTCCGCTTCCTTGAGGTTCCAGCGTACCGAGGACAGATCCGACAATCCCGTCGTCTCGATCCCACTATTGGCGTTGCGCGTGCCGATCTCGTCCACCCGTCATCTCCCATGCCGTGCGGCCGCTCCTCAGCAAGCGGTCTCGCAATAGACCTGCTTGATACTGCCCGAGGGCCTGCCGATCAACCCGATTCATCCGGGAATGCTTAATCGAAACAGGATGTTAATCGATTTAGACTGGCAATGGATCATTCTAATCGGTTCGATCCGCTCTACAAATCGTTTGATATGTCGGCGATTTTTTTCGCACGATGCTCCGCAACGGGGGCGCGGCCTTTCGACTTTGGCGCCCGCGGCTTTGTAATTTTGTCATTCCGCCACATTTACCGCAGATGGGCGATACTATCGCGCCATCAGCGGGGAGGTCGGGATCGACCGGCCTTCTCCCAGAAGGGACAGGCCTGCCGCCGGACACACGACCGTCGGCAACCGGCGAGACAGCTGGGCGCTTCAAACGACAGCGATGTCGCGTGGAGGGTGGAAAATGGAGAGTACCGCAATGCCTACGATCGCCCTGGTCGACGACGACAGGAATATTCTCGCGTCGGTTTCCATCGCGCTTGAGAATGAGGGCTACCGGGTCGAGACCTACACCGACGGGGCGTCCGCCCTAGAAGGTCTACAGTCGCGCCCACCCAATCTGGCGATCTTCGATATCAAGATGCCGCGCATGGACGGCATGGAACTGCTCAGGCGCCTGCGGCAGAAATCCGATCTGCCGGTGATCTTCCTGACGTCGAAGGACGAGGAGATCGATGAGCTCTTCGGCCTGAAGATGGGCGCCGACGACTACATCCGCAAACCGTTCTCGCAAAGGCTTCTGGTCGAGCGGGTGCGGGCGCTGCTGCGGCGTGGGGCGGCGCGCGAGGGCGTCGCCAAGACCGGTGTGCCGACGCCCGAATCCTCGCTTGAGCGCGGCCAGCTGGTCATGGACCAGGAACGGCACACCTGCACATGGATGGGCCAGCCGGTCACCCTGACGGTGACCGAATTCCTGATCCTGCACTCGCTCGCCCAGCGGCCGGGCGTGGTGAAGAGCCGCGATGCCCTGATGGACGCGGCCTATGACGAGCAGGTCTATGTGGACGATCGCACGATCGACAGTCACATCAAGCGGCTTCGCAAGAAGTTCAAGGTGATCGACGATGATTTCGACATGATCGAGACCCTCTACGGCGTCGGCTATCGTTTCCGCGAAGCTTGAGGCGCGCATGGTCTCGATAGCCGAGCCCAACGAGGACGACGGCGGCGGTGTCGGGCCGAAGGGGCAGCGCCGCGAGGCGATCCTGCGCAAACGGCTGCGGCGGCTGCCGCTGATCCGACGCGTTCTCTATCAGGCGCGGCGACTGCTCGGTCATACGATCTTTTCCTCGCTGACGCGGCGCATCGTCTTCCTCAACCTCGTGGCGCTGATCGTCCTCGTCTCGGGCATCCTCTATCTCAACCAGTTCCGGGCCGGCCTCATCGATGCGCGCGTCGAAAGCCTTCTGACCCAGGGCGAAATCATCGCCAGCGCCATCGCGTCATCGGCGACGGTCGAGACCAATTCGATCACCCTCGATCCGGAGCGCCTCCTGGAACTGCAGGCCGGCGACACGCTGGCCCCAAGCGCCGACATCACCGACAGCCTGGAGTTTCCGATCAATCCGGAGCGCGTCGCGCCATTGCTGCGCCGGCTGATCTCGCCGACCCGCACGCGGGCGCGGCTCTATGACCGCGACGCCAATCTGATCCTCGATTCGCGGCATCTTTATTCGCGCGGCCAGATCCTGCGCTACAATCTGCCGCCCGTGGCCGAGGAGGAGCCGGCCTTCGTCGACGCGGCGGTCAACTGGTTCCGTCATCTGTTCCAGCGCAGCGACCTGCCGATCTATCGCGAGACGCCGGGCGGATCGGGCGCCGCCTATCCGGAGGTGATGAACGCACTGACCGGCGGCCCGGCCACGGTCGTACGGGCCACTGAGAGCGCCGAACTCATCGTCTCGGTGGCGGTGCCGATCCAGCGCTTCCGTGCCGTGCTCGGGGTGCTGCTCCTGTCGACCCAGGGCGGCGACATCGACAAGATCGTCCAGGCGGAGCGCATGGCGATCGTCCGGGTTTTCGCCGTCGCCGCGATCGTGACCATCGTCCTGTCGATCCTGCTCGCCTCGACCATCGCGACGCCGCTGCGGCGCCTCTCGGCGGCGGCGATCCGGGTTCGGCGCGGCGTCGACGAGCGGGCGGCGATTCCCGATTTCGGCGATCGCGCCGACGAGGTCGGCAATCTCGCGACCGCCCTTCGCGACATGACCAATGCGCTCTATGCGCGTATGGACGCGATCGAATCCTTCGCCGCCGACGTTTCCCACGAACTGAAAAATCCGCTGACCTCGCTGCGCAGCGCGGTGGAGACGCTGCCGCTGGCCCGCACCGAAACCTCCAAGAAGCGCCTGCTCGAGATCATCCAGCACGACGTCCGGCGGCTCGACCGGCTGATCACCGACATCGCCGACGCCTCGCGCCTTGACGCCGAACTTGCCCGACAGATCGCCCAGAAGGTCGATCTGGCCGCGCTTTTACGCTCTGTAGTCGATGGCGCCCGCGGCAATTCGCGGGCGCGCCGTGATGTGAAGATCACCTTCGAGAAGCAACGCTTGCCCGCTTCGATGAAGCGTGGCTATGTCGTTACCGGGCATGATCTGCGGCTTGGCCAGGTGTTCACCAACCTGATCGAGAACGCCCGATCCTTCGTCCCGGAGACCAACGGCCGGATCGATGTCCTCTTGCGTAGGCGCGGCCAGCGCGTCGTCGTCACGATCGAGGACAACGGACCGGGCATCCAGGCCGAGATCATCGACCGCATCTTCGAGCGCTTCTACACCGACCGTCCGGCCGAGGAAGACTTCGGACAGAACTCCGGCCTCGGCCTGTCGATCAGTCGGCAGATCGTCGAGGCCCATGGCGGCACGCTGCGGGCGGAGAACATCGAGGACGAGGACGCGCCGAACGGTGTCGCCGGCGCCCGCTTCACCGTCTCGTTGCCGGCCGAATGAGCCAGTCCGCCAATCTGCACGGCTGCGCGATCGCGATCGGCGGTCTGGGCATCCTGGTTCGCGGCCCGGCGCGCAGCGGCAAGTCGGCTCTTTGCCTGTCCGCCTTGCGGCGCGGCGCCTCGCTCGGCCTTCACGCCCGCCTCGTGGCCGACGACCGAGTGGTCGTAACGCGAAGCGATGCCGGCATCGTCCTGAGCGCTCCACCCAATCTGCGCGGGCTGATCGAGGTTTCGGGAATCGGCATCCTGCGCGAGGAAACTGTGGCGTCCGCCTTACTCGGCCTCGTTGTCGATTTGTGCGATCCGACGGCGATCGAGCGCCTGCCGGAGAACGGCACGACCGCGATTCTCGATGTCAGCGTGCGCCATGCCCGCCTGCCCGCGCGCGCTGCCGCCTTCGGCGCCGACATCCTCGTGTCCCTTGTCATGTCACCCCTAGTCGACGATCGATGACGTTCATCGATCGATTCCTGCGGGTATGCGCCATCATTTGACTTGCGCATCGGCGGCAGGATGACAAGATGCGCCCGCTACTGACCGGAGGCTGATGCGCCTGCCGTCGCCAGGTCATGGCGACCGGTGAGACCGGTCGCCGATTTTAGGGAGTTCATCAAATGTCGGGCCAGGCAATCGAAGCGTTGCGCGCATGATCGGGTTGGTACTCGTGACCCACGGCCGGCTCGCCGACGAATTTCGGCACGCGGTGGAGCATGTGGTCGGTCCGCAGGACGCCTTCGAGACGATCTCGATCGGCCCCGAGGACGACATGGAGCAGCGCCGCGTCGACATCGTCGAGGCCGTCGCCCGCGCCGAACGGGGTGACGGGGTGATCATCCTCACCGACATGTTCGGCGGAACGCCTTCCAATCTCGCCATTTCGGTGATGGATGGCACCCATGTCGACGTGCTTGCGGGGGTGAACCTGCCGATGCTGATCAAGCTGGCGAGCGTGCGGGAGGAAAAGCCGCTCGCCGAGGCGCTTGTCGCCGCACAGGAAGCCGGCCGCAAATACATCAATGTCGCCAGCCGCGTCCTCAGCGGAAAATGATGACGCGACGCCTCGACAATTCTGACCCTCATGAAAAACCAAAGGCGGTGACCGGGGCGGAAGTCCCGTCTGTCGCGGTCGCGCCGGCCCGCGGCAAGGGCGCCGACGGGCCGCCGCCGCCGCGCATCCTGACAATCGTCAACCGGCGCGGTCTGCACGCCCGCGCCTCCGCCCGCTTCGTCCAGACCGCCGAGGCCTTCGACGCCGAATTGACGATCTCGCGCGATGGCCTGACCGTGGGCGGTCAGTCGATCATGGGCCTGATGATGCTGGCGGCCAGCCAGGGAACGGTGATCGAGGTGGCCGCGCGGGGAGCGGACGCCAAAGCCGCGCTCGATGCGATCGAAGCGCTTGTCGCCGATCGCTTCGGGGAGTCCGCCTGAACGGCGGACCGCATCGCTTAATCAGCCGGGCCGGGACGGTCGGCAGCATCGCCGTCGTCCGCGTCGGGCGCTCCTTCAGCAGTCCCGTCCGGAGAAACGGAAGGCGATCCCGGCGACGCTGACTCCGACGCCTTCACATCGGGCTGCTCCGCGTCGGCATCGGGGGCACCATCAGCGGACGAATCGGAAACGATCAGCCCCCACAGATCGTCGGTCGCCTTGCGCGCCCGCTCCATCGGCAACACGATCCGGCCCTCGCTCACCGCCGCCGTCAAATTGTCACGCAGGCCGGCGGCGATCCGGTCGCCCCCGGCGGCGGCGATGGACGCCCAGCCATACGCACGCATCAGGTTACGCGGCATCGTCGCGCCTTCGTAATAAGCAAATGCCAAGCGACGGATCGTCGACCAATCATGCGCCTCGAACGCGCCGACCTCGATCTGGCGCTGCGATTCGCCGATCTTGGTCCGCCGCCAGCGCTGCAAGGCCTCGTCCTCGGCCACTGCCAGTTCGTCCGGGCTCAGCCGGCGGCGGAGCGCGTCAAGGCTGGCGTTTTGGACGGACAGCCGGTCCGCCTTGGCCAGGAGCACCGCGACATAAGCGCCGCGCAATTGCTCCTGGGCGATCGCGACGCCCGGATCAAGCGCCAGTGCACGGGCCAGAAGGCCGATCGCGGCCCGGTTGTCCGAACCGGCCGCGGGCAGGAGGAGCGTCACGCCACGGGCGATATCCTGCGGAACGCCCCGGCCTTCGATCAACGCTTCCGCCGCCGGCAGGACCGCTTCGATCGGTCCGTCAGGGGCGAGCGTGATCGTGGTCGGATCGACGAGCGCGATGAGCTGCGTCGTTCCTGCCACAACCGTCGGGTTGAGAGCCAGAATATCCTCTGCGCCAATTGCCCCTTGCGTTAGGCGGGTGAGGTCGAGGGGCGATGCCGGATCAAACGCCACCTCGAGCCGATCCGGCTGGGTCAAAAACGACTGGATCGTCGCCGACCAGCCGCGCGCCATCTCCTGAAGGCGCGGGCTCTGCCCCCCGGGCAGGTCGGAAAATAGCGCCGTCACACCAATTCCGGCCATCATCGACGCCGTGCCGCGGGCCTGCTCGGCGGTCATGCCCTGCTGCCCGCCGAAGACCTCGTACAGCACCGAAGCGAGACCCGCGTCGGCGAAGGCGATCCGGGCCGATCGCAGCCGGCCCGCGAGTTTCGGGCTTCCGCCCGCCTCGGCGTCGTCGAAGCCCTCGAGCGGTGCGAGAATATGGAAGCCTTCGAGGTCGGCGGTGATCTCCAACGTGCCGGCACCGTCGATCCGCAGCGACGCGCTCAGATCGTAATCCGCCGCCGCCGCGTCCACACGGCCGGTCAACGCGACATCCCCCGTCACGATCTCCCGGTCCAGCTTGCGCAAGACGGCGCGTGTCGTGGGATCGAGCGGCAGGGCCCGCGTGTCGACGGCGACGTTCTCATACACGGCCTCGTCGTCGGACACGCGGAGTTGGCCGATGCTCGCCTGGAGGGCGTCGCGGCGAATCTCAAGGTCGGTCACCACCAGTGACCGCGTCACCGGATCGTAGCGGCGTGTCCCATAGGTGATCTCGGCGACACTGCGGCCCGCATAGACGACAAGATCGAACAGATAGGGGGAGTAGGGAAGCGCGAAGGCGATGAACCCGTCGGGCCATTTCGCGTCGGCCGTCGCCATCGGCCGCGGCGCCGGAACGGTCTGGGCAGCGGCGGTCTGGACGCTCGTCACCCCCATGGCGGCCATCGCCGCAGCCAGCACCGCAATCGTCACCCTCATGCGACCGTCCTCCCCGACGATATCCCAGCGGGTCAAGCTACCGCGAAACGCCGTGCCGTCAAAATGCCGCACCCCATCAAGACATAAGCAAATGTTTATATCCTCTTGCCGCAGCCGTTCCCACCTGCTATGGCGTCGCGAAGAACGCCGGGGCCCTGCTTCCGGCACGATATTCTTTTCCAGCACGAATGGACGCCGCATGGCCAACGACTACGTCGTCAAGGATCTCTCGCTCGCGGACTGGGGCCGCAAGGAGATGGACATCGCCGAAACCGAAATGCCAGGCCTGATGGCCTGCCGCGAGGAATTCGGCGCCGACAAGCCGCTCAAGGGCGCGCGGATCACCGGGTCCCTGCACATGACGATCCAGACCGCGGTGCTCATCGAAACGCTTCAGGCGCTCGGAGCCGAGGTGCGCTGGGCGTCCTGCAACATCTTCTCCACCCAGGACCAGGCCGCGGCGGCGATCGCCGCCACCGGCACGCCGGTCTATGCGGTCAAGGGCGAAAGCCTCACGGACTACTGGACCTATACCGACAAGATCTTCCAGTGGCCGGACGGCCAGCCCACCAACATGATCCTCGACGATGGCGGCGACGCCACGATGTACATCCTCACCGGCGCGCGCGCCGAGGCCGGCGAGGACGTCCTGTCCAACCCCGGCAACGAGGAAGAGGAGATCCTCTTCGCGCAGATCAAGAAGCGCATGGCCGAGACGCCAGGCTTCTTCGCCCGCCAGCGCGATGCCATCAAAGGCGTTACCGAGGAGACCACCACCGGCGTCAACCGGCTCTACCAGTTGCAGAAGAAGGGGCTGCTGCCGTTCCCGGCGATCAACGTCAACGACAGCGTCACCAAGTCGAAATTCGACAACAAATATGGCTGCAAGGAATCGCTGGTCGACGGAATCCGCCGCGCGACCGACGTGATGATGGCCGGCAAGGTCGCTCTGGTCTGCGGCTATGGCGATGTCGGCAAGGGCTCGGCCGCTTCGCTCCTCGGCGCCGGTGCCCGGGTCAAGGTGACCGAGGTCGATCCGATCTGCGCCCTGCAGGCGGCGATGGACGGCTTCGAGGTCGTGACGCTGCAAGACGCGGCGCCGACAGCCGACATCATCATCACCACGACCGGCAACAAGGATGTAGTGCGCATCGACGACATGCGCGCCATGAAGGACATGGCGATCGTCGGCAATATCGGCCATTTCGACAATGAGATTCAGATTGATGCGCTGCGCAATCTCAAATGGACGAACATCAAGCCGCAGGTCGACATGATCACCTTCCCGGACGGCAAGCGGATCCTGCTTCTGTCCGAGGGCCGGCTGCTCAATCTCGGCAATGCCACCGGCCATCCGAGCTTCGTCATGTCGGCGTCCTTCACCAACCAGACGCTGGCGCAGATCGAACTCTTCACCAAGAGCGAACAGTACAAGAACGAAGTCTATGTACTGCCGAAGCATTTGGACGAGAAAGTTGCACGGCTGCATCTCGACAAGCTCGGCGCAAGGTTGAGCGTCCTCTCCGAGGAGCAGGCCGCCTATATCGGCGTGACGCCTCAGGGTCCCTACAAACCCGAGCATTACCGTTACTGACACCGTCGCGTCGTCAGCACATTCAGAAGGGCCGCCGGGATGCAAGCTATCCGGGCGGCTTTTTCTTTTTGGCGGACCCGCTTTCTTCTGGATTGCGTAAGATCTTACAGGAGTTACCATGACCGAATCGCGGCGGTCCGGGGGCGGTTGGCCGGCGTGATCGCGTTTCCTTGAGTCATGTCTCGAAAAGCGGCGGCAACATACGGGGGCAGACAAGATGATCGAGGGTTTCGGATCCGGGCGCGCGGGCGCTTTCCGGACAAGGAGCGATTCCGATCCCATCGGACTGGTAGCGAATGACAGAGGGCCGAGCGACGGGGCCATCGCCGCGGCGGCCGGCCTGGCTCTGGGGATCATCCTGACGCCGGTGGTCGCCCGCGCCCAACTGTACACGATCGCCGGCGGCGTCGACGCCATGCTGAGCCCGGTCGACGTGTTGTATCTCGCCCTTCTCGCCATGCTGCTGGGTGCCGCCATGCTGAGCGCGGTCTTCCTGATCCGCCAGCGCGCGGCGATCGCCGCCGAGAACGAAACCTTGCGCGCGAGCCTGGCCGAGAGCCGCGCCGAGGCCGACGCGCGAGCAGCGCTTCTGGCAGCAGGCACGGAACGGCTCGTCGTCTACGCCGGAGCGGGCGAAGCTGAGGTCTTCGGCATCCTGCCCGGAACCTGCGGAGCGCCAGCGGAGGAAAAGCGCTTCCTCACCTTCACCGACTGGATGCCGCGGCAGGACGCAGAGAGCCTCGCCGGAGCGATCGGCCGGCTGCGTAGCGACGCCGAAACCTTCCGGCTCGAGATCGACCTGCAGCGCGGCCGCATGATCGAGGCGACGGGCAGCACATTGGGAGGCCTCGCTGTGGTGCGGTTCGTCCTTCTGGAAGGCGTGCGCGAGCGGCTTCACGAACTCGATGTCGCCCACCGCCGCTCGCTCGCGACGATCGAGACGATGCAGAACCTCTTCGATGCCGCGCCGCTGCCAATCTGGCTGCGCGATCAGGACGCCCGTCTGACCTGGATCAACGAGGCCTATGCACGTGCTGTCGATGCGAGGACGGTTGCCGACGGCCTCGACCGGCAGATCGAATTTCTCAGCGAGCAGGATCGCCGGACGATCGCCGCGCGTCTCGGCGTGGATCGGATCTTCTCCGGCAAGCTGTCGACGGTGGTCGAGGCCGATCGCCGGAACTTCGCCGTCGTGGAGGCGTCGGGTCCGCTCGGCTCGGCCGGGATCGCGATCGACGTGTCGGAGACCGAACAGGTCCGCATGGAGCTGCGCCAGACCATCGACAGCCAGTCCGAGACGCTGGATCAATTGACCACGGCGGTCGCGCGGTTCGACGAGAAAACCCGCCTGACCTACTACAACGCGGCGCTGCAACGGCTTTTCGACCTCACCAACGCCTATCTCGAGTCCGAGCCCGACCATCTTTCGCTGCTCGACAATCTCAGGACACGGGGCATTCTGCCGACAGAAAAGCTGTTCCGCAGCGAAATCCAGGACCAGGATCTGGCCGCCTACCGGGCGACCGAGCCGACAGAGACCCTGTGGCATCTGTCGGACGGGCGTACCCTAAGGGTCATCGCGACGCCGCAGCCGCGCGGCGGCGCCACCTGGGTGTTCGAGGACATCACCGAAAAGCTGGAACTGGAAAGCCAGGTCAAGTCGACCGTCCAGCTGCAGCGCGAGACCATCGACTATCTGAGCGAGGCAGTGGCCGTGTTTGGCAGCGACGGGCGGCTGCGGCTGTCGAATCCGGCTTTCGCCGAGATGTTCGGCTTCGATCCGGACTATCTCCTGTCGCGGCCCCGCATCCACACCCTGCCGGACCTTGCGACCGTGACGATCCCGGCGGACGAGGCCAGCGCGCAAGGCGCGGGATGGCCTTTGTTCAGCCAGGCGGTCACCGCCTTCGACGAGGCCGGGCGCGATACGGAGACCGGCGAGCTGACGCTCTCCTCGGGCCGGACCATCGCCTATGGCATCGTGCCGCTGCCGAACGGCCAGACCATGCTGACCTTCTCCGACATTTCCGATGCCCGCGAGGCCGAGCGGATGCTGCGCGAAAAGAACGAGGCGCTGGAACAGGCGAACCAGATCAAGAACGATTTCGTCCAGCATGTGAACTACGAGCTGCGCTCGCCGCTCACCAACATCATCGGCTTCTCGGCGCTGCTGCGCTCGCGTGACACCGGCCCGCTCAACGAACGCCAGAACGAATATCTCGGCTATATCTCGACCTCGACCTCGTCGCTGCTGACGATCGTCAACGACATTCTAGATCTCGCGACGGTCGACGCCGGCATCATGGAACTCGAATTGTCCGAGGTCGACATCGCCGCCACCGTCGAACATGCGGTCGACGGTGTGCGCGAGCGCCTCGCGGACGCCGAGGTCACGCTCGATGTCGATCTCAGCCAGGCCGGCGGGACATTTTTCGCCGACGGCCATCGCCTGACCCAGATCCTGTTCAACCTTTTGTCCAATGCGGCGAATTTCGCGCCGTCTGGCTCCGCCGTCGCGCTGACCGCGCGGCGCGAGGCCGGCACGATCTCCTTCGGCGTGACCGACCACGGCCCCGGCATTGCCCCGGACCGGATCGACCGGATGTTCGAGCGATTCGAGGCCAGCCCGGCGGGAGGGCGGCAGTCGGGCGCCGGCCTTGGGCTGTCGATCGTCAAGAGCTTCGTCGAACTGCACCACGGCACGACGCACATCGATTCAGGCCCCGATCGCGGTACCACCGTCACCTGCACCTTCCCGCTCGATCCCACCTCGCCTGGTGAGATCGGTTCGGAGCAGACGCGATTCGAGGACGCGGCCGAGTGACCGCCCTACATGCCCCGCGGATGATCGACGACACGTTCCCCGAATCCCCGCCGCTCGCCGCGATCGCCCGCCTGACGCTGGCCGACGACCCGGCGACGCGGCGTCTCGGCACCGATCTGGCGCTGGCGCTCGGAGCCGGCGACGTCGTCGCCCTCGTGGGCGATCTGGGCGCCGGCAAATCCACCCTGGCACGGGCGGCGATCCGCACGCTGGCCGACGATCCCGGCCTCGACGTGCCCTCGCCGACCTATACGCTGGTGCAGGCCTACGCGACGACGCCGCCGGTCGCCCATTTCGATCTCTATCGCCTCGCCGGCGACAATGACCTCGACGAACTCGGCTTCGAGGATAGCGCCCGCGACGGCATCGCCCTCGTCGAATGGCCGCAGAACGCGCCGAGCGCCCTTGCCGCCGCCACGATCGTCGTCGAACTCGCCATGGCGCCGGGCGGCGGACGCATCGCCACGATCAGCGCGACCGAGACCGCCGGCACCCGCATCCGCCGCAGCCTGGCGATCCGCGACTTCCTCGCGGCCGCAGGCCTTGCCGAGGCGCCCCGCCGCCGCTTCACCGGCGATGCCTCGACGCGCCGCTACGAGACCGTCGAGAGCAATGGCGAGACGCTGGTTCTGATGGACGCGCAGCGCCAGCCGGACGGGCCGCCGGTTCAGAATGGCCTCCCCTACAGCCGCATCGCCCATCTCGCCGAAGACGTCCCCCCCTTCGTCGCGGTCGCGCAAAGCTTGGTCGCGGCCGGTTTCGCCGCCCCGGAGATCCGCAAGGCCGATCTCGACAACGGCTTGCTGCTGATCGACCATCTGGGCTCGGACACGCTGCTCGACGATGCCGGCCGGCCGGTGCCCGAGCGCTACGAGGCGGCGATCGCCTGCCTCGCCGAGCTGCACGCGACGCCGTGGCCGAGCGAGATGCCGGTCGCGGACGGGATCGTCCACACGGTGCCGGCCTATGATCGCGGCGCGATGCGGATCGAGGTCGAGCTGATCGTCGACTGGTATCTGCCCCGCGCCAAGGGCCGTCCCGCCACGGACGACGAGCGGGCGGCCTTCGCCGATATCTGGAACGGCCTGTTCGACGCTCTCGCCGCCGCCGAGACCAGCCTGACCCTGCGCGACTTCCACTCGCCCAACATCATCTGGCGCCCCGGCGAATCCGGCCGCCAGCGCATCGGGCTGATCGATTTCCAGGACGCCGTCATCGGCCCCTCGGCCTATGACGTCGCCTCGCTCACCCAAGACGCGCGCGTCGATATCCCGGCGGAACTGGAAGCCCGGCTGATCGCCCACTACGTCGCGCTGCGCCGGGCGCAGGGCGGCTTCGACGCGGACGGTTTTCAGCGCGCCTACGCCATCATGGCGGCGCAGCGGGCGTCGAAAATCCTCGGCATTTTCGTCCGCCTGCTGGAACGGGACGCCAAACCGCAATATCTGCGTCACATACCGCGGATAAAGGCCTATCTTCGGCGCACGCTCGGCCATCCCACTTTGGCCGCGCTCCGCGCCCTTTACCAGGACTGGGGCGTCCTCGACGACGACGCCGCGCCCCAGCCCATCAGACTCTCGGATAAGACCCCATGATCGAAAAACCCGCCGCCGCCTTCAAGCCGACCACCGCGATGGTGCTTGCCGCCGGGCTCGGCAAACGGATGCGCCCGATCACCTCGACGATCCCGAAGCCGCTGGTGGAAATTCGCGGGAAGGCGCTGATCGATTACGGCCTCGACGCGCTGGCCCGCAACGGTGTCAGGAAGGTCGTCGTCAACGTCCATTACCTGCCGGACCTGATGCGCGCCCATCTGCGCAAGCGCAAGGACATGGAGATCGTCATCTCCGACGAGCGCGACGAGCTGCTGGATTCGGGCGGCGGCATCGTCAAGGCCCTGCCCGAGCTCGGCGCCGAGCCGTTCTACGTGATCAATTCCGACACCTTCTGGATCGACGGCTACCGCGACAATCTCGATTTGCTGGCGAGCTTGTGGGACCCCGCCCGCATGGACGTCTCGCTGTTGATCGCCGACATGCGCCAGGCGACCGGCTATGACGGGCCCGGCGATTTCGTCATGGACGCCGAGGGGCGGCTCACCCGCGTCGAGGAGCGCGACATGTCGCCCTTCATCTATGCCGGCGCGGCAATCCTCAAGCCGGAGGTGTTTGCCGGCATGCGGGCAGAGAAATTCTCGCTCAACCGCATCTTCGACAACGCCATCGACGCCGACCGCCTGTTCGGCGTCAGGCTCGGCGGCCTGTGGATCACCGTCGGCACCCCCGCCGCGATCCCGCTCGCCGAAGCCGCGTTCGTGGCGAGCGCGGCGGCGTAGGGCGCAGGAGGGCGCTTTGGCGCCCTTGTTGGCCGTTCGGCGACGTTTTGGTGATGCCGAAAAGCATACCCAGGCGCACTTCACAGCGCGATGTTCGAATCGACTCGCAGCAGAAGGTCGGGGCGGCATGAGCAAAGCCGAAAACTAGCGCTTCGGCTAGCCGCTTCCTATAATTCGAGGGCGCCAGTGAGGTGCGAAGCAGCTTTGTCACCGCAACTAGCCGACGATTGGCAAGAAGGAGACGTTGCGCGAATGAGTAGGACGCGGCGTGTCGAAAGGGACGGAAGCCCAAGGAAATGTTCTGTCACCCCCGCCGTTTGGCGAGGGGACGGGCACCAGCATCCCGATCACGACCCGTCTTGCGATCGAAATTCCGAAGCCGAAGGACTGGCAAGCCTTCCAGCGCAACTGCGTCCTGCTGTTCCGTGTCGAGCTTAATGATCCTCATACGCAGGAATATGGCCGTTCTGGGCAGAAGCAGGGTGGCATCGACATCCTCGCTCGGCGCGACGGCCGTGACGATTACTTCGTCGGTGTGCAGTGCCGGCTCATCACTAATCCACTCAAAGAAAAGAAGATTCTCTCCGACGCGCGGGAGGCGCTGAAGCTCAAGGCGGGCTTGAAGGAGCTGATTTTCGCCACCACTGCCCCGGACGACACCACGGCCTCTGATGCGGCTATCGCGGTCACCCGGACTCTGAAGGCCGGAGGGCACGGTCTAAAGGTTGTTGTCTATGGTTGGGGTCAACTCCAGACTCTAATCGCGCCGCATGAGGTGGCGTACAACGCCTTCCATCCGTCCGTGGTCGCCAGTTCGACACTTCAGAGCACTGGCCCGGCGGGCACGCCGGATTTCGCAGCGCTTGTCGCAGCGCAGGTTGTGGAGCGGATGCGCGGCACGGGCTTGACCACGGTGCCTCGGGAGGGGGCCGCCAGCGCCGACGAGGATCCGGCGCTGCACGCTCGTATCGACACCTTCCGCGATCTCTTCAGGGACCAAGGTCAACCGCTGCTCGCCGAGAAAGGGCTACTAGCGATCCTGGACAAGGAAGATCTCTCGGCGAAACCTTGGGCGCGCTACCGGATCGAGACAAACCTCGGCGCGATTGCGATAGACCTCGGGCGCGAGGCTGAGGCGGCAACGCACTTCGAGGCGGCCCTTGAGATTCGCCCAGACGATCCGAACGCGCTGGCGAACTTCGCGCTTGGCCGAACTATACAGGGGCGCTTCGAAGAGGCGATGACGGCGGCGCAAGCGGCCCTCGATGGCGAGCAACGGGCGGACCACGCGGTCGGTTACCTGCTTCAGGCCGCGGCTCAGTCCGACTGGCAAGGCGACCCCGAGACTCTAATCCCGCCGGATCTTGCCGGCTCGGCGCAGTCCGATATCGGCTTGGCGGAGTTTCTGCGTCGCCGCGAGATGCCGGGCTGGGCCGAGCGCGTCCTTGAGATGGCGCGCCGACATGCCGAGTTGCCGGAGTTCAAGCGCGTCCGCGCCATCGCTGTCCTGTCGCTGGCCGTAGAGTCGGGTGCGATCATCCCCGGCGGTCACGGCCCGGTTACGGGCGCCCAGCTGAGCGAGGCCGCCGACGATATGAAGGCGTTGGTGGATCACTGCCTTGATGTTGGCTTCGCCGATGCACACGACCTCATGGTGCATCTGAATAATGCTGCTGTCCTTTTGCGGCTTTGCGAGCGCCACGCCGAAAGCGAAGCGCTCCTCATACGCGGAATACCGAAGGTCGGCGACCAACCCCAGCTGCGGCGCCTGCTGGCCTTGGCCCGCTCAGTTCAGGACCGTGACGACGAAGCTATTGCGGCGCTCGACCGGGACACCGACCCGGAGAACCAGATCCTCCGGGCTGAGCTTCAAGCTTCCGTTGGCGACGTGGCCGGCGCGCTCGCGGGCGCGCTCGCGATCGGATTCGACGGCCTGCCTGAGCGGCTGCAGCGGCTCCGGTGGCGGATTATCGGGGAGTCGGCCCTTCGGCTGGACGATCGCGCAAGCCTGGGCGCTGCGATCGCCGGCCTGCGGGCTCTCGACCCGCGCGACATCGGCGCGAGCCTGCTGGAGATACGGGGCGAGCGGAAGACGGTGGCCGATGAGGAGATCACCCAGGAGCGGCTGCGGGCGCTCGCGGCGTCCGTGCCGGCGGATCTTGACATGGTCTCCCGCTATCTCTTCGCCGCCGAGCTCCGGAACCAGGACCTGCCAGAAGAAGCCTCGCGTCTGCTGGAAGGCCATGTCGATCTGACCCGGCCAAGCCCATCGACCTCTTTGTTTCTCCAGAGCTTGGCCGCTGCACGCCGCGACGCGGCGTTCCGGGCGGCGTTGGCCGAAGCGGCGCCGGAGGTGCGAAATGACCCAGAGACGCTCTGGTCAGAGGCGGCGCACGCCTGGAACTTGCGCGACCTCGCCGCGTCGGCGGCGGCCGCCGACGCCATGCTAGCCCAAGCACCCGACGAGCCGCGCGCTCGGCTGCTGAAGATCGAGATCCATATCCGCCAAGATCGCTCGGCCGAGCTGTTCGCCGAATTGGAGAAGCCACTTGAGCGGCTGGCGTGGAAATTGCCGAGCGACCAGTTCCGCCTCGCGACGTTGCTCAACCATTTTGGTTTCGCCGAGCGCGCGGCCGACTTGGCGTATAGGTTGTTCATTCAGCATCGCGATCTCTCACGGGCTTGGTTGACCTTGTCGATGCTCGTCCTCGACGAAGGTCGTGGCGCTGAGGACACGCCGCGGCTATGGAACGAAACGAAGGTGGGGCCGGACGCTGCGGCGGACTTAGAGTATGATGACGGCTCGTTGACTTTCTTCGTGGTCGAACCAGACGCGGCGCTGCGCAAGTTGGACCCAGAGTCTTGGGAGCCGGACCACGCGCTCGTGCGGGCAGTGGCGGGGCTCCGAGCGGGCGAGCGCTTTGCCGGGCCGGACGGGCGCGAAGGTGTTGTTCGGCAGGTTCGGCACAAATACGTCGCTAGGCTCCACTACGTCATGGAGCATTACGAGGCACGCTTCCCGGAGATCGCCGGCTTCAAGCGCGTGTCCGTGGACGTCGAGCAGGCGAGCGGGCTCGACGGCCTGATCGCCCAGATCAAGGCGCGGCACGACTGGATCCAGGAAGAAGAAGACCAGTATTTGAAAGGTTCGATGCCGCTCGGCGTCCTCGCACACCGGATCGGCATGGACACCATCGAGGTGTCGGCCGGGCTGGCCGGCCACGGCGTCAAGCTCAATGTCGCAGCCGGCAACCTCGACGAGCGCGAAGCGGCCAGCCAAGCGATCCGCGCAAACGCGCGGCGCGGCTGCGTGCTTGATCTCCTCGCGTTCTGGACCGCGTGGCGGCTCGAGGCGCTTGAGGCCGTGCGGTCAACGTGCGGCCCGATCCACTTGTCCCAAAGCGTTTTGGACCGCCTCCGCGCGCGACGGGAGCAGTTCGAATTTTCAGCTCGCGACGGCCACAAAAGCGCGGGCTACGAGGATGGCAAGATCGTCCTGCACGAAGTCTCGGCAGATGTCATAGCTGGCCTGCGCGATGAAGTCGATCGCGCGATCACCTGGGCCGAGGCGAACACGACCGTGTTACCGATCGTAGCAAGCGATGACCTTCCCGCCAGTCTTCGCGAACATCTGCGGCTCGGGCAGTCGGATATCTTCGACGGTCTCGTGCTGGCGCGTCAGACCGGAGCGCTGCTCGTAACCGACGACTTTCCCACGCGCGTGATCGATCGCGTCGTGGGCGGGAATGGCGACGCCTGGCTGCATGCGGTGCTCGGTGTGGCTCTCGACTGGAAGCACATCGAACTCGACCAATATGTTCGCTGGTCGGCGGACCTCGTCAACTCCGGCCACGGCTATCTGGGCGTGTCAGGCGCGGTGCTAGCCCACGCCGCGCGCTTCGACGCGGCTTCGGGCGACGCGCCGGGGTATCTGTTCCGTACTCTGAGCCAGATGATCGGCGGGCGAGCAGCGGAGCCCGTCTCCCATATACGGGCGGCGATCGGTTGTCTGCGCGACCTTTGGGACGACCATCGCACAGTCGACTTCCGCCAGCCTGTGACCGGGCACCTGCTCCAACAGCTCGTCCGGGAGCGGGAACAAGATTGCCCGATTATCTTGCGAACCGTGGTCGCGTGGGCGCAGGGATCGCCTGAGCTTGTCGAGTACATCCGGGGTTGGCTGCGTGGGCATTTCCTGCTGCAGGCGGTGCTTCGCAGGCAGCGCTGAGTCGGCAGGGGCGGTGCGTCACGGGGTTGTGGGCAATGGCAACTTTATCTTGATCTTGTCTTATCCCGGCAGCTTTGGGCCGCTTCCGGCCCAACCCCGACTTCCAGCCGCCCACCCCCTCACGAATCATCCCCATCCCCGCTAGTGTCCCGCCATGGACGCCAACATCCTTTCGATCCCGCCGGGCCGGCCCTTTCTGACCACGCTGGCCGAGGCGCTGCTGTCCGGCCGGCTGGTCCCCTCGTTTCGCCATGACGGCGCGCCGCTGGCGCTGGCGGACGTGACCATCTACGTCCCCACCCGCCGCGCGGCGCGGGCGCTGGCGTCCGAATTCGCGGCGGCGATCGGGGCGCGGTCGTCATTAGATGGCGGAGCCGGCGGCAGTGCCATCCTGCCGGCCATCCGGCCGATCGGCGAGGGCGACGACACCGGCCTGTTTTCGCCCGCCGGGCCGAGCCTGGAGCCGGCGATGGGGGCGCTGGAACGCCGGCTCCATCTCGCCCGGCTCGCCCGGCATTGGCGCGCCATGACCGACCGGGGCGCCTTTCAGGCGCTGATCGGCGAAGACGCGGTGCTGCCGGCCTCGGCCGCCGACGCGCTGTGGCTGGCCGGCGATCTCGGTGCGCTGCTCGACGAGGTCGAGACCGAGGGCACCTCGCTGTCGCAGCTGGCGACGCTCGCGCCCGACGCCCTTGCCGACTGGTGGCGGCTGACGCTGACCTTCCTGTCGATCGTCACCGAGGCCTGGCCGAAGGCGCTGGCCGCCACCGGCCAGGTCAGCGAGGCGGCGGCGAAGAACGCCTGGCTCCGCGCCGAGGCCGAGCGGCTGCGCAGCGGCGGCGCGCGCGGCCCGGTGATTCTCGCCGGCTCCACCGCCACGGCGCCGGCGACGCTCGACCTGATGCACGCCATCGCGCATCTGCCGGACGGCGCGCTGGTGCTGCCCGGCCTCGACCGGCATCTGGAGCCCGAAACCTTCGCGGCGATCTCGCGCGCCGCCTCCGTCGCCGCGCCGGGCCATCCGCAATACGGGCTGAAAACGATCCTGACGCGCTTTTCGCTGGCGCCGGAGAGTGTCGATCATCTCGGGGACGGGCTCGATCCGGCGCTGGCGGCGCGCGAGGCCTTTCTCGCCGATGCGCTGCGCCCGGCCGAGACCACGGACGTCTGGAGCGGCGCGGCGGCCCGGCACGGCCCCGAGGCGCTGGCCGGCCTTTCCCTGATCGAGGCGGGCGATGCCCGCGAGGAGGCGCTGGCGCTTGCCGTCGCCATGCGCGACGCGCTGACCGACCCGAGAGCGCGCGCCGCGCTGATCACGCCGGACCGCAATCTTGCCCGCCGCGTCGTCGCCGAGCTGTCGCGCTTCGGCATCGCGGCAAATGATTCCGCCGGCTCCCCGCTTGCCGCGACGGCGCCGGGGACCCTGCTCGCGACCACCATCGCCGTGGCGTTGTCGCCGGGCGATCCGATCGCCCTCGTCTCGCTGCTCAAGCATCCGCTCACCCGGCTCGGCCTCGGCGGCGGCGAGGCCCGGCGCGCGGCGCGGGCGATCGAGATGATCGCGCTGCGCGGCTCGGTCGGGGTGGCGGACGGTGCGCGGCTCGGCGCGATCATGCGCGAGCGGCGGGCGGCGGTCGAGGAAGACAGCCACGTGGCGCGGCCGGTGAAAAATCTGCCCGAGGCGGAACGCGATCTGGCGCAGGCGATGGCCGACCATCTGGAACGCGCGCTGGAACCGCTGACGGCGCTGCGCGGCGGCGAGGAGCGCGAGATCGCCGCCTATGCGGTGGCACTCACCCGGTGTCTGGAAGCGCTCGCCGCCGACGCCGAGGGCGACGCATCCGAGCTCTACGCGGAAGAGGCCGGCCGCGCGCTGGCCGACTTTCTCGCCGATCTGGTGCAGGCGCCACAGACCGGCTTCGGCTTCGCGCCCGGAGAGTTCGGCGACGTCATGGCGGCGCTGATCGCCGGTCAGACGGTGCAACCGCGCGGCGGCCTTTCCGCCAGGGCCTTCGTCTGGGGCACGCTGGAAGCGCGGCTGCAGAGCGTCGACACGGCGCTGCTCGGCGGCCTCAACGAGGGCAGCTGGCCGGCGGGGGCGAAGAGCGGTGCCTTCCTGTCGCGGCTGATGCGCCGGGAGATCGCGCTGGACCCGCCGGAGCGGCGCATCGGCCTGGCCGCCCACGATTTCTGGATGGCGATGGGGGCGAAGCGCGTCGTCCTGTCGCGATCCCGGCGCTCCGGCGGCGCCCCGGCGATCGCCTCGCGCTGGCTGCAGCGCATCCTGACGCTCGCCGGCGACGAGGGCGCGGCGCGGCTGCGGGAAGCGGGCGCGCCATTCCTCGCCCATGCGCGCCAGCTCGACGTGGCGGCGACGGTGCCCCGCGCGAGTCGGCCGGAACCCAGACCCCCACTCGCCGACCGCCCGACCCGCTATTCGGTCACCGATGTGGAGACGCTGATCCGCGATCCTTATGCGATCCACGCCCGCAAGATCCTGCGCCTGGAGCCGCTGCCCGATCTGATGCGCGATCCGCACGCGGCCGAGCGCGGCAGCCTTTATCACGAAATTCTCGCCCGCTTCGTCATCGACGGCAACGATCCGCTGGCCGAGGACGCGGTGGCGCGGCTGCTGGCGATCGCACGCGAGCGCTTCGACGCCGAGGCGCTGCCGGCCGACATCGATGCGGTGTGGTGGCCGCGCATGGAAACGCTGGCGGACAACTACATCGCCTGGGAGCGCGGCCGTGCGGACCGGGTCGCCACCCGCCACGCGGAGGCCGGCGGACGCTTCGACTTCACCGATCTTGGAACGCGGCTGACCGGTTTTGCCGACCGTATCGATCTCCTCACGGACGGCTCGGTCGAGATCCTCGACTTCAAGACCGGGGCCAACCCCTCGGTGTCCCAGGCCCGCGCCCTGCTTGCCCCGCAACTGCCGCTGGAGGGTGCGATGGCCAAGCTTGGCGCCTTCGCCGACGCGGGCCAGGTCTCGCGGATTTCCGATCTCGTCTATGTCCGGCTGCGCGAACGGGCGCTCAGCGAGGACCGGCTCGCCACCGATGGCGGGCGCAATGGCGAGCCGGTCGACCCGGACGCTTTGTCCGACGAGGCGCTGGCGAAGTTCCGGGCGCTGGTCGCCGCCTTCCGCGACGAGGCCAAGCCGTTCACGTCGCGGACGCGGCCGTTTCTGGCGGGAGACTTTTCCGGCGCCTACGACCATCTGGCGCGGGCGCAGGAATGGTCGATCGGGGCGGACGAGACCGGCGAGGCGACGTCATGAGCCAGTTTGTCGGCATCGCCGAGACCAGCCGGCTGCAGCAGATCGCCGCCGATCCGAGCCGCTCGGTCTTCGTGTCGGCCAATGCCGGCTCGGGCAAGACCCACGTTTTGACCGAGCGGGTGGTGCGGCTGTTGCTCGCAGGCGCGGAGCCGTCGAAGATCTTGTGCCTCACCTACACCAAGGCGGCGGCCGCCGAGATGTCGACACGGGTGTTCGGCCGGCTGGCGACATGGGCGACGGCTGAGGACGCGGCGCTGCATGAGGAACTGGCCAAGCTCGACGGCGCACCTGCCTCGGACACGCGTCGTAGGGCCGCCCGCCGCCTGTTCGCCGAGGCGCTGGAAACGCCGGGCGGGCTGAAGATCCAGACCATCCACGCCTTTTGCGAATCCATCCTGCATCAGTTTCCGCTGGAGGCGAACGTTCCCGGCCATTTCGAGGTGCTCGACGACGCCGGAAGCGCCGCTCTGCTCGGCGAGGCCCGCCGTCGGCTGATCACCGGCGCAAGCCGCGCCGAGGATGACGCCGATGAGGCGCTCCCGCTCGCCGAAGCCTTCGCCACGGCCCTGTCGCTGGCCGGCGAATGGGGCCTCGATCAGCTGATCGGCGAGATCGTCCGCAAGCGCGATGTGATCCGCCGGCACATCGACGCGGCCGGCGGCCTCGATGGCGCCCTCGCCCTTTCGCGTTCGGCGCTGGGCCTTGCGCCGGACGAGGACGAAGCGGCGATCCTGACCGACGCCGTACCCGCTCCGGGCTTCGACGAGGCGTTTTGCCGCGAAGTCCTGGCAGTCGCCGACACCAGCCCGAAACCGACCGACAAGAAGCTGGTCGATCGGCTGAACGCGCTTTTGGATGCGGAGAGCGATGGGGCGCACTTCGAGGCGCTGCGCACCCTCTGCCTCAAGAAGGACGGCGGGCCTTACAAGCCCGGAAGCGTCGCCACCAAATGGGTCACCGATTTCTTCGAGGATTTTCCGGACCGCTTGGAGCAACTGGCGAGCCATGTGCTCTCCATGGAAAACCGTCTCGCTTCGGTTCGGCTGTTCCGGGCAAGCGCAGCGGCGCTGGTTATTGCCGATGAATTCGAGCGCGACTACGCCATCCTCAAGCGCCGGCGCGGCAAGCTCGATTTCGAGGATTTGATCGTCCGGACCGCCGATCTCCTGACCCGTGCCGAGGCCTCGGCCTGGGTCCACTACAAGCTCGACCAGGGGATCGACCATGTGCTGATCGACGAGGCGCAGGACACCAGTCCGCGCCAGTGGCAGGTGATGCGTCAGCTGGTCGACGAGTTCTTCGCCGGCGAAGGCAGCCGCGAGGTCGTGCGGACGGTCTTTGCCGTCGGCGACGAGAAGCAGTCGATCTATTCCTTCCAGGGTGCCGATCCGGCGAAGTTCGCCGAAGAGCAGCGGACGATGAGCGGGAGCGCGCAGGCCGCGCAGGCAAGCTTCGAGGCGGTGCGTCTGACCCAGTCCTTCCGCACCGCGAAGGATGTGCTCGACGCGGTCGATCGCGTTTTTGCCGACGCCGACAACCGCCAGGGACTATCCTCCGACGACCTTCCTCCGACGCACCAGACGGCGCGCGACGACGGGCCGGGGCTGGTCGAGATCTGGCCGGTCTATCAGGCCGAAAAGCGCGAGGAGCCACGCGATTGGCTGAAGCCGGTCGACGAGGAACCGGAAAATTCGCCGAGCAACCGGCTGGCCCGGCGGATCGCCGGGCAGATCGGCGAATGGCTCGGCGACCTGATCGTCCACAAGGGCAAGCGACGCGCGCTGACGGCGGGCGACATCATCATCCTGGTGCGCAAGCGCTCCGGCTTCGTCGAGGCGATGGCGAAAGCCCTGCGGGATGGCGGCATTCCCGTCGCCGGGGCCGACCGGCTGGTGATCACCGACCATATCGCCGTCAAGGATCTGATGGCGCTCGGCCGCGCGGTGGTCAATTTCGATGACGATCTGTCGCTCGCCGAAGTGCTCAAGAGCCCGTTTTTCGGGTTTTCCGACGACGAATTGATGGCGCTCGCCCTGTCGCGGGAGCCGCGCGAGCCCCTGTCGCTCGGGCTTCGGCGCCTGTGTGGCGAGACCGGCCTGACGCGCCTGCCGGACTTCGTACCGAAGGAAACGGCGCCCGCCTTCATGGCCAAGGCGCGAGCGGCGCTGGCGCAGCTCGAGGCATTGCGCGATCGCGCCGGCTTCGAGACGGTCTTCGCCTTCTATGCGCGCCTCCTCGGCCCCGAGGGTGGACGGGCGCGACTGACCGCGCGGCTCGGCGCCGACGCGGGCGAGGTCATCGACGCTTTTCTCGACCTCGCGCTTGGCGCCGAGGAAGCGGGCGAGACCGGCCTCGACGCATTTCTCGCGACCCTTTCGGCCGACCCGCCGCAGATCAAGCGCGAGATGGAACAGGGCCGCGGCGAGGTCCGGATCATGACGACCCACGCCTCCAAGGGGCTCGAAGCGCCGGTGATCTTCCTGGTCGATCCGGGCTCGGCGCCGTTTTCCCACGCCCACGGGGCGCGGCTGATGGAATGGCTGGGCATGCCGGGGCTCTATCCCGGCCAGGCGCCGGGCTTCCTCTGGCGCGCCGCCAAGGAACTGGAGAACGACGCGATCGCGGGGCTGAAGGACGCGGAGAAGACCCGCGCCGAAGAGGAATACCGGCGGCTCCTCTATGTCGGCATGACCCGCGCGGCGGACCGTCTCGTCGTCTGCGGCGTTGCCGGCGTGCGCGGCCCGAACGAGAATTCCTGGCTGCAGCGGGTCCAGGCGGCGCTGCGGGAGGAGTGCGAGGAGGTGACGGACGCCGAAGGCGCGGTCACCGCGTGGCGCTTCGGTTCGCGCGGCGCCGGCGACAAGCTGACGGTCGCGCGCACCGATCGGGGAGCAGCGCCGAGGCCGCTCGACCTGTCGCCGCTGCCGCCCGAGATCCTGCCGCCACGACCGCTCTCGCCCTCCTCGGCCGGCGATGCCGCGGAGCTCAGTTCGGACGTGCTGGCGGCGGGCGAAGCGCAAGCCTTCGTCTCGCCGGTGCTGGGCGAAGGGTCCGGCCGTTCGGGCGAGCCCTCTTTCGCGATTCGCCGCGGCCTTATCGTCCACAAGCTGTTGCAGGTGCTGCCCGACATCGCGCCCGACGAACGGGAGGCGGCGGCACGCCGTTATGTGACGCTCGGCGCCCCCGAGATGAGCCCGCGCGATCACGATCAGCTGATCGGATCGGCGCTTGGCGTGATGGCCGAGCCGGCCTTCGCCCCGATTTTCGCGGCCGGCAGCCGGGCCGAGATCTCGGTCGCGGGCGACATTTCCCTCGGTGGCCGAACCTATCGCGTCAACGGCACCATCGACCGCTTGGCGGTGACGGACACCAAGGTCCTGATCGTCGACTACAAGACCAATCGCCCGCCGCCTCGGGCTCTGGACGCCGTCGCGCCGGCCTATATCCTGCAGCTGGCGCTCTATCGCGAACTGCTGAAGCCGCTCTATCCCGCCCATGCGATCGAGGCCGCGCTAGTGTTTACCGAGGCGCCGTTGCTGATCGCGCTCGCGCCAAGCCTCATGGACGCGGTCATCGCGCGGCGCAGCACCGTCGCCGCCGGCGCAACGCAGCGTCAAGAGGATGCACCCCCGGCTTGATTTGGCGGACCACCCCTTCTACCTGTGTCTCGAACAAGGATTTTGGGAGCCGCTTGATGGCCACGACAAAGATCGACACCAACAATTTCAAGACCGACGTCCTGGAGAGCGATAAGCCCGTCGTCGTCGACTTCTGGGCGGAGTGGTGCGGCCCCTGCAAGATGATCGCGCCGAGCCTCGAGGAAATCTCCAACGAAATGGACAATGTCCGGATCGCCAAGGTCAACATCGACGAGAACCCGGATATCGCCGCGCAGTTCGGCGTCCGCTCGATCCCGACCTTGATGATGTTCAAGAACGGCGAGCCGGCGTCCGTCCAGGTCGGCGCGCAGTCGAAGTCGAAGCTTGTGGACTGGATCAAGGGCGCCGCCTGACCATCGCAACGCGTTTCACGTGAATCAGAAAAAGCCCGGGCGGATCGTCCGGGCTTTTTTCATGTATCGATCATGCTCAACGCGGCGGCGATGTCAGGCCTCGGCGTATTCCTCGTCACTGACATGCTCCAGCCATTCGACGGCGACGCCATCCTTCGCCTCCTGCATGGCGATGTGGGTCAGCATCGTCTCAGGCCCGGCGCCATGCCAGTGTTTTTCGCCGGGCGGAATCCAGATGACGTCGCCAGCACCGATCGTCTGGATCGGTTCGCCGAAGGTCTGGAACCGACCCGTACCCGCGGTCACGTAAAGGGTCTGCCCCAGCGGGTGGGTGTGCCACGCCGTGCGCGCGCCCGGCTCGAACATCACCACGACCGCCCGCAGGCGCGCCGGCTCCGGTGCCTCGATAATCGGATCCTGCCAGACCGTGCCGGTGAAATAGCTGGCCGGCACCCGCCGGGTCGGTACCGACCCGCGACGCTTGATCTCCATTGTCCTCTCCCTGCCTTTCCACGATCGACCGGGCCGCCTCGTCATCCGGGGCGACCATGCTTCCAGGACGGTGCCCGTCGGGCGCCGACAGGTCGGGGTCTCTCAGCGCGGCGCCAGACCGCTCTGGGCCAGCACGTCCCCGACCAGATAGAGCGAGCCGCAGATGAGAAAGCGCGGCGCCCGGTCGCTGTCCCAGGCCGACGAGACCAGGCGGATGGCTTCCTCCACCGTCGCGCAGGGCTCGGCGTCGAGCCCTGCCGCGATCGCCGCCTCGGCCAGCTCGCTCGGGTCGATGCCGGCGTCGGACGCTTCGACCGGCACGGTGAACACATGCCGGGCGATCCCCGCGAAGGACTCGAAAAAGCCCATCGGGTCCTTGGTGTTGATCATTCCGGCAATGAGGAACAACGGCCGCGAAACCCGCTCTTCCATATCCGCGAGAGTTTCGGCGATCGCCGCGCCCGCGCCCGGATTGTGGCCGCCGTCGAGCCAGAGTTCGGAGCCGGGGAAGGCGGCGCGATAGAGCCGACCCGAAGCGATCTGCTGCATGCGGCCCGGCCATTCCACATTCGACAGACCCGTCTCGATCGCCTGATCGCTCGGGCCGAAGCCCGCGTGGCGGAGCGTGGCGATCGCCGTCGCCGCGTTGGTCAGCTGGTGGCGGCCCGGCAGTCGCGGCATCGGCAGGTCGAGAAGTCCCGTCTCGTCCTGATAGACCAGCCGGCCATGCTCCTCATAGGCGAAGAAATCCTGGCCGTAGACCAGCAGGGGCGCGTTGGCGCGGTCCGCCATCGCGGTGAGCACGTCGAGCGCGACCGATTCGCCCTGCTGGCCGACGATGACCGGCACGCCCGGCTTGATGATGCCGCCTTTTTCCGCGGCGATCAGTTCCACCCGATCGCCGAGATAGGACTGGTGGTCGAGCGAGATCGAGGTGATCACGGTCGCGGCCGGCTTTTCGAGGACGTTGGTCGCATCGAAGCGTCCGCCGAGGCCGACCTCGATCAGTGCGACATCGGCTGGCTGCTCGGAAAACAGCAGGAAGGTGACCGCCGTCAGGATCTCGAAGACGGTGATCATCTCCCCGCCACTGGCGGCCGCGGCCCTCACGACGGCGTCGGCCAGAAGCCGATCGTCGACAAGCGCGCCGGGCTGGCCGTAGCGGCCGATCCGATAGCGCTCATGCCAATTGACCAGATGCGGCGAGGTGTGGACGTGGGTCGCCCGGCCGTCGGCCTCCAGGATCGCCCGGCAAAAGGCCGTGACCGAGCCTTTGCCGTTGGTTCCCGCGATATGGATCTGCGGCGGCAGACGGTTCTGCGGGTCGCCGAGATCGGCGAGCAGGCGGCGAATGCGATCGAGCGACAGGTCAAACCCCTTCGGATGCTTCAGCATCAGGGATTCGATCTCTGTCGTGGCCAGTGAGGTCGTGGTCATGGATGAGAATTACGCGAGAGCATGAGCGGATGCAAAACCGATTCAGGCGGCCGGCTGCGGCTCGGACGGCGCGGTCTCGGGCTCGACTGTCGGTTCCAGCTCATCTTCGGTGCGCGCCGCGATATCGACGGGCGTCTTGGTCAACAGCTTGGCCAGATTCGCAATCGTCGCCTTCAGTTCGTGCCGGTGGACGACCATGTCGACCATGCCATGGGCCATGAGATATTCGGCCCGCTGGAACCCCTCGGGCAGCTTCTCCCGGATCGTCTGCTCGATGACGCGGGCGCCGGCGAAACCGATCACCGCGCCCGGCTCGGCGATATGGACGTCTCCCAGCATCGCGTAGGATGCTGACACGCCGCCGGCCGTCGGGTTGGTCAGGACGACGATGTAGGGCAGCCCGGCCTCTTTGAGCATCTCCACCGCGACGGTGGTGCGCGGCAGTTGCATGAGCGACAGGATGCCCTCCTGCATACGCGCGCCACCAGAGGCCGCGAACAGGACGAGCGGCCGGTGCTCCGCGATCGCGGTCTCGAAGCCCCGAATGATCGCCTCGCCGGCCGCCATTCCGAGCGAGCCGCCCATGAAAGCAAAATCCTGGACGATCGCCATGATCGGCAGGCCCTCGATCGCGCCCCGCGCCGCGATCACGGCGTCATCCATCTCAGCCTTGGCCTTGTACTCCTTCAGGCGATCGACATAGCGCTTGGAGTCGCGGAATTTCAGCGGGTCGAGCGCCACCTTCGGCAACTCGATCGTCTCGAATGCACCGTCGTCGAAGAAGCTCTTCAGCCGGTCCCTGGCGCGGATGCGCATGTGGAAGTCCGAGGATGGGATCACCCACTGGTTGGCCTCCAGATCCTTGTGGAAGACCATCTCGCCGGTCTCCGGACACTTGATCCAAAGGTTTTCCGGCACCTCGCGGGTGGCGAGGAGGCTGGAAATCTTGGGGCGGACGTAGTTGGTGATCCAGTTCACGGCGCGGCTGTTCCGATTGACAAGGGTTGTTCGCAGATGGTCGCGCGATCAGGCATCCGCAAGACGGGCGGCGCGAACGCCGCCAGCGAGATCGCGCACCAGATCGGTGACCGCCGTCACCGTGCCGGCTCCCGGACGGCCGTCGGTCAGCGACGCCTCGATGGCGTTGATCAGCGCCGAACCGACGACGACGCCGTCCGCCGCCCGGCCGATCTCGCGAGCCTGTTCGGCGCTGCGCACGCCGAAGCCGACGCAAACCGGCAGGTTCGTGTGGCCCTTGATGCGCCCGACCGCGGCCGCGACCTTCGTGGCGTCCGGCGCGGCGGAGCCGGTGATGCCGGTGATCGACACGTAATAGACGAAGCCGGAGGTGTTCTTCAAAACCGCCGGCAGGCGCTTGTCGTCGGTGGTCGGCGTCGCGAGGCGAATGAAATTGAGGCCCTTGTCGAGGGCCGGCAGGCAAAGTTCGTCGTCCATCTCGGGCGGCAGATCCACGACGATCAGACCGTCGACCCCGGCGGCCAGCGCGTCCTGGACGAAGCGCTCGACACCATAGACGTAGATCGGATTGAAATAGCCCATCAGGATCAGCGGCGTCGTCGTGTCGCTTTCGCGGAAGGCGCCGACCATCGCCAGGGTCTTTTTCAGGCTTTCGCCGGCCTTCAGGGCGCGCAAGCCGGCCTTCTGAATCGCCGGGCCGTCGGCCATCGGATCGGAGAACGGCATGCCGAGCTCGATGATGTCGGCGCCGGCGCCGGGCAGCGCCCTGACGATTTCAAGTGCGGTGTCGTGGTCCGGATCGCCCGCCATGACGAAGGTGACGAGGGCGGGACGCCCCTCTTCGGCCAGCGCGCGGAATCGGTCTTCGATGCGTGTGGTCATGTCAGGCTTTCGTCACTTCGGCGATCCACTCGGCGGTCGCCGCGTCCACATGGTCGACGGCAAAACCGACGATCGCGGGCGTCTCATAGGGATGATGCGTGCGGATTGCCCCGCAGCAAGCATCGAACAAGTCGGCGCGGGTCTTGATCGTCAAGGGCCATTCGTCGTGCCGCTCTTTCTTGCCCTGCCACAGATAGCGGCTGTCCACCTCCTTGCCGATATTGCAGCAGGCGGCGAGCCGGCCGTCGAGAAGCGCATGCGACAGTTCGCGCGCGACCTCGAGCGTCGGGCAGGTCACGTGGATTTCGACGATGTCGGTCATACGCTAAACCATTGCCTGCAAGCGCTGCATATAAGACGAAAACCTGCGAAGCTTATGTATAGCGTTTGCCGGCGTAGGATCTGGACTGAAATGCATGATATCGTTTCTGATTTCCCGAACATCATTCAGCGAATTACAGAAATGCGCTCGATCTATGTTCATCGGAAAAGGATCTGGCAACGTGTTCTTATTTTGGAATATTCTTATGTATTCACCAAATGTCAGATCATGAAACGATTTTGCAGGCCTTCCGATCTCCATTTCATTCAGAATTTTCTGATCGAAATTAACCCATCGAAACAGAAATCCTCTCACCTGATTCTCGATCTCATTTATCAACAAAAACGGCTCGGTGAGTTGTCGGAATTGCAACCCCAAGTCTGTCGTTGTTACTATACCCCCGATCTCACGATTGTGACGCCGAACAAATACGTATTCATTCTCGACGATAATCCTCAGCGTTGAGAAAAACGAGTCGGCTTCACTGACAACGACAGGCGCCCCCATACAATCTTTTACCGACTGAACCGCAGCTCCGCTACTTAATCTCTCGCCAACATGCCTCCAACTTACGACTCCCTTTATTTCACGTGGTGAAGTAAGAACCGGCAATTGCGAAAAATCATGAAACATCATGAGAGAGACAGCCCTCGATATAGGGTCGTCTGGAGACACGGATATCAATTCCATATTCGCCGACGGCAGTGAACCGATGCGTAAAACGGGATCCCCTACCTCAGCTAATACATCAACAGCTAGGTCACCCTTATCCTCATCCTCCGGAGTCAGCTCGGGCTGTCCCTCGACCGTAATTTCGTTGTCGATCCAGGTCGTTTTATACGATGGAACTGTCACAAGACGGCGCTCTGCAAGAAGCTGGTCTATCCAGGCCACTATGTTTGGTCCGCGCCTTTGAGCATCAAACCAGTTTAGGAATTCTCTGACCGTAAGACGCGGCCCTTCCGATCCTGTTGATATTGCCGCCTTTACTTCATCAATTATATCTTCCGTCGTATCGTATTCATCGACATCCTTTGCAAGCTGATAGCTCATATTACAGCTCCACGCCCAGATGCTTGGCCGCCGTGAACACGTCCTTGTCGCCGCGACCGCACAGATTCATCAAGATGATCTGGTCCTTGGCCATCTTTGGCGCGCGCTTGATGACTTCCGCGAGCGCATGGGCCGGCTCCAACGCCGGGATGATGCCCTCGATACGGGTCAGCATCTGGAAGGCGTCCAGCGCTTCGGTGTCCATGATCGGGACATATTCGACGCGACCGGCATCCTTCAGCCAGGAATGCTCCGGCCCGATGCCCGGATAGTCGAGCCCGGCCGAGATCGAGTGGCCCTCCTTGATCTGGCCGTCCTCGTTCTGCAGCAGATAAGTGCGGTTGCCGTGCAGGACGCCGGGCGAGCCCGCCGTCAGCGAGGCGCAATGCTCCTCGCCGTCGAGGCCCTTGCCGCCCGCCTCGACGCCGACCATCGCCACGTCCTTGTCGTCGAGGAAGGGATGGAACAGGCCGATGGCGTTGGAGCCGCCGCCGACGGCCGCGACCAGCAGGTCCGGCAGGCGGCCCTCGGCCGCCGTCATCTGCTCCTTCGCCTCTTGGCCAATCACACTCTGAAACTCTCTGACGAGTTCGGGATAGGGGTGCGGGCCTGCGGCGGTGCCGATCAGGTAATAGGTGGAATCGACATTGGTCACCCAGTCGCGCAGCGCCTCGTTCATGGCGTCCTTGAGCGTGCCGTGGCCGGCGGTGACAGGGATCACCTCGGCCCCGAGCAGCTTCATGCGGAAGACGTTCGGTGACTGCCGCTCGACATCGGTCGCGCCCATGTAGACGACGCAGGGAAAGCCGAAGCGGGCGCAGACCGTCGCCGTCGCGACGCCATGCTGGCCAGCGCCGGTTTCGGCGATGATCCGGGTCTTGCCCATCTTCTTGGCGAGCAGGATCTGGCCGAGGCAGTTGTTGATCTTGTGCGAGCCAGTGTGGTTCAGCTCGTCGCGCTTGAAATAGACCTTGGCGCCGCCAAGCCTTTCGGTCAGCCGCTCGGCGAAATAGAGCGGCGACGGCCGGCCGGTATAATGGGTGTTGAGATTGTCGAGTTCGGCCTTGAACGCCGGATCGACCTTCGCCGCCTTCCAGGCGTCCTCCAGATCGAGGATCAGCGGCATCAGCGTCTCGGCGACGAAACGCCCGCCGAAATGACCGAAGCGGCCCTCCTCGTCGGGACCGGCGCGAAACGAATTCGGGGTCAGCGGCTGGTTCACGAGGCACGGGCCTTTCTCGCCGGCTCGTCCATGCGGAGGCGATCCAGCGCGTCGAAGAAGGAATGAATGCGACCGACATCCTTGACGCCGGGCGCGCTCTCGACACCGGACGACACGTCGATGCCGGACGGCCGCGCGATGCGGATGGCATCGACGACATTGTCGGCGTCGATCCCACCGGAAAGCATGTAGGGCGGAGCCGGGTCAAGGCCGGCGAGAATCCGCCAGTCGAAAGCGATGCCGTTGCCGCCGGGAAGACTGGAGCCCTTCGGCCGCTTGGAATCCAGCAGCAGGCGGTCGGCGACGCCGAGATATTCCGCGATCGCGGCAAGGTCGGCGACCTCGGCGATGGGCAGCGCCTTCATGACTTTCAGACCGGTCGACGCCTTGATCGCGGCGACCCGCTCCGGGCTCTCCTTGCCGTGCAATTGCAGCCAGTCCGGCCGCACCTCGGTCGCGAAACGCGTGACCAGTTCGTCGTCCGGGTCGACCGTGACGATGACCGTCTCGGCGCGCCCCGCCACGGAACCGACGAGCTCCGCCATCGCGGCGACGTCGAGATGACGCGGGCTCTTGGCGAAATGCACGAAGCCGACATGGCTGGCGCCACGCTGAAGCGCCGCCGCGATAGTCGCGGGCGTCGACAGGCCGCAGATCTTGACGTCGAAGGCTCGCAAGAAACGCTCTCCGGAGTTTGGAATCTCGCCGGCTTACCGGATTTGCCTGCTTATCGCGCGCTGGGCGATCGGGAGCAAGGAATGCAGGTGAAAAGCCAGAGGGTAGATTCAGCTACACAGTTGAACCGCCTTTGCATCCGGCCCTCCTATCCGATGGGCCGCGTGGCGCTGACGTCGGCAGACGCGACCGATGGAGGCGGATGCCACGCTTCGACAGAAAAAGGCAAAATGCCGCTCGCGTCACGGCGCCGGCCGAGTTTTCTATTTCTATCGGCCCGATGCGCGAAGGCTATGCTCGACATGCATCGCGGTTCGGGAATCATCATGGAAGATTTTCTGCTTTTCGTTCTGGTCGGCGCCGTGGCGCAGCTCGTCGATGGCGCGCTCGGCATGGCCTATGGCGTGATTTCGTCGTCGGTCCTGCTCGCCAGCGGCGTGAGCCCCGCCCAAGCCTCCGCGTCGATCCATGCGGCCGAGTTGTTCACCACCGCTGCCTCCGGCAGTGCGCATTGGGCCAACCGCAATATCGACTGGCCGCTGTTCTGGCGTCTGGTTCCCTTCGGCGTCGCCGGCGGCATACTTGGAACCTACGTGCTCACCGGCATCGACGGTGCGATTCTGAAACCCTACGTCGCAGGCTATCTCGGTATTGTCGGCATCTATCTGGTGGTGCGCTCCTTCAAGAAGATACCTCAGCGGCCGGTGCGCGGCCTCGTCGTGCCGCCGCTGGCCGCCACCGGCGGCTTCCTCGATGCGATCGGCGGCGGCGGCTGGGGTCCGATCGTGACCTCTGGTCTATTGGGAGCGGGCGGCCAGCCGCGTTATGTGATCGGCTCCGTCAACGCGGCCGAATTCCTGGTGACGCTCGCGGTCTCGCTGACGTTCCTCGTTGCGCTCCTCACCGGGCGCTGGGAGGAAGCCGACATGACCGGAAACGCGGTGGCGGTCGGCGGACTCATCCTGGGTGGCGTCGTAGCGGCCCCGCTGGCGGCCTACGCGGTCAGGATCATCCCGGAAAAACCGCTGCTTCGCCTCGTCGGCGCGCTGATCTGCGGATTGGCGATCTATCAGATCGCGCGTCTGCTGGCCTGAGAGGGTAAGCCTACTGCCGGAGCGACGCCTTGCCCAAATCCCGGTGGGCGCCTGTCCCACGGCGCGCGCCATCAGGGCATGGCTGACCACGGGGGCGACCATACCGCATCCGGCCGGCCCCCGGACTTTATCCAGATCGGCACCGCGCGGGAATCGAATGCCCGGGCCGGCGAGCGTCCGTCAGACCTATTTTTCGACTGCGGTGATCGAGTCGACCTTGCCCCAGCCGTTGTCGCCAGCGGAGGTGTAGGTGATCTTGATCTTGTCGCCGGATCTCAGATTTTCCGGCACGAGGTCGACGACCGGCGACAGGTCCCAGATGGTCTTGTCGTTGAGCGCCAGGATATGGTCGACGCGATCGAACGCGGCCACGGTCCCTGTGGTCGAGTCCGCAAATGCCGGACTGGCGGCCGTCACACCCAGGATTGCCATCACAATAACAGTCCGCATCGTCGTCTCCGGAAGAAATTCTATCGCGCGAGTGTGCGCCTGTTCGCAACGCCCCGCAAGCGGGTGATCGCCGCCAGATTCCAAATATTTATCGGCACGGGGCGCCATGGTGGCGGCACGCCGGGATGCCGCGCCTGATGCCATGTCAGGAGCGAGGGTCATCCGATCATCGCGTGCGCAACCGATGTCCCAAAGGACGCCGTCGTTCCGCTGGTCCGCCGGCACGCGATCTGGCCGCAGAGCCTCGTCGGGCCAACCTGAGCACTGGCTCAGTGCGGCCGGCGCGACTGCCATCGCCAGAGCGACGCAAGGATGCCGTGGGCAAGCGGCGCGGCCGGGTGATTCGTCGCGCTGCTACCCTAAAACACGCCGAGGAAGGACAGGATCACGGCGACAACGACCACGAGTCCGACGAGATAGATGATACCGTTCATGGCTGATGCTCCTTTGCCCAAGCCTGTAAAAAGACCGCGTTTTGGGCCTCGCATAACCAAATAGGGTGGCGCTTCGGCCGGGCCAGCGCGTTTTTCTCCGGCAGCGGGGATCCGCGACCCGGGCGGGGCGGGTCGGGTCGCCGCCGAGGAAACCGCCATCGGTCGACTTGCACCCCCAAATTGCACTTCATATATAGCCGCCAGCCCCGCAAAGCCGGTTCGTCTCAAGGCTCCGGCTCTGCGGCACTTCCAAGAATTTCGGGGGCTGCCCTTGCCGGAACGCCACTTCGAGGGTCCCGGGCGGCTCGCTCAAGAAGGAGAATATTCATGGCGAAGGTAATCGGTATCGACCTTGGCACCACCAATTCCTGTGTCGCCGTCATGGACGGCAAGAACGCCAAGGTCATCGAGAACGCCGAGGGCGCGCGCACGACACCCTCCATGGTCGCGTTCACCGATGACGGCGAGCGTCTGGTGGGCCAGCCGGCTAAGCGCCAGGCGGTGACCAATCCCGAGGACACCCTGTTCGCGGTCAAGCGGCTGATCGGCCGCCGTTACGCAGATCCGACCGTGGCCAAGGACAAGAAGATGGTGCCTTTCGCCATCGTCGAGGGGTCCAATGGCGATGCCTGGGTGGAGGCCAATGGCGAGAAATATTCGCCCTCGCAGATCTCCGCCATGATCCTTCAGAAGATGAAGGAAACCGCCGAGGCCTATCTCGGCGAGAAGGTCGAGAAGGCGGTCATCACCGTCCCGGCTTATTTCAACGACGCCCAGCGCCAGGCGACCAAGGACGCCGGCAAGATCGCCGGCCTCGAGGTGCTGCGCATCATCAACGAGCCGACTGCGGCGGCGCTCGCTTACGGCCTCGACCGGAATGACGGCAAGACCATCGCGGTCTACGATCTCGGCGGCGGCACCTTCGATGTGTCGATCCTGGAGATCGGCGACGGCGTCTTTGAGGTGAAGTCGACCAATGGTGACACCTTCCTCGGCGGCGAGGACTTCGACATGCGCCTCGTCGAATATTTCGCAGCCGAGTTCAAGAAGGACCAGGGCATCGACCTGAAGGGCGACAAGCTCGCGCTGCAGCGCCTCAAGGAAGCCGCCGAAAAGGCCAAGATTGAGCTCTCCTCGGCCAGCCAGACCGAGATCAACCTGCCGTTCATCACCGCCGACAAGTCCGGCCCGAAGCATCTGACGATGAAGCTGACGCGCTCCAAATACGAGAGCCTCGTCGATGATTTCGTCCAGCGCACCGTCGGCCCCTGCCAATCGGCGCTCAAGGATGCGGGTCTGACCGCCGCGGACATCGACGAGGTCGTGCTGGTCGGCGGCATGACGCGCATGCCGAAGATCCAGGAGACGGTGAAGAAGTTCTTCGGCAAGGAGCCGCACAAGGGCGTCAACCCGGACGAGGTCGTGGCCATGGGCGCCGCGATCCAGGCTGGCGTTCTGCAGGGCGACGTCAAGGACGTGCTGCTGCTCGACGTGACGCCGCTGTCGCTCGGCATCGAGACGCTGGGTGGGGTATTCACGCGCCTGATCGACCGCAACACCACGATCCCGACCAAGAAGAGCCAGGTCTTCTCGACCGCCGAGGACAGCCAGAACGCCGTCACCATCCAAGTCTATCAGGGCGAGCGCGAAATGGCGGCCGACAACAAGTCGCTCGGCCGCTTCAATCTCGAGGGCATTCCGCCGGCACCGCGTGGCATCCCGCAGATCGAGGTGACCTTCGACATCGACGCCAACGGCATCGTCAATGTTTCGGCCAAGGACAAGGGCACCAACAAGGAGCAGCGGATCACGATCCAGGCGTCCGGTGGCCTCAGCGATGCCGACATCGAGCAGATGGTCAAGGACGCCGAGAGCCATGCCGAGGAAGACAAGAAGCGGCGCGCGGGCGTCGAGGCGAAGAACCAGGCCGAGAGCCTGGTGCACTCGGCCGAGAAGTCGCTCGAGGACTATGGCGACAAGGTCTCCGAGGAGGATCGCGCCGCCATCCGCTCGGCGATCGACGATCTGAAGGCCGAACTCCAGAAGGAAGAGGCCGACGCCGAGACGATCAAGACCAAGAGCGATCGTCTCGCCGAGGTGTCGATGAAGCTCGGTCAGGCCATGTACGAAGCCGCCCAGGCCGAGCAGCCGGCCGGCGAAGCGGGTGAGGCCGACGCCGCAGCCAAGGACGACGTGGTCGACGCCGACTTTGAGGAAGTCGACGGCGAAGAGGACCAGAAGAAGTCGGCCTGACCTTTCGCAGGGCAGCGGACGCGGCCCGGACCAGACGGGTCTGGGACGGTTTTGAACAGTCAGGAGCCCCGGCGTCAGCGCCGGGGCTCTTTGCGTTTGGGTGGGATTGCCCCGGCGAAGGGTTAACCAGTTCTCAAGGCTTGGCTTGCAGTCTCGAGTGTCTGCGTGCCTATCCAAGGTTGAACGCAGGCGCCGTCGCCATGGCGCTTGTCGGTAAGCCGACGATGCTGGCGGGAGCTTGGCCTTGTATTACCGCGTGTTCGACTGCTGGCGGTTTGTCGCCGCGATGCTGGTGATGGCCTATCATTTCCTGTATTCCGCGCCTTATGGCGCCGAGACGGGCACCGAGTTCCTGCGCCGGCTTTTACCGCTCCTCGACATGTTCTTCATGATCTCGGGGTTCTTCATCGCCACGCGCTACGCCGATCAGATCCGCTCGGCCGCCGACTATCGCGACTTCATGCGTCGGCGCGTCGCCCGCCTCTACCCCCTGCATTTCATCGTCACGATGTTTTTTGCCGCCGTCGCGCTGGCGGCCCTTCTCGCGGGGGCCGACCACTACCCGTTCGCGCATGAGCTCGCCGCGCTGCCCCAGCATCTGCTCGCCCTGCACGCGCTCGGCACGACAAGCGGTCTCGCGCTCAATTATGTGTCCTGGTCGGTCAGCGCCGAGTTCTTTTCCTACGCCTTGTTTCCGCTGATCCTGGTGATGTTTCGCTGGAAGGGGCTGCGTGGCCTCGTCCTGATGTTGGCGTTCTGGGTGGCGGCGCTGGAATATGCCTCCTGGCGCGGCGCCTTTCCGTCTGGGCACTGGACGGGCGCCGACACGCTCGGAGCCTATCGCGCTTTCGCCGATTTCGTCATGGGGGCGATTATCGCTGTCCTGGTGGGCCGCCGGTCGGTCGATATCCGCTCGCATTGGCCTGGTCTGATGTTGTTCGCCGCCGCCGTCGCGACGATGATCGGTCAGACCACCCCCTATCTGACGCTGGCCCTCCTCGCCGCCTCGCTCACGGCGACGGCGCTTGCCGAGACCGCCCGGCCGGCTTCCACCGGCGTGCTCGCCCGGCTCATGCCGTTCACCCGCGTCGCCTTCGGCATTTATCTCTGGCATCCCGTCATGGAGTTCCTATTCCTGACGGTCGTGTGGGATCGCTGGCTGGAGCGGCTCGATATCGTGGATTTCTACGTCTATTGGACGATGCCGATGGCTGCCACCGTGGCGATCGCCATGCTGTCCGATCGCTATCTGGAGCGCCGCTTCGGCAATCTGATTGCCGGACCGCGGCGCGCATCCACACCGAAGCCCGCGGGCGCCGCTTCGGCCTGAGTGGGAGCGCGAACGCGCCGCGCTTAATCGGATCGCCATAGACGAAATTGCCCGACAGCGGGCGGGTGCGCGGAGGTGGTCGTTGTGATCGCGGCGCTTTTCATCCGACCTGCCGCTATGGTATCGCAAGCCATCCGTTCCTACATCGAAGGATCGCGGCGCCCCCGATGCCGGACGCCGGAGGCGTTTGCCCCGATTCGCCCGCCGAAGAACCGATGGAAGCGTGAATGAAGGTCGATTACTACGAAATGCTCGGCGTCTCCCGGGATGTCGACGAGAAGGGACTGAAGGTCGCATTTCGCAAGCTCGCGATGCAATATCACCCCGACCGCAATCCCGGCGACGCCGAAGCGGAGGGGAAGTTCAAGGAACTCGGTGAAGCCTACGAGGTGCTGAAGGACCAGCAGAAGCGCTCGGCCTACGACCGCTTCGGTCATGCGGCATTCCAGAACGGCAATGGCGGCGCGGGCTTCCGCGGTGATTTCTCCTCGTCCATGGCCGACATCTTCGACGACATCTTCGGCGAGATGATGGGTGGCCGCTCGCGCGGGCGCCAGCCCAGCGGCGGCCGTGAGCGCGGCTCGGATCTTCGCTACAACATGGAAATCAGCCTAGAGGAGGCGTTCGCCGGAAAGACCGCCGAGATCGGCGTGCCGACGACGATCCAGTGCGACGAATGCACCGGCACCGGCGCCCGTCCCGGCTCCAGCCCGAAAACCTGTTCGACCTGCGGCGGCATCGGCCGCGTGCGGGCTGCCCAAGGCTTCTTCTCGATCGAGCGCAGTTGCCCGTCCTGCCAAGGCCGCGGCCAGGTGATCGCCGACCCCTGTGGCAAATGCGGCGGCGACGGTCGCCTGCCCGAGGAACGCAAGCTGTCGGTCAACATTCCAGCCGGCATCGAGGACGGAACGCGCATCCGTCTCGCGGGCGAGGGCGAAGCCGGCCTTCGCGGCGGCCCCGCCGGCGATCTCTACATCTTCCTGTCGGTCAAACCGCACGAATTCTTCCAGCGCGACGGCGCCGATCTGTTCTGCCAGGCGCCCATGTCGATGACCACCGCGGCGCTTGGCGGGCATTTCGACGTCTCCACTCTGGACGGCAACACCACTCGCGTGAAGGTGCCGGACGGTACCCAGACCGGCAAGCAGTTCCGAGTGCGGGGAAAGGGCATGCCGGTGCTGCGTTCGCCGCAGGTCGGCGATCTCTTTATCCAGGTGACGATCGAGACTCCGCAGAAGCTCTCGCGTCGCCAGCGGGAGCTTCTGGAGGAGTTCGAGGAAATTTCCTCGTCCGAGAATTCGCCCCAATCGACCGGTTTTTTCGCGCGGATGAAGGAATTTTTCGAGCATCTCAGCGAGACCTGAGCTCCGCCCGAGGAAAGCTAAACGAAACGGTCGACCTTTTCGTCAAGAATTCGTTACAAGGGGCCGGGCATCAGCAGGAAACCGGAGCCAAGGCTTCGCGCGTTACGGGAGTGTGTGCACGTGTTGGGAACCCTAGAGCCGCGTCCTTCTTTGCGTGCCCGCGACCGCCTGAAGGCTTTGCGTTCCCGGGCGCGCCCGAAGGTCAGCGACGAGGCCCGGTTTTTCAGGGGCTGGTTGCAGCGGCCGCTGGTCATGGGGGCGGTGTCGCCGTCCTCGCGCGCGCTCGGCGCCGCCATGGCGGCCTTCGTTCCCGATCCGGCCCGATTCGACGACAACTCCCGGGTTCTCGAACTTGGTCCCGGCACCGGCGTCGTCACCCAGTGTCTGATCGAGCGCGGCGTGCCGGAATCGGCGCTGGTTCTGGTCGAATTTTCGCCGGAGTTCTGCATCTTGTTGCGGGCGCGTTTTCCGGCGGCGCATGTCATCCAGGGGGACGCCTATGCGCCCAGCCAAGCGTTGGACAAGGCTCTCGCCGGCCGACGCCTGGAGGCAGTCATTTCCGGTCTGCCGCTGTTCACCAAGCCGGACGAAAAACGCGAACGGGTCGTCGGCGGCGCCTTGGCCCGAATGCGGCCGAACGCCCCGTTTATCCAGTTTTCCTACGCTCTCACCGTCCCGGTGAAGCCGCGCCGGATCGGCGCGCGTCTTGAGACCAGCCCGTGGATCAAGCGGAACCTGCCGCCGGCGAGGGTGTTGGTCTATCGCTCCGCGTAGTCGCGACGGGGAAGTTGGGTGCAATCGAGACGGAAGCGTCCATGGTCGGAGACGGGGATGTGAATACGCCGGAAGGTGGTACGGGTAGCAGTGCGGCCGACTGGGTCCGATTCTTCGCCAGTTGGGCGCGGCACCCCATCAAGATGGGCGCCGTCGCGCCGTCGAGCCGCGCCTATTGTGAGATGATGGTGCGCCACGCGACGACCGAGCTTAACGGCCCGATCCTTGAGCTTGGTCCGGGCCTTGGCGTGGTGACGCGCGCGCTACTGGATAACGGCGTCGCACCGGAGCGCATCACGGCGATCGAGTATACTTCGAATTTCGCCCGGATGCTGCGCCAGCGGTTTCCCCGGGTGAACGTGATCCAGGGCGACGGCTTCGATCTCGACACGACGCTGGGGGCGCGGCGAGACGAGAAATTCGCCGCGATCCTGTTCGCCATTCCGATCGCGAATCTCGCGCAGGCTGAGCGTCAGGCGCTGTTTCGGGATTACTTTTCGCGCTTGCTGCCAGGCGGTAATCTGACCCAGCTCTCCTACCTCCTGAGGCCGCCGGTGGAGGCAGTGCCGGGCGTCTTTTCCGTGTCGGCCTCGCCAAGGGTCTGGCGGAATATCCCGCCGGCGCGTGTCTGGATCTATTCACAGGACGGCTCAGGCCATACCGGATCGGCAGAGTCTTGAGCGCCAAGATCCTCGTCATTGCGGGCTCGCTGCGGCTGGCCTCCCACAATCGCAGGCTCGCGGCCGAGGCGTCCCGCATGCTGGCGTTGACCGACTCGGTGGTGACGCTGGTCGACCTCGCCGATTATCCGCTGCCGATTTACGACGGTGACCAGGAGGCCGAGGCCGGCGTGCCTGAGAACGCCAACCTCTTGGCGCAACGGATCGCGGCGCAGGACGGGTTGCTTCTGGTCAGCCCCGAATACAATCATTCGCTGGTGCCGCTCGTGAAGAACACTATCGACTGGGTGAGCCGGGTCCGCAAGGTGAACGGGCGCCCGATCCAGCCCTTCAAGGGACTGGTGGTCGGGCTCGCCTCCGCATCGCCCGGTCGCTTCGGCGGCATGCGTGGACTGGAGGCCCTTCGCATCGTGATGCGGGCGCTCGGCGCCGATGTCATTACGCAGCAATGCAGCCTGGCCAACGCGGCAACCGGTTTCGACGACGACGGTCGGCTTGCCGACGACATCGCCCGAACGTCGCTGGAGGCGCTGGTCGACAAGCTGCTCGACACCTCCCGCAGTCTCGGCCGACACGGTTAAGTCGCCGATCGACGGAGAATTCCCGCCGAGTGGCGGTCACTCTCGTTCGAGGCGATCGTTGATTGTGGAAGGGCACCGCGAGCATGTCGAGCGACGCGACAGCGTCCAGGGGGGATGAGCCGTGACTGGGAGGAAACAGGCTATCGTCGACCGCCTCCTGACGTGCGGCGGCGGGGCGACCTATGCAGCGGAGATGGGCCTCGATCTTGGCCGGAACACGCCGATGCCGCTGTTCCTCTGGCTGGTTGCGGCCAACCTCTTTTCGGCACGGATCGCGTCCGATCAGGCGCTGCGCGCCGCCAGGGCGTTGAAGGATGCCGGGCTGACCACCGCCGACCACATGGCCAAGGCGACGTGGAAGCAACGGGTGACCATCCTGAACCGCAACGGCTACGCCCGGTACGACGAGAAGACCGCGCGATTTCTAAAGGACATGGCCGACTACTGCCTTTCCGAATACGGCGGCGACCTGCGCAATCTGCGCGAGCGGGCGATGCGCGATCCGGTCGAGGAAAGGCGCCTCTTGAAGGAGTTCAAGGGAATCGGCGATGTCGGCGCGGACATCTTCTGCCGCGAGGTGCAGCTCGTCTGGGAGGAACTCTATCCGTTCGCCGACAAGCGGGCGCTCCGGGTCGCCGCCGAGCTCGGGCTGGGCGACGACGCGCAGAGCCTGGCTGGCCTCGTCGAGAGGCAGCGGTTTCCGGCGCTGTTGACGGCGCTCGTCAAGGCCGATCTGGACAAAGCTCTAGGCGAGGTGGCAGCAGGCTGAGCCGCACGACTGCTCGGGCGCGACCGGCGGTCACACGTGCTGGCCGCCATTGATGTGGAGTTCGGACCCGGTGACGTAGGAGGCCTGGCTGGAGCACAGGAAATAGATGACGTCCGCCACTTCCGAGGTCTGGCCGAGGCGGCGCAGCGGGATGTCGTCGATCATCTTCTCGGTGCCCGGCGATAGGATCGCCGTCTCGATCTCGCCTGGCGCGATGGCGTTGACCCGGATGCCAGCCGGACCGAAATCATGCGCCATCTCGCGGGTCAGCGAGTTGAGTGCCGCCTTCGATGTCGCATAGGCGGTGCCGGCGAAGGGATGGACGCGCCCCCCCGCGATCGAGGTGATGTTGACGATCGACCCCTTCGCCTTGGACAACTCCTTGAACAGCCCGCGGGCGAGCATGATCGGTGCGAAGAAGTTCACCTGGAAGACATCGCGCCACGCATGCATGGTCGTACCGATCGAGTCCAGCCGGGCGCCGCCGTCGCCTTTCGGCGAGATCGCCGCGTTGTTGACGAGGGCATGGAGCTCCGAGCCGTTCGCTTCCAGCCGCCGCCGGATTTCCGAGACCGCAAAGCCGACGTCCTCCTGGTCGGAGAGGTCGACCCGGATGTGGTCTTCCGGGCCGGCCGGCCAGGGGCAATTGTCGGCGAAGTCCTGGCGTGAGCAGGTGATCACCCGCCAGCCCTCGCGGGAGAACCGCTTCACGGTGGCGTGGCCGATGCCCCGCGAGGCGCCGGTCAGCACCAGGGTCTTGCGCTCGTCGCGCATGGTCTCCGACATGGTTCGGTCCTTCTCCGCCGATGGCGTCCGATCGTCACGGGCGATCACGTTGCAGTCAACATGGCCCGGCGACAGCGGCATTCGGTTGCTTTTAGCATGTTCGCTGCTTCATCTAGCGCGCATGTAGGCGATCGCCGCACAAATGTGGATGGCGTTCCGCCGAAAACCGGAAGGACGGATGATGAAGGCATGGGGCTGGGGAATAGCTGCGCTAACGGCGGTCCTTTCGGCGGGATCGCCGGCGAGTGCCGCGGAGCCAGATCCGTCGGATTGGCCGGCTGTTCTGGACGCGGCCGAGGGTCAGAGCGTTTATTTCAACGCCTGGGGCGGCTCCCAGAACATCAATGATTACATCCGGTGGGTCGCCGACGAGGTGAAGGACCGGTTCGGCGTTACGCTGAACCATGTCAAGCTCGACGACACGGCGAACGCCGTGGCTGCGGTCGTTGCCGAAAAGACCGCCGGCAAGGACGACGGCGGTTCGGTGGACCTCATCTGGATCAATGGCGAGAATTTCGTCTCGATGCAGGAGAAAGGCCTTCTGGCGAAGGGGTTTGCCACCCAGCTGCCGAACTGGCGCTATGTCGATACGGCCAACCCGAGCGTTACCACGGACTCCACCGTCCCGACCAAGGGCCAGGAATCGCCCTGGGGCGGGGCAAAGATGGTGTTCTTCGTCGACACCGCGCGCTCGGGTCATGTCGCCGACATGCCGAAGGACACCGACGCGCTGCTTAAATGGGCGAAGGCCAATCCGGGCCAGTTCTCCTATCCGGCGCCGCCGGACTTCATCGGCTCGAGCTTCCTGAAACAGGTGCTGATCGAGCAGACGGATGATCCGTCCGTGCTCGAGAAGCCGGTGGACGAGGCGACGTTCGCAGCGGTGACGGCGCCGCTCTGGGCCTGGCTCGACGCACTCCGCCCAGCACTGTGGCGCGGCGGCCGGGATTACCCGCAGAACTATCCGGCGATGAAGCAGCTTCTCGCCGACGGCGAACTCGGCATCATCTTCGCCTTCAACCCGGCCGAGGCGTCGGCGGCGATCGCGGCCGGCGAACTGCCGGACACGGTGCGCTCCTTCGTTTTTCCGGGAGGCACGCTCGGCAACACGCATTTCGTCGCGATTCCCTATAATTCGGGAAGCAAGGCGGCGGCGATGGTGGTCGCGGACTTCCTGCTGTCGCCGGAGGCGCAATTGCGCAAGGAAGACCCGACCTATTGGGGCGATCCCACCGTGCTGGCCATGGACAGGCTGCCCGAGGCGGATCGCGCCGCGTTCGAGACAGTGGATCGCGGCGTGGCGACCCTGGCCCCGGCCGATCTCGGACCGGTCTTGCGGGAACCGGATGCGTCCTGGATGACCCGCATCGAGACGGAGTGGAAGACGCGGTACGGGAGCTGACAGACCGTCGATCTGCACCGTGCGTTGGAGTAATTGACAACAAATTCGGTTGGGGGTTTCATGGTGCCCGATGCAGGCTGAACTTGTTCTCCACGAGCGCCACGACCTTACCATTTCGGCGTTCGCGGAACTGAAGATCTGGCGGGTGCCGAGAAGCGTGCGGGGATCGGAGCACAGCTAAAAGTATTCGCTCGCTTTCATCGTCGAGGGAGTATGTCGGCTGCGATACGACAACGAAGCCGGCAAGGGCGATCACCGGCATCTCGATGAGGCGGAAGAAGAATACCAGTTTGTGTCCATAGCCAGACTCCTTGAGGATTTTTGGTCGGAGGTTGATGAATGGCTCGTGAAACCAAAATCGTGACGCTCTCGGTCGCTTCGCGCGCGGATGTCATCGACCGCATGAAAGGCGCATTCGCGGGCCGCAAGCAGGGCAATCACATCAGCTTCGCGACGCCCGAGCTTCTCTGGGGGACGCTGACGGCCAAGCGTTGGGAGATTTTGCGTGCGATGACCGGCGCCGGACCACTTTCCATCCGTGAAGTCGCGCGCTGCGTCGGGCGGGACGTCAAGGCGGTGCATGGCGACGTGACCGCGCTCGTCAACGCCGGCGTTCTCGACAAGACGAAGGAAGGGGTCTCGTTTCCCTATGATGCGATTCACGTCGACTTTGTTGTGAAGGCGGCTTGAAGCGGTCAACAACAAGAATCGTTTGGCTGATCGCTCTCCTTCTCGCCGCCCCGGTCGGCGTCGGGCTGGCCGGCGCGATCCTGCCGGCCTTCGGCTATCTGCCGGCGCTCGGCGGCGACACGGTCTCGCTGCAGCCGTTTCGCGATCTCCTGAACGAGCCGGGTATCGGCACGTCGGTTGCGCTGAGCGTCGCGTCCGGGCTGCTGACGACCTTCGTCTCGGTGGTGGGCGTCGCGATCTTTCTCGCCGCCTTCTTCGGCACGCGCACCTTCCGCCTCGCCCGCCAGAGTCTCGCGCCGCTCTTGGCCGTGCCCCACGCGGCGGCGGCCTTCGGTCTCCTGTTCCTGATCGCCCCGTCCGGACTGGTCTTCCGCCTTGCCGCCTTGGCGCTCGGCTTCGACCGCCCGCCGGATCTTTTGATCGTCGGTGACCCGTTCGCCCTGTCGATGATGGCCGCGTTGGTCGCCAAGGAAATGCCGTTCCTGCTGCTTGTCGCCTTCGCCGCCATGCCGCAGGCCGACGCCGAGCGGCGGATGCGGCTCGCCCGCTCGCTCGGCTATGGCCGGATCGCCGGCTTCGTCCTGGCAGTCTGGCCGTCGGTCTACCGGCAGATCCGCCTGCCGGTCGTCGCGGTCGCCGCCTTCGCCTCCTCGGTGGTCGATGTGGCGCTGATTCTTGGGCCCTCGACGCCGGCGCCGCTCGCGGTGCGGCTGCTTGGCTGGATGGGCGATCCGGACTTGGCGATGCGCTTTCAGGCGTCGGCCGGGGCGATGCTGCAACTCGGCGCCACGTTGTTCGTGATTGCCGTCTGGCTGGCGGGCGAGCGGGCGATGGGCTGGACCTGCCGATGCTTCGCGCATACCGGCCGCCGCTTCGCCGAAGATCGGGTCGCGCGCCGTTTCGCCGTCCTGCCAGTCGCGTTGTCAGGCGCGGCCGTCTTCCTCGGTCTTGCGATGCTGCTCATGTGGTCGGTGTCGGGCTTCTGGGGCTTTCCCGACCTGTTGCCGCGTAGCTTCGACCTGACAACGTGGCGGCGAGCGCTCGCCGGGGCGTCGGGTCCGCTCTGGACGACCTTCGTCGTCGCGCTGGCCGCCGCCTTGCTGGCACTGGTCCTCGTCATTGCGCTGCTCGAAGGCCACCGCCGCCGGTTTCCGGCGGCGCGGGCCGGCGAGGTGCGGCTGCCCTCGACGATCGCCGGATTGCTGTATCTGCCGCTGATCGTGCCGCAGATCTCCTTCGTCTTCGGCCTGCAGGTGCTGATTCTGGCCGTCGGCCTGACCCCGTCCATCCCGCTCCTCGTCGCCGTCCATCTCGTCTTCGTCGCGCCCTATGCGGCGCTGACCCTCGCCGATCCATGGTTCGCCCTCGACCCGCGCTACGAACGGGTGGCGGCGAGCCTTGGCCGCTCGCGCTTGTCGGTGTTCGCCCGCGTGCGTCTGCCGATGTTGACGGCGCCGGTGCTGACGGCGTTGGCGATCGGCCTCGCCGTTTCGGTCGGGCAATATCTGCCCACCGTTCTCGTCGGCGCCGGACGGCTTCCGACCATCACCACCGAAGCGGTGGCGTTGGCCTCGGGCGGCAATCGCCGGATCATCGGCGCCTATGCGCTGCTGCAGACGCTGCTGCCCTTCCTCGCCTTTGCCGCCTCCGGTCTCGTTCCGATCTTGCTCTGGCGCCACCGGCGCGGCATGAGGGCCGGATGATGGATGACAGGGGACTGCTTCTTGATGGGGTCGAGATCCGGCTCGGCGCGCGTCGCCTGCTGACGCTCGACACCCGGATTGCGCCCGGTGAGACGCTGAGCGTCATGGGGCCGTCCGGGTCCGGCAAGTCGACGCTGTTCGCACTGATCGCCGGCTTTCTCGACCCGGCCTTCCAGGCAAGCGGGCGCGTCGTGCTCGATGGCCGCGACCTGACCGGGCTGCCGCCGGAGCGCCGTCGCATCGGTCTGCTTTTCCAGGATGCTTTGCTGCTTCCGCACATGTCGGTTGGCGAGAATCTCCTGTTCGCCCTGCCGTCCGCCATCAAGGGCCGCCATGCGCGCCGCGAAGCGGCGGAGGCGATGCTGGACGAAGTCGGCCTTGGCGACCACTTCGCCCGTGATCCCGCGACGCTGTCCGGCGGTCAAGCGGCCCGCGTCGCGCTGGCGCGCACGCTTCTGGCCGAACCGAAGGCGCTGCTCCTCGACGAACCCTTCTCGGGCCTCGACGCCGAATTGCGCGAAACGATCCGGCGCCTCGTCTTCGGCCTCGTCGCGGAGCGCGACATACCCGCGCTGCTGGTCACCCATGACCGGGAGGATGCGGAAGCGGCCGGCGGTCCGATCGTCGCGCTGCTGGCGGCGGCGGAGCCGTGACGCGGCCAGCGCTTCCCGAGCTGCCGGTCTCGGCCGTCCTTTGCGATGTCGCCGCCGCCCTGACCGACGCCGGCCGCGCCGTTTTGGTAGCCCCACCGGGCGCCGGCAAGACGACGCTGGTGCCGCTGCATCTGCTGGGCGAAGCCTTCATGGCCAGCGGCAAGATCCTCCTCGTCGAGCCGCGCCGGCTCGCGGCGCGCGCGGCGGCGCGGCGGATGGCGCAGATCATCGGTGAAGCGGTGGGCGAGACGGTCGGCTGGCGCATGCGGCTCGACACCAAGGTCTCGGCGAAGACCCGGATCGAGATTGTCACCGAAGGCGTTTTCACCCGCATGGTCCTGTCGGACCCCGAGCTCAAGGACGTCTCCGCCGTCCTCTTCGACGAGTTTCACGAGCGCTCGCTGGACGGCGATTTCGGTCTGGCGCTGGCGCTCGATGTGGCCTCGGCGCTGCGTGAGGATCTGCGGATCCTGGTGATGTCGGCGACCCTCGACGGTGCCCGCGTCGCCGCGCTGCTCGGCGATGCCCCGGTAATCGAGAGCGCCGGCCGCGCCTTTCCCGTGGCGGTCCGCTATCGCGACCGGCCCGGAACCGAACCGGTGGAGGACGCGGTGGTCGCCGCGGCGCGGGCGGCGCTCGCCGAGGAGACGGGCAGTCTTCTGGTCTTTTTGCCCGGCCAGCGCGAGATCGAGCGCGTTGCCGAGCGGCTGGGCGCCATCGTCCCCGACAATGTCGTCGTCGCGCCGCTGTTCGGCGCCATGGACAGCGCGGCGCAGGACCAGGCCGTTCGCCCGGCGCCCGCCGGCACCCGCAAGATCGTCCTCGCTACGTCGATCGCCGAGACGTCGCTGACCATCGACGGCGTGTCCGTCGTTATCGATTCCGGGCTGAGGCGGCAGCCGGTCTTCGAGCCGGCGACCGGCCTGTCGCGGCTGGAGACGGTGCGCGTCTCGCGCGCATCGGCCGACCAGCGGGCGGGCCGGGCCGGACGTACTGCGCCAGGAACCGCGATCCGGCTGTGGCGCGCCGAGCAGACGGCCGGGCTGGACGCCTTCGACCGGCCGGAGATTCTCGCCACCGACCTGTCCGGTCTGGTCCTCGATTGCGCCGCCTGGGGTGTCGCCGAGCCGTCGGATCTCGCCTTCCTCGACCCGCCCCCCACGCCCGCGATCGCCGAGGCACGGGCGCTTCTGGCCGAACTCGGCGCGCTCGACGCGACCGGCCGGCTGACCGCGACGGGCGCGGCGATGCGAACTTTACCGCTGCCGCCGCGCCTTGCCCGAATGGTCGTTGCGGCCGGCGCCGATGCGCGGCTGCATGCCGCGATGCTCGCCATTCTCCTCACCGAACGCGGCCTCGGCGGCACCGACACCGATCTCGCCGAGCGCTTGCGGCGGTTTCGCGCCGATCGCGGCCCGCGGGCCAAGGCGGCGCACGGCTTGGCACGGCGGATCGCGGCGACGGCGCGGCAGGCCGCAGCCGCTTCCGGCGACGACGAGCCGGACGAAGCGGGGGCGCTGCTGGCGCTCGCCTATCCCGACCGGATCGCTGTCGCCCGTGGCGCCCGCGGTCATTTCGTCCTCACCAGTGGGCGCGGCGGCGTCCTCGACCAGACGACAGCGCTGGCCCGTGAAAAATTCCTGGTGGTGGCCGAGCTGCAGGGTCAGGCGCGTGCCGGCCGCATCCTGTCGGCCGCCGCGCTGAGCGAGACGGCGATGGAGCGGATCGTTGCCGAACGGGGCGTGAGCGAAGTGGTCGTTGCCTTCGATGGAACGGCGCGCGCGGTGCGGGCGCGCAGCATTCGGCGTCTGGGCCGCGCGACGCTGTCAGAGGCGCCGCTGCCGGCGCCGTCTGGCGAAGCGACAGCCCGCGCGCTCGCCGAGGGCATTCGCCGCCTCGGCCTGTCGGCGCTGCCCTTCGGCAAGGAGGGCGAGCGATTGCTGCGGCGCTTGCGGTTTCTGGCCAAGGCCTATGGCTCGCCGTGGCCGGATTTTTCCGACGCGGCGTTGCTTGCGAATTTGGAGGACTGGCTGCTGCCGTATCTTCCGGGGGTGACAAGCCTGTCGCAGATCACGCCCGGCGCACTGTCGGAGGCCCTCCGCGGGTTGATCCCGGCGCCATTGCGCGGCCGGCTGGAGCAGTTGGCGCCGTCACATTTCGACGCGCCATCCGGCTCGCGCGTGCCGATCCGCTACGACGAGGACCAGCCGGTGCTGGCGATACGCGTACAGGAATTGTTCGGCGTGACCCGCCATCCGGCGATCGCCGACGGCAGGCTGCCGCTGACCATCGAGTTGTTGTCGCCGGCCCACCGTCCGATCCAGATCACCCGCGATCTGCCGGGCTTCTGGTCCGGCTCCTGGGCGGATGTGCGGGCCGATCTGCGCGGGCGCTATCCCAAGCATGTCTGGCCAGAAGACCCGGCCGGCGCCGCGCCGACGGCACGGGCCAAGCCACGCAAATAGTCCGCTCTGCCTGGTTCGATCGCGATCGGGCGTATTTCAGGCACGTTCTGCCTGAACGACGAGAGCTGCCCGTCCAGGCGCGTCGAGTGGCTCCGGACCGAATCTGCCGCGGGACGCCATCAAGCAAGATTGCTTTACAGCCTCGGAGCCTCGCAAACGATCTGCGAGATTTCGCGAAACGAAGCCGCCGTTCGCTTCGAGGGTCTCGTCGCTACTAGTAAAGATCCTGACCCACAGCCGCCACACGTGCGCCACACTGGATCACACGCCACATCGCCTTCTACGAAGGATCGTACCCGACAGGATTCGACCCAGTGACCTCTGCCTTCGGAAGAGCGCGCAGACTTCCTTGCGAGAGCAGGCGGGATCGGTTAGGGAGAGATCGTCCGCACGTCGATGTCCCTTGCGGGACGTCGCCCGCGATCCGGGCACCCGTAGCTCAGCTGGATAGAGCGCTGCCCTCCGAAGGCAGAGGTCACTGGTTCGAATCCAGTCGGGTGCACCATAAGGCTCTGATCTTGCAGAGCTTTCGTATCCGCAGAATTTTTTTCTTCACCGTCGGCTCCTCGAGCGAATACTACTGCTAAATCGTCCTGCCGTTCGCCGCCGGTGAGGGCTATGCGGCCCATAAGCTCGCGACCGACATCGAGTTCTGGCACAATGCGGGTTATACTAACCTGCGACGATTTTTACTCTGTGAAGGCGCCAGCGCGCCGGCACTGTCCCGTAGGCGTTGCTGGCAGAAAGTGCCGGCTTGTCGGACGGGCCAAATTGCCTTCGCCAGGTCGAATCGCTCAAATATCCAAAGTCACTCGTGCATCCGACCGCGCGAAGTCCTCCAGGAACTCCGATGCAGGTGTGGTAGCTGTGACCAACAAGCGTTCCCGAGCGCGGGTACAGGCGACGTATAAAAGGTGGCGCTCGGTGGCGTAGACCTCGGCAAGGCTTGCCTCGTCCGCTGCCTCCATCATTCGGGCTTCGCAGGGCATCGCCCCTTCCTCGCAGGCCATTACCGCGACAGCGCGAAACTCCAGCCCCTTGACGTCGTGCATGACCGCGAGATGGACCGCCTGCGCGTTCTCGCCCGTCTCACATGATGTCAGGCCCGCCACGTCGGCAGAAGCCTTTGCCCTAGCGAGCATTTCTTGCGACCGCACGACGATGGCAATGGATGCCGGCTCCAGCCCCTCCGCCGTTCGCTGCGTTAGCCATGCGGCGACACCGTCCCTCTCTTGCTTGACTGTATCGAAGACCTGGACGACCGGACTCGGCCCAGAAAACAGAGACTGCACGCCGAGCCGGTTGTCCTCCGAGCCATCGGCCTCGACCAGCGTCGACGGCAAGAGGCCGTCCGCCTGCCGGCGGATCTGCTGCGAAGTGCGGTAATTTACGCGCAGGCTTCGCGACCGGCCCTGGATCTCGACGCCTTCCGATCGCCAAGAAAAGGCGGGGCGGAATATCCGCTGGCCGATATCGCCGGCGAAGAACAATCCGTTCGGCCGCTCGCCGGCGATGCGGGCGAGGACGCGCAGTTCCGCCGCCAGAATGTCCTGCGCTTCGTCTACCACGACGAAGTCGAACGGCGTCTCGCCGCCCTTTGCCAGACGGTTCGCGAGGCGGTTCAACATCGTGGCGTAGGTCGTCAACCCGTCCGTCTCAAGCCGCGCCCGCGCGCCCTCGAAAATCGTCCAGAGCGCTTCGCGCCGCTCGCCGGTCAGGCGCTTCTTGCGGCCGAGGCGCGGCAGGTCGCGATAGGTCTGACGGTCCGGAACCTGCCGCCCCTCGACGATCAGCCTCCATTCGTCGAGGAGGAACCGATCATCGACGGTGAAATCAGCCGTCCGCTTGGCCGCGGCGAGCGCGCGGCCGACATCGTCCTCATCCGCCAGGCGAACCGGCCCGATCATCTGCTCGTGGAGCTTTTCTGCCGCGCTTGGAAGATCGGCGATGGCGATCCGCTCGGCCAGCGACCGATCGTTGCCGGACAGCGTGCGGATCTTCAGGCGCAGCGAATCCGCCAGCACGGCGTTGAACGTCGTCAGCAGGACGCGCGCCGTCGGGTTATCCCGCGCGAGCCGCACCGCCCTGTGGAGCGCAACCACGGTCTTACCGGTCCCGGCGCTGCCGATGACGCGGGCGGGGCCGGCGAAGTCGCGGGACACGAATTCGCGCTGCGCGGGATGCAGGAAGACCGCCCAGGTCTCCCACGGCGCGTCCAGCGCTCGTCGGAGGTCGTCCTCGTCGGTCAGCAGCCGGAAGCGGCGCTGGGCATCGGGATGGGCGAAAGGATCCGCCGGCGGGGCGGCCGGCGTCGGCGCGATGCCGACGGCGAGGTTCAGGAGCGCTTCCATCGCCTCGGCCGGCAGGCGATCGGCGAGGGCAAAGATGGAATCCTCGTCGACGGCCCGCACGTCGCCGACCCAGTCCTCGGGCACCCCGCACAGGAGCAGCGTCGGTCGCTGTTTAGCGAGTGAGATTTGACGGAAGTCGACATCCTCATCTTCGAAGGGCACTTCTGTCAACCGGGATGCCTCTGCCCACGCAGGTACGCTCCGATCCGCCGCTAGACGCTTTCCGACGACCCCGTTTGGAAATCTCCGTCAGCGTCTTCAAGTTGGACGTCGATATCGCATCGTAGGCCAGTCGGTTCAAAGGCCAGTTTCACGGTACCGTCCAGCTCTGCTGCAAGACTTCGCTCGAGCAGTCGGCTGCCAAAGCCGCGGCGCTCCGGCACCGTGACAGCAGGTCCGCCTTTCTCCTGCCAAGTAGCTTCAGGTGATCTGGAGAACCGTGGAGTCCCACCGTAGCCGACCAGAAAATGTCGATCCTGCAGCCGTCCGTCGACAATGAGCCGTATTTCACCGCATTCGTCGCTATTAGGTTCTTTGGGGATGACGCCAATCGATCCCTTCCAGCAGGTAGCCAAACTGCGCGGGCGAAATCGTCACCGTCCCGTCCGCCGGCGACGGCCAGATGAAGCGGACGCGTTCCAGCCGTTTCGTAAATAGGCAAGCACCCTGGCCGTCGTGCCAGATCACCTTAATCAGGTCGCCGCGACGCCCGCGAAAGACGAAGAGATGCCCGTCGTTCGGATCGCGCTTCAGCATCTCCTGGACCATCAGCGACAGCCCGGGAAAGCCCTTGCGCATATCGACATGGCCCGTCGCCAGCCAGACACGCACGCCACTCGGAACCGGGATCACCGGCGCCGATCCAAAACGGCAATGACCCGCGCCAGAGCTTTTGGATCGACATCGGCGTCGACGACGACCCGCCGTCCGCCCGGCAGGATGATCTCCATGCGAGAGGCCGCCGCCGCGCTCTCTTGCCTCAGCGGCTCCAACGCCTGCGTGAGCACCGCTGGAACGAACGTCGGCACAGTCTCCGATCCGTCGGGCTTATCTTGAAAGGTCCGCCGCCATGTCGCCAACTGCGAGCGAGAGATCCCGTATCGACGGGCCGTCGCCGACACCAGTCGCGGGCCCGCCATGCTCTCGATGACGATCTTCAGCTTCTCTTCGTCGCTCCAGCGACGACGGCGCCCCGCCTCGACGATCTCAAGCCGTTCGAAGGCTCTGTGCGTATGCCTGTCCATACGCACTGTTCTCAGGCGAAAAACCCAACATTCGCAAGGCGGCCTACACCGTAGGCGTACGTTGATCCGACTCGGGTGTGATTTTCTCTCGCGTTCAGATTCGCCGCATGAACCACGTTCGCAGTCGCCGGCCTACAGTCCCACTGGAATCGGGGCGAATTCGAGGTGACCGGTGACTTCGGCGGTCGTGAGCCTTCCGTCCGCCACCGCAGCAATCGCGTCGACGATGCGGTCACCGGCGTCGCGCAACGATGTGCCGCTCGTCAGAACATCGCTGATGTCGACGTCGAGGTGCTGGCGCATGCGTGCGACGGTGCGAGGGTTGCTGGTCACCTTCAGGACGGGGCTAATCGGGTTGCCGACTGGATTGCAGCTACCGGTGGAGAACAGGACCATCTGTGCACCGGATGCGCTGAGGCCGGTAACCACCTCGCTCGCAGCTGACGGCGAATCCATGAAATAGAGACCGGCTTTTTCTGGACGCTGACCGTAGCTGAGCACGTCCTGGATAGGATGGGTGCCCGTCTTCATGATGGCGCCCAACGACTTCTCCTCGATCGTGGTGATGCCACCTCGGATGTTGTCTGGCACAGGATTGACGCCCAGCAGGTCGATGCCGGCATCCATCGCCATTTTTTCGTTCGCCTCGACCGCGCGATAGATCTTCTTCGCGACATCCTCGTTGATCGCGCGCCGCGCCAAGATGTGCTCGGCACCAAGGATTTCCGTGGTCTCGGAAAAGATCGCAGTGCCACCCATCTCGATGATGCGGTCGACCGCCTCGCCGATTGCCGCGTTGGACGCTACGCCGGAGGTCGCGTCAGACCCGCCGCACTTCACTCCGAAGACGAACCCTTCGAAGCCGGACATGGCCCGCCGCCGCGCCTCCGATGCGGCGATGACCATCCAGATCGCCTTGTCGGCGCCGGCGTTCACGGCATTCATCGTGCCGCCCTCCAGAACCAGTACGCTATCTACAGGCTTGGCCGTCAGCCCTTTGACCCGTTCGACGAACTCTCCGGTCGAATCCGGCTCGTAGCCGACACAGAGCACCGAATGCACATTTGGATGCAGAACCACGCCTTCAATCGTGCGCTCGAAGCGCTCGCGATAGATGCCGATCTCGTTGCGTCCGAACGGATGGACAAGCGGCAGCGTCCCACGCACGGCAGTGGCGATCAACTCGGTGGCGCGATTGCAAAACGAGTTCAAGGAGAGAACCACCACGTGGTTCCGTATTCCGGGGCGGCCGTCGACCTCGAAGGCTGAAAATTCGTGCATGGCTATTGCTTCCCCGCTCGCAACGAGCTGATGTTGTGGACGTGCACATGCTCACCAACATCGATGTTGCGCTTGGCCACTCCGATCGTCTCCGCGAACTTGATCACCGGCGCTTCGGCCGCGATCCGTCTTACGGCGAATTTGTGTCCGTAGGCGATGTCGTCGGCAAACGTGATCCTGGTGTCCCCAACCTCGATAGCGCTGCCCTGGGTGAAGTCGGACAACGCCATGGCGACGTTGTCCTCAGCGTGGAGCCAGAGCCACAGCGGCGCCTCCGGCGATACCGCTCCCGTCATGCGTCGAGTTCCTTCGCCACCACGCGCGCCGGTCCGCCGTAGGCACCCTCGTACTTGACCGGCAAGGCCATCACGTAGGTGGTGCGGCCAGCCACCAGCTTCAGGTTGGCGAGGTTCTCGACGATGAGGCAGTCATTGCCGAGAAGCGTGAAATGCAGGGGCGAACCGTTACGGAAGCCGCTCGCCAAACCCGCGTCGGGACCGGGCGTATCCATTCCCAAAAGCTTGCAGCCCTTGGCAATCAGGTACTCGCCGGCTTCCGGCGTGAAGAAGGGGTACTTCGTCGCGTAATCCGCAGTGCCCCACATGGTATCTGCGCCGGTGCGCACGAAAAACATGTCGGCCTTCGTGAATTCGGCCTCGTAGGGTTCGAGATCCTTCACGTCGATGGCGGTGAGCGGCGGACGATCGAGATCGGCGGTGAAGCAGGTGCCCACCCAGCGCTCGAGGGGGACTTTCTCGATGGAAGCGCCGCCAGGATGGTAATGGCCCGGCGCGTCGACGTGCGTGCCACAGTGAAGATTTTTATGAATGAAGTTCTGATTGCCGCCGGTATTTTCCATGTGGAAGCTTTCCAGCGTGAAATCCTGCTGGCGTTGCCCAGGCCACAGCGGGACCGGCATCCCCGGCGCAAAATTCCAGCTCAGATCGATCCATTTTGTCATGCCTTGCCTCTCCTTGCGTTGCCCGCGCGCTCGGCGTCTGTTGCTGGTGATCGAACGCTGGCCTCGATACACGAGACCTTTACGACGCGGCCGGTAGAGCTGGCGAATACCAATTTCGGATCGACCGCATAGACAGTCGCGATGCGTGGGTTGACGAACGATCAACGCACCCGATAGCGCTCGACCAGACTTTCGTCGACATCGACGCCGTTGCCCGCGCCGCGCGGGCAGGTGAATTGGCCGCCGGTCATTCGTAGCGGCTCGCGGACGACATCTTCGGCGAGATAAACGTGCGTGAGATTGAGCCCCCAGTCGACGTTCGGGGCGGCACATGCAACCGCAAGGGTGCTCGCAGCGGAAATGCTGGATTCGGCGATCTTGCCCGCGACCGTGATCGACAGCCCGAGAGCTTCGCAGAGCGCGGCAACGCGCATTGCGGCCCGCGGCCCCCCCGCTTTCATCAGCTTCAAGTTGATTCCGCTCGTGGCGCGCATGCGATCGTGCGCAAGAACCTCGCGAGCGCCGGCGATGCCCTCGTCGGCGCAGATCGGCACCGCTCCGGTGGAGGCCAGCGACCGCATGCCGGGGAGATCGTCCGCGCGAACAGGCTGTTCGAGGAACAGAAGACCCAGGTCGCTCGAAAGTCGAATGAATTGTTGAGCCTGCGCGACCCCGAAACCCATGTTCGCGTCTGCACACAACAGAACGTCTTCCCCCAGCTCGTGCCGGAACCGGCGCATGCTCTCCACCTCCTCGGCAAGCGCCTTGACCCCGACCTTGAGCTTGAAGAAGGCAAAGCCCTCCTTCGCCTTGTCGACAGCCTCGACGATGTCCGCATCGGCCGATGAATTACCGAGGAGCCACATCGGCGTCACCGACCGGCGAAGCGCGCCGCCCAGAAGATCGACGACGGGAACGCCTGCGCGTCGGCCGGTGAGATCGAGCAGCGCCATGTCGATCGCCGATTTCGCGCCGCCGTTGCCTTGGATTGCCTGCTGACAGCGGCGCGCCAGCATGGCGTGGCTGCCGACATCCTGCCCGGTCAGCAGAGGGGTCAGGTGACCAACCGCTGCGACGATGCTTTCGGCGAATTCGCCCGTCATCGTCGGCGCCGACGTCGCCTCGCCCCATCCGACCGTCCCGTCGGACGCTTCGATACGGACGAGTACGTTCTGCGCAGTCTCGATGCGCACGCCGGCCATCAGCATCGGCTTCTTGAGCGGCAGGGCGACGCGGATCGCCTCGACACTAAGAATCGTTGCCGATGTCGCTCGATGCGCTGCTGATTCCGTCACTTTGACCATCGACGTCCTGTCTCCTGCCCTTTGGGGCGCATGATCCCGGCCTCGGGGTTGGGTAGCGCATGCCACAGGACACCCGGGTCAGATCTTCGTGACTTTCTGTCGCTTGATCTCCTCCAGGAGCGCAGCGTTGTCCCAGTCACCTTCGCCCGCTCTAATGCAGCCTTCCATCATCTCTATGTAGACTTCGGCGAAGGGGAGCCTGTGTCCTGCGCCATGAGAATATTCGCGCATGATGAGGAAATCTTTTGTCGTCTGGGATACCCTGCTCAGCGGTTCATAATCCCGCTCGACCATCTTCTTTCCCTTGACGTCCATGACCTGGGAGTAAGCCGCCGAGTTGCGGGCGACATGCAGGAAGGCCCCCGCATCGAGGCCGAGCATCTCGGCGAAAGCGATCCCTTCCGCTACGGCCGCGCGATTGAGCCCCAGCACGAGATTGACCGCCAGCTTGGCCTTGCCGCCGGCGCCCAAAGGCCCCATGCGGAATCGGCTCGGACAGATGGTGCCGAGAACGTCCTCGACGTCATCGATGTCGGCAGATCTGCCGCCAATGAGTCCGACGCCTTCGGCTCGCGCGATCTGCGTGCTCGTGCCGGAAATCGGCATCTCCACGAACGCGGCGCGATCGCGGATGCGCTCATCCAACGCCGCCATGCGATCGGGCTCGCAGGTGCTCGTATTGATGATGGTGCGACGCAGCCCGCCAGGAGGCGCGATCGTCAGCACCCCGTCGGCGCCTTCGAGGACCTGCTCGACCTGTGCCGTGTCAAACACCGCGAGCACGACGGTTCTACAGGCTGCCGCCACATCCGCGACCGAATCCATCGGGCGCCCCCCGAGGTCTCGCAGGGCTTCTCGTGACGCTTGGCTCGGTGCATATCCGACGACGTCGTAACCTGCATCGCGCAACAGGGGGGCGATAGCTCTTCCGACAAGGCCGATACCCAAGAGGCCGATAGTTTTAGAGAAGTCCGCCATGAAGCCTTTTCCTAGCGTCCGTTCAGAACCGCCGGTCGCGTGAGCCGGAGAATCCGATGCTCGGCACGTATATTCGGGTGCAGAAATGCTGTCCAATCGACAGATTCGAGGGCCCCGATCTACTACGCCTATGCATGGCGGTCGGGATATCAGCCGGTGAAGGCGGTGCGGAGGGCGTCGGCGAGGCGCCGCGCGGCGCTGCTGAGGTGCGCGCTGCGGTGGGTGAGAAGACCCGCCGAAAGCTGCACGTTCGTCTGAACAATCGGTATGGTTCTCAACCGCGGATGATTAACGACAGCGCGCCGTGGCGCTATGGTGGCGGCGCGCCCGGCCTCTACAAAACTTAGACGCGCGGCGGTATCGTCGATCTCCAAGCTCACGCGCAGCGAGACCTTTTGCTGGGCGCATGCCGCGTTGAACAAGCGCCGAATGTTGCTGGCAGCGCCCGGCAGGGCCAGCGGAAACGCCTCGAGCTCACGCAAGGCGATCGTCTGCGCTGATGCGAGCGCATGCGACTCGCCCGTAACGACCACCAACTCGTCGGTGAACAGGGGGGCCGCTTCAATCTCACGCGATTCCGGCGGCAGCCAAGCGAAGGCGAGGTCCATGGTTCCCGCGATGATCGCTGCTTCCAGCTCGTCTTGGGGGCCCATGCGCAGCACCAGGTCAACGCCTTCGTGCGCCGCCGCGAAGTCGGGGATGCATTGCGACATCACACGGGCGACGAAAATGTTGTTCAAGCCGAGAGTGACGGTTCCGCATAACAAACCATTGAGGTCAGCTATATCCTGTTTGCCGCGCTCGACAGCGCGCAGGGACTCTTGGGCATACGTCACGAGACGCTCGCCGGCTTGCGTGAGCCGCACATGGCGGAATTGCCCCCCTGTGCGGTCGAACAACGGCGAGCCGACCTCTTTCTCGAGTTGCTGGATATGCAGCGACAGCGTCGGCTGCGACACGCCCAAGGTATTTGCGGCACGCGTGAAATGCAGCAGTTCGGCCGCCCGGACAAAATATCTCAGGTGCCTTAGTTCCATGGTGGCTCGCAATCGGCGCTACGGGAAAGGGCGCGACAGTGGCCCCGACGCGAAATGCTGTCAATTGCGACCTCGCAAGCCAGAGTCCCGACATCGTATCAACGCCTCCACTGCTCCCGCGGGCGGACCCCGGCCATATGGGTCTTGATGCGTCGCGATCATCGCACGATCGGCGAGAGGAAGTTCGTGGCCTCCCAATGGCCATGCGGTACGTCGAAATCCGCAGGCGCTTAATCGGAGTCGCACGAAATACCGCCGAGACCATTCGCATAGCCGTCTCAGCCAGTTAATGGCGCTGGGCATCGGCTCTGCCTATTGGACCGCTCTAATCTAACGATTGGACAGCATTACCGCCGCTGATTACCGTCTTGAAAAAAGAGGGGAATACCCCGGCTAGACGCACTTTCGACGACACAATCTTTTCGGTTGTGCCGCCTGATCTTTACGATGCAACGGGAGGAAGTCCATGCAACATATTATCCGTTCCTGTGCCGCGATCGCTGCCGCGATAATGCTTTTCTTCGCGCCGCCGCAAGTTGCCAACGCTTTTCCGGACGAGGGGCTGAAGCTGATAGTCGCCTACGGCGCCGGTGGAGGCACCGACGTGACGGCGCGCCTGCTCGCCAAGGATCTGGAGGCGACGATCGGCCACCCGGTTACTGTGGAGAACGTCACCGGCGGCGGCGGCTGGACCGGTTGGAGCGCCCTCGCGAACGCGCAGCCGGATGGCTACACGATCGGTTACATCAACGTGCCGAACATTTATGCCGGTTTTCTCAATCCGGAGATGTCGCGATCGGAGAACCTGTCCAGCTTCACGCCCCTCATGAACCACGTGACCGACTATTGCGTGTGGGCAGTGAGTGCCGACAGCCCCTTCCATTCGGTCGCCGACGTCATCGAAGCCGCCAAGGCGGACGCGGTGTCGATCGCAGCCCACGGCTTCGGCGGCGACGATTCCCTCGCGATCCTGCGAATGCAGAATAAGACCGATGCTTCCTTCAACGTCATTCATAACACCAGCACGGCGATCTCTCTGACGCAGGTGCTCGGTGGTCATGTGCAGGTTCTGGGGGCAAACGTCAGTGAGGTGATCAAGCTGCACGAGGCGGGCGAGTTGAGAGTCATCGGCGTAATGGCGCCCGAACGCTCGAAATTCCTGCCCGACGTCCCGACCTTCAAGGAGCAGGGCTTCGACCAAGTATGGTCGGTCTCGCGTGGCATCGCGGCGCCCGCCGGATTGCCCGACGACGTGAAGCAGATACTTATCAAAGCGTTGAAAGAGACCCTGAGTTCCGATGCCCATCGCAACGCCGCCGAGCAGCTTGGACTGTCTCTCGATATCATCGAGGGGAAGGAATACGCGAAATTCCTCGCGGATACCGAGGGCGAGGTTAAAACCCTGATGGGATGGTAGGACGCGCATTCGTCTCAGCCGTGGCCGTTGCTTTCGGTCACGGCATTCTCATCAAGCTCGCCTCACCGGTTCGCTGTATCGCAGCACCAGAACAAATTGGGATCTGAGACGACGTGGCTTGGGCAGATCGTATCATCGGCAGCCTCATCATCCTGGCCTGCATCCCGTTCTGGTTCTTGGCCGACAGGTTTCCGGAACTTGCAGGCAATTTCCCGAAAACGGTCGTCGTAACAATCGCCGGGCTTTCGGCCCTGATGGTTGGTCGTTCCTTCGTCGGGCCGGAGATCGACGTCGGTACAGGGCGCCTCGAGGCGAGGGCGTTCGCGCTTCCATTGCTAGTAGCAATTGCAAGCGTCCTCGCCGTCCTGGCTATGGCATTCGTCGGCTACTTCCCGGCCATGATCGCGCTGTGTATCGGGCTGTTCTTTCCGCTCGCCGGAAACAGGCGTCTCCTCTATGCGGTCGCCGTGATCAGCTCGCTGGCTTTCATCTACGTCGTCTTCGTTCTCCTCCTCGGTGTTCCTCTCGAGAGTTCTCCATTTTTTGGGCGATAGGAGCTGGTGATGGTGGAGCTGAGTTATATTGCGAACGTCTTTACCCTCGGCAATATGGCTGCGATCTTAATCGGCGTCTTCGCCGGGATCGTGATCGGCGGACTGCCGGGCCTCACGGCGAATCTGGGCGTGGCTCTCCTCTTGCCAGTCACGTTCTCCATGGACGTGACAGCTGCCCTCCTCATGCTGATGAGCCTCTACACGGCCGCGATCTACGCCGGTTCGTTTCCGGCGATTCTGTTGCATACGCCCGGCACCTCGGCCTCGGCCGCAACGGCGGCCGACGGCTTCGCCCTTACCCAGCGAGGTGAGTTCAACAAGGCCTTGCGCATCGCGACTTTCTCGTCGGTGTGCGGCGGCGTCGCCAGCGCGCTCTCACTCCTCCTGCTCGGTCCACCGCTGTCGTTGCTGTCACTCAAGTTCGGGCCGGCGGAATACCTGATGCTGGCCGTGTTCGGCCTAACGATCATCGGCACGCTCGCGAGCGGAAATATGGTGAAGGGCCTTATTGCCGGTGCAATCGGGCTCCTGATGTCCACCGTCGGTCTCGACCTGGATACTGGCTTCCCGCGCTACGTCTTCGGGCTCTCGGATCTGACGGGAGGGTTCAATTTCGTGCCCGTCGTGATCGGGCTCTTCTCCGTCTCGCAGGCGCTTATCATGTGCGAGCATGCGCAATCGCGGGTGCAGCGCGTCGAGGTTAAGAAAACTGAGCGCTGGCGCATTCTGCCGACTTGGGCCGAAATCAAGTCCATTCGCGTCACGATAGCGCGCTCCGCGTTCATTGGCGTGTTCGTCGGCATTCTGCCTGGGGCCGGCGCCGACATCGGATCATGGGTGAGCTACAACGAGGCGCGTCGATTCTCACGGGACAAGTCGGAGTTCGGCAAGGGATCGGTGCATGGCATTTCCGCCTCGGAAACCGCAAACAATGCCGTCACGGGCAGTTCGCTGGTTCCCCTCCTCACGCTCGGCATTCCCGGCAGCGCCACGGCAGCGATCCTGCTCGGCGCCCTCATCGTGCACGGGCTTGTGCCAGGGCGAACGCTCTTCACCGAGAATGCATCCATTACCTATACGGTGATCTACGGCTTTCTGCTCGCCAACATCGTGATGGGGTTCGTCGGTATGTCGATCGGGCGTTACATGGCGCTGATCGCGCGCCTGCCCAACGCAGTACTCGTTCCCATCATTCTGATGCTGTCTTTCGTCGGCGCGTACTCGCTCGGCAGTAATATGTTCGACGTCTATACGATGATTGGCGCTGGTGTGATTGGATACCTCATGCGCAAGTCTGGGTTCTCGCCAGCTCCACTCATTCTGGGGCTTATCTTGGGTCCGATCGCGGAAACAGGGTTTCGGCAGTCCCTCGCCCTGTCGGGCGGCGCCATCGTGCCGTTCGTTCTATCACAGCCGATCGCCTTGGCGCTGACCGTACTGACAGCCGTGTCGCTCGTCAGCGCGGTTTTACTGGAGGTCCGCAAGTAGTAATCGCTTGGAGTGTTCACAACACTCGTGCGGACTACCGAAATGCGGGCAACGCATCGCAGATGATGACCTTGATTATCAGGAGAACGCTATGGAAAACGAACCTCTCTGGGATGCGCAGGAGACGGGGCGAAAGCTCTACAAGCTGCCGGTGACGACGACGCTCGTGGGCGATCTCGCTTTGGCATTGCATGTGATCAAGGGAGCGAAGCCTGGTCCGACACTGGCTCTCACGGCGACGATCCACGGGGACGAAACCGTTCCGGCCATGATGATCCGGCGACTGCTCGATTCCATCGACCCGCAAACCCTGGCCGGGTGCGTCTGCGCTATTCCGGTGTGCAATCCGCCGTCGATGGCCGTCTTCAACCGCCAGACGCCCGAACAACACGGCAACACCGATCTGCACGAAGTCTTTCCGGGCAACGCACGGGGAAATCTCACCCAAATGATCGCGCATGTGATCACGGACGGCCTCATACGTCATGCCGACATCGTGGTCGACTATCACTGCGGCGGAGCGGGCGGGCGGCTTCAGTCCCGCGTCGACGTCAATGCGGCCTGCGAGGTGGCGCTGCGGCAGCGTTGCCTTTCGCACGCGCGCCACTTCGGAACGGTCATGGTGCACGAGAACGCGATACCGCGCTCTGTCGTCGGATATGCCAACAGCCTCGGCAAGATCGCGTTCGGCGTCGAGACTGCGGGCGTGTATCTCGCTCCGCAGGATCACGCGGCCTACATGGACGCCGGCGTCGAGGGATATCTCAACGTCATGCGCGGGCTTGGAATGCTCCCGGAGCCCGTCCTGTCCCCGCCGCGGCAGATCTACTTTACCAGCGCAGCGCGTACCGAAGCGAATCCCACGCGTGGAGGCTTCCTGGAATCTCTCTTCCAGAGCCCGGGCGAACTCGGGCGCCCGGTCGCGAAAGGGACGGTCCTCGGCCGCATCATCGACATGGCGACGCTGAAGGAGGTCGAGCAGCTGATCGCACCGGTCGATGGTCATCTGTTCTTCTCGCGCTACTCGGGCGTCGTCGATGCCGGCACGAAGGCCTTCGCATTGGCCGAGGACGCCGGCTCGCGGTGGATGGAGCCGACTTCCGCGGCTTGATCCCGAAGACGAGCGTCGGAGCGTTCATCCGCGCACCAACGCTCGCGCCACAGGAGCAAAGCATGCCGACGCCCAGATCACCAAATGCTAGCCTCGTCGACAGTATGGAGCTACGCGGCGTAGTCGTCGCATGCGCGAAGGCCGCCGGGGCCGGGGGCGCGGCGGCCGTCGCGATGGCGGACCACATGGTAGAGGCGCACCTGCGCGGCGTCGAAACTCATGGATTACGGCGGCTGCGCCCATATCTGGCGCGCGTCGCAGCGGGCGGGGTCGTTGTTCACGCGGAGCCGGTCGTGGAGAAACGCGGCGCGATCCTGCGCATAGACGGCAGGAACGGGATCGGACACTATGTGGGTGCGTGTGCTGCCGATGCCGTCGTCGCGCAAGCGCGCGCCCACGGCGTTTCCGTCGCACTCGTGCGCAACTCGAATCATTTCGGCTTTGCCGGTTACTATGCCTCGCGTATCGCGGCCTCCGCCATGCTGGGCGTGGTCACGTCGAACGGGCAGATCATGGTCGGGCCCGAAGGCGCATTGCGCCCGCTGTTCAGCAACGATCCCCTTGCGATCTCCGCCCCCTATGCGGGCGGCGGCATGTTCGAGCTCGACCTCGCGTTGAGCGTCACCTCACGTCAGAATATCGTGCGTGCCGCCAAAGCGGGCGAGACGATCGCACCCGGAATGGCGCAGGATCGCGACGGCTATCCCTCGACCGATGCCGAGGAAGCGCTTCGAGGGCTTCTTCTGGCTTTTGGCGGAGCGCGTGGCTTTGCGCTCTTAAGCGCCATCGAGGTATTGACCGGCGTCCTGACGGGTGGCGCTTATGCCGACCTCGTCGCGTCGAAGGAGGCCGCTCCTATGTCGCCGGAGCGCACGGCGCATTTCATGCTCGCGATCGATCTGGAACAGGCTGGCGGCGCGCAGGCTTTCGAAGCAAGACTGGCCGATCTCGTTCAGCGCCTCCGAGAGCTACCGATGCGCGAAGGTGTAGCGCCTCCTCGGGCTCCTGGAGAAAGGCGCTGGCGGCTCCGCGCTGACCGACTTGCCGGTGGCATCCCCTTGCCTCCACAAGAGATGGAGGATTTGGAGGACCTCTGCGCACACCACGGAGTCCCCGTCCCTTCGTCGTGGCGGAGCGCGTAGGCCCTATCGCGGTGTAGGATTGTCGGTACTCACGGGACATCTCCCTTAAGCTCCCATTTCTGGGAAGAAGGAGATATCCGTGAGCAAGGATGGACGCGAGATCGCCCGCAAACTGCGAGTTCTCCGGCATGCCGATATGGTCGGGGACGTTTCGAAGACTTGCCGATATTTTGGTGTCGGCCGCAGCAGCTTTTACCGGTGGCGGACAGTCTATCGAAAGCAGGGCGGGGCGGGACTGGTGAACCAGCCGCCGATCCCGAAGTGGCATGCAAACCGCACGCCGATCGAGATTGAGGAGAAGGTCCTTCATCTCAGAAGCCAATATCATCTCGGCCCGATCGAATGGCCGAGCGACGGCGAATAGGTCACCGACGTCATCCACCCTTCGTCGTTCTCCGTCGTCGCCGCTTTGCCCCGCTGGAGGAAATGCGCGCCGGTCGTGAGGCTTTCGGCGCGATCGACCGGACGGAATCCCACCAGGCGGAGACCGTCTTCGCGGTTGAGGTCAGGCCGCTCGGACAGGACGTTGCCGATGCAGTCCTTCTGCTTGGAAACCATGCGGCCGAGGCTTTGCGGCAGCTATGGCGTGGCCCCTGCTTTTTGGTCTTTAGCAAAAAAGGCCCTCTATCCACCTCAGCATTCTGGCAGGTTTACAGCGAGGCCTCCAAGGGACGTCTCCTTGTACTTTTCGCTCAAGTCGATTCCAGTCTGCCGCATCGTCGCGATACAATTGTCGAGGGGCATGAAGTGCTTGCCATCCCCGCGCAGCGCGAGCGACGCCGCCGAGACCGCCTTGATAGCGCCGAGGCCGTTGCGCTCGATACAGGGAACCTGCACCAGTCCCCGAACCGGATCACAGGTCATCCCGAGATGGTGCTCGAGCGCGATCTCCGCGGCATTTTCGATCTGCTCGTTGGTTCCTCCAAGGACCGCGCAAAGCCCTCCGGCCGCCATCGCGGCGGCCGACCCGACCTCCCACTGACATCCGACTTCGGCGCCCGAGATCGAGGCATTGTGCTTGATCAGCCCGCCGATCGCTGCAGCCGTCAGCAGGAACACTGACGTGTTTTTGGATTCTGCCCCCACGCAATGGTCGAGATAGTAGCGCAACACCGCCGGCACGACGCCGGCGGCACCGTTCGTCGGCGAGGTGACGACGCGTCCGCCAGCGGCGTTTTCCTCGTTGACCGCCATCGCATAGACCGACAGCCAGTCGTTGACAGCATGGGGGCTGCGCCGAGTTTCGGCCGCGCTCCGTCAGAGTTGCTCGTGAATGCCGCGGGCGCGCCGTCGCACCGATAGGCCTCCGGGCAGAATGCCGTCCATGCGAAGTCCGCGATCGATGCAGTCATCCATTGCCCGCGTGATCTTGTTGAGACGCTCTTCGAAGGCGTCCGCATCATGCCCCGCCAACTCGTTTTCGTGCTTCATTGCCGCAATGCTCTTGCCCGAGCGACGACCCATTTCGAACATTTCAACCGCCGTGCGGAAGGGATACGGCATGGGCTCGCCGTTGACACGTAGAAGTTGCGGTCGACCAGATCGCAGGTCGGACGGACCCGTTCGTCGCGGATCGCATGACCTCAACCGGATCAGCGGCAGGCAGGACGGTTGGGGCGAGTGATTCTCCGCACCGTACGATAAACCATCCTTAATTCCAGTGTGCCTTCGGTTCGAAGCTGACGCATTCGGGACCGTTTTGGTGGGCCGCGCCGGTATAAAACCCGGCCAGTGGTTAGGCTGTTTTCCTTTTTGGGAGAGCGGTCGGGAATGTTCGCCGTGGAAGTCTACGCAGCCGTCCGTCGGTTTGCTCCGTCGTTGACAACTGTCCAGCCTCAGGGGCGCACTCCATGCGGCGGAGCAAAATAGGCTACGGCGATGGCCACCGTCTTACACCCAGTCAGGGCGGCGAATTTCCACGACTTCCTCGGGCGCCACCTTTCATAGGGTCGATCAGACGTCGAGGCGGTCCGCTCGCTCAAGGTCAAGCAATTCAAGTGCGCACGATCCCGTCTGGGAAAAGAGCAGCCGTTCGGGTCCGTCAATCAAGCGGCCTGGTGTTTCTCCACAAGGGCGGCCGTCCTGATCACGGCCGCCTCGTCAAAGGCCGCACCGGCTATCTGGATACCGATCGGCAGCCCCAGCCGATCCACCCCACACGGCAGGCTGATCGCGGGAAGTCCCAGTAGATTCCACGGATAGGTGAAGCGCCAAGAAGTCTCCAGAACGCTCTCGCGTTTTCCGCCGAGCACGACATGCTTCTGGCCGACTTTCCAGGCCGTGATCGGCATGGTCGGGCCGACGACCACGTCCACACGGTTGAAGACGCTCTGGAACTTCGCGGCGAGGAGGGTGCGGTAGCGCTCCGCCTGCAGATAGTCGGAGCCGGTGACCAATCGCCCCATCTCGACCAGCAGCCGCACGTCCTCGCTGTAATCGTCGGCCCGCCCGGCCGCCAGATGCGGCAGGTGATAAGCTGTCGACGAGGCAAGTTCGATCGCGAAAATGGCGCCCAGCCCATAGGCGAGTTCCGGCACCTCGAACTCCACCACCCCCGCGCCAACCTGCGCCAGCCGGTCGATGGTCGCCTCGACTGCGGCTTCCACTTCGGGGTCCAGCGATTCGAAGAAATGATTGCGGCAGACGCCGACGCGCAGCCCGTCCGCGGTTTGTCCGAGAGTTGTCGCGAGGGTGGTCGGCGGTTCGTTCGCCGAACCTGCATCCTCGGCATCGTAGCCTGAAAGGACATCGATCAGCAGTGCGGCGTCGGCGACACTGCGCGTCAGGGGACCGGCGTGGTCGAGCGACCAGCTGTGAGGGACGATCCCCGACCGACCGATGCGGCCGAAGGTCGGCTTGAAACCGACCGTCCCACAGAGGCTTGCCGGAATCCGTATCGAGCCGCCGGTATCGGAGCCCAGCGCCGCCATGCAGAACCCCGCCGCCACGGCGATGCCGGAGCCGCCGCTGGAGCCGCCTGGTACACGGTCCAAATCGTGGGGATTGCGCGCGGGGGGCGTCTCCATGCCCCAGGCAAACTCATGCATGCGGGTCTTGCCGATCAGGATGGCGCCGGCCTCGCGCAGCCGCGCCACCGCCGCACCGTCCACCGTCGGGAAGGTGATGTCGGCAGAGGTCCCGGCCGTCGTCGGCATATCGGCGGTCAGGTAATTGTCCTTGACCGCGATCGGGATGCCGTGAAGCGGTCCGAGCGCACGGCCGTCGCGCACCGCCTGTTCGGCCGCCTTTGCCCGTTCGAGCGCATTGTCGGCGACGTGGACGAAGGAATGGAGCGTGCCGTCGCGCTCCGAGATGCGATCGAGGCAAGCGCCGACCAGATCGACGGGCGACAGGGTGGCCTCACGGATCGCCTTGGCGACCTCGGCGATCGGTGCCTCGAGCGCTGCCGCGATGTCCATCAGGCGCCCTCCCCACGGCGTAGCGGCCGGAAGACGACCGCCGGGTGGGTATCGCCCAGGTCGAGCTCCCGCAGCGCCGCGATCTGTCCGGCTATCGCCGCATAGGCCCGGTGGACCTCCGCCACTCGATCGACACGGATCAGCGTCTCGGGATCGATCTCGTGCGCTTCGTCCTCCATGGCCCTCTCTCCTCGTCCGGTTACGGCTGGCTGCTTCCGCCCCCGCCGGGCCGGTCCGGTGGCGACTTCAGCAGCATATCCATCACGTCCTGCGGGAAGGCGCTCGGCCGCTCTCGCCGGGGCATGCCCTCGACGAAGGGCGTGAGCTGCAGCTTGGCGATCTCGAATGTCCGGCGCAGGCGCGCCACCGGATCGGCATCCTCGTCGACGCGCAGATCGATCCTTGCATAGGCCTCGCTGGCAAAGACCAGGAGCCCGGCCGACTGCTTGCCGCGCTTGTCGCCGCCCGCCGCCTGGGCGGCCTCGAGGCAGCGCATCAGGCGTTCGCAGAGCGCCTCGCCGGTCGTCGCCGAAAAGCTCGCTTCCATGGCAGCGATCACCTCCGGGCCGGTGAGCATGTTCCCTTGGGCTGCGTAGTCCGTGCCGGTCGCCGAACCGTGCGATGGCGTACAGGCGTCGCCCGTCCACGACGCCGAGCGGCCGTCGGCGTCGACGACCCCGACCTGCCGCAGATGCGCCTCCGGGTCGTCAGCCATCGCCGATGCGAGGGCGGATTCGGCGCTTTTCCCCGCCGCAAGCGCTTCGAGAATGATCAGGGCGAGATAGGGGTTGACCCAGGACTGGGTCGTCACCGCCCCGATTGCGGGCCGCACATACGGACAAATCGATCCGACCGCCGGCACCGCCGAGGCCACCGCAACGCCCAGTTCTCCGGTCCGTGCGCAGCGGGCCACGATCGAGAAGGTGTTGGCTTCGATGCTCATGGGGGACCTTCCCGGCTAGATGCGCAGATGCTGCTCGAGCGTCGCCAGAGCGTCGGCTTGGTCTACGTCGCCCTGCTCGACGATCTCCCCGATCTTCAGGATCGCGTAGCGGTCCGCGACGGACAGCGCGAAGGGAAGGTTCTGTTCGACCAGGAGAATTGCGACACCGTCCTTGTCCTTCGTCCGGCGCAGGACCTCTGCCATCTTGGTCACCATCGACGGCTGCAAGCCCTCGGAAATCTCGTCGACCAGCATGAGCTTGGGTCGGGCAACGAGGCTGCGTGACAACAGCAGCATCTTCTGTTCGCCGCCGCTGAGAGTGCCGGCGCGCTGCCGGAAGCGACGCGCGATCACCGGGAACGCCGCTTCCACATCGCCCATCCGCTCGTCCAGCAGGCCATCGCGGGCGACGCCGAGACGCAGGTTCTCCTCGACCGTCAGATCCTGGAAGATCGCGTACTCCTGCGGCGTATACGCCAGCGATCGGCGCGCATTCAGATGGGGCGGCTGGTTGGCGATCTCCTGGCCGTCCAGCCGGATCGAACCGCTTGTGGCCCGCAGGAATCCCATGATGGTCTTCAGCAGCGTGGACTTTCCCATGCCGTTCTTGCCGAGGATTACCAGGATTTCACCCCTGGCGATCGAGAAGGAGACGTCACGGATGACGGTCGCGGCGCTATAGCCGCTGCTCAGCCCCTCCACTGCCAGTCGCGCCGCGACCGATTCCGTTTTGGCTAGGGCGCTCATGACGCGGCCTCGAGATCCTGCCCGGCGTAGACGGCCTTGACGAGGTCGGAGGAGACGACTTCGTCGACGGTTCCGTCGAGCAGCAGCTTGCCCTGGTGAAGCACGACGATCCGGTCGGATATCTCGCGGACGAAATCGAGGTCGTGCTCGATCAGGAACACGCACAGGCCGTACTCCGCGACCAATCGGGTGAGGACGTGGCCGATGGCCGTGCGTTCCGGCTTGGTCAATCCCGCGGTCGGCTCGTCGAGCAGCAGCACGCGCGGCTCGGTGGCGAGCACCATCGCAAGCTCGAGGCCCCGCTTCATGCCATGCGACAGATATCGGCTCTCCAGCCCCAACTGCTGGTCGAGTCCCGTCGCCTTCAGGATCTCCAAGGCCGGCTCCGGGAGCGCGACGGTGCCACTGCGAACGAAGCTTCTCGCGCCGTCGATCCGAAACCGGGCGAGGCGCAGGCAGTCGCCGACGGTGAGGCTGTCGAAGAGGCTGGTGTTCTGGAAGCTACGCCCGACGCCGAGGCCGACGATCTTCTGGGGCGAGTTCCGACCGATCTCATGACCGGCGACGGCCACTTGCCCCCCCGTTCGTTCGGTGCCGTTGCTGATACAGCGCATCAGCGTCGTCTTGCCCGCGCCGTTCGGCCCGACGATGCTGAGAAGCTGGCCGGCCCTGCCTTCCACCGTGATGCCGTCGAGCACCGTCAGGCTGCCATAGCGGCAGGTCAGGCCGTCGATCCTGATGGGGGCCACGGTAGGGTCCACCGCATCCGCGCGACGGCCGCTGGTTGAGACAAGGGTGATGCCAGGGCCGTGCCGGACATCGCCAGCCTCGACACCGCGCATGCGGTAACGCCGCCAACCCGAGGTGGCCAGCGACGCGAAGCCGTTCGGCAGAACGATGATGACGACGACGAAAGCCACGCCGACGATGAATTTCCACAGAAAAGGGAGACTGCCCGAGAGATAGGAGGACGTAACGTCGATGCCGATGGCGCCGAGGATGGGGCCGATCAAGGTGCCGCGTCCGCCGAGTGCCACCCAGATGAGCGACTCTGTGCCGAGCAGGAAGCCGCCGAGTTCGGGCGCGACGACGTTGGTGAAGGCGGCGTAGCCGAATCCCGCGATGGCGCCCACGGCACCGCAGGCGACGAAGAGTCCCGTCTTGATGCGCGAGACGGGAATGCCGAGATAGGCGCAGCGATCCTCGTTTTCCCGGATGGCGACGAGGATGCGGCCGTAGTCGCTGCGCACGAACAGCCAGGCGACGGACGCCACGAGCACCAGCAGCACGCCGGCGATGATGAACCAGGTGTCGATCGACCAGTAATAGGTCGGAAAGCCCGACAGGCCGCTGCTCGAACCCGTGAAGCGTCCGCCCGCGAAGATGATCTGCACCAGCACGATCGGCAGGGCGAGGGTCATGATCGACGAGTAGAGGGGCGAGGCGCCGTGATAGAAGGACAGAAGGCCAACCAGCCATGCCGTCAGCGCGGCCACGAGGACACCGATCAGCAGTGCCGCGATCGCCCAGCCCGGACCGAAGCCCCAATGGGTGAAAACAAGGGCGCAGGCATAGGCGCCGATGCCAAAGAACGCGGACTGCCCGAAGGTGAGGATCCCCGCATAGCCCCAGACGAGATCGACGGTCAGAGCCAGCACGCCGAGGAACAGCGCGCGGATCAGCACATTCGTCATGTAGGTGTCGAGATAGAACGGTGCGGTCAGGATGATGGCGAGGGCGACGGCCGCGCCGATCGCAGTTCGCCAGACCTGTCGGGACGAGCGCTCGGACGCTTCCGAGGTGATGTCAGCCACGTGAGAGTCCTTGAGGTTTGATGCGCAGGATCACCGCGGCCAGCACGACAATCGTGATACCGCCAATGATCGGGCTGACGAAAGTGCTGACCAGTACCTGAGCCCCACCCAGTAGCAGCGATGCCAGGGCAAGGCCCGGGATCGCGACGCCGGACACCAGCACCAGCATGAACGAGTTCACCAGCCAGGGCAGCCCCATGTTCGGATCGACGGACAGCAGCGGGGTAATGAGCGCGCCGGCCGCGCAGGCGAGTGCCGCGCCGAGCCCGAACGTCATCGCGCGGACCCTGACGCTGTCGATACCTAGCCCCCGAGCCAGGTCTTCATTCATGATCACCGCGCGGGCGTTCAGGCCGAAGCGGGTCAGGTAGAGAAGCGCGGTCAGGAGCACACCGAGGATCACGGCCGCTCCTACCAGGATCAGCCGCCAGGCGGAATAAGTGGTGGCGAGGAGTTCGGCCGTTCCTGAAATCGGGCTGGCGGCGAACTGCACTTCGCGTCCGAAGATGAAGACGATGACCTGCGCGATGACGATGCCCAGGCCCCAGGTCGCCAGGATCGCGTCGAGGGGACGGGAATAGAGCGGCCGGACCACGAGCCGTTCGACGACGACGCCAAGCAGGAAGCCGACGGCGGCCGCTGCCGGTATCGTCAGCCAGGCGTTGTAGCCGGCATCCGTGACGACGTGGACGGCATAGCCCCCCACGGTCAGGAAGGCGCCGTGGGCGAAGTTGATCAGTTTCATGACGCCGAGGATGATCATCAGCCCGGCGGCGACGATGAACAGCATCGAGGCGGTCGTCAGGATGTCGAGGAAAAGCGTCGCCATCCGGGCTCCGTTGCGGTTGTTGTCAGGAATGGGTGTGGCCGGCGGAGGAGCCGCCGGCCACTCGGTTCATGCCAGAACGGTCAAAGGTTCGGGCACTGCTCGCCCGGATCGACGTTATCGAAGGTCTTGATCACCTCGACACCGCCCTCCGCCGTCACCTGGCCCATATACATCGTCAGCGGCGTATGATGCTGCTTGTTCATCTGGATGGGGCCGCGGGGACCGGTGTAGGAGACCTCCGGCAACGCGTCGACGACGGCCTGCGGATCGGTCGACCCCGCCTTTTCGACGGCAGCCTTATAGAGGTAGATGGCCTCGTACTGGGGCACCGACAGGTCGTTCGGCGTCTTCAACTCGTCACCGAACTTCGCCTTCATCGCGGCAAGGAATTTCTGGTTCTCGGGGCTCTCGATGCCGGTCAGGTAGGACTGGGAGATGAAGATGCCGGTCGCATCGCCGCCCATGTTCTTCGCGGTCCCCTCGTCGACAGCGAGATTGCCGTAGGGAATCGTCACGCCCGCGTTCCGCAATTGCTTGGTCAGCGTCACGTTGGGCGCGCCACCGGCCGTCGAGGTGATGAGCGCATCCGGATTCTTCGACTTCAGATCGCTGATGATCGCCGTCCAGTCGGACCCGTCCATCGGCAGGTACTCTTCGCCGAGCACCTTGCCGCCGCGTTCCTCGATGTAGGAGCGGGTGAATTCCAGCATGCCGCGGCCGAAATCGTAGTCGCTGCCGATCAGGTAGAATGACTTGGCGCTCAGATTGTCGGCGAAGTGGTCGACGATCGGCATGACCTGCTGTTCGGGAACCCAGGCGTCGACATACATCCAGGGACTGCAGGAGCGGCCTTCGTAGAAGGAGGTGTAGATGAACGGCTTGCCGGCGCGGTTGACGATCGGCAGTCCGGCGTTGCGTGCGGCACTGGTCTCCATCGAGATCAGGACGTCAACGTCGCTCTGAAAGACGAGCGAATCGAAGGCGCGCTGGGCACCTTGGGCGCCGCTGCCGTCGTCGGCGACGACGAGTTCGACCTGCTGGCCCAATATGCCGCCGGCCGCGTTGATTTCCTCGGCGGCAAGCTCACTCGACTGCACGACCGACGGCGCGACCACGCTGTTGGCGCCGCTAAGGCCGACGGGAATGCCGATCTTCACGGTTTCCTGCGCCGCGGCGCCGTGCATCATGGCTCCAGCGAGAGCGAGACTCCCAGCCCATTGAACAACTCTCATGGCGATTTCCCTGTTTGAGATGGCTCGTATCAGTACCAGTTGGGGCGAGCCGTTGTGCCCAACATTTCCCCGTAGAGATCGGTCCGCCGATCCCGCATGACTTGATTGAAGGAATTCCAATTGCGCTGCCTGCGAGCCTGCGAGAGGTCGCAAACGGCCGTGATCGTCTCGGTTTCGCAATGGCTGGCCGGACCCGCGATGGGCCATCCGTTGTGATCGACGATCAGGCTTTGCCCGATGAAGGTTTGCCCACGTTCCGTCCCGACCCTGTCGCAGGCCGCGACTACCATCGAGTTGCTGTGTGCGGCCCCCATGCACAGGACGTTGGCCATGGCCGGCAGTCCGTCGGGCTGCTTCTCCATCGGAACCCAATTCGTCGGGACGCAGACGATGTCCGCCCCCTGCAGGGCGAGAAGTCGCCAAGCCTCCGGAAACCACCCATCATAGCAAATCAGTACACCGAGACGACCGAAGGGCGTATGAAACACCGGAAAGCCGAGGTCGCCACGCTCGAAATAGAGGGCCTCGGCGTCCCACAGATGATTCTTTCGATAGGTTCCGACGGGACCATCCGGACCGACAACGATGGCGCTGTTGTAGAGCCGCACGCCGTCACGCTCGAGGAAGCCGGCGACCAGGTACACATTCCGCTCCGCCGCCGCTTTTACCCAGGCGGCAATGGAGGGGCCGGTCGCCGCATCTTCCGACAGCTCGAAGGCCTCCTGGCGGGAGGCGAGGACGTATCCGGAATTGCAGAGCTCGGGCAGGACGATGAGATCGGAGCCAGAATCGGCGGCGCTGGCGATCAGCGACAGGCTGGTCGCTACGTTCTTTTCCAATTCTCCGATCCGCGGCTCGAACTGGGCACACGATATCTGCGTCGATCCCTCCGTCATGGCAAGCCCTCCCCAAAAGGTCATCCCCGTTGACCGTTCACAGCTACAACTTTTGCGCCACCTCGGCTTCAGCGAGCGCCGATCCTGCAACGCGCTTCGATGGTATCCGATCGAGCGGCCCATTCAAGTGACTTGAACGAGGGAATGAAGAAAATTTGTGCGCGCTCAATAAATTGGCACGCTGCGGACTTTTGCAGCGTTCGCGCATCGGGGTCCGATCGACGTAGCGGGCGCGAATTTGTCGGCCAAGCGGGGTGGTAAAGTGGTGAGGGCTTGCCCGGAGTTCAGAATGTCGGGGGCGTATTAACCCAGAGAATGCGAGCCACTTCCGCGCCGTCATTCCGATATTCGTGCGCCTTCTCGGATCGAAATGCGAAGGAGTCGCCGACGCCCAGCCGGTATTCGACACCTTCCACGACCAGCGTGATCGCCCCCTTGAGGACAAAGCCCATTTCCTCGCCGGCATGACTGAAAGCGCCATCGGTAGAGCCACCCGGATTCACGATATGGATGTTGGCCTCCAATAGGTGTTGCCGCGCGACCGGAGGCAATCGCTCCAGCATTATCCCGACGCCGTTGCGGGACCGGCCAAGTCCGATCACAGGGCGTTCGCCAGCCCTGTGCACGACGGTGTCCGCATCCTCTGCGGCCTGAAAGAGGAAGGCGATATTGATCCCAAGGGCTTCGACGAGCTTCCTCAGCATGGTCAGCGTCGGATTGACCTTTCCTGTCTCGACCTTGGATAGCATGCTCTCGGAGCACCCAACCTTCTGAGCGAGTTGTTTCAGCGAGAGGTTGTGCAGCGTTCGCATGTGACGCAGCTTCAGGCCAAGATCGTGGGGAAGCGGGTCTTCCTTACTACTCATACGAAGTCGCCCCCCGGTCCGTTGTTCCCCACCCCCACTCATGCCGCTTGCGGCGGGGATCGGTACGCCTTTCATAAATCGATCGGCGGAAGAAGTGGAACCCGCATCAGTCCATAAAAATCCCACTCGCCATCTCCCTCGAATGTCGGTTTCACTCACAGATGAAGATGGCCGCAATCCTCCTTTGGCGATCTGGTGCTGCGCAGCTGCCGTATTAGTATCGAGGAGGACGAGGGCCTGCACCCGTCATTCGTCAATATGTGCGTCTGGGCGCGGTCAGCTTCACTTGCAAATCGGCGGGGTCCCGGCACCGATGGAACGACATCCGGACGGAAATCGAACTGGATGGACTTGCCTGGAAAAAGTGGAGAGCTCGTCTGAAGGAAAGAGGAGCAAATCAGGGGCAACCCGCAGCGCCGGTTTCAGAAGTAAGTCCAGGCGGGAGCCGTACGGCTTGTCGAGACGAGTGCGCGCACGCAGCGTGAGATCGCCGAGGATCTCGGCATCTGACCGTCGACGCTTCGCGGTCGGCTCGACAATCGCCCTGAGCGTGACCTGGAAGCACCGACTCCGGAATAGCGGGAGCACCTGGCAACCGCGACGGGTGGGTAGCTGTCGTGGATCAGCCGAACCGATCAGAAATCAACGATGGTCTCAGGCGGCGCCCAGGCATTCGCCTCCGTCGATCACCAGCGCCTGCCCGGTCATATAGGATGAACGGTCGGAGGCAATGAAAAGGATCGCTTCCGCGATTTCCTCAGCCTGGCCAAAACGCCCCATCGGGATGTTCTGCCTGACGTGATCCTCCATCGCGGCACGCCCGCCCATCTGGCGCTCGAATCCGGCATTGAACGGTGTATCGACCCATCCGGGGCACAACGCATTGAACCGGATGTTGTGACGGGCGTAGTCGCGCGCCATCTGCCGGGTCATCGCGACGACCGCATGTTTGGAGGTGGCATAAGCGATCATGCCGGCATCATAGATCACGCCGGAATTTGACGACGTGATGATGATCGATCCGCCGCCGCGCGCCTTCATGTGTGACACCGCCGCGCGCGCCGCTACAAAATGCGCGCGCACATTCAAACGCCAGGACATGTCCATACCGTCGGCGTCCACTTCCTCGAGATTGCCCTCGATTTGAACGCCCGCATGGGAATGGAGAATATCGAGTTGCCCTTGATCGGCGATGGTTTGCGTAACCGCGCCGCCGAGCGCGGCATCATCCGTGACGTCGAGACCAACCGCGTCCGCGCTGCCGCCCGCGTCGCGGATCAGCGCCACGGTCTCTCGGGCGCGCTTCTCGCAGAGGTCGCTGACGACGACAAAGGCGCCCTCGCGGGCAAGGATCTGCGCGCCCGCGCGCCCGATCCCCGACCCCGCCCCGGTCACGAATGCAACCCTGTTTTTAAGGATCATCCGGCAGCTCTCCTCTTTTCAAATTCGGTCCAGTTGTCGCTTATTTCCGATTTTCGCCGCGCCGGAGCAGAATCTGAGCGACGACAAGCAGGAGCAGAGAAGCCGCAAGCACCATCGTGCCGATGGCGTTCACTTCCGGCGTGATACCGCGGCGGATGGAGGAAAAGATGTAGATCGGCAGCGTGGTTTCCGACCCGGCGACGAAGAAGGCAATGATGAAATCATCGAAGCTGAAGGTGAAGCTGAGCAGAAACCCCGCGAGCACGGCCGGAAGAATCTGCGGCAATGTCACCTGCCGGAAGGTGCCCCACGGCGTCGCGTAAAGATCGGCCGATGCCTCGATCAACGCCCGATCCATGCCGGCGATCCTAGCCCGCACCAGCACGATCACCAGCGACATCGTGAAGATAGTATGCGCGGCGATCAGCGATCCGGCTCCCATTTTCAGACTGGGAGCGCCCCCGTTCACCGATGGCCATAGGGTCACAAGCAACGGATTGAGAATATCGAACACCGTTACCAGCCCGATCAGCGTGGCGATGCCGATCACAATGCCGGGAATCATGATGGCGATGTAGATGACCGCGTCGAACAGAGTCCGTAAAAGCCCAGTCATCCCCTGGAGCGCAAGCGCCGCCATCGTGCCGAACAGGCTGGAGAAGATCGCGGTCACGAAGGCGACGGTCATGCTGGTCGCCAGCGCATCCATCACGAACGGGTTCGACAGTGCCCGTCCATACCATTGGACGGAAAAGCCCGTCAGCTCGCTGGCGTGGCGGCCGGCATTGAAGCTGAACAGGACGATGACCCCGATCGGCAGGTAGAGGAACAGATAGACGGCGAGCGCATAGAGTCGCATCGGCTCGCCCCTAAAACATCTGGGCGTCGTCGCGCTGGCCGGAGCCGCGTTTGACGAGCCGCATATAGAACGTGACGGTGAGCAGCATGATCGCCACCAGCGTCACCGCCACCGCCGAGCCGAACGCCCAGTTGCGCGATTGCAGAAACAGGTCGACCAGCGCGTTGCCGATGAAGAACACCTTGCCACCACCAAGCAGCGCGGGGATCAGGAACTCGCCCATCAGCAGGATGAAGACCAGCATGCAGCCCGTGGCCACCCCCGGCAGCGACAGCGGCAGCGTCACCTGCCGGAAGGTAGCGAACGGCGTCGCCCCCAGGTCACCGGAGGCCTCGAGTAGCCGTTTGTCGAGCCTCTCTAGGCTGACATAGATCGGAAAGACCATCAGCGGCAGATAGCCGTACACGATGCCGACCAAGACGGCGAAGGGCGTATTGATCAGGCGCACGCCCTCGATGCCGACCATATCGAGCAGGCTGGGAATGCCGCGCCCGCCAAGGATGAAGATCCACGCATAGCTGCGGATCAGGATGCTGGTCCAGAACGGCAGGATCACCATCACCAACAGGATCGTGCGGATGCGTGGGTTCACCCTCACCGCCAGATAATATGCCAGCGGATAGGCGATCAGGAGCGCCGCCAGCGTGCCGGCCGGCGCCAGGATCAGTGTGTTCTGGAAAGCGGTCAGGCGGCTCGGCAGGTTCGCATATTGTTCGAATGTAAAAGCCGGGACATAGCCGCCTGCGGTCCCTCGTTCGCCGAAACTGAACACCAGCACGACGACGAGGGGGATCACCAGCATGGCCAGGAACCACGCACCCGCAGGCGCCAGCAACAGCCGATTGACCCATTTCCGGTCCATATGGAGTCCGCGCCCGCCGCTCAGGCCGACTTGAACCGCGCCATCAGCTCGGCGCGGTTCGGATCGGTCAGCGTCGCCGCCGCTCCGAATTCCAGCGCGTCGAGCAGTTCCGCTGCCGGATAGAGGATCGGATCCTCGAGGATCTCCTTGGGCAGCAAGTTGTTGGTGCGGCTATCGGCGACCGGGTAACCATGCGCCAGCACTTCGCGAGCGTTGACCTCCGGCGTGATCAGGAAGTCGATCAGCGCATAGGCCGCATCGCGATGCTCGGCACCCTTGGGGATCGCATAGTAGTCACTCCATATCTCGCCGCCCTCGCGGCCGAGCACATAGTGGATTTCGGGAATGTCGGTGTTGAGCTGCTTGCCGTCGCCGGTCCAGCAGATTGTCAGCCAGGCATCGCCGTTGCGCATCGCCGGCTGGTAGTCGCTGGAAATGGCGAAGAGGTGCGGCTTGACGTCGATCAGCAGTTTCTCGGCCTCAGCCAGTTCGGCGGGATCGACAGAGTTGAACGAATAGCCAAAGTATTTCAGCGCGTTGCCGATGGTGGTGAGTTGGTAGTCATGCACCATGGTGCGGCCCGAGAAGCTCTCGCGGGTCATGTCGAAAAACTGCTTCCAGGTGGTCATTTCCTGCCCGTCGAGATGGGCGGTGTTGACCGCGAACCCCGTCGTGCCCCAGTTCTTCGGCACCGCGTAGAGCGTGCCGTCCACTGCACCCGCGTCGGCGAAGCGCGACTCGAAGGCCGAGGCGTCGTAGTTCGACAGTTTGGCGGTGTCGATCGGCTCGATCAGATCTTCGCCGACATAGGTCGTGATCGTGTAGTTGGTCGGCACGAAGACGTCCCAGCCGCTACCGCCGGCCTGCAGCTTGGCCAGCATCTCCTCGTTCGATCCGAAGACGTTCATCTGCACATGGGCGCCGGTCGCTTCGGTGAACGCCTCGAAATTCGCCGGGTCATGGTAATTCGGCCAGGTGGCCAGAATGACGCGGTCGCCGATGTCGCCTTGTGCCCATGCGCGGCGCGGGCGCAGACCCGGCATCGCCGCGCCCAGCACGGCGGTCGCCATGCCGAGCCCGGTGACGCCCAGGAAATGCCGCCTGCTGACAGAGCCTTTTCGGTAGCGCCAGAGTTCGGCCATGAATTTCTGGCGGCTGATGGGCGTGGTGTCCTTGGTCATCGTCTTCTCCCTGTTTTCGACAGTCTCAGGACGCGAGGATCCAGTTGGCCTCGCGGCCCCAGGCCACATGAGCGGGTTCGCCCGCTTCGAAGGGCTTTTCGCCCAGTTCCTGTCGGCGCGGCGCGAGGGCGAGGAACTCGCCGAGCCACTCGTGGCGCAGAAGATATTCCGTGTGTTCGCCGAGGAAAATCCGGTTGAGCACCCGCGCCTCGATGAGTACGTCGGCGCCCACCTCGATGCGGGTGGCATCGCGCGCCAGACGGAGCTGTTCCGGACGAACGCTCACCGCCACCTTCTGGCCTGGAGAGTGCGCGAATCCGTCGGCTGGCGAGACCGAAACCCCTCCGGCCAGTTCGACGCGCGCTCCATTCTCGGTCACGACGCCGTCGAAGATGTTCGAACGTCCCACGAAATCGGCGACGTAGCGGTTCGCAGGCTGGTCATAGAGCTCGCGGGGGGCGCCCGTTTGGACGAGATGCCCCTCGCGCATGATACAGACGCGGTCACTCATCGACAGCGCTTCCTCCTGATCGTGGGTCACCAGAACAAAACTGATCCCGAGGGTGCGCTGCAAATTTTGCAGTTCGAACTGCATCTCGCGCCGCAGCTTGCGATCGAGCGCCGCCAGCGGTTCGTCGAGCAACAGCAACTTCGGCTTGTTGATCAATGCGCGCGCCAGGGCGACGCGCTGCTGCTGCCCGCCCGACATCTCCCAGATCCGGCGGTTCTGATATCCGGCCAGTCGAACCAGTTCGAGCGCCTCGGCCACCGCTCGCTCCAATTCCTTCTTCGCCGGGCGCGGCCGGCGCTGACGCAGCCCGTAAGCGACATTGTCCTCAACATTCAGATGAGGAAACAACGCATAGTGCTGGAAGACCATATTCACTTGGCGCCGGTAGGCCGGCACCCCGTTGATCCGCTGGCCGAGCAGCAACACGTCACCTTCGGTGGGCTGCTCAAAACCCGCGATCATCCGCAGCGTGGTGGTCTTGCCGCAACCGGACGGTCCCAACAGGGACAGAAATTCGCCCTCGACGATCGCGAGGTCGATATCGCGCGCGGCGACCACTGCACCGAACCGTTTCGTTACCCCTCGAAACTCGGCAACCAGAGGTTTTTCCTCCGCCGTCAAGTTTACCCTCCCGATACGGACTTTTCTTGCAAAAGATCCCAATGGCGACATAGATCACTGCACCGGATAACCGTAACGACAGGTCGCGATCCTTGTATATACCCAATTTTGAATAGGACCTCGGCATGCCGCCAGCCAACTGGAACGCCCATGTCGGCGCTCTGATTTCAGCCCTCGACACGCCGGATTTTCCCGGAGTGCTTCGGACGGTGCTTCACAGCATCGCTGACTACGATTTTATGGTTGTTTTCGCTTATCGTGGCGATGCACGTCCTTTGGCCCTGTTCGATGATTTTCCGACCGACAAAAGACGCGTCTTCGTGACGGATTATCAGGAGGGACCTTATCTTTTGGATCCGTTCTTCCTGACATCAAAACTGTCGGTAGAACCGCGCCTCTATCGACTCAAGGAACTCGCCCCAGATCGCTTTTATCAAAGCGAGTATTTTCGCTCATACTATGTGCAGACAGGGCTTTCCGAGGAAATCGGCTTCTTCGTGCACATTCCGGACTCCGTCAGGATCGTCGTCTCCCTGATGCGGGCAAAACAGTCCGCCGTTTTCGGTGCCAAAGAGATGCGGGCCTTGAAGGCGACCGAACCCGTCATCCTGGCCACCGTCGCGCGCCATTGGCGCGACCTCGGTCAACGATTCTTGCAAGAGCCGCAGGCCGGCGAAGCCAGCGACATTCAGACCCAGATCGAGAACGCCTTTCAGACCTTTGGGAAAAGTGTCCTGACGCCGCGCGAACGCGAGGTCGTGGAATTCACCTTGAAGGGTCATTCCGCCGACGCCGTTGGCCGGATACTCGAGATTTCAGCGGGCACCGTGCGCATCCACCGGCGCAACATTTACGCAAAACTTCGGATCAACTCCCAAGGGGAGCTGTTTTCGCAATTCATTGGCGCATTGATCAGCGGTTAGGCCATCGGACGGCCGAGCCAACCACGAGAGCGTCGCGTCCACCGAGAAGATCGACGATCGCTTTTTCCACTCGAACGTAAGGGGAACCCGAATGCAAGAAACAACGATGAACAAAGCAGAACGGCTCGCGGGGAAAATCGCCCTGATTACCGGCGGAGCGGCGGGAATCGGCCGGGCGACGTCACTGGCTTTCGCCCGCGAGGGCGCAAGAGTTGGCATCATCGACATCCAGAAGCAGGCCGGTCTGGAAACGGTCGAGATGATCCACAAAGCTGGCGGCGAAGCGCATTTTTTCGAGGCCGATGTGTCGAAGGCCGATCAGGTCGAACGCGCCTTTGACCAGGTCGCCGACGCCATTGGCCCCTACGACGTGCTGTTCAATCATGCCGGCACGATCATCGTCAAACCACTCCATGAATCGACCGAGGACGACTATGACCGACTGATGGACATCAATGTTAAATCGGCATTTCTGGTGTGCCGCAGGGCGGTTCGCGAAATGAGCGAGAATGGCGGCGGGTCGATCATCATCACCGCCTCGATCGCCTCCGAACTCGGTTACCCGCTTGAATCGCTTTACTGCATGAGCAAGGGGGCGGTGCTGCAACTGGCGCGCACCATCTCGGCCGAATATCGCGATCAGAAAATCCGCTGCAACGCCGTGTGTCCAGGCTTCGTCAAGACAGCGCACGGTCTGCGCGAGATCAATGAGCTAGACGCCGCCGGTCAGGCCTGGGAGGACGGCGCGCTGGCCGAGACCCAAGGCCGCATTTGCGAACCCGAAGAAGTCGCGGCGGCAGTGGTCTTCCTGGCTTCCGATGAGGCGAGCTTCATCAGCGGCAACGCTCTTTACGTCGACAATGGATGGTACGCCAAAGGCTGAGGCCCAAGCCGGAACATGCTGCGCCTTGCGCTCGCTCAGGGCGGCGACTTCTCGGTCGGGGCGCTTTGTCCCGTGACGGGAGCGGGCGCGACCTGGGGGCGGGCATGAAGAAAATGATCCAGGCCGTCGCCGAAACGATCAATGCGGCCGGAGGGGCTGCCGGCAGACGTTCAAGGTCTTTGCCGACGATACCCAGACGCAGCCGCAGTCTGCCGTGCTCGCGGCCAAGAAACTGGTCGAGGTCAACGGGGTCCGTGCCATCCTGGGAACGTGGTCGTCCGGTGTGTCCCTCGCGGTGATCCCATTGACGAACGATGCCGGCACGATCCTGATGAATACCTCCGGAGCGCCGGCGCTGTCTGTGCCGCCAGCCAACGAAAAGCACCTGTCCTATCGCTTCCAGGCCACGAACGACCGTTTCGGGCGTGCTTTCGCGGAGATCGCCAAGAAGGAGGGGTTCAAGAAGCCCGCGACGATGGCGTTCAACAACGCGTCGGGCATCGGCAATACCGAGGGCTTTACCAACGCCTGGGTCGCAGGCGGGGGCACTGTCGAAAAATCGGTCGTCTACGAACCCAACCAGTCGGGGGAACTCATCGTATGGCCAACCGCCGAGCAGCGCGAGGAACTACCGCAAGACGATCTCCTCGCCCGCAGCGGGCGGACCGAGAACCTCCTCTCCAGGCGTGTGACCTGCAACCGAGGTTTTTGGGTCGGCACAGCCGAAGGGTCGCGCCGCGATCGCCCTTGCCAGATCATCAATCGATGGCGTCTCGAACGGCGCGAGCGAGCTCGTAATCCCGGTAGGGTTTTCGCAGGAAGGGCTTGAGGGCATCGTCCCCCGCCGAGGCGACGATCTCGCCGCCATAGCCGGAGGTGAACAGAACCTTCAAATCCGGACGCCGGCGCTGGGCCTCGAGCGCGAGTTCATAGCCATTGTCCGAGCCCGGCATGATGATGTCGGTAAACAGTAGCCGCACGTCCTCGGCTCCGTCGAGCGCCTGAAGTGCCGTGGCCGCCGTGTCCGCTTCGAGGATCGTGTAGCCGAGTTCGCTCAGGGCGTTGACGGCCGTCTGGCGCACCGCGGCCTCGTCCTCGACCAGCAGCACGACATCTCCGTCGCGGGCGCGGGGAAGCTCCGCATGCGCCTTGTCGCCCGACATGCCGGCCGTCCGTTGGGCGGCGCCGGCGTGACGCGGCAGGTAGATACGCACCTTGGTCCCCTCGCCGGGCGTGCTGTCGATCCCGAGACCGCCGCCGGACTGCTTGACGAAACCGTGGATCGTGCTGAGCCCAAGCCCGGTGCCGTGACCCTCCTCCTTGGTCGTGAAAAACGCCTCGCAGGCCTTCGCCCGAACCTCGTCGGACATGCCGACGCCGGTATCGGCGACCTCGAGGACGACATAGCGTCCGGCGGAGAGATCGGGGTGATCCCCGGTTCCCGGATCTCCGACATCAGTTTCGGTGGTCCGAATCACAACCTGGCCACCCTTGGGCATCGCGTCCCGGGCGTTGACCAGAAGATTGAGGATCGCCGCCTCGATCTGCCCCGGGTCGATGAACACCTGCGAGACATTCTCCGCCAGTTCCGTGCGGATATCCACCCGCTCGCCCAGGGTGCGGGACAACAGATCAGCCAGGCTATGGATCAGGTCGTTGAGATCGATGGCCTGCGGAGCCAGGCTTTGCTGCCGGGAAAATCCGAGCAGCCGCTTGGTCATGTCGCGGCAATGCAAGGCCCCCTGCAGGGCATGATCGATCCTGCGTGCCGTGCGTGCATCCAGGTCCTCGGCTCGCTGCATGCGATCGAGATTGCCGATCACGACGGTGAGCATATTGTTGAAATCGTGCGCGATGCCGCCGGTCAGCTTGCCGACGGCGTCGATCTTCTGGGCGTGCAGCAGTTGCTGCTCGAGCATGCGGCGATCATGAACGTCGAACATGGTGCCGAAAATGCGCGATTTGTCTCCGTCACCACCGGCCGTCACCACCCCCCGATCGAGGAAATAGCGGAAGACGTCATCGGCGCAGCGCCAGCGATACTCGACGGAATAATCGCCGCCCGACGGAATGTTTTTCAGAGCCTTCAGGACGTTGTCGATATCCTCGCCATGAATCCGGTTGGCCCACAGCTTCGGGTCCTCCGCAAAATCCGCTGCGTCGAAGCCAAGCAGGCGCTTGACGCTCTCGTCATGCAGGAATGTCCGCACCGCTCCCTGGCCGGCGAGTTCGGCCTCGTAGACCGCGATGGGCAACGACCGGATGACCGTTGCCTCCCGCTTTTCGGTGGAGCGCAACTGATGCTCGGCTTCCATATGTTCGCCGCGAATGCGAAGATTCTCCTCCAGCAATTGGCGTTCCTGTTCCGCCTTGCGCCGGATTTCGTCGGCCTGTTTGTGCAGTTCGATGAACACCGAGACCTTGGCGCGCAGGATCACCGGCTCGACCGGCTTGAAGACGTAGTCGACCGCGCCGGTCGAATAGCCGCGAACGACATGCGTATCGTCCTTGTCGTAGGCAGTCAGGAAGATGACCGGAATCCGGCGCGACTTTTCCCGTTGCCGAATGACGGCGACGGTTTCGTAACCGTCCATTCCCGGCATGCGCACGTCCATGAGGATGGCGCAGAAATCGCGTTGCAGCACCAGCCGCAGCGCCTCCAGTCCGGACGTGGCCGACACGACATCCGCGTCGAGTCCCGCCAGCACCTCCGAGAGCGCGGTGATGTTCCGCGGGTCGTCGTCAACGAGCAACAGCGCCGGCCGCACCGGCGCCATGGCCTCGTCATCCGGCGGATTGGCGTAGGCTAGATCAGTCATCGATCCCCATCACGAGAAGCTGCCATTGGTTCCGGCCCGTACCGATTCATTCGACGACTTCGCGGGTCTGGTAGAGCCATGCCCGTATCGTCGAGATCAGCTGTTCCGGATCCACCGGTTTGGCGACGTAGTCCGAGGCGCCAGCGTCGAGGCATTTCTGCCGATCCTCCTTCATCGCCTTGGCGGTCACCGCGATCAGTGGCAAACGCGCGACCGCGCCGCCGAGATCCCGAATCCGCCGAATCGTCTCGTAGCCGTCCATTTCCGGCATCATGATGTCGACCAGGACGACATTCAGACCGCGTGTCTTGCGCACCAGATCAATCCCGCCGCGGCCATCCTCAGCGTGGAAGACCTCGACGCCATATTGCTCAAGAACGCTGGTGAGCGAGAAAATGTTGCGAATGTCATCGTCGATGATCGCAACCCGCGTGCCGGCAAGTCCCGTATCCTCGCGTTCGACGCGTTCCACCGCTTCCTGCGTCTGATCGGGAAGGTCGGCAACCCGCTGGTGGAGAAACAGCGCCGCCTCGTAAACCAACGCATCGCTACTGGTGACAAGGCGCCTGTTGATCCGGGGCATCCGAGTTTGCACCATTTCCATGTTCTTCGCCGAAAGACTCTTCGGAGCGTACACGATGACCGGCAGCCCGTCGGGCAGGGCCGCCGCCGACAGATCGCTGAGGAACTTGGCGCCTTGGGCGGGTACCGATGAGCAGTCGATCACGACGCAGTCGTAACGCCCTGATTCCAATTCCTTCAGGGCATTTCCCGGCTTTACCGACGTGACGACGACGTTCGGCTGTTTTCCCAACAGATTGTCCAGTGTCGCATCGCCCCCAGCGCCCTGGACCATCAGGAGTCCCCGCTCGCTGCGTTCGACGAAATCCTTGAGCCGACCGAAGGCGGCGAGCAGTTCGTCACGCTCCGCGGGCTTTCCGGTGAACCCATAGGCACCCATCTTGAGACCGCGTCGGCGCTGTTCCTGCACCGAGATGATATGAACCGGGATGTGGCGGGTTCCGACCTCGTGCTTGATCCGATCAAGCAAGGCCCAGCCATCGATGTCCGGCAATCCGATGTCGAGAGAAATGGCATCGATCGGCAGTTTGCTCGCCATCGCCACTACCTCCCAGCCACGTCCCGCGACAACGCCTTTCATGCCGGCGTCGCGGGCGACATCCAGGAGTACGTTGGCGAAGTTTGTGTCGTCTTCGACGATCAGGACGGCGGGAGCCGAACCGTCGAGGTTCCCGCGATCGTCGATAACCGCGCGCGGCAGCGGCACATCCGCGCCTTTCACCTCGGCCGCGGCTCTCGCCGTCAGCGCGGGAGCGGGTGCCGGCTCATCCGGTTCCCATGTCTCGACCGGTTCCAGATTGAGGGGCAGGAAGAGCGTGAAGCTGCTGCCCTTGCCCGGCCTGCTTTCGACGGTGATTTCACCGCCCAGCAGCCGCGCGATTTCCCGGCAGATCGACAGGCCGAGACCGGTACCGCCGTATTTGCGGCTCGTCGAACCGTCCGCCTGCTGGAAGGCCTCGAAGATGGTCTTCAGATGATCTTCCGAAATGCCGATCCCGCTGTCCGTAATCGTGAAGGCGATGACCCGGTCGGTCGTGGACAACACCGGGTGGGCATCGTTCCATCCCGCAGTGGCAATACGTCCCTTGATCGACACCCCGCCGTCATGGGTAAATTTGAAGGCGTTCGACAAGAGGTTGAGCAAGACCTGCTGGAGCCGCATCTCGTCGGTGTAGATCAGCGGTGGCAAGGAACTGTCGAAATCGATCGTGTATTTCAACCCCTTCTCCGAGGCCACCGGATCGAAGGTCCGTTTCAGGTGCTCCTTGAGGTCGGAAAAATGGAGTTCGCGAATCTCGACCGTCATGGCGCCGGATTCGATCTTCGACAGGTCGAGGATCTCGTTGATCAACGACAACAGATCGTTGCCCGAGGAACGGATCGTGCGGGCAAACTCCACCTGCTTGCTGGTCAACGTTTGGTCGGGGTTGTCCGCGAGCAGTTTTGACAGAACCAGCATGCTGTTGAGCGGCGTGCGCAACTCGTGGGACATGTTGGCGAGAAACTCGGACTTGTATTTGGACGTCAGCGCCAACTGCTCCGCCTTTTCCTCGACCGCCTGCTTGGCGCGCTTGACCTCCTGGTTGGTCGCCTCGACCTGCTTCTTCTCGATGGCCAGGAGGTGAGCCTTCTCCTGCAATTCATCATTCTTGCCGCGCAGTTCCTCCTGCTGGCTCATCAACAGCTCCTCCGACTGGCGCAGCGTCGCCGCCTGCTGCTCCAGCCGATCGTTGGTGGTGCGCAGCTCTTCCTGCTGACTCTGCAGTTCGGTGGTGAGGCGCTGCGACTGCGTCAGCAGGTCCTCGGTGCGCGTGTTTGTCGCGATCGTGTTCAGAACGATGCCGATGCTCTCGGTCAACTGGTCGAGAAACGACAGATGCGTCTCGCTAAAACGGTTGAACGAGGCCAGCTCGAGCACCGCCCGGACCTCGTCCTCGAACAGCACCGGCAGGACGACGATGTTGAGCGGCGGCGCCTCCCCCAGGCCGGAATTGATCTGGATGTAGTTGCTCGGCACATCGGTCAGAAGGATGCGCTGCCTCTCGAAGGCACACTGGCCGACGAGGCCTTCCCGCAGCCGGTAATTGCTGGAGAGGGACTTGCGCTCCTTGTAGGCATAGCTGGCCAGGAGGCCGAGGACGGTTTCCCGGCTGTTGTCGTCGTTCTCTTCCTCTCTTGCGGTGTAGAAGACCCCCTGTTGGGCGCCGACGAGAGGCGCAAGCTCCGACAGCACGAGGTTCGACACCGTGACCAGGTCGCGCTCGCCCTGCATCATCCGGGTGAAGCGCGCGAGGTTCGTCTTCAACCAATCCTGCTCGGTATTGTACGCGGTCGTTTCGCGCAGATTGCCGATCATCTGGTTGATGTTGTCCTTCAGAGCAGCGACCTCGCCCGACGCCTCGACGGCGATCGAGCGGGTCAGGTCGCCGTCGGCCACGGCGGTCGCGACCTCGGCGATGGCGCGCACCTGGGTTGTCAGATTGTCGGCGAGCTGGTTCACGTTGTCGGTCAGGTCGCGCCACAATCCAGCGGCGCCCGGCACCTTGGCCTGGCCGCCCAGCTTGCCCTCGATGCCCACTTCGCGGGCGACGTCGGTGACCTGGTCGCCAAAGGTCGCCAGCGTGTCGATCATGCCGTTGATCGTCTCCGCCAGTTCGGCGATCTCGCCCTTGGCATCGACGGTCAGCTTGCGCTTCATGTTGCCATTGGCCACCGCCGTAACGACCTGGGCGATGCCGCGCACCTGGTTGGTCAGGTTGGTCGCCATCATGTTGACGTTGTCGGTCAGGTCCTTCCAGGTGCCGGCGACGCCCTCGACATGCGCCTGTCCGCCCAGCTTGCCCTGCGTTCCCACCTCACGCGCGACGCGCGTCACCTCCGAGGCGAAACCGTTGAGCTGATCGACCATCGTGTTGATGGTGTTCTTCAACTCCAGGATCTCGCCCTTCACGTCGACGGTGATCTTCTTCGACAGATCGCCGCCGGCCACCGCCGTGGTCACTTCGGCGATGTTGCGGACCTGCCCCGTCAAATTGGTCGCCATCGCGTTGACGTTGTCGGTCAAATCCTTCCAGGTGCCGGCGACGCCCTCGACCCGGGCCTCGCCGCCGAGCTTGCCTTCCGTGCCGACATCGCGGGCGACGCGCGTCACTTCCGAGGCGAAGGAATTGAGCTGATCGACCATCGTGTTGATGGTGTTCTTCAGTTCCTCGATCTCGCCCTTCACATTGACCGTGATCTTCTTCGACAGATCGCCGCGAGCAACGGCGGTCGTGACGTCGGCGATGTTGCGGACCTGTCCGGTCAAATTGGTCGCCATCGCGTTGACGTTGTCGGTCAGATCCTTCCAGGTGCCGGCGACCCCATCGACCTTGGCCTGTCCGCCGAGCTTGCCCTCGGTGCCGACCTCGCGCGCGACGCGCGTCACCTCCGAGGCGAAGGACGACAGCTGGTCGACCATCAGGTTGATCACGTCCTTGATCTGCAGGATCTCGCCCTGCACATCGACGGTAATCTTCTGGGTCATGTCGCCGCTGGCGATCGCCGTCGCGACCTTCGACACGTCGCGTAACTGAACCGTCAGATTGCCCGCCATCGAGTTGACGTTGTCGGTCAGGTTCTTCCAGGTCCCGGCGACGCCCTCGACCTTGGCCTGGACGCCCAGCTTGCCTTCGGCTCCGACCTCGCGGGCGACGCGGGTCACCTCGGACGCGAAGGACGACAACTGATCGACCATCGTGTTGATCACGTCCTTGATCTGCAGGATCTCGCCCTTCACATCGACGGTGATCTTCTGGGTCAGATCGCCGCTGGCGATCGCCGTCGCGACCTTCGACACGTCGCGCAGCTGCACGGTCAGATTGCCGGCCATCGAGTTGACGTTGTCGGTGAGATCCTTCCAGGTTCCGGCGACGCCCTCGACCTTGGCCTGACCGCCGAGCTTGCCCTCGGTGCCCACCTCGCGCGCCACGCGCGTCACTTCAGACGCGAAGGAGGACAACTGGTCCACCATGGTGTTGATGGTGTTCTTTAGCTCGAGGATCTCGCCCTTCACGTCGACGGTGATCTTCTTCGACAGGTCACCCCGCGCCACCGCCGTCGTCACGTCGGCAATGTTGCGGACCTGTCCGGTCAGGTTGGTCGCCATGGCGTTGACGTTGTCGGTCAAATCCTTCCAGGTGCCGGCGACGCCGTCGACCTTGGCCTGCCCGCCGAGCTTGCCCTCGGTGCCGACCTCACGGGCGACGCGCGTCACCTCCGAGGCGAAGGACGACAGCTGGTCGACCATCAGGTTGATCACGTCCTTGATCTGCAGGATCTCGCCCTGCACATCGACGGTAATCTTCTGGGTCATGTCGCCGCTGGCGATCGCCGTCGCGACCTTCGACACGTCGCGTAACTGAACCGTCAGATTGCCGGCCATCGAGTTGACGTTGTCGGTCAGGTTCTTCCAGGTCCCGGCGACGCCCTCGACCCGGGCCTGGCCGCCAAGCTTGCCCTCGGTGCCGACCTCGCGGGCGACGCGCGTCACCTCCGAGGCGAAGGAATTGAGCTGGTCGACCATCGTGTTGATGGTGTTCTTCAGCTCGAGAATCTCGCCCTTCACGTCGACGGTGATCTTCTTCGACAGGTCGCCGCGCGCGACAGCCGTCGTGACCTCCGCGATGTTGCGGACCTGCCCGGTCAAATTGGTCGCCATGGCGTTGACGTTGTCGGTCAGATCCTTCCAGGTACCGGCCGCACCCTTCACCTTGGCCTGGCCGCCGAGCTTGCCCTCTGTGCCGACCTCGCGCGCCACGCGCGTGACTTCGGAGGAGACGACACCCAGCCGCTCGACCATGGTGTTGACGGTCTTGGCCTTTTTGAGAAAGTCGCCCTTCAGCGGGCGTCCGTCGATCTCCAACGCCACGGTTTGCGACAAGTCGCCTTCCGCGACCGCGCCGATCACCCGGGCAACCTCCTCGGTCGGCTGCGCCATGTCGCCGATCAGGCTGTTGACGGAGTCGATGCAAGTGGCCCACCCCCCCTTGGCGTCATCCAGCTTGCCCCGTTGACCGGTCCTGCCGTCCTTGCCGACCGCCGTACTCAGGCGGCTCAACTCCTTGGTCATCTCCTGGTTGAGCTCGACCACGTCATTGAAGGCTTCCGCGATTGCTCCATCCGCGCCAATCAGATCGGTCGGCAGGCGCACCGAGAAATCGCCCTTGCGAAAGGCCCGGAGCACCTTCAGCAACTGGCGTGAATCCAGAGTCTCGGAGGCGACAGCGGCGTCCATGATTGATCTCCCAAACAAATTGCAGACGGTGGCCTTGTCGCTCACCCGGTCGATTTAATGGATAGCGCGCCAAAGTGACGCGGATCGTGGAAGGGGGGCATCGTGCCGTCAGACCGACGGGAGCGCGGCGAGCGCGGACCGGAGCGCGGCGGCAAGCTCGTCGTCCATGCAGGGCTTGGATAGAAAGCCTCGCGGCTGAGCCACTTCGGCACGCCGCCGCGTTTCCGGATCGCTCGACCCGGAAAGAAAGATGACGGCCACCCCAAAGCGATCCCGCAGCCCGCTTGCAAGCGCAATGCCGTCACCGCCGCCGCGCAGGCCGATATCCACCAAAGCGATTGCTGGGCGCTCCGATTCGGCCATAGAGAGCGCTTCTTCGGCTGTTCCGGCGACGCCGCAACACCGATATCCGAGATCATCCAACGCGTCCTCAAGATAGAGCGCGACGAGATACTCATCCTCGACCACAAGGACCGGCAATTTTTCGAAGGGCTCGGTTGGATCTGGCATCAATAGTTCCGCTTTTCTAACTCGGACGTGCGCTGCTGCGGAAATTCATATGGCAGCGTGATGGTTTAGGGTGGTTGATAGCCCCTTCGACGCAATAACGGCAATGGAAAACGGAACGGAGCGACTGAAACCTCACACACGCGCCTTCCGCTATCGCGCAGACGCTCCGCCTTCACGAACGACCAAATTGGGCGCGAAGCGGAATGCGCAACTCAGGGAAAGTCGACGCTGTGCCGTGTCTGTGCTCCTCGGGACCGTGCCACCTTTGGGGCACCGCTAGCTCTGATCAATGAGTCCTGAGCCTAGCAATCACACAGCGATCACCGAATGCGGAGGTGATGAGGGCAACCGCCTCTTGTTTGAACGCGGGAGAAAACTTCCTTCTCGTCTTCGCCATTTCAACGCCTCCATGCCCTCAAAGGCTCAGCAATGGTTCCACGAAATCGAGGGATCATCAGAATGGAGGGTCGGGCCTTTCGAGGACCGTCAGTGGGGAAGTTCGCCCATTGAAAGAGGCGCTTGGCTGCGGTGCGGCGTGTCTCGAACCGGCAAGCGGTCCGGGCTCGGGCAGATCAGCCATGGCGATGGCGATGATGGAGATCGGGATAATGCGGGTGCTCGTGCCGCATCGGTTCGTGTCGATGCCAGTGTGAATGCGGCTCGCTGACAGGTCCCGCGTGAGCGTGGGCGTGGTGGAGGTCGTGAACATGGGCGTGATCGTGTTCCAGGATGTCATGCGCGTGTTCATGATCGTGCCGCTCGTTCAGATGGAGCCATAGCCCGAATGCCATCAACAGCCCCGCCACGGCGAATTGCGGCGAAATGCCTTCGCCTAGCAGAACGATGGCCAAGGCCGCGCCGATGAACGGCGCTAGGGAGAAATAGGCCCCTGTTCGCGCCGTACCCAGATGTCGCAGGCCGAGCATGAACATGACCAGACTCACCCCGACACCGAGGAAGCCGACGACCGCCCCGGCGAGGGCGAAGCCGGGTGTCGGCAGCCCCGCACCGAGGGCGAGGGCCAAGACCAGATTGACGCCGCCCGCGACGAGCCCCTTGATCATGGCGATCTGCACCGGGTCGGCCGAGGAGAGCTTGCGGGTCGGATTGTTGTCGATTCCCCATGCCAGGCATGCCCCGGCGATCAGCATTCCACCGAGATCGATCTGCAACTTTTGCCCATTCCACGTCAGCAGCACCGCACCCGCCAGGATGGCGAAAGCGCCGAGCAACAGCCGCCGATGACGACGACGGCAGCCAGCCACGGCAGATCGCCTTTCCTCAAAGGCGCTTCGACTTGGGGCAGTTTGAACGTCAGCCGCCCGAAATGGATGCCAGCCGGCCCGAGACCCGCGCCGAGATAGAGGATTCCCGCCAGCAGCCACGGATCGACGGAACCGAGCAGCAGCTTGGAGCGGCGCCGATGCGCCGAACAGGACGGCCGAGCCGAGCGCAAGCGGAACGCCAGGCCAAAGAGTCGAACGGTTCTTGCGCATGTCAGTGACATCTCGTGCCGCGCCTCGCGGTCGCCCGCTCAGCTCATAGCCGCCTTGTTGATGCCGCCCTCGGCCAGCTTCGTCATAGTCTTGTCGCCATGATAGGTCGCGTCCAGGCATTTCTGCAGCTTGTCGGCGTCTTCCGTCAGGTCGAGACGCTTGGCAAAGGCGACAAGGCAGCCATAGCCGGCGATGGCGTAGTGGGCCATGCGCTGATACTGGCTGATGATCATCGCGTCACGGGCGTCGGGGTCGGAAATGTCTTCCTGTATGCCGTGCGCTCTGGCTTCGTTGACCAAACCCTCCATGCCCTTGCAGAACTCCTCGCCAGGCTTGGCGCCGTGCCCCGAAAGGATTGCGGTCAGCGTCTTCAATCCATCCCCAATGCCGTCGACGCCGGCCTGAAGAGCCTTCTTCAAACCCTCGTCATGGGCGGCGTCGGCCAGTTCGCGCGTCACCTTCGCCGCCTGTGTGTCGGCGCTGTGAACGTCCTGAAGCTGGTCGAGATAGATGTCCTTGAGATTGGCGAGTGCCATCGGTCGGCTCCTTTGTTTGGTTTCCCGAAGGCTAAGCGAGCGAATGGCTCCGACGTTCCATCACCCCAGCATTGGGATGGTTGGCCGGCTATTCGCGCGTTCCCCTAGGGACGCGCGGATCAAGGCTCCTTGCAAAGATTCAGACCGAAAATTCGGCGTACGAATTCTGCACGGAAAGCGGGGCATCCCAGCGGCAGCGTGGCTTTCGCTTCTGTGCGGGGAGATTCCAAGGCTTAGTGAACACATTTTTGTGGGGTTGCCGTGAAGGTGACGTTGAGCAATGTGCACTTAACGTAAGCGGAAGGAAATCCATGATGATCAGAGAAGAGGCGACCGTCGCGTCGCAGGTGATGTCTGCGCGCGGTTGTAACCGGTCTCTGCTTCTCGTCGACGATGACAGAGCGTTCCTCTTGCGCATGAGCCGGGCGCTCGAACAACGTGGTTATGATGTGGTGGCAGCCGAAAGTGTCGCCGAAGGGTTGGAGCAGCTGCGCCGCAGCGCGCCGGCCTACGCCATTGTCGATCTGCGCCTCAGCGATGGCACCGGGCTCGACGTGATCGCGGCGTTGCGGGCTGCACGCGAGGACGTGCGCGCCATCATCCTGACCGGCTATGGCAACATCGCGACGGCGGTGAGCGCCGTGAAAATCGGCGCCATCGACTATCTGACCAAGCCCGCGGAAGTCGACGAGATCGTGGCCGCGCTTACGTGCGATGGCGAGGCGCGCGCCGAGCCCCCGGAAAACCCGATGTCCGCCGATCGCGTGCGCTGGGAGCACATTCAACGGATTTTCGAGCTTTGCGGCCGTAACGTCTCGGAGACGGCGCGGCGGCTCTCCATGCACCGGCGGACATTGCAGCGCATCCTCGCCAAGCGCGCGCCGCGCTGATCCGACTCACCCGTCCGGCAAGTCCATCTCCCGAGGGGCGGTCATGAACGGGTTGGCCGCCCATTCGGCCTGCAACAGGCGGTCGGCGGACAGCCGCGCGAAGCGCAGCATCAGCGCCTTGCGGGTCGCCGTCGCCATCCTTTCCTCCGGTGCGTCCCGCAGGATTTCGGCCGCATAGCCGTCCGAGACGATCAGGCCGCAGGTCTGCGGAAAGATATCGGCGGGCACACCCGGATGGGTGGCGAAATACAGCCGGTCGCAATGCTGCCGATAGTCCGGCCATTTGCGGTCGACGCGGAAATCCTCGACCGAGGTCTTGATCTCAACGATCGAAAATTCGCCCTTTTCCGAAAGGCAGATCAGATCGGCGCGCCGACCGGACGCCAGCGGCATTTCGGGAAGCAGTGATACCCGTCGCGCGGTCATCAGCCGCTGCACGCCGCGGCGCACCATCAAGGCGCGCTCCGACTGGCGCCCATCGACGAGCGGATCGACGGCAAAGGGAGAAACGAGCGGCATTCGTCACAGATAGTCCAGGCGGACGATCGGCGGCAAGCGAAAATGGAAACAAACCAGAAACAAAAGGCCAGATCGGGCAGACGGCGCGCGATCCCACGCAACCGCGTTCGATCTGCGGATCGGCGCTCCCTTGCTGGAATCTACGCCTCCGTCCGGATGGTTCCCGCGATCTCGTCGAGGATGGGGCAATCGGGAGCCTGATCGCCATGGCATTGCTCGGCGAGATCTGCGAGCGCGCGTTTCAGCGACTTCAGTTCCGCGATCTTGCGGTCGATCTCCGCGATCCGCGAACTGGCGAGGCGTTTGACATCCTCGCTTTTGCGATTGGAATCCTCGTAGAGCGACAGCAGCCGACGCGCCTCTTCTATGGTAAAGCCGAGCGATCGCGAGCGCTGCAGAAAACGCAACATGTGCACGTCGCGGTCGCGGTAGTAGCGGTAGCCGTTCGATGCCCTGGCCGGCTTTATCAGCCCCACTTCCTCATAATACCGGACCGTCTTCGGCGGCAGACCCGACAACCGGGATGCTTCCCCGATATTCATGAGACGTCCTCGTTGGTGGCTTCGATCATCTCGACGTAAAGGAGATGTCGCGGCCGCAGGCTCCGTCAACTGTCACCTGGCGGCAACAAAGCGCTTATTAACCATCCATGTGCCAAATAGGGTCATTGCTTCAACAACCTGCGGCGCCTATCGAAGAGACGGCTTCAGATGGTCGGTAATCAGACCTGCGCGGTTCGCACAGCGGCCGTTTCATCCATCGCACCCAACTTGGCATTCGTTATGAAGATGAGACAGATTATCCTTGCAGGCGCTGCTCTGCTGTCGGTCGCGACGATGGCCGGGTGCGCGACATCCGAGCGCGCGTCGCTGACGCCGTCGGGCAACGCGCAGGTCGCCGCCTATACTGCGCCCGATTCCCTGCCGGCCGAAGGCAGTGCCGGCGCGACGACGAAACTCGGCTATGGAGCCGTGGTCGACGAAGGCTTTGCCCTGCCCGCCATTCCGACGGACAAGATCGATCCGCAATATCTGCGTCAGCGCGTGTCTTTCGAGGAAGGCCGCCAGTACGAGGCGGGCACGGTCGTCGTCGATACCCCGAACCGGTTCCTCTATGTGGTCGAAGCGGACGGCATGGCGATGCGCTATGGCATCGGCGTCGGCCGCGCCGGCTTCTCCTGGGCGGGTGAAGCGAACATTCGCGCCAAGCGCTCTTGGCCGAAATGGTTTCCGCCGGGCGAGATGATCGACCGCAAACCCGAGCTTGAGCCTTATCGCGACGGCATGGACCCGGGCCTGACCAACCCGCTCGGTGCCCGCGCCCTCTACCTTTACCAGGGTGGCAAGGACACTCTGTTCCGCCTGCATGGAACGCCGGAATGGTGGACGATCGGCACGGCCGCGTCGTCTGGCTGTATCCGTCTGATGAATCAGGACATCCTCGATCTCTACGAGCGCGTTCCCATGGATGCCCGCGTCGTGGTGAGGCAGGGCAAGGAGCGAATGGCGGCGGGTTTCACCGGCGCCTGACCAGCCGCGCGATCGCGGCGCGACAGTTCTACAAGGCGGGGGACCGCCATGGCCGGGTGCTTCGGGGGAGGCGTCCGGCCATTTTTTTGGAGATGGCCCCCATTTGCCGGAGCGTCCAGCGAGCAATGTCGTCGCTGGCGGCGGGCAAGCCTCGATCATCGGCGTTTCGCTCGCCTTCAGCGCTCACTTGCTTGAATCGGTTCGGTTCATCGTGGTTCGGGCGTCGCGCCGCGGACCGCCGCGACGAGCAAAAGTCCCAGCGTTGCCGCATTGAGCGTGTGCCAGAGGAAGTGGGTTCCGGGCGGCCACTCCGGGCAGAGCGGCAGATCGACCATCCGGAATGCGAGCGAGATGGTGAAGGCCCCGCCGGCGGCGAACACCGGCCAGCCCTCAGGGTGGTCCCGCGCCACGAGATAGCCGCCAATGGCGTACAATGCGAAAAGCCCGGCAACGTAGCCGGCCGACGATCCGAGCTGCGAAGCGAGCAGCGGCTCGGCCGCCAGGGAGGCAGCGACGAAGGCGAGTGTTCCGACAAATGCCGCCATCGGGGACAAACCCACGAAGCGGCGGAGTGCGAGGCCGAAATAGGCAAAGATGAACAGCGCGATGGGGATGACGTCGGCGAAACTCGACCATCGGTTCGCGAAGGTGTGGAACAGAAACGAGCCGGTTCCGATGACCGCGACGAGACAGATGAGATAGAGGCTCGGCCGGTCTCGCGCCGGCGCCCGTCGCCAGTACCAGAGCCCGAGCGCCGCGGCGGCGAAGAACGCCAGATTCGACAAGGCGTTGAGCGGTTCGGCCCAGAAGCCCGTGTCGATCCGCTCGCAATAGGCATCGATGGGTGCCGTCAGCTCCATGACGCGAAGAATGCCCGTTAGAGCCCGATGATGCCAGTCGAGGTCTGTGGCGAGCGACAACAAGGCGGGGGATTCTCTGGCCCTCGCGTGCGACGGGCGGTCGGCTTCTCAAAGCCCCGGCCAGGCGAGCGTCGCGCCAGCGACCACCACGTAGCGGGCGAATTTTCCGATCGCGACCAGTACGACGAACGGGAGGAGCGGCACCCGCAAGGTCCCGGCGATGACCGTCAGCGCGTCGCCCCCGAGCGGTGACCAGGCGAACAAGAGCGTCCAGACGCCATAGCGATTGAAGAAGCGCGTCGCCGCCTCCAACTGCTTCGGCTTCACCGGAAACCAGCGACGCTCCTGGTAGCGCAGCATGAACCGGCCGCAGAACCAGTTCACGACCGAGCCCAAGGTGTTGCCGGTGCCCGCCACAAGCACCAGCAGCCAAGGGTCGGCGATCCCTTCCGCGATCAGCCCGATCAGCATGAGCTCGGACGCGCCGGGCAGGATGGTCGCGGCCAGGAAGGCGCCCCAGAACATGCCGAAACAGGCGGCAAGGACGCTCAATTCATCCGCTTTCCCGCCGCGGCCGACGGCCGCCGGACGCGAATAACGCCGTGTCTCCAAGGGGCGTCGGGAACCGGGTTCGCTACGTCCGGCCAACGGTTTTCGCGCTGCCCGATACCGATTTTCGCTGGCAGGCAATTGAACGGGCGAGTGGCCCTCACCATCTGAATACTACCGCATCGAATTGTCGAAGCCCCCGCGATGCTTGCGCGTCGCGGCCATTCTCGAAAGGAACAGTCTGCGATGACTTCGCAAGCCTTGATCCGTCCGGCCTGGACGCCCGCGACCATAGCATTGATGGTGGTCGGTTTCATGATTTACTGGCCCCTCGGCCTGGCGATGCTCGCCTACATTCTCTGGGGTGATCGTTTGGAGAGCTTCCGGCGGGACGTCAACCGTACGACCGACCGTTTCTTCGGCGGACTGAAGCGCACCGGCGCGGTCAACCCCTTCGCCGAGACCCGCACCGGCAACGTCGCCTTCGACGACTGGCGTGAAAAGGAGTTGTCCCGCCTCGACCAGGAGCGCCGCAAGTTGAATGAGGCGGCGGCCGAGTTCGAATCCTATGCCCGCGAACTGCGCCGGGCCAAGGACCAGCAGGAGTTCGACCGCTTCATGGCCGATCGTCACAACAAGACCGGCGGCCAGACCATCGACGGTCAGCCCGCTTGACCGGCCAGGCATAGTTCATGGTGCGACGGCGGCGTTCTCCCGAACGCCGCCGTCTTTTTGTCGCGTGTCGGCGGGCTCCGCTATAGGGTGGGGATCGAATCGCGGCGATGGGCTGCTTCGAGGAACGGTTCATCTTGCCGATGTCGCTTTTCTTTTCCCGGCGGAACGCGAACACGCCCGCCATCCCTGAGCGTCTGGACCTTGCCGCCGGCCCGGTCCCGATCACCGTGCGCCGCAATCCGCGCGCCAAGCGGCTGATCCTGCGACTTGCCCCTGGCGGAACCGGAATCGTCGTGACGGCGCCGAAAAAGGTGCCGGCGCGGGCCATAGCGGAATTTCTCGAGCGGCATCGTGGCTGGGTGGAGGAACGCGTCGCGCGGGCGCCCGCCCGGATTGTCGCGGTGGATGGTGGGACCATCCCGTTTCGGGGCGGCCAATTGCGGCTGATCCAGGCATCGGAACGCCGCGCCAGCCGCTTCGAGATTGTGGACGGCGTGACGCATCTCTTCGTTGGCGGTGAGCCGGAGCATTTTTCCCGCCGCGTCATCGAGGCGCTGAAGCGCGAGGCGCGGCATGATCTGCAAGCCCGCGTCGACTGCCACGCGGCCACCGTGGGTCTGCGTCCACGGGCGATGGCGCTGAAGGACACGAAGAGCCGCTGGGGCTCCTGCACCATCGATCGGCGGCTGGCGTTTTCCTGGCGGATCGTCATGGCCCCGCCGGAAGTGCTCGATTATCTCGTTGCCCACGAGGTGGCGCATTTTCGCGAGATGAACCACGGCCCTGCCTTCTGGGCGCTCTGCCGCGAGCTTTGCCCCGGCATGGATCACGGCAAGAATTGGCTGAAGCGGCATGGAGCCGGGCTGCATGCTGTGGCATTTGAGGGCACGCTAAAGTGAGCGTTCGAATAGGGCGCGGAGGAGACTGGGATCTCCTAGATTGATGTGACTAAGGCACAGCGGACGCTGATGCCTGGCAGGTGCTTCAGCAGCTTGCGGCCCCATCCAGAACATTCAGTGGCGATATGTCTGATCACGAAAGCCGGCGTTCGCAGGGCCCTGTCCCCGGCAGCATTGCGCCCGATCCGCTTGACGCGGATCCAGTCGATCAACGAGAACGATGGCGTAGATTGGTCTGACCGAGTCTTGGTCTCATCTGGAACGTGCGCACCAACCTTTTGATATCTATGCCAACCGCAACGCTGCGCGAAAACCGCGTGGCGCCCGGTTGGTGAGTTCGAGTTCGCCATCCAGCTTTTCGGCGCAAAGCTTGGCAATGGACAGACCGAGGCCACTGCCGACAGATGAGCGGTTGGCGCCGCGAAAAAACCGATCGGTGGCGCGCTCGATCTCGCCGGGCGGCATTCCGGCCCCTTCATCCTCGACCACAATGGCGCTCTCGGGCGACCATCGCAGGACGACAGCGCCGCCTTTCGGCGAATGGTTGACGGCGTTCTCCACCAGATTGCGCACGGCCAGAGCCAGCAAAATCTCCTTCGAGACGATCTCGACGCCGTCGAGCGACGCGTCGAAAACCAGCCGCCCGCCGGTTGCCTCAATGCGCCCGGCCTGGTCGGCGACCGTCTCGCGCAGGAAGTGGGACAACCGGATCGTCCCGGAGCGGGCACTGGCGGCAGCCGCCTCCGCCTCCGCTGTCTCGAGCAATTGCCGAACCAGACGCGAGGTCCGATCCACCGCCGTGACGATCTGCTTGAGCGCGGCGGTCCGCACCGCCTCCTGATCGGTCTTCAGCGAGATTTCGGCTTGCGTCTTCAGCCCCGCGAGCGGCGTGCGCAACTCATGAGCGGCGTAGGTCAGGAAATGCCGCTCGCGCTCCCGTGCCTCCTGGACACGTCCAAAGAGACCGTTCAGCGCGGCGACAACCGGTCGGATCTCCGTGGCCGCGTGGTCGGCGGCAATCGGATGCAGGTTCTCCGCCTCGCGTTGCGCCAGCCCCGCGGCCAGTTGGTCGAGGGGGCGCATACCGCGGCCCACCCCGAACCAGATCAACGCCGCAAGGGTGGGTACGATCGGCACCATCGGCAGGAGCAGACCCTTGACCACGTCGCGGACCAGCCGTGCCCTGATATCGAGATTGTCACCGACCAGCACCTGAACGCCAAGCTTGGTGTTGGTGACCGCGTAGACACGCCAGGCCCGCCCATCGATGACCCGCTCGGCAAACCCGTCGGCGTGATCCGACAGGCGCTGGTTCGGTGCGCCGTCGGAACGCCCGATCAGCGAACCGGTCAGCGACCAGATCTGACAGGTCAATTGCCGCTCGTAAGGACTGCGCGGATCGACGGCGATGGCGGGAGGCTCGAGGGTGGCCGTCGCAACGTCGATCTCCTGGCTGTCGATCAGCGAAGATACCATCCGCGCGGCCTCCATGAGCCTGGCATCCAGAACCCGCTCCACTTCGGCCCGCGTGTTGAGATAGATCCACGCCGTCGCCGACAGCCAGACGAGCCCCGTCATCACGACCAGGATGATGAACAGCCTGCCCTTGAGAGATCGCATCATCGACCGGCCTCCCGCAGCCGGTAGCCGACACCGCGCACCGTCTCGACGACGCTTCTGCCGAACTTGGCCCTCAGATTATGGATATGGACCTCGACCGCATTGCTTTCGACGCCTTCCTGAAAACCGTACAGCTTCTCTTCCAGCTGGGCCTTGGACAGGATCGTGCCGGGCCGTTCCATGAGCGCATGCAGAAGCTTGAACTCGCGGCGCGAAAGACGCACGTCCTCGCCGCCGCGCGTGGCGAGCATCTTGGCTGGATCGAGGCGCACGCCGTCCCATTCCAGATGAGCCGTCGGGCGATTGCTCGCGCGTCGAACCAGCGCACGCAACCGCGCTGCGACCTCGTCGAGATCGAACGGCTTGCCGAGATGATCGTCGGCCCCGCCATCGAGCCCCTCGACACGATCGGCAACGGTATCGAGCGCCGTCAGCAAGAGAACGGGCGTCGCGTCGCCGCGCCCGCGTATCGTCGCCAGCAATTCATGGCCGGACCCGTCCGGCAGCATGATGTCGAGGACCACCGCATCGAAGCCACCCGACCGCAACGCGGCGTCCGCATCGCCGCGACATGTCGCCAGATCGGCGGTGAAGCCGTTCATCTGGAGGCCGACCGTCAGGCCGTTGCCGAGGATCTCGTCGTCCTCGACGATCAGAATGCGCATGCGTCGTCCTTCTCGTACTGAACGGGGCGTCGTTTTCCCTGCTCGCCTGCCCAGCTTAAGGCTGCCTTAAGCTGGGCGGCCGATCTCACCCTCGCAACGACGCAATGAGGGGTCGCCCATGAGATCGATGACGATCTTCTTTTCGCTTTGGCTTTTTCTGCCTCTGGCATCGGCTCTGGCCCAGACGGCGCCGCTGCCGGTGGACACGGCGTTCGCGTTCTCCGCAAACAAGACCGCGGCCGGCGGGCTCGAGCTGCGGTGGGAGATCGCCGACGGCTATTATCTCTATCGTGATCGCATCGCGGCGCAAACGCCCGATGGCCGCGATGTCCCGATGACGACCCCGGCCGGAGAGCCGAAGGACGATCCCTATTTCGGGCGGATGGAGGTGTACCATCGCTCGGCCGAGGCCTCCGCCGAACCCGCCGCCATCGCCGATCTCGGTGATGCACCGGCCGTAACCGTCAGCTACCAGGGCTGCCAGGACGACGGCATCTGCTACCGGCCGCAGACGAAGACGCTGGATCTCGCGGCGCTGTCGGCGCAACGGACGACACCCGGCAAGGCCGAGGACGCGCTGAACCGCCTCGTCCGGGGCGAAAGCGTCTGGAAACGTCCGTCGGTGCCCGCGGCGGGCGACGAAACGAGCGTTGCCACCGCCGATGGCGCGGCCTCCTCCGCCCCGCAGGCCGGGACGCCGGCGACCACGACGATCAGCAACCTTCCGCAAGCTTCGGCGGGCACGCCCGGCATCACGATCGACCGATCGAACCGCGGTTTCGTCGCCGGTCTGCTCGCCGATGGCGGCGCGACATGGGTGGTGGCGATGTTCTTCGTCCTCGGTCTCGGACTGGCGTTCACGCCTTGCGTCTTGCCCATGTATCCGATCCTGGCGGGTCAGCTCAGCCGCGGCGGCGAGCGGCTGTCGGCCGGTCGCGGCTTCGTGGTCTCCGCGACCTATGTCGGAGCGATGGCCGCGGCGTTCGGGCTTCTCGGCGTCGCTGCGGCATGGTCCGGCCAGAACCTGCAGATCGCGCTGCAATCCGAGGCCGCGATCCTGTTCGTTTCGGCGATCTTCGTCGTTCTGGCTCTGTCGATGTTCGGCCTGTTCGAACTGCGGCTTCCCGCCGCCTGGACAAACGCGATCGCCCGAAAGGCACCCGGATCGCGCGGAAGCCTGTCGTCCAGCGCCGCGCTCGGATTCACCTCTGCGCTCATCGTCGGCCCTTGCGTGACGGCCCCCCTCGCCGGCGGCCTGCTTTATATCGCCCAGACGGGCGATGTCGGCCTCGGCGCGGTCGCTCTGTTCGCGCTCGGACTCGGCCAGGGCATTCCCCTGATCGTCTTCGGAACGATCGGGGCAAGGGCGCTGCCGAAAGCCGGCCGCTGGATGGTGCTGGTCACGCGCGCCTTCGGCTTCGCCTTTCTCGGCCTGGCGATCTGGATGATGTCGCGGATCCTGCCGCCGACAGCCACGCTCGGCCTTTGGTCGGCGCTGCTTCTGGGTGCCGGCGTGTTCCTCGGCGCGTTGGACGTTCTCGGCAGCGAAGCCGGCGTTCCGCGTCGACTCGCCAAGGCCGGCGGCCTCGCCGCAATGCTCTATGGCGCGATTCTGGCCGTCGGCGCCGCCGCCGGGGCGGACGATCCGCTCCGCCCGCTGGCAAGTCTGGCTACGGCCGGACCGGCGGCACCAAGCGAAAAGCCGGTCTTCCGCAAAGTGCGGGACTCGGCGGACATGGCAGCGTTGGTTCGCGCGGCCGACCGTCCGTCGCTCATCTACACCACCGCCGAATGGTGCGTGACCTGCAAGGTCATCGAACGGAACGTCTTCGGCGACCCGACCGTCAGAGCCGAGCTTGCCGGATTCCAGTTGCTCGAACTGGACCTCACCGAGGACGATCCCGCGCGGACCGCTCTGATGAAGGAGTTGGACATCGTCGGCCCGCCCACCATGCTCTTCATCGACGACCAAGCGCGCGAGGTGCCCGGTTCCCGGCTGATCGGCGATATCACGGCCGGCGGCTTTCTCGCCGCGGCCCGGCTAGCGGAGGGCCGCTGAGATGACGGCCATCAGCCTCGGCCCCCTCGTCTTCGCCGGTGACCGGCTGGCCGCGATCCTTGCCATCGTCGCCTTTCTCGTGATTGCGGCGATCGTGGCGGGCCGGATCGATTCGCGCATCGGCAATTGGTCACTGGCCGTGGTCGTCGTCGGCTTCGTGGCGGCGCGGCTCGGCCATGTCGCTGCGAACTGGGATAGTTTCGCCGAGGCCCCGCTGCGGATCTTCGCTGTTCAGGAAGGCGGATTTTCCTGGATCGCCGCCATCGTGGCCGCGGCCCTTTACACCCTCTACGCCTGCCGCGGCGCGAAACTGCGCGCCTGGTCATTTGGAACGTTGGCGGCCGCGTTCGTCATCTGGAACACCGCCTGGCAACTGACCGCCACGACCAGCGCCGTCGCCGCTCCGATGGCTGCCTTCGCCACGCTCGATGGCGGCGAGGCGCGCCTGTCCGACTTCGAGGGCAAACCCGTGGTGCTCAATCTCTGGGCCAGCTGGTGCCCGCCCTGCCGCCGGGAAATGCCGATGATGGCGCAAATGGCCAAAGAGCGCGGCGATGCCTTCTTCGTCTTCGCCAATCAGGGCGAAGGCGCCGATACGGTCCGCCGCTATCTCGAACAGACCGGCGTCGAAATCGACAACGTCCTGCTCGACCAGGCCAACAGTTTCGCCCGCCACTACAGTGTCGCCGGCTATCCCGCGACCCTGTTTCTCGACAAGACGGGAACCCTTCAAACGATGCATTTCGGTGAAATCTCGCGGGAAATCCTGGCCTCGACCCTCTCCGACATCGCACAGAAGGATGACTGACATGTCCGGATGGACCATCGCCATTCGAGGAAGCCTCCTCGGCGCGGCGGCGCTTCTCTCCGCCTGCTCGACGACGAGAAATCCTTCGCGCGTCGCCCTCGGATATGCGGGCGGCCCCAACGACGATCCGCGCATCTCGCGCTACTACGGCGGCGTTGTCGATCAGGGTTGGGAGATTCCGGCGATCCAGCCGGACGTGGTAGAGCAGCGCAATATCCGGCAGGTCGTCGATTTCGACACCAAGGAACCGGCCGGCACCATCGTCGTCGATCCCAAGAACCACTTTCTCTATCTGGTGATGGAGAACGGCAAGGCCATGCGCTACGGCGTCGGCGTCGGCAAGGCGGGCTATGCCTTTTCGGGCACGGCCACCATCGCCCGGAAAGCGAGCTGGCCGGGATGGACGCCGACGGCCAACATGATCCGGCGCGATCCCGAGCGATATGGCCCGCATGCGGGCGGTGTTTCAGGCGGCCTCGGAAATCCGCTCGGCGCGCGGGCCATGTACCTTTACCGGAACGGCCAAGACACGCTCTACCGCGTCCACGGGACCAACGAGCCCTGGACGATCGGTCAATCCGTGTCGTCGGGCTGCATCCGGATGGTCAACCAGGATGTCATCGACCTCGAACAGCGGACACCGGTCGGCACCCGCGTCGTGGTGCTCGACGGAAGCGAGACTCCGGGATCCGTGTGACCGTCCTGTCAGCCCAGGCACGCGCAATAGCCCCCCAGCCGCGAATTGCGGCGTGGGATGCGGATTCACCGCCGCCGCGTCAAAGCCGATCACCCATGCCAACCAAAAGGTCTTTCGATTTGCCTGCAACTTTTCTGCGCATCAGCGCCATCGCGCTGGCGACATTCACGCTGGCCGCCTGCTCGACATCGTCGCAGCCGACCCAGCAACTGGCCTATGCCGCGCCCAAGCCGCCCGTCGACCCGCGCGTCGCCCGGATGTATGGCGCGGTGACCGACGAGGGCTGGCAGATACCGGCTGTCGATCCGAAGAACATGGACCCGCGCAACATTCGCCAGGTGGTCGACTACGAAACGACGGAGCCGGCGGGAACGATCGTCGTCGATCCCCGCGCCCGCTTCCTCTATCTCGTCATGGAGAACGGCAAGGCCATGCGCTACGGCGTCGGCGTCGGCAAGGCGGGCCTGGAGTTCACCGGCAGCGGCCTCATCAAGCGCAAGGCGGCATGGCCGCACTGGACGCCGACCCAGGACATGATCAAGCGCGAGCCCGACAAATACGGCGGAGCCCTGCGCGATGGCATGGACGGCGGCATCGAGAACCCCCTCGGAGCCCGGGCCCTGTATCTCTACAAGGACGGCAAGGACACGCTCTACCGCATCCACGGGACCAATCAGGAGTGGTCGATCGGCAAGGCCGTCTCCTCCGGCTGCATCCGGATGCTCAACCAGGACGTTATCGATCTCAACAGCCGTGTCCCGAAGGACACGCGGATCGTCGTGATCTGATTGCCCAACCAGAAAGGAACTCCCGCCATGACCATCCCATCCATTTCCCGCCGCAGGCTGATCGTCGCCTCCGCTGTCCTCGCCGGCACGCCGTTCTTGTCCCGGACGGCCTTTGCCGAGGTCGATCCGATGTCGAAGGAGGCCGTGCTGTTCGATCCGCAGGTTCCCGTCCTCGGCAACCCGAAGGGCGACGTGACCATCGTGGAGTATTTCGATTACCAGTGCCCCTACTGCAAAAAGGCCCATCCGGACGACATGCGGGTGGTGCAGGAAGACGGCAATGTCCGCTTCGTCATGAAGGACTGGCCGATCTTCGGGCCGCCCTCGCTCTATGCGGCGCGCCTGACCCTCGCCGCCGGCTCGGGCCACGCCAAGGCAATGGCCGCCTTGATGGCGACCAAGGGCAAGCTGACGCCCGACATGATCGAGACGATCCTGACCAAGGCGGGCTTTTCGGTGCCCAAGCTCAATGCGGCCTATGATCGGGACAAGGACCGGATCAATTCCATGCTGCAGCGAAACAGCACGCAGGCCGAGACCTTCGGCTTTCCGGGGACGCCGGCATACGTCATCGGAACCGCCATCTATCCCGGTGTGGTCGCGCCGAAGGACATGAAGGCGGCCATCGCCGCCGCCCGCAAGGGCTGAGCAGCGCAGCCAAGCCTCAGGTTCGGATCGCCCCGTTGAAGCGATCCGCCAAGCGATCGAAGGGGCCGGGCCATCCCGGCCATTTCTCGCATACGAGCCATCCTTGGCGTCGTCAAACGTCCGGAAAAGGCCAAAAACGGCCAACGGGACTAGGCCCTTTGGTAACAAGGGTTTAGAGGGCGCAGGCCTGCCCTGGAATAGCGCGGTTCTTCAGTCGGTACCAATCCCGGTGCCAGTGAAGGGAACGCGCTCCAGGCCCCGGTGCTCCATATCGATCTGGCAGCGCGACTGCTTTGCACGAAACGTGCATCGGTTTGCGTGAATTTATGGTCGACCTCTTTACCTCGGCATCGCAGCGATCAGGTCTGGAGGCACATCTCTGCGATGACGGGCAGTATGCCCACTTCGTTACGAGGACCCTACAGAGCTATTCTTGGCGGTCCCGTCGATATCGTAGAAGGGACGGCTCGGATTCCAATTCCTCTCCAGCCGCCGGGGTTAACTTTCGCGACCTGCAACCGGCAATTATCCCTCCGGAACCCCCCGGACGTTCCCAATCCGAGAATGCATATTGTGCTGGCAGGCAAAGCGTGATCCCATTTCAAACCAGTTCCGAAATGGGGGAAATTTTATGAGCACGACCAAACTGCCACGCGCTGTCGCCGCCGCGCTTGGAAGCCTGATACTGCTTGCGTCCGCCGGGGCGCAGGCGCGAGACCTGACCGTGGTCTCCTGGGGCGGCAGCTACCAGGACGCCCAGAAGAAAATCTATTTCGAGCCATTCTCGCAGAAGATCGGCAAGCCGGTTCTCGACGAGAGCTGGGATGGCGGCATCGGCGTGATCGCGGCGAAGACGCAGGCGGGCGTACCCAATTGGGACGTGGTTCAGGTCGAGTCCGAGGAGCTTGAACTCGGCTGTTTCGACGGCATGTACGAGCCGATCGACTGGGAGGCGCTCGGCGGGCGCGACAAATTCATCGACGCGGCGGTCAGCGACTGCGGCGTCGGCGCGATCGTCTGGTCGACGGCGATCAGCTACGACGCCAGCAAGCTGACGACGGCGCCGACCTCCTGGGCCGATTTCTGGGACGTGGAGAAAATTCCCGGCAAACGTGGCCTGCGACGCGGACCCAAATACTCGCTCGAATTCGCATTGATGGCCGACGGTGTCGCGCCGGCGGAGGTCTATTCAGTTCTCGCCACGCCAGAGGGCGTCGACAGGGCCTTCGCCAAGCTCGACGCGTTGAAGCCGAACATCGTCTGGTGGGAGTCGGGCGCCCAGCCGTTGCAGTTGCTCGCCTCGGGCGAGGTGGCGATGACGACCGCCTATAACGGGCGCATTTCGGGCATCAACAAGGACGAGGGCACGAACTTCAAGGTCGTGTGGAACGGCAGCATCTATGCGGTCGACAGCTGGGTCATCCTCAAGGATAGCCCCAACGCCGAAGAGGCGATGGATTTCATCGCCTTCGCCAGCGCGCCGGAGAACCAGTCGAAGCTGCCCGAATACATCGCCTATGGGTTGCCAAACAAGGCGGCGGCGGCGCAAGTGCCGGCCGAATTGCAGGCCGATCTTCCGACGACACCGCAGAATATGGAGAATGCCGTCCCCCTCGATGCCGGCTTCTGGACCGACAATGTCGAGACACTGACCAAGCGCTTCGACGCCTGGCTCGCACAGTAAGCTGTGGAATCAAGTTGCTCCGATCCGGCGAGATCCGCCGGGTCGGAGCATTACGGGTATGCGGGCTCGAAGGAATGCAATGGACGCGTTTATCAGGTTCGAGAACATCTCGAAGGCGTTTGGCGCGCAGACCGTGGTCGACAATCTCGATCTGACGATCCGGCGGGGCGAATTTCTCAGCCTGCTCGGGCCCTCGGGGTCGGGCAAGACGACGATCCTGATGATGCTCGCCGGCTTCGTCGCGCCGACGCAGGGCAGGATTCGGCTCGACGGGCGCGAAATTCAGGGCGTCCCCGCGCACAAGCGCGATCTCGGCGTCGTCTTCCAGAGTTATGCGCTCTTTCCGCATATGACGGTTTCCGAGAATGTCGCCTTTCCCTTGCGCATGCGCGGGGTGCGCAAGGCCGAGATCAGCGAGCGCGTCACGCGTTCGCTCGACATGGTCCAACTCGGCAAACTCGGCGCCCGGCGGCCCGCGCAATTGTCGGGAGGCCAGCAGCAGCGCGTGGCGCTCGCCCGCGCCATGGTCTACGAGCCGAAGGTCGTGCTGATGGACGAACCGCTCGGCGCGCTCGACAAGCAGTTGCGCGAGCAAATGCAGCTCGAATTGCGGGACCTGCACCGCTCGCTTGGCCTGACCATCGTCTTCGTGACGCACGATCAGTCCGAGGCGCTGACGATGTCCGACCGCATCGCGGTCTTCGAGTCGGGCCGCATCGAGCAGATCGGCCCGCCGGAGGAGATATACGACCGTCCGCAGACCCGTTTCGTCGCCGAGTTCATCGGCGAGACCAATGTGCTGGAAGGGACGGTGGTGTCGCTGGAGAAGGGCGTCGCGCGGCTGTCCGCGGGGGATGGACGAACGCTCCTGGCGCGGACCGACCGCGATCTCGCCGCGGGGCAACGGCTGCTCGTCTGTGTCCGGCCGGAACGAATCGCCGTTTCGGACGACCCCGGCGCCGCGAACGCCATTCCCGTCGAAGTCGCAGACAGCGTGTACCAGGGCGACCACATCCGGTTGCGGCTCGAGGGTGATGGCGTGTCGCTGGTCGGGCGCCGGGATCGCAGCCGCGCCGACGTCCCGACCGGCACACGCGGCTATGCCTCCTTCGCTCCGGACGATTGCGCGTTGGTCGACGCATGAACGCGGCGGGGTTGAGATCGGCTGCCCTTGTCCTGCCGCTCGTGCTGTTTCTCGGCGTATTCTTCTTCTGGCCGCTGGCCACGATGCTGACGACTGCCGTGAGCGACGATGCCGTCGGCAAGGCGTTTCCGACGACGGCGGCGGCGCTCTCGTCGTGGGATGGCGCGGTGCCGCCCGACGCGGCGATCCAGACGGCGGTGGCGACCGACCTGCGCGTGATCGAGGATCGCAGCGTCCTAGGCGACGCCGTGCGCCGCCTCAACAGTGCGGTGCCGGGGTTTCGTTCGCTGATCACCAAGACCTATCGTACCGTTCGCCAGAATGACGACGCGCCGGTGGACCTCACCGCGATCGACGCCCAATGGGGCGATCCGGCGGTATGGCGCGGCTTCGCCAGAGCCGTGCCGCCCTATACGGATCGCAATCTCCTTGCCGCCGTCGATCTACAACGCGACGCCGAGGGCGACATCCGCCAGGTCGGCGAGGCCGCTTCGGCCAACCGCATCATCATGGTGCGAACCTTCGTCATCGCGGCAAGCGTCACGGCGCTGTGCGCCGCCATTGGACTGCCATACGCCATGCTGATCGCTGGTGCCGGCGGTTGGGTGCGAACCCTCCTCCTCCTCGCGGTGCTGCTGCCGCTCTGGACCTCGCTGCTGGTGCGCACAGCGGCGTGGGTGGTGCTCCTGCAGAACAACGGGCTGGTGAATGGTTTCCTCCAGACCATCGGTCTGATCGACCATCCGCTGCCGCTGATCTTCAATCGCGCGGGCGTGGTGATCGCCATGACCCATGTGCTTTTGCCGTTCATGGTCCTGCCGATCTACAGCGTGCTGCTGACGATCCCGTCGAACCTGATGCCGGCGGCGGCTACGCTCGGCGCGAACCCGCTTAGGGCGTTCCGGCACGTCCTCTTTCCCCTCGTGCTTCCGGGCCTGATGTCCGGTTCGCTGCTCGTCTTCATGGTGGCGCTTGGTTATTACATCACGCCGGCGCTGGTCGGCGGAGCGGAGGATCAGATGATCTCGTCGGTCATCGCGTTCTATGCGACCGGCACGGCCAACTGGGGGATGGCCGCGGCACTCGGCATCATCCTGCTTGCGGCGACCCTAGCTCTCTACGCCGTCTATGGCCGCTTTTCCCGCACACCGCCGGGGTTCGGCGTATGACCGGGCGGATCCTGCGCACGATCTACGGTGCCGCGGTGGTCTTCTTCCTGATCGCGCCGATCCTGGCGATCCTGCCGCTCGCCTTCACCGACAGCATCTTCCTTTCCTATCCGATCAACGGCTTCTCCGACCGGTGGTTCAGGGAACTCGTCGCCAACGAGACCTGGAGCCGGTCGATCGTCAACAGCCTGATCATAGCGACCAGCGCAACCATCCTGTCGACCAGCATCGGCACCCTCGCCGCGCTTGGTCTGCGCGGCGATCGGGTTCCGCTGGCCGGACTCTTGCGCACCGGCTTCATCCTGCCGATGGTGGTGCCACCGGTGGTTCTCGGCGTCGGGATGCAGATCCTGTTTGTCAAAGTCGGGCTGGCCAGCAGCTATCTCGGCGTCATCGTCGCCCATTCCGTCCTGTGCGTGCCCTTCGTCGTGGTCACCGTTTCGGCCTCGCTTGCCGGCATCGACCCGGCGATCGAGCGCGCCGCATCGAGCCTCGGCGCCTCGCGGACGCGGACGTTTCGCGAGATCACCTTGCCGCTCGCCCTTCCCGGCGTCGTTTCGGGCGCGGTTTTCGCCTTCGCCACGTCTCTCGACGAGGTGATCCTGACGCTGTTCGTCGCCGGGCCCAACCAGCGCACGCTGGCTCGCCAGATGTTCTCGACGATCCGCGAGAATATCAGCCCCGCCGTTGCCGCGGCCGCCCTGCTGCTCATTGTGGGAACGCTCGTCCTCGCCGTCTTGGGCGCGGTCCTTCGACACAGGCAGGCGCGACCGGCCGATACCGCGTAGTCCAGCCACGGCATCCCCGGCGCGGCCCACTTCCTCTCGAAACAGGCGGCCCCAACCATGACGCGCAACGCGGCTGGCATTCTCGACCCACAGACGAGGAGGGACGCCCGAGTTCGCTATGCCGGGCTGAGCAGAATCGCGAGCCCTTGAACGAGATAGACCGCGCCGATCCCCAGCACGATGGTCTTGGTCCAGGTTCGATACTGGCGGTCGGTGATCCGATCGAGGACGGTGCGGGCCAGCGAGGTGCCGACCACCGCCAAGCCCGCGCCCATCAGCAACAGCCAGGCGGAGACGACGCCATCTCCCGCCGTCACGATGACGCCGAAATAGACCAGCTTCATGCCGTGGGCCATGACCTGGCAAGCCGATTTGCTGGCCACGATGATGCGACGATCCACCGGCATGCGGACGAGAAACGCGTCGAGGAGCGGGCCTGATACACCCGAGACGAATTGCAGGCCGGTACCGACGAAGCCGGCAAATTCGGCGGCACCGCGCCGCCGGGCATGGGGCGCGTAGCGCTCCGGCAACGCGAAAGCCATGAACGGCACCAACCCGAGGCAGATCAGCACGGTGGCGCGATCCGGCACGAGCAGGAGAAACGAAAACAGCGCCAGCGCGGCCGCCGATCCGGCGGCGAACCGCGCCACGACCCGAAAATCGATATAGCGCCACCACAGCACCGCCCGCCAGCCATTGGCGGCCAGCTGCGTGACGCCGTGCAGGATCATCGCCGCCGGGACGGGCAACAGGAACAGGAGCCCGCCCATCAGCACCATGCCGCCGGCGATGCCGAACACGCCGCTCAGGAACGACGTGCCGAGAACCAGCACGGCGAGCCCGATGAGGGCGAGCGGTCCGCTCAGCATCAGCTGCGCCCTCGAACCTACTGGAAGCTGTTTTCGAGCGTGCCAAGCCCCGTAATGCTCATGCGCACGACGTCGCCCGGCTTGAGAAACCGCGGCGGCTTGAAGCCGATCCCGACGCCGACCGGCGTGCCGGTGGCGATGATGTCGCCAGGCACCAGGGTCAGACCGGCCGAAATCGTCTCGACGAGGCTGGGGATGTCGAAGATCAGGTCGCTGGTGTTCGCCTTTTGCCGGACCTCGTCGTTCACTTTGGTTTCCAGATCGAGGTTCTCCGGGTCGACCTCGTCGGCGGTGGCGATCCACGGCCCCATCGGGCAGAAAGTGTCGAGCGCCTTGCCGAGGAACCACTGCTTGTGCTGCTTCTGGCGGTCGCGCGCCGTCACGTCGTTGACGATCATGTAGCCCCAGATGTGCTCGTAAGCCTTGGCCTTGGGGATGTTGCGGCCGCCCTTGCCGATCACCAGGGCGAGTTCGATCTCGTAATCGACCGACTGGGTGACGTCGCCATGCAGTTGCACGACGTCGCCGGTTCCCACAACGCATGAGGCGGGCTTGGTGAAGACGGCCGGAAATTCGTCGACCTCCGCCCCCGCCACCGCGCCGGCCTCAAAGCCGCTTTGGGCAAATTCCTTGGCGTGGGCATGATAATTCTTGCCGACGCAGAAGATGTTGCGGCGCGGCGCCGGGATCGGCGCTTCGATCGTCACGCTGTCGAGCGGCATCGCTTCACCGACGGCGCGGATCTCGCCGCGCAGACGATCGTAATTCGCGATCAGTTCGACCATGTCGGAAACGGCCGGCTCGATCGCCCGCACCATCTGATCCTCAACGACTCCGATCCGGGATTCGCCGTTCTTCGCATACCGTATGAACTTCATCCTGCCGGGCTTCCTCTCCAGTCCAGTGTCTGCTTTTTCACGGGCGATTCAGCCCCGATAGTCCGATGCCGGCCGGGTGAAGAAGCCATGCAGGATCTGATAGGCGATCAGGAAGTTCTTCTGGGTGAAGGACGCATGCGAGATGCCCTTCATCACCGCGAACTCTTTGTCGGCGTTCGGCAGCCGCTTGAAGAAGGCGAGCAGGTCGTCGATGCCGGCAATGCCGTCGAACTCGCCGCGCATCACGATCGTCGCCGCCTCCAGCTTTTCCGGATCGACCAGCGGCAGCCGGGTGCACATGTCGATATAGGTGCCGTTCGGCATGGAATCGTCGAGCGCCAGCACCTGATCGATGAAGGGCTGGGCGAAGCTGTCATGCACGGTGCCGGGGTGGTCGCGAGTGAAGATCGACCACATGAATTCCTGGTTGACCGGACGGCGGACGGTGCCCCGCCAATCGTCGATCTTCTTGCGCCGCTGTTCCAGCGTCGGGCTGCCCTCGCCGGTCCAGACCATCGCATCGAGCGCCAGGCGACTGACACGGTCGGGATGGCGTTCGGCGAACGTCGCGGCACGAAGCGCGCCGGAGGAAATACCATAGGCAAAGAGCGGCCCGCTCTCGCCACGCGCGATGATGTAATCGGAGACCGCCTTGGCGTCGTCGGCGCCGTTGGCGATCGTCGCCAAGACGTCCTCGCCCTTGTAGGAGCGGCCGTAGCCACGGCAGTCGAAGCACCAGGTGTTGAAGCCACGGCTGGCGAACCAGTCCATGACCGAGGCTTCCGGCATGCCTTCGACCTGCAGATCGAAGGTGGGCTGGCTGGCCATCGACGAGCCATGCACGAACAAAATGGTGCCCCGGACGGGGCCATCGGCCACGCTCGGCTTCTCCCAGATGAAAACTTCCTGGCCCTGCGATGTGGTGCGGTGTGCCTTGCCTTCGGTCTTTGTCGTCGCGCGAATGTCGTCCTGCATGTCGTGTTCCTGATGGTTGGGGATCGTTCAGTCGGCTCAGATGCCGAGGCGCTTCATCTGTGGTTCGGGATAGCGCAGGCCCGCCGCCGCGCCGGGCGGGAAGGCCGCGTCGAGCTGGGCGCGTTCGGCGTCGGTGAGAACGAGGTCGAGCGAAGCGGCATTCTCGTCCACACGTTGCGGTCGTTTGGTGCCGGGGATCGGCACGATGTCGTCGCCGCGCGCCAAGAGCCACGCCAGCGCCACTTGCGCCGGCGTCGCGCCATGGGCGTCGGCTGAGGCCCGCAGCCTCTCAAGCAGCCGCAGATTTTGGGCGAGATTCTCGCCGGTAAAGCGCGGCATGTCGCGGCGGCGGTCTTTCTCCGCCAGATCGGCCTCGCCGCCGATCGCGCCGGTCAAGAACCCCCGCCCGAGCGGCGAATAGGGGACGAAGCCGATTCCCAGTTCGCGGCAGGTCGGCAGGATTCCTGCCTCCACGTCGCGGGTCCACAGGGAATATTCGGTCTGCACGGCGCTGAGCGGATGCACCGCATGGGCGCGGCGGATCGTCGACGCACCGGCCTCCGAAAGCCCGATGAAGCGCACCTTGCCCGCCTCGACCAGCCGCGCCATCGCCCCGACCGTGTCCTCGATCGGCACATTCGGATCGACGCGGTGCAGGTAATAAAGGTCGATCACCTCGGTTCCGAGCCGCTTCAGGCTCTTCTCGCAGGCGGCATGCGCATATTCCGGCGTGCCGTTCACCCCGGTCTTGCCGTCAGGCAGCCGCAGATTGCCGAATTTGGTGGCCAGGACGGCTTCTTGCCGCCGGCCTTCCAGCGCCGCGCCCAGCAGCTCCTCGTTGCGGCCGTTGGCGTACATGTCGGAGGTGTCGATGAAGTCGACGCCGCGATCCAGCGCGTGGTGGATCGTCGCGATCGACTCCTGTCGATCCGCCGGACCATAGATATCGGTCATCGACATGCAGCCGAGGCCGATGGCCGAGACGGTCAGTCCCTGTTCGCCCAGCTTCCGGGTTTTCATGTCGCCTCCGATCCTTCGTTCAAGACCTCACGCCCCCTCGAGTTCCAGAATATGCAGGCCGCGATTGCGGTCGAGCAGGTAGATGATGCCGTCCTCGCCGACCGCGACGTCGTTCGACTGCGGGCTCGACTCGCCGCCGAGCGGCTCGGGAATGAAGAAGCCGACCTCCTCCGGCAAGGTGGGGTCCTTGGCATCGATGATCCGCAGGCCGCCGGAGAACCAGGTCGCGTAGATCAGCGTCGTATCGAGCCGCTCGTGGAATTGGTGAGCGCCGAAACGGCCGGGCGACTGGCTGTAGGGTGAGGCGTGCTCGCCCAGACTGAAGATCGACAGCGGCTTGAGATCGCTCAGGTCGCTCGCGTCGAACAGCCAGAGGAACCCATGCAGCCGGCCGTGCAAATGGTCGTGCTCCTCGTCGATCGCCGCGGCGATGCGCCGGCCACCGATCGGGTTCTCGAACGGCATGACCGTATGGGTCGGCTCAGGAATCGCCGGATGGTAGTCATAGGCGCCGACGGTTGTCAGCTTGGTGATGTCGGTTGCGTCGATGACCCGGATCCCGGCGTTCCAGACCGCCGCCCACAGCTCGTCGCCGCAACGCATGGCGTGGTGGAGGCGGTTCTTCAGGCCGTGCCAATGTGGCGTCTCGCCGCCGGCTACGTGCTGGCCGGGCAGCGCCCAGCGCGCGACCTCGCGCGGCCGGGCGGGCTCGGCAAGGTCGTAGACGACCAGGATATTGCCGACATAGCCCTCCATCTCGGTCGAGATGTAGGCGTAACGTGCGTCCGCATCGAAACGGTGGACGCCGACACCATGGGTGCGCTCATAGGCGAGCAGGGACGGCTTGGTCCGGTCGGAAATGTCCCAGATCTTGAAGCCGCCCTCATCATAGCTCTCGTTCGCGGCCTTGCGCAGTCGCGGCATGTCGCCAGGCGCGACGCCGACCCGCGCCGCTATCTCCGCCTCGCCCGGATCGCGGCCGAGTTCGTCGCGCAGCGCCGCTTCGGCCGCGGCAATGCCCTTGGCGCGGCGTTTGAAGTGGCGGTCGTTCTGCTCGACATTGGTGATCATCAGGTCGCCGACGACGCGCAGCTTGTGGGTGTGCGAGGCGTCCGTCTCCAGCCGGATGTCCGCCACGACCTTCGGATTTCTGCGGTCCGACACATCGACGATCGTGGTGCCGTAGGGCGGCTTCATGTGACCGATGAAAACATGATCGCCATCGACCACCACCTGGCCACCACCGGGAATGTCGAGCATCGCGATCTGACGCACCCGGTGGGACAGCGGCTGATCCACGGGGCTCATCGACTGGCTCCCGTCGATCGTCCCGCCGCCTTGGCCCGCCGATCGCGCCACCGCCCGGTGACGACCGGCAGCAGCAGGCTCAGGAGCAGCAGCACCCAGAGGATGTTGCCGATCGTGGAGGAGAACATCACCATCGGGTCGTTTCCGGAAATCCGCATGGCCAGGATGAAGGAGCGCTCGATCAGCGGGCCGAGGATCACCCCGATCAAAATGGCCGCGACGTGATAGCCGGTCTTGCGAGCCACATAGCCGATGATGCCGAAGGCGAAGGCGATGCCCATGTCGAACAGGAATCCACGCGGGACGAAGGCGCCGACCAGCGTGAACGCGACGATCATCGGTGCGAGATACATCGTCGAGACGACGGTGATCCGCGACATGTAGCGAACCATCGGGACGATGGTGAGGAACATGAAGACGTAGGACACCGCCATCGCCGTGATGACGCCATAGGCCAGTTCCGGGGCCTCCACGAAGAGCCGCGGGCCGAACGGAAAGCCGTGGAACTGCAGCACGACCATCATCACCGCCGCCGTGCTGCCGCCCGGCACGCCGATGGCGAGCAGCGGCACCAGCGTCCCGGTGGTCACACCGTTATTGGCGGCCTCGGGCGCCGCGACGCCGTCCGAAAAGCCGGTGCCGAACCGTTCCGGCGTCTTGGAGAACAGTCGGGCCTGTTGGTAGGCGACGAAGGCCGCGATCGAGGCGCCGGCGCCCGGCAGCACGCCAATCACCAGCCCGAGCAGGCTGGTCCAGGTGATCAACCACCATTTGCGGAAGGCCTGCAGGGTCTCGCTCAGGCTGTTCGCCCAGGTGGTGGCCGGCACGGCGACCGTCCCCTTGGTGTCGACGAGCCATTTCTGCTCGAGCATGACAAGGGCTTCGGAGATGGCGAACAGGCCGATCAGGGCGGGCACCAGCGGCACGCCGTCGAAGAGTTCCAGAAAGCCGAAGGTGCCGCGCGGCGTCGCGTAGATGTGGTCGGCGCCCATCGCCCCGAGCATCAATCCGAAAGCGCCGGCGATCAGGCCCTTTAACATGTCCTGGGCAGCGATGGAGGCGATCAGCGCAAGGCCGAACAGCATGATCACCACCATCTCGACGCTGTGGACGTAGTAACCGACGCGCGATAGCGCCGGCAGCGCGAACAGCGTCACGATCGAACTGATCAGCCCGCCCATCACCGACGCCACGAAACAGACGGCGAGCGCCTTGCTGGCCTGACCATTCTTGGTCATCTGGTAGCCGTCGAGCGTCGTCGCAGCAGCACCGCCGGTGCCGGGGATGTTGAGCAGGATCGCCGGTATTCCGCCGCCGAGATGCGAGGCGCTGTAGAGCGCCACCATGAACACCAGCGCCACTTCCACATCGAGGGCGAGCGTCAGCGGCAACAGGATGATGATCGTGTTGTGGGCGGCGAAACCGGGGATCGCTCCCATGACGATGCCGATCAGCACAGCAGGGATGATCACCCACCAGAGGCTGAAGGAATGCAGGAACAGGCCCGTGATAAAGGCGGCGTCGAATTCCATCAGAAGATGGCTCCCATGAGCTGCTCGAACGGACCCTTCGGGAACCGGGTATTCAAGAGAACGATGAAGAAGAACCAACCGCCGAGGGCGGCAAGGCCGGCCGTCAGCAAGGCGCGCCCGACCGGGCGCGCGCCGGCGACGTGAAACGAGAGCGCCAGAAAGGCGAAGGTCGTGAGGGTGAAGCCGAGATAGGGAACCGCAAAAATATACGCGACGATCAGCGCGACGAAGATCGCCCGACTGGCGCGCGAAGCCGGCGCCCCGAAGAAGTCGCCAAAGCCCATCGAATACCGGCCGCGGCGAAGGCCGATCGCGACCCGCGCCAGATAGATCAGGACGAGCAGCAGCATCAGCCCGGCAAGGATCATCCCGCTCATCTGCGCCTGCCAGGGAAAGCTCCGGACGGACAGCACGTAATAGATGGCGTAGGCGCCCGCGGCGACGGGGATGATGAGATCAGCCCCAACTGGTTTCCTGCTTTCGCGATCCAACATCGGCGAGATCCTGCTTGCGACCGGATGGGATAGGGGGCGGCCGCACAGCCGCCCCCGTCAGGCAAAGTCTTATTGCCCGATGTGGGATTACTTGCCCGTCAAAAGATCGCGGTAGCGCTCGGCCAGTTCGCGGGTGGCCGCAGCCTCCGCCATCGCCGTTTCCTGGTCACCCGGCGTGATGAACTCGGGCGGGACGCCGGCCGCCTTCACCGCCTCGACATAGGCAGGATCCGCCATGGTCTGGTCGATGGTGGACTTCAGCAACTCGACCCGCTCGGGATACTGCTCGATGGCGGCGGCGTGGACCGCCCAGGCGCGCGAACTGAACAGTTCCGGCAGATCGGTTCCAAGCGCCTCGTTCACGGTCGGGGCGTTTCCGGATGCCTCGGGAACGGTGTTCTTATTCGCGAAGATGCCGAGAATGCGGGCCTGCTCGCCGAGCGCGATCGGGTTGGCCAGCGGCAGGGCGGAGGCGTCGACCTCGCCGGTGATCGCCGCCATCGCCGTCGGATTGCCGCCGCCGAACGGGATCAGGTTGAACTGGGCGCCGGTTGCCTCCCCGAGCGCAAGCATGCCGATCGAGGCTGGATGCGGCAGACGGCTGACCGAAATGCTCACTGGCCTCTTCTTGCCTTCTTCGACAAGCTGCTCGAGGGATTCAAACGGCGAATCCGCGCCAACCCAAACCGCCATTGGTTCGGTGCTGGTACGTCGGATGTAAACCAAATCCTTGCCGATATCGATGCCGACGTTCTGGAGCGTCAGCATGATGACCTCGGGACCGAGGTTCGAGAACAGCAAATTGTAGGCGTTCGGCTCCTTCTGCATGAAGAATTCGTAGCCGACCTGCCCTGCGGCGCCGGGATAGTAGCCAAACTCGAAGTTGGTCTTCAGGTATTTGTTCCAGACTTGGACGAATGCGCGGGAATCGCGATCGGCGCCGCCGCCTTCTCCGGTCGGGATGGTGATTTCCATGTTGCCGGCGGGGTAATCCTGGGCAAAGGCAGATCGGCCTAGACCGAGCGACAGCGCGGCGGCGCCGGCAGCCGTACCGGCAAGAAACTTGCGGCGAGATGGGTTTGTGGTGAATTTCATCGTGTAACCTCCCTGGTAAACGCGGTATTCCGCGTCGTTTCCGTTTCTGTCCAAGGCCTTATTGGTTGACCTTTATGGCAATCTGGTATATTCTTGGTTTGGTATTGTCAACCAATGAAAGACGCAATGCAAGGTTTCGATTCCAAGCGAGGCTCCGCCGATCTGGCGCTGGACGAACTCCGGCGGCTGTTGCGCGACGACGGCCTGGCTCCCGGCGTCAGGCTGCCGACGGAGCGCGCGCTCGCCGATCGGCTGGGAATCAATCGGGCGACCTTGCGCAAGGCCTTGGCGCGCCTGGAGATGGAGGGAGCGATCGTCCGACATGTCGGACGCGGCACCTTCGTCAGCGCGCCGCCCGAGGCTTTGAAGGCACCTGCCGAAAACGCCTCGCCGATCGAACTCATGGAGGCCCGTCTGGTCCTGGAGCCCGCCATCGCGCGCGAAGCGGCCTTGCGGGCGCGCAAGGAGGATCTGGAACGGCTGGAGCTGTGCCTTGTCCGCTCCGAAACGGCCGATGAATTTGAGGCCTTCGAGGAATGGGACATCGCCTTTCACCGGGCCTTGGCCGACGCGACCCAGAACGCGGTCTTCACGATGGTGATGGAGATGATGCGGACCATGCGCAGCACGGCGGAATGGGACAGGCTGAAGCGGGCGTCGTTCAACCCGGACCTGCGGGACCGCTATCGCATCGAGCACCGGGCCATTCTTCGCGCCCTTGAGTCGCGCGATCAGGCCGCCGCCGCCATGGCGACGGTCCAACATATGCAAACCGTCTACGCCGCGATTTCCGGCAAGCAATGGCCTCCCATCAATCAACCCGCGACGCCGCGACGCCGTATACGGGAAGACATGGCGGACCGCGTCTAGCGCGGCTGGCGAATAGGCCAGGAGGCGATCAGGTTCCGGCGTTGGAGCGAAGAAACCCATCCATCCGCGCCAGCGCCTTACGGATGTTCTCCTCCGAATTGGCGTAGGACAGCCGGACATAGCCCTCGCCGAGAATACCGAAATCGGGGCCGCCGATCAGCGCGACTCCGGTCTCCTCAAGCAGCGCGGACGCAAGCTTCTTGGCCTTCCAGCCGGTCCCGGAGATGTTCGGGAAGGCATAGAACGCGCCCTTCGGCGTCGCGCAGGTCACGCCCGGCAGGGCGTTCAGCCCGGCGACGACGACCCGGCGGCGGCGGTCGAACGCGGCCATCATCGCCTCGACATCGTCCTGCGGCCCGTCGATCGCCGCAATTCCGGCGAACTGGCTCGGCGCGTTGACGCAGGACCAGCAATTGACCGCGAGCTTGCGGATCTTGTCGTAGAGCTGGTCGGGCCAGATCGACCAGCCCATGCGCCAGCCGGTCATCGCCCAGGTCTTCGACCAGCCGTTCAGCACGATCAGCCGATCGCGCAGTTCGGGAAAGGTCAGCAGCGAGCAATGTTCCTCGCCGTCATAGGTCATGACGTCGTAGATCTCGTCCGACAGGACCGCCACGTCCGGATGGTCGGCGAGGCCCTTGACCAGCTTCTCGATCTCCGCGCGCGGGGTGACGCCGCCGGTCGGATTGGCCGGGGAATTCAGGATCAGGAGCCGCGTTCGGGGGGTGATCAGCGACAGGGTTTCGTCGGCGGAGAAGGCAAAGCCGTTTTCCTCGCGAACCGGCACCGGCATCGGCGTCGCACCGGTGTATTCGATCATCGAGCGATAGATCGGAAAGCCCGGATCGGGGTAGAGGATCTCGGCGCCCGGCTCGCCGAACATGACGATGGCCGCATACATGGTCGGCTTGCCGCCCGGCAGGATCACGATGCTCTCCGGCGACACCTCGACGCCGGTCGTCGTCAGCGTTCGCCGCGCCACCGCCTCGCGTGTCGCCAGCAGCCCCGTTGCCGGCGTATAGCCGTGGTGGCCGTCGCGCAGCGCCTTGATCGCCGCTTCGACGATGTGGTCCGGGGTGCGAAAATCCGGCTGGCCGATGCCGAGATTGATGATGTTCTTGCCTGCGGCGCTGAGCGCCGTCGCACGTGCGAGCACGGCGAAGGCGTTCTCTTCGCCAATGCGATCGAAGCCTGAAATGGTGTGAAGCATCATGGTCTCTTGCTGGGCGCCCGCGGGGCCGCGAAGTCATGGCTCTCGACGCGCATTCCCGCGTCGGGATTTCGCGGCCACTGCCTAAGCCATGCCGGCGTCGAAGTCGAGTTGCGTCGCTTGGGTGCGGCGGGGCCCGGCGCCCCGCATCGCCTCAGAGACAGGCGCGGATCAGGTCGCGGGTGTTCTCGGCCGTCATCGTGACCGGATTGCCGCCGGTGCTGGGATCGCGCAGCGCCATCTCGGTCAGACGTTCGATGTCGGGATCGACGACGCCCAGCGCCGTCAAATTGGCGGGGATGCCAAGCTCACCAGTGAGTTCCCCGACGAAGGCGTCGAACCCCTTGAAGCCGCCGGCGATGCCGAGATAGGCCGCCGCCCGTTCGATCCGCGCTTCGATAACGCCGCGATTGAAGGCCAGCACCGGCCGCATGACGACGGCGTTGGTTGTGCCGTGATGGGTGTGATGGAGGGCGCCGATCGGATGCGAGATCGCATGGATGGCGCCGAGACCCTTCTGGAAGGCAGTCGCGCCCATGGCGGCAGCGCTCATCATCTGGGCGCGGGCCTCGATGTCGGAGCCGTCGCGAAAGGCGCGCGGCAGATACTCCTTGACCAGCCGCAGACCCTCCAGGGCGATCCCTTGGCTCATCGGGTGGAAATGCGGCGAGCAATAGGCCTCCAGGCAATGGGCGAAGGCATCCATGCCGGTGCCGGCGGTGATCGCCGGCGGCATGCCGATGGTGAGCTCGGGATCGCAGATGACCACCTGCGGCATCAGCTTGGGATGGAAGATGATCTTCTTGGTCTCGGTCGCCGTGTCGGTCAGAACGCCCGCGCGGCCGACCTCCGAACCGGTACCCGCCGTCGTCGGCACGGCCACGATCGGCGCGATCGCGTCGGCGTTCGCCCGCGTCCACCAGTCGCCGATGTCTTCCAGATCCCAGACCGGGATCGATTGCCGCGCCATCAGCGCGACGAGCTTGCCGAGATCGAGACCCGAGCCGCCGCCGAAGGCGATCACCCCGTCATGGCCGCCGTCGCGATAGGCCTTCACCCCAGCGTCGAGATTGGCGCCGTTCGGGTTCGGGTCGACCTCGGCGAAGATCGCCCGGCCCAGCCCCGCCTCCTGCATCAGGTCGAGCGCGCGGGCTGTGACCGGCAGTCTGGCCAGGCCTCTGTCGGTGACCAGCAGCGGGCGCGCGATGCCGGCGGCCGCGCAGGCATCGGCAAGTTCGGCGATACGTCCGGCGCCGAAACGGATGGCGGTCGGATACGACCAATTGCCCCAGAGCTTCATGGGTCAGGCTTTCTTCAAATGATAGGATTTCGGGCGGGTCACGCTGCGATAGCCGAGCGTCGACAGCGCCGCGCCGCGGCCGGTGTCCTTGCAGCCGGTCCAGCAGAGCGCCGGGTCGAGATAGTCGCAGCGGTTCATGTAGATCGTCCCGGTCTCGATCTGGCGGCCGATCCGCTCGGCCGCCTCGGTATCGCGCGTCCATAGCGAGGCGGTCAGTCCGAAGGGCGAATCGTTCATCAGCGCGATCGCTTCCTCGTCCGAGGCAACGCGCATGATGCCGACGACGGGGCCGAAGCTCTCGTCGCGCATGACGCGCATGGAATGATCGACGTCGATCAGGATCTGCGGGGCGAGATAGGCGGTGTCGCCGGTTTCGGCCGGAAACAGCGCCGGATCGATCAGCGCCCTGGCGCCGGCATCGATCGCTTCCTTCACCTGGGCGCGGACCTCGCGGGCGAAGCGGATGTTGGCCATCGGCCCGAGCGTCGTTTCCGGGTCGAGCGGATCGCCGAGACGATAGGCTTCGACGATCTTGACCGCCTTCTCGACGAAGGCGTCGAAGAGCACGTCCGCGACGTAGATCCGCTCGATGCCGCAGCAGCATTGGCCGGAATTGAACATCGCGCCGTCGATCAGCGTTTCCACCGCCGCGTCGAGATCGGCATCGGCGCGCACATAGCCCGGATCCTTGCCGCCCAGCTCAAGCCCGACGCCGGTGAAGGTGCCGGCCGCGGCGCGCTCGATCGCCCGCCCGCCGCCGACCGACCCGGTGAAATTGACGAAGTCGAAGGCGCGAGCGCGAAGAAGCTCGGCGGTCGTCTCATGGGTGACGTGGATCGCCTGGAACAGCCCGTCCGGCAGGCCGGCGGCGCGGAACGCAGCGGCGAAGCGGTCGCCGGCGAGGATCGTCTGCGTCGAATGTTTCAGCACCACCGCGTTGCCGGCGGCCAGCGCCGGCACGATCGTGTTGACGGCGGTCAGATACGGGTAGTTCCACGGCGCCACGACCAGCACCAGACCGAGCGGCTCATAGGCGATGAAGCGGCGAAACGCGGCCGAATCCTCGATCACCGTTGGCTCCAGCGCGTCCTTCGCCAGCGCGGTCATGTGGAAGGCGCGCTCCTTCACGCCGCCGATCTCGCCGCCGTAGCGCACCGGCCTGCCCATCATTCGGGCGAGTTCGGGAACGATCTCGTCGTTCATCGCCTCCAGCGCCGCAATCGCCCGGTCGACGATCGCGACACGCTCAGCAAGCGGTCGCGCCGCCCAGTCCTTCTGCGCCGCCCGCGCGGCCGCAAGGCGTGGCGCCAGCGCCGCCGCGTCCTCGGTGTCCCGACGGACCAAGACGGTGCCGTCGATCGGAGAGATACAGGTCAATTCGCTCATCACAACCTCTCAGGAGCGCTCGAAGCCGCGCCGGACTTCCCAATCGGTCACATGGGAATCATATTCGCGCTGCTCCCACCGGGCGGCATGCACATAATGGTCGACGACGTCGTCGCCCAGGGCCTGTCTCAGCATCGCGGATTGGTCGAAAGCCTCGGTGGCGGCGCGCAGCGTCGACGGGACATGCCGCATCCCCTCCCGCGCGCCATAGGCATCACCCTCGAAGGCCGGCTCCAGCGCCAGCTTTTCCTCGATCCCGGCGAGCCCGGCGGCGATCTGGCCGGCAAAAGCCAGATAGGGATTGAGATCCGAGCCGCCGACCCGGCACTCGACCCTGACGCCCTTGGTGCCGGCTCCGCACAGGCGATAGCCGGCGGTGCGGTTGTCGAGGCTCCACACGGCCATGGTCGGCGCGAAGGTGCCGGCGACGAAGCGCTTGTAGGAATTAACGTTCGGCGCCAGCAGCAGCGTGACGTCGTCGGCGTATTTCAGCAGCCCAGCCAGATAGTGCCGCATCAGTTCCGACATGCCGTGCTCGGCCTCGGCGTCGTAAAAGGCGGGCTCGCCATCGAGGGTCTGCAGCGATTGATGGACGTGGCTGGACGAGCCGGCGGAGGTGTCGTTCCACTTCGCCATGAAAGTCGCCGCGCGGCCCTTCGACCAGGCGATCTCCTTGACGCCGTTCTTGACGATCACATGGTTGTCGGCGGCGGTCAGCGCGTGATCGTATTTGACGTTGATCTCTTCCTGGCCCGCCGAGGCCTCGCCCTTCGAGCATTCGACCGGGATGCCGGCGCCGTAGAGCCCGTTGCGGACGGCGCGCATCACCTCCTCTTCCTTGGTCGTCTGGAGGATGTGGTAGTCCTCGTTATAGGCGCTGACGAGGGAAAGATCGCGGTAGCCGGCCCGCTCGGCGGCCGCGAAACTGTCCTCGAACAGGAAGAATTCGAGCTCCGAGGCCATCGTCGGCCGCAGCCCGATCGCCTCCAGCCGCGCGATCTGGCGCTTCAGGACGGCGCGGGGCGAATGGGCGACCGGCCCGTCGGCGTCATGATCCTCCACGTCGCAGAGGACCAGCGCTGTTGCTTCCAGCCAGGGCACCCGGCGCAGCGTCGACAGGTCCGGCCGCATGACGTAGTCGCCATAGCCCGCCGCCCAGCTCGTCGCCTCGTAACCCTCGACCGTGTTCATCTCCATGTCGGTGGCGAGGAGATAGTTGCAGCCATGGGTCTCTTCCCAGGCGCTCTCGACGAAGAACGCGGCGTGGAAACGCTTGCCCATCAGCCGCCCCTGCATGTCCACCTGGACCACCAGGACGGTGTCGATGTCGCCGCTCTGAACGGCCTGTTTCAGTTCGTCGAAGGTCAGTTTGCCGGGCATCGGTGGGACATGTCGCAGCTGGAGTGAGGGCGCCGCGGCGCCGATCGTGGCGCCGCGGCTGGGTGAGGTTCGATCAGCTCAATTCTAGCTGTAGCGGTAAGGCTTGCCGGCTTTCGCCATCACGTCGTTGTACTCGCGGAAGATCTTCACCACACGCGCCGTGCGCTCGCTGGTCGCGGCGATTTCATCCCAGAACTTGAACGCCTCGGCTTCCACCGTCGCCCACTCCTCTTCCGGGATCGTGGTCAGCTTCAGTTTGTCGCCGTTGACACGCAGCTTGGCCTCGCCGCCCCAATACCATTGCTGGCGGAAGTAGTGGGAGGAATCCATCGCCAGCTTCAACAGCATCTTCAGGTGATCCGGCAGCTCGTCATACTTCTCCTGGTTGGCGAAGAACGAGCCGCACCAGGCGCCGGAGATGTTGTTGGTGAGGAAGTATTGGGTCACGTCGGCCCAGCCGACGGTGTAGTCCTCGGTGATGCCGGACCAGGCGATGCCGTCGAGTTCGCCGGTCTGCAGCGCCACCTCGACGTCTTCCCAAGGCAGTGTCACCGGCACGATGCCGAAGCGGGTGAGGAAGCGGCCGGCCGTCGGGAAGGTGAAGATCCGCTTGCCCTTCAGATCCGCGAGGCTGTTGATCGGTTCCTTGGTGGCGAAGTTGCAGGGATCCCAGGAGCCGGCGGAGAGCCATTTGACGCCCTCGACCTCGCCATAGGCCTCTTCCCAGATCTCTTTCAGCCCGTACTGCTCGAACAGCACCGGCACGTCGAGGCTGTAGCGGGTGCCGAAGGGAAAATAACCGCCGAACACCGAGATATCGACCGGCGCGGCGATCGAATCATCGTCCGACTGGACCATGTCGATGGTGCCGCGCTGCATGGCACGGAACAGTTCGCCCGTCGGCACGAGCTGATCGGCGAAGAACAGCTCGATCTCCATCTGGCCATTGGCCGCCTTGTTGAAGTCGTCGACCATGCCCTTGACGACGAATTCGGCGAGCGCAGGGCCGGCATAGGTCTGCAACCGCCAGCGGATCGGCGCGCTTTGGGCATGAACGGCCGGGGCGGCGAGGGTCGAGGCACCGGCCGCCGCCGTGACAACGCCCGCCTTCTTGAGGAAATCGCGTCTGTTCGTCATGTCGTCGCTTCCTTCTGTTGCGGCCCGGTCAGGCCGGTTGCACGGGCTTTGCCGCCCGCTTGTTTTGCCGACCAGCGTGGTCAGCGACCATTGGAATAGGCGTACTCCGGCAGCCACAGCGCGATCTGCGGGAAGGCGGTGACGATGCCGAGGCCGACGATCATGATGCCGACAAACGGCCAGACCGAGCGGTAGATGTCGGACAGCGAGATTTCGGGCGGCGCCATCGCCCGCATCAGGAAGAGATTGTAGCCGAAGGGCGGCGTCATATAGGCGATCTGGCAGGTGATCGTGTAGAGGACGCCGTACCAGACGAGGTCGAAGCCGAGGGCGCCGACCAGCGGAATGTAGAGCGGCGCAACGATCACCAGCATGGCCGTATCGTCGAGGAACATGCCAAGCAGGATGTAGGAAATCTGCATCATGATGAGGATCTGCCAGGGTCCAAGTCCCAGATCCTCGGTGAAGAAGCTGTCCAGCGCTCTCGACGCGCCGACACCGTCGAAGATGCTGCCGAAGGCGAGCGCCGCCATGATGATCCAGAAGAACATGCAGGAGATGAGGAGCGTCTTTCGCACCGTCTCGTGCAGCACATGGAGGGTCAACCGACGCTTGACCAGCGCCGCGATCATCGCCGCCACCGCGCCGACGGCGGAGCTTTCCACCAGGCTGGTGACGCCCATGACGAAAAGGCCGGTCATGGCGAAGAAGATGAACAGCGGCAGGATGCCGGCCTTGAGCAGACCGATCTTTTCCGCGCGGGTGATGCCCTCCCGCTCTTCCAGCGGCAGGGCGGGACCCAGCTCCGGGTTCACCCGGCAGCGGAGGTAGATATAGACGACGAACATCGCCGCGATCATCAGCCCCGGAAACACGCCGGCGAGCCAGAGCTGGCCGACCGGCTGGCGCGCGATCATGCCGTAAAGGACGAGGACGACGCTCGGCGGCACCAGGATGCCCAGGGACGATCCCGCCTGGATCACCCCCGTCACCATGACCTTGTCGTAGCCGCGCCGCAGCAGTTCGGGCAGCGCGATCGTCGCGCCGATCGCCATGCCGGCGACGGAGAGCCCGTTCATGGCCGATATCATCACCATCAGCCCGATCGTCCCGATGGCGAGGCCGCCGGCCGTACCGCCCATCCAGACGTGAAACATGTGGTAGAGATCGTCGGCGATACCGCTCTCCGACAGCATGTAGCCCATGAAGATGAACAGCGGCAGCGTGAGCAACGGATACCATTTCATCAGCTTCATCACGGCCGAGAAACCCATCTCCGAGCCGCCGTCGCCATAGAGAAAAAGCGCGGTCACCACCGCCACGCCGCCGATGACGCCGAAGACGCGCTGGCCGGTCAGCAGCATCACCATCATGCTGGCGAACATGAGGATGGCGATCATCTCGTAGCTCACGAGGAGGCCCCCCGCTCGGCTTCGTCCGGTTCCCGGTCACGCGGGTGGTCGACCTCGTCTTCCCGCGGCAGCCGCTCGACCCCCGGCAACACGATTCCGCGAGCCTCGGCGACGTTGCGGATCAGCATGGCGATGGCTTGAAGCAGCATCAGCACGATGCCGCAGACCATGACGATCTTGATCGGCGCCATGTAGGGCCGCCAGGACGAATAGCTCCGCTCGCCATATTCCAGCGCATAGGTCGTGGATGAGAGGCCCCCGTAGAGGAGGATGCCGAGGTAGAAGATCAGGAGAAGGATCGTGACCGCGTCGGTCGCCGCCTGTGTGCGTGGGCTCCAGCGCCCGTAAGCCAGATCCATGCGGACATGGGCGCCCATCTTGAGCGAGTAGCCACCGCCGACCAGAAAATAGGCCACCATCGCGAACTGGGCCATCTCCAGCGTCCACAGCGATGGGTGGAAGAAGGTCTTGGTGATGGTCGAATAAAACAGGATGCCGATCATCCCGAAGATCGAATACATCGTGACGAGACCCACCCAGCCGTTCACGCGGTCGATGAACCGGACATAGGCGGCCAGCCGCTTCATGCCGCCGCCCCTTTCGACGCGTCGGCCCCGAGCGAAGCGTGGGCGCGCGACACCCAGGCTGCCAGGCGGCTGGCAATCTCGACCACGTCCCCGGGCGTGGCGATCAGGTCGTTGCGGATTTCGACCATCGCATTGGCCATCCCATGCGGAACCGCGTGGGTCGTCAGCGTATGCATGACCCCGTCAGCCGGACCGTATGGCTCGTTGCGGCGCATGTCGAGCGAGCCATCGCCCGCCTCCAGGATGGCATCGGCGAGGCGCTGGTCGCTGTCGTGCAGGATACCGATTTCCACCGACCGCCGCTCTCCGGCATAGACCGGGGTGAAGGAATGGATCGTCAAAAGGACGGGGTTGGCATGGGTTGCGCGATGCCGCGCGACGGCCTGCGCCAGCGTCCGCTCGAACGGCCGATAGAAGCGTTCGACCCGGTCGGCCCGCGCCGTCGCGCTCAGTCCCGTGTTGCCGGGAATCTGGTGGACTTCACTGCGCGCGGGGATGGCGTCGTCAGCCTCCGGCGGCCGGTTGCAGTCATAGACGAGGCGCGACACCGTCTGCGCGACGAGCGGTGCGTCGAACATCTCCGACAGATGCCGTGCCACCGCCAGGGCGCCGGGGTCCCACGCGGCGTGGCTCGCTTTCGTCGCGGCGCCGACGCCGAGATCGTCGAACTCGGCGGGAATCGCGTTCGAGGCATGTTCGCAGACCAGCAGAACGGCGCCGGCCCCGTCCGGATTGATCACCGCGACCGTCTGGGCGCGCGAGCCGGCGAGCGGTTCTTCCAGCGTTGCACTCCCTTCGGACAAGGCGTTACCTCTCGACTGGCTCTGAAACGATCATTACAGAGTTACCTATCTTGTCAAGCGCGCCCGGCCGCGAAATTCGTCGGCGGCGTGTCACCATGTTACGAGGCCGGCGCGCATGAACGGGGAGCTTTTCCATGACGACGAGCGATGACCGGACGGTCGCGGAGCTGATCCGCGCCGCGTTTCCCGATTTGACCCGCGCCGAGCGGCAGTTGGCCGACGCCATCCTCGAGGACTATCCGATCTCCGGGCTCGGCAGCATCACGGCCCTATCGGAGAGCTCCGGCGTCTCGACGCCGACCGTGCTGCGCATGGCGCGCAAGCTCGGCTTCGATGGCTTCACGCATTTTCAGGCGAGCTTGCGCGGCGAACTGAAGATGATGATTTCCGATCCCGTCGCCAGGCGCGAGCACTGGACCGACGAGCTGCCGCACGCCCATATCCTCAACCGCTTCGCCGAGGCGGTATCCGACAATCTCCGCAAGACCCTGCAGCGGATGAACGTCGAAACCTTCGACGCGGCGACGGCCCTTCTGGCGGACCCCGATCACGCGGTCTTCGTTGTCGGCGGCCGTGTCACCCGCTCGCTGGCCGACTATTTCTTCAGCCTGCTCCAGGTGATCCGCGACGGCGCGCATCTGTTGCCGCCCAACGCCAATATCTGGCCGCACAGCGTGTTGAGCATGAAGGAGGGCGACGTCCTCCTGATCTTCGACATCAGGCGCTATGAGCGCGAACTCCTGAGCCTCGCCAAGATGGCCCGCGCGCGCGGCGTGACCATCGTCTTGATGACCGACCAGTGGGGATCGCCGATCACCACCCACGCGGCGCACGGCTTTCATGCCCGGATCGAGGTGCCGTCGGCCTGGGATTCGACCGTCGTCCTCACCTACATGGTCGAGGCCCTGCTGGCCGGCATCCAGGCCATCCACTGGGACACCGCGCGGCGGCGGATGAACGAGCTCGAAGGCCTGCTCGACGAAACCGCGATGTTCAAGAAGTTTACGTGAGGGGCGAATAGATCAGGCCGCCGGCTCTGCGGCCACGCCGCCCTGCCGGCCCCTATCCCCCGCCCTCGCGTTGGCCACGGCGGCGGGCCTGAACGATCTCGGCGAGGATCGACAGCGCGATCTCCTCCGGCGTGATTGCACCCAGATCGAGGCCCGCCGGCGCCTTGACGCGGGCGAGCGCCGCCGGGTCGGCACCTTCAGCGGCCAGCGTCTGGCGCAGCGCCGCCATCTTGCGCCGGCTGCCGACGAAAGCGTGGGTGTCGGCCGCGATCCCCAGCGCGGCTGTCAGCGCCGCCTTGTCGCCCCGACCTTGCGTCGAGACGACGACGAAGCGCCGCGCCTCTTGCAGGCCATCCACCGCAAAGCAGTCTGCCACGCGGTCGGCGTCCGGCGTGCCGGGCCGATCCTCCACCGGGGCCGCGAGGGTGACGTGGAAGCCGAGCGGCCGCGCCTGGCTCGCCAGCGCCATCGCGACGGGACTGGCGCCAAGGATCACCAGCGAGGGCTGCGGCAGGACGGGCTCGATGAAGATGTCCATGGTGCCCTCGCTCGGGCACATGTTCTTGGCGAAGCGTACGCCCTCGCGGCTTTCGCCGGGGCTGACGCCGAGTTCGGCAAGGAGGTTTTCCGGCTGCACCGAGACCAGCCGCGCCACACCGTCGGCGAGCGCCTCGCGCGCCGCCTTCAGCACCGCGCCGCGGGCACAGCCGCCGCCGATCCAGCCGGCCGCGATGGTGCCGTCCGCACGGATCACCGCCTTGGCGCCGGCCTTGGCGGCTGTCACCGAAACGGTCCGCACGACGGTCGCCAGAACGAAGGCTTCCTCGGCGGCCTTCAGACGGGATATCAGGTCGATCACGTCGACATGGGCGGTCATCGCAAGGGGTCCGTCACAGTTTCGCCAGGTAGGGTTCGAGGTCGGCAAGGCTCTGCAGCGTGTGCGCCGGGGCGTAGAGGTCGACATGGGGCAGCGCCGCCTTGATGCCGGCGGCCTCCGGCGCGTAGCCTTCCCAGCCGATCATCGGGTTCAGCCAGGCGATCCGGCGGCAGCGCCTTGAAAGCCGCGCCATCTCCTGGCCAAGCAGCGCCGCGTCGCCGGTCTCGTAGCCGTCCGAAACGATCATGACGCAGGTCCGCGAATGGATCACCCGCGCCGCGTGCCAGCGGTTGAAGGTCTGAAGGCTCTCGCCGATCCGCGTGCCGCCGCCGGCGCCTTGCGCCATCATCGACAGCCGGTCGAGCGCGCGGACGGGATCTTTCTCCTTCATCGCGTCGGAGACATGGGCGAGCCTTGTGTGGAACAGGAAGGCGTCGGCCTCGCGAAATTCGTCCAGGACGCCGTGGATGAAGCGGAGAAAGACGCTCGTGTAGAGGCTCATCGAGCCCGACGCATCGAGCAGCATGACCAGCCGCAACGGTTTCTCCTTGCGGCGGCGCTTCACCAAGGTGATCGGCACGCCGCCATGGCTGATATTGCGGTGGATGGTGCGGCGAAGGTCGAGCCGGTAGCCGCGCCGGCGGGCGAGATCGCGGCGGGTGAGCCGCGTGCGCATGGTCCGCGCCAGCCGCGCGGCGATGTCATGGGCCGCCGCGATTTGCGCCGGATCGGCGATCTTGCGAAAATCGGTTTCGGCGAGATTGTCGGTGCGCGACGCGCCTTCCATGCGGCCGACGCCGTCGCGGTCCTCGCCGGGCTCGTCGCCGGCGGGCATCTGGTCCGGCGCCGTGTCGCCGCCGGAATTGGTCGCGTCGTTGCGCAGATCCTTGAGCGACGGGTTGTTGGCGGCCCTGGTCGAACCGGAGATCGCCGAGCGCGAGCGCACCCGCTTGCCGAGCCAGAAGGCGTCGAAAAGGCCGTCGAAGACCTCCCAGTCGGCCTTGCGCGCCGCGAACAGGTGCTTGAAGGCCGCACGCAGCAGGCCGGGCCGGTCGCCATAGCCGGACGCCAGCAGCATCGCCGCGTCCTGGCCCTCGCTGAGGCCGACGGCAAAGGCATTGTCGCGCAACGTGCGCAAGAACGCCGCGAGCTTGTCGGCGACAAGCGCCGACACCGCCTCGGGCTCGCCCGGCACCAGGGCCGGCGCGGGGCCGGCGGTGCTCACGCCACCTTCCCCAGCAGGCGCTCCGTCACTTCCCGCGACAGCCGCGCCTTGTCCTCATGGGTCTTCAACAGGCACATCAGGGTTTCGTGCACGGTCTCCGGCCGGTCGGCGAGATCGCGCACGTCGAGCCCGACCAGCGCCCCCGCCCAGTCCAGCGTCTCGGCGACACCGGGAACCTTGCGCAGATCCTCCTTGCGGATGCTCTCGACCATCCGCGCGATCTGCAGCGACAGCGAGGCGCCGGCGCCCTCAACCCGCGCCATGATGATGCGGGCCTCGCGATCGACGTCGGGGTAGTCGACGTAATGATAAAGGCAGCGCCGGCGCAGCGCGTCCGACAGCTCGCGCGTGCCGTTCGATGTCAGCACGACATGCGGGATCGAGACAGCGGTGATGGTGCCGAGCTCGGGGATCGAGACCTGGAAGTCCGACAGGAGCTCAAGCAGGAACGCCTCGAACTCCTCGTCGGCGCGATCAACCTCGTCGATCAACAGGACCGGCGGCTTTTCCCGGCGGATCGCGGCGAGCAGCGGCCGCTCCAGGAGATATTTTTCCGAGAAGATCTGGTCCTCGATCGCGCCCGCCTTGCCGCCTGCTTCAACCTGGTGCGCCTGGATCGCCAGCAATTGCCGCTGGTAGTTCCATTCGTAGAGCGCCGCCGACTGGTCGAGGCCCTCGTAGCATTGCAGCCGGATCAGCTCGGCCGAATGCACGGCCGCCAGCGCCTTGGCGACCTCGGTCTTGCCGACGCCGGCCTCGCCTTCGAGAAGCAGCGGGCGCTTCAGAAGGTCCATCAGCGAGATCGCCACCGCCAGTTCGCCGTCGGCGATGTAGCCCGCCCCGGCGAGGCGCTCGGCGATCTGGTCGCGGGACAGACTCATGGCCGGTGCTCCGGTCTCCCCCGCGGCGCCGGCCGCGCGCCGATCGTGACGCGCGACGCCGCCATGCTTTGCCCTCTCACGACAGGCTCACCCGAGCGCGCCGAGGTCTTTCGCCGCCTTCCAGTTGCGCCAGAAATCATGCGGCATCTGGATATGCGTCGAGCCCAGAAACGAAAAGGCGTCGTTGACGGCGTTGGAAAAGGCCGGCACGCCGCCGACATTCGGGCTTTCGCCCACACCCTTGGCGCCGATCGGGTGATGCGGCGAGGGCGTGACCGTGAAATCGGTCTCCCAATGCGGGGTCTCGACGGCGGTCGGCATGAAGAAATCCATGAACGAGCCGGTGATGACGTTGCCCGTTTCGTCGTAACGGATTTCCTGACCCATCGCGATGGCGAAGGCTTCGGTCAGACCGCCATGGACCTGCCCCTCGATGATCATCGGATTGATCCGCGTGCCGCAATCGTCCAGCGCATAGAAGCGGCGGATCTTGTAGACGCCGGTGTCGACGTCGATCTCCATCACGCAGATATAGGCGCCGAAGGGATAGGTCATGTTGGGCGGATCGTAATAGCTGACCGCCTCCAGCCCCGGCTCCATGCCCGGCGGCACCGAATTATAGGCCGCCCAGCAGATGTCCTTCATCGACATGGTCTTTTCCGGCAGCCCCTTCACCCGGAAACCATCGATGTCCCATTCCAGATCGCCTTCATGGACCTCGAGCTTGTAGGCCGCGATCATCTGCGCCTTGGCCTTGATCTTGCGCGCCGCCATGGCGATCGCCGCGCCGGCCACCGGGGTCGAGCGCGAGCCGTAGGTGCCGAGACCGTAGGGCGCGGTGTCGGTGTTGCCCTCCTCGACCATGATGTCGTCGGCGGGAATGCCGATCTCCGTCGCGATGATCTGCGCCCAGGTGGTCTCGTGGCCCTGGCCCTGGCTCTTCGAGCCGACGCGGGCGATGCCGGCGCCGGTCGGGTGCATCCGGATTTCGCAGCTGTCGAACATGGCGATGCCGAGGATGTCGCAGTTCTTCGACGGGCCGGCGCCGACGATCTCGGTGAAGAAGGACACGCCGAGCCCCATGATCTCGCGCGTCTCGCCGCGCTTGAAGGCCTCGCGCTTTGCCGCCTGCTCCTTGCGCAGGCCGGCGTAGTCGACCGCCTCCATCATCTTCTTCATGGCGGTGTGGTAGTCGCCGGAATCATATTCCCAGCCGAGCGCCGAATGATAGGGAAACTGCTCCGGCTTGATGAAGTTCTTCAGCCGCAGTTCGGCCGGGTCCATGCCGAGCTTCTGGGCGAGAATGTCCATCCCGCGCTCGATGCAATAGGCAGCCTCCGTCACCCGGAACGAGCAGCGATAGGCGACGCCCCCCGGCGCCTTGTTGGTGTAGATGCCGTCGACCGCCACATGCGCCGTCGGGAAATCATACGACCCTGTGACGATGTTGAAGAAGCCGGCCGGCCATTTGGACGGATCGGCGCAGGCGTCGAAGGCGCCGTGATCGGCGAGGACATGGACGCGTAGCCCGGTGACTTTGCCCTCCTTGGTCGCGGCGATCTCGGTGGTCATGTGGTAATCGCGGGCGAACGAGGTCGTGGTCAGGTTCTCGATGCGGTCCTCGACCCATTTCACCGGCTTGCCGGTGACGATGGTGGCGACGGCGGCGCAGATATAGCCCGGATAGGCGCCGACCTTGTTGCCGAAACCGCCGCCGATATCCGGCGCGATCACATGGATCTTGTGCTCGGGAATCTTGGCGATCAACGCCACCACCGTGCGGATGACGTGCGGCGCCTGGAAGGTGCCCCAGATCGACAGCTCGCCGGTGATCTTGTCGAAGGAACAGACGCACTGGCAGGTTTCCAGCGGCGAGGGATGGGTGCGGTGATAGGAGAGCATCTCCTTGATCGTCACGTCGGCCTTGTCAAAGGCCGCGTCGGTCAGCTCCCGGTCGCCGACCGTCCACTCGAAGACGTGGTTGTGGTGTTTGCGCGGTCCGTGCGCGCCCTCGGTCTTGCCGGCCAGATCCTCGCGCAGAACCGGCGCGTCGGGCGCCATCGCCGTGAACGGATCGATGACGACGTCGAGTTGCTCGTATTCGACCTCGACGGCGTTGATGCCGTCGTCGGCCGCATAGCGGTCGGTGGCGACGACGAAGGCGACTTCCTGGTTCTGATAGAGCACCTTGCCGTCGGCCAGCACCATCTGCACGTCGCCGGCGAGCGTCGGCATCCAGGCGAGATTGACGCCCTTGAGATCCTCAGCGGTCAGCACGGCCAACACGCCCGGCACCTTCAGCGCCGCCTCCGTGTTGATCGAGAGCACCCGCGCATGCGGATAGGGCGAGCGCACGAAATCGCCGTGCAGCATGCCCGGCAGCTTCAGATCGTCGACATAATTGCCCCTGCCCTGGGTGAAGCGCACATCCTCGACGCGCTTGCGCTTGCAGCCCATGCCTTCGAGCTTGGCTTCGCGTTGTTCCCGCGTGGGTGCCATGTCGTTCATTGCGCGGCCTCCTGAAATTCGGTGCCGTTGATCTTGGCGGCCGCGTACTGGATCGCCTTGACGATGTTCTGGTAGCCCGTGCAGCGGCACAGATTGCCGGCGATGCCGAAGCGGATTTCCTCCTCGCTCGGCGTCGGGTTCTCCTGCAGCAGCCGTTGGGCGCGCAGGATCATGCCCGGGGTGCAGAACCCGCATTGCAGGCCGTGCATCTGCCTAAAGCCCTCCTGCAAGGCCGACAGCGTACCGTCGGCATTGGCCACGCCCTCGATCGTGGTAATCGCGGCGCCTTCCGCCTGGACGGCGAACATCGTGCAGCTCTTCACCGACATGCCGTCGATATCGATGGTGCAGGCGCCGCAATGGGTGGTCTCGCAGCCGATATGCGTGCCGGTGAGCTGCAAATTCTCGCGGATGAAATGGACGAGCAGCGTGCGCGACTCGACGAGGCCTTCGACCGCTTCGCCGTTCACCGTCATCGTGATGTGAGTCTTCGCCATGGTTCCCCCCTCAGCCGGCGGCGCCGGCGCGGCCGGCGGCGCGGGTCAGCGCGCGCGCGACCATGATGCCGCCGACATGTTTGCGGTATTCGACCGGACCGCGCGTATCGGCGGCCGGCGACATGATCGCCTCGGCGGCGGCGGCAGCCTTTTTCAGCGTCGCGTCATCGAGGTTGGTGCCGATGACGATTCCCGCCGCCTCGTCGGCGAGCAATGGCGTGTCCGACAAATTGGTCAGCCCGATCGCGCAGCTTGCCACCGTGCCGCCGTCCATCGTCAGCATGACGGCGGCGGCCGCCGTCGCGTAGTCGCCGACCTTGCGCTTCAGCTTCTCATAGGCGTAGCCGTGGCCGTCCGCCGGCGCCGGAATGGCGATCGCCGTCACGATCTCGCCCGGCTCCAGCGCGGTCACATAGGCGCCCTGATAAAATTCCGCCGCCGCGACCTCGCGGGTGCCACTCGGCCCTTCGATCCGGTAGCGCGCGCCCAGCGTCATCATCAGCGCCGGCATGTCGTTGCCCGGATCGCCATTCGCCACATTGCCGCCGATCGTGCCGCGATAGCGCACCTGCGGGTCGGCGATCAAAAGCGCCGTCTCGCGAAGGATCGGCAGCGATGCGGCGATGGTGTCGTCGGCGAGCAGTTCGTGCTGGGTCGTCATCGCGCCGATCACCACCGTGTCGCCTTCGCGGCCGATGCCCTTCAAGGCGGCGATGCCGTGCAGGTCGACGAGATGCTCGGGCGCGGCCAGCCGCAGCTTCATCATCGGGATCAGGCTGTGGCCGCCGGCAAGAAGATTCGCGTCCTCGCCCAGCGAGGCCAAGAGCTTGACCGCTTCGGCGACGGTCGCTGGCCGGTGATAGTCGAACTGACCCGTTATCATCGTTCCCCCCTTGTCCTTTTTCGCGATAGGCGCGGACATTTGGGGCGAGGCTGTTCCGCGGTTCGCGCGTCGGCAAGACAGCCGGCCTCAACGCGTCACGAACGCCCGGATTGCGCACGAAATGCCGTTTTCGGCGCATGAACTGCGTCAGCGTTTATGACCTATTTCCGGCCTGCTGCGGCCTGGCATCGTGTCGGGCGAGGCCGAGACGCGTCTTCAGTTCCGCGATCCGGGCTCGGCTAACCGGAACCTGGTGCGGCGTCAGCCCGTCGAGTTCGACGATGCCGCCATCTCCCGCCCGGCGCACCGAGGTCACGTGTGGGATCGCGACGATGTGGCTGCGATGCACCCGCAGGAACTGGGCCGGATCAAGCCGCGCCTCCGTCGTGGAAATCGACCACGGGCACATCCGCTCGCGGGTGCCGTCATGCACCAGCGTATAATGCGCGTCGGCCTTCACGCCGCGCACCTCCGCCACGTCGATGAAATGCGTGCCGTCGGGCCCTTCGACCGGCAGCCGCGTCACCGGCGGCAACAACGGCCGCGTGTCGGCCGGCGGATGTGCGGCGCCCGCGCCGAGGGCGTCGGCGACAAACGCCGCGTCGCCGATGCCCGCCGGGGCAAAGGCATGGACAGCGCGCTGGCGCGGTTCGGGAACCAGCAGCAGCAGGAAGCCCGCGGCGATGACGAAACAGAGCAGCGCGACGATCAGCGCCAGAACTTCGGCCGAGGCGACCAGTCCGACGGGGCTCGCGCCGTCCAGGGAATCGAGCGGCTGCAATCGCATCCCGTACATCGCCGTATAGTGCATGCCGGAGACGGCGAGGCCGAAGGCGACGGCACTCAGCGCCAGCCGCCGGCCATCATGCCGGGCGATCAGGATCCGCAAGCCGCCATAGGCCGTGCCGACCGCGATGAGCGCCGCGAGGCCGACCATGACGGGGTCGTGCTCGATGGTAAAATCGCCCGCCAGTCCGTGAATCCCGACATAGTGCATCGAGACGATACCGGCGCCGAGCAACAGCGCCGAGGCGATGACCCGCCCTTCCGACGGCTCACCGACGCTGACGAAGAACAGCGAAACGCCGACGACCAGCGCGCAGATCAGAAACGAGACGATCGTCGGCAGGACGAGATAGCCGGCGGCCTGCGGAAGCGGCGCGGCCAGCATGCCGATGAAATGCATGGTCCAGATGCCGACGGCGAGGAACACGGCCGCGCCGGCGAGCAGCAGCCGGCGCGTCAGTCCCGGCGCGCCGCGGACCCGGGCCGCGAGACCGAAGCCGGTGTATCCGCCCAGAATCGCGACCGCCAGCGAGAGGGCGACCAGATAGGGATTGTGCCCGTCGAACATCTTGCTACCGCAGCGCGCCGGTGTCCTTCCGGGCGCGCTTTCTCCTCGCGGAGAAGTCTATAATCGCCGGGGCGGCAATGACAACGTGCCGTTGCCGCCAATGTCCAGACGCGCGGAAGCCGGCAATTGCGCATCGTCCCCGTCGCCGAGCCTGATTCGGCGATCATGCTTTTGTCAGGTCGATGCGACGGAGCGACGCTCAGCCGATTTGAGGCGACTTTCAGCTGCTCGCGAGCCCCACCACCATCGCGCCGAGAGCGACGAGGTGGATCAGGATGAGGGCCCGATCGTTCCACAGCACACCGACCGCGAACCAGCCGATGAGCCCGACCACAAACAAATAGATGTTCCAAGGCGTCCACCCGAAGGCCGTCGCCGTGTAGCCCATGATCTGGATGATCGACGCGACCCATTTGATCGTAAAGGCGATCTGGCTGGTGTCACGCGGTGCCGGTTGTGCGACGGCGTCAGACAGCACGGGTCAGCCCGCCATCGACCCGAATGTTCTGGCCGGTCATGTAGGCGGCGTCCTCGGAGGCGAGATAGGCGATTAGCGACGAGACCTCGCCCGCTTTGCCGTAGCGGCCCATGGGAATGCGGGCGCGGCGGTCCTCGGTTTCGGGCAGGCTGTCGATAAAGCCGGGCAGAACATTGTTCATCCGCACATTGTCGGCGGCGTATTTGTCGGCAAACAGCTTGGTGAAGGCGGCAAGCCCCGCCCGGAAAACGCCCGAAGTCGGAAACAGCGGGTCCGGCTCGAAGGCGGCGAAGGTCGAGATGTTGACGATCGAACCGCCGCCCTGCGCCACCATGAGTGGCGCGACGATACGGGTCGGCCGCACGACATTGAGCAGATAGACCTCCATACCGGTGTGCCAGTCCTCGTCGCTGATCTCCAGCACCGGCCCCTTCGGCCCATGTCCGGCGGAATTGACCAGCACATCGACGCGGCCCCAGCGGTCCATCGCCAGATCGACAAGCCGTTGCAGATCCGCGACCGACCGGTTCGAGCCGGTGACGCCGACACCGCCCAGTTCGGCGGCGAGAGCCTCGCCCTTGCCCGAAGACGACAGGATCGCGACCTTGTAGCCGTCGGCGGCCAGGCGCTTCGCGGCGTCGGCGCCCATGCCGCTGCCGCCGGCTGTGATGAGGGCTACTTTCGAGATCATGACCGCTCTCCGTTGTCTCTATCCGGCGCCAGAATGGACCTCCGGCGGCGGCTTGACCAATCATGTCTCGTCGCGCGAGACTGTAGAAATTCTACTGCCTGAACTGAGGCGCTCCCCGTGCGAACACCGAACTTGAACGCCTTGCGGATGTTCGACGCCGCCGCGCGGCATCTGAACTTCCGGATCGCGGCGGAGGAACTGAACCTGACGCAAGGGGCCGTAGCGCAGCAGGTGCGCCAGCTCGAGGCCGATCTCGGGCAGGTGCTCTTCCATCGCAAGGCACGCGGCCTCGCGCTGACCGAGACGGGCGAAAGCTATCATCGTCCGATCTTCCGGGCGTTGGCGATCATCGATGATGCCACCCAAAAGCTGCGGCCGGAGACCGCTCGCATCACGCTGAGCGTCACGCCCTCCTTCGCGGCGAAATGGCTGGTGCCGCGACTAAGCCGCTTCGAAGAGGCCCACCCGGAGATCGACCTGCGCACCGTCGCCAGCGAACGGATCGCCGATTTCCAGCCCGATGGAGTCGACATCGCCATTCGCCACGGGCACCCGCCGTTCGAACGCGGCACCCACAGCACGCTTCTCGCCCCGCTCGATCTCTGCGCGGTCAGCAGCCCCGGATACGCGAAGTCAGCCGCCCCGATCGACCGGTTCAAGGATTTTACCGCGCACCGGCTGATCCAGGACAGCCATATTTTCTGGGAAACGCTGTTCGAGCAGTGCGGGACGACGGCCCGCCACCGCATCATGCAATTCAATCAGACATCGCTCGCCATGGACGCGGCGGCAAACGGACAGGGCATCGCGCTGGCGCCGCGCCTGCTTGTTGCGGAGGAGATCGCGCGGGGCCGACTCGTCATGCTGTGGCGGGACCGAAGCGAAGATCAAAGCGGCTACCACATCGTCCACCCGATCGCGGCGAGACCGAACCCCGCCAGGGACGCCGTGGTCGCGTGGATCCTCTTTGAGGCCGAGAGAACCGGCGATCTCAATCCATCGCGATAGCTTGGGCGGAGAGCATGCATTGGCGGGACGGCGACGGCGGGTGCGGATAGCAAAGCCGAGAACGCCTCACCGTGCCGAAACGACCGCCGGTTCGCTCACTCGAACCGCCATGCGCCATTGCCGCGGCGCGGGCCCCATTTTCATATCGGATTGATGGCGAGGCGAGGACGTGCCTAATATCACCGGTCGAGCCTTTCTGAAGCCTGCCGTGCAGCGACATCGGACTGTCATCGACGGATGTTACCGCACCGGCGCTCCCATTGGGGAAGCGACTGGTTTTCGTCGACGCCCGTGTCGACGCTCTCTGAGAGGGTTACCCATGATGACGTCCCGAACATGCACCACGGCGCTCGCCACCGTCCTTTCGCTGTCGACCAGCCTGGCTCTCGCGCAGTCCGGCGACGCCGCGATGTCGATGGACGATCTCGTGGCGGCCGCCAAAAAGGAAGGTCAGCTCACCACCATCGCGCTGCCGCACGACTGGTGCAATTACGGCGAGATGATCGAAGGCTTCAAGGCCAAATACGGCCTCGCGGTCAACGAGCTCAATCCCAATGCCGGCTCCGGTGACGAGATCGAGGCGATCAAGGCCAACAAGGGCAACACCGGCCCGCAGGCGCCCGACGTCATCGATGTCGGACTGTCGTTCGGCCCGTCCGCGATGGCCGAAGGCCTGCTGGCTCCCTACAAGGTCTCGACCTGGGACGAAATTCCGGAGGATGCCAAGGATGCCGACGGCCATTGGTACGGCGATTACTACGGCGTCCTGGCCTTCCAGGTGAACAAGGACATCATCGACAACGTGCCCACCGACTGGGCCGATCTGATGAAGCCGGAATATGCCAACGCGGTCTCGCTGGCGGGTGATCCGCGCAGCTCGGCCCAGGCGATCCAGTCGGTCTACGCGGCCGGACTCGTGGCCACGCCCGACGGCGGCGGCGAGGCGGTCGGCAAGGCCGGCCTCGACTTCTTCAAGAAGCTGAACGAAGCGGGCAATTTCGTCCCGGTCGTCGGCTCGACCGCGACGCTGGCGCAGGGCACGACCCCTGTGCTCATCCATTGGGATTACAACGCGCTCGCCTCGCGCGATACGCTGAAGGGCAATCCCGCGACGGAAGTCGTGGTGCCGAAGTCGGGCGTCGTCGCCGGCGTCTACGTCCAGGCGATCAGCGCCTTCGCGCCGCATCCGAACGCCGCCAAGCTGTGGATGGAATATCTCTACTCAGACGAAGGCCAGCTGACCTACCTGAAGGGCTACTGTCACCCGATCCGCTTCAACGCGATGTCGAAAGCCGGCAAGATCCCGCAGGAGCTTCTCGACAAGCTGCCGCCGGCCGAGGCTTACGATTCAGCGAAGTTCCCGAGCCTCGACGATCAGAACGCTGCCAAGGCGGCGATCACCGGCGAGTGGGACAGCGTCGTCGGCGCCACCGTCCAGTAGCACGCTCGATGTTCGGACCGTCGGCGACGCCGGCGGTCCGTCCGGTCGCGACACGGACGACAGCGGGGGATCATGGCGTCTATCGTCGATGCAGGGACGACCGGTTCGCGAACGGCGCCCGCCGCGGGACAGCCGCGCAGACGACCGCCGCGCTCGCTGGCCTGGCTCGGCATCGTTCCATTCTTCGCCTTCGCGCTGTTGTTCCTGATCGGGCCGACGGTCTATCTGATCTTCGGCGCCTTTCAGACCCCTAGCGGCGCGCTGACCTTCGACAATATCATCGGCCTGTTCACCCCGCAGATCATGGCGGCCTATTCGATCTCGATCCAGGTCAGTCTGGCGTCGGCGGCGTTCGGCGCGCTGGTCGGATTCTTCATCGCCTACGCGATCGTCCACGGCGGCCTTCCGGGCGCAATCCGGCCGACTGTCGTCACCTTCGCGGGTGTGGCCTCGAATTTCGCCGGCATCCCGCTCGCATTCGCCTTCCTCGCGACGCTCGGCCGCCTCGGCCTGGTCACGCTGTTCCTGAAGGACACGTTCGGCATCAATATCTACACGCTGGGCTTCAACCTGTTGTCGTTCTGGGGCCTGACCATCACCTATCTGTATTTCCAGATTCCGCTGATGGTGCTGATCATCACCCCGGCGCTCGACGGGTTGAAGAAGGAGTGGAGCGAAGCCTCTGAAATCCTCGGGGCTTCACGCTGGCAATATTGGCGGATGGTCGGGCTGCCCGTGCTGGCGCCCTCAATCCTCGGCTGCTTCCTGTTGCTCTTTGCCAATTCCTTCGGCGCGATCGCGACCGCCTATGCGCTCACCGGCTCCTCGCTCAACATCGTGCCGATCCTGCTCTACGCGCAGATCCGCGGCGATGTGCTCTACAACCCCAATCTCGGCTACGCGCTCGCCTTCGGCATGATCGTCATCACCGGCTGCTCCAATGTCCTCTATCTGTGGCTGCGCGCCCGTGCCGAGCGGTGGCGGCAATGACAAATTCGCGGCTCGTCCCCTTCGCCATCGTCGCCGTCGGCGCGCTGTATTTCTTCCTGCCGCTGGTCGCCACGTTCGAATTCTCGCTATCGATGCTGCGCGGAATCTGGAGTTTCGAGGCCTACCGTGTCGTCTTCGACGATCCGCGTTTTCGTGAGACCTTCGTCTTCTCCGTCGTGGCCGCGCTCGCGACGATCGTCCTCGGCGCGCTCCTCGTCGTGCCGACGGCCTATTGGGTGCGACTGAAATTTCCCAGGCTGCGGCCGCTCGTCGAATTCATCACGCTGCTGCCGCTGGTGATCCCGCCGATCGTTCTCGTCTTCGGCTATCTGCGGCTCTACAACTCGTCGTCTTTCCTGCCCTTCACCGGCAGCGCCCTCGGCACCAACATCCTGCTCGTCTTCGGCTATGTCATCCTGTCGCTGCCCTACATGTTCCGCGCAGTCGATACCGGCATGGCGGCGATCGACATCCGGACCCTGACCGAGGCCGCCGAAAGCCTCGGCGCCAGGCGCCCGACGATCCTGTTCAAGGTGATCCTGCCGAATGTCCGCGCGGCGGTCCTGTCCGGCGCGTTCCTGACCTTCGCGATCGTGATCGGCGAGTTCGTGCTGGCAAGCCTGCTCAACCGGCCGGCCTTTGGCCCCTATCTCGCGTTGATGGGCGCCAACCGCGCCTATGAGCCGGCGGCGCTCGCGGTGATCGCCTTCGCGGTCACCTGGGCGTGCATGGCCTTGCTCCAGGTTGTCGGCAGCCAGGCGCCCGGCCGCTCCCGCTCGGGACGATCGCTGTTCAAACTGGGAAGGCGCGCCGCCCGATGAGCTTTCTCCAGATCTCGAACGTCTCGAAGCGCTTCGGAGTGAATACCGTGGTCCGCGATTTCGACCTTGGCGTCGAGCGCGGCGAGTTCGTCTCGTTTCTCGGACCGTCCGGTTGCGGCAAGACCACGATGCTGCGGATGATCGCGGGCTTCGAGACGCCATCGGCCGGCAACATCGTGATCGACGGCGAGGACGTGACCGACACCCGGCCCAACCGCCGGCGGATCGGCATGGTGTTCCAGGCCTATGCGCTGTTTCCGAACCTCTCGGTCGCCGACAACGTCGCCTTCGGCCTCAAGGTCGCCGGCCGCCCGAAATCCGAGATCGAGCCCCGTGTCGCGGAAATGCTGGCGCTGATCAAGCTGCCGCATCTGGCCGAGCGCTATCCCTACCAGCTCTCCGGCGGACAGCAGCAGCGCGTCGCGCTCGCACGTGCCCTGGCGCCGAGCCCGCGCGTCTTGCTGCTCGACGAGCCGCTTTCGGCGCTCGACGCGCAAATCCGCCTGTCGCTGCGCGAGGAAATCCGGGCGCTGCAGCGCGAGCTCGGTATCACCACGATTTTCGTCACGCACGATCAGGAAGAGGCCTTGTCGATCTCCGACCGGATCGTCGTGATGAGCGACGGCCGCATCGAACAATGCGGCGCGCCCTTCGAGATCTACAATCGGCCGACCAGCCGTTTCGTGGCGAGCTTCGTCGGCACGCTCAGCCTTCTCGACGGCGTCAGGGAGAGCGGTTCGACGGTCGCGGTCAACGGCACGTCGGTGACGCTGGCCGAACCGCCGCAAGGCGCGACGGGAGCTCCGGTGACGCTGGCGCTGCGGCCCGAGGCGGTGAAGCTCGAACCCTCGCCCGAACGGATCAACCGGTTGAGCGCACGGGTGGAGGACACGCAATTTCTCGGCTCGGTGGTGCGGCTGAAACTGTCGGTCGCCGGCGGCATCATCCTCGCCGACACGTTCAACCGGCCGACCGCGCCGCCGCCGCTGCGCGGCGCGCTCGTCGACCTCTACTTCTCGCCGTCGGACGTGTTCGCGCTGAAGCCGGGCGCGGCGCCCGGACCCGCGACAGCGGCCTGACCGCCGTCGCCGAGCCGGTTCGCCGTCGACCGCGACCCCTCGGTCACTCGCCGAGGGTCCGCTTACGTTCCTCGAAATCGTCCTTGTCGATCTCGCCGCGCGCATAGCGCTCCTTGAGGATATCGTGCGGCGTGCGTCCGCCCTGCTGATTGGGCGCCTGTGTCGCCGGCCACGTCCCGCCGCCGAGCCATCGCACCAGGAGGACGATCAGGCCGATCACGATGGCCAGGAACAAGATCATGAAGAAGGGACCGAAAATCATGCCGTACCAGCCTCCATCCCAGCCCATATGCGGGCCATAGGCGTATCGATAGGGTTCCGTCTGCTGCGCCAGGGCCATGCCCGGCAGCAGGGCGACGGCCGCGACCGCCGCCGGAATGATTGTGTACCTGCTCATTGTGCTGCTCCATGTTTCCGGCTCGGGCGGCTCGCACGCGCGCGCTCCGCCGTACCATCCGCAAACCATGAACCTTCCAGCAACCGTCGCCTTGATGCGGATCAAACCGGGCGCGAGCGAACGCCCTACCCTTGCTCCGCCAACCCGTAATCACCGACCAGATCCGCCAGGCCCTCGCGATAGGTCGGATAGCGGAAGGCGTAGCCCGCCGCCTTGATCTTGGCGTTGGAGACCCGCTTGTTCTCGCCGTAGAAACTACGCGCCATCGGCGACAACTCCGCCTCGTCGAACCCGATTTCCGGCGGCGGCGCGACGCCGGCGAGTTCGGCGGCGTGGGCGACGACCTCCTGCGGTGGTGCCGGCTCGTCGTCGCTAACGTTGAACACACCGCCGAGGCGCTGGTCGGCGAGCAGCGCCAACGCCCCGGCGATGTCGTCGACATGGATGCGGTTGAACACCTGGCCGGGCTTGACCAGCCGCTTGGCCGTCCCTTTGGCGAGATTGATAAAGCCGTTGCGGCCCGGCCCGTAAATGCCGGAAAGCCTAAGGATCGCCAGCGGCACGCCGCGCGTATCCGCGACCTTCCGCCAGGCATCCTCCGCCGCGACCCGTGCCCTGGAGCGCTCGGAGACCGGCCGCGTCTCGCTGTCCTCATCGACCCAGTCGCCGTCATGGTCGCCATAGACGCCGACCGTCGAGAGATAGCCGATCCATTGCAGGTTCGGGCTGCCATGGGCGATCTCGTCGGCGTACCAGCGCAGCACCGGATCGCCGGCCCGGGCGTTGGCGCCGCCCGCGGCGGCGCCGGCAGGGGCGGCATGGCCGGGCGGGATCGAGACCAAGAGATGGGTGGCGCGATAGAGCGTCGAGGCGATGCCGTCCGCCGGATGCTCGCCGTCGAAGACGAAGGGCTTCAGGCCATGCGCGGCCAAGCTTGCCGCCTTGTCCCTAGAGCGGACGGTGACACCCGTGACCGTCTTCCTGTCGAAGGTCGCCGGCTCGAAGCTCTCGACGAAGCGCGAAGCCGAATAGCCGTGGCCAAAGACGAAGAGCCGCATCCGAGATAGATCGGATATGTCCGTCATGCCGCTCGACCTTTGACACGCGAATGACGCCGGCCGGCCGGAACGATCTCGTCGACCTCGAGCCGACCGATCCTGAGACGGCCGATATCGGCGGACCCGACCTTTGCCCGACCGATCGACAGCCGACCGATCGCGAAGGCGCCGACCGCGATCGCTCCGACGGCTAGCGCACCGATCGCCAGCGCCCCGACCGCCCCAGCGCCGATCGCCTGGCGGCGGCGCAGCGCGTCGGGCAGGCTGTCGCCGGCCCATTGCAGCGAGTGCCGGGCCTGCTCGACACTCATTCTGCCAGCCTTGACCGCGGTTTCGCCGGCCGTAACGGCGGCATCACGCACCGTCTCGGCCGACTGCCTCGTCTTCCTGCCCCAGCGCATGCCATTCGCTCCTGACGTTCGGATTGTCTTCGCTATCGAGCGCCCCGACGCGTTCACGCAAGGCGTCGGCACGATCGAGACGGTCCAGCGCCCAGATCGCCATCGCCCGAATCAGCGGCGCTGGGTCCCGCAGCAGTCCCCAGACCATAGGAGCCAAATCCGGATTCCCGGAATTTCCGGCCGCGATCAGGCAGTTGGAGACGAACTTGTCGCGACCGATCCGCTTCACCGGCGAACCGGAAAACAGCGCCCGGAAGCCAGGATCGTCGAGGGCGAGCAGTTCCGCAAGGCGCGGCGCCCGCAATTCGTCGCGCGCGATCAGCTTGGCCTCGCGGGCGTTCGCCGCGAACTTGTTCCAGGGACAGACGGCGAGGCAGTCGTCGCAGCCATAGATGCGGTTGCCCATCGCTGCGCGGAACTCGCGCGGGATCACCGCCTTGGTTTCGATGGTGAGGTAGGAGATGCAGCGCCGCGCGTCGAGTTGATAGGGCGTGGGGAACGCGTCGGTCGGACAGACATCCTGGCAGGCGCGGCACGAGCCGCACAGGTCTCGACCCGGCTCGTCGGCAGGAAGCTCGAGCGTGGTGAAGATCGAGCCGAGGAACAGCCAAGAGCCATGTTCCCGGCTGACCAGATTGGTGTGCTTGCCCTGCCAGCCGAGCCCGGCGATCTCGCCGAGCGGCTTTTCCATCACCGGCGCGGTGTCGACGAAGACCTTGGCGTCGTGGCCGCTGGCGACGCCCCCGGCCTTGGCGATCAGCCGTGACGCCAGCTCCTTCAGCCGGCCCTTGATCAGCTCGTGATAATCGCGGTGGCGGGCATAGACGGAGATCGCGCCGCGATCGGGCCGCGACAGGATCGTCAGCGGATCCTCGTCCGGCGCATAGCTCAGGCCCAGAACGATAATCGAGCGCACCTGTGGCCATAGCCCCCTCGCCGAGCGGCGGCGCTCCGCCGTCTCCGGCATCCAGTCCATGGTGCCGTGACGGCCCTCGGCGAGGAACGCGTCGAGACGCGGCCCGGCAGCAACGTCGCCGGTGCCCGGCGCGATGCCGACGGCGTCGAAGCCGAGACGGCGCGCATCGTCTCGGATGAAGGCTTTCAGGCGGTCGGGCAGATTGGCGGGTTCGGCGACCATGCTTCACTTATAGCCGAAGCCTGCGGCAGGCGGGAACCGCCGCGCCGCTCAGAAATCCAGTTCGCCATAGTGATGCACCGGCGGCAGGCCGCGCACCCGTTCGCTGAGCAGCGGGCGGAAGGACGGCCGGGATTTCACCCGCATGTACCAGTCCTTGGCCGCAGGCTCGTTGTCCCAGGGAACTTCGCCGAGATAGTCGAGGATCGACAGGGCGGCCGCCGCCGCCAGATCGGCGTAGGACAGCTTCGGCCCGGCCAGCCAGTCGCGGCTTTCGGCCAGCCAGCCGAGATAACGCAGATGGTGCTTGAGATTGGCCCGCGCGGCGCGGATCGCCGCGGCGTCGGGCGCGCCGCCGCCCTCTTGCGGCGTCATTTCCAGCTTGAGCACCCGCTCGCGCACCAGATAGCGCGTGACCTCGCCGTCGAGCTTGGACAGGAACCATTCAGTCAGTCGGCGCGCCTCGGCCCGCTCGATCGGCTTTTCCGGCAACAGCCTGCGGTCGCGCTGGAAGACGCCGCGCGTCTCGTCGAGATATTCGCCCACCACCGTCGCACCGACGATCGGCGGACCGTTATCTTCGATCATCACCGGCAGCGTCGCCGCCGGATTGAGGGCGAGGAATTCCGGCCGCTTTTCCCAGGTCCGCTCCGGCAGGAGTTCGGCCCGCTCGCCGTATTCGCCGAGCACCAGCCGCACGAAGCGCGAGGCGGCTGACATCGGATGATGGTGAAGCTTCAGCATGAAAACGGGTCGGGAGCTCTTGCGTGGGGTCGCCGGGCACGGCTGGCGGCGCCGGACCGTGATGATATCGAAACACGCGGCCGGAAGATCAGGCGGTCGCGTTGACCAGAATTGTCGCAGGTCCGCGTCAACGAACCCTGAACAACCTCGCCTCGGTGTTTCCGGGCCACATAGCAGCATCCGTGTGGCTTGCAAGATGTTGCAATCCTCGACCGAACGGAGTCAAAGCGCTGCGGGCCATGTTCTGTGTCGCGTTTCGATGCCCAGGCGCGTCTCTCACCGGGACCGGCATCGAACGCTTCGCATCGCCCTTCACGCGCAGATCAGAGATTCATCAAGGACGATGCTTTCATGGAAATCGGGACCATCATCGACGCGGTCATCCTCGGCATTACCGAGGGTCTAACCGAGTTCATTCCGGTCTCCTCGACCGGGCATATTCTTTTGCTCGGCCATTTCCTCGGCTTCCAGTCGACCGCCCGCAGCTTCGAGGTGCTGATCCAGCTCGGCGCGATTCTGGCAATCCTGGCGGTCTATTTCGCCCGGCTGTGGCAGCTGTTCATCACGCTGCCGTCGAGCCCGAGAAGCCGCCGCTTCGTCGCGGGCATCGTGCTGGCCTTCCTGCCGGCGGCCTTCGCCGGCGTCCTTGCGCACGACTTCATCAAGACGGTGCTGTTCGAGACGCCGATCGTCATCTGCGTGGCGCTCGTCGTCGGCGGCATCCTGCTGCTCGTGGTCGATCGGATGCCGCTCAAGGTGCGCTATCACGACGTGATGGACTATCCGCTATCGCTCTGCCTGAAGATCGGCCTGTTCCAGACTTTGGCGCTGATCCCAGGCACGTCGCGCTCGGGCGCCACCATCGCCGGCGCGCTATTGATGGGCACCGACAAGCGCTCGGCGGCCGAATTCTCGTTCTTCCTCGCCATGCCGACCATGGTCGGCGCCTTCACCTACGATCTGATCAAGAACCGGGACCTTCTGTCGCTCGACGATTTCGGGCTGATCGCCATCGGCTTCGTCATGGCGTTCCTGTCGGCGCTCGTCGTCGTCCGCGGCCTGCTCGACTTCGTCTCGCGGCACGGCTTTGCGCCCTTCGCCTGGTGGCGCATCGCGGTGGGTCTGGCCGGTATCGTGGCAATCGTGGCGATCGGCTAGCGCGGAACGAGGGCCTGGACGCCGGCCGGCGTCGCGGCCTCTGCGCGGTTCGGCTCAGACGAATTCTTTATGGTCCGGCGTCAGGCCTCCGGCTTGCGGCTGCGGGGTGGTGAACTGGCCCTCGGGGCGAAACCGGACGAGATAGGTCGGCAGGATCGCGTCGATCGTATGCCCCTTCAGCCCGAAGGCGGCCAGGTCGCGGCCTTCAGCGATGGCTTGCTCGGAGACCACATTGTCGTGCCGCAACTGGCGGACCTGGTCCTCGGTCAGCGGCGCGCCGGGCAGAAACCGCATGACCCGCGCCATCGTAGCCGCGGCGCCGAACGGAATCGTCACGAAGCGGCGCTTGCGGCCGATCACCTCGAGCATCTCCTCCATCAACTCGCGGAAGGTGAGGATCTCCGGCCCGCCGAGTTCATAGACGCGGCCACCCGCCACCGTGCCGTCCACCGTCGCGGCGATCGCCGCGGCGACGTCGCCGACATAGACCGGCTGGAAGCGGGTGTGGCCCCCGCCGATGAGCGGCAGGACTGGCGAAAACCGCGCCGTTTGGGCGAAGCGGTTGAAAAACTGGTCTTCCGCCCCGAACACGATCGAGGGCCGGATGATGGTGGCGTCCGGGATCGTTTCGCGCACCGCCTGCTCGCCGGCCGCCTTGGTGCGGGCATAGGCGGAGTCGGAGGACGCGTCCGCCCCGATCGCCGAGATCTGGGTCATTCGCGCCCCGACGCCGCGCGCCGCCTCGGCCACCGCCTGCGCGCCGAAGGACTGCACCGCTTCGAAATTCTGCCGGCCGCTTTCGGTAAGAATCCCGACGAGATTGATCACATGATCGGCGCCCGCGACCGCCCGGTCCACCGACGAGCGATAGCGCAGATTCGCCTGGACCGGCATGATCTGGCCCATATTGCCGTTGGTCTGCAGGTGATAGGCCAGATCCGGCCGCCGGCAGGCGACGCGGATGCGATAGCCGTTGCGGGCCAGTGCCCGCGTCACATAGCGGCCGAGGAAACCTGATCCGCCGAAGACCACCACCGTCTTGCCCGTGTCGACCGCCATCGTTCCTGCGCTCCTTGCTTCGCTCGCCGTATCGTCGCCCGATAGCCCGCGCGCGTCCGACTTCGCCTTGCCTCATAACCGGTTCGCTCGCCAAGGTGAAGGCGCGAACGCGCCGCCGCGTTACCATGGTCGTCCGTGCCCGGGCATCGCCGATCGCAGCGCGAAAAAATCCGCGTTGACAGCAGCCGGTCCAGCTTCTAATTGTCCGCGCCGTGCCCAGGTGGCGGAATTGGTAGACGCGCACCGTTCAGGTCGGTGTGTCGCAAGGCGTGAAGGTTCGAGTCCTTTCCTGGGCACCATTTCCCTATTCGAGACGATCCGAAACAGTCCGAATAACGGCCCAAACCCCCAGAAACGCTGAATTCTTTATCCGACGTTGTCCGACGCGGGGTGTTGGTATCCAATTCATTTGTTGGTAGTTTTGTTGGTATCGGCCGCGAAAAGCGGTTGGAACCGAAACTCGATACCAACAAACGGATGGCGGAATGTCGCTCTCTGACCTGCAAATCAAGGCTTTCAGACCTTCTGAGCGACCCGCCAAACACAGCGACGGCGGCGGGCTTCATTTGTTGGTATCGCCGACCGGCTCGAAGCTCTGGCGGGTGTCCTATCGCTTCAGCGGAAAACAGAAGCTTCTCTCGCTTGGTCCCTATCCGATGGTCTCACTGGCGGATGCGCGCGCACGGCGCGACGCGGCGAAATCGCTTCTCAAACAAAACATCGATCCATCGGAAAAATCGAAGCTCGATCGGATCGCATTGACGACTTCGCGCGCGACGACGTTCGACGCCGTGGCGGAAGAGCTACTTTCGAAATCCGAGCGCGAAGGCAAAGCCGAAGCGACCCTGACGAAGAAACGCTGGCTGCTCGGATTGGTCCAGTCCGACATCGGCGGCCGGCCGATCACCGAAATCAGCGCGGCGGAAATCCTCGTCCCGCTTCGCCGTGTCGAAGCGCAAGGCAATTATGAGACCGCGCGCCGGCTTCGTGCCGTCGTCGGCCAAGTGTTCCGATATGCGATCGCGACGGCGCGCGCCGAGAACGATCCGACCTACGGGCTTCGCGGCGCCCTCACCGCTCCGACCGTCACGCATCGCGCGGCCTTCACCGACTGGAAGCGCTTTGGCGGATTGCTTCGTGCGGTTGAGGGCTATGAGGGTTCGACCGATACGCGCGCGGCGCTGAAGCTTCTTGCGTTGCTCTATCCGCGACCGGGCGAATTGCGGCAGGCCGAATGGAGTGAATTCGATCTGACGAAGCGGGTGTGGACGTTACCGGCCGCACGGACGAAAATGCGCCGAGAGCATCGCAAGCCACTGTCCAATGCGGCGGTCACGATCCTTGAGGGTGTGAAAAGCCGTTCGGGTTCGGGGCGCCTCGTCTTCCCCGCGATTCATACGACCTTGCGGCCGATGAGCGAGAACACGCTGAACGGCGCCATTCGCAGGATGGGATTCGACAAGGACGAGATGACGTCGCACGGATTTCGAGCGTCCGCTTCGTCCCTATTGAACGAAAGTGGCCTCTGGCATTCTGATGCGATCGAAGCCGAGTTGGGGCACGTCGGCGCCGATGAGGTGCGGCGCGCGTATCATCGGGCCGCGTATTGGGAAGAGCGCGCGCGTATGGCCGAATGGTGGGCCGACCGCATTTCAGTCGCACGAGAAGGCGGTTGACCGAATCCCGCAAGAACTGCTTGCGCAGCGGACGACTACTCATACCAACTCTCGGATTGTATGACTCGTAGGGGATTCTCGGCGCGGAACTGATGTGATTCATTGGTGCGAACAGGAGGATGTTCGCCATGGCCACGCCGGTTCCGCTTCGCTCTGACTTCGATACGA